>ENA-OPBN01000038-OPBN01000038.1-human-gut-metagenome-genome-assembly--contig:-NODE-38-length-124246-cov-12.375824_pt1 | contig 124246 bp, 136 predicted proteins | sample MGYA00241068_ERZ501452 | MGnify/ENA primary metagenome ERZ501452 (study PRJEB25962, sample SAMEA2042507) | human gut metagenome | biome: human gut; feature: human-associated habitat; material... | reverse complement strand
TATCGCCTGATAAGATATCATCAAGATTCAGGACCAGATCCGAGCGTACCAGATCATACACCGGATTATTTCCGGCAGCATCACCGAAACCCAGGAATGCTATATCTGTTTTACCGTTTTCCAAGGCTCCCTCAACAGCCTGTCCGTAATTGTCATAGGACAAGGTTTTGATTTCGAGCTCATAATCATGTCCGTCCGCAGCAAGTGCATCGTTGAACTTCTTTAGATTATTCTTATCAATCTTACAAATATCAGGTATAGCAAACGTTATAACCTGCGCATCTGAATTTCTTTTGTTCTCTGATTCTTCTTTATCAGCTTTATCCGACTTTTTTGTTTTATCAGCCGACTCTGTCCGGCCTTCGCTGACAGCTCCGGCATTATCCGTTTTTCTGTTAAGGCAGACTGCCGCCACTGCTATAACAACAATGACTGCTACTGCAACCGCTATCAAAATACCCTTTTTCTTACTATTCTTCATCATCAAAACACCTCAATTCCTTTGGTTCAAATACTCCCTTGTTCAATTCATCAAGACTTATTACCCCAAGGCACAACTTTCCGTTATCATTTGTATATGTGACATATACCGACTGACCGCATATGCTTGCAATGCTAAATGCCTTTTCAGTAGACAGCTTCATCAGTTCTTCACTCTTATCATCCTTCAAGCGATAATATGTCACTTCATCACTTTTTTCTTCAGAAAGGGCATAATATAAAAAGTCTCCGCTCTTTTTTAATGGTCCATATTGTGTTTTTCCATCCGCATCTATCGGAAGCTGTCTTGTCTGTCTGCTTTCGGTGTCAAACACAAAATATCCATCCTTTGACGAATAATAACCATCGCCATCTAACAGCCTAAGATCGTTAATATGGTCTATTTCCGTCAGACATGTTGTCTTTTCATCTGCTATATCATATTGATATATTCCATTAAGCATATTATCATAAGCAAAAGACTCCGCATCATCTGACGCTCCCTCCTCTATCATCAGCTCTGTAACATCATCTCCAAACCGCACAGTCGAATAGTACACTACTTCGTCTTCATAATATATGTCCGTAATATTTGCCTGTTCGCTTGTTATCTTATCACTCATATACACCTTGTAATTATCGAGATCTATAACAAAAATACCGGCTTCAGGCTTATCATCATTTACAATCTGTCCTTCATCATTAAGCTCTATTCTGTTACTGTAAGCTCCTATAACATAATTATCCCTGTACAAAACAGCCGTAACATTCTGAACATTCTCTAATTTGGCTGCTTTTTTACGATTCTCACCGTTTGAGTCCATAACATACAGATATTGAACTGTCATATCTTCATCCGACATATTTCCTACATAATAAAGATGGTCATTGTAAAGCACCGTTCCGGCTCCTTCTAAACCATAAAAAGCTGCAGGACATGAGGGCTTCTCATTGGAGCCCGAGAATCCTTCATGTGTGCAGTTGGGCTTATCGCAATAGACCATGTCCTTGCCTGATGCCGTATCGATGAGATGCAGTATTCCGGAATCATCAAGATACAGTACATTGTCTTCTGAATAATTACATCGTACATCTCCAGAGCCATATGTGTACATTGTATTGGATGTACTGCGGTTTCTATTCTTTATTATAAAAACCGCAGTCACAATACAGATGATAAGTATGAAGATGATTGATGCGATTAATATGCGTTTTTTCTTCATAGTGCCCCTCCCTTTTTGATAATATTATACATAAAACAAATTACTCCGAATACAAAAGGCGAAATTAGTACTTTTCAAGGTGAATTTATTAAATTTTCATCAATATTTTCACGGTGAACCGTTCATCTGAACACTCAAAATCCAGTGTGCTTATATATTTATCAAGCACTTTCTTTACATTCTTTAATCCATAACCATGTTCTCTTACAGATTGTTTTGTCGTAATCGGCAATCCCCCTTTAAATATCACTTTTTGTAAACACCTGTTACTAATCTCAACAACAAGTGAATCCATTAAATAATTAATTTCCAAATCTATGCTTGGATTTTTTACATCTTTTTGTGCCTCTATCGCATTCTCCAAAAGGTTTCCAAAAATAATATTCATATCATATGCCGATAATTTTAAATCACTCGGAACCACAACTTTTACATTCAACTGAATTTTCTTATCCACCGCACGCTGAAGCATATAATTTAAAACTGTATCAAGCGCCGTATTACCCGAATCAACCAGCCGCCTTGATTCTACAAGATTATTCTCCATAGCTGACACATAATTTTTTATCTGTTCTATTTCGCCTGTTGAAGCAAGCACCGAAATCTCTGCAAAATGACGTTTCATATCATGTCGAAATGATCTTAATGCCTCCATGTTTTCATTCTGAAGCATAATCTCTCTTTCATAAGAACTAACCTGATCTCTAAGTACCTGATTTTCCAAAGCCTTCTGAGAAGACTTAACAAGATCATCCATCAGATATGAAATAATAATATTCACAAGCAGAAATGCTCCGCAGACTAACGAAAGAGAAAATGATGACACGGTTTTATCCATAAATATTACTATTGATGTTATAATACATACTAATAACGACGCAATAATAAACAACCAATAACGATTATTCAGCTCTATGCCTAAATCATTTCCAAAAAATCTTTCTGTAATCAACTGTGCAGCATGCAATAATAAAAGAGCAAATATACTTACAAAAGCTGAATATCCATCATATCCAAAGGGCTTTATCAAAAATGCACTTACTACTAAATCTATGAGACAGCTTACTGCCAAAATATAAAAAACAAATATACATTTTCTTTTTATCGTACCATTATATGATAAAGCAATTGCTGACAGCCCTAAGAAAATACTAAGGAAATTAAATATCGGTTTATAAAAAAACAAGTTTACAAATATCGCTATAAAAACACTAAATAAATATGCAAATACCTTTCGCACTCTGTTTCCATCATTATCAAAAAAAGTATGAGTAAATCTTTCTGCAATAACAGTCTGAGCTACCTTTGTAAACAAAATAACCATTGCTTTTTCAAAAGTCATATCACTTCCTTACTCCTTCCATAGTTAAAAACTGCTTGCTTAAATGAAGCCCTTTTAGACTGTGCTATACTTATTTCCATACCATTTTTCAGTAAAACAGCATCACTTTTCCATGATTTAATACATTTTATATTGACTATATATGACTTGCTTATGCAGACAAACTGAAACGGAAGATTTGATACAATATCACTAAGTTTTCCATAATAAGATACACTTTCACCATCGGTTTTACATATAGTAATAGTTTTATTTCTGCTGGAAAACAACATAATTTCCCCATACGGAATAGAATATCCTGTCTTATTATATGTATATCTGAATTCTTTTTTCTGCACATCTTCAAGTTGTAATATTTTAGTCATGGTATCATACAAAACATTTTCATCTATCGGTTTTATAAGGAAATCATATGGATGAATTTGAAAAAGCTCCATAGCATAGCTTGTTTTATGAGAAATAAACACAATATTCATCCTGTCATTATGAAGCGTTTCCCTTATATATTTTCCTGCATAAACCCCATTATCACCCGGTAACTCAATATCCAAAAAAAGTATCTGCGGATTGAATTCTTTTATGTCTCTGCATAATGACATAGAATCATACCATACTTCAACCTCGCATTTTTCAGCTCTATTATTAAAATATTCAATAATTATTTTTTCGAGTACAGCGCACTGATTAATCTCGTCATCACATATTGCCACTTTATAAATCATTTGTTATTTTTCCTTCTGTTATCTTACTCCAAAATTACTTTTTATAATTTTATCTAACATAATAGATAAAATCAACAATCCATGCACAAAACGACCATTTTTTGCAGAAAATGGACATAAACTATGGTCACATATTATAATGAGATAATAATAGAAAAACTAAATTCATTGTTCTCATTTTTAATAACATATTCGCCATTGTATTTTTCTACAATTTGAATAATATTTTTTATACCAATGCCATGCATTTCTGGTTCATCTTTTTTACTTGTTTTTATTTCATTATCACTGTAAATAATTGGATGACTGCATGTATTTTTCACCGAAAGAACTATAAGATTTTCCTCTATCACAAACTTTAGTTTTATAGTTTTCTTTTCCTCACATTTTTCACATGCTTCAATGGCATTATTTAGCAGATTTGCTAAAATCACTACCAGATCCTCATCCTCTATTACAATTTTTGATAAATCATTTACCTTAAACACAAAAACAATATTCTTACTGATAGCCTCCTGATACTTTGTATTAAGAATGGCATTTATTATCACATGATTTGTATTGATTACATTTTTCTCTCCAATAAAAGTATTGCTGATATTTCTTACATATTTGCTTGCCTTATCATATTCATGATCTTCCAATAAGGATTCTATACACAATATATGATTTTTAAATTCATGTGACTTTTTCTTCTGAATTTCATAATTTTCCGAAATAGAACGGTACATATCAATTTGGTTTTTAAACTGTAGCCCCAATATTTCCTTTTCATGCAATTTAGCTTCACTGGTTACAATATCGTTAATCAGGAAATATACAAATATATTCATCACAGCCAATCCCAAAGAGATAGAATATAAAACGTTCGCCTGCACTTCATTTTTTGTATATTGAAACGTCATAATCATTGCTATAATTGTAATTATTGTAAATACAGGAAAAAACAAAAATCTTCCCCATATTTTGTCAGGTAAAGTCTCTGTTGATTTTTTTCCAAAGTGTTTTTTTAGCAGTAAGATACATAAAAATACTGTAATCTTGCTAAAAATAACAACCAAGCTTCCCTCTAACGCATACCCTTTTTGTACCTCACCCGCTTTTGAAATAATTGTATTATTACTAATATAAGCTATATAATCAACTATGATTGATAATCCTTGATATAATAATGCAAAAATGACTGATTTTTTTATACTAATTTCAAAATAAAAACTCATAATTATAACTGCAGCCAGTACAACCAACGTCATTTTCAATATAAGCATATCAGACAAAAATAATCCGCATAAATAATAGCAGCAAATCAATGATAGCATCAGCAAAACTTTTTGACTTTTTCTTAATCTCGAATTTTCTTTGCAAAAAACATCGTAAAATAAATTACAACATATCGCTTCAAATATAATAATTACTAAACTGAAAAAATATGTAAACATATATCACAATTCTCCCTTATATGAAATGAATGCATCCTTCACATTCTTATATCTTGCCTTAGGTATGAGCAATTCCTGATTATTACATAACAGTACTTTATAGCATTTAACACTCCTAATATATTTCAAATTAGTCAAATAGCTTTGATGGATTCTAATAAAATGGAAATCTTTTAGTTCATTTTCCAGCTCATTTAATGTGCCATATAAATTATAGATTTTGATTTTATCCTCCATGATATAGAATTGCAGTTTATGTAATTTGCTTTCAATATATAGTATATTGTCTATATTAATCTCCTTTTCTCCTTCATTGAACTTGAATTTTTTCTTTTTTACTACCAAATTCATCTTATGAAGAATGGCATCCATGCATTCGCTTATGGAAGCCTCCAAATTAGTATTATTTTTCAACAGATATCTTATGGCTTCGACCTTGTAGCCCTCCAATGAATAATTTATATAGGCTGTCACAAATACAATATATATTTCAGAACTATATTCCCTGATTTTTTGTGCCGTAACAATTCCATCAACATCATCCATATTAATATCCAAAAAAATGATGTTGTATTGTTTAATTTCAATTCCTAAATCAATTATTTCCTTACCTGATGAAAATGTATCTATTTCATAATAAATCTCTTTTTCATTTAAATATGCTGCAACATATTTATTTATATTATCTCTAAATACTTTTTCATCATCACATATAGCTATTTTTAACATTTTTTCTCCATTACTATCTGTTGTATTTCAGTTATTATTTCAACGAATTTTCAAATAATCCGTATTTTTTTACGAAAAAATCCGCAATACTATAATTTAGTATAGCGGATTCATTCCTAAAAAACAATTATTTTAATCTAAAGCAATAGCCTCATTCTCCTGACGTCTTAAAATATCAAACTCATCAGGTGTCTCTGACAGCTTTACATAGAATACCTGCTGTGGATGTGGGCAGGATTCCATCTCATTGCCGTCCTCATCAACGAGTGCAAGCACTGTTGCAAGCACATTGTCTCCGTTTGGCTTCATGATTTCAATCTGCTCGCCAACTGAGAACTTGTTTCTCTGCTCCATACGGTAGAGACCTTTTTCATTTGGTGCACCTACGATACCGAGATAAGTGTAGCCCTTCTCGTAAGTATTGTTATCGTATATCTGAGTCTCCTCCGAAGGCTTTCCGTAGAAAAAGCCAGTGGTAAACTGCCTGTAGGTACAGCTCTTTATCTGCTCTAAGTACCATGGCATATTTGCCTCGTATTTCTCAGGTGACTCAAGATAATCATCTATCGCCTTGCGGTAGGTTCTTGCTACTGTTGCCACATAGAGAGCGGTCTTCATACGTCCCTCTATCTTGTAGCTGTCTATTCCTGCATCAATCAGATCCGGGATATGCTCTATCATGCACAAATCCTTTGAGTTGAAGATATATGTGCCGCGCTCATTCTCGTATACCGGCAGATACTCACCCGGGCGCTTTTCCTCCACAACAGAGTATTTCCAGCGGCACGGATGTGTGCACGCGCCTTTATTCGCATCACGGCCTGTGAAATAGTTGGAAAGCAGGCATCGACCGGAATATGAGATACACATTGCTCCGTGCACGAAGGTCTCTATCTCCATCCTGTCATCTATGTGCCCTCTTATCTCCTTTATCTCCTTAAGCGAAAGCTCTCTGGCTGTCACCACGCGGCTGGCTCCGAGATTCCACCAGAACTGATATGTGCCGTAGTTCGTGTTGTTGGCCTGTGTGCTGACATGTCTTTCTATCTCCGGGCAGACCTCCTTTGCAATCATGAAAACTGCCGGATCTGCAATGATCAGTGCATCAGGTCTGTCCGGCTTCATGTTGTGAAGCTCTGTAAAGTATTCGCGCACTCCGTCAAGGTCATAGTTGTGAGCCAAAATATTGGCAGTAACATACACTCTCACACCATGAGCATGCGCAAAGGCAACGCCCTCTGCCATCTCCTCCATTGAGAAATTCTTAGCCTTGGCCCTTAGTCCAAATGCCTCTCCACCGATGTAAACTGCATCAGCTCCATATATAACTGCTATCTTAAGTACCTCCAGGCTGCTCGCCGGACAAAGTAATTCTATTTTTCTCATTTTTTCTCCCATACAGTTTTGTATTCATCCAATATATTCTACACCGGTTACTATAGCTTTGTTGACACCGTAATTCCATCGCCTATAGGCATCACTGCCGTCACCAGCTCATCGGAGTGTGTAAGCTCGTAGAGATACTCCCTCATACGCTTGTAGATGGTACGGTTTCTGCGCTCAACGATATAGTGCGATTCTATGATATCGCCATCCTGCAGCACATTGTCGGACACCAGCACCCCGCCTGTCTTTAAAAGGCGAAGCACCTGTGGCATAAAGTTGATATACTGTCCCTTTGCCGCGTCCATAAATATCATGTCAAACTGTCCTTCAAGCTGTGGAAGTATCTCCGTTGCATCGCCCTCTAAGAGTGTAATCTGCTCCTGCTTCCCGGCTCTTTCAAAGTTGGCCTTTGCGATAGGTATTCTTTTTTCGTAATTTTCAATCGTCACTATCTGACAACCCTTCGGTGCATACTCTGCCATCAAAACGGCAGAAAAACCAACCGCTGTTCCCACCTCGAGAATACGCATTGGTTTTTGCATTGCAAGAAGCAGCTTTAAAAAGCTCTGCATCTCTTTTCTGATAATCGGAACGAAGTCTCTTAAGGCTTCCTTCTCTATCTCATCTAATACAGGCGTGTTGCCTCTGTCCAAGGAATTGATATATGTGACAAGTCTCTCATCAACTATCATTCTTGTATTTCCCAATCTAATTATTGACACAAATGCGCTTAACGGATAATTACTGTGTATCCGAAGGCTCCGTAGTCTGTGTCTGTTCTTCATCGCTCTTGTCGGAGGACATGATTACCATCATATCCTTTGCCGTCATTGAAGTGTTGAGTGTGTATATCCCTGGCTTTATATGTCCTGAGTAAGCAGACAGCTTAAGCTGGAGATAAAATAAATTGTGATCCCTTACAAGGCCCTTGTCCTCTAAAAGCTGTCCAAGCTCCTCTGCGGAGATGCCCTTTTCCACATGAACGAGTACATCCTGACCTTCGCCGTTTGTCATGGCAGGCTCAGTAAAAACTCTGTAGCCAAAATCATAGCAAATGCTGCAGATTTTTATGCCCGCAAACAGCACTAAAAGAGCAATCATTATTGAAAAAGCAACCCTTATAAAACCAAATAAAGCCTTGTTAAAATCCATAAGCTGTTCCTACACTTCCATAATTATAGGTATAATCATCGGTCTTCTCTTTGTTTCCTTCCAAACAAAGTCTCCCAATGCATCCTTTACCTCTGTCTTTATCTTGCCCCAGTCTGTCACATTGTTATCTGTCAGACGCTCCATTGTGTCATCCAGCACGCATTTTGCCTCATCCATCAGGCTCTCAGAATTGCGCACATATACAAATCCTCTTGATACTATATCAGGGCCTGCAAGCAGCTGACCTGAGCCGGCCTCAAGTGTCATCACAACGATGATGATTCCGTCCTCAGCCAGACGCTGTCTGTCACGGAGCACGATATTTCCTACATCTCCTACACCGAGTCCATCGACCATGACATTGCCCACATGCACTCTGCCTGTCACCTTGGCACCGTCCTCATTGATTTCAAGCACATCTCCTGATGAAAGGATCTTGATGTGATCTGTATCATATCCGAGCTGCTCGGCTATTTTAGCCTGTGCCACAAGATGCTTGTACTCTCCATGAACAGGGATTGCGTACTTTGGATTGACAAGAGAATAAATAAGCTTTATATCCTCCTGACACGCATGGCCGGAAACATGGACATCCTGGAATATAACGTCTGCACCCTTCATCATGAGCTCATTGATGATACCTGTAACCGACTTCTCATTTCCCGGTATAGGGTTTGAGCTGAATACGATGGTATCGTTTGGCTTTATGGATACCTTTCTGTGGGTACCGTTTGCCATACGTGAAAGAGCTGCCATTGACTCTCCCTGGCTTCCTGTCGTGATGATGACAGTCTGCTCATCAGGATAGCTTCTAAGCTGTTCTACATCTATAAGAATATTGTCAGGCAGCGACAGATAACCAAGCTCTGAGGCTATCGAAATGATATTTACCATGCTTCGTCCCTCGATGGCTACCTTTCTGCCATACTTCTCCGCACAGTTGATAATCTGCTGCACACGGTCTACATTTGATGCAAATGTAGCAATGATAATTCTGTTTTTCCTGTGATCCTCAAAGATGCCGTCCAATACCTTTCCGACAGACTTCTCAGACTGTGTGAAGCCCGGTCTTTCTGCATTGGTACTGTCGCACATAAGCGCGAGCACGCCCTTCTTTCCAATCTCACCAAACCTTGCAAGGTCGATTGCATCTCCAAATACAGGTGTGTAATCTACCTTGAAATCGCCTGTATGCACAACTATACCTGCCGGTGAATAGATAGCAAGCGCTGCTGCATCCTGGATACTGTGGTTAGTCTTTATAAACTCAACCCTGAAGCAGCCAAGGTTAATGTGCTGTCCGTATTTTACGACTTTTCTCTTGACAGTCTTGAGCATACCATGCTCTTCGAGCTTTCTGTCAATAATTCCGATGGTAAGCTTTGTAGCGTATATCGGTACATTTATCTCCTTAAGCACATATGGAATAGCACCGATATGATCCTCATGTCCATGAGTGATAAAGAAGCCCTTGACCTTATCGATGTTCTCCTTAAGATATGTGATATCAGGGATAACCAAATCTATTCCCAGCATATCGTCCTCAGGGAATGATAATCCGCAATCAACTACAATAATACTGTCCTCATACTCAAAGGCAGTAATATTCATTCCAATCTGCTCTAATCCTCCAAGTGGAATGATCTTAAGCTTACCTGTATTCTGTTTTTCTGTTTTCTTCAAAATATTACCTCCAAATTTATTTCACGTACAACTGCAATCCTAATATTCAAGTGCAGTGTCATCATCCGTAAGCTCAGAAAATACCTTAGCAATAGCCGAAAACTCAACATCGTCTTCAACCATCTGATAAAGCACCTCTTCATCCTTTGTGCTTACTTCTTTTAAAATATATGCTTCACAGTCTCCGCTTTCTTCTCCTTCGGAAACTAAAAGATATCGTGTTCCATTAAGTGTTGTCTCTTCTTCAACCGCAAACTCGACAACATCATTGGTCTGCGGGTCAGTAAATTTAATTTTCTGCATAAAAACTAAGACCGACTATTTGACAGATAATCCAAATATCCCTGCAAAATAAAAATCGCCGCAATCTCATCAACAAACTCCTTGCGATTCTCCCTGCGTATGCCGGTTTCCATCATAGAACGGTCGGCTGCGACTGTCGTAAGACGCTCATCCCAGTATATGACCTCAAGACCTGTGCGCCTTGCAAGCATATCACCGAATTCCTTCGTCTTCTCGCAGCGTTCTCCTTCCGTGTTATTCATGTTTTTAGGATAGCCGAGCACAATCCTGTCCACCTTGTACTCTGCAATAATCTCCTCAATACGTGCCAAAGTCTGTCTGAGCTTGGATGGCGACTTCCTGCGCACTATCTCAACACCCTGTGCTGTGATCAAAAGCTCATCGCTCACCGCTACTCCGACTGTCTTTGAACCAAAATCAAGACCTAATATCCTCATATTAATCCCATGCGCTGTTCTCAATGTATGTCTTGAGAACCTCCTCCACAAGCTCGTCTCTCTCAACCTTCATGATGAGACTTCTCGCGTTATTGTGGCTTGTGATATATGTTGGATCTCCGGACATAATATATCCAACAATCTGATTAACAGGATTGTAGCCCTTTTCCTTTAATGCCTTGTACACAATCTCAAGTACATCGCTTACCTGAAGCTCAGGCTCCTTTTGAACTGTAAAAAATTGTGTGTTGTTAATATTTTTTTCCATACGTTTCGCCCTTCTTGTAATATTATTTTATTATAAATGTAATAAAATTACAACCTTTTATTATTCGAAGAGTAATATTTCGTCTGTAAGCATACCCGATATACGGCCTGAAACTATCTGATTTTCAAGGTTTTCGTCAGTTTTCTTAGCGACCTTGACATATTCCTTAGTATATCCGACAAAGTATTCTTTATCACCGATTACGGCCTTTTCCTCAAAAAGCACCTCCTCATTCTTTCCGATATAGAATTTCCTGAACTCCTTAGACATGTCATGACCGAGTGCTATGAGCTTTTCGCTTCGTGCCGCCTTAATCTGCTCATCTATCTGGTCAGGCATTACTGCTGCGCGGGTGCCTTTTCGCTTTGAGTACTTAAAGATATGCATCTCATAAAAATGTATATGCTCAAGATATGCCTTAGTCTGTTCAAACTCCTCCTCTGTCTCACCGGGAAATCCCACAATCACATCGGTTGTGATGGCCGGATGAACAAAATATTTACGCAAAAGCTCACAGCCTCTCTCGTACTCTTTAGTGGTATATTTTCTGTTCATCCTCTTAAGTGTTGCATCGCAGCCGCTCTGAAGCGACAGATGAAAATGAGGACAGATTTTATCAAGCTTTGAAAGCTCGCTCGCAAAGTGCTCTGTCACAATCTTAGGCTCAAGTGACCCAAGCCTGATGCGCTCTATGCCCTTTACTGCATTCACTGCCTGTATCAGCTCAAGAAGGCCTGTAGCTTCCTCAAAATCCACACCGTATGAGCTTAGATGGATACCTGTCAGCACAACCTCCTTGAAGCCGTTTGCCGCGAGCCTTTCAACCTCTGCTATTACATTTTCAAACCTACGACTTCTGACACGTCCTCTGGCATACGGAATGATACAATAGCTGCAAAACTGATTACAGCCGTCCTGCACCTTGATGAAGGCTCTCGTGTGCTCCTTTGTCTGGTCTATAAAGAGCTCCTCAAAATCATGCTTTCCGTCATTTATATCGTCCACGGTATCGTTTACACTGTCCAAAGAGTATTCCTCAAGCAGCCTTACAAGGTCATGCTTTCTGTCATTTCCGATGACTATGTCCACCGATAAGTCGTTTAATACCTCTTTTTCACTTGTCTGCACATAGCAGCCGGCTGCCACAACTATTGAGTCCGGATTATTTTTCTTTGCCTTGTGAAGCATCTGTCTGGATTTTCTGTCAGCCATGTTGGTGACTGAGCAGGTATTTATAACATACACATCAGCTTTTTGTGTGAATGGAACTATCTCATAGCCCGCCTCCTCAAGCAGATGCTGCATGGCCTCTGTCTCATATGCATTTACTTTACATCCTAAATTATGTAAGGCTGCTTTTTTCATTTTATTTTTTTACTCCTATTTAATTGACTTTTCCTTAAAAAACTATTACTATCTATATGACAGTAGTTATTTAAGGAGGTTTTCAATATGAAAACAGTACAGATTTCATTAAATTCCATTGGGAAAGTAAAATCATTCGTTAACGCTATTACTCAGTTTGATTTCGATTTTGATTTAATATCGGGCAGATATGTCATTGATGCTAAATCAATTATGGGTATCTTCAGCCTAGACCTCTCTAAGCCAATAGAGCTCGCTATACATACAGAAACCGGACTTGACGAGATTATGGAAGTATTAAAGCCATATATCATCGACGAAGCCAAGTAATACAGACACAATGATTTGATTAATTAGGACCTGAAGCTCAGGTCCTTTTTATTTTGCTCTAAGGTGGCGCTGATTACTCAGCATCCACCATAATCACTTCTGTAGTATCTATAGCTGTCTTCATAAGCTCATCTATCACATCGTTAAGTCTTTCCTCAGACTTCTTAATCCTGTTTATATTCGGCTTTGTAACAGGATGCTTTGCTACGAAAATAGTACAGCAGTCCTCATACGGAAGAATCGATGTCTCATAGGTATCAATTTTGTTTGATATATCAATGATATCATTCTTGTCCATGGCAATGAGAGGTCTGTATACAGGCATATGGCACACCTCGTTTGTTGCAGCAAGTGACTGCATTGTCTGGCTTGCAACCTGTCCGATGCTCTCACCTGTGATAAGGCCTAAGCATTTATCCTCATCGGCAAAGTGCTCTGCTATCTTCATCATGTATCTGCGCATGATGATGGTCAGCTCATCATGAGGACATTTCTCATATATGGCAAGCTGTATATCGGTAAAATTGACAACATGCAGCTTTATCCTGCCCGAATATTTGGCAACCTTCTTTGCAAGGTCTACAACCTTCTGCTTTGCTCTCTCACTCGTATATGGCGGTGCATGGAAATATGTGGCATTGATTACAACGCCTCGCTTTGCAATCATGTATCCTGCAACCGGGCTGTCGATTCCACCTGAGAGCAGGAGCATTGCCTTTCCTGCTGTGCCAAGCGGCATACCGCCCGGTCCAGGAATCTCCTCTGAATAAATATTTATCATAGGTCTGATCTCGATATTGATCATAACCTGTGGATTATGAACATCTACCCTTGTCTCAGGAAATGCCTCCAGCACCTTTTCACCGACTGCGGCATTTATCTCCATGGAGGTCATCGGATAGTTCTTTCTGGCACGTCTCGCATTTACCTTGAATGTAAAGCTCTTATCCTTGTATACATGGTTGATATGCTCGATAACTGCTTCACAGAGCTTGTCAAAGCCCTCATCCTCATGCAGCTCGACCGGACAGATACCCACGATACCAAAAATTCTTGACAATGTGGCAACTGTCTCGTCATAATCATAGTCTCCGTCTGTCTCCACGTACACACGTCCGCTTTCCTTTCTTACCTCAAAGCTTCCATCCACATTGCGAAGCTGATATTTAATATTCTTAACGAGCGCGTCTTCAAAAATGTATCTGTTTTTGCCCTTTATCGCAATCTCAGCATACTTGATCAAAAATGTCTTGTACATGTAACTCTCCTGTTCTGGTTTTATTTACTGGTTTTATTTACTATTTTTATTACTAAAGATCTCATTATACGTAATACGTAACTTTTTAGTTTCTTCATGGTTACCGGCTATACTAATACCTGCGATCTCTTTGCAGCTCATTAGCGCCTTGTATATCTTCGCAGCATTGGTATCACCTCTGCCATCACTGATACAGCGTAATCAATTTCCTCCTGTGTGGTATTCACGCAAAAGCTGAATCTGATCGTAGAATCCAAAAGTGACGGCTTGAGCCCTATGCTCTTTAGTGTTGAACTGATTGCCGGTTTGTTTGATGAGCAGGCACTTCCTGCAGACACATATATCTGCCTGTCCTCAAGAGTATGAAGCATAACCTCCGCTCTCACACCATCTACGCTCACGCTTACCACATGAGGTGCATTTGTATGATCCGTGCGTCCATTTACAGATACTCCGTCAATACGCTGCACTGACTCTATAAAATGATCCCTAAGCTCATACATATGTGCTATTTTTTTATCAAAATCCGTGTAAATTTCCTCTGCTGCCACTCCAAGACCTGCATATGCAGGAACATTTTCCGTACCTGAGCGCATGCCCTTCTGTTGGCCGCCTCCGTATATAATCGGCTTGATTTTAGTCTTGTCCTTTATATATAAAAATCCGCTGCCCTTTGGTCCGTGAATCTTGTGTCCACTGACTGAAAGCATGTCTATATTCATGCGCTTTGGTCTGATTTCAAGCTTGCCGTAGGACTGTATGGCATCCACATGAAAAAGTGTGGCAGGATTTTTCTCTTTTATAGCTGCTCCCGCCTCCTCAATCGGCATGACTGCGCCAATCTCATTGTTTACATGCATAAGCGATACAAGAATTGTATCCTCCCTTACAGCATTTTTCAGCTCTTCAACACTTATCACGCCGTCATGGTTTACAGGCAGATATGTGATTTCAAAGCCCTGCTCCTCCAGAAACTGCATCTCAGACAAAACCGATGCGTGCTCTACAGAAGATGTGATGATATGCCTTCCTGCACGCTTATTGGCCATTGCAGCACCTATTATTGCAGTATTATTCGACTCTGTGCCACCGGATGTAAATAGTATCTCCTTGTCCTGCACCCTGAGTGTCTTTGCAATCTTTTTCTTAGCATCATTAATATAATTTTCTGCCTCAACGCCCTTCATATGAAGTGATGAAGGATTACCGTAATCCTCTGTAAGCAGCTTATAAACCATATCTGCCGCTGCTTTTGAGCATCTGGTTGTGGCAGAATTATCCAAATATGCTTCCATTTTTGCTCCTAACTTCTACTTCTTAACTGTTAAGTATCTCTACTGTCTATACATCCAAATTGTATACAAGCATGGCAAGTGCAGCAAGTCCTGCTGTCTCCGTGCGTAAAATCCTGCGTCCCAAGCTTATTCTGTGCATTGTGGCATGCTCATCCACAAGTGCTATCTCCTCCGGTGCAAAGCCGCCCTCAGGACCCACGACAACACCGATAGTCTGACCAGCCATAAGCTGCCCCATTATCTCTCTTGTCGCATCCATGCCACGCTCATTCTCATATGGCACCAGCGTGATGTCAAGCTCTGAAGCGATTTTCAAAGCTTCCTTGTATGTAACCGGCTGCTTCACAGTGGGAATCACAGTGCGCTTTGACTGCTTTGCTGCGCTCTCAGCAATAGCCTGCCATCTCTGCAGCTTTTTTGCTGCCTTTTTTTCATCCAGCTTTACCACACAGTTTTTCATGGCAACCGGTACTATCTCAGATACACCAAGCTCCACAGCCTTTTGAATAATAAGCTCCATCTTATCGCCCTTTGGCAGCCCCTGATACAGCACGATGTGATTGTCAAGCTCTGTGCCTGTCTCATCTGCACTGTCAATAGCTGCGACGACCTCATCATCCAGAATCGACGATATGTGACAGAAATATGCCTGTCCGGATTTTGAGCTTACTCTTATTTTTTCCCCGTTTTTCATGCGCAGTACATTCTTTATGTGATTTACGTCACCTCCGGTGATTGAGATGCTGTCAGAATGAACCTGCTCTTCCTCTACAAAAAACTGATACATAATCCACCAAACTATTTAGTCAGCTTCTGCGCAGTGATATTGACCCATTCACCCTGATGATTGATTTCTATCACCTTAAGCCCCGCTGCTTCGATAGCCTCTTTAACTTCATTTTCCTTGAAATCTATGATACCCGATGTAATAAAATATCCGCCTTCCTTTAATCTGTCAGGAATAACAGGTGCCATAGGAATGATGACATCAGCAAGGATATTTGCAACAACGATATCATATTTTTCTGTACCGACCTTCTTTTGAAGCTCTGTATCATCTATGAGATTGCCGACATAAAACGTGCCAAGCTTCTCATCAAGATGATTGACCTGCATATTGTCACGCGTAGAAATCATGCAGTCAGCATCAAGGTCAGTACCTACAACCTCCTTTGCACCAAGCTTTAAAGCTACAATTGAAAGGATTCCGCTTCCACAGCCCACATCAAGCACTGTAGGTGCTTCCTTTGCGCCCTCAATATACTTGATAAGCTGCTTGATACAAAGCTGTGTTGTCTCGTGCTTTCCTGTACCAAAGGAGATTCCCGGATCAATTTCTATCATAAATTTATCCGCATCCTCAGGCTTTACCTCTTCCCATGTAGGCTTAATCAATATATCACCGATTGTAAATGATGAAAAATACTTCTTCCAGTTATTAATCCAGTCGAGATCCTCTGTCTCAGATGACGAAATTACACCGCTTCCCACATCAACAGTATCTCTTAAATCCTCAAGTCCAAGCTTTACCTTTCTAAGCATATCTGACTGATCACTGCCATCATCCTCAATATAAAAGCTGACATGGCTTATGCCCTCATCCGGAGGCAGCTCCGGCAGAAAATCAATAAACATATCCGCCTGGTCCTCTTTGGTCAGGGGAATATTGTCCTCAATCTCGATTCCCTCGATACCAAGCTCCATAAGCATGCTGCTCATGAAATCCTCAGCCGCGGTTGTTGTCTCAATCGTGTATTTCTTCCACTTCATATAAAAATCCTCTCTTAATAAAATAGATACATAGTATAAATACAGTTTTATTTCAAAACATTTCCGTACATTTTACAAGGCAGTCATACGACTGCCTCCACAACTTATCTCATATAATACCATAAAAATGTGCTGTATAAAAGCCCCATTTTTTTATACGTAAAAATAGCCTAAAAAATGCCCCGCCACACATGGCGGGACATATATTATAGGACATCTATTACAGATCATCTATTTACAGATCGTCCAAAGACTCCTTGAGCTTATCCATAAATCCTTTTTTCTTTTTAGAATCAGTAGAAGCTCCGCCCTCCTTGGTCAGAGAACCGCCTGAAAGCTCATCAAACTTCTTAAGAGCCTCCTTAGCTTCCTTAGACAGACCTGTAGGCGTATTGACAACAAGTGTGACATAATGGTCACCTCTTATTGCTTTATTTCTTGTTGAAGGAACACCCTTGCCCTTTAAGCGGATACGTGTACCTGTCTGTGTACCCGGTGCAACTGTGTATATAATATCTCCATCAACAGTCTTGATTCTTATATCTCCACCTAAGGCTGCAATAGCATACGAGATGGATGCCTTTGAAAAGATATTAACATCCTGACGCTCAAAATCCCTGCTGCCTGAAACAATAACTTCAACAAGAAGATCTCCACGCGGTCCGCCATTTATGCCCGGCTCGCCGTATTCACGTATTCTGACACACTGTCCATTATCTATACCGGCTGGAATCTCAACAGTCTTTCTGACCTTCTTGGTATTGTAGCCTGTACCGTGGCATGTAGGACACTTATCCTTTACTACCTTGCCCGAACCACCGCAGGATGGACATGTTGTGACATTCTGCACTACTCCAAACAGAGACTGACTCTGTCTGACAACCTTACCTGTACCATTACACTGGGTACATGTCTCAGGAGATGTGCCCGGCTTAGCTCCGTTGCCGCCACAGGTAGAGCATGTCTCCTTATAGTTGAATTCAAGCTCCTTTGTGCAGCCAAATATAGCTTCCTCAAAAGAAATTCTTACACTGAGACGGACATTTGCACCCTGTGCAGGACCATTTCTTCTGCCACTGCTTCTTCCACCTCCGAAGAAATCTCCGAAAATGTCACCAAAAATATCCCCCATATCCATGCCTGAGAAATCAAAGCCACCGGCTCCGCCGCCTGTGCCATCAAATGCTGCATGACCGAACTGATCATACTGACGTCTCTTATCCGGATCAGACAATACGGCATAGGCCTCCTGAGCCTCCTTAAACTTCTCCTCACACTCTTTATCACCCGGATGAATGTCAGGATGATATTTCTTTGCCTGCTGTCTGAAGGCTTTTTTAATCTCTGCATCTGTTGCGGTCTTAGATACTCCTAATACCTCATAATAATCTCTTTTTTCTGCCATAATTGAAAATTCCTTTTATTATACAACTAATTCGCAAGGCCAGCCAAACGGCCAACCTTGCGAGTAATTTTACTTACGCAGCCATTATGATGCTTTGATTGATAACCCGGATTACAGGTCATTAATCCTCATATCATTATGGCAGCATCTGTTTAATTATACTTCCTTGAAATCTGCGTCGATGACATCATCATCTGCACCGTTTGAAGCGCCTGCATTCATATCAGGTCCTGCTCCTGCTGCTCCTGCATTCATGTCAGGTCCTGCTCCTGCTGCTCCCTGCGCTGCCTGAGCCTGCTCATACATCTTTGCAAATACCTTCTGAGCACTCTGTGTGAGCTTCTCCTGTGCTGCCTTAAGCTCTGCAACATCAGCCTCTGTCATAGCCTCAGCCTCTTTATGTGCATCAAGGAATGACTTAACTGCTGCGATATCAGCCTCAACTGCTGACTTATCAGCGGCATCAACAGAATCTCCAACCTGCTTTAATGCATCCTCTGTCTGGAATACAAAGCTCTCAGCATCATTTCTTGCATCGATTGCTTCTTTTCTCTTCTTATCCTGTGCCTCAAACTCAGCAGCCTCTTTAACAGCCTTATCAATCTCATCATCAGACATATTAGATCCTGCTGTGATTGTGATGTGCTGCTCTTTTCCTGTTCCAAGATCCTTTGCAGAAACATTTACGATACCATTTGCATCGATATCGAATGTAACCTCAATCTGTGGAACTCCACGACGTGCTGGTGGGATACCATCAAGTCTGAACTGTCCAAGTGATTTATTATCGCGGGCGAACTGTCTCTCACCCTGTACTACGTTGATATCAACGGCTGTCTGGTTATCAGCGGCTGTAGAGAATATCTGGCTCTTTCTTGTAGGAATAGTTGTATTTCTCTCGATAAGTCTTGTAGCAACACCACCCATTGTCTCGATTGAAAGAGAAAGTGGAGTAACATCAAGGAGAAGTACTTCGCCGGCACCGGCATCTCCTGCAAGCTTACCACCCTGGATAGAAGCACCGATTGCTACGCACTCATCAGGGTTAAGAGACTTGCTTGGCTCTTTTCCTGTCATCTGCTTTACCTTGTCCTGTACGGCCGGAATACGTGTAGAACCACCTACAAGTAATACCTGTCCAAGGTCTGCATTTGTAACGCCTGCATCCTTCATAGCGTTCTGTACTGGGATTGCTGTTCTCTCTACGAGGTCATGTGTCAGCTCATCGAATTTTGCTCTTGTAAGAGTCATATCGAAATGCTTTGGTCCCTCTGCTGTAGCTGTGATGAATGGAAGGTTGATGTTTGTAGTAGTAGCTGAAGACAGCTCCTTCTTTGCCTTCTCAGCAGCTTCTTTTAATCTCTGGAGTGCCATCTTGTCTGTAGAAAGATCAACACCCTCTGCCTTCTTGAACTCGTCAATCATCCACTGTGTTACCTTGTTATCGAAATCATCACCACCAAGGTGTGTATCACCGTTTGTAGATAATACTTCGATGACTCCGTCACCAATCTCGATGATAGATACATCAAATGTACCACCACCAAGGTCATAAACCATAATCTTCTGCTCTTTCTCATTATCAAGACCATAAGCAAGTGCTGCTGCTGTAGGCTCGTTGATGATACGCTTTACATCAAGACCTGCAATCTTGCCGGCATCCTTTGTAGCCTGACGCTGAGCATCGTTGAAGTAAGCAGGTACTGTGATAACTGCCTCTGTAACCTTCTCACCGAGGTATCCCTCTGCATCAGCCTTTAACTTCTGAAGTACCATAGCTGAAATCTGCTGTGGGCTGTAGCTCTTGTCATCAATCTGTACCTTGTAATCTGTACCCATATGTCTCTTGATAGAAGAAATTGTCTTCTCAGCATTTGTAACTGCCTGACGCTTTGCAGGCTCACCGATAAGTCTCTCTCCTGTCTTTGTGAAAGCAACTACTGAAGGTGTGGTTCTTGCACCCTCCTGGTTTGCTATAACTGTAGGTTTTCCACCTTCCATAACTGCTACGCAGCTGTTTGTTGTTCCTAAATCAATACCAATGATTTTGCCCATTTTATTTTCCTCCTATTAAATATAGTGTTTTTACATGTTTAATATATTTGTAACCATCCGTTGTCTCGCATGAATCCATTAAATGCTGTCTGCATTCATATAAATCTGATTCACTGCCATGCCGGATAGATGTACACATCATTACTGTACTACCGATACCATGCTGTGGCGTACCACTGAATCCTTGTACATATAGCCCTTCTGAAGCTCCTGCGCTACGGTGCCTGACTCAAGCTCATCATTTTCAACCTGCATCACTGCATTGTGGAAATCAGGATCAAACTCCTGTCCTACGCACTCTATTGGCTTTACACCTGCAGCATCAAGCTCTGTGAGCATCTGCTTGTAGACCTTATCCATACCTGTGATAAAAGGATCATCCTTCTTATCATCCGGTACTGCTGCAAGACCTCTCTCGAAATTGTCGATTACAGGAAGGATTTTCTCAACTATTGTCTTTGCTCCCATGTCAAACATCTGGGATTTTTCCTTCTCACTTCTCTTGCGGAAGTTCTCAAACTCTGCCATCTGTCTTTTCAGACGGTCGTTAAGTTCTTCTATCTGCTCGTCCTTCTTGTCTTTTTTCTTTTTCTTGAAGAGACCTTTCTTTTCATCTGACTTTTCATCTGACTTATCATCTGCTTTTGCATCTGCATCTGCTAAAGCATCATCATCTGATTCAGTTTCATTCACATCTGTATCTTTTGCTTCTTCGGCTGCCTGAGTGCTTTCCTCATCAGCTCCTTCAATCTCTATCTCTTCTGCTTTGTTTTCTGCAGTCTCATTGTCGATTGTTTCTTTTTTAATATCCTCTGGCATTTTTGACCACCTTCCTATGTTTCATCCTCAGACTTCTTATAAATTCCATCTAACTGGGATTTAAGAGTCTTTAGATTATCCATTACTTTTTCATAATCCATGCGCTTTGGTCCGACAATTCCTATCGTTCCCTTTACGCCCTCACCCAGATCATATGTCGCAGTGACAACACTGCAGTCCTTCATGGTCTGGATTGGAGATTCATTTCCTATATAAACCTGAATACCTGTTCCATTGTCCTTCTTCTCGGAATCGGATAGGGATTCAGTAACAAGGCTTGCTAGTTCTTCCTTTTCCTCAAATGCTGACAAAAGTGTCGCTGCATTATTGGAATCCGAAAGCTCAGGATACTTCAGAATATTTGTTGCTCCGCTGGTGTAAATCTTAAGATCCTCACTCTCCGCGAAGGTCTGTGCCAATGCATCAATCACATCAGAGACAATTCCTGAATGAATACCAGCTCTCTCCTTTATGCTTGCAATGTTTCCAAGATTAATCTCGTTCATTGCGAGTCCGTTTAATGAGGTGTTAAGCAGAATGTTGAGCTTAAGTATTGTCTCATTGTCAAGCGGCTCATATAAATCAAGCATCTTGTTTCTGACCATATTATTGTTCATAACAATTACTGCAAGTAGGTGCTGGTCGTCAACCTGTGAAAGCTGGATGAATTTCACCTTGTTGTGATTGACATCCGGTGCAGAAACGAGTGTGGCATAATTGGTATTGTTTGCAAGTACCTTTGCCGCCTGCTTTAACACCTGCTCCATCTTCTCGGTATTTTCAATGACCAGCTCCTTCATATCAGAAAGCTCTTTTTCCTTCTTGTCATTGGTCTCTATAAGATGGTCTACATATAATCTGTAGCCCTTATCCGAAGGAATTCTTCCTGCTGAGGTATGTGGCTGTACTATATAGCCCATCTCCTCTAAGTCACTCATCTCATTTCTGATTGTTGCCGAGCTCAGATTAAGATCTGTATATTTTGAAATTGTACGTGAGCCAACCGGCTCTCCTGTGGCGAGATAATTGCGGATGATTGCATCCAGTATGGTAAGCTGTCTCTCGCTCAATTCTAGTTCTTTGTTTTCATTTTCCATTGGTCACACGCTCCATCTGAAGTATGCTTTTAATTTGTTAGCACTCTGTATTTTGGAGTGCTAATTTTTTATCTGTACATAACATACCACCACCTATTAGCAATGTCAACCCTCGAGTGCTAATTTTTTTAATAAAATTTTTGAAACCCCTGATTTTACTGGGGTTTCAGGCTTTATAAATTTTCTATTAAATTGATTTTGGCGTTTACTGTACCATTACTGTACCATTTTTTCATTTCATGCTTAGCATCAAATGATACGAAAAAGCAGTCAATCCTAAATGTGAAAGACTGCTTTATATCATATTTCTTATTGCTTTGTGTGTATATTTAGCTGATTGTCTATATCCCGTCCTGCATACATTACTCTAAGTATTGTTACAACCATTCAAAAATTCATCTCAAATCACTGTCAGCCTGTTCTGATACTTCTATTTCATATATCATAAGCCATAATCTTTGCGAATATCAGAAAAGGCTTTCTTAGCATTTTTTGTCCGTCCAGCCTGCATATCCGCATATCCCTTCTCTAATTCTTCATTGAACTCTACCTCTGATAATGCGCTGATATCAACAGGTCTGGCAGATGGTATTTTTACTTCAAACGGAAGACCTCTCTGTAAGATAATCTGCATATAAAACATCTCCTTCCTGCCATATTTTTATGTTATGCAAAACCTCCGAACGGCTTTAGGCCATAAATCAGTTATTATTATTCCTAATCAAAATCTGTATGATTTTATCATAATTTTCCGGTCTGTGTGGAAACGTACAGTCTGTGCATACCTTGATTTTTTTGCCATTCTTCTCTATGTATGTCTTACTTCCGGGACAGTTTTGCATGCTATACATAGGACAATAACAAAACAGACAATTAAAGTCATCCGAAAGTCCCTTGTGACACGGAAAATATTTGCAATCTGTGTTTTTAAAGTATTTATAAGAGTTTTCCATTTTTATTCCTTCTATATTCATATGCTTTTCTCACAAAGCTCTCTGCAAAATGCGGATTTGACGGATAATACAGGTGCGGAAATCCAAGCCAGTAATTATCATGGCTTATCACGCAGTCGTAGCTTCTGCCTGTGGCCGGCTTGGTCGCAATACAATCAGCTCCGTTATCGGTGCTGTCGTAATAATGAAATTCATGCGCCTTTATTTTTTCATTTGGCGGTAGAAAATTGCTATGCTTTTCCGCAAGCTCAATATATCCGAACCTGACCAGCTTTCCCTTAAAATGACACCCACCATCCAGTGCCCCCACAAGCTTAGACTTATTCATATCATTTTGTATATCTGCTTTGTTTTGTACATCAGCCTTATTTTGCTCATCTGTATCATCACAGATATTACGGATATATGCGTGAAGATACATAAACCCTCCACACTCTGCAACCGTCGGCATTCCGGCTCTAAAAGCTTTTTTTATGGCATTCAGCATAGATACGTTTTTACTCAGTTCCTTTGCATACAGCTCCGGATAACCGCCTCCAAGCAGCATTGCATCACAATCCTCTGGAAGGCTGGTATCGTGCAGTGGCGAAAAATACTGTAATTGTGCTCCGCATTTTTCAAGATGCTTCAAATTATCTTCATAATAAAAGCAAAATGCTTCGTCCATGGCAACAGCTATGTTTACGGTATTATTTTGGTCTTGAAGCCTCATAGTCTCTGCATTTTTTAAGGTTTGACGCTTATCTTTATCTGCATTTTCGCTGTCACCGATTTCATCTGCCGCTTCTGCTATATCTATAAACAAATCCATATCTATAGTCTTTTTTAGTCTGTCGGCAGTTTCATTGAGCTGTTTTTTTATATCTGAAAGCTCATCCGGCATGACAAGCCCCAGATGTCTGCTTGAAAGCCCGATATCCTTCTGTTCCGGGAAATACCCGACTACTTTTACGGAAAGCTCCTTCTCTATCAGAGGCTTTATGATGTCATAATAGCCCTTCGACATCCGATTGAGCAGAACCCCCTTAATCAAGTGCTGAGTATCATACTGCAAAAAACCGGCTATAAGAGCAAGCACTGACTTTCCCATGCCCTTTGCATCCACCACGAGTATTATCGGAGTCTGCGTCACCTTTGCCAGATGGTATGACGACCCCTGCTCATATATTCCGCCAAGCCCGTCATATAATCCCATCACGCCCTCAAGCACTGCAAAATCACCATCGGCTCTTTCATCTAAGAAAAGCTGCACTGTTGTCTTTTCGTCCGTAAAAAACGTATCGAGATTTTTGGACGGTACGCCAAGCACCTTTTTGTGAAACATCGGGTCAATATAATCCGGTCCGCACTTATATGACAATACGTTTTTTCCGCTATCCTTTAAAAGCTGCAGTAAAGCGCAGGTTATCATTGTTTTTCCACTGCCGCTTTTTGGCGCGGCTATCATAAAACGATTTATTTTCATGTGTTCATCCTTTATTTCATCATATATCTTAAAATATCAGCCTTCGATGATTTATTACGAGTTGTAGCATAAAAGCCCAGGTTAAAATTCAAATGAACATATCCACACCGGATTTTCTGCCTGCATCAGATGGTAATGTCCTATCTGCTTTGAGCGGCTGACCTGCAGCTGCACGATATCCTCATTTTTCACATCATATGCCGACAATATTTCCTTTATCTCACAAATTGTTTCCATGGAAATTGCATTTATCACTATACGGATATGTGGATTTTTTGCTTTAAGAGCCTCTATTATTTCCTTTAGATTGCCACCGCTGCCTCCGATAAATGCGTGTGTCGGCACCGGAAGATTGTCCATCCCGTCAGGAGCCTTTGCATTTATCACATGGATATTTTCAAGTCCATGCTTTTCTTTATTTTGCATGATAAGCTGCACGGCATTTTCCTTCTGCTCTATGGCATAGACCTCCATATCATCGGAAAGTGATGCGGCCTCTACCGCTATGGAGCCGGTTCCGCTTCCCACATCATAAAACACTGAATCCGATTTCAAATGAAGCTTGCAGATGCTTACATGCCTTATTTCCTCTTTGGTCATCGGAACCTTTTCACGGATAAATGCTGCATCACTTAGCTGCGGTGTAACATTTTTTGCAACCGGATTGGGATTTTTTATCATACAGATATACAGTCCCTCCCTTTTAAGCTTTGTGCACTCCTGTGGCGAAAGCTGCGATATAGTTTCATCCGGATATGATAGCTGGTATCCCACAGTTACCGAGCATTTTTGTAAACTATACCTTTCGTCACTGCTTAATAGGTGTCCAAGCATATTTACGTCCCTGACTCCGGACATCAGCATAAATGTTTTTGCATGGTGGCTAATCCGTGATGTGATATTAGACAGCTTTACTCCGTGGATGCTGCAAATATATGCATCGCTGTAGTTTTCACCAACTGCTGCCGCCATATATGACACAGATGAAATTCCAGGAAGGATTGACACATCCGCATTTAATTTTCCTTCAGATATTTCATTTTTTATCGCCAGATACAGCTTTCTGCTTCCACTGTAAAAGCCTGTATCTCCCGAGAATAATATAAGAACATTACTGATTTTTTCAGTATCTGCACAAATTTCGTATAGATAAGGAATAATCTGTTCTGCAAGATAATACGGCTTTTTGTCTATCTTCGCACTGTATTTTTCTATCATGCGGCTTGCGCCAAGTATAATATCAGCGCTTTCTATTGCATCTGAAACAGCTTTTGTCATGCAAGCATCATTTCCCATTCCAATGCCGGCAAGCATGATATGAAGCTTGTTATATTTTCTGTCAATATATTCACAAACAGCTTCAAATGACATTCCATCATCCTGCACGCTTTGCCCCACAATATAGACCGGAATATTTTTATTTTTTGCGGCAGCTATTTTCTCAATAAAGCCACCGGCCGCACCGCTTTTTTTGGTGACCAGACATCTGATATCATACTGGTCAATAAGTGCCTCATTAAGCTGTGTGCTAAACGGTCCCTGCAATGCCAGAATGTGCTTTCCTGTAATATCATTGTGCATGCATAAGCTTATGCTCTCAAGCCCCGGAAGCACGCGCACATACAATCTTTCCCTGACGTCTGAGGTTTTACAATACACTGACATCTCCTTGCTTCCTGTTGTGAGAAGTATATTTCCGTCTGTATTGCTAAGTGCCTTAGCACATGCTTCATTGTCCTCAAAATAGCGGATATTATCATAATCTGCTGATATATCTGTATCTCTTTTAAGACGCATATATTCGATATTTTCTGATATGCTGCTATCCGCCTGATTGTCTGTAACAGCATGTGCCTCGTTAAACGCATAAACTGCCTGCTTTATATTTTCGGTAACAATGGCTGCATACGGATGGGTTGCATCCACTATGAGCTTACATTTTTGTTCCGCAAAGAAGCTTCTCATGCCTTCGCTGTCCATACGCCCCATATGAACATGCGCGAACGGATTGTCATGCAGCACGATTTCACCGTATTCTGTTGCCACGCAAACCGTATGCTCTATGCCTCTTTCACACAGATGCTCTGATAGCTTACGTCCCTCTGTTGTTCCTGCAAAAATCAGTATTTTACTCAATCTGATATCCTCTCCTTGTGACAAGCTTTCCGTCAATTATTCGTGTACCCTCATTGCCGATAAATACTGTCGTAAACATGTTAACCTGTGCACTGCGGAGCTCACCGAGGGTACAGACCGTATAGCTTGTTCCCTCACGTCCGATATTTTCAACATAGCCGCAGGCTCTATCCGGCTCGATTGCACGAAGCAGAATATCACAGGCTCTCATCAGATAGTCCTTTCTCTTGTGACTTGACGGATTGTACAGTGCTATGACAAAATCCCCCTCTGCAGCAGCCACAAGACGCTTTTCAATCTTATCCCACGGCGTGAGCAGGTCACTTAAGCTGATGGTACAAAAATCATGGTTTAATGGTGCTCCAAGCACTGCCGCACCACTGTTTGCCGCTGTAATGCCGGGTATTACCGAAAGCTCTACGTTATCGTATTCCTGCCCAATCTCATACATAAGAGAGGCTAGTCCGTATATTCCGGCATCGCCACTACATACAAGGGAGACTGTTTTGCCCTCAAGTGCCTTTTTAAAGCACAGATGACATCTTTCTTTTTCCTGACGCATCGGAGTGGTCAAAAGCTCTTTTGTCTGGAATTTTTCTCCAAGCAGCTTTATATATACTGTGTATCCCACTATGACATCACTCGCTTCCAGGGCGTCAATCGCCTGCTTTGTCATCATGCTTTCAAAGCCCGGCCCCATACCTACTATGTAAATTTTATTCATGTTAATCTCCATCTCTACTAATTTTATATAACCATGCAGCTATTTGCAATTTTTAATGATATGAAGTTCAAAAGGTATTTTGCCCCTCATTTATGATTAATCAGGATACCTTGCTGCCGCAACCGTTACTCTGTCATATTTATGTTTTTTATAGATAAGTTCTCCTGCTTTATTGCATTCCCTGCTGCATACAAGCACTGCTGCACGCTCGCACACGTTGTCCACTCCAACATGCTCCCTGACAAACTGCGAGGCACTGAATTCTCCCTGCACTGTCATGAGCTCATCCGCGGTATAAGTGACAAATTCTATCCTGTTTCTTTCGCAAAATTGCTTTATTCCCGGTTCATCTTTTTTCACATCTATTGATGCAATCATGTCTATATCCGAAATATCTATTTGCAGCTTTAAAAGACTTTGTCTGATTGCCCTGTCAATATTTTCAAATGCTGTATTTTTTCTGCACCCAATACCAAGTACAAATTGTGTGGGTTTTAAGTAAATACTGCCATTTTTAGTGTCCTTTTCTTTTTCGCATGATACTACAATATCAGCTCCGTAAGCAGGTGGGAAATCCACTGTTTTTATTACATCAGCACTCATATCAGCTTCATCTAAAAATGCCTTTATGAGCTGCCTATGCTTAGCCGGGATGTACTCCCAGTCGACCGACATAGTAACCACTTCCCCCGCCAATACCTTTGATGATACTCCGGCGATGCCATCTTTATTGACTATTGCAAGCCTGCATTTCTTTGCAAAAACATCAACTGCAAATTTATTATTGATATCAGTAGCGGTTGTTATAACAGGGGTGGCATTCATCAGCGCTGCTAATAATACCGCAAGCTCATTGGCACCTCCCACATGCCCTGAAAGAATCGGAATAACAAACTTCCCCAGCTCATCTATCACAATAACAGGACTGTCTTTAAGCTTGTTATTTACAGAAGAAGCTACAGCCCTCACTGCAATACCGCATGCCCCGATAAAAATCAGAGCCTTTTTTTCACTCATCTGTGCAGCTGTCCAGTCTGATATATTTTGTGATATATAGCCGGTATTTCTAAAATTTTCATCGGTGGAATTTTTAATATTCACATCCGATAATCTCGAACATTTGGTAAAAACCTCCACCTCATATGCACTTTTTTTTAGCTTATGAGCTATGTCACATGACAGCTCATAGCCCTTTTTTGTGAAGCTTACAATGCAAATTTTCATATTTTCAGTTCCCATATATTTCCAATATTTATATATTCACGCCTTTTTAATCGTTATCATGCGACTCTACTGAAGCCTTGCGATACTCTGTCGAAAAATCCGGTGCGTAAAGTCTTGATTTCTCGTAATGACTGTGAGCTATTACATCCCCCACAAGCACTATCGCTGTCTTTGTGATATTGTGCTCTCTCGCAGTCTGCTTAAGTGTAGCGACAGTGCACACGTATGCCTCCTCCTGTGGCCAGGTTGCCTTGTATACAATTGCAGCAGGTGTATCTGCCGCGTATCCTCCCTCAATAAGGCTTTCCGTAAGCTTCTCTAAAAGCCCGGTGCTTAAGTAAATCGCCATGGAAGCATGGTGTGAGGCAAAGCTTGCTATGCTCTCCTTAGGCGGCACCTTCGTGCGCCCCTCCATGCGTGTGATGATGAGCGACTGGGAAATACCTGGGAGCGTGTACTCAATGTTGAGCGATGCAGCAGCGCCAAAGCACGCGCTCACGCCCGGACAGCTCTCATATGGTATTAAAAGGGTATCAAGCTCATCCATCTGCTCGCGCACTGCGCCGTATATGCTTGGCTCTCCCGTGTGCAGGCGCACAGTAATTTTTCCGTCTGCCTCAGCAGCTTTCATGACTGCGATGACCTCATCCAGTGTCATTTTTGCACTGTTATATATTTCACAGCTCTCCCTTGCATAGTCCAAAAGCTCTGGATTAACAAGCGAGCCTGCATAAATTATCACATCTGCTTTTTGTAAAAGACGCATTCCGCGTACTGTTATTAAATCTGCTGCGCCTGTTCCTGCGCCAACAAAGTAAACCATTTTTCTGCCTTTCTGCTTTTTGCAAGCTCACCAAATTCGTTTGAATACATGATACAGTCTATCTCAAGTCTGCCCTTTGCCCTCTTTTCCAGATAAAAGCATATGCGCTCCATTGCATAATCCATTACCTCATACAGCCTGCCGCTTTCCTTAAGTGCCGCCAGGGCCTCCTCTGTCGTAAGGCTGTCCATAATGCTCTTTATGTATTCGGGCGCTACACCGCACTTAAACGCAAATGCCGTCAAAAGCTCTATCCTGCAGTCTGCCTCCCTCGAATGAGTGTTCATGATGCCTCCTGCTACCTTTATGAGCTTTCCTATATGCCCTGTCAAAAGCATCCTCTTAAAGCCCATATCGGCTGCCATATCAATTGTTTCACCGATAAAGTTGGAGCATTTGACACTCCTGTCCAGATCATAGCCATAGCTTTCCTTCATAAAGTCAAGACCGTAATTTCCCGGAGCAACCGCCACATAATCATACCCAAACGAATATCTCTGCCTAAGCTCCACCCTTATCGTATCAATAAGAGCCTGTGAGCTCATAGGCTCAACAATACCGCTCGTGCCGAGAATTGATATACCACCAACTATCCCAAGCCTAGGATTAAAGGTCTTTTCTGCAAGCTCCTTTCCCTTTGGAACCGAGATTGTGATGTCAAGTGTCCCCTTAAAATCCAAAAGCTCACAGACCTCCCTTACCTCTTTTTCAATCATCTCACGCGGCACATGATTGATAGCCGCGTTTCCGACAGGCTGGTCTAATCCGGGTTTGGTGACTCTTCCCACTCCGTCACCACCGTCTATATTTATGATAACTAACTCCTGCCTTTTTTTGCATAAAGCAGATGTATCGGAATGCAAAATCCGTACAGAAGCATATATATAGGCTCCGGTGGTCACATCCGGGTCATCCCCTCCATCCTTTATCACAGCGCAGCTTACCTCGTTTTCACTTCTTTTTATGTCGGTGATATCAGCCGTGTAAGCTATTCCCTTAGGTGTCTGAATCGTTATTTTGTTTTTAGCCTTTCCGGTTAGAAGCATATATGCCGCCGCCTTTGATGCCGCCGCAGCACAGCTTCCTGTGGTAAATCCGTATCTCATAATCACTAAATTTCCTCATGCATCAGCCTCTATCAACCAGACTGTAAATCAGCGCATTGCATATAGCAGCCGCAATATTGCTGCCACCCTTTCGTCCGACATTTACTATGTATGGCACTCCGGTCTCCATAATAAGCTCCTTGGCTGCCTCCACATTGACAAAGCCCACCGGCACACCGATTACAAATGCAGGCTTATATATTCCTTTTTCTATCATATCGTACAGCTCTATAAGCGCTGTCGGTGCATTTCCTATCGCAAAAATCACAGGCTTATCTATCCTTGATGCAAACTCCATGCTTACTGCCGCGCGCGTTGTCTTTTTCTCCTTTGCAATAAGAGCGACCTCATCATCAGCCATAAAGCAGTGCGCCTGTCCTCCGAATTTTGCCAGATATTTTTTATTTATGCCTGAAAGAGCCATGTTGGTATCGGTCACTATATCAGCGCCCTCTGATATCAGCCTTTTTGCGATAGCAACGGCGTCCTTAGAGTATTTAAGCGTCTGTATATAATCAAAATCAGCACTCGTGTGTATGACTCTTTTTGTTATCATCTCCTGATCAGCAGGCAGCGTAATCTGCATTTCAGACAGCTCATGTGAAATTATCTCAAAGCTCCTCTTTTCAATCTCCATCGGCTCTAACTGTTTAATTTTTTTCAATACACTCACCTATCACTTTCAATAATCTTACATTTTCATCATAAGTCTTTACTGCCACACGAAAATACCCTTGTGAAAGCCCCACATAGTTGGAGCAGTCCCGTATCAGTATTCCCTTATTAAGCAGTATATCATATAATGGAAGCTTGCTGTAAAACAGTATGAAATCAGCATCACTTTTATATACCTTAAAGCCAAGCTTTTTTAGTCCATCTGACAGCAGCCTTCTTTGTCCGCTCACATACGATGCCGTTTCTTTAATATACTCTGATTCCTTTATACATGCATCTCCTGCCATCTGTGCCAGGACAGACACGTTCCACTCCGGCAGATTTCTTTGAACCTTTTGTCTTATTGTATCATTTTTACTGAGCATATATCCAAGCCTTACTCCCGGAATAGCAAAAAGCTTGGTAAAGGCTCTTACAACAATCAGATTGTCATAGTCACATAAAAGTGGCAAAACAGAATAATTTTTTTCACAAAAGCCCATAAAGCATTCATCTGCCACCACATAAATATGCTTTTCTTTGCAATGCCCTATTATTTGCTTCATGAAAGTGCTGTCTGCAAGATACCCTGTTGGATTGTTTGGATTTGCGATAAAAAATATATCTGTATCATCTGTAAGCATATCCATTAAAGCATCCAGCCGTGCAGCAGGAGAAAAATCACTCTGCTCATCCAGCAGGAAATATCCGATATCACAGCCGACTGCACGAAGCACATGCTCATAGCCGAAAAAGCCCGGGGCCAGAAGCACAGCTTTTTTGGGCTTTATGGCATGAGCTATCGCCATAAAAAGCTCTGAGGCTCCGTTTCCGGGAATTACATCCTCGCTTTGTATGCTGCAGCCTTGCTGTGTGAAATACTCTGATATCGCTTTTTTAAGGCCACTGCATGCCATGTCGGGATATCTGTCTGCATACGAAAGTGCATCACTCATAGCCTCTTTAACAGAATGTGGTATGCCAAGAGGATTGATATTTACCGAAAAATCCATATTTACTTTATTGTTGTATATGTCACCGCCATGGATGCTTTTCATTCAAGTCCTCCATCAATTCTTACATCAATTCTTCCATATTCAAAGCAATATTAAAACAAGACTCATAACCGCCACAGATATAAGCTCACACAAAAACGCAGTAATATACATCAGCCTGTTTGCACGCTTTATATCCTCGTACTCTATCTCACGCAGACCGTCTCCTATGTATTTTTTCTTCACAAGCTTCCCAAAATACACTGCATCACCCGCCAGCTGCACCCTTAAAGCTCCCGCACATACGGACTCTGTCTGGGCTGAGTTGGGGCTTGCGTGATTGAAACGATCTCTTTTAAAGATGCGGTATGCATTTTTGCCATCAAACTGCCTGCCACCGATAAATGCCGCAGCAATCATCAGATATGCACTGATTCTTGCCGGTATGAAATTGACCACATCATCAAGCCTTGCCGCAAATCTGCCAAAATACATATATTTATCATTTTTGTAGCCAAGCATGGAGTCCATCGTATTCACAGCCTTGTATACAAAGCCAAGCACCGGCCCGCCGATTGCAGTGTAAAGCATAGGTGCAATCACTCCGTCAGATGTATTTTCAGCTATCGTCTCAACTGCCGCCCTTGTGACACCTGCCGCATCAAGCACAGATGTATCTCTGCCAACAATCATGGAAACAGCCCTTCTTCCTGCATCAACTCCATCTGTCTTTAGCGCATCGTACACCCTCATGCTCTCCACACGAAGACACTTTGTGGCAAGAATCTGCCACGTCATGACAGCCTCTGCTATTATCCCGGCATACAGATTTATGCTGTATGCTGCCACAATAATAATTACCGACATTGCAAAAGTTGCAAAAATTACAGTAAAAGCAAGAAGCATACCTCTTTTATATTTTATTAGATTTAATTTTTTTTCAGAGATATTATATCCGGCATCACAATTAAGCCTCTTATCGAGAAAAGAAATGAGTGAGCCGATAAGCCTGACCGGATGCGGTATAAAATGCGGATCTCCTATTAATAAATCAAGCACAAAGCCTGCTATAAATGCAAAAATATGATAACACATATGTTAGTCCTTCTTAAATAAATCATAGCGATATGGGCACTATTTCATTAAACACAATCTCATTGCCCTCAACCGCCACCTCACACGAGTAGCCACAGCCGTTTTTCACCTGGTAATCATAGTAATCCATATCACAGTAATGGCTCATTATCGCCATGATAGTCCCTCCATGCACAAAAAATACTATTTGTATCTCTTTATCAGGCATAGCCCTCTTAAGCTCTAATGCCTGTGTGAGTGCCCTCTCAAAGCCACATATACTTCTTTTACAAAACTCTTTTCTGCTCTCTCCGTTTGGAAAGGCAAGTGTTCCACCACTGTCAATCCACGCCTGATATGAGTCCCTGAAACGGATATCTGTGCTAAGTTCATTATAGCTTTTTAGCTCCCACTCACCGAAATCCATCTCTGCAAACTCTTTAACGGTATGAATTTTATGGTGCTGTGCGACCGGCAAAATAATCTCTGCCGTCTGTTTGCAGCGCCTCATTGGGCTGGTAATAATTATCTGCTCCTTTAAGCTATTTTTCTCCAAAGCCTTGTATACACCATTATTTAGTGCATTTTTAAGCTCAAAAACTCCGGCTTCATCGAGTGGCTCATCTGTCCTGCCCAGATATCTGTGCTCTCTGTTTGAGACAGTGCAGCCGTGTCTTATAAAAATACAGTTTATTTTATTTTCTGACCGATTCCACATATTACGCGAACTACCTCGTCTGCTTTTTTTGCAAGCAGTATCTCTGCTCTGCCTGTCTGCTCCCTGTACTCTCTCTCAAACGCATCAAGAGGCACTATGCCGTTTCCAATCTCATCAGCAATGACTATTGTATCCTTATTTTCCTCTGCAAATTGCATAAATTTCAAAATATATTCCTGCAGTGGAAGATTTTTCTCAAGCACAGCCCTGATAAAATAATGGAATTTATCTATTATGAGTATACTCTCATCATAGACGGCAAAATCCCATGGCCATTCCATGTTTGATGCCTTATCATTGCAGACATTATCTTTTAGAAAAAAGCAGTCGTACACATCATATTTTTCTGATTCTTCTATCATATTTTCGAGCACATAATCAAGCTTTCCCTGTGCCACTCCGCCTATCACAAGCTTCATATTTTCTCCAATTCCAAAGTTTAAAATTCATAGTACAACTTTTATCAAAATTCTTATCCGTACCATTCCTATATTAAAAACAAATATACTAAATAATAAAAGAGACACCACCCAGAGCCACTGCCATGGCGCACTCACATATACACACAAAATACCCTGCCGTATCGCCTGTGATGCCGCCAAGCTCCTTTTGGGTTTTCACATAATAATACCAAAAGCTAAGTGCTGCCGCAATGATCATAGCCACCGCATAAGGCAGTGACACAATGAGTAAAACAGCCATACACAGTGCAAGCTGGATGTATAGTGCTGCCCTGACAATCGTTCTGTGTGCAGTGTCTGCAAACATAAATAACAGTCCATCACTTTTTGCAGATTTAAATGACACAACCGCTATTCCGCTTAAGCACCTTGAGATGAAAAAGCCTGCACCAAAAACAATAAATGCCTTATCATTCATTATCTGAGAAAAAGCTCCCATGAATAATAATCCGTAGGCTGCAAGCATTATAACGGCAAACGCTCCTATATGTGAATCCTTAAGTATTGCAAGCTTTTCCTCCCGCAGTTTGTATGAATGAAATGCATCCATTGTATCCATAAAACCATCTATGTGAAAGCCTCCCGTAACCGCTATCGGAATGAGTGCGCCTATGCATACATAGCAGATATCCGCCACTCCAAAATGAGAGTATATATATCTCCAAAGCATAAGAAGCAGTCCAATCACAGCTCCTATCCACGGAAAGAATACCAGCATGTACTTCATGTCATCATCATTCCATTTAAATTGTGGCATAGGTATCTTTGAATACATGGAAAAAGATACTATGCACGACCTTATTAACTTCATAATACACTTAACCTCCACACTGCTTCACTTAACCGCAACCGGAATGCCTGCAACCACCTCAACAACACGCTCTGCCATCGCAGCAAGCCCCCTGTTTACAATTCCCATTGCCTTTATGTAATTCATCGTTGATTGATCATAGCTGACTCCGTCTTCAAATACATTGTTTGTCACAATTACAAGCTCCGCAACATTTTCACTTAAGATACTTACCTCTTTTAACACCTTTTTACTCACACGGCTGATTTGAGCAGTATCATAATCCTTCATATTTTCAGGGTCATCCAAAGCCTCTTTTTCAGCTTCGGCGGCCTGCATACCGGAAGCATCTACAGGTGGAAACATCTCATTTGCAACAAGGTTTGACATACACTCAAGCAGTGCTGACCGCCCGGTTTTTAAACTGCTTTCTGATTGCAGCTTAGAAACCGCATTTTGGATATCCCGAGGCTGTTCTATAGTAATAAAGCCTTTTCCGGCACGAAGTCTTCTGTGCCTGTCTATCTTCCGCTGCCCCTCATCATCAAATACCTGCATGGTGGCAATGTAATATTTTTCTTTGTATCCTTTTTCATTTGACACGTAACAAATATACTTTTCTGCATATGCTGATTTGCCGCTGCCGCTGCCGCCTGTTATAAGTGTAATCATCTATACGTACCTCTCATACTGTGATACCGAGATATCGTCGAAGGTTGTCCGGCCTTTGTATACGCTAAGTGCCATATCCAAAAGCGCAAACATCATCACGGCACCTGTTCCCTCTCCAAGCGCAAGGGATGCTCTTATGACAGGCCTTACGGAAAGTGCCTCACACAAAAGCGCCACTGCAGGCTCCCTGCCCTCATGGGATGGAATGATAAAATCATTAACTCCGGAAAGAAGCCTTTCTGCTGCCAACGCTGAAACCATGCTTATCACTCCGTCGAGCACAACAGGAATATGGTATAATGCACCGCCTATACACACTCCGACAAGTCCTGCAATATCGAGTCCTCCGACTGTCATAAGTATCTCAAAGGTGTCCTTATTATATAAATCATACTTTTCTATTGCGCTCTCAATTACACGGATTTTTTTCTCAAGCCCACTGTCGTTTAGGCCTGCTCCTCTTCCTGTCACTGTGGCCACATCGCACCTTAGCATGGCGGCTGCCATTGCCGCGCTGGTGGTGGTGTTTCCTATACCCATCTCACCGGTTGCAATAATTCTGCAGCCGTTCGCCTTACACCCACGCACTATTTCTATACCTGCTGCAATCGCTTCAAGTGTCTCAGCCCTTGTCATGGCAGGCTCTTTTGCAAAGTTTCTCGTGCCCATGCGCACCTTTCTTTGAAGCAGCCCTTTAACACTCTCGTCACTGTTTATTCCTATATCCACAGGAATTGTATCAGCCCCTGCAGTCATTGCCATGCGTCCGACAGATGAAGCCTTCCCTGCCATGGATTTTGCAACTGCAAGTGTCACCTCCTGTCCGGACTGGCTGATGCCCTCAGCAACCACACCATTATCCGCACACATCATTATGACCGCCTTTTTTGAGATATCTACATTTTCATCTCCCAAAACAGCACCGATCTTAGCCGTTAAAAGCTCAAAATCACCCATGCCGTCGAGCGGCTTTGCCACCGAATCCCAGTTTAAGCGGATTTTTTTGTACATTTTTGCATCAGGTGGTGTTATTTTTAATTTTTTCAATTCTTCAACTGTAAAATGGTCAGAAATAATATTATTTTCAATCATATCTTGCCTCACGAAGCATGCCGTACACTGCATCCATATCCAGATACTCCCTCAGTGTATCCGCAAGCCTGTCATACTGTTTTTCCTTAAAGCTCTTATAGCTTACAATAGCGCTGTCATTCACATCAATGCCCTTTTTATCGGCAATATAATCCACTATCACTCTGGCGGCCTCTGCAGTATCAAAAATGCCGTGGATGTACGAGCCATACACATTTCTGCCATCAGATATGACATTATTTAACTCATTTTTCCTGTCAGCACAAGCCCCCTGCTCCTCTGAAGCTGCGCTATATGCGCTCTTACCCATATGTATCTCATAGCCCAGAAAGTGACAGCCTGAAAGCCTGTTTAATACACCATCTACATGTGCTATTTCACCGCTTGTCTGAAGCCGCGTCTTGCTGTCTTTTAGAACGGTATCTATAGGAAGGAGCTCCATGCCACGCATATATCCTCCCTCCTCAACCCCATCGGGGTCGGCTATTGAAGCCCCAAGCATCTGATAGCCTCCGCATATTCCAAAAACCGGAATCTCACAGGAGAGTTTTTTTACAGCGGCCTCAAGTCCGTTTTGTCTCATCCACAAAAGATCCCCCATCGTATTCTTGCTTCCCGGCAAAAATACGATATCCGGATGACGCAGCTCATTTACTGTTGACACATACCTCACTGTTACCTCGGACATCTGTTCAAAGACATTGAAATCCGTGAAATTTGATATTCTCGGATATCTGATGACCGCTATATCAATAAGCCCATCTGTCTTTTTGTCAAAACGCTCTGTCAGGCTGTCCTCATCCTCAAGCTGTACATCCATATATGGCACCACTCCGGTAACAGGCACCCCGCCTCTCTCCTCAAGCATCTGTATTCCCGGGTCAAGTATTGTCTTGTCTCCACGGAATTTATTGATAATAAGCCCGCAGACACGATTCTTTTCCTCATCGGTTAAAAGCATAAGTGTGCCAAGCAGCTGCGCAAAAACACCACCTCTGTCGATATCACCAACGAGCAGCACCGGTGCATCCACCATATGCGCAAGCCCCATGTTTACAATATCATTTTCCTTCAGATTTATCTCCGCCGGGCTTCCGGCGCCCTCAATCACTATGATATCAGCATACTCCTCAAGTTTTTTAAATGCCTTTTTTATATCCGGTATGAGAGTTTTCTTGTATGCAAAATACTCTCTCGCCGGCATGTTCTTAAGCACCCTTCCGTTTACAATCACCTGTGAGCCTGTGTTATTTGTGGGCTTTAAAAGAACAGGATTCATGCACACCATAGGCTTAATGCCTGCTGCCTCAGCCTGCATCACCTGTGCCCGTCCCATCTCAAGTCCTTCGTCTGTTATATAAGAGTTGAGCGCCATGTTCTGTGATTTAAACGGTGCCACTCTGTATCCGTCCTGTCTGAAAATACGGCACAAGCCCGCGACAAGAAAGCTCTTGCCTGAATTGGACATTGTACCCTGTACCATAATTACCTTTGCCATATCTATACCTGCTGTCTGAATTTATGTGGTAGTCTGTTGCTTTATCATGAATATTAAACTGTAGTGTGAACAGTAACTTCCTTAAAGCTGTGCCAATTGTTCCTCCAGAAAAGGAATTTTTATAATTTTTCCTGTAGAGACTGCATACTCATAAAGCCTGCTGTTAAACTGCTCATACGTGCCAAACTCTGTTCTGTCACATATAACGCCCTCGCATGCATCAATAAGCTCCTTTGCCTTTCCAATAAGGGCATCGTCTACAGGCTCAAAGCTTCTTGCACTGACAATCTCAGCAGAAAGCGCCTTTGCCGCAGGATAATCCAGATCATTTTCATAGATGATTCCTGTCGCAAACGGGATACCCTTTCGCTGTAAACTCCTAAAGCTTTTTCTGCCCAAGCCCCCTCCTGCTATGACAAATACCCTCGTCCTTCCATCCGGTTTTTCCAGCTCTAAATCCTCTCCTGTTTCATCAAAGCTTCCTGCCGTAATTCCAAAAAGACCTGAAACATATTGGTCAGTAAATACCTCCTCGGGAGTTCCGTATCTGTCCACATATCTTCCATCTATACACATGATATGGTCTGACACACGCTTTGCCATATCAAGCTCATGGAGCGACATGATAACCGTAAGATTCTTCTGTCTTTTAAGCCTTTGGAGTATTGATAAAAACTCAAGCTTGTACTTTATATCAAGATATGAGGTAGGCTCGTCTAACACTATAATCTCAGGCTGCTGACATATAGCCCGTGACAGCATGACCCGCTGCCTTTGTCCATCGCTTATCTTTGTAAAATCCTTATCTTTTATCTGTGATACATTGACCAGCTCCATCGCCTCATCCACAGCCTTTTTGTCCTCATCCGAAAGTACTCCGAACCGGCCTGTGTATGGATATCTGCCGGTCGCAACCACATCATAGCAGGTCATAAGCTCCGTCTTTAGCTTATCGGTGAGCACAACAGCCATTTTTTTTGCAAATTCATTGCCATTCATCGTCACTACATCACTTTTATCAAGATATATCGTACCGCTCACAAGCGAAAGCTGTCTTGCAATACTTTTTAAAATAGTCGATTTACCGGCACCGTTTGGTCCGATTAATGTGAGAATCTCTCCCCTTTTCAGGGAAAAATCAATATTTTCAATAAGCGGCCTGTTATCATATCCAACGGCCAGCTTTTGTGCAGTAAAATAATATTCCATCAGACATTTTTCTCCTTGCCGCGTCTTATCATGATAAACAGCACTACCGGTGCACCAAATACTGCCGTAACCGTGCTGATACTAAGCTCCGTAGGCGCAAACATCATCCTCGCAAGCAAATCACAAAACAGGCAGAACACCGCTCCCCCAAGGAAGCAGGCCGGTATCATATATATGGGCTTTGTGCTCTTTAGCATGCTTTTTACTATATGTGGCACGGCTATTCCGACAAACGATATCGGTCCTGCAAACGCTACTATACATGCGGAAAGCAGGCTTGAAAGCAATACCAAAAGCACCCGGATGCGCTTTATGTTTACACCCAGATTTACGGCATATGACTCTCCGAGCTGATATGCCATAAGTGGCTTTGACATGAGAAAAACAAAAACAAATGTGATTCCCACCACCATGCTCATCACCCCAACGCTGTCCCATGTCATGCCCGAAAAGCTTCCCCTTGACCAGTTATGCAGGTTTACTATGTCGGAATCATCTGCAAATGTCACCACAAACTCAGTCACCGCAGAGCATATGTAGCCAATCATGACACCGCTCACCACAAGCATTGACATGCTGCTTACCTTTCTTGAAATGATAAGCACAAAGCCCATTGAAAGCATTGCTCCCAAAAACGCTGCTGCAATCATGGCCAGTGAGCTCACACGTATGGCATTTCCAAGTAAAAATACCATAACAAGTGCCACAATCATCTTAGCTCCCGATGATATACCGAGCACAAAAGGTCCCGCGATTGGATTATGGAAAAACGTCTGCAAAAGATATCCTGCAAGCGCTAATGCCCCGCCCAGTATCATCGCTGCAATGGCTCTTGGCATGCGGATATCCCACACAATACGTCCTACCCTGTCTGAGTGGTCATAAAGTGTCGCAAATGCAGCCTTAAATGATATGTGTACAGTTCCTATGCACACATTCATGATAAGCAATATAATAATTAAGATTATAAGAATAATAAATGTTGTAAAATACCTTATTTTTCTGGTTTTTTCCATGTTGTAGCTCCGCTTTTTATCTTTTTGTACTATTGATTTTCCTGCATTCTGTCATATCCGGTAACAATTCAGCCCACCACACACATTCCACAAATCACAGTTATTTGAGCTTAAACAGATATTTCATATCGCTGTCGGGTGCACCTGTAATCATCGAATGCATATCATCAATCATATATCCGATTGACATAGACTGCTGATACATATCGTTCGTGGTGCAAAATACATTGCCGTCTTTGACTGCCCTAAAATCGGCAAGCACCGGGCACTTGTCCAAAAGCTCATTCAGATTCTTCACACCGCCGTCTATCGCACTGTTATATATCAGATAGTCAGCATCTATTGCTCCATTGTAGAAATCCTCTAGCTGCATATTCATGGTTGACCTGCCTGTATCGTCGTCATTTGATGCATCAAAAATATATTCTCCACCGGCTAGCGAAATCATCTTTGGCACATAATCTGTGCTTTTGCGCACCTGAACCTGTCCATTGGATGTGATATAGAAAAATGCAACTGTATCACTTTTTGTGGCATCATCCGTATCGGTACCATCTGTCTTTGCGATGCGATTTACAATATCCACCTGCTCATTAAAGAGCTCATTGGCCTTTTCATCCCGGTCTGTGAGTGCTCCGAAAAACTTCACCCACTCCACTCTGCCGAGCGGCTCCTCTTCATAGCTTGAGTACTCGATTATTGAAGGGATATCAAAGCTTTTAAGCTTTTCCGTTACCTGCGGCGAATGGGTAATCATAGTATTTTCTATGGCAAGTGAACAGTTTTCTGACACCAAAAGCTCATAATCGGGCTTTGAATATTTGCCGGCATATAGCATTCTGCCACTTTCAAGAGCCTTTCTTGCACTGTCAATGTACCAGCCGTCACTGTCTAGCCCCGAAAATTTAATAGTGTCCACTGCATCAAGCTTGTCAAACATATCCATCACCCCTGATGCGACCAGATACAAATCACTTACAGGCTCCTTCAATACAATGATATCCTTGTCAATATCCTTTGGAGTCTTTCTGCCCTTTGGCACGGTAAGTATTTGGGTACCGTCCTTTGTAGTAAGTATCTTGTATCCACCCTCATAATAGTCAACAGAAAAATTCTTTGCATATAAAAGCTTCATACTGCTCTTATATATAAGACCGTTTTGTGCCTCTGCCTCAGCCTTCGATTCGGTATTCCCTGAATCGGAAGAAGGACTGTCGCAGCCTGACAGCCAGAACAGTCCTATAATTGATATCAATATATATATAATTATCTTTTTTCTTCCATGCATAGTTTAATTATTCTCCATCCTCACCAAGCACCTCTGTAGCAGAATCTGAATGGAAGGTGAGTGTGTACTCAACCTCGTGCGGCTTGCTCATAGCAACTGTATCTCCGATAACCTGCATAGGTGTATCAAGCTTAACCGGAATTTCAAATACAGAATTGCCGTCTGTATTTACAGGTCTATATTTCTGTCCGTCAACTATCATATAGTCATAGTTTGGACTGCTCCACTGCACTGTTGCAGTAGCGGCTCCACCGCTTATAGTCACCTCAGCCGGTGATGCAATGCTCGCCTTACCGCTTCCGCCCTCGAAATCGAGATTGATATTGTATGTTCCGTCAGGAAGCTCTTTTCCTGCACTCTCAGATACGCTTGCATCTGCGTCCGCAGGTGTGGCATTTGAGACCTTTACCTTGTGGTCATACCATTTGCCCTTTGTACCGATAAGTGCAAGGTCAAATTCCTCATCCAAAACAGGAACCGGTATATCAAACGCATTAACCTCCTCAGTTGTGCCATCGCCATAATCGACAGTCTCTACAGTTGGCTCCAAAAGCTCAGCCTTGTCCTTTGAGGCATCCTTTGCTGTTCCCAAAAAGAGATTTACAATGTGTGTGGATGTAAGAGCAACATGTATTGTTGCCTTGCCATCCTTCACGGTGAGTGTACCTTTGTTGTCATATGCATCATTCACATGAAACATTGAGCTGTCTGTAGTAAACTCTGCTGTATATGTACCATCTGAAAGTGCTATCTTTTCTGTTTTTTCAGCCTTTTTTGTGCTCTCTGTCGCGTCCTGCACTGCTTTTTTGCTTTCTGTTTCAGCTTTTGCATTCTTATTGCCGCAGGCTGCCAAGCTCATGGCACAAACCAGTGTCATTGCAACGATATAAGTAAACTTGTTTCTGAATAATTTTCTCATGTCTGATATACTGCTCCTGTTATTTTATAGCTTCCCCACTATACATTTAAGTAACTGCTACTTGCTCATGGCAGCCGCTGTATGCTCAACATAAAGCTTCTGGATACCCTCAATCTCACCAAGTCCGTTAATCTGTGTATCGATTTTATCGAACTTTCCTGATGCCTTAAACTGTGAAAGCCATGAATCATCATCACTTCCCGCCATATCATTGTTGGCATGGTCTCCTGCAACAACCATAAGCGGACGAAGAATGACATTCTTGTAACCAGCGGCTGACACCTTCTCAATGACAGACTCACATGATGTATCCTCCGGCTCACCCTCTACAGTTCCGATAAATACGTTGTCATAACCCAAAGCTGTCATCTGGCTCTGCATCTGGCTGTATGAAATCTTTGCTGTATGGCTTGTTCCATGTCCCATAAATACAAATGCTGTGCCCTCTTCCTTTGCAGCATCAAGGCTGTCATAGCCTGCCTTTTCTACTGCTTCCTCTGTAAGAATTTCTGCAACGGCCTTTTTATCCTCATTTACAACTGTTGCATCACTTCCAACCTCACCGAGGAGTGGCTCTGCAATCTTTACAGACTCAAATTTATCCTTATACTTCTCTACAGCCTCTGAAAGCTCATCATACTCTGCGCCATGCATCAGGTGTGTAGGCTGTACCACAAGATTCTTTACACCATTTTTGACTGCACGCTCAAGTGCCTGATCCATATTGTCAATCTTCTCGTCATCTCTTGCCTGTACATGATTGATGATAATCTGTGCTGTGAAGGCTCTTCTGACTGACCAGTCAGGATTTGCAGCTGCTATTGCATCCTCCACACCCTTGATATCAGCCACACGGCTGTCGTTGAAGGATGTACCAAAGCTTACTACAAGAATCTCGTTCTCGCCGATATCATCCTGGTTTCTCGGATCATCCTTTGAAGCATCGCCTGTATCTCTGCCGAAATAGTCAGGATCAGCATTTTCTCCCTCTACAAGCTCCTTCTGTGCGTCTGTGAGCTTGTCCCAGGCCTCCTTAGCCGCCTTGCACTGCTTGTCAGTATCATCTGTTCTCTCCTGCACATAGATTGCATCAATTAAATCTGCTACATGCATTGCTGCCTCCTGATCTGCGTTTGCGCTTGTCTCACTCTCTGAAGCCTTAGATACCTGTGTATCATTCTTTGCATCATCTGCCTTGCTGCCACAGCCGGTCACTGCTGTCATAGCCATAACTGCTGCCATCAGTACTACTACTAATTTCTTTTTCATGTTTTCTCCTTTTCATTCTCCTTGCAGCTATTAAGCTGCACATGTTTTAAATATGTAAGACGAAAACATTTAAAGCGTCAAAAATAAAAGCTCTTTGTACTATTATGTCAAAGAGCTATACATGTCAAAATCCTTCTAACACAGACTATACGGCTATCATAACCTTGTCTGTAATTATAATTATTTCATCACGTACAGCCAGTTACTCGTGGCTTGAAACACTATTGTTTCCGTACAACACAAAGGCAGGTATCCCGGCTTATATATCATTGCTTCGGCCGTCTTCCCAGTTGCCCAGTGACTTATTGGCCGTCACTCCTTAATTACGGTGACGAGTTCGTACAGGATTTGCACCTGTTTCCCTTTTCACCGGAGCCAGCTTCACATCGCCTGTCATAAATCAGATTCAAATGCTTGTCTGCTCCGACACCTTTATGCTACATATTCAGTTTCTTCGTGCGTTGCTTACGCAATCGCTTGGATTATTATATTACAACTTGTAACATTATTCAACAGATTTTTATCAGACGCTTTACAGACACATTTACAAAAGCGGTGCAAAAAGCTGCAAAATACTCTGCAGCAGCCTGCCTGCAAATGAGATATCATTTGTGCTTTCCTCATACACCTCCTCTGAAACCGCAAACGTCTCTATCGCATCCTCTTTTATTTTTCCGATGCACTGAGTCCTGTACATGTATACAAAGTCCTCAAAATTCCAGTACATGCTCCTGAAATCCAGATTACATGTGCCAACTATCGCAGTATCATCATCTGCCACTATACACTTTGAATGTATAAAGCCGGGTGTGTATAGATATATCCTTACCCCCGCCTCGATAAGAGGTCTGAAATTGGCTTTTGTCTGCAGATAAATGAGCTTTTTATCGGGAATCTTAGGTACAACAATACGCACATCAACACCTGACCTGGCTGCCGATATCATAGCATGTGACAGCTCCGTTCCAAGTATCAGATATGGTGTAAAAATATAAACATATTTTTTAGCTCTTGAGATGATACTCACATAAAGATTCTCTCCTACATCATCATGCTCAAGTGGAGAATCGCAAAACGGCTGGACAAAACCGCTTTTCTCTGACTGACTGAAGGTATTGTGTGGATTCAGATATTCATCATGTACTGCATTGTCCTTATTGATATAATTCCACATCTCAAGGAACATTGTCGTGAAACTGTTTACACACTCTCCCTCCACACGGATACCGGCATCCTTCCAGTAACCAAACCTGATTTTTTTGTTGATATACTCATCTGCTATATTGTAACCACCGGTATGCGCCACACGTCCGTCTATCACCAGTATCTTCCTATGATCCCTGTCATTCATAATTACTGAAAGCATAGGCTTATATGGATTGAATCGTCTGGTCTGTATTCCTATGCTCTCCATCTCCTTTATAAAATGTGGCGGAATGGCATTTATGCTGCCAAAATCATCATATATGATTCTCACCACAACTCCATGCTTTACCTTTTCTTTGAGTATATCAAGTATCTGATCAAGCATAACACCACTGCCGATTATGAAATACTCCATAAAGATAAACTTTTCAGCTGACCTTAAATCTTTTAAAATGCTCTCAAAAGCCTCCTCACCTGATTTAAAGTACTCTGTGCAATCCTCCGCATACAGTGGATATTTCTGATTTTGAGTGATAAGCCTGCTTTGTCTGTATGCATCCATATCTGTCTGTCTGAGAGTCTCATTTAGCAGCTCGTTTTCAGGCCGAAGCGGCGCATATGCTTCCACAATTCTTGCCATTCTTTTCTGTGTCTTCGACGTAAGCTCCGGTCTTCCGAAAAAGAAATAGCACGGAATACCAACGATTGGAACACTCAGTATCAAAAATATCCATGACATTTTTATATACATTTTCATCCGCCTGTTGACAATATAAAGCGAAAGCAATATAGCTGCCACATACATCAGATCCTGAAACACCCTGCTGGCAACAGAGGCCGTATAAAACAAAAAGAACCACCATATCATCTGTATGATTATTATTGTCGAAACTATAAAAAGCTTTGAAAGCAGTCTTTGTAATATTTTTCTCATATAAGCCCTACCATGAAATTACAATTATACAACCTAATATTTCCTATATTATCTATAATAAATCTCTAATACATATTATAATATTCCCACCAATTTATCAACATTTATAATCCCCCACGAGCCTTTGTGACTATCCCCTGCCCTGTCACATGTATTATACAGTGCTAGCTTAACCGCCTCCGGTCTCATATTTGGATTTTTTTCCAATAGAAGTGCTATGGCACCTGACACAATCGGTGTAGCCATTGAAGTACCTGTTTTCCTTACATATGTGCCATCTCTCGTTCCAAGGCTTATGATATCATGCCCGGGAGCCAGAATCTCAGGCTTTACAATACAACAGTCGGTAGGACCTTTGCCACTTCTTATATCATCAAAGCTTCCGACTGTTATTATTTTTCTTGAAATTCCCGGCACAGTTACAGAAAACGGTGCCGGGCCATAGTTGCCCGCTGCTGCAACAACTACTACTCCCATATCCCACAATTCATCTATCAGCTTCAATATCTTAATACGCTCTGCTGTATCAGAACATGGCAGATATCCTACAGAGAAGTTGAGTATTTTTATATTAAGTCTGACACAGTTTTCTTTTATATACTTAAGTGCACGAATTGAATCCGACGTCTGCCCCATGCCAAGATAATCAAGCACCTTAAACACATATAGTCCTGCCCCCGGAGCCATGCCTATATCTGCAGCCGATAATATACCGCACACATGTGTACCATGCCCGTTATCGTCATAACATGTCTCCTTTCCACCCACAAAATCCATAAAGTGCTTTATGCACCCATCAAGCTGTTTGTGTTTAAACACACCCGTATCAAGCACTGCTATATTGACATTTTTACCACTATATCCATTTTTATATACCAGATTTGCATTTATACTATATTTCGCATTTTTCATTATTATTTTATTTTTTAATTTAGTATATGATTCGTTTTCACAATATGACACAGACGCACCTGTTTTGCCTTACATCATATCACCTTACTATAATTTCATATATTAAAAGGACTGCACCTGCGTGCAGCCCTTTACTTGGATATTATTGTTATACTTTAACGTATATTAATTAATCCTCTTTTACATCCTTCATAGAGAAGCTGATTCTTCCCATCTTGTCCTTGCCAAGGCAAACAACCTTAACCTTGTCTCCAAGTGTGAGTACATCCTCTACTCTGTTGATTCTCTCTTTTGCAATCTTAGAAATGTGAACCATTCCCTCTTTGCCAGGAGCAAATTCGATGAAAGCACCGAACTCCTTGATGCTTACAACTGTTCCCTCAAGGATCTGTCCCTGCTCAAAATCAGTTGTTATAATCTTAATCATGTCGATTGCCTTTGCAATCATCTCTTTATCTGTTCCGCAAACTGAAACAGCGCCATCATCTGTGATATCAATCTTTACACCGGTTCTGTCTATAATCTCGTTGATTGTCTTACCCTTCTGTCCGACAACATCACCAATCTTTGATGGATCGATTGTAATCTGCTCAATCTTTGGAGCCCACTCATTTACTTCTTTTCTAGGCTCAGCGATTGCCTTGCTCATGACCTCATCCATGATGTAGAGACGTGCCTCACGTGTTCTTGCGATTGCTTCCTCAACGATAGGTCTTGTAAGTCCGTGAATCTTGATATCCATCTGGATAGCTGTAATACCCTTATGTGTACCTGTTACCTTGAAATCCATATCTCCGAAGAAATCCTCAAGACCCTGGATATCTGTAAGTACAAGGAAATCATCATCTGTATCGCCTGTTACAAGTCCGCATGAGATTCCGGCAACCATAGCCTTAATCGGAACACCTGCAGCCATAAGTGACATACATGATGCACATGTTGAAGCCATTGATGTAGAGCCGTTTGACTCAAATGTCTCAGATACGGCACGGATAGTATATGGGAACTCCTCAATGCTTGGAAGTACAGGAACAAGTGCCTTCTCAGCAAGTGCTCCGTGCCCAATCTCACGACGTCCCGGTCCACGTGATACCTTTGTCTCTCCTACAGAATATGCAGGGAAGTTATAGTGATGCATATATCTCTTTGTTGTGATATTAGCATCAAGTCCGTCGATTTTCTGAATCTCTGATAAAGGAGCAAGTGTTACAACATCACAAATCTGTGTCTGTCCACGGGTAAACATTGCAGAGCCGTGAACTCTAGGAATCAAATCAACCTCTGCTGCGAGTGGTCTGATCTGGTTGATTGCACGGCCGTCCGGACGCTTATGATCCTTTAAAATCATCTTTCTGACTGTCTTCTTCTGATACTGGTAAATAGCCTCACCAAGTACTGCAAGGTACTCCTCATTGTCAGCGAAGGCTTCCTCTAACTGCTCTGTGATAGCTCTTATATTTTCCTCACGCTTCTGCTTCTCATCTGTGAATACTGCCTCCTCCATCTGCTCAGGAGTAACAATTTTCTTGATATCCTCAAACATCTGCTCCGGAATAGCACAGCTCTCATAGTCATGCTTTGACTTGCCAATCTCATCACGGATCTGATCCATAAATGCGATAACTGTCTGGTTGATATCGTGGCACTTGTAGATTGCCTCAATCATCTGATCCTCAGGAATCTCATTGGCTCCTGCTTCAATCATAATGACCTTTTCCTTTGTAGAAGCAACTGTGAGCTGTAAATCGCCCTCATCCCACTGCTTCTGTGAAGGGTTTACGATAAACTCTCCATCAACAAGTCCCATCTGTGTCATGGCACATGGTCCGTCAAACGGAATATCTGATATATGAACAGCAAGAGCTGTACCGATCATTGCAACTATCTCAGGACGGCACTCAGGATCCACTGACATGACAAGGTTGTTTAATGTAACATCATTTCTGTAATCCTTTGGGAAAAGAGGTCTCATAGGACGGTCAATTACACGATCTGTAAGGATAGCGTTCTCAGATGCCTTTCCCTCACGCTTGTTAAAACCACCCGGAATTTTTCCTACAGAGTACATCTTCTCCTCGAACTCAACGCTGAGTGGGAAGAAATCCACACCGTCACGTGGCTTGTCAGATGCTGTAGCTGTTGAAAGGACTGTTGTATCACCATACTTGATAAAAACAGCTCCGTTTGCCTGAGCTGCTACTCTTCCGATATCTACAGTAAGAGTCCTGCCGGCAAGTTCCATTGAATAACTTTTGTACATATTAATTCTCCTTAAAAATTCTTTTGCAGAAGTGTATTCCTCTTCCGAAACTACTAAACAATACATGTATGCTCATGCACTCTTTAGTGGTCTCGGCTTACTTCTGCTTTTCAAAAAACAATAATAAAAACAATAATAGAGCGGAATAATAATTACTCCGCTCTAAAGAAAATACTATTTTCTGAGTCCTAAACGCTCGATAAGTGAACGATATCTCTCGATATCAATCTCCTTAAGGTATGCAAGTAATCCACGTCTCTGACCGATCATCTTTAACATTCCTCTTCTTGAGTGATGATCCTTTGGGTTCTGTTTGAAATGCTCAGTTAACTCTGCGATTCTTGCTGAAAGAATTGCAATCTGAACCTCTGGTGAACCTGTGTCATTTGGTGTTCTACCGTACTCTGCGATAATAGCCTGTTTCTTTTCCTTTGCGATCATTGTTGATCCTCCTTATATTATAATGCGCCCTGATAACTGTATGATGCTCAGCAATAGGTCGGAGTGTCCAACTACCGAACATGGGCAAAACCACACTTATGCAGTATAGCATAGTAAGCATTTGTTGTAAACTGTTTTTTTATTAATCCGGCAAATATCTTGCGACACAAATCGGATTTCTGTAATATGCATTTGAAACCTTGATTCCATCACGCTTGTTGCTGGCATGTACAATCTGTCCGTTTCCGATATAAATTGCAACATGTGAGATACTCCTTCCACTTCCGTAGAAGAATAAATCTCCCGGCTTTGCTTCAGATGCACTGATTTTTGTGCCGTATGAAGGCTGTGCTCTTGATGAATGCGGTAATGAGATTCCATACTTTCCAAGAATTCTCATTGTGAAGCCTGAGCAGTCAACTCCCTTCTCAAGGCTTGTACCACCCCACACATATCTGTTTCCGACAAACTGTAACGCATACGATACAACAGATGCCCTTACATCTGATACGCCGTCACCATACTTCACCTGCTCTATTGTCTTTGCTGTAGGAAGTGCCTGTGCCAGTGTCACATAATCCTGTGATATATATCCTACCGAATCATCCACACTTATCTCAACCCAGCCGTCAGCGACAGAATTAACCGTGAATGCCTCTGAATTTCCAACCTGCGAAAGCACCGCAGCCTCTGTTGACTTCTCTGCACGCACATTCAGTGTTTCCGTATTTACTGTGGCAACCGTCTTAATCTCCTGTTCTGCAATAGCCTCTGCCTCATCTCCTGTCACAAGATACTGCTTGTTTACATATCCTGTCACCTTGCCTGATGTGACCTTGTACCATTCTCCGGCATCCTCAAGAAGCTCACAGGCATTGTGATTGGTAAGTATTCCTATTACCTCGCTGTCTGTCGAAGCTTCCTGTCTGATATTTAAGTTTCCGCTGCTGATAGCCGACATACCAAGATTTGTGTAACCACAGGTCTGTGCGGCTGTCGGTGTCTGGGATGCCTCATTTGCCTGTTCTGTCTCCTGTGCAGTATTGCCAACCTGTGCACCCTGAGCAGATGCAGTAACAACATTGCTGTCGTTTTGCGCTACCGATACGTCAGCTCCATAATAAGTAAGAGCCGATGTAACCCCTGCTGTGAGAAGCTCTGTGGCATCTGCCGCCTCTGTCAGACCAAGGGCCACCCCCGCATTGACTGTTCTGTTTTCCTTTAATGATGTTCTGGCATCTACTGTGCTGCTTGAACTCATAGATACAGCACCTATAATAATAGCAAACGCTACAACGCCTGCTGCCTGTCCTAATTTTAATTTATTTTTCATATAGCCTCCAGTTCATGCTATCCATAATCCCATGTTTACGAGTATATCACAAATTGTTAAAATGTCAATATTTCTCCGTAATATTTCCGTAATATTTGTCATTTTTTCGTTATTTTGGGTAATTTCGCAAAAAAACAGCCACACTAGAATGTGTGACTGCCTGCATAATTGATTGTATAATTGATATCTGCACTCATCTGGCTCTTTAACGCTTCTATTGAATCAAACTTCATCTCAGGTCTTACGAACTTATGAAGCTCTACCATGATATCCTGTCCGTAAACATCCTGCCCAAAATCTATGATATATGTCTCTGCACCGATTGGATTTTTGCCCTCTATAGTAGGCTTGCATCCTATATTGGTTACACCAAGGTACCAGTTGTCCCTGACAAGAACTCTTGACATATACACTCCCTTTGGTGGAAGCAGCTTATCGTGCGGCACTGAAAGGTTGACTGTCGGAATGCCAATAGTCCTGCCCAGTGCTCTGCCATGCACTACTCTTCCTTTTATGAAAAAGGGATATCCCAGCAGTTCATTCGCCTTTTTAATATGTCCTGCCGCAATCTCCTCGCGGATATAGGTACTGCTTATATCCCTGGCTCCATCCTTTATCTTGTCCACCACAATAAGCTCGTATCCAAGCTCTCCTGCCATCGCAGAAAGCAGCCGATGGTCTCCTGCCCTGTTGTGCCCGAAACGGAAATCATCTCCGACAATGATACACTTGACATTAAGACTTTTAACTATCCATCTGACAAACGCATCCGCCTCCATCGTCATCACCTGTGGCACAAACGGACACTCTATCAGATAGTCAATACCTGATTTTTCAAACACATACTCTTTTTCATCGTTTGTGATTATAACCTTTGACTCAACGCCAAGTACCTCCGATTTGGGAGGAATGTCAAACGTAAATATGATGCGCTTGTAGCCATGCAGATTGCTCTGTTCAATTTGCTTTTCCATCAGAAATTCATGTCCTCGGTGAAGCCCGTCAAACTTTCCAAACGAGATGACGGACGGCTCCTTGACATGAAAATCCAGAGTTTTGCTTATATATTCCATAATATCTGTATACTATTCTATTCCATAAAAATCTTAACCGGCTTAAACTCACCGGTCTCATCAAGATACGAATACACACCGACAAATATGCCCTCATGATTGTATACTCTGTATCTTATATCAGAGTCAGCACTGTGTTTTAAATAATCCGTAAGCACTGCCGGAATTTTATTTCCATTTCTGACAAGCTTATCAGCATCTGAAGCAGTATGCACTGCCGGCAGATTTTCGAATACTCCGTCAACAGGCATCACCATATCAAAGCAGCCTTCATCCACCTTTGACTGAATCTGCGAAAGTGTAAGTGCATGCTCTAAGTCAAAGCCTGCTACCCTTACTCTAAGCAGTGACTTCATGCAGCCATGGCAGCCCAGCCTCTCTCCGATGTCATTGCACAGCGTCCTGATATATGTGCCCTTTGAACAGTGCACCGTCATCGTAACCTCAGGCAAATCAATGCTTTCAACCTTGATATCAAACACCTCGATATCCCGGGCTTTTCTCTCTATAACCTTGCCCTCCCTGGCAAGCTCATAGAGCTTTTTCCCATTGACCTTTAGAGCCGAATACATTGGCGGCACCTGCTTTTGTCTGCCAATAAACTGTGATATTGCATCATACACCGCCTGCTCAGTCACATTGACCTCAGCCTGATTTAAGACCTGCCCTGAAATATCCTGTGTATCTGTCTCCTGTCCTAAAAGCAGCACAGCTTTATAGACCTTGTCCTTATCTGTCAAAAGGTCACACACTCTGGTTGCCTTTCCAAGGCAGACAGGAAGGACGCCTTGCGCATCAGGATCAAGTGTACCCGTATGACCAATCTTCTTCTGGTGGAATATGCCTCGAAGCTTTGCCACAACGTCAAAGCTTGTATAGCCCTTTTCCTTGTATACATTGATTATTCCATTAACCATCTGCCCAAGAATCTCTCCCTAAATATTGTCCTTAATTGCCGTAAGGATGCGGTCTGTTGCCACCTCAAGCGGTCCGTCAATCGTAAATCCGGCGGCCTTTACATGTCCACCGCCGCCAAATACCGACGCAACCTTTGCCACATCATAATCACCGTTTACACGCAGGCTGCCCTTGTAGGTACCATCCTCATTTTCATAGAGAAATACAGCAACCTTTATATCCTTTGTCACACGCAGCTGATTTACAATGCCGTCGAGATGCTTTGGAAGCACATCGTACTTCTCCATCTCAGCGCGCGATACTGCAGACAATATAACATCACCATTCAGATACAAAGCAGCATTCAAAAGCGCCTGCCCCATAATCTTGTTCTGAGCAAATGTCTTTGTATAAAATGTATCATCGATTATCCTTGAATAATCAATGCCCATCTCCATCAGGGAGCCTGCTATATCCATAGTCTTTTTTGAAGTGCATGAATACTGGAACACGCCTGTATCATGCACCATGCCTGTGTAAATACACTCTGCTATCTGTATTGTGATGCGCTCCTTCGGCAGAAGTTCAAACACAAGCTCACAGGTTGAGCTCGCATCCGGAAAGATGTAATTTGCGTCTGCAAAGGCCCCGTTTGTGACATGATGATCTATGCAAAGTGTCCTTTTTGCAGACTCAAAATACTTAGCTGCACTTCCCAGTCTGCCTGTGTCACTGCAGTCACATGCTATGAACAGATCGTATACTGTATCATCCGCATAGCTGCTGTCAATCTCATCTGCTCTTTGCATAAACTTAAAGATGTTTGGGCTTGGCTCTAAATAAAGCCTTGCCTTTATATCAGGACAATAATCCTTTATGTAGTTGTATACAGCAAGTGTTGAGCCGACACAGTCGCCGTCCGGTCTCACATGACCGGAAACGGCAACTGATTGTGCATCCTTTAAAATAGAATCAATCTCTGTCATAATCAATCCTCTTTGTTAATCCTCTTTGAGATTTTTTGTTACTTCATCAATCTTTTTAGACATCTCAACACCATACTCTATAGACTGGTCTATGATAAATGTAATGGCAGGTGTATTTCTTAAATTGATGTTCTTTGCGAGAGTTCTGCGTATATATCCCTCCGCTGACTTAAGTCCTGCAAGTGTATCAGCCTGTGATTTCTTGTCACCAAGCACACTGATATAAGCCTTTGCTGTCTTTAAATCAGGTGCCACCTCGACAGCAACAACACTTGTCATGGGATTGATACGCGGATCCTTTATCTCACCGCGTATGATATTTGACAGTTCACGCATTACCTCTTCGTTGATACGAATATTTTTTATGCTGTTCTTTCTCATATAATCCCGCTTTCTTTTTATATTAAACCGTAACTATCCGAATAGCTGCATTAATTCAAGATAACCAATATATGATTATCTCGGAACCTCTACCATCTTGTAAGCTTCAACTATATCGAATTCCTGAATATCATTAAATCCGTCAAATACAAGACCACACTCATAGCCTGTCTTGACCTCCTTGACGTCATCCTTGAATCTCTTGAGTGAAGCAAGGTCTCCCTCGAATATCTGCTCACCCTCTCTGCTAATTCTGACACGGCAGCCTCTCTCCATAAATCCGTCAAGCACATATGAACCTGCAATGTTTCCAACGCCTGAAGCCTTGAAAATCTGTCTGATTTCCGCATGTCCGATAACCTTCTCCTCAAATACAGGATCAAGCATACCCTTCATGGCAGCAGATACATCCTCGATTGCATTGTAGATGACCTTGTAAAGTCTGATATCTACGCCCTCACGGTCTGCTGTAGCCTTGGCAACAGGATCCGGTCTGACGTTAAAGCCAATGATGATTGCATTTGATGCTGATGCAAGGATAACATCTGACTCGTTGATGGCACCAACGCCGCCATGGATGACCTTGACCACAACCTCCTCATTTGAAAGCTTGACAAGACTCTGCTTAACAGCCTCAACTGAACCCTGTACATCTGCCTTTACGATGATATCAAGCTCCTTCATGTTGCCTGACTGAATCTGTGAGAACAGATCATCAAGTGACATCTTTGCCTTTGTATCCTCGATGAGCTTATTCTTCTCCTCTGAAATATATGTGTCAGAGAATGCCTTTGCCTCCTTCTCTGAATCGCATGCCACAAATGTCTCTCCTGCTGAAGGCACACTGTTGAGTCCAAGTATCTCTACAGGTGTAGAAGGCTTAGCCTCCTTTACTCTGCGGCCCTTGTCATCAATCATGGCTCTTACCTTACCATAGCTGCTTCCACATGCGATTGGATCTCCGACATGGAGTGTTCCTTTTTGTACAAGCACTGTGGCAACCGCACCACGGCCTTTATCAAGCTGTGCTTCAATTACGAGACCTCTTGCGTTTCTATCAGGATTAGCCTTGAGCTCGAGCACCTCTGCTGTGAGAAGAATCATCTCAAGGAGATTGTCGATACCCTCCTTAGTATGTGCAGATACAGGACAGAATATTGTGCTTCCGCCCCAATCCTCCGGGATAAGCTCATACTCTGAGAGCTCCTGCTTAACCTTGTCGATATTGGCACTTGGCTTATCTATCTTGTTGACTGCAACGATAATCTCAACACCTGCTGCCTTTGCATGGTTTATTGCCTCAACAGTCTGCGGCATTACACCATCATCTGCAGCAACAACAAGGATTGCGATATCAGTAGAGTTTGCACCACGCATACGCATTGCTGTAAATGCCTCATGTCCCGGTGTATCAAGGAATGTGATGTTCTGGCCATTGATTGATACAACAGATGCACCAATGTGCTGTGTAATACCACCTGCCTCACGGTCTGTAACACGTGTCTGTCTGATGGCATCAAGCAGTGATGTCTTACCATGATCTACGTGACCCATTACGCAGACTACAGGTGGACGAGGAACCATCTTGCTCTCATCCTCTTCATCCTCCTTGAGAAGCTCTGCAATCACATCGACCTTCTCCTCTTCCTCACATATGAAATTGAACTCTAAAGCAATCTCCTCAGCGGCTGCAAAATCAACTTCAGAGTTAACTGTTACCATCTCGCCCTTCATGAAAAGCTTCTTTACAATGGCTGAAGGCTGAACCTTCATCTTATCAGCTAAATCCCTTATTGTAATCTTCTCCGGAAGAGAAATTGTCTTAATCTCGTTCTCATCCTCTTTTGGCTGTGCCTTCGGCTGCTGTGGCTTTTTCTTACCGCCGTGCTTCTCGAGATTGATGTAATTCTCCTGCTTCTTTCCGAGCTTATCCTGCTTCTGGCTCTGATTGTGATTATGCTTATTCTTTCTATCGTTGCCTCTGTCGCGGCTCTCCTTTCCTCTTACATCATCAGGAGCTGCAACTGCAACTGTTTCTTTTCTGAAACGATTTCTGTCATCACCTCTGCTGCCTGTTCTATCGTTATTTCTGTCATTGCTCCTGCTTCTGTCATTGCTTCTGCTTCTGTCATTATTTCTGTCAAAGCTTCTGCCACCCTCTGCAGGACGTCTGGCGTCATTTCTGAAGCCTCGGTTATTGTCTCTATTATTGTCTCTGCTGTTATCTCGGTTATTGTTGTCGCGATTGTTTGTTCTTCTATCGCTGTTTCTGTCCGTATTTCTGCTTCTGTCGGCATTTCTGTCAGTGTTTCTGTTGTTGATTTTGTCGCCATTGTCCTGACGTCTGTCGCTTCTTCTATCAGCGTCAGCCTGACGTGCCGGACGCGAATTGGCTGCCTTCATATCTGCATACGGATCCGCTGTACGCTCACTTATAGGGCGCATAGCTCTCTCTCCGACAGGTCTTGGCTTAATAATGCTGTGCTGCTCAGGACGTGATGACTGATTATCGCGTCTTCCATTGCCATTCCTGCGCTGCGAACTGTTATTTCCATTATTTCCGCTGCCGTTTCCACCATTTGTTTTCCTACCCTGCTTACTGTACTGGGCATTGAAAACTGCTGTGATGCTTGCCTTTTTCTTTGGTCTGTCGGCTGCCTTAGCCTCATCCTTTTTAGGTTCTTCCTTCTTAGGTGCATCTTTTTTTGCTTCTGTTTTTGCGTACTTCTTTCGTACAATTTGCTGTGCCTCATCCTCAAGACCGCTCTGCACATTTTTGACAGCAAACTGTGTGCCGTTTAATGTGTCTATGACTTCCTGCGACTTTATATTTAATTCTTTTGCAAGTTCATGAACTCTCATTTTTGCCATATATCTATTTTCCTCCATTATTCAGTTTTATTCGACTGCAGCTTTTTTATCACTGCATTTGCAAGGTTTTCATCCGTTACTGCAAGGGAAGCGCGAAACTCTTTGCCTATTGCATTCCCTAACCCCACCTTGTCACTATAAAAATAAATCGGAACCTCATAGAAAGTAGTCATATCCGAAAAATGCTTCTTTGTGTTGTCTGATGAATCATCTGCAACTATCACTAAAAATGCCTTTCCTGTCTTTACAGCTTTCTCGGTAGAAAACTCTCCGCTAACCACATTGCCTGACTTTGCTGCTAATCCCAGCATAGAAAGTACTCTATCTGTCAATTTGGTTCATCTCCTTTTCAAGCTCCTCATATACCTGTTCTGATACACTAACACCAAGGGAACGCTCAAGTGCCTTTGTCTTTTTAGCCTTTTTAAAGCATTCAAGGCTCTTACATATATAAGCTCCCCTGCCGTTTTTCTTGCCGGTGTCATCGAGAATTATGTCGCCCTCCGCAGTCTTTACCACGCGAATAAGTGACTTCTTTTCCTTCATCTCCTGACAGCCTACGCATTTGCGCATTGGAATCTTTTTATTTGCCATTACTGCTCATCACCACTATCTGCCGCATCATTTTCTGTACCTGCTACTTCGTTCTCGTCAGCCTCTGTATCAAAAGCCTCTGCCTGTACATCTGCCTGTTCTGTATCAGCTAATCTCTCGTTCTCAGCAAGCTCCTCATCCGAATAATCATAATCGTCATCATAATCATCCTCTTCATAGTCATTCTCATAATCCATGAAGTCCCCTGACTCTCTGGCCTGTGTCTCGCTCTTGATATCAATCTTGAAGCCTGTAAGTCTTGCTGCCAGTCTTGCATTCTGTCCTTCCTTACCGATTGCAAGTGAAAGCTGATAATCCGGAACAACAACCTTTGCTGATTTCTCATCTGCATCTGCGATAACAGAGATAACCTTTGCAGGGCTAAGTGCGTTCTGGATAAGTATTGCCGGATTCTCATCCCATGTGATGATATCGATTTTCTCACCGCGAAGCTCATTTACGATAGCATTTACTCTGGCACCATTCATACCTACACATGCTCCTACAGGGTCTACGTTTGGATCATTTGACCATACTGCAATCTTTGTTCTGCTTCCGGCCTCACGTGAAATAGCCTTTATCTCAACTATGCCCTCTTTAACCTCTGTAACCTCTGACTCGAAAAGTCTCTTCACAAGCTCAGGATGTGTTCTTGAAACAAGAATCTTTGGTCCCTTTGATGTTGACTTAACCTCAAGGATATATACCTTGATACGCTCTGTAGGCTTGAATACCTCACCCTTTATCTGCTCACTCTCAGTCAGAAGTGCATCTGCCTTACCTAAGTTGATGCTGACATTCTTTCCGATGTATCTTTGAACAACACCTGTCACAACATCCTTTTCCTTGCTGTTGTACTCGTCAAATATTACCTTTCTCTCCTCCTCGCGGATTTTCTGAAGGATAACATTCTTTGCGTTCTGTGTAGCGATACGTCCGAATTCCTTTGACTTAACCTCAACTCTCACGATATCTCCAAGCTGATAGTTACCGTTTACCTTGTGCGCATCTGCTAAGGAAATTTCCTCCACCGGATCCTCAACCGTATCTACAACCGTCTTCTCCTGATAGCATGAGAAAGCACATGTCTCAGGATCTATTTCTACCTTTACATTGTCTGATTTACCAAAATGGTTCTTGCAGGCAGTCACAAGAGAGTTCTCAATTGCCTCAAGTAAAGTTTCTTTACTGATGTTTTTCTCCTGCTCTAATATATTTAACGCTTCTAATAACTCATTGCTCATTATTTTTTCCTCCTATTTGTGTTATCGTGCGCTTTAATTAAAAATCCAATGCCTGACGTATAAGCGCAATGTCACTCTTATTGAATGTAGTCTCATCGCCGTCTTCATCGGTTATTGTCACTGTATCCTTATCATAGGCTTTAAGCAGACCATAAAATTCCTTTGATTTGTTGATAGCCCTGTATGTGCGAATCTCTATCTCCTTATTCATATTGCGCACATAGTCCTTTTCCTTCTTGAGAGGTCTTCCAAGCCCCGGCGAGCTGACCTCGAAGGTGTACGAATCAGGAATATAGTCCTCTCTGTCGAGAATCTCATTCATCTGCCTTGCAACCACTTCACAGTCATCAACAGTTATGCCACCCTCCTTATCGATATATGCTCTCAGGTAGTTCATGCCGCCTTCCTTAACATACTCGACATCAACAAGCTCAAAATTCATGCTGTCAAGAATTGGTTGTATAAAATTCTCCGTCTTTGCCTCATATACACTTGCCTTTGACATTTTATCACCTCTCTTTTTTATATTTGTAACTATTCAGAATTGTTCCAAGTGGTTCTGAATAGCTGCCTGATGTTTATAAACGTGAATTGAGAGAGGACTTTTGCCCTCTCTCAATCTAGTCAACGTTGTTATCATAGGTATAATAGCACTATCAGAAAAAAAAATCAAGTTTTTTTAAAAAAGTACTTGCTTTTTTTGAAACTCCATGATAGTATAATACACGGTTCGTTGGTCAAGCGGTTAAGACGCCGCCCTCTCACGGCGGAAACACGGGTTCGATTCCCGTACGGACTGCTCACTGTTATTTATTTAATTAAATACAGCCCAACCCGAAAGCATCGCATTTATGCGATGTTTTTTTATTGTTGTTGACACCGGACGCACCCGGTGTCTATCCACGCTATGATAAATATTTCTGCCTTAAAGTAAAATTGCCTTGGAATGCATTCCGTTTACCACAGAATGCTCCAAGGCATAAATAATTCAAGTATAAGCCTAATTAAAAATTAATCATAATTAATCATCATATCCGTTAGGATTGTTCTTCTGCCATCTCCATGAGTCGGCACACATCTCCTTAATACCATACTGTGCTTCCCAGCCGAGCTCCCTCTTGGCCTTTGATGGGTCACAGTAGCATGTAGCGATATCGCCAGGTCTTCTAGGCTTTATTGTATAAGGAATCTTAACACCTGTTGCAGCCTCAAAATTCTTTACGATATCAAGCACGCTGTAGCCGTGTCCTGTTCCAAGATTGTAGATGCAAAGACCTGCATTCTCCTCAATCTTCTTTAAAGCCTTGACATGTCCAACCGCAAGGTCAACTACATGGATGTAATCTCTCACACCTGTTCCGTCAGGAGTATCATAGTCATCTCCGAATACTCCAAGCTCTTTGAGCTTGCCTACTGCCACCTGTGTGATGTAAGGCATGAGGTTGTTTGGAATACCGTTTGGATTCTCACCCATTGTACCACTCTTATGAGCTCCGATTGGATTGAAGTAACGAAGAAGAATAACGTTCCACTCATTATCTGCCTTATAGATGTCCATAAGTATCTGCTCAAGCATAGACTTTGTCCAGCCATATGGGTTTGTACACTGTCCCTTTGGACACTCCTCTGTGATAGGAATCTGTGCAGGATCTCCGTATACTGTAGCTGATGAAGAGAAAATGATGCTCTTGCAGCCATTCTGTCTCATCACATCAACAAGTGTAAGTGTTCCTGCAATATTATTGTTATAGTACTCCCAAGGCTTTGCCACAGACTCTCCTACTGCTTTGAGTCCTGCAAAGTGAATACAGCTATCTATCTTTTCTTCCTTAAAAATCTTATTTAAGATGTCTCTGTCAAGGATATCTCCCTTATAGAACTTTACTTCTTTGCCTGTAAGAGCCTTAACTCTGTCAAGTGACTTCTCAGATGAATTTGAAAGATTGTCAAGTACTACAACATCGTAGCCTGCATCAAGAAGCTCCACACATGTGTGGCTTCCGATATATCCGGCTCCACCAGTAACTAAAATTGCCATAATAAATATCTCCTTTTCATTTTTGTTAAATTTATTGTAGCGCATTTGCTCATTTTTGTATAGAATAAAATGTAGAAGAAATATGTAAAAATGTTGTAAAGGTAGGCAATATGAACAATAAATACAAAAATTCCTATATCGTAAAAGAAAAAGAGCTTGTATCTCTGTCCGTATATAACGTAGGCTTCCAGAGCTGTGATAGCCTGTATCAGTGGGGACCCGGTATCAGAGACCATTATCTGATTCACTATATCATAAGCGGTAAAGGCCGCTACACTGTAAATGGCAGTGTTCACACATTAACTCCCGGTGATGCGTTTCTCGTATATCCAAATACCGAAGTGATTTATCAGGCTGATGCAGAAGATCCTTGGGAATATACCTGGGTAGGCTTTACCGGCAGCGATGCTGCAACCATTTTAAGAGCCACTGATTTCACAAAAGCACATCCATACATACACAGTGTATCAAACGGAAACGAAATAAAAAGACAGCTCATGCATATATACGACGCCAGAGGCACAGAATTTGAAAATGCACTCGAAATGACCGGGCGACTCTACACCACCCTCGCTCTTTTTGTCAGCGCCGCCACATCAAAGCCACCGCAAAACAGTGCAAACTCCTATGTACAAAAGGGCATCGAATACATCTCCGCCAACTATTCATACCCTATCACCGTTGAGGATATTGCATCATATATAGGCTTAAGCCGAAGTCACCTGTTCCGTTCCTTCCAGAGCATCCTCGGTGTATCGCCAAAGGAATATCTGACCGATTTCAGAATCAAACAGGCATGCTATCTGCTTAAACACTCCTCATTGTCCATCACAGCAATTGCAGGCTCTATAGGGTTTGATAACAGCCTTTATTTTTCAAAGACCTTTCATAAAATAAAAGGCCTTTCGCCTAAGGAATATCGCAGTAAATACAAAAAAGCTCAAGAATAAAAAAAGCTGCCGGGCTTCACACGAAGCCCGGCAACTTTTTTCATATATCTCTTTATGCTAAACTAAGCAAGCTTAGATTTAGCAACCTCTACTAATTTAGCAAATCCTGCTGCATCTGTAACAGCCATATCAGCTAATACCTTACGGTTAAGGTCAACGTTTGCTAACTTTAAGCCGTGCATGAACTGGCTGTATGAAAGTCCGTTGAGACGAGCTACTGCGTTGATACGAGCAATCCATAACTGACGGAACTGTCTCTTTCTCTCTTTACGTCCAGCGTATGAGCTTGTAAGTGCTCTCATAACTGACTGCTTTGCTACTCTATACTGCTTAGATCTAGCGCCTCTATAACCCTTTGCTAACTTTAATGTTCTGTTATGTCTTTTCTTAGCGCCTAAACCGCCTTTAACTCTTGCCATTTGTTGATTCCTCCTTAACTAATACTACCGATTACATGTATGGTAAAATCTTCTTCATATTCTTAACATTTGTCTCATCTGTCATTGTTGCTTTTCTGAGATTTCTCTTTGTCTTTGTTGTTTTCTTAGTTAAGATATGTCTCTTGTAGGCTTTATTTCTTTTTAACTTTCCTGTTCCTGTAACTTTGAAACGTTTTGCAGCTGCTCTGCTTGTTTTCATTTTTGGCATTGTGTGTTCCTCCTTAAATTGTTATCTCTTTTCTGCCAGCACCATACCGATGCTTCTTCCTTCAACCTTCGGTGCTTTCTCCACTACCGCTACATCTGAAAGATTCTCCGCTATATCATCAAGGATATGTTTGCTTGCATTCATATGAGCCATCTCACGTCCCCTGAATCTGAGTGTGATCTTTACCTTATTTCCTTTTGCAAGGAATTTCTTTGCAGCATTCATCTTGGTATTCAAGTCGTTAGCCTCAATGTTAGGTGAGAGACGAATCTCTTTCAATTCAACGGTCTTCTGCTTTTTCTTTGCATCCTTTTCCTTACGGGCCTGCTCATAACGATACTTACCATAATCAATCACCTTACATACAGGTGGCTTTGCATTTGGTGCTATCTTTACTAAATCAAGTCCTGCCTCGTCTGCAATCTTTTGAGCTTCTCTTGAAGAAACAATTCCTAACTGCTCTCCATCTGCTCCAATCAGTCGAACTTCTCTGTCTCTGATCTGTTCATTAATCATTAATTCGCTAATGGTCTTGTACCTCCATAAAAAATAGTGGATAGGCAGACTATCCACTATACAATCTTCAACACAAATGTTTGAAAATATTAACGCTAAGTCGCTCCATTGCGCTTAGGTGAGAGTGGATACTCTACTTTGTTTTCATACAACTACTAGAATATAGCACAGACAATTTCTGTTGTCAACACTTTTATCTAAATTTCTATAATCTAATATGTACCAAGAATCTTAAGGGCAATTGCCTCTTCCCTTATTCCTCTTAACGCATTCTGCACCGCTGTATCCGTAAAACGTCCTTCAAAATCAACAAAGAACCTGTACTCCCATGCCTTATCAGATATCGGACGAGACTGGATATTTAACATATTGATTCCATTGTATATAAAGTGTGCCAGCATATGATACAGTGCACCACTCTTGTGAGGTGTCTCAAAGCATATGCTTATCCTGTCCGCATCTCTACGGCATACCCTTTTAGCCGACACAATTATAAACCTTGTTGCATTGTTTTTATTGTTCTGTATGCGGCTCTCAAGCACCTGAAGCCCGTATATATCAGCCGAGATATGGCTAGCTATGCCAGCCTGTGTGATATCTCCGTCATCCTTTACCTTCTTTGCAGAAAAAGCTGTATTCCTGACAGCCACCTGGTTGATATCCTTATGCTCATCAAAAAAATCTGAGCACTGCATAAGTGCCTGTGGATGTGAGTACACAGTCCTGATATCAGAAATCTTTGCACCCGGAAGTCCCATCAGACTGTGGTCGATGCGTATAATCTGCTCCCCAACTATATAATTGTCGTATTCAACAAGCAGATCATAGTTTTCCGATACAATACCGGCTGAAGAATTCTCTATCGGAAGCACTGCATAATCAGCCTTTCCGCATTTGATATCCTCCATGGCATCCTTCCAAGAATCCACGTTGTAGCCATTACAGTTCTCGCCAAAGTATGTCTTCATGGCAAGCTGTGAGTATGCACCCTCAACTCCCTGAAACACAATCCTTGCATTGGAAAAATCCAGGCTGTCTACCTCAGTAAAGTTTTCCTTCTCCACTATGCCATGCTCAGTCATAAGCTGATACTGCTTCTTTCTACTGGTCGACATAATCTGTTCAAAAAGCTCAACTATACCGTGCTTCAAAAACTCATCATCTGCAAGAGACGATAATTTCTCAAGTTTTTCATCCTCTCTCGCCTTGTCAAAGACCTTTTTGCCGGTGGTTATCTTATACTCGGCAACGTGCTTTGAGATATCCATTCTTTCCTTATATAATCTGACTATTTCACTGTCTATCTCATCGATAGACTCTCTCAATTTCATTAAATCTTCCATTATTGTCTCCTAAAAAAGATATAATAAAATATTATTACAAAATTTATAGAAAGGCAAGTAATCCTTGAAAGATTTATCATATATAGATATCATTTAGTTAATATCTAAGCATAAATCTCATATATCCTCAGGAGAATTACATGAAAAAAGAACACGCATGATTAATCAACTCATGCGTGTTTTTTATTAATTCATATAAAATTCAAATCTTGATCTGTATATATCACTGCACTTTCCGGTATTCTGGTCTATCGCAATAACAGAAAGCACATTATTTCCCTCAGGAACAGGTATTGGAGCTGTATACTCTGTTGATGCAGCACTCGGATCTGACGAATCCCAGGTATAGTATACCTTGCAATTTTCAGGTACTGTGATTGTAATGTCTGTCTGTGCACCAAATGTACCTCCGTCAGGGTCTATCTCCGGTGCATCCGGTGCCTCAAACTCGATTTCATACTTGGCAGATGCCACCTCGCTTTTGATTCCTCTGTCATCAACCGCAACAGCTGTTATCTCATATGTACCTTCCTTGTCCAGGGTGATCGGGCTATAATATCTTTCTCCTCTGGTCAAAGGATCATCCGAATCATATGAATAGTATATTTTGGTATCGCTGTCTGCATCTATAGAAAGCTCAATAGTCTCTCCATACTTGCCACTGCTCTTGCTAAACTGCGGTTTAGATACAGTATAATCCGCAAAAAGCTTTAAAACAGATGCATCCTTAGCACTCTCACGCAGCGCAACAATTGCATCATAATCATTTTTTGATTCATAAATCGAGATAAGCTTCTTATAAGCCTCTTTGCTCTTTGGATCAATATTAATAATTTCCTGATACAGCACAAGAGCGGCATCATAATCCTTCTTCGACATATATATATCAGCCAAAACAAATCTGACATCTGTATTATCCGATTCAATCGACAAAGCCTTCTCATAATAAGAAACCGCGGAATTTATATTCCCCGCCGAATAAGCTGCCTTTGCCTGCTTCACCTGATAATCAAATGAATTGTCATGTGATCTGCTTACATTACGTGTAATAGCTGCAATAAGTATTACAATTGCTACAGCGCACACTACAGCTGAGATAATAATTATCTTCTTCTGCTGCGCTCTCTTTGCCCTCTGTCCGTCAGACTGCGGCTTCTCATCACACGGTTGTTTCGTCTGAGACTGCTGCTTACCTGTCTGAGCCTGTTTATTTTCATACTGTGACATTCTGTCCGGTTTTTGTCCGTTCCGCTGACCGGCACTATGAAGCTGTTCCCTCACCGGCTCATCAAACCTGATTGTCCTATCAGACACAGGCTTTGCAGTCTTTTGTCCATCAGTTCGCCTGTCATCATTTCCAACCAGATTATCAAGATAATCATCAAATTCGTTGTAATCAGGCACTATCTGAACCGGATGCCCACAGACATCACAGTACAGACTGCCCGCCTTCAATTCATTACCACAATTGGCACATCTCATACATCTAATCCTCTTACTTATTGTCTAATTATCTCTTCATAGCCTCAACACAATTGCTCATGAGCATCGCAATTGTCATAGGACCTACACCGCCCGGTACAGGTGTGATATGTGACGCTTTAGACACAACAGAATCAAAATCCACATCACCACACAGCTTATTTTCGGCATTTCTGTGGATTCCAACATCAATGACAACCGCACCATCCTTCACATATGAAGCATCTATAAACTTAGGCTTTCCTATTGCCACTATAAGTATATCAGCATTTTTACATACATCTTTTAAATCCTTTGTATGTGAATGACATACCGTAACAGTTGCATTCTCCCTAAGCATGAGAAGTGACATAGGCTTGCCGACTATATTGCTTCTGCCAACCACAACACAGCTTTTACCATCAATATCTATATTGCTTCTCTTTAAAAGCTGAATGATACCGGCCGGAGTACACGGCAAAAAACCAGGCTTTCCTATAACCATCGCTCCAACACTCTGTGGACTGAAGCCATCAACATCCTTCTTCGGGTCAATAGCATCAATAACCTTGTCCTCATCGATATGCTTTGGCAGTGGAAGCTGACAGAGAATACCATTTACGGAAACATCAGCATTGAGCTTTTCGATAAGTTTTAATATCTCATCCTCCGTAGTCTCCTCTGCAAGTTCATATGAAAGCGATTTAATTCCGACATACTCACACGCCTTTTTCTTGTTGCGCACATACACTGATGATGCAGGGTCATTTCCGACCTGAATCACCGCAAGGCAGCCCTCGATGCCTTTTTTCTTAAGCTCTGCCACTTCTTCCTTAAGCTCATCCTTAATCTGTGTTGAAATCAATTTTCCGTCTATTAGATTAGCCATATTTCCTCCTAGAATAATCCTGTGATCACACCATTATCATCCACATCAATGCCGTATGCAGCCGGCTTCTTCGAAAGTCCCGGCATAGTCATGATAGAACCGTTTACTGCTACAACAAAGCCTGCACCTGCTGACGCATAAACCTCACGTACGTTGATTTTAAAGCCGCTTGGTCTGCCAAGCTTCTTTGCATCATCAGAAAGCGAATACTGTGTCTTTGCCATACATATTGGAAAATCTCCCATTCCAAGGTCTGTAATCCTCTTAAGCTCTCTCTCTGCTGCCGGAGAATATGTAACACCATCTGCTCCATATATTTCTTTTGCAACAGTTTCAATCTTTTCCTTAAGTGACAGGCTATCATCATAGAGTACTTTGAAATTGCTTTCCTTGTGCTCGATTGTTTCAAGTACCTTGTTGGCAAGGTCAATTCCGCCTTCGCCACCCTTCTCCCATACCTCTGAGAGTGCAAATTCACAGCCTCTTTCCTTACAGAACTGCTCTACAAAATCAGTCTCAGCCTTGGTGTCTGTGACAAATGAATTTAATGTGACAACTACAGGCACTCCAAACTTGTGAAGATTCTCAATATGCTTCTCAAGATTTACGATTCCAGCCTTAAGTGCATCAAGATTCTCTGATGAAAGATCATCCTTCGGCACGCCGCCATTATATTTTAATGCTCTGATTGTTGCAACAAGTACAACTGCATCCGGCTTAAGCCCTGCCATACGGCACTTGATATCAAAGAACTTCTCTGCGCCAAGGTCTGCGCCAAAGCCTGCCTCAGTGATAACATAGTCTGCAAGCTTTAATGCTGTCTTTGTGGCACGGACACTGTTACATCCGTGTGCTATATTGGCAAAAGGTCCACCGTGAACTATTGCCGGTGTATGCTCAAGTGTCTGGATAAGGTTCGGCTTTAAGGCATCCTTTAAGAGAGCTGCCATAGAGCCTGTAGCCTGAAGATCATCGGCTGTGACAGGCTTTCCGTCAAAGGTATATGCCACAATAATTCTTCCAAGTCGCTTCTTTAAATCTGCCATATCATCGGCCAGGCAGAGTATAGCCATAATTTCAGATGCTACAGTGATGACAAAATGATCCTCTCTGACCATTCCGTCCATCTTGCTTCCAAGACCAACAACGATATTTCTAAGGACACGGTCATTCATATCCATACATCTCTTCCATACAATCTGGCGCGGGTCGATGCCAAGCTCGTTTCCCTGCTGGATATGGTTGTCAAGAAGTGCCGCAAGCAGATTGTTCGCAGATGTAATCGCATGAAAATCTCCCGTAAAATGAAGATTCAAATCCTCCATTGGGACAACCTGTGCGTATCCGCCACCGGCTGCGCCTCCCTTGATACCAAAGCAAGGTCCAAGTGATGGCTCACGAAGTGCAATAAGCGCTTTCTTTCCCAGGCGTCCAAATGCCTCTCCAAGACCGACGCTTGTGGTTGTCTTTCCCTCTCCTGCAGGAGTCGGGTTTATAGCTGTAACAAGTATGAGCTTTCCGTCAGGATTTTCCTTTGTACGATTGATGAGCTCATCAGAAATCTTTGCCTTATACTTTCCATAAAGCTCTAAGTCATCCTCTTTAATCCCTATAGATGCTGCTACATCCTTGATTGGAAGCATTGTAGCTTCCTGTGCAATCTGAATATCTGTTTTCATTTTTCTTTGCTCCTTTGTGTTAATTATTCTCTAATATAGTATCTAATTCCTCTTTAGTCACCAGAACCTTGCGGGGCTTTGTCCCCTCCTCAGGTCCCACTACACCAGCCTCTTCGAGCTGATCCATGATGCGGGCCGCCCTGTTGAAGCCAATTTTAAGGTATCTTTGAAGCATTCCGATTGAAGCCCGTTCCTTATCTGTGATAATTGACGCTGCCTCCGCAAAGTAAGAGTCCCTGCCATCATCCGTGTTTTCCACATCTGAAATTGTAACGGTTGTATTTGTCGTATCATTCGACAGGCTCTCCATCTTTTGTGCCACATCATTACTGTACTGTGCATTCTCATTATTTTCAATAATAAATTTCACAATATCGGAAACTTCTTTATCTGAAACGAATGCGCCCTGTACTCGAAGGGGCTTCGGAACACCCTGTGGGTCAAATAACATATCTCCCTTTCCAAGGAGCTTTTCCGCACCATTCATATCAAGTATGGTACGACTGTCAACACCGCTTGTAACCGCAAATGCGATACGGCTTGGCATATTCGCCTTGATGAGACCTGTAATAACATTAACAGAAGGCCTCTGTGTGGCTATGATCAGATGTATACCGGCTGCTCTCGCAAGCTGTGCCAGCCTGCATATTGCCTCCTCTACATCCTTTGATGCAACCATCATAAGATCTGCAAGCTCGTCAACTATAATGACAATCTGTGGCATCTTTGGCGGTTTTTCTGTATCTTTGCCATCCATCGCATCAATCATGGCATTGTAACCGTTTATTTCCCTGACACCGCTGTTTGCAAACTTCTCGTATCGGTCTGTCATCTCTGAAACCGCCCAGTTTAATGCTCCTGCAGCTTTTTTAGGATCTGTAACAACCGGAATCATCAGATGAGGTATGCCATTGTATACACTAAGCTCAACCACCTTCGGGTCAATCATAATCAGCTTTACCTCATCCGGCTTTGCCTTGTATAGTATACTCATGATAATTGTATTGATACAAACCGACTTACCTGAGCCGGTAGCACCTGCAATTAAAAGATGTGGCATTTTTGCGATATCCGTAACCTTAACCTTGCCTGCAATATCTTTTCCCACTGCAAATGTAATCTTTGATTTGGCATTTTTAAATTCTTCAGACTCCACAAGCTCCCTGAAGGAAACAGCAACACTCTGGCTGTTTGGCACTTCGATGCCCACAGCGGCTTTTCCCGGAATAGGAGCCTCGATTCGTATATCCGCGGCTGCCAGATTAAGCTTTATATCATCTGCCAGATTCACAATCTTTGATACCTTCACTCCAAGCTCCGGTGTGATTTCAAACCTTGTAACAGCAGGACCGCAGCTTATATTATTCACCTTCGCATTCACTCCAAACACATTAAGAGTCTGTTCAAGCTTTGCCGCCGTTTCACGCAGATGAGCCTGCGAATCACCGGTTTTACCCCTGTCAGGAGCCTTAAGCAGATCAACAGCCGGAAATACATACGGCTTCTGCTGGATTGCATTTTCTGCGTCATTTATCGCTATCTGCTCACTGACTTTTTCAACCTCTTTGGCAAGCTCATCCTTGTCTGATTTGACCTTTTTCTTACCTGGCTCTGCTGCAGGTGGTTTTGTCATTACCGCATCTGCAGCCGGAGCTGATAATTTTGATTGCAGCTCATTATCTTTTTGTATGCCAAAATCATCAGATATATCAGGCTCCACGCAGCCCGATATAGGTATCTGCGACACATGGCTTGCAGCTGTGCCACCCAAAACCGAAACAGGCTCCGATGCCACACCAAAGTCCGGTGTCTGCACTATTTCACCTGCATTCCCTGATGTAAGGCTTGTCGTCTTTTTCTCCTTTATTGCAGGTGAACTCGGGTAATTCTCTATAGTTATCTCACCAAGCGCATCTGTAGCAGCTGCACCTTGTCCAAATATCCCCACATGCGCTGTATCACTACCTGCCATGCCTGAATCCAGCGCGTTTTCACTGCCATCAATTTTTGTATCAAGTGACACGCCCGTTATCTTATTGTCCATCCTTCGGCCGGCACGCTTACTCCTTCTGCCACCTTTTGCAGCCTCCTTTATGTCACTGTCTGTATCATCTGAAGCTAAACCCTCTCTTGTCTGACGCTCTCTTGACTTATACTGCCGATACTCCTGATATCTCTCATTATTCTCACGCGCTGACTCGTATACCTTTCGGCCGCCGTTTCTCATACCCTTCATGAATGATTTACCGGTAATGAGCACAAGACAGATAATCATCACAACTATTGTCACCACGTATGCACCTATAATTCCTACCGCCGGAACTAAAATGCAGCCTATAAGAGCACCTATAAAGCCACCACCTGAATGCCTTTCAACACTGTCAATGTATGACTGCACCGGTGAAACCGCGAATTCACCATACACTGCCAGGTACATAAACACACATATAAACCATATGAAAACTATGGTCATAACAAGCTTCATGATAGCATATGAATTGCCCTTATTGGACACAGCAAAAAAGCTGCCCACCAGAAGCACAAGCGGAAAAATATATGCCACCATTCCAAATACACCAAAAAGGAAACCGCTTACTGCGTTTCCCAAATGACCGCCTATTCCAAAATTGCTTATAAATAAAAGGATTGAAACAGCTACTACTATCCAGAGAAATATTTCCTTTTTAAAGGCCTGCTGCCTCTCTATCTGAGCCATTCTCTCCTTTTTTGTCTGTCTTTTTGCTGAGGATTTCTTCCTCGTTGCCATGTAACTAACCTCCGTGTTTTGATTTACAGAGTATATAATAACATATTTCTTCTGTTCTGTGTAAATTTTCTAAAGTAATTTTTCGATTTTGTGATTAAAGGGTCAAAAGGTATCATCGATGCATGCTTGAATGCAATTCAATGTATACCTTATTGACCCGCACTACACCGAGAAAGTAGCAATTTGCTGCGGGGACGCAGCAAATTAGCGGATTCGAGGTGGAGTCAGATTACGGGAATGCGTAGCATGTAGTAATCTGATTAATCATAAATGAGGTGCAAAATACCCCGCCATGAATGGCGGGGCAAAATGTTATGCAAAAACCACAATTTCACCAAAATATTTTATTCACCAATAAGGTAATTGTATAATCCCTCATATTTGAATTTCGAAGCATTCCAAGAGAAATCATTAGCCATGCCCCTGTCCACAATCTGGTTCCACTCACGCTTCTTATCGAAGAAGATGTGCTTAGAATAATTGATGACTGCAAGCATCTCATCGGCATTGTAGTTTGAGAACGAGAAGCCATCTCCTGAATTCTCATACTCATTGTAAGGCTTAACCGTATCCTTGAGACCTCCTGTCTCACGAACAATCGGAACGGTACCGTAGCGGAATGAAATAAGCTGTGTCAGACCGCAAGGCTCAAACCTGGACGGCATCAAGAATGCATCAGCAGCCGCATAGAGCTTGTGAGCCAGATCATCAGAGTAACATATATTTGCCGAAACTCTGTCAGGGTATTTCCATGCATAGTGTCTGAACATATTCTCGTACTGAGGATCTCCTGTACCGATAACAACAAGCTGTGTGAAATCGTCCACGATACCTTCAATCACATGATTGATAAGGTCAAGACCTTTCTGGTCTGTAAGTCTTGAAATGAGACCTATCATATACTTCTTCTTGTCAACCGCAAGGCCAAGATCCTGCTGAAGCTTTGTCTTGTTGTTGAACTTCTTCTTTCTGAAATCGGAAGCATTGTAATTGCAATAGATTCTGCCATCAGTCTGTGGGTCATAAGCATTGTAATCAATACCGTTTACGATACCCTGCATGTCAAAATGTCTGGCACTTAAGAGTCCGTTCAATCCCTCACCATAGTACTCCGTCTGAATCTCGTTTGCATATGTATCACTGACAGTGGTGATATAGTCAGCATATACAAGACCACCCTTAAGCATATTTGCGTCCTTCTTGAACTCAAGCTTGTCCGGTGTGAACAGATTGTCTGTAAGACCTGAAACACCCTGTACCCACTCCCTGTCCCATATTCCCTGGAACTTAAGATTGTGGATAGTGATAATTGTCTTGATACCCCAGAAGAATGGATTTGCGGCAAACTCATTCTTTAAGTATACAGGCAGAAGACCTGTCTGCCAGTCATGACAGTGTATAATATCCGGCTTAAAATCAATAAGCGGGAGCATTGAAAGTACAGCCTTGTCAAAGAATGTATACTTCTCAATCTCAAACTTAGTGTCAGAAGTATATGGAGAAAATCCTGTAAAGAACTCCTGATTGTCAATAAAGTAATATGTAATGCCGTCCTGCTCATATTTGAGCACTCCGACATACTTGTCCTGCACATATGGACCTGAGCTCATGTAAAAATGGGTAACATACTCAAAATTATTGCGATACTGCTCCGGTATACAGCTATAATCAGGTATTACAACCCTTACATCCCAATAGTTCTTGTCAAACTCTTTAGGAAGTGCACCGCACACATCTGCAAGGCCTCCTGTTTTTATAAATGGTACACACTCTGAAGCTACAAATAGAATCTTTTTCATATTCTCCTCCCGCTAAAACCCGTGATATATAATATTTAGTTTACTCTTCCCAATTGTGGTATACTTCCTGGACGTCATCATCATCGTCAAGAAGGTCTAAGATACGGCCGATATTTGTGATGTCAGCTTCATCTGTCAGTGTGACATATGTCTGTGGAATCATTGTGACCTCTGCTGAAGCCATTGTGATGCCTGCCTCCTCAAGAGCAGTCCTGACTGCATCAAAATCAGCAGGTGCAGTTGTGATTTCGTAGCTGTCATCCTCATCGGCAAAATCCTCAGCACCTGCATCGAGTGCCTGCATCATAAGGTCATCTGCATCCATATCGCACTCTTCCTTGTCGATGATGATCTGACCCTTCTCGTCAAACATGTATGATACACAGCCCTGTGTACCGATGCTTCCCTGTCCCTTTGTAAAGGCATTGCGGACATTGGCCGCTGTACGGTTCTTATTGTCTGTAAGACACTTTACGATAATAGCTGTGCCTGATGGTCCATAGCCCTCATATGTAGCTGTCTCATAGTTTACACTGTTGCCGTCTCCTGCTGCCTTTTTGATACCTCTTTCGATTGTATCGTTTGGCATATTGTTGGCCTTTGCCTTGGCAACTACCTGTGCAAGCTTGAAGTTATTGGCAGGATCCGGTCCTCCCTCTTTAACTGCAACTGCGAGCTCTCTACCGATCATTGTAAAGATTTTGCCCTTTGCAGCATCATTTTTCTCTTTCTTATGCTTGATATTCGCAAATTTAGAATGTCCTGACATAATTTGTATCCTCTTTTCTACTTTTAAAAATAATCCATACCTTATAATATCATTTTTTCTCTTCCGGCGCAAGTTTCTTAATCATTACCTGCTTAATCACCTTATCCTCGACGCTCATAACAGAAAATCTGTAGCCATATGCGCTAATCACAGTCTTATCCCCCTCCTCCGGAATCTTATCCGAAAGCGATATGATAAAACCGTTAAGCGTCTCGTAGGCATCATCATCAACAGGCAGTGACAGCGCCTCCTTCACATCGGAAAACTCAGTCATGCCGTCCATTATAAATGTCTCGTCATCATTCTTTCTAATGTAGTTTTCTTCCTCATCGTGCTCATCCTCGATATTTCCGACAAGCTCCTCGAGTATATCCTCCATCGCGATAAGTCCAGATATCTGTCCGTACTCATCCACAACCATCGCAAGATGACTCTTTTTAGACTGCATCTTTTTAAACAGATCATTGATGTTTACCGTCTCGGGTATGAAGTCCACTGGCCGGATAAGCCCGTCTATGTCCTTGATACTGCTGCGGTAAACCTCATTTTTTTCAAAAAATGTAAAAGCATCCTTGATATGTAAGACTCCGATGATACTGTCAACATCATTCTCATAGACCGGAAAGCGAGATTTGCCGGTATCTATGATAAATTCGATGGCATCGATAAAGGACATATTACCGTCGAGACTTACGATATTTTTGCGGTGAGTCATGATATCTTTTACTTCCTTATCATCAAACTCAAACACATTGTGTATCAGCTCTGCCTCAGACGCAAGGATTGTTCCCTGTTCATGTCCCTCCCTGACCATGGAAATAATCTCTTCCTCTGTGACATCATCATTTCCAAGTATTCCATCGAGAGTCTTTTTGTTGTTTTTCATTCCATAAAGCAATACTCCAATACACAAAAGAAGTATCACTACAAGTATTGATAAAATTATAATTGCATATAACATAATGTTTTATTATCCTATGTAATAAGTTCTAAGCTGATTTCAAGCGCCCTGTCTATTTTAAGCAATGTGTCCTCATCAAGATGGCACACCTTATCCTTAAGCCTTTTTTTGTCGATTGTGCGAAGCTGTTCTAAAAGCACAACCGAATCCTTTGCAAGCGCATACTCCTTGCAGGCAAGCTCCACATGGGTGGGCAGCTTTGCTTTATGCATCTGCGAGGTTATTGCTGCGCAGATTACCGTCGGGCTGTGTCTGTTTCCGACATCATTTTGTATTATAAGGACAGGTCTTATCCCGCCCTGCTCTGAGCCTACAACAGGCCTTAAATCAGCGTAATAAATATCTCCTCTTTGAATAATCATACACGAATACACTCCATATTATGGTATACAAAAAGTATCTCCAGATTTTTCGAGTGTATTCTTAAAAGTTACACTTTTTTAGTTTTTGTGGTAGATTCTTGGAACACGCGGTGTGATAAGACATGCAAACTCATAGTTGAATCTGCCTGAAAGCTCACCTAACTGCTCCATAGTGATTGTCTCATCCCCGTCTTTACCGAGCAGAGTAACTGCATCGCCTATTTTCACGTCAGGTATGTCTGTCACATCAACCATAAACTGATCCATACAGACTCTGCCGCATATAGGTGCTTTTTTTCCTTTTATGAGAACCCAGCCCTTGTTTGAAAGTCCTCTTGAATATCCATCACCATATCCCACCGGGACAGTTGCTATCCTCATATGATGCTCTACCGTAAATGTGCCGCCGTAGCTTATATGCCTGCCCGGCTCAAGCTCCTTTACATAAGCAACCCTGCTGTGCAGTGACATGACAGGCTTTAGGGAGATTTTACTCTTGTCTACCTCCTCTGACGGCCACAGACCATAGAGTGTGATGCCTGCTCTTACCATATCCATATTGCACTCAGGGATTTCTACTATTCCCGCACTGTTTGAGCAGTGCTTGATTGGAATCTCGACTCCTCTTGCCTCAACAAGAGCTATCATCCTCTTAAAAAGATCAAACTGCTCAAAGGCAGGCTCCTTTGACAGCTCATCTGCCCTTGCAAAGTGAGTGAATATTCCCTCTATCATAATATTCGGCAGCTTAGCAATCTGTGCAATAATATCTGCACTTTCCTCTGTCACCTGAAAGCCTATACGGCACATACCGGTATCTATCTTGATATGTATCCTACAGGTTTTATTCTTAGCGACAGCGATACGCGATAGCTCCTTAGCTGTCTCATATGTACATACCGCCGGGCGCACATCATTGTCCACTATCTCCTCAAACTGCTCCGGGAAGCTGAGTCCTAAAATAAGTATCGGCTTTTTTCTGCCTGCTGCGATAAGCTGCATTGCCTCGTTGCTTGTAGCAACGGCATAGCCCCACAGATACGGAAGTGGCTCCAGTACCTCTGAAACAGCCTCAGCACCATGACCGTAACCATCAGCCTTTACGACTGCTGCCATCATTGTCCCCGGCTTTAGCTTATTGTGCATCGACTCCATATTATATAAAATTGCATCCAGATCTATATCTGCTCTGATTCTGTTAATTGCCATTTTTTTCCACCTTAATCCAAACTTTATCTAATCCATCAATAATATCACTTGCTATCATACCATAAGAGCCGGTATTGTCAAATACCATATCACCGGCAAGTCCATGAATAAATGCACCGTATGCCGCGGCCTTTTTGGTGTCACGCCACTGTACCAGAAGACCTCCCACGATACCGCTTAGCACATCTCCGCTTCCGGCTGTTGCCATACCGCAGTTGCCGGACAGATTGATAAACTTTTCGCCATCAGCCGCTGCGATAATCGTACGAAAATCCTTAAGCACACAAGTCACATTGTACAAGCCTGCAAACTCTCCTGCCACACCGATGATATCCTCCTGTATATTCGCAATGCTCTTTTTCATAAGTCTGGACATCTCGCCCAGGTGTGGAGTCACGATGACAGGCATTTTATGCTCATTAAGTAAAGTCATGTTGTCTGATATGATATTAAGCGCATCCGCATCAATCACAAGAGGTATCTCTGCTGTTTTTAGTACTGTTTCAACTAACATTTTGGCATTATCAGACTTTGAAAGACCTGGACCTATCACCACTGCATCTGCCCACTCAAGCTCTGTCTCAAGTGCTTTAGCTGACGCGATATCAGTACAAAGCAGTGCTTCCGGCAAAGCACATTGGATTATTGAGCGGTTGCACTCCGGCGTTATAATTTTCACAAGCCCTGCTCCGCTTTTGTATGCAGCCTTTGCCGAAAGCACCGCCGCACCGGCCATATTACGGCTTCCCGCTATAACTAACAGTTTTCCGAAAGTTCCCTTGTTGGAGTGTGCCGGTCTGTTATCAAGCTTCTTTAAATCAGACTCATCAAGAGCCCTTACTGATGGCAGATTACCACAAAAGCTGTGGTCATCTATGCCTATAGGCACCACCTTAACCAGACCGCAATAATCACAGCCCGGCCACAGGAGAAGGCCCGTCTTCTTATAAGAAAAAGTATATGTGAAATCTGCTTTAAAAGTGCATCCCATCACATGTCCTTTATCAGAATCCACTCCCGACGGCACGTCGACCGCCACCCTGTAAGCATTTGCCTTGTTAACGGCTGAAATCACATCTGCTAAAGAGCCTTCTATGGCTCGCTTAAGCCCTGTGCCAAACAGTGCATCTATTATTACGTCACTTTTACACACACACTCAATATCAGAGACCACCTTAAAGCCATACCTTGCGTATATATTTTTCTGCAGCTCAAAGAGCTCGCTTCCTGCCTCATCTGTACCAAAAGCATAGTACAGCATGCATCTGTATCCGGCCTGATTTAAAAGTCTTGCTATCGCGATACCGTCTCCTGCATTATTGCCTCTGCCGCATATCACGGCAAACTCCTTTGATTTATCAAAACATGCAACAAGCTCCCGGACAACACCGGCCGCAGCCTGCTCCATCAGCACCACCGAAGGAACCAAAAAGACCTGTGATGTTGTATCGTCCAGAAGCTTCATTTCATTACCTGTAACAATATATTCCAATATCAATTCCCCTTATTCTCATTGTTTGCATTATCAGTATTTGCATTATTGGCATTGAAAACCATAGGATCGTCATATTCAATATCAAAAAGATCTAAAACCAGTAAAGGAACCTTTTTTATCATTCATAAGACTCACCCTCTATTTATTTTTGGAGTTTTTAACAATATTATAGCTGAGCTGCATAAGGCTGTCAGACAGATGAACACTCTCCACAACCACATCTTTATTTGGAATTTCAAGATCAACATGTGCAAAATTCCATATAGCCCTTATTCCTAAATCCACAAGCTTTGACGCAATAGAGTCAGCCTTTGACTTTGGCATGGTGAGCGCCGCAATATCCACCCTGTGTGTTCTGCAATACTCATCCAGCTCACTTAGCATAAGGATTGGAATACCTCGCACACTCTTTCCTGAAAGCTCAGGATTTACGTCAAAAAGCGCTGTTATGACAAAGCCAAGCTTTTCAAACTTTACATAATTGGCGAGTGCCTGGCCCAGATTGCCTGCACCGATGATAATTATTCTATGCTCTGTGTTAAGCCCCATTATCTTTCCGATTTCCTCGTAAAGAAACTGAACATTGTATCCGTATCCCTGCTGTCCAAAGCCACCGAAATTATTGAGATCCTGTCTGATTTGTGAAGCTGTCACTTTCATTCTGTGACTCAGATCATTTGATGAAATACGCTCCACTCCCTCATCCAAAAGCTCTCCGAGATATCTATAGTATCGTGGCAGTCTTCTGATAACCGCCTGTGATATTTCTTTACTCAAGTCTTATTCCTCCAATCATCAGGATATCATTTCTCTTTTAAAGACAAAAACCCAAGATTAATTATAATTTTTTGAAGGTCATCTGTCAATGTGTTAAGAATTTAACATTCAAAAAATTCATAATTATCCCCGGGTTATATCTTATTCTAAGGCTAAAAACCAAATTTCAGATTAAATTGTCTTCTCAAGCTCCTCTCTGATTGCCTTGATGAAGCCTTCGCTGTTTAAAACAGTAGGATTTTCAATTGTTGTGATGAGTGCGAGATCCTTTGTCATCTTTCCGCTCTCAATAGTCTTTATGCAGGCTGCCTCAAGCTTGTCTGCAAACTCAGAAAGTGCCGGAATCTTGTCAAGCTCTCCTCTTTTTCTGAGTGCTCCTGTCCATGCAAAAATAGTAGCTACAGAGTTTGTTGAAGTCTCCTCACCCTTTAAGTGCTTGTAATAGTGTCTCTGTACTGTTCCGTGTGCTGCCTCATACTCATAGTATCCGTGAGGGGATACAAGCACTGATGTCATCATGGCAAGTGAGCCGAATGCAGATGAGATCATGTCACTCATTACATCTCCGTCGTAGTTCTTGCATGCCCAGATAAATCCACCCTCAGATTTCATTACTCTGGCAACTGCATCATCAATAAGTGTGTAGAAATATGTAATTCCAGCCTTCTCAAAAGCATCCTTATACTGTGCATCAAAGATTTCCTGGAAGATATCCTTGAAGGTGTGGTCATATTTCTTTGAGATGGTATCCTTTGTAGCAAACCATAAATCCTGCTTTGTATCAAGTGCATACTTAAAGCAGCTATGTGCAAAGCTCTCAATTGAATCATCCAGGTTATGCTGTCCCTGAATAACTCCTGCGCCCTTAAACTCATGTATTAATTCTCTGGTCTCAGTTCCGTCTTCTGCTGTAAATACAAGCTCAGCCTTTCCGGGACCGGCTACCTTCATCTCTGTTGCCTTGTACACATCACCATATGCATGACGAGCGATTGTGATTGGTTTAACCCATGTCTTTACGTTTGGCTCTATGCCCTTTACAACGATTGGTGCTCTGAACACTGTTCCGTCAAGCATGGCTCTTATTGTGCCGTTAGGGCTCTTCCACATCTCCTTTAAATTGTACTCTGTCATTCTGGCTGCGTTTGGTGTGATTGTCGCACATTTTACTGCGACACCGTATTTCATGGTTGCCTTTGCTGATTCAACGGTCACCTGATCATCTGTACGATTTCGCTCCTCTAATCCCAGATCATAATACTCTGTCTTTAAATCGATAAAAGGTATTAAAAGCTCATCCTTTATCATCTGCCAGAGAATTCTGGTCATCTCGTCTCCGTCCATCTCTACAAGGGGTGTTGTCATCGTAATCTTGCTCATTCTTAAATCTCCTTTACTTAATAAGGTTTTCCCAACCAAGGTGTTCCATATTTTTCTTTGAATTGTTTATATGCTCTCTGGCGCATTTTTCTGCCAGCGGTGCGTCATGATTCTTAATTGCCTCGCATATCTGTTTATGCTCGTGAGTGGAGTTTTTGGCTCTTTTTGTCTCACCGAGTGTCACTTTTCTCACTCTGCCGACATACTCATGATAGTCCTTTAATACCCTCATCAGCTCCTTGCTTCCGCCGGCCTCATACAGCAGCTCATGAAACCTATTGTCCAGTTCAAGAAGCTTCTTTGCATTGCCCTTTTTCTCGTGAAACTCCGTAAGGTAAATATTCTCCTCCATGGCCGCCATGAGCTCATCCGATATCCTCGTTGCAGCCCATCTGGCACAAAGCCCCTCAAGCAGAGCCCTTATCTCGTATATATCCCTGATATCGTCCGTGGAAACACCCTCCACGAACGCTCCCTTATTGGGGATGATAGACACAAGTCCCTCAAGCTCAAGCTGACGCAGTGCCTCCATCACGGGAGTCCTGCTCACTCCAAGCTCATCACCGATATTCTTTTCCTTAAGCTCATCGCCCTTTGCAAATGTTCCTGCAAGTATACCATCCCTGATATGATTGTATACTCTGGCACTCAGGCTGTAATTATCATGTGACATGTAATAATCCACCTCACTATAATACTATATTAAGCTTTTTACAGCAATCAGTAATTTGAACTACAAGCTCATTATCTGTGATGGTAGTCACACGGCCCTCGTCGTACTGCTCATCTACCCATTCCTTTATCATGGTCACAAGCTTTGAGTTCTTATCTACTTTTCTGTCATCCGGCAGACGGTAGTAAGTGTTTATCCACAGCGCTATTCCTGCAAGTCCTGATGTATTGGACACAGCTACAAGAGGTGGTCTGTTTAAGAATTTACCTGTATCGAATATGTTGTAAATCTCCTCATTTTTGAGAAGTCCGTCAGCATGGATTCCGGCTCTCGTCACATTGAAGTTTCTGCCGACAAAAGGTGTACGGCTCGGCTGCACATATCCAAGCTCCTTCTCAAAGTACTCTGACAACTCTGTGATAACCGTTGTATCCATTCCATCGAGTGTGCCTTTAAGCTGTGCATACTCAAATACCATAGCCTCAAGTGGTGTGTTTCCGGTTCTCTCTCCGATACCAAACAGTGAACAGTTGACACCGCTTGCTCCGTAGAGCCATGCCGTAGTCGAATTGTTTACTGCCTTGTAAAAGTCATTGTGTCCATGCCACTCAATCTGTGATGAAGGCACACCTGCATGTGTGTTAAGTCCGTATATGATCCCCGGCACGCTTCGAGGTATAACTGCTCCCGGGAAGTTTACTCCATATCCCATTGTATCACAGGCACGCACCTTAATCGGAATCTTGTACTCCTCCTGCAGCTTCATGAGCTCAACACAGAACGGAATAACAAAACCATATATATCAGAACGTGTGATATCCTCCAGATGGCACCTAGGGCTTATTCCTGTCTCAAGGCACTCCCTGATGACTGACAGATACATATTCATTACCTCGCGTCTGGTCATCTTCATCTTATAGAAAATATGATAATCCGAACAGCTTACCAGTATACCGGTTTCCTTGAGTCCTATATCCTTTACAAGCTCAAAGTCCTTTTTGCTGGCACGAATCCACGATGTAACCTCCGGGAACTTATATCCTCTCTCGAGACACTTGTAAACAGCGTCCCTGTCCTTTTTGCTGTAGAGGAAAAACTCGCTCTGTCTGATTATTCCCTTAGGGCCACCAAGCTTATGTAAATAATCATAAATGGTAACAATCTGCTCCGTCGTGTACGGTGCCCTCGACTGCTGGCCATCTCTGAATGTAGTATCTGTAATCCAAATGTCCTCCGGCATATTGTGAGGCACTATTCTGTCATTGAATGCTATCTTAGGAACTTCTGAATAAGGAAAGAGATTTCTAAAAGTATTCGGCTCATCTACATCCACGAGCTGATAAAAATGCTCTTCAAGCTGCAGTAAATTTGTTTTTTCGTTCATCAAAACTTCTCTCATCTTCACATCTCCTGTGCTTAGTTTTATCTTTTGAATAATTGTATACGATTATACTTTTTGTGTCAATAAAAAAATTTAAATCTTGGTGTAACACTTTGTTATGTCTATCATAACCTAGAGTGTAAATAAATTTTATTGGAGGTCACTTATGAGTGATTTAGCAGCAACAAACTGTTCATGCAGCAATACAGATAACGGATGCGGATGTTCTTCGATTTTATGGATTATCCTGTTACTGTGCTGCTGTTGCGGAAATGGTAACGGAAGCTCTTTCTTCGGAGGAAACGACTGTGGAAACGGCAATAACAGCTGTATCTGGGCTATCATCTTACTTTTCTGCTGTGGTGGCTTTGGCTGTGGAAGCAGCAATAACGGCTGCGGATGTGGCTGCGGCTGCTGATTTACATTTTTACTGCGGGTCTTTTCGGCCCGCAGCTTTTTACGATTTTTCGGTATTCTTTTTTTGCCTGCGCTGCTCTTTTTCTTTGAGCTTTTCAAGGACTTTACATTCGCCCTTCACCCTGTGCTTTTTGATGCATTCTTCATCTATCTCGTATACGTCGTGACCATCTATGATAAGCATATAATCTTTTTTTAATAATATATGCTGTAGACATGCATAATGTGAATCAGGTGACATATTATATAGAAATATATTTTAAAGGATTTTTATGGACGAGAACAGCCTGTTTACACCATTCGATGAAATAACCCAGACAAGGGAGCTTCAGATGCTTAAAACCATAATTCCATATATGCCGCATGACTCACAAAAGCAGATGACTCTTATGGTTCACTACATATCACTTATGAATTCAATGAGAATGATAGATTGTGCACCTGCACTGTCTGTTGCGGAGACTGAAAGTATGTCAGACAGAAGACTATCCATGCTCAATGCCTTAAAGAAATACTGCAGTAAAAGTGAACAGGATACGATAGACAATCTATTAAATATTTTTTCAGTTTTGGACAATAGGGAGATTTATGACAAAGCAGGAATTTTTAAATAATTTTGCACAAAAGGAAAAACCGAAAGATACAACGAGCGCCATGCCGTTTCTCATGGAAAGTATTAAGGAAGCAAAGCGTAACGGCATAGAATTTACCAAAGAAGAGGTCTATTCCATGTGCACCGAGCTAAGCAAAAACCTGCCTGAGAAAAACCGCAGGCAGGTTGAAAGGCTTTTAAAAATGCTATAGTTTAATTTTTAAACGAATCTGTATTTATGCGAAGTATCTTGTCTATCGGTGCAGGCGAGTTTCCCTTGCCATCCGTGCCCTCAAGGTACTTCTCCCCCGCAGATTCAAAAATGACATACAATCTTTTATCCACACTGTCAAGCTCCTCTGAGCCCGGCGGCATCTCTATTGTGATGTCGGGTCTGTTTGGCCTTGACGACAGAGCTATGAGTGATTTGTAGCACTTGATATACGATGACTCATTCCTGCCATAGGAGGTGCTCAGATATACCTTTCCTGAGGCATCAAATGTAACGCCCTGCACTCTGGCAGGTATCGTATATGTGCTCAGGCTTGTGAGCCTGTCGTCCTTTTTGTCATAATAATATGCTACCATCTTTGACCTAAAAAGGATATTGTGAGTGGCTATCCACAGCCTGCCTCCATAGTATGTTATGCACGACGGCTTGTTTCCCACATCAAACACATCTACCACACCTGTCGCATCGATGACCTGCTTGGAATTCGCAGTGGCCATTAGAGAGAGAAAATCATACGAGATGCGCTCCACAGTTGTGTCGTAGGAATTGCACACCCATACATTTTCCCCGTCAAAGGCAATTCCTCCCAGGTGACTGTTTGCATCCATGCCAAGTGTCACAAGGTACTCTCCGTCCTCCCTGTCAAATACCATCAGCTCCCCGAGTGAGCCCTTGTCATCAGAATAGCTCGTGATAAGCACGTATTCGTCCGTGATACAAATTCCCTGAGGACACTGTGCCTCACTGAAAATATAATTATTGAGAAAATCATTCTCCTTCGTCTCCGGCATGCCCGGAATATCTATTTCATCTATAAAATCGTAATCGCAATCATTAAGCGCCAGTGTATGCGCTTTTTTATTACTCCTGTAATTGTAATGCTCTACGCTGTATTCATTGTTAATCGTCCTGACCCATTTGGCATATACCACATATCCATTTGCTTTTTCGTAGGTCAGAACATCCGCCTTTTTTGAAAAATGCTCATCCAGATACCAGCCATCAAATTTATAACCGTATTTGTGTGGTTCTCTAAGTCCCATGAATTTCTGTTTTGGTGTGATGTATCCATAATTATTGATATTGTTTGCCGCACCGCCCAGATTATAGTAAATATATGAAACGCCATCACTTTCTGACATATTGTCAACCAGTGTATTTAGTGATGGCCCGGAAGCAAAAGAGGCAGTTTCTGCCTCTTTTATCTCCGATGCAAACACATGAGTATTGGTAAAAATCAATGTAAGTAATATAATTAATGCTATTCTACTCTTCAACTTCAACAAGCTTGCTTGCCCTTTCTTCTATCTGTTTTGCAGCCACATCATCCGGTGCCTGCTCATATCTGGCAAACTCATATGAGAATGTGCCGCTTCCGCTCGTCATTGAGCGAAGTGTGGCATTGTATCCATAAAGCTCCAGATAAGGAATATCCGCTACTATCTCCTGATATCCATTGTCTGTCGGGTTCATGCCCATCACTCTTGCACGTCTCTTGTTAAGCTCACCCATCACATCACCTGTATAGCCCTCAGGCACCACTACCTTAAGAGTGGCAATCGGCTCAAGAAGCACTGGCTTTGCCTCCATAATGCCCTTTTTAAAGGCCTGTTGTGTTGCCACCTTAAAGGCCATCTCAGATGAATCAACCGGATGATAAGAGCCGTCATACAGCACAGCCTTTATACCTGTCACAGGATAGGCTGCAAGAGGTCCCTTTTTCACTGACTCTGCAATACCCTTTTCAACAGCCGGGAAGAAGTTCTTTGGCACAGCTCCTCCTACAACCGTCTGCTCAAATACATATGGCGTATCCATATCTCCTGACGGCTCAAAGGTCATCTTGACATGTCCGTACTGTCCGTGTCCGCCCGACTGCTTCTTGTACTTATACTCTACGTCAGATTTTTTCCTGATAGTCTCCTTAAAGGCTACCTTTGGACGCATAAGCTCTATCTCCACCTTGTACTTTTCAAGAAGCTCACTTGCCACTACCTCAAGCTGCATATCACCGATACCATATAGTACAGTCTGTCCATTTTCACTGTCATTTACACTGTTTAGTGTCAGATCCTCCATTAACAGTTTCTGTAAAGACTGGGAAATCTTGTCCTCATCGCCCTTTTTCTTTGCCTTGTAGCGCATTGCCACATACGGCTTTGATATACTTGTTCTAAGATATGTAACAGGCATATTTCTGGTGGAAAGCGAATCTGTCGTAAGAGTCTTTGCAAGCTTTGCAAGCGCTCCGATATCACCTGCATGAAGCTCCTTCACCTCTTCCACCTTACTGCCTCTCATCACATAGAGCTTTCCGATTTTTTCATCGCAGTCCCTGTGATAATTGTAAAGCACATCATCTGTCTTTAGTACGCCCGAATTAACCTTGATCAGTGAATACTTACCGATGTACGGGTCAACTATAGACTTGAACACATAAGCGCTCTTTGATTTTGCAAAATCATAATCAGCATTATACACCTCATTTGTCTTGGTGTTAATACCGGTACAGCTTCTCTTCTCAGGACTTGGCAGGTATTTCACAATATCAGCCATAAGTGTATACATGCCTCTTGCGAGAATATTTGAGCCCATGAGCACCGGTACAATAGAGCCTTCAAGCACGTTTGCACGAAGCGCAGCCCTTATTTCATCATCAGAAAACTCCTCTCCGCCGAAATATCTGTCCATGAACTCCTCACTCGTCTCAGCTACAGCTTCAACTAAAGCCTCACGACATATTCCCAGGTTCTCCTTGGAGTACTCAGGCACATCAAACTTATCCACGCCTCCGCTTTCATTCCATCTCTTTGCCCTCTGCTGGATGACATTGACATAGCCCACAAACTTCTCATTCTCTCTGATTGGCAGATGGAATGGAGCTATTTTCTTGCCGTAAAGCTCCTGCAGCTTTAATACCACATCCTTGAAGCTTGCATTGTCGATATCCATGTCCGTAACGAAAATCATCCTCGGGAGCTTGTATTTCTCGCATATCTCCCATGCTCTTTTTGTGCCTGTCTGTATACCTGCCTTGCCTGAAACCACGATGATTGCAGCATCTGCAGCCGATACAGCTTCTTCAACCTCTCCCACAAAATCAAAAAAACCAGGAGTATCGAGAATATTTATTTTGACATTATCCCACTCTATCGGTACAACCGATGTATGTATAGAGAACTGACGCTTTATCTCTTCCTTGTCAAAATCGCTGATAGTGCTGCCATCCGCTACAGTGCCCATTCTGGTGGTCTGTCCTGCCAGATATGCCATGGCTTCCACGAGTGATGTCTTGCCACAGCCGCTATGGCCTAAAAGCACGACGTTTCGAATCTTCTCAGTAGTGTAAACATTCATTTCAAGTACCTCCCTGACATTATTATAGTATGTAAACATTGTACTAATATTTTATATAATTTACAACACTTTTATGCAATCTGATTAATCATAAATGACTTTTGGCCCTCATATCATTATTATATTGGAATAAATATGCCAATAATTTATTGCTTTATAGTGTTAAATTGGATATAATATATTGTAAATATTCCGAACCACTATAGTGCGATTTTGAGAATGTGCGTGTGGTGATTCTGAATAGTTACAATAAAGAATTAGGAGATACACATAAATGCATTTTGATAAAGTTGGCTTTATAGGGCTCGGTCTGATTGGCGGCTCGATAGCCAGAAAAATGAAAGAAAATAATCCAAAGGTCTCAATTATCGCAACAGCCGGGCATCAACAGACCATAGAGGATGCCTTTGGGCTTGGCCTGATAGATAATAATGAGCTTTTAGAGCTTAACTCATTTAAAGACTGCGACGTAATCTTTCTGTGTGCACCGGTAAACAAAAATATCGAATACCTCACACAGCTTAAAGATATCATAAAGGATGACTGTATCATCACAGATGTAGGCAGCACCAAAACCCAGATTCACGAAAAGGTCATAGAGCTCGGCCTTGAGCGCAATTTTATCGGCGGCCATCCTATGACCGGCTCCGAAAAGACAGGCATACTCAATTCAGACAAGCAGCTTTTGGAGAACGCCTACTATATTATCACTCCTACTGCAGCAACTACTGAAGAAAATCAGAATGATTTCAAACAGTTTGTACTTTCACTGGGCTCGATAGCTCTCATTTTAGACTACAGGGAGCACGATCATGCTACCGCAGCCATCAGCCACCTGCCACACATGATTGCATACTCTCTCGTCAATCTGATTGAGCATATTGATTCCGAAAAAGAGACCATGAAAACTATCGCTGCCGGAGGCTTCCGCGATGTGACACGTATCGCTGCAAGCTCCCCTGTCATGTGGGAAAATATATGTGAGTCCAACAAAAATCAGCTGCTCTCACTCATGGACCAGTATGAAGCCAATTTCCATAAGCTTCGCGAAATAATTGCTGAGGGCAGTTCTCAAAAGATGATTGATTATTTCCAGGATTCAAAGAATTACAGGGATTCACTCACACTGCCCGGTGCCAAAATCCGCAAGGATTTCCACGAGGTATTTGTCGATATTGCCGATGAGGCAGGCGGTATTGCAATGCTTGCAAGCCTTTTAGCCTTCAACGGCATCAGCATCAAGAACATCGGCATCATAAACAACCGTGAGTTTGAGGAGGGTGTACTGCGCATAGAGTTCTATGACGAAGATGCTCTTGAATCAGCTATCAGCGTACTTAAAGAAAGAAACTATACTATTCACCGCAGATGATTTATCCTGTTATATGGTTTTAATCCCAAAAACAACGAGCCGTAAAACGAATTTGATTCGTTTTACGGCTCGTTTTATATCGTCCATGCAGCACTGTCTACAAATAAGCAGAAAACAATAACTCTTTATTAATATACACTCTCCTCAAGTACCTCATAGAAATCCTCAAAGGTCTTGCGACAGCAATAAGGATCTATTATCTCAACACCCTCTGCCTTAAGCCCCGGCAAAGTAAATGACATGGCTACGCGATGATCGTCATACGTTTTAATTTTACAAGGCTTAATACACTCTGCCGGATAAATCCTTAAGCCATTTTCAGTTTCTTCAACCCTCACACCTAATTCCGCCAGGTTTTCCTCAATGGCGTTTATCCTGTCACACTCCTGCAGACGGATATGCGAAATGCCTTCTATCCCTACAGGCTCCTTTGCAAACGGTGCAATCGCAGCAAGTGTCAGCGCCTGGTCTGAGAATGTTGACAAATCCCAGCTCCCTCCATGTATATGAGCATTCTTTGGTGGCATACACACTATGCCGTCTGCCTCGTCGGAAATTGTGCAGCCCATATCCGCAAGCACATCAAGAAATGCCACATCTCCCTGCAAGCTGTTCTGGTGCACACCCATCACCTTTGACTTGACATGTAAAAGCGGGCTCATTGCATAAAAATAGCATGCAGCCGACACATCCGGCTCTATATCATAGTCTAAGCTTTCATACGCCGCTTTCTTAGGGATAATAAAGCTGTTATTCTTTTTGTCCTGCATCACATCGAGCCCAAACTGCTTCATCATAAGACGCGTCATCTCAACATATGCCATACCATGCGTTCCTGTGACATTAATCGTAAAGTTCTTTTCCATCACCATAGCCGAGATAAGAAGGGCACTCAAAAACTGGCTGCTCTTGTCTACGTTTATATCAACAGTATCAGCATACTCCCCTGTATTTCCGATGGTAAAAGGAAAATGATATTCGTTCTCATCATACTCAATATGGGCACCCAGCTTTTCAAGCGATACAAGCAGATCCTTCATAGGACGCTTCTTCATCTGCTCAGAGGACACTATATGGTATCTGCCCTTTGACAGTCCAAGAAGAGCTGTAAGAAAACGTGCAGCGGTACCTGCACTTCCCACATCTATCTCAGCTTCATTCTTTGGTATCCTGCCTCCAAAGCCTGTTATTGTTATTTTTCTTTTATCCTCATCCACCAAAACCGGAAATCCCAGACGAATCAGTGCATCTATAAAATGTCTCGAATCATCACTAAAAAGACACCCTTTTAAAACGCTGCTCCCGCTTGCGAGTGCAGCGATTAAAAGGGCCCTGTTTGTGATACTCTTTGAGCCAGGTACACTGGTTACTATATCATGTGGATGATTTACTTTTTTTACTTTATAAATCATTGAAAATCTGATAAATATCAATCTTGAGTGCATCAGTGTCTGTCATACCGATAAACACAGCACCATAGTGATATACTCCTTCTTCACTGTCTGTTCTTCGTACAATCTCGATAACCGCATCCACAACCTCCTTGGTCCAAATTTGGATCCTGGTGTCATAATATGTATGTATATCGAGAGGTATACTTTCAATCAACATATTAGTATATATGATTGATTTTTACAAGTAAAATTTATTCAGCTGCCTCATCGTCCATATGCATATCGTTCGTTATAAACATCGCATCCCCGATGTGGGCGGCGTGTTTCTATTTCACTACTTCTGTATCGTTACATTGTGGCTTCTTCTACCTGTTATAATATACCAGTCTTTATACCGGTTGGCAAGCTATTAGTTTTCTTTTTCTTCTACTGGTACATACAGCTCGCTTGTTCCGCCCAGAACTTCCTCCTCAATTTCTTCCTTTAATCACAACCTCCATGGCGTATGAGATTCCTCTTGCATACCCTTTTGCTTCATCGAATTGCAATATATTCTCTCTGGAGCATCTGTCTCTTTCTCTGTCCGCCAGATCCAGCTCTTTTTTTAATGTCTCAAGCACCCTTTCTTCATAAAAGGCTGTCGGTTGCTCCTCGATTTCCATGATGGTGGAAACTGCTATATCATCAACTTCTACCATCCGCGGTTCCTCTATGCACGCTTTAGGATTTAACCATTTTGCTATGTCGTTTTTCAACTTATCCGCATCAATTAGTCTCATATCCGTCTCCTTCCCTACCAGTTTGCAGACATTCCGTACTTTTTGAGCATTCTACGGTTATAACCATTAGTGCCCCCCGCTTGTGACATAGGCAGTCTTGCGATTGTTCAGCTTTACATCTACCGGATTGCCACAATGCAAACAATTATACACATATATCGAAGTCTGCAAATTTGTCTTGTAACGATACTCCGCACCGCACTTGCAGTGAAGATACAACGGGCGCAGTTTTTCCAGATGTGTCTCATGTCCGCATTCGCATTTGTAGGATGTCAGCTCGTTTTTCGTACAAAATCCTTTAACCTTCCCACACTTTTCGCATTTTATGAGCAGGAATCCACTGTATCCTTCCTGGGTTTCCCCGTCTTTGTATTCGTATGGTTCTGCCACTTCCATATCAGCCGGTTTCTTTTTTCTCCATGATGAGCCGAAAATATTATCCACCCTGGACTGTCTCTGTCTTTCAATATACTCTCTGACAGATTCTTCTGGCTTTTCTGCTTTTGATTCCTCTGCTTTTGTTTCTGGCTGTCCTTTGCCGGCATCCCGTTCTTCTTCCAAACTGTTCTTTGCCTGTTTTGATGCTTCTTTCAACACGTCCTATACACTTTCCTCTGGCATCTGGAATATATTTTCTCCAAATCCACTAATAATCTTCACTTCCATTACTTTCTTTCCTTTCTCCCATTAAATTTCCCCTGCACGTTTTCTTGTGTTGCCGCATCCCTGCAGAACGGCTCCGAACAGCTGGAACCCATAAATAAATCCCTGCATCTCAGATTCTATTGCCACATCATACACCGCAGATGTTATTGCCGTATCTGCCTTTGCGCCTGGAACCTGTGCTTCCATAACCGCTCTCAGACGTTCGTATGCCTGTGTCAGTTCCGGAATCTCCCGGTTTTCGCCCTTCGGACCGGTAATAAACTGATTGAACAGTTCCCGGACGTCCTTATATCCGTTCTCCGCATCCTCTACCAGTTTCTGACCGCTTACCCGGCAACGAAGCTCTTTTTCCATCTTCTCAATGCCGGTCTTCTTTTTTCCGTAGCATCTATCCCTTTTCATTCTCGCCAGATAGAGCTTGCAGGCTTTCTCGGTCAGTTCCCACATCGGGTACTCCTGGTGTCTTGCCTTGAACTGTGCCATTTTGAACTCTGTCTGCTCCATCGGTTCCAGTTCCACGATAAGCTGTGCTATTCTGCGATATGTAACCGAGTGGTATTCCTGGAACATATCCGCCACCTCCCGGCTTGTCATGATGGTTTTTCCAACCTCTACCGGTTTCTTCTTTTCCTCACGTACATCCACAACTGCCATCTGTGAGATGATCTTCTTTACATCGTCCATCAATTCTACGATTTGCTCGCTTCTCTTCATAATCTTCCAGCTCCTTTCTTCAAAGCACACAACGTACAGCACGCTCCATCAAGTTTGCTATGATAAACCACGCCTGCGTCCTCCGGTCTTTTCCAGCAAAGTGCTCCGCATACCGGGCAATGCACCTTTTCCCATCCTTCTTTTCCTTCCGGCACACTGGCTAACAACGGCATACACAGCCAACCGCCTCTGTCCGATTCTTTCCTCGGTTCAATCTTCATACCGCTTTTCCGCCTCCCTCATCCAATAATTTTTTCAGCTCTTTTACAACCGGATGCCAGTTTCTGGTTCCTCTCACTCTCCGGTACACATCCGCCAGAACTGCATCGCCACCGGGAGCAAAGGCTTCCATTCTGGCCTGGGTCATTCTCATATCGTGGAACCCATCCGTAAATCTAAGTTCATCTCTGTCTTCGTATAAAACAACTCTCTTTGCTCCCAGACGACCCCAGGCTTTGACATTTACCGTCCGCTCAGTTCTCTTCCTCTTCATCACACATCTCCCTCCTTTGCAAATCTGCTGTTGAGGCTTTCCATGATGGCCTCCAGTCTCTTCGCTCCGATTCCCGGTGTCTCACTGATTGCTTTCTGCACTTCCGTAATATCAATCCCCGGAACTGACCGTCTGCCCTCCTCATACGCCGTCTGATACAGATTCTTGCAGAAGTTCTCAAACTGCTGCCGGTCCATCTTCTTCACTCTTTTATAATCTTCTCTCCGGAGCATATAGCCTGCTCCGGATTTCATATTTCTTGACTTATTCATGATCTCTGCCTCCCTACTTTGTCAGCTTCTTCATTGCCTTAAAGAATTTCTTCATGCTCTTCATAAACTTTTTCATGCTCCACACCTCCTAGAATCACTGACAAACCGCTATATTTTTGTACTGCTCAACATCCATGTTTTCTCCTGCAAAGCAGTGTCCTCTATACTCCCACATTCCTTTTCCGACCTTTAAAAATGTGGCGTATGTTTCCGAATACCGCTTCGTTTTCGGATTCACTGCTGTACTATGTGGTTCTCCCACCTGGAAATATCCCATTTTCATCGTTCTGGGTGGCAGGATATTCAAAAAGTAGTCAGCTACTCCTTCATCCACCACTTCTCCCGGCTTACAATATTCATCCCAACTTCCGCAGTCGCTCTTGCACCAACCATCAATCGTTTTCAGTTCCATCTTTAATGCCCTTTCCCTTCCTCACTTTTACTGAGTAATCCTGTTTTTTTCTAAAATATCTGCCGCAGGCAAGGCTCTTATCTTTCTCATAATGTCTAACAATGTTCCATAATTCTTGGGAATACCATCATCACACTTAATATCTTCAATGAGTTTCAGCACATCTCGCCTGCGGATTAAATCGTTCTCTGCAACATTCCCTTCCTTCTCTGCATTCTGCTTTTGAGGTAATACAAACTTGATATAATAACCTGCGTAACCATATTTTCTTACAAGTTTGCATCTTTCCTTTTCTCTGACTCTCGGTCTATTGTTCATTAGCACCCTTCTCTCTTTCTAATCTCCGAAGACGCTTTATCCAGTGCCTTCAACAATCTCGGAGATGCCGCAACCTCTTCCCAGGTCAGCCCCAGGCTATCCAATGTGTCTTCAAAATCTCCGGTATATCCATACTCGTGATTATCCAGTTCATACTTGAACATCTGGTAAAGAAAGCCGGTTCCGTCTTCGTCAGCCGCCTTTGCTGCCTCCATCTCGACGTTGTGCCGGTCCAACACCTCATGGAAATGCTCGTGATCTTTCTTCTGGATGAATCCGCCGCCCGGAACCCGGTAAATCTTATCCAGGTCCTTCTCCGGGTCAAGTCCCCATTTCTCCATCATTTCATCAAACTGCTTATCCGAAAACGCAAATCCCAACGGCAGCTCATTGAACTCTTTTTGCTGTCTGTCTCTCAACTCTCTGTAGCTCTCCATCTTATCTTCCCTCCTCAAACTCAGCCATCTTACTTCTGTCAAATTTCATTGCCGGATATTCGCAGTAACCGCTTCTCCGGGTACGCCCGGTTCTCTCTGCAAATCCGTTTTCTTCCAACAGTTCTACCGCCCAAGGGCAGTTATTGGTGTCAACATACGCCTCATCTTCTGCCAGCGAACGGTCGCACAGGCAGGTGGTTACTCTTGCAATAGGACCATCCCATCTGTTATAAATTTCAACAGCAATGCTATTGTCTTCCACATACTTGCCGACTCTTAACTTACAATCCTTATATTCTGAATACTCTGTCTTAACATTCAAACTTGCCATATCAGTTCTCCTCTCTTCCCATTTCCTGGGATAACTGTTTTCTGATTTCCAACTCCGGTGCATCTTCTCTTTTTAATCTGCTCAGACACATTCCACTGTCATGTACCGTAAAATGAATATAACCTTCTGCACTCAATGTAATGCTTACCAGCTTCTCTGCCGTTCCATGCTGGCCTGCAATCTCCGTCAGCTTATCCAGTACCGGCATTACTTCCCTGCTCAGTTCCGCAAACTCTGCCTGTCTCACTTCATTTCCTCCTTTACTCTGACGAACATATCAAAATCCTCGCACATATCACACTCACTGCTACTCAAAATATTCTGGCAAACCTGGCACTTCGGGTCCAACCGTTTGTAATAATCCAGATGATTCTTTTTCAAGTCCTCAATCGTGAGCAGTGCCACTTTTCTATCCTGCATACTTTACTCCTTCCGCTCTTTTCTATCCTGCTTTGTTTTTAACAATTCCTCATTCTGTTCTGCATACGAATAGTAGCTATCTTTTCCAATTATCACATGGTCTACAACCGGTATTCCGAGTAGTCCTCCTGCTTCTACCAGCCTTTTCGTCAGCGAATCGTCTTCTGATGATGGCGTGCAGATTCCGCTTGGATGATTATGGACAACCGCAATACAGTCACACCCACTCACACATGCTCTGACAAATAATTCTCTTGGAGATGTCATGCAGTTACGATTTGTTCCATGTGCCACCTCAAACATTCCTATCGGTTTGCATTTCACATTCAATGCCAGCATCCATATATGTTCTTCCGGCAAGTACTCTGCATTACATCTGACCATAAACATTTGTGCTATTTTACTAGGACTGTCCAAAAATTCGTCTGCATCACTGAACTCGCTATTTTTCTTTACCAAAACAGGCTTTCTTTCTCCATCAAGCAGTAATTCATACTCAATTACTCCCATCGCTAATCCTCCATGTAATCTTCGTAGTCAATTCCGGCTACATCACATACACTTTCGTAATCTGTGTCATTTTCATACATATTCTTGATAGTTTGGCCATGTATTGTACCATCCCAGATGCGAATCATTCGCTCGATTGCTTCATTCAGTGCTTTGTTGCTTCTATCTGCCATTTTTTCATGCCTCCTATCATTTTTCGCTGGCTCTTAGCCAGGCAGCTGTTTACGCAGCCACCTCGACTTCGCCGGTTTCTCTGTTGTATCTATAGACTTCATATCCCAGGATTTCTTCCGGTGCCACTTCATTGTCATTTACTTCTTTGACCATCTGTCTCAACTTCTCAATTTCTGCTGTCGAAACTGGAACCGCCAGCAGCTCATGAATACTTGAAGGAAGGATGTAGAAATCTCCATTCATCTTCTCCGCTGCGATCTCAAGGTACTCTTTGTAAAGCATGATATTTGCTCCGTGAAGCTTTCTAGCATTCGTCAGCACATACATCTGAGGTCCATCTGGTTCTTCAATCTCCGGACCAGGATTCACTCCCATTAGCTCATACATAACTTCATTCATAGTTCTCACAGAAAATCCGGACTTTTCGGTATTCTTCTTTGCAGCTTCATCCAGCTCTTCGAGACTAATCTTTGATCTAGCCAGGCCTGCGTTCGTTAAAACATAGCTCTTCATTCCGTCCTCGTCCAAGCCAACAACCACTCTGTAAATTGCGACTAAGTCTGCAATTTTCTTTCCTGGAATATCTTTAAGCTTTTCTGCGTTTCTCTCAGCATTCACAAGCTGATATTCTACGTGGTTCAGGATGAATTTTCTGTCAATCCACTTTTCTACATTCATCTCAATTTCCGGTGTTTCACTGTTTTGATACATCTCAAACACTTTCTTTGCAGCATCTTCAACTGTCATGAAACCATCCTCCACTCTGTCTACGATTCCATCCACATAGAGTCTTGGGACAACCGTTTCTTCTGGCTTTCTGATTTCGATGCCTAACATCTTTACTCCGTTATTTTTTGTTGTCTCCTGTGCTGTTACCGAATATCCGTTTCCTGCCATTTCCTTTACTGCTCCAACTAATTCTTTTACGATTGCTTCTCTCATTTCAAAAACCTCCATTTTTCTTAATCTATTAGCGACTGGCTTACCAGTAATGCTTTAATTTCTTGCTTTCTTTTTTGCCGCTTTCGGCTCGTTACTTATTCTTTGCATGTGATACTGCCTTTCCCTAAAATCACATACTTCAACTCTGCACATCCAAAAGCCATGTCCAGTGCTGCCGGTATGGCTTCTGTCTGCCACGCTCTCACTCCCCTCCTACATTTCCAGATGCTCAATTTTAATAGCTTCATCCACTGCATCTGCTCCGTATCTTTTTTTCAGATACGAAACTGCTACATCCCACTCATGCGAATTATTGACTGTCTCGAATAATTTTTTCGCTTCTGTGATGCACTGCTCCACCACCAGGTCTCCTTTCGCAACTCTGATGATTCGCTTTCTCAGTTCCTCCACCTGTCTCTGTGCCTGGGTCATTGCACGGTCAAGCGTCTCTGCGTAGTTCGCAGCCTCCATCATGTTCTTGATGATTGGCATTCCGAAGGACTTATACAACTTTGCTATCTGTTCCTTACCCTCCACCTCGCTAATGGATGGATGCCATGTATACACATGCTCCACAATAGAATAATCTTTCTGGCTTATTTCAGCCCCGATTTTCTTTTCAAATTCCTGTTTTGTCATAGCTTCTACACCTCCTCAACTTTCTTGTAATCTTCCAAGATGCTCAACAGCGTCCCTTTTCCAATTCTGAACTTCTGCTTGTGTCCGCATCTGGTTCCCATATAATTGACAACCGTTCTTTCTGGAAGCTCATGCTTTATGTACTTGATTATGTAATAATGACCATCTCCATGATGAACAACGTCTATGTATTTGTGCTCATTCCGGATGTTCTGGTATGTAGCCTTTTCAGTTCTGTTTGCTCTTGATCTCTTTGCCATATTCTTCGCTCCTTTGAATTATTACTTCGATTCTTCGAACCTTTCAGGTAAAAAAATAAGCCTACTTCCAACAAAGCTCTCTTACTTTGTCTGCTCGGCTACCAAATCCATACTTTTCAAGCATCTCCAAATCTGCTTTCACTGCCTCATCTTCCAGCGTGCATCCACAATCACTCAAAGAATACAGCTCATCTACGATTTCATCAGCAATGCTTTCTTCTCCAGCTTCCAGGGCTTTTTCAATGAACACCCACAGCATCTTCTGTGCTGCATCCCATTCCGGATAACCAAATTCATTTTTATCTCTTTCACTTAACAGGCTTCTGTATATTACTAATGCGTTCATCTTGACTACCTCCGTTTGTATCGTGTATTTGTTTTGTTATTTTGTAACTTTATTATACTTCGATAACTCGAACATGTCAAGTGTTTTACTTCTATTTTTCAATTATTTTTACCAGGGCGATTTCATATCCCAACGCACTTACGATTTTCTCCAACGTGTCACAGCGAATACCGCATTTGCTTCTGGAAATAATCTGGTTCGCATACTGTCTGCTCACCCCGATTTTCTTTGCCAGGTCCACTGGTCGCACCTCCTCAACTTCCAGAACCTTTTTTATCAGCTCGTTGCAGTCAGTTCCTCTAATTTCTTCCATCCTCTACCTCTCTTTCAATCCAATCAGCAACTATCATTCCGCAGTTATCAGCTATCTGATACAGAATCTCCGTATCATCCCAGGTGTAATTGTTCAGAAAATCTGCCAAGCTCTCCCACCCCATTCTCTTCACAATCCGCTTCGCATCGTTCTTTTTAATCTCAAACCAGGTCAAATGCTCGTCCTTAAATTTGACGTCCCAGCACCTGTCCTGTACATAGGTTTCAAGAATCAGTCTTCCAAACATTTCCTACTCCTCCTCAAACAGCTTGCTTGCTTTCTGGGCCAGTATCTCATTTCTTCCGGATTTATCATCAAATATCCGGTGGCACTCCTCCAACAGCTTGTCTACTCTTTCCTGGGTTACTTCCAGTCCTGTACTCCGGATTGCTTCTTCCAGGTCTTCCAGATACCAATCTTCCCTGTACCAGATAGCGTTTGCCCTGCGGTAAATCTCATCAATTATCTTCTGTCGATTTTCCTCGGTTGCCTCCAACAGCCACTCAAAATTCAGTTTCCCATCCTTGGTTGTCGGATTGTACTTTCCGGAACATCTGTCCTGCCGGTCCGTTACATAGGTCTGAACGCCCCACCACGTTTCCGGTTCTTTATCTATGAATCCCTTTCTCTTCCACATTGCCGGAAGTGAATGCTTTCCATGCGTGTTTTCGTTCTTTCGGAACTCTACTACAATTTCCTCTCCCAACGCATTTCTGTCTGCGAAGGTAAACCACCAAACCGGCGGTACTGTATGCTCACACTGATATACTTTTCTCATTTTTCTGCTCCTTTCGCTAATGATTCAGCAATCGCCTCCATCATACTCTGCGATAATTCCAGATACTGCTCTACGATATAGAATTTAGCACTCTGCCCGTTCTCATCCCATATTTCAAAATACCGGAATCCCCGTTCTTCCTCGGCTTTATCCTCCTGCACTTTCACATACTCTCGTGCCTTGCTCTCAACGATTTCATCCAGTTTCTTCATGACCGTCTCCAGGTCAATCGACACATCCACCACTGCACACCCATTTGTAAATTCGTTCTCCCAGAACCCATGCAGGACATACACTACAATTTTCTTTTCCTCCATCCCGGTGTCCTCCTATCCGTAGATAATATCATCGAATATCGCATACTGGATAATCATGTCTGCCACTGTCGCATCTACCATGCAACAATCCAATTCATAGACTCCTTTGCTGCATCCTACAGAGTCTTCCGCATCCACCAGGATATTGTACGGCTTGTCTTCATTCTCCAGATACTGTTTTACTCCGCTGAGCAACTTTTCCTTGTTCAGTTCTCTCTTCTTGCCATCCACCGAATCATGCAATACCAGGACTCCTCCTCTGCTGATCTGCTCCGATGCAAATTCTCCGAGATACTTTCCTTTGACTTCTGCTCGCCTGCACCAGTAGCAAATACCGCCCTCCAGTGCCGTTGTAACAATATCATCAATATCCTCTGTGCTGATTCGTACGCTTATCTCAGCCTTGATTTCCTCATACTCTTTTCCCATCAGTCTTCCTCCTCATATCCTACTCTCTCTACATAGTTTACGCTGTCCGGTTCGCATTCAAATTCCGGACACAAGGACCGCCATAACTCCTCCAGCTCATTTATGCCATTTGCGGTCAGCTCTGTTTCATCGCCATCATTGAAGCCGATTCTGTATACGCTCGGCCGCTTACCTTTTCTGACAATTCCTTTGCCCGCTCTTCTCAAATTCATTATTCCTTGTCCTCCACTCCGGCAAACTCCAAGATTTTCTCTCTGGCGAATCCCTCAATCACTTCCAGGTAATTTCCCGGCCACACATCCTTGTTCGGCTCGTAGGTTTCTGTGAACTCATTCGCCCAGTCCACAAATTTCTGTTTCCAAGTTATGCTATCAATGTCTGTCAGTACCTCAAACAGATACTCACTCTCTCCCTTGAGCTGTTCCAGCATCATCGCTATTTCCATCAGATTTTCCGTCTGCTCGTTATACTCCAGCATCACGCCACCTCCTACTCTGTTCTTACCAAGCCACCGTTTGCAGGTGCAATTCCGATACTTCCCAGTTCTGAACAATCCGGTGCATCCAGGTTCGCCACATACGCAAGTGAAACCCTCCCATCCAGGTCTTCTCTATCCAGTTCCCGCTCTTCTTCCTCTGCACTAACATACAGCAACGCCAGGCATCTTCCAAACACCATATTGCTCAATATTGCAGCGTATACAATACCGCCGCTTTTTTCTTCCCAGTCGGCAACAGCTTTCTTCTCCTCATCGTTCAAATCGTACAGAATACCTACCGTCTCAGATTTAAGGACCGTTCCCTGCTTTCTGAATTTTGTGATTACCTGCGGCATCATTCCCAGGCGGCACATACGACTAACCGCTTCTTCTACCATTTTTGCTCTGTCCTGCTGATTTTTTGCATCCATTATTTCTTATCCTCCATTTTCTTCTCTAAATCTTCCAGTCCGAGTGTTGCATTTACGAATGCCAGCGCACATGCGGCTCCGATACATTCTCTGATTCCGGTTGAAACTCCGACAATCAAGCACACCAGCATAGCCAGTGAAAACATTCTTCTGCTTTTCTTCATTTACTTTCTGCCTCCTCTGTGATAAACTTGGTAGCACGAGGAGAACTTGTCTCCCCGGCTACCGAGCTGTTTTTCAGAACATTACTTGAACCAGGTCAAAACTGCCGTAACAACTGCTATCAGCATTGTTACTATGGAAATTACGATATGCGTCCAACATTCATAAATTTCAATTTTGGTCTTCTTCAACTGCTCTGAAAGCAGCTCTTCTTCTTTTTCTTCAATCCTGCGTTTTCTTTTTCCCAACGGGCAATTCCTCCTTTCTCATTTGTTCTGTCCTCTGCATTTCTACGGGGTTGGAACCGTCTGGCAAGCATATGTACTATTCCATCAACCTTGCCGCCTGCATTACTTTGTATCGTGTATTTGTTTTGTTATTTTGTAACTTTATTATACTTCGATAACTCGAACATGTCAAGTGTTTTACTTCTATTTTTCAATTATTTTTCGAGCTGTCGAATCAGTGTGTGTAGCATCTTTGCAACGCAAAGTGCTATTCTTTTTTATCTCTTTATCTATCTTTATCTCTATCTCTTACTCTATCTCTAATTATGGTGTAGAAATCATGTAAGAAATCTTACAAAGTTTTATATATAGGAAATGTTTTTTTGCTTCGATTTTTCGACTTATTCACATTATCAACATTCTTCCTGTGGATAACTTCGAAACTCAGATTGAACTTTGCAGAACCGCATTTTCAGCATATATGGCTATAACATCGTACACGCTTCTATACCGGCTTTTAGCTCTTAGGCATAAGTTAGTATCTAAAAACGTCTATCGTTGCTCAGGCACATTTCGTCAAATTTGAAGGGGATTTTTTGTGAATTTTGTATATTGATTTATTCTACGGACTTGCTCCGCAATAAAAAAGAAGCCCCGGCAGAACACCGGGGCGAATGTGACATATTTTCCTCGACCAAAAGAGGTGCATTTAGTTACCTTGCCATTAAAGGCTTTCTTACTTGATGAATACCTGTCCTTGATAGTAGGCAGCCATCCATCCAGACGGTGCTTTTATCCATACATCGTTACCGACTACATTCACCTCTTTGCAGGTGATAACTGTATCAGCATCCAGGCAACCGTCATTGTCTTTATCGTGTTTCTGTCCGTCTGCCGTAAGCTGCGAATGCTTCTTGGCAGCATAATTTGTTCCAGGACCAGTACGCACTTTCAATTCTACTTGCAGTGTGTATGCTTTTCCGACTGTATACTGAGGACTCTTCGCAAGCTCTGGTGCTGCTGCGCTCTGCTTTCCATTGTATACAGAGGTCAGTTTAGCTTTACTTGCTGGTCCGTATTTTCCATCCACTTCTAACGCATAGAATTCCTGGAATGCAAGCAGAGCTTTTTCGGTATCTCCACCAAAGGAGCCGTCCACTCCGGACTTGCCGCAAGAATATCCGCAGCCGATCAACATCTTCTGCATCTCTTTTACTGCATCTCCGGAATCTCCTTTCTGAAGATAGTTCCTTACGCTCACTGTACCAGCATTGCTGGCCTCTCCAGTATATCGGTAAACATACTTCCACGGCTTGTTATAATAACTCCGGATGCAGATCTCTCTACCTGTCTGATCTCCAGACTTTCCTCCTGTCGTGGTTCCTTTTTCATTGATACTTGCATGCACCAGCTTCCCATTTCCGCAATAGAAGGCTGTATGACCGTTGCCAAGGAGAACATCTCCTCGCTTCATTCCACTTCCGGTTGACAGATTCACGGATGCGATCACATTCTTGAATCCAATATTCGGCAGAACTTCCGGCATATTACCAGTGTACGTTGCACCCTTCTGTTTTGCTGGGATTCCGGCGTTTTCCAGGCAATCGATAACCAGCCCGGAACAATCATAGTTTGGGTTGCCCCAACGGTCAATCTGGTCATAACCGTGGGTATCATCCAACGCAATCGCTTCGGCTCTTGCTACTGCATTTTCAATCTTACTCACTTTTGTTTCCTCCTTTTTCTGATAAAGTTTTAAATACTGCTCCCCGTAAGAAGCCCTTGCTTTTTTCACTGTCGAACCGGTATCTGCCGGAGCCTCGAATTTTACCAAGAACACATCCGATGCCTCCTGGACTGAGGTTGCTGTTTTCAGCACCTGTAGAACGCTCTTGTAACTCTTTTCCAATTCGCTCAGCATATACTCTGTCTGAACCTTCGCATTCCCGATAGATACACCTCTGGCTTTTACCAGGTCATACAGTCCTGCTTTTCTTCCGGCAGACGTCCACTGGCAGAAACCATAACCGTACTGTCGGTTATCTCCCAGCGGATGCAAAAAAAGATCTCTTGTGATTTCTCCGCTGTCTACCGCCTCTGTGTACGTGTCATCGGTGTATTTATAATTCAGCCTCTTTTCGCAGAGGTTCTCCAGGTTCCGGGGATTTGCCCCGGACTCTGCGTAAATATTCCCCATCGCTCCGCATGCTCCGTATATTGTGCATCCGGCAGCAATCAAAGCATCAAACAAAATATCTGTGTATGCATTCCGTTCTATTGCCATTTGTAAATTCTCCTTCATTCACAAAAAGGGCAGGGATTTCTCCCCACCCGGTCATAAGTATGTGTCCTCTTCTGGGTCCATCTCATCATCCTCTTTCGGATGTAACTGCCCCATCTTATCCATCAGTAAAAACGTCAACGGAACGAACACCGCAAACAAAATTACCAACGGCCAGAAGATTCCTGCCATCAGCAGCAACACTATCACAAGCGAGTAATTCGGCTTGTTTGGCTCATAGTACATGCCATTGTCCTGACAGTGCAGCTCTTCGTCTTCATCTTCCATCCGGCACAGTGTCCGGATACACCAGATGTAGACTGGCTGGCACAGTAAAATCCCCAAAAGGTACACCAATAGGATTTTTAAGCCCATAGCTCCTCTCTCCCTTCTCTGATTAGTTCTGAGAGCCGTTCACCTTTCCGTCATCCAAAAGGTCTTTGACTTCTTTGAACCACCAGTCAATAATCTTCATCAATGCGTCTTCTGACAAGAGTGTCTGCAACCATTTAGGCAGCAATCCTCTTGCCTGCTGTACAACCCACTTCAATCTCTGCTGTCCCTGTTTCGTACCTTTGATCTCATGCTCAGCCACCAGGAACAGAGCGTACACATCTTTTCGGATGCCCTCCAGTCCTTTTGCTTTCGCATACTGATACACAACCACAGCAGTTACGATCACCAGCAGTGCAATCACCAGAATCAGAACCGGTACTGGCACTTGGCTTAAAAAATTTGATAATTCCATATGTAGATACCTCCTGTTATACTTTGTAATCTCTTGATAGCTCCCTGCAGCGTTTATAATTGTTCAGCTGGGGAAATTATTGCCTAAACGCTTTAAAGGCAAATATTGGCGGCTATGCTACTACATTCCGACCTGTGTGGCAACCCAGCCAAGCACGATACCAATAATGGCAGTCACCACATAACCTGTCACTTTTCGCCACATTTCCCCGTCCCTGTTCTCCAGGGTTTCCAGACGTTTCCCCTGTTGTTTCTGTTCCCCAACCATAAGCTCAATACTCTGTGCCAGCTTTTCAACTGAAATCGTTAGAGCGTTGATCTGCTTTGTGTTTTCTTCCAGCAGTTCAATACGTCTGTTCTGCCTATGGTTCTCTGCTTCGATGCTCTTTCTAAACTCTTCGTGCTCAGCTCTTGAAATCACGTCTTCCATGTCCTCACCTCCTTCCAGATATGCTTCTATATCATCGACGTCCGCATACGGGCGGCAATAATATTCTGTGACATCTAGCTCAGACTCTATCTCTTCCAGAGTCTTCTTGCTTTGCTCACGAATCAACATCCGGAGGTCTGTGACATGCGACCACAACCGGGATATGATTTGCAACTTTGTCATTTCCTATGATGTCCTTTCTTGAAAAGATGATAATGTGGCTTCTCTTCTCCGAAGAACCGCCATCGAACCACATCATCCAGGATTATCCCTACTGCTGAAAGAAAAAACCAAAGGATCATGAACTGAGGACATATCTGACCAAGAACATTCCCCGGCATGTTGCTGTAATCCCACATATTCAGTCCCAGCCATACATTCAAGATCAATCCGAAGATAAATTCAATCACTGTAATCCCGGATGCAGCTATCAACTGCTGGAGAACCAGCGGCATACATCGTGACCTCTCGTTAATCACTCCGCAAATGATGAAACACAAGCCTCCGCACACTGCCATTGTCGGAAATGAATACCCCCGGAAGATCACTTCCAGGGAATAATAAAAAACTCCTCCAATCAGGAAGAGTATCAGATACTTTATGATTTTTTTCACTATGCAACACCTCCGGATGCCATGGCCTTAACATAATCTTTCAGCACTTCATTCTGGAACTCTTCTGGAATTTTTGTGCCCCACTGAATCTGCTCTAATTCAGATGCCTTGCTGATGGACTTAATCCACATGTTAAGGGCATTGCAGTATGTCGTATTATACGATACATAGAACATTGCTGTATCAACAATCTTCTGCATATCAGCAGCTGAAAAATACTTACAAGGCTGTCCATCCTCATGGTATTCCAGTTTTTCCTCACCAGCTAAAAGTTGCATTTTCTTACCGAACAGATTGATCTGGTCTTTCTCAGTCAGACTAAAATGTTCTGTTCCGGTTGACACCGCCACATCTACTCCTGCATAGATAGTCTGTTCACATGCAGCTGCAATTTCCTTGTATTTCAGTTTTTTTGCATCTTCCAGGCTCAATCCTTCTGGCTGTACAGATTCCGTGAATGTCTCAGCTTTTTCAAACCAGTAGTCGAAATCTTTTTCAATTTCTTCTGCTGTTACATTTCCCGGATACCGGAGCTGAACTTCATCGCACTCCCATACCTTGTATGAAGTTTCTTTATCGCCGCCATAAGCCTCTGTCTTTTCTACTTCTTCGATATTCTTTCGAAGGATAACATCCGTTCCGGAAAATACCGGATAGACCTCAACTGCTGAGGGCTGCGATAAGTAAGATTCTCTTCTCATTTTCTACTTCCTTTCCGTGCTTACTTGCACTGTATGAACACATTTTGAATAGCTTATCAAAACAATACTCCATCCGGAATTTCAAACTGTTGCTATGCTTTATCCAGCCTTTGTATGCTGCAATCCGGCAGGCTCTCCACCATGGGATAAATCCTTTCGCCTTGAAATCTTCCCATGCTCTGAGTACTTGCCTCCGGATTCTCCGGAATACTCTCCCACGGATGATCGTGTATCTCCTCCGGACTACATAGCCCATCATATCAACTCCGGGTGTGCGTTTCTTACTGCCTTTCCTTCGCTCTTCCAGGTTCTCCCGTTCTTCATCGAAAGAAGCCACCTGGTAGAATTGCCAGATATCCTTAATCTTCAATCCAAACTTGTCATGAGCCCAGATCGTAGCTTTCTTCATTGCCTTTTTCAGCTTTGAAACATCGCCATAGATCGTGAAATCATCTGCATAGCATACAATCGCATACACAAGCCTATTCCGCTTTCCTCTGCGTATCTGAGCTTGCTCATAGATATATCTCAATACATAAGACATCACGTAATTGAATAGCCATGCCGGAAGATATCCTCCTATGCAAAGATGGTTCCCAGGATAATTGCTCATAAGAGCACCCAGGAACCATAGCAGCACTTTATTCTTGCCAATGTCTCTCCTCAGCATCTCCATGACGATTGGAACCGTCACTGAGGGATAGGCTTTTGTAACATCTCCTTTCAAAGCAACTACTTTTCCGTGGAATTTCTTCCGGAGAAGTCTTTCAATCTTCCGCTTTCCGGCTACGCCTCCCTTGTTTGGGATGCTCCCGTACTGAATCGGTAAGATTTTCGCTCTGAAAAGAGGTTTCAACGCATATACTCCGATATATTCAAATACCTGCTGTTCTGGAGATTCCTGGCAGATATCACGGAGCTTCTGCGTCAGTCCGTCAATTCTTTGGAACTGACGGATAGATTGTAATTGTAAATCTTGGTTGATTATACGTTGCGTCAGCATCTTTGCTACTTCTGATTCAGCTTCCAGGGTTCGTTTAAAATCCTTATTCAACTGATCCTCTACGATCTCACGCTTTGTGATCTTTCCGGTCTTGCATAGCAGACGTTGGAAATCTTTTCTGCTCCGCTTATTCCGGAAGCATTCCACAACGGCAAGTTCATTAAATTTCCAGTCCTCAATATTGACCGTTGCTGATTTGCAATATGTTTTCACACATCAATCTCCTTAATATTCATCTGGTTACTTCCGTGACTTTCCCCGTAGGTACTAGCCTCGTTGGTTTCAAGTTATTTTCGCACATAAGCGAGGATTATACGATGCAATGATTTTTTAATACTCTTTTCAAAATTGTACCAGTTGCTCCGAGAGAGCCGTGCCAGTCAGCGTTAGACACCCAATGGTCCGAGTAACGGCAAGGAACGCCAGCATTACCACCGTTGTTCAAGCTACCAAAGCACCAAGCCGCACGACCACCAGACGCCGCAGGTTCGCAAGAGAAGCCAGCTCCCAGACACCGTATAACCCTAAAATTATTTTATTTGCAAATAAGACAATAAAGGGGCTTACTGCCCCTCTGCTTCGCATTCACCCCGTTTTTAACCCTCAAGACCAGGTGCTCCGAGAGAGCCGTGCCAGCCAGCGCTAGACACCCAAGGGTCCGAGTAACGGCAAGGAACGCCAGCATTACCACCGGCGTCCAAGCTACCAAAGCACCAAGCCGCACGACCACCAGACGCCGCAGGCTCGCAAGAGAAGCCAGCTCCCACTCCAACGCCGCTTCCGCTTGCGTTGGTTGCCTCCGGCCATAGAACATCATCATTGATTGCATTGTCAGTAATATACTTCCATGTCCAGGCAGCCGTATCTTTCGGAAATACCAATGTTGGAACATTTACTTTTTCGTAGTTCTCATTGATTGCAGAGCCTACTTTTGACTGATCGTAACATTTGTAGCAATCAAAACAATAATTCTCATTCGCATCCTGGCTCCACTGCCATAATTCATCGGAGACAATCAGATAAGATCCGTTCATAAATTCTACGCCCTGGATCATTCCAGGTTCTTTTCCGGAAGTCGGACTGTATCGGCTACCATCTCTGCCGAGAACGCTGTCATTCCAGCCCGAATAGTACGGAGATGTTGATAGATAGGACTTTCCTGCCTCCGTATCGAACTTAGTACCCCCGTTATCCACGTAGACAGCGGAATAATCCGTACCGTCAATGTTCACCGTCTCGATTGCTGTAATCAGCTTTCCATCAAATACAGAATAGTTACTCGCTGTGTTTCTGTCAGAACCGCTCTGAATTCCAAGCATAACAGCTGATCCAACCAGAAGGTTTGCAGCCTGTTCTTTCGTCAGAATCACTCGCTCTACGCCAGTCTCACTCACCGCAACCGTATACTGGTAGTTGTAAGACGTACACCCTTCAATCTTTCCCGAATTGCCTTTACGCCCATATTTCAGACGCACCATAGCATCCAGGAATTTAACAAGAGATCCGGAAGCTCCGGAATACTGTGCCCCTCTAGCTCTCCATTTGCTTATGCCTGTCTGGTGGGAGGTTCGGTTTACCGGAGCCAGTCCAGTTCCACAAGTGATACGTCCATCAGCTCCAATACCTGCATAATATTTCGGATGTGCAATATACTCATGCACTTTTCCGATTCTGTCTGTACCTTCTGGCCAGCGCTTGTATCCGGATGCTGGATGGCATCTGGTCTTGAGGTATTTATATTCGCTGTCCTGCCATTCTCTTTTCCACGTGTTCTTCTGAAGAACCCAGCACAGATGCTCTCCTGATCTGACATCTTTCGTATCGTCAATATGCTCGACATAGAAAATTTCATGTGAGCCGTCTGCTTTTTTCTCGGCAGCAACTTCCAAACACCAAAACTGCGGAAGATGTGCAAATGGATCAGAGCCAGCAGTAGCTTCTGTGGATGGCGTACACACCAGTCCAGCAGAATCATCTGTCAGCTCTCCAATCATGGATGTACTCTTTGCGTATCTCGGTGTAGTAACTCCGTGCACTCTGGAATCTTCCAGGACACGGCCGAACCATCTTTCAAGCATATCTGCTTTGCTGTATACATCCTGGTCGTACTGATACTTCCACCACTCAACAAACAGATCGTCTACCTCTGCTTTTGTTGTTGCAGCGGCTACTTTCTCTTTATAGGCTGCGTCTGCTTTGCCTGCTAAATCTGCACGCTGTAAATCCACGAGTTCTCTGATCGTGGACTCTCGTGGAAAATTTGTTACGTTTCCATTACTCATTTAATTTTTTCCTCCTATTCGCTTACTGTATATACAATGTCAAGACCGCCATCATCCGGATTGCAAACAAAAGAGAACCCTCCTAAAGCAGCTGTATTAGCAAGCACCTGTTCTCGGAAATCCACAACTTCATTTGCATAATTTTCAATTGCCTTCTTCTGTTTTTCTCCTTCTTCCTGGATAGCTGTAATCTGAGCACTTCCAGCTTTATTGATACTATTTACTGCATCTGTTCCAGCTTTAGTAGCATTGGCTGTCTGTTCCTTTCCTGTGCCCTCTACAGCTTTTACGGCTGCAGCTCCAGCCGAATTTACTTCATTGACTTTTGTTGATCCAGCCGAATCAATATCCCCAACCTGTTTCTTTCCTGCCGCATTAACAGCATCTGTCTGAGTTGTTCCAGCCTTATTTACCTTGTCGGTCTGTGCAGTACCGGCATTCTCTACTGCATTGACCGACTCTGTTTTTTCAGCAGATATAGCGGTCAGAGCATCTGTTCCAGCCTTTGTAACTGCATCCTTCTGAGCCTTTCCGGCAGTATTTACGTCGTTCAGAGCATTAGTAGCTGTCTGATTGAATTCCTGGACTGTCTGATCCACAGCCGCTTTTGATGTAGCTGCGCTGTCTGCTGATTTCTTAGCGTTCGCCTCTGATGCATCGGCATTCTTAGCTGACGTTGCCGATGCCGTCTCAGATGCCTTAGCATTCTTTTCAGATGCGCTTGCATTTGTCGCAGATTCCTGAGCCGCTTTCTTCGCAGCTTCCGTAGCTTTCAAGTTCTCAGCAACCGTTGACTCGCTCTGATCAACTGAGGATTTCATATTTTCAACTTCACTTTTTAGATTCTCAGTAGCCTCTTTGGATGCAGAGGCAAGATCAGAATAATACTTTGCATTATCCTTGGCGTTCTCCGGATGATTCTCATGGCCATGCGCCCATGCTTCCGCAAGTTCTGCAGCCGCTTCCGCTCCTGCCATAGATTCTCTAACCGCTTCAATGGTGTCTTGAAAAATCTGAGCTTCACACGGTTTATTGAAAGCCTCTGGCTTTGGACGTGCTTCGATTTCCATGATAATTTTCTTCGTTGTATTACCGTGGATTCTATCAGACTCGTAGATAAATGCATATGCTTCATACTTGACAGATGATTCTTCCTCCAAGATAAAATCCGGAATGCGAACATCTGTCACGCCATCCTTTGTAACACCGATTCTCCGTTTTGCTTCTCCTCCGGTTTTCTGCAACGAAAAATGGACTTCCACGGCATCTGGAAGTCCAAGTCCTTCAATTCTCAGAATCTGGCCAAAATCATATTGCCAGATTCCTTTTACTGTTGCAGTATTCGCTTCGGAAAAGCTCGCAATATTGATATTTTCCATTGCTGCTCCTCTCTTTCATCAGAAATCAAATCTGGATACGGTCGCTTCATCAGACCACAAGCTGAACGTCTCATCTTCCCCGTATGCTTTTACTTTTACAACCGCATCATCCATTCCGGAAGAAAGGAAGTCATCAGAATAGTTTGACGCAATAAAAAACGAATAGGACGTGCTAAACACTTTTTCTGTTCCATCGCTTTTCGTTACCTTCACTTCGTATGAGGTGGCATTCTCAACTTCATCCCAGCGAACATTCAGACAGCTGTATGTTCCGTATCTAAGCATTTTGTTAAAATAGGACGCGCTCTGAATGGTTGGTTTTTCAAGCACATTTTTTTCAATAAATTTTTTTGCTGCTTCCTCAAACGCTTTTTCCATTTTCTCATCAAATTTAACCGTTATCTCCGGTATATGAACAGATGGTGGGTTACGCTTTGGCGTACACGCAAATACGGGTGTCACGCAAGACATAGATAATACTGTTGCACAAACTACTGCTAATAATTTACTTCTTTTTTTCATGTTGCTTTCCTCCTCTTTAATTACTACCTATTGTTTCAATTTTGGACAGTGCCTGTCCGATCGTTCCCTTGTATTCATAGCGGAAACCATCTTGCAAACCAACAGACGGATATTCATTTCTGTCTGCAGACGTTACATGTCCATAGCTTGCTGTGTATCCAACGGAATCTACATGTTGTGCACTGCTACACTTCATAACATACATTTCAATCGTGTTCTTTTCCGTTGTTACAGTAAATGTTGCATTAGTAGCAACTTTAAAAATCCCATCACTCGCTGAAGCTGAAGTTTTTTTCACATATTTTCCTCTTAGGAAATCCAACTTTTTGTAGTCACTAGAATTCGTTACATGAAAAGAACTTACCGGATCTGCTAGAACAATCTCACCTCCGGCTTTTCCTATTTCATCACTGTAGTTAATCACAAAGTCTGGCTTTAAGCCTGGCACTCCAGCCATCCAGGCGCCAAGCCCCCAAGCTTTTGCATCTGCCAATGTAGCTACTAGGCTAGAGCTGAATTTCTCCCAGACATATAAATTTATAATATCGTTCGGTGCAGCGTCTAAATCACTCTGTACAGCAGCCACTTTGTTGCTTACAGATGTGATTTTTGCCTCCAGTTCTTTCTTCAAGCTGTCTAATGCAACGGTAATGTTATAGAATATCTTCAGATCGGCAATGGAGGTATAAACAGCATCCTCCAAATCTGTAAGAGAAATATCCCCACCGTCTTTTCTTCTGATGGATACTCTATCTTTCAAGGAATCATTATCTGCACTGTATCGTGTAGTATTAGACGTCCAACTCCCAAGACTATTCAAAGAACCGCTGTTTGCATTGTATGTGGTTATTCTTATTTCATATCCATCTGGAGGAGTGATGCTTTCGTTTTTATGCCTGTCATATAATACCGAGACAATTTCTTTTTGTGAATCAACAATCGCACCCGAACTGTTGATTGAGCCATACGAGAAAAACCGCATATCTGCCTTAGTCTCTGTCATCCGTTTTCTTGCTGATGCCATATGAGCTGCAAGAATCGGGAATTGCGTTTGAATCTCTTCTTGGCTTGAACTGATGTTCTTAATCTGTGTCCGCACAGCTTCACCAGCGGAAGGATATTTCGTTCCATCTGCTCCAACTCGAATATCAGTCAATTCACTATTCCCGGATGTATTGTTATTCTCGGCTACGAGGTTGCTGATCTGGTTTCTTGCAACCATATCAATAGCACCGACTTTTCCATCCAAATAGCACTGCTGAATCGCATCATGAATGGCTTGCCGAACATCTTTCCCATAGATTTTTGTTTTTATATTTCTCAGTAATTCCGTTATATCAGCCATCTTATCGCCTCCTACTTATTAAGCTTTCCTGTCAACGTTTTAAAAGCAACACCGAACTCATACACTGAATTGTCCGGCGTCAATAAATCAAGTTCAATTTTGGTACATAAAAAAAACGTATCTATGTCATGCGGTTTAGATACAACTCTTACTTCATCGCCAATTGAAATCAACTCTGTATTTACGTCTACCAAGTGCAAATCTACTGCTTTCACTTTTAGTGATACCGACATTGTTATTCCGTCATTCAGATACGCTTTTCCCTTCGTAAGTAAGTTGTCAGCAATTGTTACATCATCCCACTCATGAATCTTTGTAATCCTACCGAACAACTTAATTCCTGTTTCGCTTTCAATGTAATCTTTTCCATCATTTACTTCTGCTATGGTCAGCCGGCCTGTTTCATTTCCATCTTCATCTTTTAGCCTTTCGCCAAGAGGAACCAAAACCGTAAACACATTTTCAGCAGTAATATATTCCGTAATGTCGAGCAGATTGCTGCCGAATTCTATAACCTGTGAATTTGTAATTCCCGGCTTTTTCACGTAATCCACATATCTCTTGTCACCAGAAACCCTGGTCCGGATATATCCGCCATGTGTATTCACGAGTTTTTCCTTTATCTCATTCAGAACATTCGGATACACGGTTGAACTGTAATGCACATAATTATTCGGATCAGTTACGGTAATCTCTCCAACTTCAAATTGTTTAGTTTCTTCCACCTGCTCATTATGGCTTGCTATATACTGCTTAAATAATTCTGGGATATCTCCTTGGTAATCATATGGGCGTAAAATCGAATCCACCAAATAAGCAAGTTCTCCTTCACACACTGCTTTCTGCCGCTTATAAAAATCCTTTTCCGTATTCAACAGTCTTCCGTGGAACAACTCTTTTGATTGGACTATTTTCGTAAACGTCTGGCTATAGTAGGTGTAGGAATACATCCGAAACGTTATGGTTCCGGTAGATACTGTGTAGCTTGCAGCCGAAAATCTGTAAATTTTAGAATCTTCGGTACCATCTTTTAAATCTCCATAAAAATACGGATACTGTTTAAAATTTGAACATATCTCTGAACTCAGCGATCCTTCTCTATTCAATGGATTTAAGAGTGTAATCATTCCAGTGCCCGGATCTACAGTTGCCCCTCCATATATAACCGTTGTCGGAATGGACGTTGCTGGGCCTTTACTTGTTTTATCAACATCCTTCAAAACATACGCAGGATTATCGGACGATACAACTGACACAATCGTAGATAACTTATTGATATTTCCGTAAGCCACATTATTCGGTGGCATTGTAAACTGAAATGATCCAGCTTTATTAAGTTCACTCGTTACTTTTGCCGCCAATAAAGAATATCCATCATTGGCAGAAAGTAACGGGGAGTATATTACCTCCCCGTCCGCATAAACCGTATACATCAGAGCATCCCTCCTTTGTAATCAACAGATACCTTTCCGTTTCCAGTAAAAACCAGTTTATTTTCACCGCCTTTTATAATAATATCTAGTACCTTATTCTCGCCATCTTTCAGATCATATGTCGTATTCTCGAACTCAACCTTTAATCCATCAGTTGCATAAACATAGAATGTTGGCACAACTTCTTTTTGATTACCATACAGGATAAACTCCAATTTTCCATCAACTACCATATTTGCGTATTCTCTAATAACGCCGGTTTCAAAGCTGAATGTATCCCATATCCAATCTTCCAAACTACCGGTCAATTCCATTTTGTACGGTTGGCAAGTAGCGGATATCACTACACTTGCTGTCGTTTCATTTGATTTTGCCGTAGACATTTCCACGGTGCCATCGTAGTAATAACACGGATCCGTATCCAACGAAATCCGCATTCTTTTTCCATGAATCTTTCCGGCAATATTACTCGTCAAATCCGACCAATCAGAATAATTACAATTTCTGGCATCAAATTCGAACTCTAGCTTTCTTGTCCCGTACTGCATTCTTCCTGTAAGGGACTCGCTCAAATCAAGAACTCCATCCCCTCCAGGAATATCAATCAGCACTGTCTTAGGCTCTGGTAAGCCAATCGTGATTTTGGAGAGCTTTAATCCCCACTCTTCATAGGAATGGTACTCTCCAAATTTGATTCCTGTAGACATGTTACACACCTCTTTCTTCCAAGTCGTATCTCTTTCCGAGATTCTCATCAATGTACGGGGTTGTCACTTCGGCAATTTCTTTTCCATCCAGATCGACATGTACATGTGTTTCGCCTTCGATAACAACATTGGTATCCTTGCCATCAAACGACTGTCCATTTTCCTGGTCAACCTTGTATGTCTGGCTTGTGTTTTTGTCCAGAGTTATTTTTCCGGTTTCAATATTCACAGCTGCCTGCATCTTTTGTGCCAAAGCTTTCATCTCTTTGTTGGTCTCATCTTCCAGCTCTGGCATTTCACCTTTAATTCCTTCTCCAACTCCAGGTGGAATCCACTTACCTACTTCCTTGGCAAATACTTTAGATGGAGAATGGATGCCGAGAGCTCTCTTAGCTCCATCAACAATTCCGGAGAAGAAGCTTCTAACCTGGCTCTTGAACCATCCGGCCGCATTGCTTATACCGTTCCATACTCCTCGTACGATATTTCGTCCAACCTCTGCCATCTTTCCTGGCAATCCAGCCACTCCGTTTGTTACGGCATTTACAAGCTGTGAAGCTGCCGATCTACCTTGTGCAGCCAACTGACTTCCCCAGGAAACAACTTTACTTACAGCATTCGTCAGCCATGTTGCAATTTTTCCAGGCAACTGAGCGAAGAACGTAACGATGGCATTTATTGTATTACTTGCTGCCTGCCGTCCATTGCTCAGCATATTTGATCCCCAGGTAATTAAGTTTGTGAGCGTATTCTGGAGCCATCTAGCCACTTTCCCTGGTAATTCAGAGAAGAATGTGGATACATTCTCAACAACGTTCCTTGCGGCTTCAGATGCTTTCTGGAGCATGTTGCCGCCCCATGTTACCAGCTTATTGTAGGTATTAACCAGCCACGTCCAAACCTTTCCGGGTAACTGAGAGAAGAACGTAACGATATTGTTAATAATAATCGGCACATTTTTCGTTACCCAATTGATAGCATCTACGCCAAAGCTCACGAGCTTCCCGATTACAAATCCCAGGATATAGCCTATTTTATAAGGCAAATTCGAGAAGAAATTCTCAACAGCATTTACAGCATTTTCCGCAGCACTGGATGCCTGTGATAACAAATTAGAAGCCCACGTCTGGACTCCTGCAATTATCTCTTCCAAGAATGCTGAAATCCGTCCAGGTAATGCCTGGAACCAATCTACAACAGCATCAACTACCTCTCCTATTTTGGAAGGTATTTCTTGTACGAATGCAAGGATTTCATCCCAATGTTGCTTAACCGCTATAGCCAGATTTGCTACAGCAAAAACAATCCCGGCAACTACAGCTGCTACAGCCGCAGGCGCACCGAGAATAACAGCGCCAACCGCCGCCAATGCAACGCCAACGCCCATAAGGATTTCTTTTATGACACTGAATCCATTCTGGAACATATCCACGAAGCTTGTGACCGCCAAAATAGCGCCGCCAATAATTGATCCGATTCCTGCAATAGAAGTTCCAAATTGAGTAACGAACCCTATTGCTTTCTGTACTGCTCCTCCGATGGAAGATATTATGCTGGCCACTTTCGGGAACTCCAGCTCCAGAACCTCCATTAAGGTTCCGGCTTCGCCTCTCCATAAGGAAAATCCTTCAACAGCTTTCCCAACTACGCCCGTAATGCCGGTAATTCCGCCTTTTACAGACCCTAAAACTGAGAACAGTGTATTTAATGAGCCAGCAACATTTTTTGCTGCATTTAAGCTTATTAACGCTCCGGCTATTGTACCTATCGCTTTTCCAATAGCCTCCATAACGGCAGGATCCTGCGCATCAATGACTCCGAAAATTTTTGACAGCAGATCTATGACACTTTGTGCCACAGCTCCAACTGTGCTAAGCAGACCATCGAAGAACCCATCCAGTAAAGCTGAAACGCCAGGGAATTCCTCGCTCAGTCCTCGGCAAAATCCGGCTATAAAGTCTTTCCCGGCCTGGATAATGAGCGGAAGATTTTCTTGTACCGCCTCCCCTATTTTGGAAAGCATCTCACCGAACGAGCTTCCCAGCTCTTCGGAATGATCTGTCAGAGCTTTTAAGAACTCTGTAAAAATATAAATGCCGGCAGACCACATATCTCCAGCAACGTTCATTATCGCTTTCGCCAGTTCCGACACCATAAAGGCTCCGGCTGACGCAAACTCTTCTTTCTGTTCCAAAAGAGTTTGTATAAATGCGCCGACCAGGTCTTCCGCTGTTCCGATAAGTTCCGGTGCAGCTTGCGCTACTCTCGTAACGATTTCGGCCATGACATCGCCAGTTTTATCAACGAGCGCATCAAGTCCTCCGTCATTGAAAGCTTCCTGTAGTCCCTGGACCATCTCCTGGGCTACTTTTACAACATTCTTTAGCGGAGTAGCCATTTCCTCGTATAAAGAAATAGCCAGACCTTCTAATCCGGATTTCAGAATAGTAATCTGTCCGGACAAATTGTCGTTCATGGTGTCCGCCATTTTCTGAGCGGCGCCATCGCAATTTGCGATAGAATCTGTTAATGATGCAAAATCCTCATCGGACGCATTAACTATCGCAAGTAAACCAGACATAGCTTCCTGGCCACCCAAAGTAGCAGCCATCTGTGCTTTCTGGTCTGCTGTTAATCCTGCAAAACCTTTTCGCAGGTCGACCATAATCTCATTCAGAGATTTCATGGAGCCATCACTGTTCGTCAGTGACACTCCGAGAGCATCCATAGCTCCCTGCACATCTTTTGTAGGCTTGGCCATTCTGGTGATGATACTTCTAAGCGAAGTACCTGCCTGGCTTGCCTTAATTCCGGAATTAGCCATCAGACCAATAGCCGTAGCGCAGTCTTCGGCTGAGAAACCGAGCGCTCCAGCTACAGGGGCAACATATTTGAATGTTTCGCCCATCAGACCTACATTAGTGTTGGCATTTGATGAGGCTTGTGCCAAGACATCCGCAAAATGCGTAGAGTCTTTGGCTGATAAGCCAAATGCCGTCAATGCATCGGTAACGATATCGCTGGTCGTTGCCAGGTCTTCTCCAGAAGCCGCCGCCAGGTTCATGATACCCTCGATACCTTCGAGCATATCAGTTGTTTTCCAGCCGGCCATTGCCATGTAGGAGAACGCTTCTGCCGATTCGGTGGCCGAGAACTTCGTCTTGGCTCCCATCTCCTTCGCCTTGTCAGTTAGGCTTTTTAAATCATTTCCTGTAGCTCCGGAAATAGCCGCTACGTTGGACATAGCAGCCTCGAAATCAGCTCCTGTTTTTATAGCTGCTGTTCCGATTCCAACAACAGCTGATGCAGCGCCTCCAATGATTGCACTGGTGGCTTTTAACGCAGTTGAAGCGCAAGAACTGATTTTATTGATACCACTTTGAAACCCCGATGAGTCTATACTGGTATCAAATTTAAGTGTGCCATCATAGCCCAATGTTTTTCACCTCTCTTCAAGGGCAAACAATGGATTATCGGCTCATGATGGCTCTACTTAATCTGTTGTCCGTTTTTTATTTTAACTTCAAAAATATGGGAGCACTTTCGCCCCTTACAGGCTACTTGCACTCCCTTACATTCTGCCCCCTCTGCAAAAAAGAGTGGCATTCTATAACCACAGGCAGGACATTGTACCTGGGTATATTTCTTTCTATCCACATTCAAAATCCAGCAGCCACCTCCTTAAAGCAATCCCGTAATATCTTCACCATTCACAAGAGCTTCTGCCAGGAGCTTGTCTGCTTCTTTCTCTTTATGTGATACAGGCAATGCATGGATTGACTGCATCTTCTTGTAAAACTGTTTCTGCTCTTTAGACATTTTTGAAGTAATATTCATACTCCTGTATCCCATTATCTTTACAAACTCCGTGTCATTAGACAGTCCTTTAAACAACGACCGGAACTTCCACCAATGGAAATCCTCAATATCTTGTAGGTCGATGCCGTATTCTTGCAGGAATGCTTCATAGATATAGCCGTCATCGTAGTCGAAGGAATAAATCTGCTTCTGCTTGCTTCCTCCTGTATCTACTTCGTTTTGGTTCGATTCCTTGCCGCATCTATAGAACCAAATGATCTTCTCAACAGCTTGGGATTTGTTTTTCGGGATAATTGGGTAATATAACCTCAATGCCTGCATCGTCTTCTCTGAGTCTTCCAGTTCGTCATCTTGCATAAGCAATTCAAACATAATAGAAATGCGAAAATCCGTATTGATTCGGTATTCTTCACCATCTATCTCCACAGTCTCAGGAAGCAAGTCCACGATCATATTCATTAGTTGTTAACGGCATGGAAATTATTTTTGTTTTTCTTCTTTTTAGCCGCGCGTCTCTCTGCACGATTCTGTGCTCTCTGTGGATTGTACTTATCAGCAATGTTGTTGATCTGTGTTTTGATTGTTCCGCTCAATGCAGTAACTTGTGCAAACGCATCCATACGAATACCAAGATCATTATTTTTTGGAAATACTCTGTTGCTTGTTCCCAAGCCAAACAATGCATCAAAATATTCCTCTACACATCTACACTGGAATTTCATACCTTCAGCTGTCGTCTTCCCTTCATAAGCTTTCGGATCCTGTATTTTCTTTGAAATGTCCTTGTTCAACTGCTCAAATCTTTCAATCACATCAGCATCCAACAGATTTATTTCCAGCTCTACTCCGTTAATATTTACTTTGCTTACGCTCATCTTCCTTACCTCCTGTTATTGCTCGCTTCTAAACGTACATCAGAGACTACCTATGCAGCAGCCTCTGTGAATTTCTTACTACTAATATCAAATGTTCCTAATACTGGATCACCTACAGCATTCAGATTGCCAGAAATCGTCTGTTTATTATCTCCGGAATAATCGGATACTTCGCAAGACACTCTGAACTTTCGTGCTTCATATGCCGTAGCACTTGCACTACCTCCGGATGCTTTATTCCATAATTCCACTCGGCAATATTCAAATTCTGCATCTGAACCGGTGTAATGATTTCTTCCAACCATGTAGATTGCGTCTACTGCCTCTTCTTCTACGATATGTTCCGCCTCAAACGGAAAGCTTGTCTCGTACCCAGTCACACAGCTGGACGAAGATGCCTCATTCACATATTTTACAGATTCTGTCTGCGCCCCCGGACTTTCATCAAGGGTTGTGAATCCTGTACCCATCAGCACCCATTCTGGTGCTGCTTCAGTACCAACATTTAGATAATCTGCGATCTTATGTCGCAATACAGCTGTTTTTGCCATTATGCTACCTCCTTCTGGTATAAAAGTCTTAACTGTATCTGGTATCGTGCATTTCTCATGGACCCATCAAACATATATCCGTTGGAAAGCACTTCAATTTTCTCCGCATAGCAATGCTCCGGAAGTTCCGGGACATTCTCAGCACGGTTTTGTTCCTCAATCCAGTCAGCGAATTTTTCATAAAACGAACTGTTCTGGATGTTTTGGATTCTGTCCATAGAGTAATATTCACGGCTACCAAAGTTGAACTGGTACTGTCTGTATTCATCACCATTCACATACCGTTTTAAAACCGGATCAAAAATCCCTGTCTCTACCGTATACTCTATAGCTTCATCTCCCATGGCATCTACTCTTAAAACGCCATCTTCTAACAAAGGGCAACTACCGATAAATTCAGTAATCGCCCCGATAATAGAATCTGCCATATCAACCTCCTATTTTCTTTGCTCCTTCCAGGATTTCTCCCTTCTCAGCAACTTTCATTCTTTCAAACCAATGAGCTCCACGGTTCGGATCGTATGCCCTTGTCTCGGCAGTATCGTAATACTGCTTTCTTGCATATGGAGCAATGTAGTCAACCTCTCCACTTCCAATGTCTGTCCCTAATTTGCCGGACTTTTCCAGCATACCTGTTTTAAAAGGAACTCTCGGACTGCATCTCCTTAATACTTCCGAATCAACGAACATTTGCTGTCTGGTAAACTGAGCATTGCGATTCGCTGCAAAATCCGGATTCCATTTCAGTTCAGCTTTTCCGTTTGTGCCACTAATAATTGCTCCTCGTGGTGTACTGATTTTTTTGACACCCATTAGCTTCCACCTACTCTCCAGTGTTTTGTTCTTTCGGTTCCACGAATGGTATTATCCGCATATTCTGTAACAACAAAAAAATCATCAATCACCTTTCCAATTTCTAATACTTCCACTGGATCCAGTTCTTTTCTTCCTCTGAGTATGCTTTTTTTGAATGCCATTACATAGCAGTTTTTCTGGAGTGTCCAAAGATGTTTTTTCTCTTCAAGTGTCGTTCTGGCATATTCCACTTCTGAAACGTAAGTCTTTCTTCCTTCAACTTCTGACCTATATGGAATTCTTACTGCATATTTTCCACTCGCAGCTCCGCTTCCATCTAATGATCGTGATCCGTACCAGCATACATCATGGATAATCGTTGGCAGAAACACTTCCCTTCTGTCAGCTCCTATGGTTTTGTTGAAAATAACAATATCAGTGTTGTGCATCATATTCTTTTGACCACCCCCGGTATAGCAATCCTGTATTTGCAAGCCATCTTTTAGCTCTTGTATACATTTCGTGGTTGCAATCAGCATCATTTGATGCATTTGCATATGTTATAGAATAACCATCGTTGCTTTCGGATACCACATCGTTTTTCTGACTCTCAACATACTTCACTACTACATCCGCAACGGAACATATGGCAAACTTTACACAATCCGGTATTTCTTCCAGTCTTCCAATTCGCCCAAAGGTAATCATATCTACAAATGCCTCTGATTCAAGCTCTGCATTATCGAAATTTTTATCATTTGCAACGCTCCCGTGATAAACTTCTTGGTAAAATTCAAAGCTTACACAAGGAGTTTTTATATCTTTTCTAATCATATGTTTCTCCTTGCATGGCCGGATCTACTTCTCTTCCACAGACGTTTTTACATCCGAAGCTTGATCTGTACTTTTTCCCTTGGAAGTTTTTTGACTTTTCCCGGCTGAATCATAAATCATATTTCCTTCCATATCAGTGATGGAGTACCCCAGGGCAATATAGGAATCCTTTTTATCTGTCGGAATGCGGATAACTCTTTTGCCTTTCATTGCTTTCAGCATAAACCGCCTCCTACTCTGACTGCTTTGGAGTCTTGGTTGTCTTTTTCTTTCCGGAATCCTCTGAAACCGGTGCAGCTGATCCCATTGTAGCCTGTGCCTGGATTGCCGCTTTCAGCTCTTCGTTCTCTTTCTGAAGATCTGTAATCTTTTTGTCAGCATCCTCCGCATACAGAGTAGCCTCTGTCAGTTTGGCTTTCAGCTCATCGTTCTCCTTTTTGAGCTTTTCGGCAGTCGCCTTGATGTTCTCCGGCTCGAACAGCACATTGTCATTCTCATCCCGGATAATGTAGCCCATCTTCTTATACTCATCGAATTTCTCATCCGGGATTCTGAGAACTCTGTTCTTTTTCTCAACTTTATACATATGGTTTCTCCCTTCAAAAATTGGCTCCATGCACACGCACAGAGCCAGTGATCAGTTTCTCTTATTTGCTCACATGGAAGTCAATAGCATCCATCTTGTGAGGCAGGATAAATACATCCTCAAAAGACTCCTCGAAGTAGTCATACTTGCCCTGGGATCCTGCGGATGGCGGGTCAAGCTGAGCGAACTCGTAGGAAATCGGTGTGATTACCGCCATCGGATGTACCAGAACCATATTAATCTGTTTCGCTGTGGAATCCACTCTCCAACCTTCGGTAAAGTCATACTTCGTCTGCATCATGTCACTCGGTACGCTCTCCGGAATCTTCACATCATCAATAGAGTTGATCGCTCTCTTGATTGCATCAGAACGGCTACCAACATCAACGGTTCTGTAAATCTGCTTCGCATTGTTGATGAGTGTTCTGACATCCGGTGTCACATACAGGATTCTTCCGGCTCTCGGAACTCTCTTATTATCCATGTCCTTCATCATCTCATCAAAGACGGTCAGCACATTCTCCTCTGTCAGCACTTCACTGTGGGCTGTCTTCGCTCCGTCAGTGGTCCAGTCTGCATACAGCTTGGAAATGCAGTAAGCATTCATCTCCGGGAACTTCTGCTCCTCGTTGTAAACCTTCGTGATATTTCCGATTGCCACAACGCCCTTAGTCTCGGCAATATCTCTCGGATGTACCAGTGTCTGCCACTGTCTGTGGTTCTCCAAGGTCAACGGTTTCCACTCGTTGTTGTAGTTACGCTTTCTGGTTCCAATGGTGTCTCTGTCTCCATCGGTACGGCCAGTTGTGGAGATTGTCGGCACCTCGATAACTCTGGAATTTACCCAACGGAATCTTCCATTGTTCGGTGTCGCAAATAAGTCTCCAAAATACAGAACATACGGAAACATCTGCTCCAGTGTCTGTAAATACTCGGTTGCATAATTTAATTTCGCCATTTCATTCTCCTCCTGTTAGTTTTTGTCTGGCTGTCTGATTAAGTTGAACCCAAACGGATTAAACTGCGTTTCTTTTCCTTTGACTCCTTCGCCTCCGGCTCCGCCAGTTCCGCCAACTCCTCTTGCAAAGAACGGCTTTCCTTCCTCTTCCTCGTGGGAATCGTCTTCCGGAACGCCATCATCATCGAAAACAAAAGCTCCCTTGTAATCGTCATTCTCCATGAGAGACTTCATAAACTCATCGCCTCCCAGGAACTTTCCGTCTTCCAGGGTAAAGTTCTTCTTTTCAAACTCTGCTCTCACGCCGTTTTCTGCAGGTTTGCTTGTGAACTTATAACCACCCATGAACATATCCATGGCATGGGTACGCTCCTGGGCTGCAAGCTGTGCAGTCAACTTCTGTGTTTCCTGGGTGTACTTCGTCTCCCAGTCCTTTGCAGACTGCTTGATGCCGTCAATATCCATGTCCTTGTAGGACTGAATCGTTGTATTGGCATTTGACAACTGCTGCCTTACTCCGTCCAGCTCTGTAATCTTGGCATCCAGTTTTTCCTTCGACACATAGCCTCCGGCTTTCACATCTACTACCTGGATTTTCTTGTCAGCATCAATCGCCGTCTCCAGTTCCGCATAGGTCATAGCCTTAGGCTCTTCGCCGTCCTTCGGGGTTCCAAAAAGTTTCTTCAAAAATTCGTAAGCCATTTCACTTACCTTCCTTTCTTCGTTTCGCTGATTTCGTTTAGATTCCGGTTCACTCCGGCACTGCTATCGTGCGTTTATATCTCCGCACGCAAGAGAAGGAGACAGTTTATATGCCATATCACAGGGCAAAAAACAACAGCCAGACGTTCCACCAACGGACCGGCTGACTGTTATTTGTTTTCGTGGTCTTAAAGGGTGTCTACGAACTTCTGAGAGTTCCCAGGACACGTTTTAAGTACTTCAATGGTAAATTGTAAGGGTTAATGTGTTACAGCCCTATACGGGGCGAATACCATTTCACCCATGGTTGGGAGATAGCAGGATCACCTCCTTCCTACTCTTCTGTGAATACAACCCAGTCCTTAGCTGCCATATCTGTCTGAGATGGCGTCCATGGCACAAGCCCTTTCGGTGCATTTTCGTTGTCGGTCACAAGCCCGGTAGTGACGATATAGACATACTGCTGAGTCATTTTGCTGTGCTCATCCGGGAACTGCATTTCAAGGTAAATTCCTTTTCCGTTCCAGCCTTTTCTTGCAACGCGCATACCTCTTTCGAGGTACTTATAGGCATCGCTAAACGAGAATGTAGCCTCTCCGCCCAGAATCGGACAGTTTCGACCATCAGCATAAATCCACTCATCTGAAAGAATGTTCT
>ENA-OPBN01000024-OPBN01000024.1-human-gut-metagenome-genome-assembly--contig:-NODE-24-length-138813-cov-28.969241_pt1 | contig 138813 bp, 166 predicted proteins | sample MGYA00241068_ERZ501452 | MGnify/ENA primary metagenome ERZ501452 (study PRJEB25962, sample SAMEA2042507) | human gut metagenome | biome: human gut; feature: human-associated habitat; material... | reverse complement strand
AGGGGGGGGGCATCTCACGAGAATATGCCACCCTATATCAGATGTTATACTTGGAGACGCACCGCTTAACCTCTTTATTGGAGGTGGCTTAGTATGGCATATGTAAATCTTGGGCAAGTTATGTATCCTGTAGGTAGTGTATATATTAGTTATACTTCTACATCTCCTGCTTCTCTTTTTGGAGGAAATTGGACAGCAATAACTGGTTATTTTCCTTATTTTAACAATGGGACTAGTACAGGCGGGTCTAATTCTATTAGCCACAATCACGTTTATGGTTTTGGAGCTGTTGATGTATGGGAAGCAACTACCAAATGGCAATTGTATAACAATGGCACATGGTCTAATTTGCGTAATGATAGTAATAAACAAGAGACAATCTCTACACCATCTAACAGCGGCTTAACACAAGGAATTGTAACTACAAACGCAAGTGTTTTTAGACAGACTGCATTTACAACTAACGCTTCAATAAATAATATGCCAGCATATCAAACATTTTACGCATGGCGTAGAACCTCCTAATATATAAGGGGCAACTTTATAGTTGCCCCTCTTTTTTTATGGGCATTTTTTTGTAATCTGTCCGCAGAAAAAATTATAACTATATAGTTATGATATTTTTAGAGGAAGGAATATTGATAAATAATTATGGGTATGATAGAACAATTATTGTCTCAATATTCCATTGAAACACTTGTGATATTGGTTGCTTTATTGGGGTTTTCTATTAAAGCTATGAGTGAATTATGGGAATGGTTCTATAATAAATTTAAAGAACACTTCTCTTTTAGAACTCAGCGTGACCAAGACCATCAACAACTGATAGAACAAATCAAAGAATTATCTAATGGTATAAAAGCGACACAAGAAGAAGTCCAAATATTAGAAAATAATATGACTCAATTCTCTGACCAAATGAAAATTACTACCGAACGTCTCCAAGAGAATTCTCGCAATTATATCATAGATAAACATCATTATTTTTGCTATCAAGTTAAAGCAATTGATGATTTATCTTTACAAAGTCTTGAACGTAGATTTTTGTATTATAAGGCTGCGGGAGGTAATTCTTTTATAGATGGTTTGATGGAAGAAATTAGAGAACTCCCCAGACTAAATTTTCAAAACGAACAATTATTACACGACATAGCAAGAAAGGGGTAAGAAGTGAGTCAAGAATTGAGAGCTTTTACAGTGAATCTCAAATCAATGGACCAAGATATTCCTGACCCAATAGTAGCAGGAGCAGGTGATGCCAATGGCCGCACTTTCCGCATAATCTTTGACCAAGAAGCGGAAGCTCAACTTACTCCTGAAACTAAAATCTATCTCTCTTGGTTCCACAAACAAAAGAAAATTAAAGGCTACAATGTTTTTACACAAACAAGCGATGACCCAGTAATTTGGGAAATCAAGTGGCCGCAAACCATGTTACATGAAGGCGATGTTCTTTGTTGTATTGAAATGGTTGATAGCGTTTCAATTGTTCAAAGTACAACCTTCCTGGTCCATGTCCTTACAGACCCTAATGATGGGTCTGGTTTTGTTGTATCTGATGATTTTTCAGAATTTCAAAATGCGGTAATTCAACTTAATTGTATCGCAGACCAAATGAAAGACCAAATGCTACAGCAAAAATTAGAATTTGAAGACATGGCATTACAATTTGGTGAAATCAAAGAAAAGGCTGATGCGGCATATCTTAATTCTACTGATGCGGTAAATAGGGTATCCGCATTAGAAGAAAAAGTAGATAATATGACCCTTACAGCTGATATTCCTTTGATTGAATATTAAAGTACGTACATTTTTATTCAAAAAGAAAGGAGACTCAATGGCTGACAAAAATACTACAGTTAGTTTCTTCTATGGTGCTAAAGATGGTATCCAAGCTAAGCTTGATGATGGTACAATTACCCCTTCCGACTTTGTAGTTACCAAAGAAGATGAACTTGTATTCATTGATAAAGCAAAAGCACAGCACACCCTTGGGTCATCTAAAACAAAAGCCCCTATTAAAGTTACTGGTACTTCTCTTGGTGGTATCGCTGATGGTACCACTTTAGAAGCTGGTACTTCTCTTGATGATTTTCTAAAGAAGCTTCTTGTTAAGCGTATTCCTGCTACTTATACTAAGCCTACCCTAAAACTTGAAACCACTGTAGCTACTACACCTCAAGAAGTTGGTAAAAAGATTAACCCTACAATCAAAGCTATTTTTACCAAAGCTGATGCGGGCGATTTGACCGCAATTGAAATCAACAAAGGTGCCGAAAAGGTTGAGGGTACTCAATCTCCTCTAGAATCTGCTCAAGAGGTAACTTTCGCAGATGAAGCTGTTACATTCTCAGCAAAAGCTACTTACGGTCAGGGCGCTATTAAAAACGACAACCTCAATGAACCATCACCTAATGGCCGCATTGAAGCTGGTACTATTAATAGCCAAAACAACCTTACTTTCCAAGGTAAACGTCAGACCTTTGCTGGCACTGGTGTGGGTTCTCTACCTGAACTAAACTCTGCCAATATCCGCAAATTTACTTCTCGTGGTCTTGGCCTAGGTAAAAATTCTAAATTTGATATTCTTGTTGATACAGGTCAACAGCATATCGTTATTGCTTATCCTGCTACTATTGGAAACATTACCCAGATTCGTTATGAAGAAGGTAATGATAATAATATGGCTGCCAACTTCCAAAAGCAAGTAGTCCAGGTTGAAGGAGCTAATGCATTTACCCCTATCAACTATAATGTATACACTTATACAATGGACGTTCCTGCGGCTGCTAAAATGACTTTCAAGATTACACTATAAGGAGGTATTGTAAAATGGCTATTGAATCTAAAGACTTATTAGTTCAACTTAAAGCTTTTGCCCGCGCTGGCGCTCTACCTCTTGATGCGACTGAAGTTCAAGAAAGTAAAGCTGCGGCTGAAGCCTATATTAAAACACCTAATGCTTATCCTGGTCAGACTCTAAAGGTTCTTGAAGGTGGCAAGTATCAATCCTATGTTATTAATGGTTCAAAAGGTTCTTTTGAGCTTGCCAAAGTAGGCGTTGATGCTTCTGAAATCAAACAACCCGTTAAATTTGTTGATGCTTTGCCAGAAGCTGCTCAAGAACAAGGCGTTATCTATTTAAACACCACTGACCGCAAAGGTTCTATCTGGAATGGTAGCTCTTGGATTACAGTCTTTGACCAAGCGGCATTAGAGCAAGTTTCTGAAAAAGTTAAAACTCTTGAAACTACTGTTGCGGGCAAAGCTGATAAAGCTACAACTCTAAAGGGTTATGGTATCGCTAATGCTATGACAACTGAAGAGGTCAAAGCTGAAATTGCTTCTCAAATTGGTAAAGCCGAGCATTTAAAGCGTATCATCGTTGAACAACTTCCTGAAGTTGGCACTGCTGATACTAATGCTATCTACATGGTTTCTAAAGACCTTGGCGCACAGCAAAAATATGAAGAATTCATGGTTATTAATGGCGCTTGGGAAAAAATTGGCGATAGCGCTGTAGACCTTTCTGGTTATTCAACAACCGAGCAAATGAATCAAGCTATCACCACAGCTAAGGGTGAAGCTGCTACAGACGCTCAAAAGAAAGCCGATGCCGCTAAAACCGCTGCTATCCAAGAAGCCAATGCGCATACTGATGCGGAAATTCTAAAGGCTAAAGAAGCTGCCGCACAAGATGCTCAAGCAAAAGCAACTGCCGCACAAGCTGAAGCAATTAAACAAGCTAAAGCTTACACTGATGAAAAAGATGCGGCTGTCCAAAAGACTATTGGTACAATCCAAGAGAACCTAAATACTAAAGTAACTGCGGAACAAGTTAAAACTCAAATCAATACTCGCTTAGGCGAAAAAATTGCTGAAGGCACAACTGTTGCTGAGTATATTGATGCTGCTATTGGGGCTGGTGGTACTTCTAGTGCTGAAGCTATCGCAAAAGCAAAAGAAGAAGCTATCAATACCTCTAAAGCATATACTGATACTTCATTAACCTTAACAGAATTTTAGGAGTTAATAAAGATGGCCGCAGATATTGTAAAATTTTATACCACTGTGGCATCCAAGTTGTCTCAATTAGAGGTAAGAAACGGTAATTTAATTTTTACTTCTGATACAAAACAAATCTATCTTGATATTCATGGCAATAGACTTGGATATAATTGTATTCAAGTCTTTGCTACTGATACAGAACGGTCTGCTTTGTTAGCTCCAATTGAAGGATTTTATTTTGTAGAAGAAACAGGAGTAATGTGGAGATATAAAGAGAAATGGGTTCAAATTTCTCCTGACAATCTCAATGAGATTACTTTTGGAACTTCTGTAGATGATTTTCCTAAAACTGGAAATGATAAAATCTTATATGTCACAGATGATGCTACTTATAAATGGGATAGAATTACTAAATCCTATATGGTGGTTGCTAATAAAACTGAATGGAAAACTTTAAATTAAAGAAAGGGGTCATTAAATGGCTCTAGTAAAATTTATTGCTTGTGATGCTGCTGCTTATGCGGGCGGTCCAAAAGACAATGATACTCTCTATTTTGTCTCTGACGAACAACGTCTATATAAAGGTGCGGTAGCTTATTCTGGTGGAATTTTTGAAGCTGTTTCAGAATTCCCAGAATCTGGTAATCGTAACACTCTTTACATCAACAGCAAAACTGGCGAAGTAAAATATTGGAATGGAGCTACTTATACTCAAGTAGTTAAGCCTTTTGCCGCTGCTGTTACTCCTTCCGACAATGGTTCTCTACCTACCTCTAAAGCTGTAGCCGATTATGTCGCTGCGGAAATTGGTAAAATTGATGCTGGTACTCTTGCTGCTGATATTGCTGCTCTAAAGAAGAAAGACGCGGAACATGATACCGCCATCAAGACAACTCTTCCCGCAGCTATTGCAGACGCTAAAAAGGCTGGTACTGATGCTGCTACTGCTGTAACTGCTCTTGAAAGTGGTAAAGTCGCTGCTAACGCTGCTGAAATTACCAAATTAAAGAATGGTAAAGCCGATAAAGCTACTACTCTTGCGGGTTATGGTATCAGTGATGCTTATACTAAGGGTCAAACTGATTCTGCTATCTCTGCCGCTATTGCTAAAGCTCCTCACCTAAAGCGCGAAATTGTTGAACAACTTCCTGAAGTTGGTGCCGCAGATGCTAACACCATTTATATGGTTGGTACTGGTGAAGGTTCTGAAACTTCTGTTTATAAAGAATACATGCTTATCAATGGTAAGTTTGAACTCTTGGGTGATAGCAAGGTAGACCTTACCAACTATGCTACAAAAGAAGAAGTAAAGACTGCTAAGCAAGAAGCTATTGGCGCTGCTTCTGCGGATGCTACCTCTAAAGCTAATACTGCTAAGACTGAAGCCATTGAAGCCGCTGCTGCTGATGCTGGTACTAAAGCTGAAAAAGCTAAAAATGATGCTATTGCTGCCGCTGGTACTGCCGCAGATGGTAAAATTGCTGCCGCTATTGGCGCTTTAGATGTTACCGATGCTGCTGTTGGTGGACAATATGTCTCTAGCGTTTCTGAAAAAGATGGTAAAATCACAGTAACTCGTGCTGCTCTACCTGCTGCTGCTACACTAGTTGAAGGTACTGAAAATGGTACTGTTAAATTCAACGGTGAAGATGTAAAGGTTCACGGCCTTGGTACAGCTGCTTTTGCTGCTAGCACAGCCTTTGATACAGCTGGTGCTGCTTCTGCTGCACAAGCTGAAGCCATTAAACAGGCTAAGGCTTATGCTGACGGCTTAGCTCCTAATTATGCTACTGCCGTACAGGGTGGCAAAGCTGATACTGCTCTACAGCAAGCAGACGTTGTTGAGGGTGAAGTTCAGGGCGCTATCGCTGTCAAGGGTAAAGCTGTTAAAGTTCATGGCCTAGGAGATGCTGCTTTCAAAGCTTCAACCGCTTTTGATGCCGCTGGTGCCGCAACTACTGCCGAGACTAATGCCAAAAAATATGCTGATAGCCTTGCAGGCAATTATGCTACAAAAGCCCAAGGTTCAAAGGCTGACCAAGTCTTTGCTGCTCTAACTTGGGGTACTCTCTAATACTTAAGGAGATAAATTCGTATGCCTAAAGATATTACATTCTATGAGGGCGTACAATCAGGATATGATAAACTTGTAAGCAAAGACGCTAATGGAATTTATTTTATTAGCGATACGAAGTCTATCTATAAAGGCGATACGAAATATGGAGGTGGCGGCGATATTGCCACCTCCACTTCTGCGGGCATTATTAAACCCAATAGCGAAGATTTTGATATTGCCGCAGATGGTACGCTTTCTTTGTATAAGCCTATGAGTATTAACTCTTTTTCTCATAATGCTGGTACACTAGAACTTGGAGCTTCTTTATCAAGTATTACTTTTACATGGAATTTAAATAAAGCTCCTAATAAATTAACCTTAACTGCGGGTAAACAAACAAATACTCTATCTAATACCCAAACGGGAGATAGTTTAATTAGTTTTGATTCTCCGTTAAAAGCAACAACATCTTTTACTTTAACAGCGCAAGATTCTAAAAACAAAATTGCCACTAAAACTGCTTCAGTACAGTTTTTAAACGGTAAATACTATGGCGCTAGCACTGTTAATACCGATGGAGAGATTAATGATGCTTTTATCAAAGGTTTAACAAAACAATTAACCACTGGCCGCACAGGTTCTTTTACTGTTAATGCTACAGTTGGACAATATATCTATTTTGCCATCCCTAGCTCTTTTGGAGTCCCAGTATTTAATGTAGGTGGTTTTGACGGCGGCTTTAATAAAATTAAAACTTTTAATTTTACTAATGCTTCTGGCCATGCTGAAAATTATGATGTTTATAAATCTACAAATGCTGGACTAGGCTCTACAACAGTGGTGGTGAAATAATATGCCTATTACCCTTATTGATAAAATTAAACAAAAGTCTGGCGATTTTAAACTTCTTGACGCGGTAGATATTGATTGGACTGGGTTTAAAATTCCCGCCACTAATATCACTTTACCAGATAACGTAGCTACAGATGCTGAGGTTGATAGCAAACTTCAAAATAGACCCACTACAGATCAAATGAATTCTGCTATCCAACAGGCTATTGGAAAAGTAGACCATCTTCGTAGAGTAGTTTTAGATAAAGGTGCTTCTTTACCAGATAGCTCTCAAGATAAAAATACTATTTATATGAAACCAGAATCAGATGGTAGTTATAGTGAATGGTTCTGGGTAGTTGGGTCAGATGGTCGTGGTAAATGGGAAGAAATTGGTTCTTCTAAAGTTGATTTGTCTGACTATCTAACAAAAACAGAAGCTGGCAATACTTATGCTAAAAAGACCGATTTAAACAACTATACTACAACAACAGTCTTACAGCAAACTTATGCTACAAAACAAGAAGTAACCAATAATATTACTACCGCTTTACAAGATGATGGTGCTATTGGACAAAAGATTGCCGCTGCGAAACAAACTGCTATTACTGAAGCTGGTAAGTTAGCCAATCAAGCTCAAACTACAGCTGAAAATACAGCAACTCAAAAAGCTAATGCTGCTAAAGATGCGGCAATTGCTGATGCTGCCAAAAAGTATTTACCTTTAACTGGTGGCACAGTTTCAGGCGCTGTTTTAACAACCCCTGGTCATAGTTTTACAAATGATAATGAACTTGTTTCTAAAAAATATGTTGATGCGGCAGTTGTAGGCGCATCCCCGCAAGAGATGCTATCTGTTCAAGACTTTAAAACTGGTTCTACTCGTGGTACTTTTAAAGTTAAAGAACAAGAAGTTGCTATCGCGGGCCTTAACACTATGGCCTATGAAGATAAAGCCAATTATCTTACTAAAGACAAACTAACTTGGCAAACATTTTAACATAGGAAGGAGAAAAAAGGAAAATGGCTTTAGTAAATTTTAAACAATCTACAGAAGCAAAAATTTTATCTGCGCCAATAGCAGACGGCACTTTCTATGTTTCTACAGATACAAATAAACTATTTTTAGATATAAGCAATAAAAGAGTAGAAGTTAGTGCTAATACAAATACTACTTATGTATTATCTAAAAGTGGTAGTACTATCACCTTAAGAGGGTCAGATGGTAGTACATATAATATAACAGATGCTAATACAACATATGCCGATGCTACGGATTCAGCATCTGGTCTAATGAGTGCGGCCGATAAGGCTAAACTAGATGGAATTGCTGCGCAAGCTAATAAAATAGTTGTAGATGCTTCTTTCTCTACTAGTTCTACTAACCCCGTTCAAAACAAAGTAATAAAAGCAGCTCTTGATGGTAAAGCTTCTTCTATTCACTCACATACGAAATCTCAAATTACAGATTTCCCCACCTCTATGCCCGCATCTGATGTTTATGCTTGGGCTAAAGCATCTACTAAACCTGCATATACTGCTACTGAGGTAGGTGCTGCTGCTGCGTCTCACAAGCATAGTGCTACTGACCTTACCAGTGGTACTCTTGGAGTAGATAGACTTCCTGCTATTCCCGCAACTAAACTAACTGGTACAATTGCTGCCGCAAACTTGCCCGCATATGTAGATGACGTACTTGAATTTGCTAATAAAACTGCTTTCCCTAGTACTGGTGAAAGCGGCAAAATCTATGTGGCCCAAGATATAAATAAAACATATCGTTGGGGTGGAACAGCATACGTAGAAATTTCTCCATCACTTGCTCTTGGAACAACTTCTTCTACAGCTTTCCGTGGTGATTATGGTAATACAGCATATCAACACGCAGTTGCTAAAGGTAGTGCTTTTGCGCATGGTATGTATAAAATTACTACTAACTCTGCGGGACACGTAACAGCGGCTCAGGCTATTACTAAGTCAGATATTACTGCTCTTGGTATTCCCCCGCAAGATACTAATACTTGGATTGCCATGAAGGGCGCTTCCGCGTCTGCTGCTGGTGGCGCGGGTTATGTTCCTGCTCCTACTACTGGACAACAAAACTTATTTCTCCGTGGTGATGGTACTTGGGCGCAAGGCCCCGTTGGTCCAAAAGGTGATAAAGGCGCCACTGGTGAAAGAGGACCGCAAGGTATTCAAGGCATTCAAGGCGCAACAGGTGCTACTCCTATAATTACAGCTAGTGCTACTGTTGGAAATACAACAGGTACTCCAAGCGTTCAAGTAGTTAAAGGTGGCACAACCACTAATCCTACTTTTGCCTTTAACTTTACCAACCTTAAAGGTGCACAAGGTCCACAGGGTATTCAAGGTATCCAAGGTCCAAAAGGTGATAAAGGTTTAACAGGTGATAGAGGTGCTACAGGTGAACGAGGACCGCAGGGTGCTACTGGCGCTGCCGCGACAATTAAAGTTGGTACTGTTTCTACTGGTAATCCAGGAACTGATGCTACTGTTGTAAATGCGGGAACTGCCAACGCTGCTGTTTTTAATTTTACAATTCCTCGTGGTGCTACTGGCGCTACTGGTCCACAAGGTCCAGCAGGTGCTAAGGGCGCAACAGGTGACACTGGTCCGCAAGGCCCAGCAGGCGCTAAAGGTGCGACTGGTGATAGAGGTCCAGCTGGCGCAAATGGTACATCTGCTGCTTGGCACTCTGGTACTTTGGTAACTGGTACTTCTACTTCTGCCATTACTGTTGCAGTTAGCGGTTCTAAAGCTGGCGATATGTATTTGAATACTTCTACTTCAAATGTATATAAAGCCACTGCTGCTAACTCTTGGGTATATGTTTGCAATATCAAGGGTTCAACAGGTGCTACAGGCGCAAAAGGTGCCACTGGTAGTGCTGGCCCCCAAGGTATCCAAGGTCCGCAAGGTGTTCAAGGTCCTGCTGGCCCTGAGGGGGCAAAAGGAGCTACAGGAGCAACTGGTCCCGCTGGTCCACAGGGTCCGCAAGGTCCAGCTGGTGTTGGATTAGCAGAAATTGCTGTTCAATCTTCTCAACCTACTGCTTCTAATATCAAACTTTGGATTAAAGTTTAAAAATAATATGGGCAAATTTCTATAATGAGATTTGCCCATTTTTTATTTATATATAGATAAAACTTTTGAGGATTAAATAAAAATATATTTAGGAGGTGCTATATAAGTGGCATGGTATGCAAGTGTAGCCGCAGTTAGTCATTCTACAAGCGGATTGACAACAACTATTACATTTCGCGTAACCCAGCGAGTAGATGGTAGCTCTTATGATGCTGCTGGTTGGGATGCTCATTGGACTTCTAATACAGGAGCAAGTGGAAGTATTCGTTTAGCGGTGAATCGCAATAGTACTGTAACTAGGGATTTTAATGTTTCTGTAAGTCATAATAGTAGCAACGGTGTTGCTCCTAATGTTACCGTTACTGTTTCAAATCTGCGCGATGGATATTATATCAGTAGCGTGGTTAGTAGAAGCGCATCCTTTCAGCCACCAACCATCTCAGTGGTTAAACCACCGCCAGTTCCTACTAACGTAAAATTAGTACGCAATTCTGATTCTCAGGTTACTGCTACGTGGACTAACAATGGAAGCGGACAGACTGCGGAAAAAGGAAACTGGGTAGATGGTGAAACAAATCAATCTGGTAGCTGGGTAAATTTAAGTGATAAAAAAGCCACTTCATACGCATGGACTGGCCGCACATCCAATTCATGTTATCGTGTGCGTGTTGGGGCTTATAATGATGCTGGTAACGCTAGTGACCACGGATATTCTAACTATGTTTATACAACTCCATCTGGGCCTAAATCCCTCAGCAATGCGGTTGTAGTATTAGTGAATGGTTCTCCCGAACTTAGCTTCAATGTTGATAAAGGAAATACTAAATATCCATCTACTAAAGTGGACTTCCAATACTCTAATGATAATTCTACTTGGCGTGGTTCTGGTGGCGCATCAGGTGGTGTTTATACTGTAAATACTACAAGTGCTGTTGCTTTATCTGCGGGAAGTATGGATGGTACATTAAAATCATATATTAATAATATGAAAAATGGTGGAAAACTATATATCCGTGCTAGAGTTTGGAACGCAGATAATAGTCTTGCATCTGGTTTTAGTGGTGGAGTTAGCGTTGCTTATAACGAACAGCCACAAATATATTTCTGGGTACCAGATGGAACAAATATTGCTAATGTTAGAATCTATGTCAATAAGCCTTAGATTTATATAAGAGAGATAAAAGGAGTAAATAATGAAAATTTTAAATGAACTTAATCAAGAAATCCAAGAGTCAGAAGTCAATCTTGAACTTGGCTATCTTGTTCCTGAACAACTATTTGTAAAACATCATGATGAAATTCCTGAACAGCCAGAAGAATTCCATTATGAGTGCCGCACCTTCTATTTTGAAGATGATACCTCACTAGATGTTTCTACTCTTGGAAATGAAGACCCTCATGTAAAAATCATTGACCTTGAGAATGGTGTTTTTGAATATGTAGACCAAGGCGAAGGTAAGATTTATCGTGGTCTTGATATTGCTCAAGTTACTGACAAAGAACGTGTAGAAGCCAAAGAAGCTTGGGACGAATACGAAGATATTCAGCGCTATAAGCTCTACACTAAAGCAGAACTTGAAGCAAATCGTTTGGCTAAAGAAAAGGCTGAAAAACAACAGCGTTTCATGGAAGAAGGCCCAGACGTTCTAAAAGCTACTACTCAAACAACTAACGAAAATACCACAAGTATTGATGATATTAATCTATTAATTGCCGACTTGATTGGAGCATAACATGGCAGTTGGACTAACAGGCGCAGCCTATCGTATTGTAAAACGCGCTATTGCGGTCCGCATCGAAAAAGGTGAAGATGTTGAAACCGTAGTACGTCATTATACAAAACTTTCTGAAGAGCAAATGCAAGAACTTATCAATGAATTTACTGTTCAGGAAGCCGAGACTCTTGGAACTAAAGAATAGAGTAAATAATGGATATTATTACTGAACTAACTGGTATGCTTAATATTCCTATTCTTATTTTAGGTCTATTAATTGGATACCTTGTTAAACATCTTATTGATGATGAAAAAATTGAAAATAAATGGATTCCTGTTATCAACATAGTTGTTGGCGCAGTTGTAGGAGTAATTCTTTGTATTACTTCTGGCGCGGCCATTACTGCTGAAGCTATTCTACTTGCTGTTATTAGCGGTGGAGTATCTTGTGTTAGTAGCTGTGGCGTATATGATGCTTTTGCCGCCTTTGTTGATAATGGTTCTGTAGATACAATCGTAAAGGAGGGCTAAGATGTCTGAAGAACTAGACGTTGAACTTACTCCTGAAATGGAAGAAGAACTAAACTCTATGGGTAAAGGTGAATAAATGAAAAATTGGGAAACTGTAGATGCTGATGAAGTCCGCATCTTATCTAAGCATTTTTCTCAAGGCCGTGGTGGACATAAGGTAGAATTTATTGGTATTCACCACAACGCTGGAAACCTATCCATTCAACAAACTTACAACGTATGGCAGAATCGTCCAGCTTCTGCTCATTACCAAGTAGATATTAATGGCCGCATTGGTCAGCTTGTTTGGGATAGAGATACAGCTTGGGCACTTGGAAACTTTAATATGAACCAGCGTTCTATTAATATTGAACATGCTAATAACACTGGCGCTGCTGGTGGTTGGACTATTTCTGAAGCGACACTTGAAAATGGTGCCCATCTTGTAGCCGCTCTTTGTAAAGCGTTCAATTTAGGCCGTCCCGTTTGGGGACAAAACGTCCGCCCTCACTCTCAAATTAGTCCTACTGCTTGTCCAGGTGCTATTGGTGGAGCACAACGCGATGCCTATATGGCTCGTGCTCAATATTGGTATGACCAAATGACTGGCTCTAAACCTGCTCCTGCTCCTCAACCCGCACCCCAGCCTGCTCCTCAACCTGCTCCTGCTGTTGGTTATACTGTAAAAGTAACAACTAACGTACTCAATATCCGCAAAGGTGCTGGTACTAACTTTGCCACAGCTGGTTCTGTAAAGAAGGGTGAGGTTTATACTATTGTAGCTGAATCTGCGGGACAGGGTGCTTCTAAATGGGGTAAACTAAAGAGTGGCGCTGGTTGGATTTCTCTTGATTTTGTCCAAAAGACCAGTGGTGGCTCTGCTCCTGCTGCTCCTGCTAAAAAGGACAATACCACTATTGCTCGTGAAGTCTTAGCTGGTACTTGCTCTGATTCTCGTTGGAGCACTTGGGGTAATGGCGATACTCGTAAACAACGTCTACAAGCTGCAGGATATGATTATAATGCGGTACAAGCTGAAGTAAATCGTCTTGCTGGTGGGGGTAGCGCTGCGCCTGCTCCTAAAAAGAGTGTAGATACAATCGCCCGAGAAATCATCAATGGTACTTGCTCTGATTCTCGTTGGAGCACTTGGGGAACTGGTAGCACTCGTGTTTCTCGTCTAAAGGCTGCTGGTTATAATCCTACTGCGGTACAAAATCGAGTCAATCAACTACTCTAAAATTTGACAGAATATATTCATTATGCTATTATTGTTCTAATAATAACTTTGAATATAGGGGTTTTTGTATGGAGATATGGAAAGATATTTCAGAATATGAATCTATTTATGAAATTTCTAATTATGGAAAAGTAAGACGTAAAGATTCTAATTATATTCTAAAAAATCAAATCAAACCTAATGGATATTTTTATGTAACCTTATCTAAGAATAAAGCTACAAAGAAAAAATATATTCATAGATTAGTAGCAGAAGCCTTTTTACCAAATCCCAAAAATTTAGCTCAGGTAAATCATAAGGATGGTTGTAAAGCACACAATCATATAAATAATTTAGAATGGTGTACTCAACAAGAAAATTTATTACATGCTAAAAAGTATGGATTGATTTCACCAACTATAGAAAATCTAAACCATGAATCAAAACCTGTAATAAGGATAGAAGATGGTAAAAAATTTGATAGTGCGACAATGGCTGCAAAAGAGATGAAAGTAAGTACTTCTGCAATTAGAAAAGCTATTCTCAAAGGCAAAAATGCTACTTCTTGCGGTTTTCATTGGAAGTATGAATAAAAACTCTAATTCTCTCTAAATAAATAAAAAGGGGAACTACTTTATGTAGTTCCCCTTATTTTTTTTTTAGCTTTTTATAATTGTTTTAGCCATAAAGCATGACAGCCGCAAGCTTCATATAAAATAGTAAATTCATCTATATCCATAGACACCATACCGTGTAGAGGGTCTGATAATATAATATTATTACCCTCAATCCCGCACACAATAGCAGTCATTTGATTAGTATATTCGCCATATCTATCATTCTTATTATTTGTCCATTGCGGCAATTCGCCATCATTTGTTATCCAAGAGACAACAGGAATACCATCCCGCACTAATTCAAAGATTTCATCAGGCATAAGATTTTTACTCATAGCCATATATCCTAATTCATAATCATCAAGATATAGATTTAGAGATTTTTCTAAACTATGCTCATATATAATATCATTGTCTTCTAAATAAAACTTAGATAAAATATCCAGATTAGGCGCTTTATTATACGCGGATAATAAAGCTGCCACGGTAATAATTTCTTCTCTTTGCGGGCTAAGCGAGTCAGGCACTAACCATTCTTCAATTCTGCTAGCATGTGCCGCAGTATCCTTTATTTCTACTATTTGTGGCTCTTGGATATTAATAATATCTTTATTAGGATTCCAATACATAGATAATAAAATACATCCTGCTATAAGATATATAAAAGCTAAAACTTTAGTTGCTTTATTAGACAAAATATTCTAACCTCGTTTATCTAAAATTTTACCACGCGGGCGTGTACCGAAACCAAGACCGACCTCGCAATTCTTTGAGCGTCTGCTAAAAAGCGCAAGTATCTTTATCTTGCTCTAATATAGCGGCTGTGCCTAAAGAAATTGCATCTGCTTCATCTTCTGTTGCTTCAATATTATATTTTTCCTTAACAAACTCTTGTGCGGCCAATTTTTGTTCTTCTCGTTTGCGGCCAAAAGCTTTCCCGCATTTTTGTTTGATAACTGACCGCCAATGAGAAGGAGATAAAATGTCATATTGTACTTTATGTTTCTCACACCAGAAAATAATCATTGCTTGCGTATAACATAATTTTTTATATGTTTCAACATTGCCACGTTGCATTTGAATATCTTCAAAAGCGATTCTGTCAATTTCATATTTTTCATTAAGTTCATCTAAATGGTCAAGAAACATATGAAGTCTTTGTCCCAAAGGTAAAGAAGAAGGAATTGACCAGTGACCATAACTGACCAATTCCTGTTCTTCAAAAATACTATATCCAGAGACTCTAATGCTCTGATCTAATGCTAATAACATTAAGTGTTAATATCCTCATACTGAAAACGCTTGTTTGCAAAAAGTTTAGCAAATACCGTAACAGTAGTCATTGGACCTACACCACCTGGGACTGGGGTAATGTAATCTGCCTTATCTTTTAGCGCCACATAATCAAAATCTCCACAAAGTTTTCCTTTATCATCGACATTAATACCAACGTCAATAAGTAGTTTGCCTTTGGGGTCCAAATTTTGTTCATTCCAATATTTTGGTTTTCCAATAGCTGAAATAACAATATCAAAATAATTAAATTTGCTCAGAGGTTCAGGAGAACGCGAGTGCCACATCATAACAGTTGCATTTTGTTGTAAAAGAATCTCTGCCAATGGACGACCCACTTTAATGCTACGACCAATAACAGCAATACGTTTATCCTCAAGTTTTTCATTACGTTCAATCATGAGTTCTTGAAGAATTTTCATTACAGCTACGGGAGTTGAAGGAGCTTTACGATAAGCAATAGGATTAGTAGCACCAAATAATCGTCCAAGAGAACCAGAACTCATACCATCAATATCTAATCTCGCGGGAATCATATCATATAGTCCACGAGTAGCTTCACCATAATCAGAGATAATCATTAATCCATCATAATTTGGATTATACTTTAGTTTAATAATTAAATCGCTTACCTCTGGCGCGGATGCAGCATGAAAAGTTTCTACTCTAGCATTATAACCAGCACCCGCAGTTTGAAGAGCTTTTAGATAAGAGTAGTCCCCCTGATGGGTTTCTCTGTCTGGATGAATAATTATAGCCAATGTAGGCTGTAAGTAATAGAAAGGCAAAATAGATACGCTCTCTAATCTATAAATTGCCTTTGAAACTGTTGCATCAAGAGCCATTATAATTTTCCTGTTCCTGTAGAGCCAAGGCCACCTCGGGCCGCATTACCAAGACTATTAACTTCTTCAAAAATAAATTCAGGCTGAATTTTTTGAATACGGAATTGCGCAATGCGAGTATGTGCGGGAATTGTTGCATCACGAGTTGCATATGCGGGGAATTTCCAAATATCTGAGTCGCTAGCAAAACTTGAATCAATCACGCCAATTGAATTAGTTTGAATCAAACCCCAATTTTTAAAAGTGGAAGAACGTGGAGCCATAATAGCTTCATATCCCGCAGGTAGTTCCATAGAAATACCAAGGTCAATATAGATGAATTCATTTGCTTTGAGGACTATTTCTTCTGAAGTATAGAGATCAATCCAATCACCTTGTTTAATTTTCTTTAGACGAGGCATATCCTCATGATGATATTTGATACGCACTTTTGGAGTAAGAATTTCTTCTGTATTCTTTACTAGTGCATCAGCAAAATTTTTGCCCGCATCAATAAGTTCATTGCTAATAAGAGCCATTATTTAAAATCACCCATTTCAGAAGAAGGAAATTCTACTTTGAAAAAAGCATTTTCTGGGTCTTTGAGATTATTGAAAACAAAAGTACACTTGACCTGGTAATATTCTTCAAGTACTTCGCCTTTGGACTTTACTTGCTTTTCAGCCCAAGAGAAGTTAGTTAGTGTATAGCCGCCAGAGCGCGCTTGTTCTTGAAGTTTCTTATGAAAAGATTCAACTTCTTCCATAGTCTCAAGACGATATTCAGTGGTGTTTTTAATAACCCAAGGCATCATATTATTTAGGCTCCCATCATTTGAATTGTAATATCTTTATTATCTTTAAACTTAAGTTGTAAATCTGTAAGAAATTTTTGTGTATATGCGGCAGGTCCAAGTAAACCAATAGTGGTGGTCTCAGGATATTTTGTCATCATCCTATCCACGATTTCCATAAATTGAGGTGCCGCGAACATTTCATCATGAATCATTGGTGCAACATTAACAGAATCAGGCGCACCATCAAATACACAAAGTTTTAAAAAGGCTTGCGGAAAAGCCGCAATAATAATTGTTTTATTCAACTTCAATAACACCCCAATCATATTTGAAGAAATAATACATATGGATTTCTTCAGTATCTTTTTCTTTTACCCAACACTCATAAGCGTCATTTTCTTGAGAATAGCTAATATCAATAACTTCTCCACGATTTTCAAGAGTCTTTTGAACTTCTTCCATGCCCTTATTATAGTGCATATTATTAAAATGAAAAACAGTATAATAACTATTTTCTTTGCACATTAGCATATAATAGTCACAAGCTGGAGACGTACTAAACCAAGCGCCAATACTAACATAACGCTCTTTTAGAGTTTCTTTTGAAGGCTTAGCCATTGCCGCGTATAATTGCTTATGAATTTCATAATTAGAAAATTCTACGTTTGCCACATAGACCCCTTTCATTTTTCATATTTATTTTCTATAAATATTATAACAAAAAATTTTTTATTTGTCTAATAAAAAAGAAGGGAGATTATAAAAATCTCCCTTCCTATTTAGTCTACAGAAATAGCTTGTCCCGCAGCTATAGATTTTTTCATATTTAGCCAGCGTTGATTTTTGCTACCTCTAAACTTTAGAGTCAAATCTTTTTGCTCTTGGATAAAACGCCCATCAATCATATAATCCAATTGATTGAGTATATAAGTTAAATCTGCTAAATTTTTATTATTCCAACCTAATTTGTTTAAAATTGTGTCGTTAGACTCTTTTCGCAAAAAGACAAGTTTATATAAATCTTCAAAAGTTGCACCAGTCCATAGCCAAATTTTTACATCTTCTCTTTTAATTTTTATATCATGGATAAGAAGTGCTAAATCTGCTGCATTTTGCGGTAAAAGTGGTTCTCCACCTAGAATACTAACTCGTGTTATATAATCATTATCCAAGAGTGCTAAAAATTTATCTTTATCCTCTTGGATAAAATTCTTACCAACATTCGCGGACCAAGTAGATGCATTATGACACCCTTTACATCTGTATGGACAGCCTTGTGTCCAAATACTAATTCCAATTCCTGTACCATTGGAAATATCACTTTTTCTTAGTTGAGCAATTTTCATATTATTCACTCAAATCATGGTCATCCAAATGGACGTAACGATTTGCAAATTCGTCAAGACGTCCTTCGTTTGGAACTGTTGTTGAAATATAGCCGCAAACTCTACGAGCAATATTCATTTTTGCAGTATCCAGATTGCCACAATTAGGACATTGATAATAATGTTTATTCCCATCATATTTGAGCTCAATTTCCCCATCATATCCACATTCTTGGCAATAATCAGATTTTGTATTGAGCTCTGCATACATAATATGAGAGTAAATAAATTTCATTACTTCTTCAACAGCTTCAATATTATCTTGAAGATTGGCTGTTTCAACATAGCTAATAGCCCCACCTGGGCTTAGCTTTTGAAATTCAGATTCAATAGCTAATTTATCAAAAGCACTAATTTTTTCAAATACAGGTACATGATAACTATTGGTAATATAGTCCCTATCAGTAATATCTTTTACTTCGCCAAAACGATTATGAAGCCCCTTAGCAAAAGTATAAGTAGTACTTTCAATTGGGGTACCATATACAGAATAATCAATATTTTCTGCGGCTTTCCATTTGTTGCATTGGTCATTTAAGAATTGCATTACACGTAGACCAAACTCTTTACCCACTTCTTGAGTATGGCTTTCTCCAGTAATTGTTTTTACGCATTCATAAAGACCAGCGTATCCAAGAGAAGAAGTACAATATCCATTATGGATGAGCGGCTCAAGAGTTTCTTCTGGATTTAAACGAGCAAGAGCGCCATCACACCAAAGAATAGGGGCAACTTCTGCTTTTGTTTGGGACAGACGCTCAGCACGAATTCTTTGTATTTCATGGCACATTTCAGTGCGTTCATCTAAAATATCCCAAAAATATTTTTCCATATTTTCTTGAGTAAGTTCTTCATTATTATCAATTACTTCTTGGCGAGCTGATAATGCTGCATCTACAAGGTTAACCGTAGAAACACCTATGTTAACAAAATATTTATAATATTTTAGACTATCTCTTCTATTTATTATTATAAAATAAATAGCCATGCGCTTCGAGTAGTGATAAAATCTACCCTACTTCCTTACATTCATCAGGAATAGTCGTTACACCTTTCTTAACATTTGTATTTTTACAAAGATAAAAACTAATAATCTTATAACGTTTTTTAAACCAATTGCGTGTAAACATACGAGAAACACTGCCATTTGCACAACTATGTCCGCTATATTCAATAAATTTTTGCGCAGGACAAAAAGTAATTGTTTCTTGTTTTTGATTATCAAACACGGTTAATACCCAAGTATTACCTACTCTATGTTTATTTTCAATACAATCTTGGATATTTTCTAGTTGATTACCTAGATATAAATTATTAATATTATTATTTAGTGAATTATCATCTTTATGATTAACTTGCTTATCATTAGGAATTTCACCAATCCATGTTTCGTATACAATTCTATGAATTGGAACATGTTTTTGGCCCTCTCCAAAATTAATATCAATATAATAATACTGTTTATTTGCTTTCTTATTGCGAATTAAAGGTTTTAAAATTTTATGAGAAAAGTCTGAATAAATATTTCCATCTTCATCGCAATAATATTTTGTATCACGAAATTGTTTAAAAGTTTTATCTTTAATAAAAAGAATGTTATGCATATTATATAACTCCAATCATTTAGTTAATATAATATTAGACTTGGCACGGTATTGTCAACTAAGATTTTCACCGTTAGCAGAGATATTCTCCACACCACTTTTTCTTGTGTTCACATGGTTTAAAGACGGCTTAACAATTAAACTGTCAACCGTCCATAGTATTTAGGTCTGCCATCCCAATTTTTAGCTTTGGCTGCATTATTATATCCATTACCAGAACGGTCTGGAGTAAGAAAACTTCTACACATGTTTATCCACTGTCACCAGTGGCACAGACTATATCTTCTACTCTTCTTTAGAGTAGCCTTCCGCTTCGAGCTAGTGCCTATCTCCAACCCTACTCCCTTACATTCATCAGGGATAGTCGTTACAGGTTCTTAATCTTTATTCAAGATGATAAAGATTAAGCTTCCCACGGCCTCAACTCAAAGAGTCCTAGCCGTTAGCCCACAATCGTGGACACCCTCGGGCGAGGTTCAAAAGGTTTTACATGAGCTAGTAATTACAAACCCATGCAGGGGAAACAGTCTCCATTGCCATTTGCATTGATTTTATTTTCTTTCATAATCTTTTCAGAAATATAATCAGGCACCATACGTTTAGCAGTACATTTGGCCGCAAGCTCTGTAAGATACCAATATTTACTATCTGAAGTAATATTGTCATCTTCAAGAACATAAAGTAGCTTTGGGAAAGCAATTGTTACATATACGCCAACCCGATTTTTCATTCCAAGGATGCGTTGTTTTAAAACCTCCTCAATAAGAAGAGCAAGTTCGTCTTTATATTCTTGGGTTTCATTTAAATACATCATAATTGAGATGAAAGGACTTTGGCCATTTGTGGTTGTAAGACTATTCAATTGATAATTTAATGTCTGAACAGCATCAGCAACTTCTTTTTTTGTATCTAAAGTAGCAAATTTAATAGCGTCTTTATCAGAGAAACACCATTCACGATATTTGTTGTAATATCTATTAAAACTCATTTTTACAAAAGGTGCTAGATGCGTAAGTGAAATAGTACAACCGCCATATTGAGAAGAAGCAACTGCCGCGATAATTTGAGTAGCAATTGTCATTGCTGTTGAAATACGATGTGGCTTATCAATAGTTACACCATTTACAACCGTGCCATTTTGAAGCATATCATCAAGATTAATAAGACAGCAATTGTGTAGTGTATTTTGTGCCATATAATCCATATCGTGAATATGAATTAGACCACTATCATGAGCTTCAATGATATTCTTAGGAAAAATGAAATTGCGGGCAATATCTGTAGAAACAATACCAGCCATGTAATCACGTTGAGTTGTTACCCATTTTACATTTTTATTACTGTTCTCAGTATTCCAATATTCGCTATCTCCGCCAACCATTTCAAGAAGTTCTTTATCCGTATGGCGTTGACGAGCAAGTTCATGTTCATAACGATATTTGATATATGCCTTTGCAGTTTCTAAATCGTCAGAGCGCATAAGCCAATGTTCAACTACATCTTGAATATCCTCTACAGAAATTTCATCATGTTCTTCAATGGATTGAACAACATCTTTTGTAATAGCATTTGCAAAAGTTTTTACAAAATTACTTTTCCAATCATTAGGATGAACCTCTACAAAAGCACGTTCAACCGCAGATTGAATTTTATTTTTGTCAAAAGGAACTTTTACACCATTACGTTTTATTACTTTTTGTGTCATATAACCTACTTCCTTACTTTTTAGTTTTTTCAGGTAATATTATATAAAAATTAGAATAAGAAGATTATTGGTTTTTGCCCAATACTTTGTATTTATTCCAATCCAAGAGACACAAGATGTTGTGTAATTTTTTGACAATTTTCAAGAATATTTGAATTTTTCAACACTAAATATGAGCGCGAAAAAAGGCTTTCTAAATACAAGTCAACATTTGCAAAATCATTCATATCGGCCCATGCTCGTCTAAATTGTTCAAGAGTAAATTTACCCGCACGTTCTTTATATCGTTTCATTCTAGTTAGAAAAGGTACTTTTAGAAAAATTGGAATAACAGTATAGCCAGAATGTTTTAGAGATAGAATCCCTGACAAATTAAATACGCCGAGATTGTATCCATTTTGAAGTTGATGTTTATCAGTAGCATAGAACCAATTTCTATATTCTGTCCACTCTAGATAATCACCATTATGAAATTTTTTGAAAAATTCTGCTTCTGTGCGGAAAAAGTAGTCTACTCCTTCTTTTTCCCTGGGCCGCATTGGACGAGTTGTATCTGATACTAAGAAATTACATGCAATATTTTCCATTTTCATATATCGCCATAACTCATTTGCGAGAGTATCTTTTCCTGATGCAGCTGGCCCGCACAAAGCAATGATAATTGGTTTATTCATATATTTCTTTCTCTTGGATATTTTACTAATAATATTATATCATATTTTCTTACAATTGTCGAATAAAAAGAGGAAGCTAAATAGCTTCCTCTTCTTCGCCATATCGTTTGTTAGTCATATCAACTAAACCATCTTTATATACATTTGTAATTTTGTATAATTGATGATATTTAGTTTTAGAATATTTCTTGCAGAAAAAACTATCTCCCCGTCTAATACCATTCAAAACCACTAGAGTTCCTTTTTGAAACCAGCCAGTTTCTTTTACTTTTTTAGTGCCATCTGCTTCTACTTCGCTAATTCTACGATTATATCTTGCAAAATAATCTCGTGACAATTTTACTGTGATTACCCCACTGTCAGGCGTTAATACACTAATAGAAGAATGGGCATCATCTTTAGCTACTACCGTTCCCGCAATTCTAAAAGTTTTGAAAATTGGAATTTCAATACCATTGCGTTTGAAAGTATAATCTATAATTGGCTGTTCTGAGAGTGTTTTAAATGGTACAATTTCATAGGCTTTTTTATCAATTGTTGCCAATTCGTGCTTATGATAGTACATGCCAAGACTATCCATCTCCCAAGTAGAATAAGAACCTAAAGCATATTTGGCCCATTGCTCTTGGAATAGTTCATTATTAAAATCATCTAACAATTCTTTTTGGTGTTTCTGAAGATATGTTTTTGCTGGTAGCATATTACTATCATATATCTTCTTCCATTCCTTTTGTTCTATGCCTAACTTATTTTCAACAGGAACTAATTTGTCTACATCAAAAAACTTTGTATAAAAGTTATAAAAATTATCTGTTCTTAGAATAAAATAATCTTTATATTTATTTTTACGTAGAGCTTTATTGAACCTAAATACTCTTTTTTGGAAATTAAGCTCTTGCGGCACAAGGTCTTTTTCAATTAGACCATTAAAGTTTTGAAGTGTTAATCGCTTTTTGGGTTCAGATACTTCTCGTAGATACTTTTCCATAATTTCTTTGCGATTACCAAATTGGTCAAAGGCCCCACTTTTGATAAGAGAAATCATTACGGTTTTGTTTACTTTAACTTTATCTTGAAAATCTTGAACTGAATTATATGGACGATTTTGAATAATTTCTTGAATAATTTCTCCACCAACGCCATTCAGCGCTTTCATACCATACAGAATGGCATTATTTTCTTCATCTGGTTCAAACATATATTGAGATTTATTGATGTCAATTAGTGATACCATAATATCACGAGAAATCATATTCCCTACTGCACGAGCAATTTTACCATAGTTTGTAGATGCTTCTTCGTCAAGACCGCTATCTACTCTTAAACAAGCAGTATTCCAATAGACAGTTGGGAAATATGTTGCGGCATATACCGTTTGAAGACCAATAAAAGAATAAGCAAGAGAATGGATTAAAGAAAAGCTATACCCCATTTGCGGTTTTAATGCTGTTTCCCACACATATTCGCCAAAGTTTTTATTCGGAGCGCTTTCCAATACTTTTTTATGAAGTTCAGGAATTTTATCCATCTGCTTTTTACCTACAATTTTACGCGCGGCATTTGCATCAGCAAGACTAAAATTACAAATCTTATCATCCATTAAAATTAACATCATATCTTCTTGCTGCGCAGGACTTGCGTATGTTGGAAGATAATATGGTTCAAGAATCTTTTGTTCTTCTTGTGTAAGATTCCAAGAGTCCATTTCAATATACCATTGAGAAATATCTTTTTTCATACGAACATATCGTTCAGTTGGCGTTTCTCCACCTTTTTCCGCAGCCATAAGTCTCATTGCGGAGTTGCAGTCTGCCATTTCTTTAGGTGAATGTGGCTTTACTACTTTAATAGTTTGACCGCCAACCTGAGTGTCAAACTGAAATAATTTTAGGATTTTACCACTTGCCGCAGCTTCCCATATTTTATTATCTTCAATAGGAAGTTTGTCGGGATGAAGATATTTATCGTATACTTCTTTAATAGAAAGATTATTGTCAATTAGGTTGTGCTCTTGGACCAATTGAATCCATTGAACAAGTACGTCTTGGATTTCTGTTACAAGAAAGTCATATTTTACATCGCCGCAAAATTCTGCATCGTGTAGAGAATATTGTGTTGTAATTGCGCCATTGCGAGCTTTCATAAAACAAGCTGTTTCATATGGGTCTTTACCATAAAAATTTACACCAGAAGCGTGAACACCGCGACGGCAAACAAGACCTTCAATATTTATCATAATATCTAACAGACCAGGATATTTATTTACTTCTACTAAAAATGTTTTCACTGGTTTGCGGTCTTTTTCTTTGTTACCATATACAACATCTGAAAGAGTCCATAAAAATCCTCGTTCTTGCGGAACAAGGCTTGAAAGATATTCAGCAATATCTACATCAATACCCTCGGGCCAATCTTTACTTCTATATCCACGACAAGCAGTTTTAATAGCAGACTTAGTAGTTTCTGTGCCATAAGTACAAACTTGAACACAACCCAATTGTCCACGTTCTTCTCTAATTTTTTCAAAAATTAGTTCTCGTTTACTTGGACAAATATCAATGTCAATATCTCCAAGCTCTATGCGCTCTTTATTGCTATATCTCCAATAAGGAAGTTTCCACTGAATTGGGTCAAGCTGTGTAACTCCAAGGAGATAATGATTTAGTCCAGAGCAAGCAGAACCTCGTCCCGCACCAACTGTTGAGCCGCACTCCCAAAATAAATTAATATAGTGTTGAAGAAAAATAGGGTAAGCAAACATACAAGTGTTGAGCTTTTCTCCAATAACTTTATTAATATCCGCTTCTTCTTCAAGACGCTCAAGATATTCTTCTTTATTGATATTTTTATCAATAAGCGCTTCTTGACAACTATTTATCCAATATCTTTCTTGAAGATTATCTGAGTGCATTAAATAATCAAGAGTTGGATATTTTTTACTATCATATTTGTGATGATTCAAAGCTTCTTTTGGATAGTCTTTTACTTCTACCTGCGGAATTTGTTGATGTTGTTCAAAAGAATAAATTTCAATTTTGTTATAAATCTCATTTGTATTATCTTCAAGCTCTTGATAATTTAGGCCTGTTCCTTGAAGATTTTCAATTACTTCTTCAGTAGTTTGGAGATAAGCATATTTATAGAAAGAATCTGTTTCTCTTTCGCCGCCTTTAGAATTGAGATATGCTTTATGTACTTCTCTATCAGATTCTTTTAGATAATGAGCATCTGTTGAAACAATCATTTTGATACCAAAATATTTTGCAATTTCTGGCATTTTACGATTTACAATTAACTGCTCTTCTGATTGTGCAGGTTGCACCTCAAGATAAAAATCTTTACCAAAATAATCTAAACAAAATTGAATAAAAGTTACTAATTTATTGAAATAAAAGCGCTTTGATTCTTTATCTTTGTTTTGTTCTGCATAATGCATTTCTAAAATACAATTATCAATTTCAGAACCAAGACAAGCAGATGAAGCAATAAGATTTCCTTTGCCATATTTTTCAATAATTTCTTGAAGTTCTGATTTTAGAGTTGGAACTCGTTCCATACGCCTATCTGTATAAGAATTTATCCAAGCTGTTGAGGATAATTCTCGTAGCATTTTATGTCCAATCTTATTTTTTGCAATAAGAATAAAATGCCAATATCGTTGATTGCTATCTCTCGTATCTGTAAGGTAAATCTCATTACCTTTCGCAATTTTAAAATTAGGATATTTTTCGCTAATCACTTTTTGATACTTATCAATAGCAACATGACACCCAAGAGCTTCATGGTCTGTAATTGCAATGCCTGTTAGACCAATCTGTGCGGCATAATCAATAAGTTTTTCAGGAGAGTTGATACAATCAAGCAAACGAATGTTTGAATACATAGTATGTGCGTGGCACTCAAATCGTCCCATTCATTTCCTTTCTTTTATATCTTATATTTACAATATAATTATAACATAAAAAAAGAGCTATGTCAAATAAATGACATAACTCTAATGCTGTTATTTATTTTAGAAAAACCACTCGGTTCGTAGTTCAAATTCATCTATAATAAGTTGCGGACTAATATTACCTTGCCATTCGTTTACCTGACATTTTGCAATAATGGTAAGTACTTTATCTTCTTCGCAAAATTCTTCATATTCTTCTTCTGAAGATTTGAATTTGATAATACTTACTCCATTAGGCAAAGTAATTTTTAATGTTGGATTACCTTTTGCCAATCCCATTAAATCAATTTTACAAGATGGCAAATATATATCTTTAATACAAACTTTACTTTCTGGAATTTCTTGCCCATAAAGATTACATTTACCAATATCAAGAATTTTATTTGGGTCACATGTGTTTACATTCCAAATATAGTCTACCCAATAGACAGGAGTTTGGTCAATGGTTTCATATTGTTTATTGAATTTTTCAATGAATTTGTTTATGTGGCTCGAAGCGATACCAAGCCCCGCAGCTGCCTTATGCCCAGCGCAAAATTCAATTTCACCTGTTTTTTCTAATTCAGATTTCAAGTCATCTACAGGAGATAGAGAATAATTTCGCATAGAGCCACGATAGTAATCTTCTGTATCGTCTTTTTGTTTAGAACGAATTAGAATAGCACACGGCTTTTGATATTTAGCTTGAATTTTATTTGCGCACAATCCCGCAAGATTGCGTTCAACTTGACCTGGCTCTACTAAGAGAAGAATAATAGCATTGTCATTTAGATGTTCCTCTTGGATTTTATTTTCAAGAAAAGCCATTGTTTCATCTTGAAGTTTTGTCTGTCTACGCTTTACTCTTTGAGCAACTAAAACTGCTTCTTGCCACAGCTCCCACTCTTGGCCTTTACATCCTCGTTTAGAACAGGGCACTATAACATGTGCATATTGTTCAAGCATACCTTTGAAAACCATATCTTTTTCTTCCAAAGAACCAGAACGAGTAATAGCATTGATAAAAGGAACAATATAAAAAGCAACAGAATAATAATTAATACCATTCATTTTTTGAATAGAAAAATCATTAGCGTTTGCCATACCTTTCACAAAAGGATTGCTAATTTGATTTAGCCCAACATTCATTAGCGCTCTAATTTCTAGTTCTTTATAAGAAGCCATATCCCCGCAATTTCCAAGAGCACAAAGGTCATACAACCAATCAGGAGAGTTTTGTCCTTTATAAATCAAATCGTTATAAGCCTGACAAAATTTGAAAACAACCCCCGCACCAGTAAGACTTCCATTTGGATATTTTTTATTAATATCGTTTTCATATGGTAATTGCGTATTTACTACAATTGTATGAGTATTAGAATAATCTTCAGTACATTCGTGGTGATCAAGAATAATAATATTGATATTGTTTTGATTTAGTTGCTCTTGGGCTTCTTTGTCATTACTAGCTCCGTCAGGAGAGATAATAAGACTAATATCTCCTGATTCAATAATTTCCTTTTTCAAATCATTTAGACCATGTTCTTTACCTTCATGGTGATAATACTGAATATTATCTACAGCCCATTCTGGTTCATACTTATAAAAGTAATTCATAAAAATTGCGGAAGATGTATACCCATCACAGTCACAGTCCACAATTAGAGCAACTTTTTGATGCTGTCGAATAGCATTTGCAAGCATATAAACGGCTGATTTTACTTTATCATAATCAAGCATGGTCCAAGGCAAGATATACTCTTTTCCCGCATTTAACCAAGCTTCTTGTTTATTCGCGGGAATACCACGATTATAAAGAATTTGCTGAATAGCGTTTAGATAAGAAATAGTCTTTTTATATAGTTTATATTTTATTTGAATCACATCCTATAGCATAATTCTGTTTCTAAACAGATATAGAAAAGTTTCTTTGCCCATATCTAATGGAGAGGCTTTATATGGTAAAATACCTTCTTTATCAATAAGAACACTAACATTTACATTAGCTGTGAATTTTTTAGCAATGCGGGCAATTTTTTCTTGAACATCTAAACTTTCTTTAGAGTTATAATCTTCAAAGTCATGGTCAAAAGCAATTACCATTTCTTTGATACCTAATTTTTCCAAAAGCTCAAACTGATAACGAGAAATTGAACTGCCGCACGCTGCTACACAAATATTGTTTGCTGTACCAAAATAGGTTTGATATTGTAAAACCGCTTTTTCACTTTCTGCAATGACCGCAGTTTGCATTTGTTGGATGCGGTCTTTAGCATTATATAATCCATATAAATTGAAAGCTAGTGGATGATTATACATCTTACCTTGATGCCGCCAAGGTTTATACTTACCATATTTTTCATTCTCTTGGATCAGTGTGCGTTGACGAATACCAATACATCTACCATCTTCATCTAAGTGCGGAATAAGGATATTTCCATCTACTGGGTCATACCTAATTCCCATATAGTCACACACTTCTTTAGAAATATTTTCCTTTTCCCAAGACTTTATTCTAAATTGAGGATAATATTGTATAACAGATAAATCATATTCATCTAAAACCATTTTGTCTAAAGATATAGATTTATTTGCTAATTCTAGTTGATTTTCATAACGGGTAAAAACCTTTATATCCGCAGAATAATCTGTGTCATCAATTTCATCAATCTCGCTCTGCATATTGAGAAAATTGACAACAAAGAAAATCGCGGCATTTAGGTCATCCAAACCCTTTACCTTTTGGACTAATTCAAAAATATCAAATGAACCACAATGAGTATAACATGTAAATAGGGAAGTGTTTTCATAGTAGTATAGTTTGCGGGAATCACCATTGTGACAAATAGTTTTACAAACTATATTGTCTCCATTATATTCTGGTTCTGCTCCAAAATACTCAAGGAGAGTATAAATATCTTCAATGTCCAATTTTTCTTTTACAGAGTCTTTAGAATAAGACATTTATTTAACCCTCCTATTCTTATTCAAAAATCTCTTTTTGTTCTATTAGCTTCAAATTATAATCTGTTACAAATAATGTTTTATATCTGCACGTACCCTTATCTGCCCGCATCCAAAGAAGCACCCTATTGATTTTACCTCTACGATTTTTATAAATAGAACATTTTACATTTGGAGTTCCTAATTGTGGATATTGGTCTAATATTGCGGATTGAATATCGTCTAAATCTTCTGGCGTACAATCTAACATAATAGAACCAAAGTCAATACGATTTGCAATAGATTTTGCGCCAGATAATAGTGTTTGATCTGGAATTTTTTCCTGTCGGAAATTTCCATTAAGTTGTGTGCTACTAAATACAAAAACATTATAAGCACTTGCTATATCTTTGAGTTTAGATGAAAGTAAAAATAAAACTTGGTCTTCACGAATTTTCATGCCGCCAGATGCTCTTGTAATTTCTTCAATAATTTTCATTGAAGTTGTAATATAATCAAGAAATACACATTGAACTTTATGAGTGCGAAGATTTCTTTTAATACAATTCTCAATATCCTTCATACTATAGTCGGGAAAATATTCAATATATAAAGAAGATTCTTTTAGAATTTGAATTGCTTTAAGAACTCGTTCTTTTTCTCCAAAGTCATAATTATTTTCGAGAATATGATTTTCTGAAACTCCTGACACAAATGACCAAGCCATTGTTTGAAGTTCTGATTTATCCAATTCTACAGAAATAAAGATTGTTGGGATATTCTCTGAACCAGTTGAAACCCATCCTCCATTTTCATACACTTCTGAACAAGCCATCCAACATGCATCTGCCATAGCAGACCTGGATTTCAATTTTGTTATCCTATAGGCTTTTTATCCTATAGTTCTTATAGTTTCCTATAAGTTCAGCATATCTTTTCTTTTCTAACTAGAAAAGCTGGGGCCTCGTGGTGAGATTATATCTTTTCACTCACTATGCGTTGCGGCTGGTCAATCTTCGATTGCCCTTCACCTCTGATTCCCTTGCTCTTATGAGTTTAGGGTTCCAAGTTTTTTCCCCAGTTTATTGTCGGCAAATTAATTATTATTTTTTAGTATTTGATATTTTTCATATTTTCTATCTAAATAAATATTAGCATTCCTATATATATCATCCAAATAATTTATTACATATCTCCCGCCCCATTCTATAGAACAAACTCCCATTTGTTCTTGGCGATTTTTGTAAGAAATTTTATTTTCTTTCCAACCCATTTGTTTTCTTAGATTGTATAAAAAATCATATGTACCTAAAATATTTAATCTTGGAGTATATTTGGGGCCAATCATTACACTTCCATCCCCATCAATATACCCTCTTACAAAATGAGGTATCAGATAAGATGGAACTTGTTCTTCATTGGGAAAAGTTAGTACTAAAGATTTTCGAGGAATACATCCTAAATCAATCAAGTCTTGTCTTGTTTTTTTATTTCTAAAAGATATTCTACATCTAATTTCATTTTGAAAAATATGTTTATCTTTTGGAAAGCCTAGAAAATCTCTAAATTTTTCTAAATGATGAATATCGCTACTCTTCAAAGATAATTCTATGTCGTTTTCTTTAGCTCCAATACAACCATCAGCATAAAGAAAACCAAGCCAATAAGCTTTTTCTTCGGTATCTATTTTAGAAAAAATATTTTGGTTGAACTTTGTAATATTTTGTCTATTTATTACCTCAATACCATCTTCTTTGAATTTATTACTAAGCTTTCCTCTATCAATATGTAATGTTTTACCTATATAAGTTAGACTTTTTTCTTCTTTTAGATACAAATCTTTAGCAATATTATACTGTTCTTCTGTCATTTTTATATCTCCTTAGATTTTGTTTTATCTATTTAGATATAAAAAATACGCAATATCAATTATACTAAAATGCCCATATATTACCGACACCAGTAGCTGCACTTCTTAAATAAAATTTTCCTAATCTCGCGCCCATAGCAATTTTATCGTAAAACTTATCATAAAGAGGATAACCAATAGCAGGGGTTGTTTCAAGTTCTTTTAGCAGTTCTTCTGCTTCATCACCAATTTGACAAGATTCGTCTGAATCATTGTCAATAGCCATTTCCCGCACTCTTGTAATTTTAGTTTCAATAAGTTCGGCAATTTGATTTAAAGACATTTCATCAAATTGTTTATCTTGTTTTTCTTTTAGCTCTTGGTCAAATAAGTTATCTGCATCATATATCCAAGAAACATCTAATCCAATATCATCATATGCTCTTAATAATGTCATTTTTCGTAAACGACTATAATAATAATCAAAATTTTCTAATTCTGCTATCTTAAAAGTTTTATGAAGCCACTCTGCCCCTTTATTTGCATTATAAATAGCTAATGAATTTGGTTTGTTTTGTAAATAATCTTCAAGTGTTTTAGTATTGAGATTAGTAGTACCCATATTGTATAAGTTGTGTAAACTTCCAAAAATTACTCTATGAAAATCATTACTAAAATCATTTTCACTAAAGCTATAGGTACCATCTTCATCCAAGAGGTGAGGATTATTTAAAACGCATCCAATAACTTGAATTGCGGCGGTAGTATCATAATATTTATTTCCTGCCAAATCAACACCTCCCTTAATCTAGCACAAAAAAAGTTTTACGTTTTGGTTTTACAATTCTCTCTTTATGATTACATTGCCGTGGTAAAGTATCTTGCATTGAAAGGTAATCGTCTACTAACTCTTCGTTTGTATTGTCATTTTGCGCTTTAATGCTTGCTTGCTTATTCCAATATTCTTCTGATTGTCCAAGAATATATGGGACGATACCAATACCGCCTTTAGCTTCTGCAGGGTCGCTTTTCTTTACATCGTACCAATATTCGAGAGCTTTGTATATTTGTTCTGCGGTCATACCCTCTTGAAGATATGTTTTTAATTGTTTTTCTGTTTTTGTTTTCACATACTGAATCCCGCAAACTTCTTGAACTTTTTCGTGAATTTTAGCTTTATATTCTCGTTCTGTTTTTTGCTCTTGGATTTCTTCTTGTCTTTTATCATAACAAGATTTATGGGCATATCTATTACTTGGAGCTTGTTCCCATTCTTCTACATTGCGGTCTAATGGTTTACCGCAATATACACATTTACAAGGTCTATAACCTGCCATACAAACTCCTTCAATATAAATACTCTAAGATATTTATATTATACTATATTTTTTCTATTTTGTCAAATAAAAAAGCCCTCACCGCAAAGGTAAGGGCTGTATTTATTTATTTATTATATACACTAAAATCAAAATTACCAATTACATCCGCAAGATCAGAAGCAATAAGCGAGAGTTGTTCTGTCTGAGCAGGAGTACAATCATTGATTTTCTTGCCTGCGCCAAGATATTTATCTGTAATTTCAGTGATTGTATGCTTCCAAGTTTTATTGAATTCCTCTTTTGGAACATTAGTTTGAATCTTGGAAATCATAGTGCGGACTTGTGCCATTAGTTCATTAAAATCTTCTTCTGGCGCAACCTCATAAGCCTTAGTGCGCTCATCAGTAACAAGTGTACCATTATTTTCTTTAGCCTGCATATCAATAGCATCGCCAATAGCATTTACAAGATTATCATATGTGAAAGCAATACGCTGTGGAGTATATTTGAAACGAGAACCAGCAACATAACGACTAGTACCGCGCATTTCAAGATAGGTGCGGATTCCATCTTCTTGTTCAACTGGATGAGCATATCCAATAATATCACTCATACGGTCAACAATTAGACGAGGCTTATTGCCAAGAGTAGGAACAATCTGATTGAACTCTGCGCCATTTTCATCTTTGAAAGTCTTATCTTGAGAGTGAGAAATCATTACAAGACCATATCCCATTTGCGGGATAGAGCGTAGACATTCATCAAATTCTTTGCCCGCGAGCGCCCAACCTTGACCATAGGGGACTTCATTGATTGCAGAAACACCTTTTTGATTACAAGTATATTTCTCACATAGGTCATAAGCAATATCCGCAGTATCTACGATAATATTAGAAAATTGCTCATGAACCGCAGGGTCTTTTAGCTGTTTTAGAACCTGTTTGAACTCAGACCATTTATTGATAGGCTGAGCCATAATACCAGGAATAGCAAGATAGCCAGTCTCAAATGCTAGAAGAAGTGCTTTTGGAAATTGAGAAGCGATAGTTGTCTTACCAGTTTTTGGTTCTCCATAGAATAGGACAGTATAGCCCTCAAGAGAGCGGCTAACTTTATGTGGTTGAATAGAAAGCAGGTCAATACCCATTATATTTTATCTCCCATCTAAAATACTTTATAAAATATCATAAGAGGGGAGATAATAATCTCCCCTATTCTTTATACTTTAGAAAGGAAAATCGTCTTCGTCCTCTTCAACTACAGGCTGAGCTTTTGCTTTTGGAGTAGCAGCAGAGAAGCTAGAACCTTGAGAAGCTTTCCATTCATCTTGACGCTTTTTCTCAGCGGCAAGCATATCTTCGCGTTCCTGAAGAACCTTTTTGAGTTCTGCCTTCGTGATGCTAGATTCATCATCCCATTCCATAGGCTCTTTAGCGGCCCAAGTAACATCCCAAGTGCGGACTGAGCGGGTGGTAACATTTATAACAGGATCGCCAAACGCACTCTCAACTTCTTCTTCCTGTTTTACAATTGCAGAAACAATGTTACCCTTAATATTGGTTACAAGAGGATTAGCATTAGAAATGTCCTGATTCTCAAAATAAGTGATAGCCGCAGGAATACGAACATTCACATCAAAAGGTAGAATCGCATTGCGGAAATCAAAAGTATACCCTTTGAGAGTTAGATAATCTTCGCCGCCATCTACTTCTTTAGTAATAGCATTAGAAAGAATGCATTCAATATCAAAAGTTGCAGGATTAGGGCTAATAGGACCATTTAGAACATGAACAAAGCTACCACGAATACGCTTAGGAGAAGCAAGCTCTCCCTCACGAGTATAAAAGTCATTTACATCAAGATTACCACTAACACGAACTTTAGTCGCAGCAACACCGTCAGATTCAAAAGTCTTAGCAGTGTCAATTAGTCGAGCAAGTTCCGCATAAGTAGGATTCTCACGTTCGGGTTTACCATTTTTTGCAGGCCAAACTTTAGGAACATACTGGAACCAAATAGTTACAACATTTGAAGCTTCATCATCAGTAGCAACATTTAGTTCGCCCTGAATATATTCAGTACCGGGATGGGTGGAATTAGGTCCAGAAATACGTTCTTTGAGTTGACGACGTTCATCATTACCAAAATTGAAGATATAACCCTGAACTTCTACTGCATTTTTCCATTTAGATTTCATGTAAAAATACCTTTCTTTTTAGGCGATTTGCCACTTTTATTATATAATAATTATATCAAAAAATTTTTATAAGTCAAATTTTATTCTTCGCGCTTAGGATATTTTCCGCAACCAAATTTCTCAGTACAATATCCATATACATCACATTTAGGCTTGAAGAAGGTATCTACAAGATATTTCCATTCTTCTGAATAATTAGAAAGAGCATCCATAATATCTTTCATTAGTTCTCTAAATTCCCAATAGGCACGATTACAAAGACGCTGATGGCTCATTTCAATAAGTGTGCGAATATTAAAATGACAAGATACTACGGTTGTCATCCCAAGAGGTAAGACCATATTGGCATCTTCTGCTTTAATTCCACATTCTTCTTGAAGCTCTTTAGTAGTTTGAGCAATATTTTCCATACAGTCTATATATTTTTTAAAAGCCTTATCATTACGCTGAATAGAAGGAGGAATTACATAATCAAAACCTTTATAAGAAATATAGCGAGTACTAGCCTGTGTGCGGGTTGGCGCTCCACCAATGTGCGTATAAAACTCCCGCATAGTTTTAGCAGAGTATCCATCAAGTGTAAACCACACTGTCATATATTCAAATACGCGACCGTGGTTATCTAAAATACAATTTTTACCGCGCTTATAGTTTTTTCCATCATCTGATGTATCGCTACCATAGCAAGGACCTACCATTTTTCCTGCTAGGGTAATTGGGTTTTTTGGGGTTGCTTCATCAATAATAACTTTACCCATTTATATTTCCTTTCGTGCTATTATATCCATATTGAACACTATTATATAAAGAAATATAATAGGCTTCTTTTTTATTTAATTCTTCATGAGGACATTCTTCCAAGAGTTCAAATGTAAAATTCTCTAAGCCATCTTCTAGCATCGCGGCATAAAGCTTATTACCTTGGGGCGTATCAATTCCCAAACCAGCTTTACAATGCTCATACCATCTTTTATATATGTCAACTGCTTGACCAATATATACTTTATCATTTTTCATATTGGTAATTTTATAAATACCACATACATCTTTTTTGCCAAGAATAATAGGGAATTTTTTCTTTGCTAAAGGTTGATAAAAAGTTTGCCAAATAAGCATACATAAAATACGGGAATTGGTCAATCTAAATTGAATTGACCTCAACAGTTGAATATCTTGTAATTCTGTTTGAGAAATATTCAATCTATATAAATCAGCTTTTTCTTTTAGAGCCAATTCTTTTTGTTTAGCTTCAACTACTGCGGCCTTTTGTCTTTGCAACGTATCAAGCTCGGCCCGTAAACTTTCCATCTGTTCATCCAATTCAGACTTTTTAGTATCATATTCTGCTTGTAACTGGATTTGTTTCTCTTGGAAAATATTCTGTAATTCTTTATATCGTGTGTTATGCTGATTATTTAGATTGTCCCTTCTTTCAGCATATTCACGTTCTGCCGCTTCTTTAGCATCTGAAATCAATTGCTTCTTACTTTGATACTCAGATTCTATCTCTTGGATACGGCACTGTTCTTTTTTTATTTCTTCTTGAAGAATTTTTCGTTCTTCTAAAATTTTATCATTACTTAGTTGAGTTTGTTTTATTTGTTGATTTAGTCCGTTCCTTTTGCCTATCTTGTAAAAGATAAATACAAAAACTAAACCAACTAAGATGATAGGTAGTAATAAATCTATCATCATAACAAAAAGGGAGATAATAATTATTTATTATCTCCCACTCCTTTTATCTCTAAAATATTAGTTATTCAGCGTCAGCTTCAACTTTTTCAGTCATAGGGTCAAAGGTGCGGCCAGCGTCAGTTAGACGAATGACCTTTTTATCAAAGCCTTCAACCTCAACGCGCTCAACTAGACCACGCTTAGCAAGACCAGTAACGGTGCCATTGACGGAACGGGCTTCAAGACCAGTAGCTTCAGCAACCTCAACGAAGGTTTCATCAGTACCAGCGGTAGCCTGAAGGTGAGCAAGAACAGCCTGAGCTTTTTCGGATAGAACAAATGCCATGAGATAACTCCTTTGTCTCTGTGGGGTTTTTCTTTCCCCTCTTTTACTTTACTTATAGTATTATATACTATTTATTTTAGAAAGTCAATACTTTTTGAAAATTTTCTAAAATATTTTTTAGAAGTTTTCCTTTCTTCAACTTTCTATATTTATATAATATCACTATTATTTACAATAGTCAAATTTATTTTTATGAAAAGATTTCAGAAATTTTACAATCTTCCGCAGGTTTATCTGGGCGCATACGCACAAAAAATGGATGACGGAATGTTAGAGCATCCTTGTCAAGAGACATAGCTTGAACTTCACAGACTTGTCCAATATATTTATCTGGATTTTTAGCCATATCTTCTTTCATTTCATCCGTAAGGCCAGATGCTACTCGTCCAACAGCAATAAGTTTTCCCGCATCATTATATGCTCCAACTTGAATAGCTCCAGCCCAATTATAGTATGCGGCCTTAGTAATAAGTTTGCCATCATTATCTTTATATTGCCATGTATCAGGTTCTTTACCAGTATAATAATATTCTGGGTCAAGAATCTTTGTAATGACAAAATCAATATTGTCTGTTGCTTTTTTCACTTTGAAGTTATACGCTGGACGTTTATCTGCTTTGTAAGTACCAGATTTATCTTTTACGACAGCGCCCTCTCCCCCTGCCGCAATCCAACTTTGAATGGTATCATACATATCAAAACCTGTTTTGCTTGGCGCAACTTCTAGCCAATCTGGATTGTCACACTCAATATCAATATGCTTACAAAGTAGAGAATATCGTTGTTCAAATGGAAGTTCCATTAGCCATTCTTTATTATATCTAATTATATCAAAAATATAATAATGAAGCAAACCATTTTCTTTTTGACGAGCGATTGCTTTATCCGCAAGAGCGCCCATAACTTTAGTTACATCCTTACTGGTTCCGTTTGGATAATAAATTTCGCCACATAGAATTGTGCCATTTGGAAGCTGTTTTGCCCATTCCGCAAGATGCGGAACATGGTCAAGCTTTTCTGTAAGCTCTTTGGTTACACGAGATTTAGAACGGCTAAAGAAATATAGCTGTCCATCATCTGTTTTTTCAAGTTCATAAAAATAGCCATCTTTTTTAGGTTGAGCAATATATTTGCCAGAAGCAAGCTCCCGCATAAGTTTTTCACCCTCGGGAGCTTTGCCATATTTCATTGCTAATACCTGATAAGAACCTGGGTATAGGTCTGACATTATTTCTTCTTTCCTTTCCCTGCTCGTTTGGTAAGAGCAATATCTGTTTTATCAGTCTTTTCAAGAATTTTAGCATCTACTACAACATCGTTAACGCCAAGTTTAATACCAATAACTCCAAGAGAAGCCTTACCGCTTGCCCGCACCTCATCGGCGTGGAATCTAATGCGGTATCCTTCCCTACTTATTAACATTATATCATTTCCATTAGTCTCTTGGATAGATACAATTTCACAATCTTTGAGTTTTGTAGCTACCATACCTTTAATGTTGCGGGTTGTGCCAATGTATTCTGCTTTTTCAGTTTTCTTTACATAGCCATTTTCCATAGCAAAAAGAATATAAGGGCGTTTTTCATTAATAATGCTATCAAATGCCGCAATAATCTTTTCACCTTTTTCGAGAGATAGAATTGCTCCAATAGCAGTGCCTTTATCTCTTGGACTACAACTCTTTACATCTTTAGGAGAGATGCGGAAAAAGCGACCTTGATTACTGAATAGTAAAACAAAATCTTTAGTTGTGATTTTAAAAGCATCAAAACTATTTTTACGATAAGCAGCAAGAGGAATATTCTGTAAATATCCAAGAGGATTGAATGTAATAACAACATTCTCTACAACTTCTTCTTTTGCGGCTTTAGTTGCGGTAGCTTTTGTTATAGTTTTTTGAATAATTTGAGTGCGGCGCTCGTCACCAAATTTCTTAGACACTTCGTCAAAGCGAGCAATCATTTCTTTCTTTAAAAGTTCTTCTGAAGATAGAATTGCTTTGATGTGGGCGATATCTTTCTCTAGCTCCGCAAGCTCGTTTAAAAATTTATCTGTTTCTAATCGCGCAAGACGAGACAGTTTAATATCAAGAATTGCTTTAGCTTGGTCTTCATCAATTTTTAGAAAATTTTGAAGCGCTAAATTAGCGTCTTTAGTAGAAGAGGATTTTCTAATAATATCAATAACTTTATCAATGTTATCAATCGCAGCTAAAATTCCTTTTACAATCTTATGACGGAATTTTAGTTGTTCTAACTGATGTGTAAAACAATTAATATAAACTTTTTTCTCATGATTTAGATGCTCTTGAAGAGCTTCTTTCCAACTAAAGACTTTAGGGAAACGTCCGTCTTGAAGCATAGTCATATTGATACTATAAGATTTTTGTAATGAAGTATTACGATAAAGAAAATCTACAACAGCTTCAGGATTAGCTTTTTTATCTAAGTAGATTTTAATACAAACATTTTCACCAGTAAGGTCGTTAATGCCTACGATTTCCCCTGTATATTTTTCGTCAGAAGTAATCTTTTCAATTTCTGAACAAATAGTATTGGTGTAAACTCCATATGGAAGTTCAGTGATAATAATAGTATTATTCTTTTTGTCAATCGTATAAGAAGCCCTGATAATTGCGGCCTTGCCTTTACCAGTTTTTAAGCTCGCTTTTACTTCTTCTCCATTGATGATAATGCCGCCAGTCGCAAAATCTGGCTCACAATAAATTTCATCAAAAGATACATCTTCATTTTGAAGAAGCTTAATAAGAGCATTATTAACTTCTTTTAGATTAAATTGAGGAATACTGCTGGCAGTACCAACCGCAATACCAGTTGTTCCATTTACAATATTATAAAAACCGCAACTAGAAAGAACTCTAGGATACTGCTCAGTATCATCATAATTATCTACCCATTCTTCAATGCCATATTTATTGGTATCTTCTAAGAGATAAGAAGTAATAGGAGAAAGTCTGGCCGCAGTATAACGAGGTGCGGCCCAGTTGCCAGTTTCAGTAAGGTTGCCAAAAGAACCTTCTACTTCTACTAGTGGATAACGCATGGAGAATGGCTGCCCACTACGCATGATAACACCTTCACAACTACTATCGCCGTGAATATACATACGCATAGCTGACCCAATCGCCTTTAGAGTCTTTTTAAAAGGTTTATCTGCGGTAAACTTATCAGTAAACATACAATAATAAATTTGTCGAGCAGAAGGCTTGACGCAATCTCTTACGTCAACCAGAGCGCGGGATTGAATGACCGCACCAGCATATTGAGCAAAAGATTCCTCAATAACATTTTTGAGTGATATTTTAGTCAATTATTCCCTCACTTCACTAAAGTCAATATTATTAAAAATGAACTCTTTGCGGGGAGCAATGGTGGAACCCATAAGTTCTTCCAAAAGCAAAATAGCGTTTAGGTCAGAATCTAGTTCGTCCATATGCTGATTCTCACCGAACATAGAAGCCCTAGCCTGTTCTGCGGATAAAGAGCCAAGACCCTTATTTCTTTGCAGTTCTCCTACTAAAGAGCCTTTTACTTTATTTAGCTCTTGGTCAGTAAAAAAGTATTGTTCTTTGCCTTTGTTCTTTAAAATGTATAGCGGAGAACGTAACCAGCAAAGCCTACCTTCTTCAATAAATTCTGGACAAAAATATTGGAGTGCTGCCATGATTAGTAAACCGATATGATAACCATCACTGTCGCTATCCACACAAATAGCAATTTTACCATAGCGTAATTTGCTAGCATCATACTGATGTGGAATAATATTTAAAGCTTTAAATAATAATTGGATTTCTTCGTTTTTTAGTAATTTTTCTTCTGTGTTAGAGAAAGCATTAATTAACTTTCCTCGTAGCATCAAAATACCATAACTGTCTACAGGACGCGCTACAGCCATAGATGCACCAGCAGATAACATATAATGTTATATTATATAGACTATTTCTTCTGTCTAAAAGCATTTTAGACAGTCTATCGTTTCGGTTTTCAAGCGCTTCGTTTCCTAAAACGCTGCTATGTGTCAATAATAGCCCTACTTCCCAACAACGGGAATAGTCGTTACAGACTGAAATATATTATGCCAATTCCCAATGAGCGGGTTCATTTGTGGAAGGAACTTTCCCGCTTATTTTATACTTTGGATTTTCTTGAAAAACAATTTCTCTGATGTGTTTTCCACCATCTTTTATATTTGCCCACTTAGCAGCTTGCCTTAAAGAGTCAAAAACAAGACCTGTTTCAATATTTCTTACTGAAATTGCATTTGGCTGTTGATTACCATGAGCTTGTGAAGATGTCGCTTCTCGATGTAAACAATATTTTCTAACAACAGAAGTAGCTCTATTAACTTCTTTTGAAATTTTTTCATAACTTAGCCCTTGGCTTCGTAATTCTCTCATTTTATTGATTTCTTCTTGAGAGCATTGCCGTTCAGTGTTATTTTCTCCTAAATGGGTATTTCCTTTTATATTAGCTTTTGCATAAGTTGCGTGCCATTGTTTATTTTCATCAGAATAAACTTCAGGCAAAATCCCCAGCCAAGTTTCATAATGCCAAACTTTACGAAAACCTCGCTTAGAAATAATTTTCTCATAACGGGAATATGCTTCTCTAAAAGGAATGTGAGCATCATACATTAGTCTAATTTCTTCTACTTGTGGCAAAGTAAGAATAGCTCTTCCATTTGTTTCATAACGATTGCTCTCTCCGCCTAACGTCATATTATATCCATTTTTATAACTATCATAACATTGAATATAATATATCTCTCGTTTATTTAATTCTAATATATCGCATTCTTCTAAAACTTCATAATAAAAGTTTTTTACTCCTAAATTTTTCATCGCTTGATGAATTTCAGTATAAGAATCTTGTCTATCTGACCTAGCTGAAGCACAATGAGCATACCAACGTGCTTGAATATTTACACTTTGTCCAATATAGACTTTATCGTTAATAGTATTTTTGATAATATAAATTCCACAAATTTTTGACATAAATATATTTCCTTCCACGAGACATTACCCTCGTTAGCCGATTAGAAAAACCGACCCCTATTGACCAATAGGAAAAATAGATAAGGGCAAATCTGCCTATTTACCCTCTACGATTAGAAGAGTAGAATCTTCACCAAGATATTCTGCGTCTTTTAGTTTATCAGGATGTAAAATTTTTACCTTGTTATTTGCAGCCTTTTGCCTGTTTTTGACAGCCGCACGAGCTTTCTTCGCGGCTTCCGCTGCTTTACGAGCAATTAGGGCTTTCTCAATAATTGCGCTAGCATCTTCTGGATTATTATCTAGCCACACTTCTAATTTTTGTCCAAAAATAGAAGCAAAACTCGTATCAATTTTAGTAATAGTGTTTTTTACCTGCGCTTCGTACTTTACATTTTCCGCAGTAATATTAGAAACTAAAATCAAACCTTCTTGTAAAGAAGCGCCATCTAGATTTTTATCTTTTTCACCTAAAAGATGGTTTTCTTTAGCCCATTTGTTTAGAATACGAGTAATTGTAGATTTCATAGAAGCAATATGTGGACCAGCGTTGGTTAGGCCGCAATTGACATATGAAATAATATTAGAAGACGAAGCACCTGTATAAGTCAAGCCGACACTCATACCTTGTTTACCATAGCTAAATTCTTCAATAAAATGATTTGAAACAATTTCAATATTGTCCTTGACTTGATTATTTAGTAAGTCTGCAATTCCATTTTCATGTGAAATTTTCTCACCATTATAATCAATAATTAGACCAGGACATAAGCAAGTAATTTCATTACAAAACTGTTTTACTTTAGATTCATTGATAATTGGAGAATCAAAAAATTCTTCACTAGGATTAAAAGTTACAGTTGTACCATGCTCTTTAGTGCTTTTTCCTAATTCTCTCTCTTGGAAAACACCCTCTTTAAATTGAACTAATTCGTATTTATAATTGCGGCAACTATATACTTCCATAGAATGTGAAAGGAAGTTGGTCAGTTTACCACCTTGACCATTTTTACCAAGGCTTACACCAGAATAAGTGCCATCATTTCTAAATTTTCCACTTGTATTGAGAACATCAAAACTAGCTTGTAAGGTAGTCTCGCCATCTTCTCGAAGCTCATTGATGGGAAAACCTCGACCGCAATCTTCTACTGAATAGATATGTTTTTTATTATCTACTTTAACAATAATTTCTTTACCATATCCAATATTGTATTCATCAATAGAATTCCCTAGAATCTCAATAATTAATTGAGTAGCATCAGAGCAATCGCCCGCATATACATCACTACGTAGTCTAACATGCTCCAATGGAGAAAGAGATTCAATTTCTTTATTCAAACAATATCCTTTCTCTATCTTAACCAATATATAAATATATTATATCATATTTATATCAAAATGTCAAATAAAAAACTCCAAGGCATATTTTATACCTCGGAGTAAAAATTATTTTTTATTTTTATGTAATTTTTCTGCAATTTCTCTCATTTGTTTACGTTCATACAAGAGAGTATCAATTTTAGTAGATATGGATTCTCTCATACCAGCAAGCTTATTTTGATTATCTTTTGCTTGTTTGCCAGCGCTAAAGCTAAGTTCTTCTAAATAATATAGCGCAGGATTATCTTTATCAAGCTCGTCCATAGGAATATTGTTCAATACATAACAAAGAGCTTCATTGATCGCGTCTGCCCGCACATTTAATCTTTTAGTGCGGCGTTTCTGAATTTCAAAGTCAGCTCGCATTTCCGCAATCTTACAACCGTCCCATTGATTAGCAATCTCTTTATCTTCATCGTTTAAGAAAGCATGACCATAAATCCGCCCATATGGAGAGTCTTTTACAACTAAAGAATATCCATCCTCTTGGTCATATTTAGTATATACAATTTTAGTTTTAGACACGTTATTCTCCTAGCTTTTTGACTCTGCGATAAAGCATTGTTACTTTATCATTAATTTGTTTAGTATCGTGAAAGTGACCAAAATACCAATGTTTAAATGGTTTTTCTTGAATAATTTGGTCATAAAATTTATCAAGCCATTTTTCAGTAGTTTTATCAACTTTGCTTTGGTCAATACCATTCATAAAAAGATACCTAATATGCGGTTCAAGCTGTAATGGACATGTGTGAGAAACTACATAATCAATGGCAGTATCAGATTCCATAAAATCATCGTATAGATCAGTAAATTCTTCTTCTGTAAGCTGTTCTCTTGGAGTGTAAGGCCAACCTTTAAGAAGTCTGTAATCTTTATCTACGGAATAAGCGCCTGGAATAAAAAGAATTTTATTTCCAGCTACGTTATAAATGCCACCAGTATCCCAAATATAATGAATATTTGGATATTTATTTTCAATGACAACGGACATATTATAAATAGTATTATCCATATGCCAGCTATCATCATTAAAATGATTCTCAAAATAGCGATTATCATGATTGCCGCGCATGATAAGCCAATTACAAGAACAATCGCCCATAATCTTCTTAGTAGACCGCATATTATAGCTGCCATATTCAAGACTAGCATCGCCCGCAATAATAACAGTATCTTCTTTTGAAAGATGCGGGAGTTGGCTTATTATATCATAAATGCGATTTTTATCACCATGAATGTCTCCTGTGATATATACAGTCATTACTCCCCTCCAAAAATAGTGTAAAAATAAGTGTTCATCACTGCTCGCAAGCAATTGTCCAAGAGCATATTAGCTTCAGCATCAAATTCCATAGCGGAATGATTTTGTTCATAATCATGTACCATTATATCCATATGCGCAACAGCTTTACTAGCCATCATTCTAGCCGCTTTTAAATCAATATTGGCTTCATATCGTTTGATAGCATGAAGCTTATTTACATCTTTTGGAATGAGACAATCTTCATATTTTTCTCCCGCAATATATCTTTCAAGAAAATCTTGGATGCGGAGAATGTGGCAAAGCTGTTTAGAATCATAACCATACTTATCTATAAGTTCTTTTTTAGTGGGAAACTCACGAGTGAGGTCTTTAGATTTTTCATGGCACATGCCGCACATACATCTGATTGCGGCTAATGGATTCATATGAGCAAGTTTTTCATTATTCTCAACCAGAATATTCCAATAATAAGCATATTTAGGATTGACAATAACATAATCACTAAAAAGAATTTCTACAAAATTAATATTCTGTTTGCGAAAAGTATTAAAATATAGTCGTATATCTTTACAATCTACATGTTCTTCATTTTCCATAATTAGAGTATGACTAATTGGTTTCTTATTAAATATTAAATCTTCCATATTAGGAATAGCTAATACTTTAGTGTCAATATCTGAGTGTTCATCATCCATATGATAATTTTGAGAACCTTGTAACGCAATAACAAACCAATCATTCTGGTATGTCTCTTGGAACTTATGCAGGTGTTCCATCATGCGGTCAAGAATACGTTTTGTTTTTTCTTCTAAAGTTTCCAATATGACCTATCCTCATAATAATTGTCTGTGGGCCAAATCTTATCTACTAATTTTGCTATAAGCATTAATGGTAATGAAAAATAACTAAAGGAATACAGGTAAGAGATACTAATCCAATAGCAATTCCATCCCACATTTTATCTTTCCAACTATACATATAATACTCCTTTCTTTATTGTATTATAACATAAAACAATTCTATTTGTCAATTTCTATGAAAATTTTTCCTATGCGGAAGTGCCGAAATCTCGGCCAAATATCATGCTTTCTAGCAACCGCTAAATAAAAAGGCTATTCTTCCCAATTGGGAAAAATAGCCACAAGTTCATATCCTACGCCATAATTATCATTAATGTATTTCCAGCCCTCTTTGCTAGTCATATGAATTTTTTCTACAATCTCTTTTGTTGCTAAAGAAGAAATTCCCCACCAAGTATGGTTATTATTTAGATAAGCCTTATAATATCCTTTACCAAAATCCATTGATTTTCCTTTCAAATAAAAAAAGGGAGCAGTCCTAAAACTGCTCCCTCTCATAAGAATTCTTTCGCTCTTGAAGGGCGCGTTGCTTTTCTTTTTCTTTGCGCTTCATGCGGATTGTATCATTTTTTTCTTTATGAACAATCTTAGCCTTCTTAGTGAGTTTGACGAAACTGGAATCTTCAAAATCTTCATCCCAGTCCTCATAATTGATTTTCATCAATAACCTTTCTTAGAATTCTTACTATTACTAACTCCAAAAGGAGTATAATAAACTTTGGGGCCGCTGCTGGGACTCCAACCCAGAACTTTTTCTTTAGAAGAGAAAATTTCTATGCAATTGAATTACAGCGGCATAAAAGGAAGTGTTTTTATAGCTCAAACCCTTACCATGAAAAACTCTGCTACACCTGCGCTGTTATAGTGCCTCAATTACTAATGCTATCTCACCAGCAGCGCTCGGCTACAGTTTCTGTTACCGCACCCTACACAAACATTTTTATTGAAGATAGCAGATAGACTATCTTCTCAGACCCCAGCCCTAGGCCCATAGGAGGATTATTTCTAATCACTAGCTTTAGCATACCCTATTATAATGGCTGTTTATTTATAAAAGAGAATAGTGAAAATTATCAAAGACCTTCGCCTTACCCCTTCCATATTGTGTAATCTTCAGTCATAGAGCGAATAAGTCTGAACAATAAGACGCGACCCTATTGCTTCTTATCCGATTGATATATATCAAATAAACTCTAAGAGAATTGGTTATCTCCAACTTTCACCCACATTCAGAAAAAAGAAACCATAATATTTTTATCACCTTGCGTTGATTTGGGCTACTCGCACTGGATACTCGGGTTATAGGAGAATTACCTCCATCAACAACGCAACGATTTGTTTGTTTGGTGTTCCTAATAGTTTGTCTAGCTACCACACTAGCACTTATCAGGTTATTGCGGGACTCCCGCCGTCTATTACACAAACCCCAAGTTCCATACCTTTTATTCACAATACGGCTTAGCACTTCAGCAGACTTTTGGATTTACTTCCTTATATCTCAATAACTTTTCAGTTATTCAAGCCTTACCACTACAAAGTATCCTTTATATTGACTTGGCATCTACTGAATCCATGACGGCATTGTATTGCCTTCTACACATGGTTCAAATAATTTTCACTATTCTCTTTTCAAACAACTCACAGTGGGCGGGACTCGAACCCGCGACCCAATGCTCTCTCATTCGCTCTACCAACTGAGCTACCACTGCCCCTCTTCATCTTCAACGGAGAGAAAGATGAAGCATTTATTATATCATCAAGCACCAAACCCGCAAATTGTCAGGAGGAGAGGAAGGGTGCTTGTGAATACATTCTATCTCAACTTTTGACTTCTTTATTATATCAAATATTTTTTAAGAAGTCAAGAAAAATTTATTTATCGAAAAGATAAAAAGATTTATCACACTTAGGACAATACATTAGATTAGTATTGTCAGGACGAATCATAGTGGTGTCACACTTTTTACATTTGAACTGCTTACCACCACGATATTTACGAACTTTAGGCTCTTCCGCAAGACCAGCATTTACAAGAGCTTTCTGGAGTTGATTCATCTTTTCCTCTTTCTTACAATATATATTATATAATATTTTTTATCTATTTGACAAGAAGATTTTTTATTCTCTCCTCAATGTTTCGTTTCATTATATTGCGAAATAGATAAAAGTCACTATCAGTATATCCATTATCAGTTGGCAGCGAAAGATGAATATTTTGTTTTACTAAATACTCAATAGGACTAAGCCGCATATCTTTATAAATCTGCTCAATCGAATCTTTCATTTTATTCCCCAACCAGATGAACGATACATTTGCGGCCAAGGCTCTTTGCGTAGTCGAGGGTATATTTAGTGCCACGACTATGACCATCCCAAAAAGCAATTACATAGTCTGCATACTCTACCATTTCTTTATCTCGCACAAGCGGAGCTCGTTTTCCATAGACTTCATAGTTAGGAGGGAAAATAATAGATTCAATGTTATTATTTTTTGCCCATTGCTCTGCTAAAGTATCTACTCCAATAGCACCACCATGTACTACTTGGCCCACTTCTTTTGGATGAATATATCGTCCAATAGGCAAATCAGTAATTGAACGAGAGCCACAAATAAGAACTATTGGTTTAGAAGTACGGGGCATAGATTTTCTCCTGTGGTTTCCCAATAAAATATATACATCTTGCGGGCAGAATCATGATATAGATTGAAATACTTATCTACATTTTCTCGCTTGCCAAGCCAGGTGAGTGTTTCACGCAGTTCATCATTATAAACTACCCATCTATCAATAATAAAATTATAAGCATCATTCATAGACATATGAATACCATTTGTAAAATCTCGCATTACAACATGGTCAGGAGCATAGCAAAAACCAAAATCTGTTCCATTCTCCTTATTCCACTTGTCAAGATTTTTATTCATAATATTATCTGGGATTAGAATAACATGTTGCATTAGAACAGCCTTTCATGGGCAAAACCATCATCGGTGGTATAATAAATATCTCGGATACCCTTATCCCGCAAAGCAGCAGTACATGCTGCACAAGGACGAGCTACACCCTGTCCTAGCCGCAAACCAGGTGCGATGCGAAAAACATAAACTCGTACCTTAGAATAATCAACTTGCTGGTCAAGGGGATAAGGAATTGAAGACAACGCAGACATCTCAGCATGAAGAGAATGACGAATAGGTTTACCGCTATACTTGAACTGACGATACTTTTGATTATACTTCTTCTGCATAGGAGAAGTTTTATCGCTATTATGACCAGTAGCGATAACATGGCCCTTATAAACCATTACGCATCCAAGTTTAAAACCGTCATAAGTAGAATTTTCAGCAGCCTTACGAGCCAACTCAAAATACTTATAATCATTCTTGCTAAACTTCCCCATGCTAAATAACTCCTCTTTGTCTCTCTCTCAACTTATATTATTATAACATAATAATTTTCCAAGAGACAAGAAAATTATTTAATCAAGAATTTCATCATTTTCACTATCATATACCAGACCTACCAATTTATAACAGAACTCTGGTTCAAATCGTAATAAATCATTTAGATCGGTTACGTCAATACCTTCTGGATAACAAAGTTCGAGTTCATCAAAGAAAGTATCCAACAGTCCACGACTTTGAAGTTCACTATAAGTATGAACAGCGCCATACCATGGCTCATAGTTACACACATCTGCATCAAGTTTTAGCATTTATATCTCCTAATGAAAACGCCTACGATACTCATATGAAATAACAGCAGCACACTGAGCAACGTTTAGGCTGCGGACAGAGCCATACTGCTGAACATATACCATGTCATCACACATTTTAATGGTATCTTCTGACAAACCTCGCTGTTCTTCTCCATACACAAAAGCAGACTTTTCAGGAAAATCAATATCCCAAAGACTTTTTGGATTATAGGACTCTATATTATCTACAGCATAAACCATATATTTTTTAGTGTGAAGAAAATCAATAACCTCTTTCATATCAGAAGCATGGTATACATGCTCATACAAATAAGTACCAACAGCTCCTTTGCGATTATATTTATGTCGGCCGACAATATAAACCTCTTGTCCTAAAAAAGCATTATTCGCTCGAATGACAGAGGCCTTATTAAAATCAGAAGAGAGGTTTTGACACACCGCAACCAAAGGCGCACGATTCTTGTCTAAATCAGCACGAATTTCAGCTACAGTATTTTCTTTATAGATAGACAAAACATTATTGTTCATAGAAGGTTTACCGTCTAAATTAATACGATAAGGAGTGATCATATTACCCAATCTTTTCTAAAATATAGTCTATAGAAATCTTATCTTTATCCCAGTATGGAATTCTAATTAATAAAATACCATTTTCCTTACAGTATTTATTCTTAATATTATCTCTATATTGAATATTTTGTAACGAATCTACAGAATTATACCATCCTTTAAAGTGTTGTTCTCCATCATATTCAATACAACAATTATAATCTGGTAAGTAAAAATCAAACCTTAATTTTGCATTAGTCTTAGGATTAATACAATCTGAAAAAGTTTTTTCTGGAATAAAAGTTAAATTATTATCTTTGAGAATCTGTTTAATTTTTTCATTATATAAAGAGTTCAAACATCCACAAGAAGAAACTCCTTTATGCAACAGACTGTCAGAGCGAATCTCCACTAAATTTCCATCTCGTAAACATTCGCATAACCAAATAGTATGGGTTTGATTTCCTTTTTTGTAACTTTTTCCAGTATTTTTAATTACCTTTAAATAACCAAATGTTTGTCCAGTTAAGTCTCTTTGATATTTTTTGCCAATATCTTTACGTAAACACCCGCATGATTGAGTATTGCCATTCAATAAATTATGAGAAGTAACTTCTACAATATGTCCACAATCACATTGGCATTTCCAAATAACTCTACCATCTTTTCGTTTATCTGTTTTTTCTATAACCGTTAATTTCCCAAATTTTTGTCCTAATAAGTTTTTATGATTTAACTGACCAAATTCTTTGTTTCGTTTCTGCAATAAACATCCGCAAGATTTCGCATCTCCCCGACTAATATTATCCAATCTATTAATAAAATGTTTACCACATAAAGGACAAATAAATTCTCCTAGATACTTTCCTTTAGCATCTTTTTCCAGTCTTTTATATAAAATAATCCCATGCGGGCCACAAACATCACCATCTTGTATTTTAAATTTTTTAGGCATAAAACTCCTTTAACTACCGACATTTCCTCGTTATTATTTATAATAAATACAACAATATAATTATAAAGAAATGCCCATCATTTAGTAAAAAAGTTCCTTACGCCAAGACTTATCCTTGCGATTATACTTCTTCTTATTCTTGTGCGGCCCGCACCCATTAGAATATCCGTTGAAATAAGGCATTGCCGCACGAGTTGCTTCAAGAGCAGTCATAACAACAATACGTTCCGACTTTATCTTTCTCTTGGACAATGCCCTATCCTTTCTACTCTAATTCAGCAAACTTATTCATAATATTCATCAGAGTTTCATCGTCCTCTTGGAAGAATATATCGCCCTGCTGAAGATTGATATAATTATCTACAAGCTGTCCAAATCGCTGGTCAGGAAAGTGATACCACAGTTGACGCAAATTTTCACAAATCACATCAATACGATATGAGTCACGCACACTTTTCCTTTTCTCAACTTCTTTATTATATTATACTATAATTATAAAGCTATCGACTAAAAAATTTTTTGCGAGAAGCTTTAAGGTCAATTTTTCCTTTTTTATCTGTCACAATATCAGGGCGAGATTTAAAGAAAATATACTTATCCGCAAATGGCTCTTCAAGAAATTTATAAGATGCTTTTGGAATTTGACCCAAACGCTTTACAATAGGATTGATACTAATTGGATTATAATTAATATCATTAATAGATACACACAGATGTTGAATACTATCTAATTTGGTTCCATGAAGGTGGCCCATAACATTAAGATTTCCAGCTACCATAGGATATTGCGGCTCATGTGAAAGTAAAACACGACTTGTAATATAGGTTGGATAACGATAAACCTCATTGAAATGCTCTTTGAACTTGTCAAAATCAGAAGCGGAATCATGATTGCCATAAAGAAAATATACTTCACAACCATAAGCCCGCATTTCGTCAATCCAATAGAGATAATCTGTATCTCCAAAGTCTCCTAAAATCCAAAGACCGCAATCGGGATGCTTTTGTGCCCAAGAGATAAGCATGTTATGAATATATGTATCATGCTCTTGGATGGTTTTGAATTGAGTACGTTCAAAGAGAATTACTCCTCGCGGTTCGCCTGCTTGGTTAATCCAATAGTGATTAATATGTAAATCTGAACAAAAATACATTTTTTCAAACGGAACCATTACAAACTCCAATAATAAGAAACTTGCGGGAATTAGATAATTTATTTAGATAGAAATTTTAAAATATTCGCATAATTGAGGAACATATTATAACGAATATTATCTGCTACTTTAGAATTAGAATAAGTGAGCCAAGTGCCCCCAATAGCGGCTACACAGGCAATTGTCATAAAAATATCAACCATTATTTGCTTTTATACTCCCTTTTCCATTCAGCATACATTTCTTCTTCAGTCATTCCACTATCTTTATACCAATCTTTATAATCTTCAAAAGATACCAAACTGCGGACATCCGCAATATCCCAAGATTCATTCATTTTACGATAGGCGTTGTAGTTAGGGAAATCAAGGTCATTCTTATATTTGCGGCGAAGCTTGCGATTAAAAATCTTTTTCCAGCTAGTATCGCCCGCATATTTGATAATTTCAGAACGACGATATGAACGAGACATATTATCTCCTTACTCTTGGAGCTTATTCCCGCAAGTTTTTATTACTTAGAGTCTAGTATAATAAGGCAACTTGAATGACCAGGACTGTATATATATCTGTCTGGTGCAATTATCTTGACTTCACAAGAATCTACCCAAGGATATTTCTCTGCAATATCAATCAGAAAATCCTCAAGAGTAAGTATCTTTTTATTATTAGAATAGACAGTCACATTAGCCATACCGCCTGCGGCTCCCATACCCCAAACTTCGCGCAAATCTTTGAATGTCATTCTATGCCTTTCTTTAACTTGTTTTATTACTATTATATTATAACAAAAAAGAGGGCTATTTGTCAAGCCCTCTTTTTATTCTTATTTAATTTTATTTTCCCACATTTACAATAGGAGTGCTATTACCATCAGTTACAACTACGTTGCCATTCTTTCCAAGAGACTCAAGAGTATCGTAGTACTGCTTAGTCAGAACTTCAGGAGTTAGAGATTCAGCAAGTTTGCGGTTAGCTTCGGCGGCTTTTTCTGCTTCCATAACTTTTGTCTCAGCAGCAATTTTTGCGCTTTCTTGTTCGTTAAGTTTGGTCTGCTTTTCTACTTCTGCTTCCTGAGCCTTAGCATAAGCATCAGTAATAGATTGAGGATAAGAAATATCCTGAACGGTTACTTGTTCAACGGTAAGGCCAATCTTTTTCCACTTCTCAGATAGAGCCTTTTCAATAGCATTAGTATACTGCGCACGGTCAGTTAGAAGTGTGATGGTATCAAACTTACCAGCTTGTTCACGAGCTACAGAACGCACATCTTGAGAAACATAGTTCTGAGTAAAGGTAGTTTGATCACCATACTCGCTATATAGATATTCGGCAGTAGAAGGGTCAAGAGAATAATTAACCTGAATATCAATACTTGCTTTGGCACCAGAAGCATCGTTAATGGTTACTTTAGAACCTTGCGCAGAGCCACCATCATATTTGTATTCAGTGTCACCATACATATTGATTAGGTTATTACGAGTATCATATGTAATAGCTTTAGTCCAAGGCGCTTTTACGTGAAATCCTGCTTCTTCGCTATGTCCTGCAATGGAGCCGCCCCAATTTACAAGAACAACTGTTTCGCCAATATCTTGCGGATATACGCAAGTAAATACAAAAATAATTGCGGCAATAACGGTTACAATTCCCGCAGGTAGTAGACAACCACGTTTTTCCATTTATTTCCTTCCTCTTGGAATAATACCTTAATTCTCTTCCACTACGGTAATGCCACCTTCAATTTGAACGCGCTTACCATTAGCAATAAACGAAACACCCTGCGAAGATTCACTCTCAACTCGCATTGAATCATCATGCCAGGAAGCAATCTTATCGCCCTCATAATCATAAAGAGTAACAGCGTGGTCCAGGCCAGAAGTACCAGATTCAAAATCCTTGCCCATACTTTCAAGAGCAGTACAGCCACTAAGACTAAAAACTGAACAAGCTGCAAAGCTAATAATGGCAATCTTAGAAATGAGTTTCATTTATTTCCTTTCTTCTTTTTTCTATAATAATATTATATCATAAAATAAAAGCAAAAGGCAAATAAAAAAATACCCTATGAATAAAAATATTCATAGGGTAAATAAATCTACTACGAGGAAAGTAAGGGATTCGAACCCTTGAGACGCTACTAACGCCTGCTTGTTTTCTAGACAAGTTCCATAATCCAGACTCGGACAACTTTCCTTGTAGTAGATTCAAAAAAAAATAATTGGCGGAGTGATTGGGTTCCGACCCCAATACCACGAATGGTACGTTCTGCTTAGCAGGCAGACCCAGCTCCCCGCTGGTTATCCACTCCAAAATATTTACCAAAAGTGTAATCTTTTGCTAATCTGATTTTATCAATTATTAGTGTTTTTCAAAACCGTCCCCTTTGCCAACATTGGGTAAATCTCCATTCATACGAGACGCTAATTTTTCAAAATAATCATCTTCATTATCAAACAACTGTGCGGCTAAGTCTCCTTTAAGACAAAAGTAACAAGGAGAATTATTTGAAACACTTTGATATGAGCCACACTCTTCGCAATATTTGTCTCTCCAAAATATTGCATCTTTTATTTTTTGAATAAAATTAAGCATAAAATCCTTTATAAAATAAGTTGGTAGGCAGCCCGAGAATTGAACTCGGATTAAGCGGTTATAAGCCACCCGTTCTAACCATTAAACTAGCCGCCTACAGCAAGTTATTTCATCATCTTCTTTATCATAGTATCTACAGCATTCTTACCATACTTTTCATACAAACCATGCAAATAATAAGCATCTCCATAAACAATAGAAAGATAACCTTGACGAGTTTCGTGATGCAAAAAATCGTATACTTTATCCGCCAATTCAGAGTTATCAAAATAAATATCTTCCTGCACTGGCTTTTGAGAAATATCGTTCACTCGTGCCGCGTAAATATCTTCAATATTCACAGGCCGCAATCCATTAGTATCTACACCAACATGAAAGCTGCCATCATGGTATCCAATAGGAGCAGCAGAATGAACATGTCCATAGCACCAAATCATAGCGCGCTTACCATTCTTAGTAATGCTCTTGGACATTTCTTCATTCCACATAGGATAATGAGACATACAAAAGAGAATTCCCTTATATTCAATCTGCTTAAAATCTACAACTTCAATTCCAAGAGACTCATAAATAGCAATACGCTTATCAGTATCATGGTTACCCCGTACTAAAGTAGCTTTTTTATAATTTAAAGAATTTAAAATAGGCTCTATCTTTTGGACTTCACCCATAAAAAAATCTCCTAAAATATAAACAATATCTTCATTAGAAATAGTCTGATTCCAATTATCAATAAGTGTTTGATTCATTAATTCAATATTAGAAAAAGGCCTAGTAATATTTTCATATTCTAAAATGCGGTTATGATTAAAATGACAGTCGCTAATTAAAAAAATTGCCATTTTTCTCCTTTAATTTTATTCCTTGAACCAACGATATTTTTTACCAGTTTTTGTCGATTGAACAATACAATTGTTATTATTTAAACTTCGTTCAATGGTTTTTCGATTTAATTCTGTAGCTTTAGAAGCTTCCGCTATTGATTTAAAATATTGCTTTGTATTATTTTCATCTAAAAAATAAACAAGTATACCAGATTTACCTTGTTCTGTTTGAACATTTTGTTTTTTACAAATACGATTAAAAGTATCATACGAAATATTAAAATATTTTAATGTAGCACTAATACTTCGCTTTGTTTGATAATATTCTATAATCTTATTACAGATTATCTCTGAATGAATTGTTTTAAAATTAGTTCCAAACTCTCGTTTACATATATTATAAATAGTTTTTTTATTACAATGATATTGATCAATAATTTCTTGGTTAGAAGCACCTGCTAAAATCATTTCTTTAATAGCTTTTACAGGATAGAGACTTTTGCTATCTTGTCCTCCTAATGTGGAATTATAACCATTATAATAGCTATTATAATATTTAATCCAATACCTTTCACGGTCATCTAATTCTTCATTGTCAACTTGCTCTAATTCTTCTATAGTGAAATTTTCAATTCCGTATTTTCTCATTGCTGAATACAAATGCGTCTTATGCCCATTTTTAGCTCTAAATAAATGAATTTTCCACCGTTTAGAAATTAGTTGTATCGTTTGTCCTATATAAACTTTATCATTAATAGAATTAGAGATTTTATAAATATAACCCATAAAAATCTCCTCTCCTTGATACTATTATATTATATAATATATTTTTATCTCTTGAAAAGAGAATTATTTCTGGCACGTGCGGAACGACTTGAACGCTCACCAAAAGTTTTGGAGACTCTTATGCTACCATTACACCACGCACGTATGGAGTTCCGCCTTGGTAATGCTCCAAGCTAAACGCCTTTGCAGGGCGCTGCATAACTTCTCTGCCAACGGAACATAAATAAAAAAAGAGCGGATATAATGTAAAAAGAAATTAATTTATATATCTTGTCATATGAAGTATCTTTTTACCTATCACGCTCTTTTAAAAATTTTATGGTGGGCAAGGCTGGAATTGAACCAGCGACACAAGGATTTTCAGTCCTTTGCTCTACCAACTGAGCTACTTGCCCTTTGGTACTCACATCAAGATTTGAACTTGAAACCTTCTCCGTGTAAAGGAGCTGCGCTACCGTTACGCCATGCGAGTATTTGGTGCACACTCAGGGTAACGCTCCCCGCGAATCATAAGATACAGATTTTACAGACCTGTCCACCTCTTTAGTGGGATACGTGTGCACTATTAATTAAATAGGCTTAGTGGGCCTGGAGAGATTTGAACTCTCAATCCCTTAATATGGGCGACAGATTTTAAGTCTGTAGTGTATGCCTATTCCACCACAAGCCCACTAAGCCTATTCAATAATTTAAAATGGTCCGCGCGGAAAGATTCGAACTTTCACTGAGCTGGATTTGAATCAGCTTCCTCTGCCATTGGGATACGCGCGGAAATAAAATTATGGTAGCTCCTGACGGTTCTGCCCCGTCTTTTGATGCCTGAGAAACATCTGTCCTAACTAGTAGACGAAGGAGCCGAGCGAATGACGGGACTCGAACCCGCAAGCGAATAATGCACTGACTTGGAAGGACAGCGAGTTACCAATTACTCTACATTCGCATTTTTAAACAAAAAAATGGTGAGCGTTCTGGGATTTGAACCCAGGGTCTTTGGATTAAGAGTCCACTGCATTTAACCAGCTATGCTAAACGCCCACTTTAGTAAGACCAATTCTTGCTTGCTCTCACGGTAGGTCCTGCCCCTACGACATCTTGTTTAACAGACAAGCGCTCTACTAACTGAGCTACGTGAGAACGAGCAAGAATCAAATCTTGCTTTTGGAATTATTACTGCTTTTCAGCAGCACGAATTTGACGTTCAATCTTACGAAGAACACCAGTTCCTTCGCTTGTCTTACCTCGGCTCATAATAATGTTTTTACGTTCAAGTAGAGCCGCAAGAGAGTAAGTCATAACAATTCCTTTCTTATTATATCATACTAAATAAACTTTATCAAGTTTATTTTTATAACCATTGGTCGCGAGGTGCCGTTGATGCTACGACTTATCAGAGCTTATGAGACTCCGTGAGATACTGACCTCCCACCCGCAATTTTTACCAAGATAAAAGATAGACTAACAGCGTACTCACTCTTACGAGCTTATGGGTGATTCTAGGGTACTGATTCTATCTGGTACTTTTACCCTTTATTCCCTCTTGGCATACTTATAGTATATCATAAAATTTTATCTGTAGCCAAATAAAATTTTATAATCAAAAACTAGATGATACAGGACGCATTATCTTGCAGTAGCGAACCCAGCGTTCCAGTCTAGTCAAGATTGCTGATGCCTTAAACCACTACCAGGGGTCATTCTCCCCGACACTGTATCTAAATATATTGATTAGCGTAGCTAACCTAGGTTTTAGCAACTTTGTTGTTAAAAACCATTATAATATATTTTCTAATCTATTGAAAAGAAAATTTTTATAATCTGTTGGCAGCGACATCAGGATTCGAACCTGAAATGCCTTGCGGCGCTGGAACCAAAATCCAGGGACTTACCAATTAGTCTATGTCGCTATGGAAGCCGCATGGAGAATTGAACTCCAATTACAACTTTGAAAGAGTTGCGTCCTGACCATTAGACGATGCGGCCATAAAGTTGAATTATTATAAATAATTCAATCAAACTATAATATATTATAACATTTTATTTAACCAAAAGTCAAATAAAAATTATAAACCAAATTGCGGACAGAGCTGCGATATACTCCGCTGGCCTTTATCGGGATGAGAGCCTAACCAATCCTTTCACGTTTCGCAGAGGTACGTTTTGCTTACCATACGGTTCAAGGCCGCAGCTAAGCTATAGCAAGGAGAAGGGAAATAACACGAACAACGAAAGGAGGAGATACACTATCCTTGCTATAAAATTATTCTCTATCAGTAAAAGCAGGAAACACCACGAGCAGGTTGAGAATATAGTTTCCCATGGAGCCGCGCACAAGACTTGAACTTGTAACAGGTCGATTACAAATCGACTACTCTGCCAATTGAGTTAGCGCGGCATCAGGAAAAGCATTGTAATAAAGGGGAGGTGGTCATGCTTTTCCAGAGGGTATTATCTACACACGGTAGCAATACTGGGTTTATATGTTCACACAACATACGGCACCCGTTATTTCAGACCCAACATGCTCGTCAGCAGCCTTGGGAACCTTTCACCATTATCTGCAACTAATGGCTTACATATTGGATTTATTTTTGTCTTGACCGTCTTTCCATTTGCGGCACTCAAAGTGGTTCTCCAGACCCCAAGACAGGATTCGAACCTGCACTATCAAGATAAATACCAACGACCTTATTACAGGAATTAAATATTCAATTGTACTTGGAGATTTTACCGTGGCTACCAGACACCAGCCATTTTGTAGTGAGGCCAAGCACTCGGTTGCGCAACCTATATTAATAGTAATGCAATTACAGAAAGGATTCGAACCTTTAGCTAGAGACTCCATCAAGGATTTTCTCTTATGTTACCATTACACCACGTACATTACTAATAATATTATAACACAATATTATTCACTATGTCAATAATATTTTTTTAACCTAACTTTAAGTTCGTCACCAGGGATAGGTCAGCCCGCATTTAATATTATAACATAATTTTTATATTATGTCAATAATAATTTTTTGACCAGAAAAAATCTTTTTATTTTTTCTTTCAACACTAAATATATTATAACATAAATAATTTCTTTTTGTCAAAAAAAATTATTGATTATAATAATCTGTTAGTTTCTTGAATCGCTCAGCATATTGAACTTTTGTTCCGCCCTTGCCTGTAGCAAGCTTGTCCGCAAGTTCATCAATCTCGGTACTTAAATTATTGAGCGCACAGTAATAGTGGTCTGCTTGACGCTCTTGCCAATCTCTATCCTCTTGGAGAACTTTATAATTTTCGCGCCACTCCTTGCTATACATATTGGCTAATGTATAAATATCAAAACCAAGTCCCTCAAGATAATCATTGAGAGAAGGAACGTCAGCAATAAAGGTTCCATCTTTTAGAATAATAATATCATCTAAATCCATATTAACTCTGTTCCTTTCTCTCAACTTCTTTATTATATTATATAATATTTTTTATTCTTTTGTCTAAAAAATATTTTTACTTTAGGAGAGAATCAATATAGTCGAGAAAATCCCCATCAAAATCTAAAATATCATCAAGGGTAGGACGAGATTCTTCTTCATCATCTTCAGCTTCAAGAGCATAAAGTTCATCTTCAACAGCATTATACTCAGAATCAAGGTCACGATAACGGTCTTCAAGTTCAATCATGCGACTATGAACTTCCTCAATTTCTTCAGAAAGAACTTGAAGTTTATCCTCTAGTTCACGAACCTTTTTAGTCTTAGCATCTTCTTTAGGCTCTTCCTTCTTATCTTCAACCTTAGCAAGAAGTGCTTCTTTGATTAGTCCAGCCATGAGCTTCTGGATAGCATCCTCCATACAATCACCCTTAATTTCATTAGAAATATCAAGGCCATCAGAAGTTACAAGATGCGCACCAGCGGTATAGCCATCAATATCATTACCTACAAAAGAGGTATTAAACTGAACACCCATATCCTTAGAATCTTTTACAAACATTCAAAACTCCTTTTCTCATTTATATTATACTAATATTATATAAGAAAATAAATCAAATGTCAAAAAAATTACATTGATCCATGAAGAGTTCTTTGTAAAAGTTCTGCTCTTTGTTCATCAGTAAGTTCAGCTACTCGAATTGCGTAGCCAGAAATTCGCACAACTAAATTTCCATAATGCTCAGGGTCTTCACAAGCACGTTTCAAATCTTCTAGTTGTAAAATATTCACATTGAGGTCAAAGATGTTGCCCACCCTCAGATTTTGTATTAGGAGAAAAATACCCATCTAAGATGGCAACAAGATTGTCGATTTGATTTTGAGAAATATTAGAATTCATCGACTTCACCTCCTTTATGATCTTTCAATAACTTTTCTAAATATTCTTTATTGATTTTGTTATAATTCCAATAAGGTATTCTAATCAAGCCAATACCATTATTTTTACAATATTGATTTTTTATATTGTCTCTATATTGATTTTCTTGTAAAGATTGTGTGAAAAATGAAACCTCTTGAAAATGTTGTTGCCCATCATATTCAATACAACAATTATAATCTGGCAGATAAAAATCAAACTTTAAAACATATTTTGTTTTTGGATTTATACATTTTTTGAAACAATATTGTTGTTTGTATTCAATATTATTTTCAAATAATATTTTACTAATAAGGTTTTCTCCTTTAGACGCCAAACATCCACAAGAAGAAATATGACCAGCTGAAAGATTCCCTGTATCGGCTAATGTAAAATTACCGCAATCACATTTTAGCAACCAAACCATATTAGTTCCTACCTTAGATTCTGTTGGAGATATAGCAACTAATTTTCCAAAGCGCTGACCTTTTATATTTTTAGCATTACTATATCCTAATTCTCTACACTGATTAGAATTGTTACATCCACAACTAGTAGTATTATTAGACACTACCGATTCCACTCTAGTAGTAAAAGTTTTACCACAATGGCATCTAAATAATCCAATCCATTTCTTTTTAGAATCTTTTCGCAATCTTTTTAGTAAAACGATATGATTAGAACCAACTTCGTCACCAACATTATATTTGAATTTTTTATTCCATTTTTTAGTACTATTTGCTAAACATCCACAACTTTGAGTACTACCATCTGCTATGTCATGAATAGCAGCTTCAAAATTTTCTTTACAATGAGGACAAATAAAAATTCCATACCATCTATCTTTTATTTTACAAGTTCTTTCAACCAATTGTATATTGTGTGGCCCTATAAAATCGCCAGAATTATATTTGAATCGTGACATAGATTTCTCCTATCTATTTTTATTCTCCCACTTTATAAAAGAGAAAGGCTGTGGGAGAATCACAGCCTTTTCATAGAGTTAATTACTCTCTACTATTCTCTTTTTATTATAACAAAATATTTTGTTATGTCAAATTAAGTCCATGAAACGGCAATATCAATTGTCCCAGCAGGACACCAATCCAACACAATGCCAGCTCCAAGAGAAGTATCAATAATAGTACCCTTATTCATCTGAGCCGCAACAATGACATATCCACCATACATTTTTACGCCATCACCGCGCACCCAATAGTCTCCTTCGATGCCCATGTTTTTAGCATTAGCTACAACACCAGACATGTTAAGATTATAGTAGGTTTCTTTGCGGCCATTAAACCAATTAACACCACTACTAGGTGTTAATACTCCGCCGCCAGAAGGGGCAGAATAAGTTTGTTGTTGTTGCTGTTGCTCTAAAGCTTTTTTCTTCTCGGCTGCTTCAGCTTCAGCACGTCTAGCCGCACTTTTATCAAACATGCTATTGATAGTATTCTCATATTTTCCAAGAGTCACTAATGAAAAAGCATTAGAGATATTAGCTTCTATGTTGTCTAGTGCCGCAATATCTTCATCATATAAAAACTCTAAATTGCGGGATTCACTAATCTTACCTTGTAGCTCTTGAGTTTTAGTTTTGACAGCAGATAACCAATCAGATAAATTATCATATCCTTCTGCTTTGTATGGATACTGACTTTCAATTGTCTCTTGGATTGGATCTACTAAAGCCTTACCAAAATTTTTGGCAATACTATCCTCTTTGGTAGTTTCAGCATATGCGGGAATAGGAATATTTACTTGCGCACTAGCTAAACCCAATGCACTAATAATGCCTAAGCCGCATACAGCTTTTGCTATTTTTGTTTTATAAATAAAAATCACTCCTTGTAGTTCTTTACTATTAGACTGGAATAGCCCAACCCCAACGGACTTCCATTATTCCATTATAATCTTCAATCCATTGGTCTATTGGAACGTCTCTAAGACAACCTACGTTATCTCTTACTAGGAAATTGCCATTAGCGTCTTTGACTATAACACCGACATGGCCAAATCGTCTACCCATGCCAGTTAAATCATGACTTGCTACAGCAATAATCATTCCAGTTCTTATAGCATTTCTATCTGATAGGTTACAATATTGCCAATACATATCATTGGCATTTCCACCTATATAATTATATCCTGCATTTTGAAAGACATAACTAACATAGGCCGCACACATGTTTCTAACACAATAATTTGTATTATATGCGGCATTTTGAATATTGCTACCTATTACAGCTAACTCAGCTTCGCGTTTTTTAATATCGTCAATTTCTTTTGATTTTTTTATTTGCTCATAAATTATATTACAATCATTGTATATCTTTTGAAGCGTTTCTTCATCTATCATAGAATTAATATCTTCTAAATAATTATTTAAAAGATTATCTGTTCCAGGTAAAAGATATTCATTATAATTAATCTTTATATCTTCTATGATAGATTGGATAGTTTCTTTAGTTTGATGTAGTTCTTGGAGTTGTCCAAGAGTATCAACAAATGGTTCTTTTTCTTTTTGAGCAAATCGCGGCACAGTTGCCAAATCATAAGAAAGAGGTTCCCCGCCCGCAGGCGTAGGAACCCCCAGCACTAACGCAAAACTTAGACAAGTTGCAGATAGAAATTTTGGTGTTCTCTTTTTTATTATGTTCATTTGGTATAAACCTCTTGTTCCTTTATAAAGAAGAACACTTCAAAAAGATACATAATATTATTTCAAAATCACATATATATTATTATATAAAATTGCCCTTTATTTGTCAACAAATTTTATGCGTTTATCTTCAAAAATTTCACCAATTTCTAACCACTGCTCACATTTTTTACAGTAATTGCCAATTCGTTGATTACATTTGCGGCCACAGATAATTTTATAATCTGTCAGATTTGGATAAATTGTATCATTATGAAAATTCATATGGACATCTTCATTGATTTCAGCGATTTGTCCATGCCAAGCCTTACGTTCAAACCAAGTTTTATATAGAACTCCAAACTTAGCCCAATCATAAGGCTCTCCGCAATCAAATTCAAAAGTATCATAATACCTATTTAGTAAATCAATATCTTGCGGGCGATAGATAGAAGAACGTGGATTAATGCCTTTATCAAATGAAGTAGAGGGAATTGCGTTTAGAATCAAACGCAGTCTAACATCTTTACTATGACAATATTCTGCTACTTCATTGATATTATAACACAAATCATCAACGGGATAAATATCTGAAACCCCGAGACGAATAAATGCATCTAAATTGGTATAGTTTCCCACAGACATACTGGCATCAAAGAAATATCTCATATGAGCTTCTTGAAGGTCTGGTAGAATCATCATATCTGTAGCCTTAAGCCGCACATAGATGTTCTCACTGACCGCGTAAATAGATTTTAGAGTAGGCATATGGATACCCTCTGGAAAACTAATATTGATTCGTTTATCTTTGTACTCTTGGATAAATTCAATCAAATCTTCTACTCTATTACGAGATTGAAAAAATAAAATATTGAACTCCGCGGCCATAGAGTTAGTATCATCATTGTTATAATGATATGGGACCGCTAACTGGTAGTTGTTCAATATACTCCCCTTTCACAAAATCAAAATATTGCTTTACTTCATCAATATTTTTACCAAACTGGTGGTCTACTAGCAATCTAAAAATAGCATCGCTACTACCAATTCTAATTGAAAAAATAATTGTATCTACAGAAGAAAGACTGCAAGTTTTAGCAAGTAAATCTTTAACTTCTTGTGGCATTTTTTTATTTGGCGTAATAAGAAAATTACTATCAATTGCAGGAACAGAAACTGTTTTGGGATGTGCTGTATACTTGTATGTTGACATACCCCAATCATATACAGGATATAAATCAACAATAGTACATTTATGTAATGGAGTCTCTACATAGAATGAATTAGTAAAATGATTATAGTATGTAGAATTACAAGCTATACAAACCTTTTCACTACCACGAGCTTCAAAATCATTATCTTCCCAATCCCAATTATCACGAATTTCAGAAGTGGGAGTAATAGGCTTTCCACAAATAACACAAGTTGCGGGACCAGATACACAAAGTTTTAAAGTTTTAGGAACCCAGTTTCTATAACAAAAGTAAGATTCCTCATGGTCATGAACAAAATCATTATACATGGCCGCATAATTATAAAGAACAATATTGTGCGCATGGCCATGACCTCGCATACAATTACGTGCGTCTTCGTTGCGACCAAAATTGCACATATCAAAGTATTGCTGATTCTTATACTGGTAGGTCCAATGCAAATTTTTCTTTACTAGTTTAGCCAGAGCATCTAATCCCCTGCGGACTAAAACCTCATTACCAAAAGGATACGCCTTACCAGAACAAATAATATCTTTATGCACATAATACAAACAACGCCAAGATTTATTAGGGATTTCGTATCCATTAATTTCAAAATCTTGTTCAGATGATTCAATATATGCTACCACCGCAACATTACTATTCATCATCTCTAGCACCCCATTGGAATAACAGCCGCCATTCCAATTCATACAAGAACTCCAATTACAAGTATTGTGGCTCATTGTCATAAAATCAATTGGATGAATACTAAATACAAGATTTGTAATAGTATTATTTTTATTAGTTAGCTCATAGCTAATATCATTACAAAACTTCTCAAAAGATTCCATATGCGGAAATTCAATAAAGTTCAATACCTTGCGCAAAATCCGCAAAGGCTTAACCCCTTCATTAAATTTTAAAGTTTTATGATTATAAGTAATGGAAGAATAAGGAAAATATGCAATATGGCCCGCAAAAATATTATTCCAAGAGAGAATATATTCAAGATTGCGGGAAAGATCATAGAGGGGCGTGGAAAAACCCATACTTTGTTTCCCTAGTTCCTGAAAATATTCCATCAGTCGGAAGATAAAAATGTGTTGATTCTTTTTCCGCACAGGAACCAAGTCATGAAAATAAGAATAAAAAGATACGGGAATTTTATATTTATCTTGGAGCCTGCGAAACAATTTTTGTTTATCCCCAGTGGCTTGGATAGGAATAGTAATCCTAAACTGATTACCCAAAGCACGATATAGAGTTTTTTTATTTTTACTCCACTCTTGGAGAGTATTCTCAAGATTTGGAATATTATCTATTCTGCTATATTTACAAATGTAATCTTTGATTAGCTGTTTATCTTCTGTGGAAAGTTTATCATACAAATTCAAAACAGTAATCCCTTCTTCTTTGATTATATATTTTATATTATTATATCATAATAAAAAAGGAGATGTCAAATAAATTGACACCTCCACAAAGTCTACAAAAAAGTATAAAGTTTATCTGCCATATTGCTAGGAAGAGAATCAATATCAATATCATACTCTTCCAAATAATCTTCAAAAATGTGAATCCCAAGACCCCCATTATAATTGTAATAATCTTCCATAGCTTGATAACACTTATCAACCTTCTCTTCAAGAAGAGCAAGCGGCATAATATTATCTACATCCATAGACATGTCAAAATGAAGCATTAGTCACCATCCACCAGAATACGATGAGCACGCTCAATATCTCGGCACACGCGCTCTGCGCGCACACCATAAACAAAAGAAAGGGTCTGCACAGCCTGGTCAGACTCACCAAGCTCTGCAAGAGCCACATCATCAAAATAGAACTCAGAAGCGATACGAACAACAGCAGCCTGATAAGAAACCATCATAAGAGTTTTCCTTTCTTTCCCTCAACTCTATAATTATTATACTATAATTATAAAACTACTGTATATCATGAATTTCAGAACTAAAAGCCGACATAACAAAATTCTTATAGTCAAAGATGTGCGGAGCATCATCAGAATAATAACGCTTCCACATCTCTATAAACTGCGGCAAAAACTTCTCATGGATAGGCTCCATGCAACGCTCAGAGTAACGGCTGATATTCTCTGGCTGCTTGCCCGACCAAAGCTGCATCATAACGCCACGGAGATTCTTCCAATAGCGATAATAATAAGACTTATACTTAAACATAAAACCATTTGCGTCACGAGCTACAAACCCCTCGGTCTTGTCCTCGTCCGCAAACTGCTCCAGTTGCTTCAACTCAATATCGTTATGAAGAATAACAGGCTCAGAACGCACATCAAGATAAAAATAATTTGCAATTACTCCAAGAGCATCATAATCAAGATAGTGCGGCTCAATGGTATTCTTGATACCATCAAGCAAAATTACATTATCTTCACTATATCCGATGATATGCTTATCCTCCATAGAAATAACCTCAAAGACAAAGGTTACACCATTCTTTGCAGTAATATCGCAGAACATATCAAACTCTGCGCCAAGCTTAGCCCGCAGAATACGCTCAAACTCCTCTGCAAACCAGCCCTGGTTGGTGCTCTTGGATGCAAAGAACGGCTCTCCATTTTCCAAAACAGAGAACAGACCGAGATAACCATTCTCCTTGCGGGAAATGGCAAGCGGATACTGGATATGGTAATCCAAACCCATGCGCTCATGCTCCGCAAGAGTGAAGAACTTCTCATAGCCACGTGCTACAATCTTATTGCTCTTGGTATCAATAAACAAACCGCGAGCCTTTACAGTCTCGTTATCCCAGTGACCCTTCCAAAATGCCTTATTAGTAAAATTGAACGAAGAAATGTTATCTCCAAGCTCCTTTTCGCGCACATAAGGATTGGCACGAAGGGCATCAACGAAATCCTTGGTCATATTTTTCTCCTCTCAACTCATTACTATTGGTTGGCTACGCCAACCTAGGATTTAGACAGTTCCACTGTCTAAATCCATTATATTATACAATATTTATTTAACGTTTGTCTAAAAAAAATGCCCCACCTGCTGGGTATGTGGCAGGTGGAGCTAACAAAAAAGAAAGGAAAACTCTAATAAGAATAACTATTGATTAAATCAAATAGTTTTTCTCCATTTTCAACATAAGGAATCATACTAACAACTTTATCAGTAAGGGAAGTCATTAGATGCACTTTTGGATTATTAGGATTATCAGTCTGGGTATGATAATTCGCCAAATCAAAACTATACATATGAGTGTTGTTACCATACTTAGCACAATACTTCTTAAAGCAAGTTTTACCAGAATCGCCACGACTATACCAGCAGCAGTAGTCACTAGTCATAATTTGCATATCGCTAATTAGGAAAATGCGGTCATAGAAATTATGATTTAGAAAATTTTCATAAGCAGGAGCAATATCAGTCCCAAATCCACAACCATCATTAGCAACAAGTTTCTCAATACAAGAGAAAGCATTATCAAGAGGATTTAGCTTGACACTCTTAGCTTTATCACCAAACTTGACAATATCAACGTCAGGATTGTTTAACCAAATCGCAATCCCATAACAAGCACCCACTTCTTTTAGAGAAATAACACTCTTAGGAGAAATAGTGCTACGCATGGACCCAGAAACGTCTAGAGCAATAGCAGTCTTACCCGCAAATTTTGGCATATTATCACAAGAAATGCGGAAAGCCTTTTCAAGAGCCGCAATAACTAGAAAATTATGAATCTTTAGATTGCGATAAGCGTTATAAATCTGATAAGGGAATACCATAGATTTACGAATCTTATCTACATTCGTAATTTGCGGAACAAGATAATCATAAACAATAGCGTCATCAAAACGGCCTGACTTAGTAGGATCAATAGCTTCAAGAATGTTATTTAGGTTACGGATAAGAGCAAGATAACCAAGCTTCCCCTCTCGAAGAAGACGACGCCACTCTTGGTCTTTGTCTTCACTGGTGCTAATTTTAACTTCCCAAGTATCGGGAGCTTCAAGAGTACCAGCCTTATACTTATCAATAGACTCACTATGAGCATGAGTAATATTGATAAGGTCAAACATATTATATTGTTTACCCTTCATCTTGTACTTACCAATATGGTAATCTCCAAGAGAAGAAAGGTAATCACCAAAACCACGAACGGTAGCGTGAGAACGTTTACCCTTAAAAGCTTCAATTGCGGCAAAAATTTCCGCAACATCGTCAGGACGATTTACAATCTGAGAAAAGAAATAGCGCTTATTTTCAAACTGGTATTCATTAAGAATAGCCGCAGTGAGCTGAGATACAGAACGCATACCAAGTTCTTTGCGGGCAAAAACAGCAGCCTTAGCCGCAAAAGAAGCCCCATACTTAGCAATAATTTGATTGGTTAGCTCAATGAAACGAGTAGTCTGAGTATCCTCATTTTCATAAAACTTATCAGTAAGATAAGAACTAAAGAGGGTATTCATCCACTCTTCAAGCGGGTTTTTCTCAAAGACTTTGCCGCCCTCATAAGAGTCAACCATTTGAGTAGAAATGTTCTTGTTGAATTTAGACAATAGAAAACCTCCAAGGAAACAAAATAGAAAGAGTTAATAATATAAGGCTCTGCTCTAACAGTTATTAGCGATATAGCCTAAAATAGTTTTTTAAAATTCCATACGAAGTAACTCTTTCTCCATCACTTGATTATTCAATTGTGCAATGCGGATATGCTAATAAAAGCCGTGAAAAAATGTAGCAATTTATAACTTTTGCGAAGTAACTTTTATTCTATCACGCATCTATATAACAGCTTGGAAATGATATTTTTGCGATAACGAGGAAAGATGGATTCGAACCAAAAGACCTCTAACACTATAATCGTAGCGCTCTAACCTCTGAGCTATTCCCTCAATTAGAAGTAAACAAAAAACCATCACGAGCTTATTTAGTTGTATAAGAAACTTGGAAATATTGGCCTATCTGAAAAATCGTTGCTCTACCATTGAGCTACCTTACCACAACTATCGGTGGTCAAGGATTGGATTCGAACCAATAACATACGGGCTAACAACCTGAAGTAAGATAGAACCCATCACAAGTTTCTATATTTATAGTATAACAAAAAATTTTATTTTGTCAAATTTTTTTATTAGGAGTATGCCCTATTACACCTTTTTTACACGGAATCGAACCGCGCCCTCTCCTTTATAACTTACAAAACTATACGCGCAGAAGGTGCTGGATGCGGGTCATCGAGTTTTGTAAGTTTTTATGCAATCCAAACATTATCAACGATCTTTAATTAAATCTAATAAATATTGTTCATCTATTTTTTTATAGTCTGTATAAGGGATTCGTATTAAACCAATGTTATTTTTTATGCAATATTCATTTTTAATAGAATCTCTGTATTTGGTTTGCTTAAAATTGTCTTCAGTATTCCATCCAGTATCTCTATATTTAAAATGTTGTATTCCATCATACTCTATACAACAGTTATAATCTGGAAGATAAAAATCAAACATTAACTGGGCATTAGTTTTGGGATTGATACATCCTTCAAATTTGTATTGTTGAATAAAGTTAATATTCATTTTTGTTAATAAAGTCTGTATAAGACTTTCCCCATTAGATACTAAGCATCCACAAGATTGCACATGTCCAGATAATAAGTGTATAGCTGGAACCTCTTTAGTTTTTCCACAATCGCATTGACATAGCCAAATTCTGGAAGAGCCATTAGTTGTTGAAAAACTTTTTCCCGTAGGAGACAATGCTACTAATTTTCCAAAACGCTGATTTGTTATATCTTTAGAATTAGCTTTAGAAGTTCTTTCTTTTTGCAAACATCCACACGATTGAGTCTGACCACTTTTTAATTTATCACTTGTAACATATACTATATTATGATTATTGCAAGAGCAAACACACTTCCATTTTATCTGAAGTTTTTCTTTACCCTTATAGATCTTTTTATAACGAGTTCCGTCATCTTCTAATACAGTTAATCTACCGAATTTTTGTCCTACTAAATTCAAAGCATTAGCGGGTTTTAATTTATTTTTATTTTGGCACCCACAATGCGTCCGTTTTCCAGTTGCGACACGCGAGACGTTAGCTTTAAAATAATGAGGTTTATTATCAGGATGGTCATAAGGACAAAGAAATAGCCCTTGCCAGCCGCTATTTCTTTTTTCTAACCTTTTTATAAATAAAATCTTATTAGGACCTATATAGGTGTTCTCTTTATACTTAAAACCCATTTGATTGAATACTCTCTTCTACCATCAATCTAATGAATTCGCTTAAATTGAGAATTCCCATCTTTCCAGCTTCTTTAACCCATTTATTATAGGTTTTTTCTGTTAGCTTTAAATTAAAAGAAACTTTACCATTTGTAACTTTGGGCATTTATATCCTTTCTAATTAAAATTATCTTTATTATATATAAAATATAGACATTCTTAATTATATATTTTTGCCCAAAATTTTAGATAAGTTCAAACAAAACGAGCGCTACTTCATTATCGAAAGAATATTCGTACAAAGAACAAGAGCCTCCATCGAAATAACGAACGACTTCTACATACTTTGCGAATACATCAGCCGCATCATCATAAGAATCAAAAGTTTCAGAGATAAAATGCGCGCCAGAAAAACAGGCACCAACAATACAGTAATGGTGAGCAAACATAACCATATCCTCTCCATCAATAATTGCCATTTCATCCTCAACGAAAGGAATAGTATCAAGCTTATACCCATGCTCAATAACAGTAACCTTCATATGAGAATCCTTTCTCTCTTGGACTTTCTAGAATATATTATAACATAAAATTTTTCTAAAAGTCAAATTATTTTTTAGCACAAATCTTCATGACTAAATGAACTATAATCTAAAACTTTGACATTGCCGTTTAAATCAAAACCTAAATTATCTCCATGTAAATCTCGCACATCAAGCGCAGCAATAAAATCAAAGAATTGACTAGCAACCCCATATCCATAATCTTCAACAAATGCGGCTAACATCCTATCGCTAATACGATATTCATTAGAACGCTTACAAATATTAGAAGCTTCTTTGCGGCTTTTGTCAGAGGTAGCTTTATTTATTTCATAAAAACCAGGTTCTTCTACTTTCTGTGAAGCATAAATACGAAAAGGACAGCCCGTGAAACTCCAATCCTGCATTAGAAAGAAAGTATTTGCAAACAAATCTTCTACTTCCCATTCTACAGATTGGTTATATACGTATTCTTCTACTTGACAATAATCCCAATTACATAAAGATTCTTCTTCATACTTATTTGCATGAGAATATAGATATGTATAATCTTCATCTACATAATCGCAAGGGTCTTCTTGCCAATCAACCATTTTACCGCCACGAAAAGGAATTTTAAAAACGTAATCTGGTTCATCTTTAAAAGCAATAACCAGTTTAGTTACGCCATGAGCAATCCAGTCTACATTATCAAGAATACTATAAAGACCCTCATAAGCATCTTCATAATCTTCTTCATCATCATCCATCCAATAGGTACTATAATAACTCTTATCAAAATTAGATAAAGATTTAAATTTGTTTTTAGCAAATTCAATTAGTTCTGTTTTACTACGCATATAAAATAGGCTCCTTTCTTATATAAATATATTATACTAAAATAATATATCTATTGAAAAGAGTCTATTTTTTAGCTTTACCTTTTTCGTCTAAAACAACTCCAAGAGGTGCGGCATATATTTTATTTTCAATTGATTCTAATTCATCATATATTTCATTATTGTGCTCTGTATTTTTATTCATATGTAGAAAAGGCAATACTTCATCTTTCATGTGGTCATATTGTGCGGCTAAATCTTCATCAACACCACGAGTACACCCAAGTAATTCCGCATCTGTATTTATCCATCTGCCTATTGGGTGTACTCCGCACAACATATTACCACATTTATTACAATATAATCTAACGTAAGTTAGTTCCGCATCCAAGGGAATAACTTCCAATATTGTGAATAGCCATATGGGTAATATAGCTTTTCATATTTTTGCCCATCCCACACATATAAAGTATCACCGTCACTATCTAATACAATAACTTTATAGATAGCTTCTGGTTTTAGAATTAGATGATTATATTCTTGTGCTTTTGAAGCAGTGTATTCAGCATAGTATCTTTCCATATTAACCTACAATTTTCCAATGATCACGAAAAGTGCGGGCATAAACAAGTTGATACCATTTGTCAGTATTTACATCATAAAAAGCTACATTCTTTTCAGAAAAAATCTTTAGAGGAAAACGTCTACCTTTAGGCATAGATACCCCTTTATATTCATAAGGATAGTCATGCTCGTCAGTAAACTCAGCTACAACTGCATCTTTATAATAGTTTTTAGCAGTCCCAATCTCAAGGAATTTTTGAAACAATCCCATTATCAAACCTTCTCCCAATGCTTCCATATCCTATGCGGCATATATGGAATCCAAGAGCCACTTTCAAAGGCCACGATATAAGCAGAAGGTTCTGTTTCATGCGGGATTCCATTGATAATTACTTGTTCCGCATTTGTTTGAATTTCAACGTCATATTCCTTACCATCAATCAATTCAATATCTTCATCAGGAATATAATTATGATAAGTCCAATTTGGACCATGATATTTATACATTATTTAGCCTTACGGATTTCAAATTCACAACCATCAAGGCCCATTTTATCAATGATGGCTTGAGCATCTTCTTTTTCCGCATAAGACATGGCGTCAGCAAGTTTAGTTACGCGATGGCCTTTTGCATCAAGTGCCGCAAACTTTTTATCAGGACCGCCACCATTGACAAGACAAGTGCGTTTACCATAAATAAGATATGCCATTACATCATTCCTTTCTCTATTTTATACTATTTTACCATAGGGAAAGAGGGACTGACAAGCACTTCTTTCTTATCTTCTTTAGGTTTAGGCCATCCCGCATAAGGCTCTTTAGGTTTTAGATAACATTCTGAAATGTTATAGTTTAGTTCATCCTCTGCGTCTTTTTTAGTAGCAAGAATCCATTCACGATTGCCGCACCAATTGTATTCTACTTTGATGCCCATGATAGATAGCACATTTTTAGCACCAGCGAGAATATCCATTTCATGATTATATAATTTTAGATATGCTTCTTTTTTGTCTGGCTCTTGGATATGTAAAAGATAATAGCGTTCAGCATTGAGTTGTGCTTTATTCATATAAAGTAGAATCTTATCTTGCGTTAGCTCAGGAATAAAATCATAATTTTCAGGATATTCCGCAATTTGATTTACATTGTTGATTTTCATATAGTTTCTTTCTCTTGGATTATAATTTTATTTTACTATAACATAAAAAAAGGAGACTGTCAAGTGACAATCTCCTAAAAATTAAATAAGACCAAGGAACTTGCGGCCCTTGATTTGAATAGCGTTCTTGAGAGCAGCCAAATCAAGAACAACAAGATGCTTCTTGAAGTAAGGCCACATCTCCTCAGCCATTAACTCGTCAACAATCTTATTCAAGAAAAATCCAATGCACTTACCCTTGTTCTCCCACTCGTCCATTCCAAGAGCAAGCATTACCTTATTCTGCTCCTTGGCCATAAATGCGGCAGTGCAGTAATTCTCAACAAAAGCATTAATGCACTCGTCTGCGGTCATAGCGGGAGCCTTAACCTTCTGCTTCTTGCGGGCATGGAACTCGTCAAGAACGATCTTGCCAATCTGAATATTGCCATAAACATCACGATAAGAAGGCTCTGCCTTAATAACAAGACCCTCTCCACGCATACCATCGGGCATATTGAAGTTAGTCTTATCCGCATAAGCATCAATAAGAGTCTCAATTGTAATACCACAATGAATATGGTCAAGGTCCGCAATAAGAGGAACTACACGATGATAGTTATCCTCAAAGAACTTAGACCAAGTTGCATATGGAAGATACTCACCAGTAGAAGCATCAAACACATCAAAGATGAAGAAACCGCTCTCAACATAATCCTTGATGGTGCCAAGAAGCTTCTGGCCAGGAACTCCAAGGAACTCGCCATACACAATATAATCAGGATGGTCCTTACAGAAATTGCGCAAGAACTCTACCTCTGGGTCAGTAGAGGTATTGATATAGTTGTAGAAACCACCGTTGTCAGAAGTGGCAGAGAGATTGCGCTTACGGGAACCGCAAGCAATAGTACCATCGCCCGCATCCCAAATACAAGCATTAGTACCATCAATCTTTGGCTGTATAATAATATGGTTACAATGAAGAATATCCTTGACAACATCCTTATCAAGCTTCTCCAAATGAGTATAAGAACGATAGTTAGTCATATTTACTCCTCAAGGTCATAAAGATAATCTGCTTGATTCTCCGCTTCTTGCGCGGTAATTAGAAAATATTCATCACGATGTCCCGCCCAAGAATAGCCAACATAAATACCAATTGTTTCAAGAATGTGAATAGCCACATCAATCTCATGTTGCGTTCGCTTACATAGATTCTCGCCATAGAATTTAACTTCCCTATCATGAGATGTTTGCGCATTTAGACCACGCTTATAAATGCGGTTCTGCGTAGCAAACCAAGACATGAGATTTTCCTGCTGTTCAACCGTCATCTTGTCATTGTAAGAATCAGGATATTCCATACTACCTGCGGTAAGAGAGAGGTCGTAAGTCAATTTAGCAATCCTTTCCAACATGAAGAACATAAAGACCAAACTGGTTTCGATACAAGCCGCTAGAGAGATGCTTGTCCAACTTTTCCTTTGCCTTGGACATGTTCACAATAACTTTAGTCGGAACGCACTCTCGACCCTCACGAGCAAGGTTACGAAGAATACAAACTTCAAGCGGAGTATCAAAAGACACGAGAAGCATCTTACAATCAACCCTGATTGCCTTGAGGGTGTTATAAAGAGCCCTATCAGAGATATGAGTAGCATCCGCAATCACATTATGACCTGCGGCAAGAGCTTCATTGATTTCCGCATAGAAAGTGGCAATCACCTCGTCCTCGTGGGCAAAGTAATCTTCACCATCCGCAAGAAGGGAGAAGCGAATCTCATCACGAGAAACCTGAACAATATTGTCATGCTCAGCAGTGAACTTACGCGACCAAGTGCTCTTCCCACAACCAGGAACACCAGACATGATATAGCAAGTAGGTTTCGTCATTTCTTCTCCCTTCGTTGTTTACAACTATATTATACTATATAGATTAGTCTCTTGGATAATAAAACTTTTTACCAACTAATTGTCATAGTATTTACATCATAAACCCAACCACCATTGTTCATAGATGGCATATTTTTAGGCTTATAACCCGCATGAGCAGTATGAACCACCTTATAACCAAGCTGTTCAAAAGCATGAAGAATATTAAGTTGGTCTGGTGTAAATTGGGTAGGAAGTGTAGTTCCAAGAGTAGTTGGATTATTATCATAGTATTCATCATACTGAGTGGTATCAACAGGATATACAATAATCATATTAAAACCTTGATGTGCGGCCTTTATAATATCATCAGTAACAGACCAAAATAGCTCTGAATCTTGTGCGTGTTTAAGAGCTTTAGCCGCAACTTCTTCTTTATAATTTTCTACCGCTTTACGAGCCTTATAAGCACTATAAGTATCCATTACATTCATACTTTTCCTTTCTATCAAAATACATTTGAATATATAATAACAAAAACAATTATAATATGTCAAATTATTTTTTATTCAAAGCAAACAAAATTTATTTGACAAGTGCGGTAAATGCGATTATAATAAGAAGCAGGAGATTCTGGCGAAGCTATATAAAAATATATATCTATATAATATATCTATAATTCTGATATAATATATATAGTTTTAGATATATTATATATGTAAAAAAGATAGATATTCGTTTATATAGCTAAAGCATATAAACTCTACTATCTTTTTTACTTATTATATTTGCTGAAAAAGAGTGTGATGGCATTGACGAAGAATGGCCGCACATAAAAATAATTTTGCTATCAGTAAAATAATTTGATATAATATAATCAAATGAAATTGAAAGGAGATTATATGTATATTGTACTTCTTGAATGGTATGATGAAGAGCTTGATAATCTTGACCAAGAATCTCGCCAATATTTCTTTAATAGCGCGGATACGGCCCTATCTTTTGTTAAGATGATTACTCGTGTTCAAAAGCATTGGGTAAAGTACGGTTGTCCCAAGAGTGTTTATCTTTACGAAACCATTTGTCTTCATGGTATCCCATATCCTGATGAATACTTCTCTGAAGAGAATTGTTTTATTGCTTCATGGGTTGACTGTGACAAATATCTTAAAGACTAATAAAATATGTAGACAATTGTATAAATCCTATGTTATTATATAATTGTAAGAAGTTGAGGGAGAAAGGAAATCTATGTTTGATGACGAGATTGTAACCATTCCTGTCGGTTCCATTGTTGTCTTCTCTACCAACATTGTTTGTGAAGTGCGGGATGTCCTTTCTCCTCATGAGCTGATTATCGCAGGCTATGAGCCTGGTACCCTTGCCTATCTTCTTTATGGTATTGAAGATGGTGTTCCGCGCGTGGCTACTGATGATGAAATCATTATGCTTTACTAAGATTGGAGTTCTCTTGGATACTATGACTGCTAATGTTCGTTTTGATTATTTTACCGCAGCTCGTGGTGCTTTTATCAAAAGCGAACGTGAAGACATTACTTTCCGCAACCTTGATGAACTCGAAACTCTTATCAAGATTGATGTGAATATGCGGGCTAAGAAGTATGGTGATGAAGTGGTTGGCCATGTTATGGAGATTGGTTAATGGAAGATTTATATATTTTTATATTAACTCTATTCTTTTTGATGATAGTATTCAGCACTTCTTTCCCGAAAGGACAGTAGCATGGAAGATGTTATGAAGCATGAGATGGTGCCCTATTTTGACGAGAATACCAAGGCTAACGATTGGGTAAACAGTATGATGCGCCGTGTGCGTTGGGACCTTTTCCGCCATCAAGGGGCATGGGTTTATATGGCAGGTGAGCGGGGCAAGCGCCGCAACCCCATGACACGACATAATGCTTATGACTATATCCGTCAGACCATTAATAAAGAGATGCGGGAACTTACACACTATCTCACCATGGAGCTTTTGCGGGAATATCATAATGATAAAATTGATTTTGATCGTGAAACCGCACGACATTATAATAATTATTTTGAACTTTCAGAAGGCGATGAAGGATATGCGCCTGGTCTTGAATGGGACGAGGACTCTCCCTGTTGTCATTAACTTGTCTCTTGGACGATAATTATTGTATAATATTATCCAAGAGAGAAAGGAAAGCATGAATATCAATATTGATTCTCTTACTTGTGGCAAATGCGGGCATCGCATTGATGTTGAGTGGTATACTCATGACCCATTTGATAAGGAATATTGGGATGCCGCCAATGCTGGTATTATTGATATTTATAAGGATAGTAATATTACAACCTATTGGGCTACCTGCGACCGTTGCGGCATTACTGATATTTATTATAGTTATGAGGATGCGGTCAAGGCCGCAATGGATGGTAAATTCAAGCCTTGGTCTAATTAGAAAGGTTTATTATGGCTGAAAAGTTCTATGATTCTCTAAACGCAGAAATTTATGTAGGCGATAAGGTTTATACTGATAAAGTCAAAGATGGGCAGTCCCATTATTACGTTGTCAATTCTCTTGGGGCGTGTGACCCAGATTTTCCTGAGCATAGCGTATATTGTTCTTCTACTGACCCAGAAGATATTGCTACTCATATTTTCAAACCTGCGGATGTTACTGTTGTAACTTATGGTAGCGCAAAAGAGGTGCATATTTAGAGTGTATACTAGTGATATGTTTCTAAATGATGTGGATAAGTTGCTAGACAAAATCCGCAAAGAGGGAAGCTATAAGATTATTATTCCTTCTAATTATGATACTACAGGTCTAAGTCAAGTTTATAAAGACTGTAGGGAAATAAAAATCCATACAAAGGAAATTGAAGAAAAACACAAGAAAGAACTTGAGAATCGTATCAAGCATGTGAAGTTTGATAATCCGTGGACTGTTGTCTGGTGGGATGACGGTTCTATTACTCGTACTAAATGTTCTTCCAAAGACCGCTTTTCTCAAACCAATGGTCTAATGGCGGCAATTTGCAAACATTATTTTGAAGATACTAATGTATTTTGTAAAATGCTTGAAAAGTGGTGTGACGATGACCCACACTATGACAAAATGGGTATCAAAGACCCAAATCTTATGGAATTTACAAAAGGATTCTATGAAGGTTACAATTATGGGTATCGTGATGGCAATGACCCAGAAGGGCAATATAATAATAATGCTCATATGGCATGGCTTTGTTATCACTAATGAAACTTCAATGTCCTAATTGCGGAAAAATCGCCGCATATCCAAGAGACAGAGAATTGTATAAAAAGTGTAAGTGCGGGGAGTGCGGTACATCGTTTCCCGCACTCCATTCTGTGTATTATCAATCAGATAGTGAATTACTCTTGGATATTTTATATGCTATCACACGAGTAGAGGAGAAAATAGATGGACTATATGAACGATGATGCCATTATGGAGCAGGAAGCGGAACGCTGGGCTGCGGAGAATGATGGCAAGCTAATCTTTGATGAATTTGATGACCCCGTAGATGAATTTTTAGACGAGTTTGAAACATATAAGTGAAAACAAATGCTCAAGCATCCTTCCCGCACTTATCTAAGTAATAAGGATTTTGATGCTTTTTTAGAAATATTGGGAGAAAATCGGATGATAGTAAAAACTAACAATTCGTTCCGCCTTGGTGATAAGGTAAAACACATCAATGGAGACACCATTTATCGTATTCGCACTATGAATTCTAAATTTATTATTGCGGTTGATAAGGATGGCAATACTAAAACTGATTATGCTAAAAAGTTTGAAAAAGTAGATTAGGAGATATAGTGGATTATAGAGACTATATGACTGATGCCGAGCGTCTTCTTGATAAATTGGGCTATAAATATACTGGATTAGATGAATTTGAAGGTAATCCAGTATATTGTAAAACAACTATATGCGATGAATTTGAAGATATTAGATTTAATCAAACTAGAAAAGATTAGGAGATATAGTTGGGCGCTATACTTGTTATTATGACCATAATTATTTTTCTCTGCCTATTTATGATTCTTATACCTATTATGATAGACGAGGTAGAGGATTTGGGGAAAAATTTTTGGGCCGCACGCATTGCTTGGCGAGAAGGCAAAGAGAAGTATAGAAAGTATATTGAGTCTCATAAATAAATTATCTTGTCTCTTGGATTAATAATATAGTATAATATATATAGTCCAAGAGAGGAGAACTAATATGGCAATTGCGGACATTCTTGCTGAGAAGGAAGAGCTGGACCAGAAGTATCTGGAGAAGATTGTAAAGCTTTCTCATGCGGACCAGGTTCTTGAACTGCTTGGTCGGTGGCTCCATGATTTTACATATTTTCCTGGTTTTTTTGATCCCTATCATGGTGTATATGACCGCTTTGCCGATGAGGTAGAAGTGGAAATCACCTATGGCGCGGCTTATGGTTATCGTATTCATATTACCAAGGATAGGAAAGAAATCTTTGCTTATGATTATGATGACTATATTGGGGACGCTACCGATGATACGGCTAAGATTTATGAAATGATTACGAAAGCGCTTATCTAATGGCGGTATAATATATATGGTCCAAGAGGGGAAAACTATATGTATTTGATTGCTAAACAAGAGCAGAATAAGCGAGCGCAGTTGGAACAAATTGTCAAACTTTCTCATGTGCAGGAAGTTATGGAATTGCTTTGTGAGTGGTTTGATGATTTTCATTGGTTTGTAGATTGTAATCGTGTTGTTAAGCGCTATATTGGCGCAAATACTAATATGCAATCATATTTTATTGTTAGATATGATGCTATCAATGGTTATGAGATAGGTGTAAATATTTGTAAAAAATCTACTTGGCACAAATATCAGAATTATACGGGTGTCGTTGAAGATGACGCGGCTAAAATTTATGAAATTGTTATGAAGGAGCTTATGTAATGGTAGAATGGCAAGAAGAGGTTGCTCGCTGTGTTTACCAAGAGCTAGGCACATATGTAGAAGAAAATCCTGGTACATCAGATTTTATTTTAGAGCCTAGTGACAATGGTGTATTTTCTTTCTCGGTAAAGAGTGGTGTTACTGCTCAATTTGATATGAGTGGATATGCGGGTAATACCAGTGCGGAAATTGCTCATAATATTGTAAAAGATATTGTAGAAAATTATCTATAATAAAAAATGCGGTCTTGTGATGTCATCTGCCATCGCTGGGCCGCAATATCTTTATATATTGACTATATGTAAATTTTATAGTATAATATAAAGGTTATTAGAAAGGAGTTTGCATTGCGGAAAAAGAAAGAAATAATGCAACATATTTCAAAAGTTATTGATGTTTATAACCAGCAAGCAGAGCTATATAAGAGACTTGCCGAGGAAGTAAAACGCACTTCAGATGCAATCAAAATCCTTGATAATCGTCTTAGTGAACTCCTTAAGGAATATAATGCCGCAGCTGCTCTTCTTGAGGATGAAGAGAATGACTAATCAAAAGATTATTTCTACTTTATTGTCTAATAATCTTTTTGGCAAAGATTGTATTGTAAAATATATGGGAGACTATATTGAAGTAGATACTATTCATGCTGGTAAGATTGCTATTGGAGTATCTAAATACCTTGAAGGCGGATGGTCATATCCATATGGCCATTATATGTGGCAGATTGGTTATGCTTTCCAAGAGTATCAAGAGATTCATAGAGGACCATTTAGCTGTAATCTTTATCCTTCTTCAGAAGTATTTCGTATGGTAAGCGATATTGAAAAAGAATATATTAGACGAGAGAAATATAAATGTAATATAATATAAGTATAGAAAAGAGAGGGGATAATATGTTGGACACCACCGAGAAGGCTTACACCATCTATCATTGTGATGAAGTCATTGATGAAGTTGCTTATCGTTTGACTCGTGGTAACTGGTATGGTTATAAGCAGTTCCATGACCATTTTGCGTGTGTTGTGGTGTCTGGCAAGCAGATTGAGCTTTATTTCCATCCTTATACTGGCTATCAGGCTCTTGTGATTGCGGATGGCGCTCCTACTTATTATTCTATCAAGTGGAAGGATTATACTGGAGATGTTTCTCATGATGCGGACCATCTTTATGCCTTGATTATTGATATGGTTCACAAGTATGACCAATCTTTGTCTGCTATTCAAAAAGATGAATAGTAAAGCACTTTTTATACATTTTGGCCGCATTAAATCTAAAATAAGTATATCTATGTCTTTTGGAGGAACGGTAGTTGAAACGCTATAAGAAGTATTCTATTGATGAAGTTCGTCATATGTGGGAAACCGCACCCACCAAAGAGCTTAAGCGTAAGCGCAAAGGTGTTCCATATACTCTTGTAGTAAAAGGTAAAATCCAAATTGATGACAATATTACTGTTAAGATGGACAGTGATAGATATGAGCTATTCTTTACCAAGGGGACGACTTGTGTTGACTGCGGGATGGAGGGCCAGTATTTTTGGCTAGAGCAACAGGAAGATCAATCTGGTGCCGCATATCATTTTAATCTATATGGTCTTGACAATGATGGTAATGAGATTCTTATGACTAAAGACCATATTATCCCCAAATCTAAGGGTGGCCGCAATCATATTGATAATTATCAAACCATGTGTGTTCATTGTAATGGCCGCAAATCAAATAATTAATTTGTCTCTTGGATTATATTTATAGTATAATATAAGTATAGAAAAGAGAGGAGTACTAATGGACACTATTCTTTGGTATATGATTTATGATAAGTTTGGAGTTAATGGTTTCCTTCTTGCTATGTGTGCGGGAATGGTGTTCATGGCTGTTATCTTCTTTGTGATTTGGAATCGTTTCCGCTAAGGAGTGTTATATGCTGTTTGATGTGTCTATTGGAGATTTTCCCTCTTGGTTTGATGTGCAGGACATTCTTCAAGCTTGGGTCTGGGCACCCGACACCATTGTTGATATGGAGTATGGTATTGGCTTTGGTGATAAAGACTGGACCTTTGGTTTTCACGAGAGTGGTGATGGTATTTGGTATATTGACTTTTATTACCAGACCACTTATGTAAAGTATTCTTTGCCTATTTGGCGGCCTGATATGACCCTCAATGTATTGCGGACGTATCACGAGAATTATGAGAAGTTTGCTGATGACTTTTGCCGCAAGGAGGATTGGTAATGTATTATCTTTGTGTTGCTTTGACGATTATCTGGGCGATTTCCGCAATGGCGTGGATAGTATCTGCGATAATCAATTGGAGTCTTACCTACTTTTTCTTTTTTGTTGTCAGTGACTTTATTTGCGCATTTTTCTTTTTTCTTGCTATTGTTTATGCAAATATTAGAGTGTGATGGCAGCTAAAGCGCCTATTGGCGCATATGCCAACGAATGGCCGCAATATCATTGGAATATTATATGATTGATTTGATTTTTGGTATCTTGGGTTTTGCTCTTTTTGCAATCATCTTTGCTGCAATTGCATAGGTGAGGGAGCAATTGAGCGCCCCTGCGAAATTGCGACTGAACCAAATATCTTTGTTGTCTCTTGGTTTATAATTGTTGTATAATATAATTGTAAAGAAAAAGAAACAACATTCCAAGAGAGGAATCACAATATGAACATCAACACTGATATTTTGCGCGGTATTGCTTCTTTTCTCGCGGACAATGAGCAGTATGGTGATGATTGGACTGAAGAGCTTGCGGAGCTTTACAAGGTGATTGACCTTTTGGATAAGAAGCAGTCTGTGAAGAATCTTCCTACTGCGGACCAGATTTGGTCTATTATTGATGAAGATTTGGATTGGCCTTATGAGATTACTTTGGATGCTCCTCTTGGTTGTACTTTGAAGGCTGTTACTGTCGGTGATGATGTTTATATTGACTTTTACGATAATGATACTCGGGAGAAGCAGCATTTTCTCTTTTGGAATGAGGATATGACCTCTGCGGATATTGAGAAGCATTGTCAGGAGTATGATTATTGGGCAGACCACTTTGAGTTTGTGGAGTAGCATATGGCTATAGCACAGTTTGTTATTGTTTTTTGTTTTGTTGTTATGATTGTAATTTTTACTCTTGCTTTGTGTGCGGCTGTTGGTGGTTTAGCTTGGTCGTGTTTTAAAGATGCTATTACTGATTGGAAGCAGTATCAATTGAAGGATAGGGTTATTACTATCCAAGAGTACAATGAGTTAATGGATTCTCTCCAAGAGGTGAAAGACTCTATGTGGGTATTGTGTGATCTGCTGCGGGCAAAGGGTCTACTTGACTAATTGAAAATTTTATGTTATTATATAAGAAAATAAGGGCAAAAGTCTGAAATCTTATATTGAATAATTTTATATAATAGTGTTCGTAAAGTTTCACAATACGAATCCTTTCATATAGGCTTGCCTTGCGGGGCGAGCCTTTTTTATTAGAGAGGATTTGTCAGACAATGGTGGACAGGAGGAAAATGGCACAACGTATTAGAATTTCTTTTTCGTTATCAGCAGAATTACGTAAAAGAATTATGGACTATTGCGATAAAAAAAGTCAAAGTGGAATAGATTTTACTATTAGTGACTTTTGCCGCGCTGCCACATTAGAATATTTGGAAAAATATCAAAATGATGTGGACGATAGGCAAAAGTAATACTTTGTAATACAATATGAAAGGATATTAATTATGAAACGATTCGGCAAAATAGGGGTCTCAAAACGGGTTAGAATTATTAACCGTGATTTGAAGTGATATTTACTAATGAAGATTTAGAACAAATTCCTTTTACATCTAAAAAGTACGCTAATCAAAAAAGTATGTATATTCATAAAGCAGCAGTAGATAAAGACCATATCTATAGTTTAATTAGTCAAGAAGCGCATATGAAAGCATTAAATGATTTTGGTTGGAGTGCCGCATATAATCTATGGGTTTATTTATGTTGTAATCAAGATGGCTATATTGAGAATTTTAGTCCTACACATATCGGTCAATTAGCTCATAAAGATAGACGAACCATTCAAAGAGCTGTAAAAGAATTGGAAGATAAGGGTTATCTTTTTCAAGTTGCTGAAAATGATTATATTTTCTTTGAAAACCCTAACGATAATGGGTGCGACACCAGTGCTACAAGTTTGGGGTGTAGCACCAGTGTCACAAGTTTGAATATAAATAAAGAAGAAAATTTAGACAAAAAAGGGTGCGACATAGATGCTACAGGGGGTGCGACATCAGTGTCGCAGGGTGCGACATTGGTGCTACAGGAGTGCGACACTGGTGTGTATAGTAATATTATAAATAATATAGATAATATAAATAATAATATAGAGCTTTCTTCTCAAGATAAGTCAGCTAAAGCGACTCATCTTTTCAAAGAAAGCCACGTTATTACAAAATGTGATAAGGGCGTTATTACAAAATGTGATAACGGAGAAAATGATAATATGGCTAATTCACTTCGTGAATTACCCGCTCGCAAAGCGAGCGTGGACAACTTTGTCCACATGGACAATTCTGTCCAGGTTGGTAGCCCAAGCGCCTATACTCTTAGTAAGGATGAACTTAGACCAATTCATACTTCTGATGGAGCTGTGGTTGAATTGCCTATAAGGAATATTTTAGATGGATTGAAGGATGCTCTTACTAATAAGAAGAATGAGAGTACTATTAAAGAGATAAGAGAGAAGTGTGATTTGACAGAGAAGCAGAAGAAAGAAATAGATGATACATTAGATTTTTGGGAATTGGATTGGTAGTTGATAATTTGCTTCACAAATTATCTACTGGGTATTGTTAGGAGATATAATGAAAAAAGTTTATGCGATTGTAGCAGGTAATCCACTTGATGTTTTGGCAGCTAAAGCGCCTATGATGGTGTGCGGAAGTTTAGATGATGCTAAAGATTTGGTAGATATGTGGGGAGAGGATTATGAAATCCTAGAAGTACCTTATTTAGAGAAGTCTAAGGAGTATGAAGAGCCTAGTTATCCTGTTTATAAGAGAAGCATAGATGTAGAACCCATGCCTTTTATTGGTAAACCTGCTAGCGTAAAGGATGCTTTTCCTAAAGTTCCTATGGATGAAGTTGGTATGATATAAATCTTATACTGTGTGCGGAAAATGATGTGGGTGTGGAGATGATAAGATGGTCAATATAACAGATGTAAAACAGATTCTTCAATTTGCAATAGATGCGGAGATTAAAGTCTTTCTTGATGGTGGCTGGGGTGTAGATGCTCTTCTTGGATATCAGTCAAGAGCCCATAATGATATTGACATTTTTGTAGAAAAGAACGATTATCAGAACTTTATAGAAATAATGAAAGCTAATGGCTTTTATGAGATTAAGATGGAATATACAACATTGAACCATACTGTATGGGAAGATTTGAAAAACAGAATTATTGATTTGCATTGTTTTGAATATACGGACGAAGGTGAAATTCTTTATGATGGGGATTGTTTTCCGGTAGAAACTTTTTCGGGTAAGGGAAGAATTGAGGAAATAGAGGTTTCCTGTATTGAACCATATAGTCAAGTAATGTTCCATCTGGGATACGAGTTTGATGAAAATGATGCACATGATGTAAAGTTATTGTGTGAGACACTTCATATCGAAATTCCAAATGAGTATAGATAACTGCAAATAACAGTTTGTAGGGGAGTTCTGATACTCCCCTATAAAAATGGCTATTTATCAACTGTTTGTTGTGACATAGCCATAATAAAAATGTGCTATCCAAACGGAGTTTGGAAAAATGTTATATTAGTGGTATAAAATGTTTATTTAAAGTGGTGTAAATAACAGTAAAATGGCAGCTAAATGGGTATTCATGATAAAAATCAATACTCCAATGGAATTGGAAAATATTATATTGAAAGTAGAAAATCATATACTAATACAAATAGCAAAGACAATAAAAACCCAGATAATTAGTATAGACGAAATAAAATGTATAAACCAAGTGAAACTTGGGTGTCGCACCCATATACCTGCCGTCCACATTTTTCTTTTTTTCCTTCACCAAAAGCATAAATTTGGCCCGTTGAATAGTCTCAGGTTTACTAATACCCGCCATATAGAAATAGGCCCAAATTTCATGCTTCTAGGCCCGCATTTATATAAAATCTTACCTTGGGCCGCACTTATTTTTTCCATTTAGTTTTGGCTCTTGGACCAAGGAACATGAGATATTTTCATTTCAAATTTCATTTTAGAAAAGTCATTTTAAATTCATAAAATTTTCATTTTAAAATTTTCATTTTGCTTTTGGTTTTCAATTATAGTATAATATAATTAAAGAAAGGGCAAGGAGATAAACTTCCCTCTCTTGGATGATAGCTGAAGCATCTGGTAAAAATAATTTATTAGACAGCCGCATCCAAGTTATGATATAATATAGTTAACAAAGAGGGACGACAAGGGATTCCTCATTGGCGAAAGGAAAATGTAAATGGCTACTTCCAAGGGTATGACTCAGAAGGCAATGTTCGAGCACATCATGGACGTTATGTCTGATGACATGGAGGTTGTAGAGTTCTGCGAGCGTAAGATTGCCCAGCTCTCTAAGCCCCGTGTCCGCAAGACTTCTGCGGCGGTTGTTGAGTTCCGTGAGAAGCTGAAGGCTTTCATGGCTGAGGTGGATGGTCCCATGTCTTGCGGTGAGATGGCTGCGGTCATGACTGACCAGCTGGGTGAGGCTGTCTCTGCCCAGAAGGTGTCTGCGGCCTTCCGTTACTTTGTCAAGTCTGGCGAGATGGTTGAGGTTGAGACTGAGAAGAAGTCTGCTCCTAAGCTCTACGCAATTGCTTGATAGCTGACAGCTAAAGCGTCTAGGGGAGAGGATGTGTGCTTCCCTCTCCCCTTCTTCCAAGAGCAACTAGTGACGGGTAGGTTATTTTGAAATATACTTTTACTGCGGACAATGGTAAAGAAAAAACAGTTTCAATTCCAGATGACTATATCCGCACTAATAAAAAGAATCTGGGATTGACTACTAAAGAAGCAATTGAACTGTGGCTTTTTGATAATGATTATATTGAAAATGCGGAAGCTGATGCTCTGACACAGAAGGCTAAAGGTGCGGGGATTAAAGTAGGGGGTAAGTCCCCACGTAAAACCCCTGTCCGCAAACCTGATTATACTAAACGCACTCTCATTTCTGAAATTAAGAATAGCCTTGAGGGGTTGGTTCTGGATGTAGAAGGTGCGGGGTCTGGTTCAATTGAGGTTTCAAATATTTCAATTCCAAATCTTGAACGTGTAGTTCGTTTTGAACTTGGTGATGATACATATGAGCTAACGCTTAGTAAGAAGCGTAAGCCTAAAACTTAGATAGAAGGTCGCTTATGCGGCCTTCTTTTTTTTGGCAGCTAAAGCGCCTGCTATTAAAGTTTATTTGACAGGCGATATAAAAGTGTGGTATAATGGTGTGGGTATTATTATATATAAAAAAAAGTTATATGATTCTTACGCTTGTGCCGCATATGATAGCTAAAGCATCTTTATTGTTTTAGGATTTGCTCTTGGACGGTGCATATAGGGCCCATTTCTATGAAAATTTGCCATATGGTGCGCGATGGTGGTTACCGCCGAGGACGGCGAACATGTGTTCGGTGGCAGATATAGGGCTGTTGCAATTTCCCTGTCTTGACCTGCCCGCTTGCGCGCTGAATATCACGGCCCCTATCTGCCCCTGACCGTCCGCTATTTGCGAGGTACCCGACTACCGACTATCTTTAGTATAGCGGAACCACTGCCAGTGTCAATAACTTTTCTTACAAAAACATGAATACTTTGCCAGCTAAAGCGGCTATTTTTGAATAAAACTGATTAAAAACAGGGCTGAAATGAATAATTAGTTTAAGGATTATTTGTGAATTTGTGAAAAAACATAAAATATCCCTTGACTTTTACTGGGTGTTTGTGGTAAAATTTCCGCCAACTATGGAGATTTCATGAATTATTTGTGAATTTTAGTATTTTATCTTGACTTTTGGGCGGGATTATGCGGGTGCTATTTTCCTACTGGATAGGTAGGTATAGGATCGCGTCTGTTCAATCCCTACTGACTGGATAGGTTTATCGAGAAAACGATCCTTTTCCTACCTGATAGGTAGGTTTATGTGGGCAAAAAAAATGGGGTAGGACCGAAGCCCTACCCCAGGGGACTATGCCAGTTCGTAGCGGGCTGCACCCTTAACAGGCTCACCCTTGGTCACAAGCCCACGCTTAACCGCGTTGCCCATGATAGCAGTAATCTTCTGCGGGCTGACCACGCCGTTGCTGTTGAACGGCACCGCGAACTTGAGGACCATATCGCGGTCAATCAGCTCACGAATCTCGGGCGTACCGTAGGACTGACCAGCGGTCATCTTGGCGACCACAGCGTCCGTGAGAGCGACCAGCTCACGCTGAGCCTTGGTAGGACCAGACTTGGCGCTACCCTTGCGAGTCTTGGCGGTCTGCTCCGCCATGTGCTCAAGCTTGGCAATCAGCACGTCACGGTCAACCTCGCAAGGCTCACCCTTGGCGAGAGCGATAGCAGCGTTGAGAGCGGACAGGTTGGTGAACTTGGAGGTAGCCATTAGGCATCTCCTTTCTGGGCCGTAGCCCGTCTGTGGGGGCGTCTCTTCCGTTTCCCCTCCTGACATCTAATAATATACAGGACCCCACGCCCCACGTCAACGACTTTTTTCCCTCCACATTCCCTCCACATTTGATAGCTAAAGCATCTAAACGGGATCGGTAGCACAACGTATTTTGTTTGTCAATAGGTTTTGAAGAATCTCCACACAATCTCCACAAATTTTCCGCCATGGTCGGCGAATGTCAATAGGTTTTGATAAAATAGACAAAATCTCCATAACTCTTTTGAAGCGTTTCAAAATTGAAGCGTTTCAATCGAACATATGTTCGGTTATAGGAAATATGAAAACTTTGTGATTTGGCAAAATTACCCTTGACAAACTCCTAGGGCGTGTGGTATAATTTTGACGCCCAACTATGGATGCTTTCCAGCTTGCGGAGCAAGCAGGCAATTCCGCAGGAATTGGCAGCTATCAACTAAGGCTTGCTTGGGTAGTAATAAGGGGAGCTAAAAAGCTCCCCTTATTCTTAGTAAAACACATTATGATTCTTGCGCTGTTCAATCTTGATATTCTGAATTATTCCGCGGTATTGTTCAATCAAATAAGTAACGTCACCATTGTAGCCTTTGAGCAATGCTCTAGTAATATCATCCAGCATTTGGTGTACTACTTTGTGGTCATGCTTGGTAACCACAACCAAATTATCAAGCATATTGTTTTTGTGGTCGCAATCAATGTGATGAACTTCATACCCCTTAGCGATGTTATACAGCAAGTCAAAACTAACAGGGGTATTGCGTTCAACTACAGCATCTGCAAGTGCAGCAAGCCGATAATTGTTAATACGAACACGCTTCCCATTGCTACGGCTCCACAAATAAGAAGTACCATCCAGATTGTCGCAGTGATGTGCGTCAATGATAAAATGAGTATCGTCCACAATAGTAATCTGAGGGTTCATGGTAATCATCTTGCGAACTGCCATTATGTTCTCCTTTGTTTAGGCTTTTGTTCAACTGACAATAAGTATAATAAGCCTTGCGCCGCACATTGTCAACTACTTTTGCTCAAAAATTTTTTTCAATCTGTCTAAAATTTTTTGAATAAACCTCTTGACAAATGGGTATAGTATTTAGTATAATACTTATAAAGTAACCATAGCGCCCTTCCCTGTGGGCTGCGCTTCATGCGTAATCAAAAAGTACCTTCAATGAGTCGAATAATAGGGTTTTAGTTTTCCAAGAGCAAAACTATCGTGTGCGGGCAAACCTGTATTACTTGCAATTGTGTGGCTCTTGGACAACGCGGCAGTAGCAAATAATTGTATTTACTAGTCAGACCTTATTACTTGGGTGAGCTGTCGGGTATCTCTACCTGAGCTGCAAACAGAGGGTTGGAACAGCGTAACAATAGTTAGATTTCCTAATTAGGTTTTGTCCAAGGGGCGCTTGAGGACACGTAATAATCTATCTTTTTTTTGTATCCCTTTAGGGTAGAACTATGTCAAAAATTGAAAATAAGTCTTGACTTAGATAGTAGTTCTGATAATATAATAAGTGTAATAAGGAACTATCCAAAGGAGATACAATGAACAAGACTTATCAAGATATGGTTAAGTATCATGATATGGTTGAATACTCTTATGGTCGTATGGGTTACTTGGCTAAAGAAATTGCTAAAGCTAATTATGCGGGAGATACTACTAAAGCTGAACGTTTACATGATGAATGGGAACTATGGGCTGAGCGTAAAGCAATAGCCCTGAGCAATGAAATAGATTGTTTAGAACTTCTGAAAAAGAGCCGTTAAGGCTCTTTTTTTTAGTCCAAATATTTTATGTTTTTTCTAAAATAGTACTTGACAACATTTCTCCCCTATCCTATTATTATTATTAAGATGGGAGACCGTCTATTTTATCCAATAGTAGGTATAGAATTGTAGATTCATTAACCGTTTTCAAGTAGACTATGTAGAGGTCTTTTCCCTTGCAGCACACCTTTATTATAGACGATAGTATGGGAAATAGGAACCCCTTATTTTAAAAAACTTTTTCTAAAATTTTCCTTGCTTTTGCTATGCGTCTGTGCTATAATCTCGGCCAACCTCGGGTGCTTTAGCTACCAGTTTACGTCTAACAAGAAACCCTTAGGTGCTTTAGCTACCCAAGGGCTTTTGTTTCTTTCCAGCTTGCGAAGCAAGCAGGTAGTCCGCTTTGCGGACTAGCATCTATTATCTGATATAACGTGGATAGGACCGTATCACTGTTAGTTACTTGAATACCAATACCACTGTTACTATGCTTGTTCCAATTATCAATGTTACCTTGCTCATCATCAAACAAGACGCCACCCTTGTTATTAGATACGCGCCACTTGTTTGTACCATGCGCAACAACGTGAACATTACTAGGGTCGATGCAAGGATAATAGTTCGATAGCCAGTCCAGTTTAGCCTTGCGAACCGCCGCATTGAACGCTTTACTAGGCTCACCTTTAGATAGCCAACTAACTACCTCAACCACGTATCCCATACCTTGCAAGGTAGCAAGCGCAGCATTGATAGCCTTGCTATCCCCATAGGGTTCTGCCACTGCATAGGGTGTGGCATCCTCCGCAAGCAAGTAGTCTAGCCAACCCTCAACGGAGTAAAGCGATGCAATGGTACCGTCCATATCCAGTACAATAGCCTTGCTCATAGTAGCCCTCCTAGTAAAACTCACGTGCTACCCACATGATACCATAGGAGATAGCTCCAATGATATAGACGACAATGCCCTTCACATAGTCTACATCGAGGTCATACAACCCGCAACGAACAAGCTGATAGGCGAAGGCAAGGCCGCACAGCACGAACACAACGCGGAAGAACTTATAAACGGTATCACCAGCGAAGTACATTACATATCCTATCTCTTGGATTGCTTACAAAGTAAGTATAACATTACTACTGCGCTATTGTCTAGTAGAATCTTGAAAAGTTTTTTGCCAATAAGTACTTGTACTATGCCATAGCATCATGTATACTAAAGCCATACGGTGACCGAGACGAAGGCCGACTAGCTGCTTTAGCTAGCATAGCCCGAGCAGAGGTGTAGGCGAGCCGTTACACCTTCTCTACAGTTAGCCCCCTCTGGGCGAACGTATGTTCGCCTAGCTGCTTCGGCTAGTAATTGTGGAAAGATTGTGATACCAGATTGGGGGTTGATACTTGCCCCCAATCTGGTAATATTAGTGGTGAGGAAGCCAGCTGCTTCAGCTAGCAAAGGAACGAACGAAAGGAACCTCACCATGTTTGACTACATCTCCAAGGCTTTCTACGGCGCAGCTATGAACGGTGCTGAGACTGGCAGGATCAACCCTACCCAGGCTCATGAGCTTACTGGCATGGTGCGCCTTGCTATGGCCTGTGGCGACCTGCACGTGATTAGCACGTATACCCTGTGCGAGCGTCTGCGCGAGAGCGCCTATCAGCAGTGGCGTGACCGCTACGCTTGCAAGGCTGACGGAGACTTTGAGAAAGCCGTGGATACGCTTGCTCGCTATCTGTCGCGTCACGCCTAAACTCGCAAGTTATTGCAAGGCATCGCGCGAGTGTGAGGGTTTGCGAGCTGCTTTAGCTAGCAGGCCCTCACTGCACTGCGATAAACCTACCTGGGGGCAGGGATTAAGGACAGTGGCATTACTGACCTACATGGGCGGCGTTCCCGACAAAAATCCCCGCCAAGACCACTTTTTCATACCATAATCAAAATTATTTGAAAAGTCCATAAGCACTACGCACCATATTTAGGTGAGCTTTTCGTTGATTAGCACCAAAAGGACGGGTTTTCTTGGGTTTACTAACGGTCTTCTTTTTAGCCATTTCTAAAATTCCTCTCTAATTGGCTTTTCTTTACTTATATTATAATATAAATTTAGGGATTTTGTAAAATTTTTTATTTATAATGATGCTTTACTTATTAAAATGATATAAGATTTTTTGGAGATTTTTCGGTACTGTCTGGGCAAATCACAAGAATGGCCGCATCTTTATTTTTATAATATATAAAAAGTTCAATTTTATCATAAAAAATAATTCTTGGCAATAAAAATTTTTAGAAAAGACTTGACAGACATTTACAGCGTATGCTATACTAAGGCTATAGTTAGATGATTCAAACATACAAGAATAGGAGAAAACAGTGGCAGAATTACCCACTCTTGACTATAACCTTTCCACCCCTGAAGAAAGAATTGAATATGTCAATACCTTATTAGAAAATAATATCAACGAAGAATTACCAAATAAATATCTTACTTATTTAGCAGATTATATTTTATTTGTGGCAGATAAAAATCAAACTAAAAAAGAACGCAATGCGGAACATTCTATTGTAACTAAAAATAGAGAAATTACAGTATCCAAGAGACAAGTCTCATTTGAAGAAGTAGTTTCAAATTTAGAAAATGGTGAAGATGGTATCTATGCTCTTATTTCAAATGATAAAAATAAAATTTTAGATTATCGAGAACCATTAACCAATGAAGATTTTGAAAAAATGCCAGAACTTACTGGATACCTCAATATCATTGAACGACTAAAAGCTCAATTTAAAAAAGCTAAAGGTCAAAAGAAATTCTCTCTAAAAAAACAAATTATTGAGACTTGGCAGCAAATGTATATGCTCAAAGCATCTTACACAGGAGCACCTGCCCGCACTAAAACACCTGCGCAAATCAAATCTCTTGCTCATATGGATTTAGATGAAACCATCTATTTTAATGCTAACGGCTATCCTCAATCTACTTGTATGGTATCTTTATATAATCCAGAGCATGTTTCTGTTTTACTAACATATTATAATCAATTAAAGCAAGAATCTTGGGAAGACCTCCGCAGTGATATGCATTGGCTTCTAATAGATTTAGACAATCTCATTGCCCGCACTCTTAAAGATAAACCTATTTTGCGGGACCTCTTGGATTGGAAGATTGCGGGCTATACCAATGATGAAATTCAAATTTTTATGAATTCTAAATATGGTATTCAGCATACTAATCAATATTTTTCTACTTTGTGGCGCAATCGTATTCCAAAAATGATTGTAGAAGAAGCTCAAAAGCATTATCTAATTTGGTATTATACTCATAATCATACTGGCACTTGGAAAAGATGCGGGAAATGCGGCCAGCTCAAATTAGCACATCCTCTTTTCTTTTCCAAGAATAATTCTAAAGATTCATACTATAGTATATGTAAAGAATGTCGTAATAAACACTAGAAAGAAGGTATAATATGCCTAATATGCAAGTTTGTGTCAAATGCGGCAAAACAAAGAAAGATACTGACTTTTATAAAATGAAAGATGGTTCTCGTTGCGATATGTGTAAAACATGTTTGACTATGCATATTGATAATCGTCAACCAGATACTTTTTTATGGATTCTTGAAAAATTTGATGTTCCCTATATTGAAGATATATGGGTAAAGCAATCAAATACTGCTTATATGAAGAATCCCGCAAAATTTGGCCCCATGTCAGTAATTGGTACTTATATGCGGACCATGAATATGGCGCAATATAGCGACTATTGCTATGCGGACAGTGATAAACTCAATTTTGAAAATCTCAAAAGCAGAGAAGAAGCTAAAGCCAGAAGAGAAGAATTGGGCCGCAATGAAGAATATGAGGCTAATCTAAAATCCAAGTTAGACAATGGAGAAATTAGCGAAGCTGAGTATAATACTTTAAGTCATACAACAGATTTTTCAGAAGAAACTCTAGAAAGTGCGGCACCGCCACAATTTATTCAAGATGTAAGTCAGGTAAATGAAGATTCTATCAAAGCTGAGTTATCAGAAGATAATATTAAATATTTAGCTCTTAAATGGGGGTTGTTTTATAAACCTTCTCAATGGGTTTGGCTTGAAAAGAAATATCAAGAATATGCTAGTCAATATGAATTATCTGTTGACCGAGAGGATGTATTGCGAAAAATCTGCAAGGTATCTCTCAAAATGGATGAAGCATTAGACCTTGGAGATACTAAAACATTCAAAGACCTTTCTGTAACATATGAATCTCTCCGCAAATCTGGTAAATTTACTGAAGCTCAAAAGCAAGAAGAAGAGCGTAGAGAGATTGATTCTATTGGAGAATTAGTAGCTTTTGTTGAAAAAGAGGGTGGGGCAATTCCTTGTTATAAAGACCCTATTGAATATCCGCAAGATAAAGTAGATTTTACTATTCGTGATATGAAACATTATGTAGATAGGTTGGTCAAAGAAGAACTCGGTTTGTCTGACCTCATTGAATCTTTTATTGAAAAAGCAGAAAAAAATAAAACTGAATCTGTTGAAGATATTATGGCTACTAATTTTGATGCGGATAATGAAGAAGTCTCAGAGTCAGAAGCACAAAATTTCCAAGAGTTCTTACAGAAAGAAATTGAAGAAGAAAGCTATAAACTTGCGGAAGAATTTGCAGGTGATGCATAATGGCTCTTGGAAATCTTTTACAAATTGCAGGACAGGGTTCTCAGCGCAAAGAAGAAATAAATAAGGATGATGTTAGAGAGCATTTAGAGGATTATCAACATATTATTGCCTATTGGAGAAAATATCCTGATAAATTTGTTGATTATCTTTGTTCTCTAAATCCTGATAACACTTTTAAATTTTATTATATTCAACGTTTATATTTGCGTGTCGTTATGAGATATAAAACTGTATTTGCTACATTTAGTCGAGGATTTTCCAAATCTTTTCTCGCAGTTTTATCTCTTATGTTAAAAGCAATTTTATATCCTGGTGCAACATTGGCTACTGCGGCAGATGGAAAATCACAGAGCGCCATGATTCTTTCATCTAAGATGGAAGAAATATGTAAATTAATTCCTGCGCTAGCTAATGAAATTGTTTGGGATACTCGTGGAAAAATTGCCACTACATCCCGCACCAAAGATAGTGTAGAATATGCTTTTAGAAATGGTTCAAAAGTAAAAAATGCGGCCATGAGTGAAAATACTCGTGGTGCACGTTTTCAATCTTTGCTCGTAGAAGAGGTTGCAAAAGTTGACCAAGAGAAGCTAACAGAAATTATTATGCCCACTTTGACGGTTAGCCGCAAAGTAGCAGGAGACAAAGCAGACCCCAACGAAGTACTTAATCAAAGTGCGGTGTTTGTTACGTCTGCGGGATATAAGGCAACATATGCTTATGAGAAACTTATTGACACTCTTTGCCACATGGTTGCGGATAAAAATAATAATGACGCTTTTATTCTTGGAGGAGACTGGAAAATTCCGGTTGTTGAAGGATTACAACCTGCTAACTTCATTCAAGCCCAAGAAATGGATAATTCTATGGATGAAGCAGGTTTTGATCGTGAATATAATAGTATTTGGGCAGGAAGCGTGGAAGGCGCTTTCTTTAATGTAAATAAGTTTGAACAACATCGTACTCTTAATATTGCGGAAACTAAATATAATAAAGGTATTTCTTCTAAGGGTTATTATGTTATGGGTGTAGATGTTGGTCGCTTTGGTGATATGACAGAAGCGGTTATTATTAAAGTAACGCCAGCTCCTACTGGCGTTGCCCGCAAACAAATTGTTAATATTTATACTTTTGAAGCTGAACATTTTGAAAAACAAGCTATTCATTTAAAACGTCTTTTTAAAAATTTCAAATGCAATATGTGTGTTCTTGACGGCAACGGGGTTGGCGCAGGTCTGGTAGATTTTTTAGTGCGTGATCAAGTTGACCCTGACACGGATGAACCTCTATATAATTGGGGCGTTTACAATGATGATGATAGAAAATATAAAGAGTGGGTTACTCCAGAAACTATTCATAATGCCCTTTATATTATGAAAGCAAATGCCCCTATCAACTCTGAGCTATATGCTTATTGTCAAAATCAGCTAAACAATGGCAAACTTTGTTTCTTAATTGATGAGTCTGTAGCTAAAAATAAATTATTAGCTCAAGCCCAGGGTAAGAAAATGTCTCAGGCTCAAAGAGCAGATTATTTGCGGCCATATGTAGAAACTTCTATTTTAAAATCTCAAATGGCAAATCTTGTTCAAGAAAATGAAGGCGCAAACATTATTCTAAAACAATCTTCTAAAAAAATCAAAAAAGATAAGGTGTCTGCGCTTATCTATGGACTCTCTTGGTGTAAATTACAAGAAGAAAAAAGAGGAAAACGTAAATCCAGAGACTTGTCTGGGCTTATGCTTTTTTCTAAACATCGTTAAAAATTTTTTGAAAAATGTGGGCAGAACCGTATTATCTGCCCACTGTATTTTTTAGATATAGTAGTAAAGACTACAAAAGGATAAGATTATGCGTGATTCACAAATGGAAATCAAGATTTATGACATCTTGACAGAAGCAGGCTTACCTTTTGAAGAAGAGTATGAGTTTCCTGGTCTTGTGGGAAAATCTGGTCGCGCATTACGATTTGATTTTGCTGTATTTACAGACGATGGCGATATTGATTTTCTCATTGAAGCGCAAGGAAGACAACACTATGTTCCCGTTGGTAAATTTGGCGGTGGACGTGCATTATATTATCAAAAATATAATGATACTCTAAAAAGAAAATATTGTTTAGACCATAATATAAAACTCATAGCTATTCCCTATTATGATGAAGCCAAAATAAACTATGATTATATTATGAAAGCTGCGGGCTATTAGAGGGGGTGAATTTTGGCTACTATCAAAAGTAAAAGTGAAAGAGATTATCGTTTAGTAAACTCTACTAATCAACAAAGTAATTCACTGCAATTCAATAAAATCAAAGTAGGCAAAACAACTCTAGCTAATGACGTAACTTTAGATTTAGACGGAATTCTAAAAGCGGTTGCTCCAAGTAAGCGTCCTATCAAACGAGAGGATGTTGAAAAGGCACTTAGACAAAATAATATACAAGAACTTCGTCGCATTTCAAATATTTTCTATAATACAAGTGGTATTTATAGTAGACTTTGTCGCTATATGGCTTATCTTTTCAAATACGACTGGTTCATCACCCCAATGATATATGATGACACTTTCCGCAAAGAAGAAAAGAAAAAGAAAAAGGTGATTGAAGGTTGGTATAAATCTTCGTTATATCTTGAAAATTGTAAGCTAAAGCGAAACTTTGGCGAAATTGCGCTAAAAGTTATCAAAGATGGTTGCTACTATGGTTATCGCTTAGACCAAAAAATGGCAAGTTATCTTCAAGAGTTACCTGCTAACTATTGCCGCAGCCGTTATGAACTAAATGGCAGACCTGCGGTAGAATTCAATCTAAAGTATTTTGATGATGCTTTTTCCGATGTTGAGTATAAAATCAGGGTATTGAAAATGTGGCCCAAGGAATTCTATAAGGGATGGGCGCTTTGGAAACAGGGCAAACTTCCTAAAGATTCAACCAATGATGAAGAAGGTTGGATACTCTTGGACCCTTCCAAGACAGTCAAGTTTAATTTAAGCAATAGTGACGCACCGCTGTTTGTTCCAATTATTCCTAAACTGCTTGACCTTGACGAAGCTCAAAATTTAGATAAGAAAAAGATGCTTCAACAAATATTGAAAATTATTATCCAAAAGATGCCCATTGATAAAAATGGTGATTTGATTTTTGATGTTGACGAAGCGCAAACACTCCATAACAACGCTGTAATGATGTTAGGTGATGCTATTGGAGTGGATGTTCTAACAACTTTTGCGGATGTAGATGTTGCGGACTTGTCTGATAAAGGAAACGTTTCTTCTGTTGACCAATTAGACAAAGTAGAACGTGCTGTTTACAATGAAGCTGGTGTAAGCCAGTCTCAATTTAATTCAAACAGCAATCTTGCACTTGAAAAATCTATTGCAAATGACGAAGCTACTATGATAAATTTAGTTCGTCAGTTTGAAGAATTTGCTGAAAGTTTGTTAGAACCGTTCAACAAGAGTGCGAAAAAGGTTTATTATAAATTAGAGATTTTACCAACTACAATTTATAATTATAAAGACATTGCTAAGAACTATAAAGAATTGACCTCGCTTGGTTTCTCTAAACTATTACCTCAAGTTGCTCTTGGACAATCTCAAAGTGTTGTTATTATGACAGCATACTTTGAGAATGATATGATGTCCCTAAACGATGTTTTTGTTCCACCTCAATTATCTTCTACCATGAGTGGTAAAGATGCGGATAAAAAAGACGCGGGACAACCTAAAAAGCTTCCTTCTCAAGATGAAGGCGGCCGACCAGAGTTGCCAGATGACGAGAAAAGCGATAAGACAATCCAGAACCGAGAATCAGAGGAATAAAAGAATATGCTAAGAAATGAATCTGTAGCAGTTGTTGAAGCTCCTGAATTCATTCATCTGGAACCTAATGCTATAAACCCTGGTATTTCACAATGTGAAATCAAGGTTTGTTACCTTGGTGCCAATCGCAATGGCTCTTATATCAAAAAAGATGTTGCGGAAAAAATGGCTCAGACTTTGCCTGGTACTCCAATTGTTGGAGCTTATCGCAAAGATGTAGAAGATTTTGGCGACCACGGAGAAGTTATAAAAATTGAGGATGGAGAAATATCTTTCTCTTGTAAAACTACGCCATATGGTTTTGTCTCTCCAGATGCAAAAGTTTGGTTTCAAAAGTTTGAAGATGTAGATGAATTTGACAATCGTGTTGAGAGAACTTACCTTATGACTACTGGTTATCTGTGGACAGGTCAATACCCTGAGATTGAAAAATGTATCACTGAGGGTATGGGCCAGTCCATGGAATTAGACCCAATGGATGGCCATTGGGCTACTAATCCAGAGAATGATATTGATTTCTTCATTATCAATGACGCAGCCTTTACTAAATTATGTGTTTTAGGTAGCGATGTTGAACCTTGTTTTGAGGGAGCTTCTGTAACTGCTCCTGATATAAGCGCTAGCTTCTCTAAAGAAGGTTTTACCCAAACTTTATTTGCTATGATGAATGAATTGAAATATGCGTTAGAAGACAAAGGAGGGTTGGATATGCCCCAGTCTGAAAAAGACGAAGCTCTCTTTGCTGCTGAAGAAGTAGTTGAAGAAAGCGTTATTGAAAGTGATGAATCTGCTGTTGAAGAAACTTTCTCTGAAAAAGAAGAAGAGAAGAAGGAAGAAGAGAAAGAAGAAACTTCCGAAGAAACTCCTGCGGAAGAAGATGAAGATGAAGAGAAAAAGCCTGAAGATAAAGCTGCTTGCGGAGATAAGAAAAAGAAAAATTCTCTTGAAGAAGACAATTCTGAATTAGAATCTCTCCGCGCAGAAATGGCTGAACTTCAAACTGCTTTTGCGGCTCTAAAAGAAGAAGCTGAAGCTCTACGCGAGTTTAAAGCTGCTCGTGATGAAGCTGATAAAGATGCTCTTATTGCTAAATATTTTATGCTTAGCGATGAAGATAAAGCAGATGTTATTGCTCATAAATCTGAATATTCTCTTGAGGATATTGAGTCTAAATTAGCTCTTATTTACGTCCAAAAGAACGTAAATTTTGATATTGATTCTGTTGAAGAAGAAGTTGAAGAAACTCCTGTTACTTCTTTTTCTCTTGAATCTAATGTAAATGATACTGCGGAAGATGATGAACTGTTAAGCGTTCTCCGCACTGCGAAAAATAATCTCTAAAAGGAGGAAAGTCTAAATGGCGCTAAAAATTGACCGTGCTACCAACAAACTTGTTGGACATGACAACTTTGCGCAGGTAGAACCTAATCACCTTTCCGCTCCTCGTGACGGTGGCGTTTATGGTCAACTTCCTGCTGATGACTCTATTGAAATTCTAGAACAGGGTACTTTTGTAAAATATGACTATGCTGCTGGCAAAGTTAATTTTTCTGGTGAAGGCCCTTGGATGATGGTTTTCAATGAAGAAAAACTATATGACGAGCGTAAGCAAATGCACCGTGATTATGCTATGCAGAAAGGTGAATTCTACGATGGCGTAATGGTTCCTCGTGTATTCCGCATGGCTGCTGGCGATATCTTCACTACTAACGCTGTCAAAGCTGATACTTATACTGTAGGCGATAAAGTTGCTCCTGGCGCTAAAGGTATTCTTGAAAAAGAAGCTGCTGCTACTGCTGCCGAAGCTGCTAAGACCCTTGTTCTTCAGGTTGTAAAAGAAACTACTATGCCTGATGGTCAGCCTGCTGTTAAACTACAAGTCATTCACGAATAAGAAAGGGAGGATAGAATACAATGGAATTTGCTCAAATTGCTCAACTTGCTAAAGCTGCTCTAAATGGTACTTCCTTTACTTTCTCTGTAAATGGCCAGAATGAAACCTATGATGCGGCTGTTGTCAATGAAGCTCTTCGCTCCGAACTAAAGAAAATTGCTGGCGATTATAAACTATTCCGCCGCAATGAAGTTGCTGTTTATGAACTAATTGAGAACACTCTTGATGAAGTTCTTCCTAAGAAAGTTATGCAACAGTATGAACAGTTTGCTGAAACTCAGCATGTTGCTCAGGGCGATAAAGCCGTATTCAAACTTCGTATTACTGAAGCTGCTCGTAAGCGCGCTAAAGCCTTCGTTACTCGCGTTGGCCTAGCTGGTCGTTACGAGACTATGATGCTTGATGGACGTGAACTCACTGTCGGTACAAGCGCTATGGGTTATGCTCTTCGTATTGGTTTTGAAGAATTCCTAGATGGTCGCTATGATTTCGCTGACTTCACCGACATTATGGTTGAAGGCATGAATGAGCACATCTACGAAGAAATCCTCAAAGCTCTAACTTCTGCCGTTGAAGAACTTCCTACTGTCAATAAGCACACTGGCAACAGCTTTGATGAAGCTGCTATGGATCAGCTCCTAGCTATTTCCGATTCTTATGGCAATGGTACTTCTACTATTTACTGCACCAAAGAATTCGCTGCTACCATGAAACCTGCTTCTTCCGATTGGGCTTCCAGCGAAATGAAGAATGAACTTTGGAAGAATGGTATGTTCACCAACTACAAGGGTCACCCTGTAATTGTTCTTGAACAGTCCATGGTTGATGAAACCAACGCTGAAAAAGTCGTTGATCCTTCCAAAGCTTTCATTATGGCTTCTGTTGGTGAAAAGCCTGTCAAAGTTGTCTTTGAAGGTGGTACTCAGGTCCGCACTGTTCAGGACAATGATGATTGGTCCCGCGACCTTCAGAGCTACACCAAGTTTGGTGTTGCTGTATTCTCTAATCCTTCTATCTGCATGTATGAGAATACTTCCCTAAAAAAAGCAACAGCTTAGAAGACGCCACCCCTCCTAAGCCAACTCCACCTGAACACTCTGATAATGTAAAAGTTGAAGATTATGAGAGTGTTCAGGCCGCACTTGCGGCTCTAAATGCAGGTGGTACTATTACCTTCCCTAAAAATGTTTATACAGAAGATATAGTGCTTGATAAAGACATGACTCTTGTAAATGCGGGTGGTGCTCGTTTTGCTGGCAAGGTAATTATTCAAGATGCTGCGGTTACAATGAATCGTCCAACATTTTGGGAAAATGCTACTTTTACAGTAGAAGGAACTAAGCCTCTTACTATTTCAGATGGTTATGTCAATAAAGGTGCTAAAGTAAATATCAATACATCTGGTGATGTATCTATTTCTACCACCAACTTCTGGAATGAAGGTAATGAAACTAATTCCGCATTGACTCTTGGGGAAAAGAGTGGAAAAGTTTATCTAAATAAGAACGTATTCCATAATTCTCAATCCAATGGAGTTGTAAATATCAAAGGAGGAAATGAAGTAAAACTTCATACTAACTCTTTTGTAGCTATGAAATCTGCGGAAAATCCATTTGTAATTTCTAATTCTATTGCTAAATTGGATGTTCGTGCTAACACTGTTACATATACAGATGAAAGTGCTGTTGATTCTACTGCTCTTTGTCGCTTCCAAAAACAAAAAGAGACAACAGTAAAAGAATTCGACAAAACAGAACTAACTTTTAATGCTGATAACAAAGCTAATAATGTAAAATATGGCCAAGAAACCTCTGGACTACAAACTGCTTTCGTAGTATTTAGTAATAAGAATAATAAAGTTACCAGTGATAACCCTACTGTTAAATGGGTCTAATATAATAAGTAAAAGGGGAATATCAAAGATAGTGAGTAAAAGATATTCCCCTTTTATTTCATAAAGAGATAAAAGGAGAAAAAATGTCTGTTGAACTCGTTTCTGATGATACATTAGTAACTGTTGAAAATATGGTTGGACATGATGTTAGTTATATTATTACTTCTCTTGGTATTCGTCGCAAGTTAATGCCTGGAGTACCTTTTCAGGTGAAAGCACAAGAGCTTCGTGCCCTATTTGCGGAACCTGGTGGAGAAGTGCTTCTTCGTAACTATCTTCGTGTTAGTAATAAAAATCTTCAACGAGAATTTGGCGTACCTGCGGACCAAGTTGAATACAACTGGACTGTTAAGGATATAGATGATGTTCTTCTCAATAAGCCTGAAGAATATCTCTTAGATGCTCTTGACTTTGCACCTGAAGGTATTATTGACCTTATTGAAAAGCGTGCAATTGAATTAGAGCTACCTAATATGAATAAACGTAAAGCTATTATGAATAAAACTGGTGTCAATATTACCAAGAGTATTGAAAATCATCATGCTTATGATTCTGTCAATGCTTCTGATAATGTTGCTCAGAAACGTAGTCGTAGAGTAAAAGAAACTGCGGAGGATGCTCCTCAGCGCAGAGTACAATAACAAAATAAAGGAGATTTTGATATGGCACAAGCATTAGAAACTCCTGATGCGGATTTTGATGCGGATATGGCATACGAAGCCCCTACCACTTTTCAAGAGATGTATGATTTTTTCCTTGCGGGAATTACTGATGATATGTTTATGGAGCTAACAAAAGAAGATACAGAAGAGCTGCTTGAAGAAATTTTGATTGCGGCTCTTCCTAATTTTGAATTCCCCCGCTGGAAAGACCCTTTCAATATTGATTTACAAAATAAAAAATTCAATACTACTCTTACTATTGAAGAAAAAATGATTATTCGTCAATATATGATTAGTGAATGGATTGGCTATCAGCTAGCAAATATTGATTTGGTACGTCAAAAATATAGTGGTAGTGACTTCAAATTTACATCACAGGCCGCACATATGAAACAGCTTATTACTTTGAAAAAAGAATATGAGCAAAAAGGTTTGCACCTTCAGCGCGTGTATTGCCGCAGACGTCCAGATTCAGATGGGCATATACATTCCTCTTTTGGAAAGATTATGGAGCGTCCATCATGGCGGTTTTAGTAGATGATTTTATTATAAATACAGAGGATATTTGTACTAATCTAACTCGTATTGTTGGACAAATTTTTAGACTATTGCCAACAAGAGAAGAAGGGGTGGATTGGATAAAACCTCTTGATACTATTATTCTTGAACTTACAGGTATGGCGGCATTTTTTCCAGACCAAACTAAATTCTTTGCATTGCTTTGTAAACTAAATGGTTTAAAAGAATTAGGTGAAGAAGTAGATTTTATGCTCTTTCGCCGCACTATTTTTGAAGCTTGCGGACTAACCAATGAAATTAGGGAGTCTGTGGGCCTATGTCAATAAAAACATTAGCAGCCAGAACACAATACCTAGGCGGCAATCAACTTGACCGCATTAATAAGCAGAAATTACGTTCTTTTCAAGCTGCTCTCAAAAATAACTATCAGACAAGGTATATCAAAACAAATAGTCATGCTGCATGGCCTTGCCTAATCAATAAAAATTCTCTAAAATCAGATTATGATAAAGAATATATATCTGTAGAATATGCGGCTGGACTTGAAGCTGGAGATACTTTTGAATGTCTTGATGATGGTTCACATTGGATGATTTATCTTCCTATTATTACTGAAACCGCATATTTACGTTCAGAAATTATTCGCTGTAGATATACTCTTAATGTAGATGGTGAAGAATATTGGGTTTATTTTCAAGGTCCAACAGAAACAGATTTACGTTGGTTTATTAAAAATCAAATTAATGTAAATGAGTTAAACCTTTCTGGCACAATCTATATTAAAAATGATGAAAAGACTAAAAAGTTTTTCAAGCGTTTTACTCATTTGAAACTCGATGGTCATGTGTGGGAAGTGCAAGTTACTGACGCTATTTCAGTGCCAGGTATTTTAGAGCTTGAAATCCAAGAATATTATGATAATTCTATTGCTGAGTTACCTGAAATCAAACTAGACCAAGAAACACCCTTAAATGTCATCAAAGGACAAACTGTTGTTAAACAAGATAGTATTATTGGCTATATGATTGATAGTGCGGCATATGACCCTAATATTGAATGGGAAGTTAGAGATAATCCAAGAGTCAAGATTGAAGAAATTCTTGACAATGGCCGCATTTGTAAAGTAAAAATCTTTGCGGGAGCTGTTAAAACCTTTAGAATTTATTATGGAGAACAATTCTTAGAGGTAACTATTGATTGGCAGAAACCAATTATTCAAGGCCCGCAAGAAGTTTATCCTTATGATACTCATACTTATTTTATCAAGAAGCTCCCCGAAGGAGAAAAGGTAGAATTTAGTATTGACAATAATAACGCTCAAATTATAAATACAGAAAAAGATAGTTGTCAAGTTGAAATTATTTCTAGCAAAAAAGGCAAATTTACTCTTTTTGCCAAATATGCGGATACTGAAACTTCTTTGCCTGTTACAATAAAATCTTTATAAGTAGATTGGAGGTTATATGAAACACATAGCTTCTAATATGCTACAAAAGAATTTCAAATCTACTTTTATGTCTTGTGCTAAAGACCAAGAGACTATTTGGCGTAGACTCTTGGTTGAAAGTAAACCATATAGTGATAAATTGAAAAAATTACTCATTATCAATACTCCAAATTGTTTAGATTCAACGCAAGCTCAGTATCAGCAAAAGATAAATGAATATACAATTAAGCGTATGAAAGATGAACAATATATTAAATCCATTCCTAAACTTAGTTTTGGAGAACATGAAGAAGTAAAATCTTATATACTCTTGGAGTTTGATGATTTTACTCCATCAGATAATCCTGAATATCGTAATTGTGTAATTAGTTTTACTATTATTTCTCAATTAGATTATTGGGAATTGGATGACTATGAATTACGTCCTTGGCTGATTGCGGGATATATAGACGGTATTTTAAATGAAACCAAACTATCAGGTATTGGAACACTACAATTTATGGGAGCAAGTCAGGTTGTTCTTAATGAATATCTTGGTGGAGTTATTTTACGATATGTTGCTACCCATTCTGATGCAGATGATAGTGAGCGTATTATTCAATCATTACCAGCACCTCAAAATTTATAGAGGTGAGATTATATGGCGATACAAGGAGATTTAGCACAAATTCTTTCTGGTATGCCAATTAGGGTTGCGGGCTGCAACATTGCAGTCTCGCAACCTACTATTAGAGAGATTAGTGCTTATGGAGAAGATGTATTTTTAGGTGGATTGCAAATATTTGTAAAAATAGATAAAATTGTTGCCCCAATAAAAGAGGGCAATTCACGATTAGCTATGTTACCTGATTTTCAAGTATTGATAGCAGCGCTTGAAAATGACACTTCTATAAAAGAAACTATAGATAATTTATTTTCTTTGATTTTACCTGAATACTCTTGGGAGTTTGCTCCTGGAAGTATAAATTTTAGAATAGGTGAAAATGCCAGTATTATTGGACAAATAAATCCAATGAATTTTGAAAATTTTCAAAAAACACTTAGTATTTTATTTTTACCGCAAAGAAAAGATAAAGAAGAACAAGAATTTAATCCAGCAAATAGCGCAGCTGAAGAAATTGCTAAAAAATTGCAAAAAGGACGTGACCAACGTGCGGCAATTCAGCAAAAAGAAAAAGGCGATATAGGTAGTATTTTTGCCAACTATGCTTCAGTTATTGCTGTTGGATTATCTATGGATATAAATACAATTTATAATTATACACCTTTTCAACTATATGATATTTTTACTAGGTATACAGTCAAAATGGCATATGATTTACATATGAAAGTTAGTACAACTCCTTTTATGGATACTAGTAAAATGGATGAACCTAAAAATTGGTTGGAAAGTATATATCAATAAGCTATAATCGTGTTCTTCATCAAACACGCTTATATATTTGAAGGAAATCTCGGTGCGTAGAGATTTTCTAAAAAGGAAAATGTATACGTTTTCGTTTTATTGTTTTTATTACAAGAAAGGAGAAAATAACATATGAACCGTTTTGGTGTACGCGAGATTTGCGATGTTGTTTTCAAACCTCTTACCTCTGTTGATATTGGTAATCAGCATTTTGATGCTGGCCAGCCTGTTCTTTATATTGACACTGCTAAAACTTCTTCTCTTGAACAAGCTGTTAGCACTGTCTACGCTCAGGGTGGTCAAGGCAATCCCCGCCTAATTGGCTGGGACGGTGAGAAGACTCTTACCTTTACCCTCGAAGATGCTCTTATGTCTCCTATCAGCTTTGCTACCCTTTCTGGTGCTGGCATTGTAAAAGGCCATAAGGCTGCAGATGCTTCTAAGCATCCTATTTATGTTCATGCTACTTATGATATGGTAGTTGAGCAAACCCAGGATAGCAAACTTGTTGCTAAACTTACTAATGAGGACCGCAATGGTGCTACTCTTGTAGTTACTCGTGAAGCTCCTATCTATCCTGTTACTCTTGATAGCGCTGGTGCTCAATCCCAGTATCTTTCCGCTGTAACTGAAAAAGAGGTTTTCACTGTTAATGAAGGCGGAGAGCTTCAAGCTGCTGAGCTTGGTGCTAATGGTGAAGTTGGCAGCAAAGGTGAAACACTTGCTTTCGTTCTTGGTACAGACACCCCTGGTGACAAAAATCAAGACAAGGCTGTAAAAGTTGGCGATACTGTCCGTATCGACTGCTATGAAGTTCACTACGATGAAGCTTATGAAATGAGCATTGAAGCTTCTAACTTTGCTGGTTACTACTATATCGAAGCTTCTACACTCTTCCGTGATGAAGCTACTGGTGTAGACCTTCCTGCTGAATTCGTTATTCCTCGTGGTAAGATTCAGTCTAACTTTACTTTCAGCATGGCTAACAGCGGTGATCCTTCCACCTTTACTTTCACAATTGACTGCTTCCCTGCTTTCACTAAATTCAATAAGAAGAAGAAAGTAATGGCTCTTCTACAGGTTATTGATCACACCTCTGAAACCCACAATTACAAAGATAAAACTGTAATGGGTCACGATGGCCGCAAAGATGACGCTGAAATTGCTCAGTGGTACTCCAAGTCTGTTTTTGACCAAGCTGACGCTTGAAGCGCTGACACCGCAGCGGTAGGTCACGCTAAAGTAGGTACCGCAAAAGTCGGTGTCAAATAATTCAAGTTAGGAGAAAAGAATAATGGCTTATTCTAAAAAAACATGGGTAGATTCTGAACTAATTACTAAAGAAGCTTTAAATAATATGGAGAGTGGTATTGAAGCTGCGGCTCTTAAAACTGATTTAGCTGCTAAAGCTAAAAAAGTTGAAGGCGTAGTTGCTATTACCGCAGCTAATGCGGCTGCCGCTCAACCTACTCAAGCTGAATTCAACAAAGTAGTTGCTGACCTTAAAGCTATTAAAGCAAAATTAGACGCTATGAACGCCTAAAATAATTTAAAGGGTATTTCTTAATTGAAATACCCTTTATTTTTTTAGAGATTTTGAGAGGAGGAAAAATGGCAATTAGTTATCTACACTATTATTATGGAAATAGTAACTCTCCTTTTACAAGTGCTGAATTTTTTGAAAATAAACGCAAAAATCTTTTAGACATGCAACTAAAAGTTTTTGAACAGCAGAAAAAAGCTATCTTAAATAAAGTTCATTCTTCAAGAGTGCCAAAAGAATATGCGGAAATGCTTGAAATTCTAACTGACACAGGAAATGCGGGGCAACTTCGCAATCAAATTTATGCGGGAGCTAATCCATCTGGCGGAATACCAGATAAAGTTCTTTTTGATACTGCTCTTGGAGGTGTATCTTCTGCAGGTAGTATTCAAAATATGGATGCGGCTAATATTGCAGGAAAAGTTGGAAATATAGTCGAAAATATTGATAATTTTCAAATTGGCTTAGAGAATACTTTAGATAAAGCTTACCAAAGTTTATTTGGTGGTGGAAATTTTGAAGCATATAAGCAAACAGTAATTGCTGATTATATTGCAAATCAAGGATTATCAGGACAAGATAGTTCTATTATAAAGCAACATATTTTAGATAATTTTTTACGTCACGAAGGTTTTATTAAATCAGGTGCTTTCGCTAAAAACACTACTAATCGCGTTGAAGATTCTTTGAAAAAATTAATTTTATTTGCGGATGCTCTACCCGCATATAATGATTATTTATCTGGCACAACAACTTATTCTACTAAAAAATATAGTGGTACAATAAATGGTTTACCAGAATTTTTTAAGATTATTGCGGGAAAGACCCAAGGTTTATATAATATGGTCAAAGGCGATGGAGCGGAATTGACCACAATGTTAGGAGAAAAGGCTGTTATTAAAAAGATTGGTAAGCCTTTGGTAAATTTAGATAAAGTTTTTACTGTTACTAACACTGGTTCTAATTCTACGGGTGGCGTCTCTGTTATTTCAACGTACAAAAAAGATGCCAATTGGGATAAGGCTTTTGGGTTTGATAATTTAGGTAAACAGTATGATGGTTCTGTATCTAAGCCCGATGTTACTGTAACTTATAATTTAAATGGTGTTAAAATTAATTATGGCCTTACTGTAAAAAATTATGAAATGCAAAATGCTAATAATGGTACTGATAAATATTTTATTAATGCTAAATTGACTTCTGAAACTACTTTATACGATGCTATGTCCCGTATTTTTAGTGGTACAGGTATGTATGGTGTTTATCAGCTTGCGGGCGGACATGGCAATGGTAATGTAAAACTTGTAAATGGTAATCGTTATACCAATGGTCAATTGGATGAAATGTGGAATTCTCTAAAAGATATGGTTATTGCAGGAAATATACTAACTTTCTTAGGTGGTCTAAAAGAAGATAATACTTTATTTATGGTAGCTAATGGACGAGTAATTGGTTTAGATCAAATTCTAAGAGATATTATTAATGGAAAGACTAAAGAAAGTTATAGCATCAAAGGTGCTTCTGCTCGTTCCAGATATATGTCTGAAAATAAGTGGGAAGATAGTGAAAAAGATAACCATGCCAATGCTTTAAAGCGTAGTGCTGCAGCGAGCAAGAGTATTGAGTCTTTGCTGAGAGGTGCCAAAATTACTACTCACTTAAAAATATTTTTTAGTTAAGACTTGACAATAAAAATATATTATGATAAAATATATTTAAATATATAGAGATAAAAGGAGTTTATATGATTGATTTACGTATTGAAAAAGAACGTCACATGACTACTCAAGACATGTATGATATTCTTGATTTTGCAATGCAGGCCGCAGAAGATAATGGCTTTATCAATAGTTTTATTTATGAACGTGCTCTTTATGAATTCGCCGCGCTTATTCTATTCCCTGACCGCAAAGATGAATTTGCTTCTCTAATTGCGGAAAATGTAAATACTGCATGGGACGCTATGCTTGAGGATGGTATTCTTGAAGAGCTTGTAGAAAATTATGAACAAGACCTCAATTATCTTGCTACTCTTGGAGAAAAATGGATTGATGAATTTACTACCTATATTCATTCTGCTCGTGGACTTCTAAATAGTCTTCAAGATATTACTGGAAAAATTTCCAATATGAATGTTGAACGCCTTATGAGTACGGCCAAAGAGTCTGGCGTTGCAGAAGCTCTTCAAATTGCTGACGAATGGGGCATGAATCGTGAAGTAGCAAAATCTCAGTCTAATTTTGAAGTTGTAGAAGGTAATACGGATTCTTTGTTCTCTGAGTAATACCTGGTCATTTTTGTATAATCTTTTAGAGCCTACTTTGATAATAAGTAGGCTCTTTTTTTATGCCTAATTAGAATGATATAAAAGGAATTGCCTGTGGTTTACAAAACACTGGCATACAAGAAAATTGAAGGATGTGGTTATTATATCTAAATATTCTAATACCGTTGAATATAATCTAAAAACCACGTTAGATGCCAGTGGTTTGACAAAGCTGCAATCTGAGCTCAATTCTTTGACTATGCAATTACAAAAAATGTCCAATCAAGAATTGATTTCCGATGAAAATAAAACTAAAAGTTTGAAAACAATTCAAACTGTTCAAAAAGCTTTGACTCAGGCTTTCAATCCTAAACTGGGAATGTTAGACCTTACTAAATTTCAAAGAAGCCTAGAGGGATTACCCTTACATAAAATTCAACAAGAGTTTTATAGTATTGGAACATCTGGTAAAACAGCTTTTGCAGATTTGCTTGGTTCTTTAGGTAAGATTGATGTTGGTCTAAAATCTACAAGCAGCAGTTTAGATAAAATCAAAAATACTATTGGCAATACTGTGCGTTGGGGCGTTATTTCCTCAGTATTCAATCAAGTATCTAATTCAATTTATGATTCTGTTCAATATATGAAAGATTTAGATAGCTCTCTAACTCAAATCATGTTGGTTACAGATTACTCTCGTGAGAATATGAGTAGTTTTGCTAAAGAAGCAAATGAAGCGGCTAAAGCATTAGGTACTACTACTACTGCTATGACTAATGCTTCTTTAGTCTTTAGTCAACAGGGTTTTGGACTAGAACAATCTAAACAACTTGCAGAACTATCTACAAAGCTTGCTAATGCTTCTCAACAAGATACTTCCGCAACTTCAGACCAAATTACAGCTTATATGAACGCATATGGCTTAGACAACAATATTGCTGCTCTTTCTAGCGCTATGGATGCTTGGGCGCAAGTTGCTAATGTATCTGCGGCTGATGTTGCTGAATTGGCGCAAGCTTCACAGAAAGCCGCATCTACTGCGAATACCGTTGGTGTATCTATGGACCAATTGAATGGTCAAATTGCTGCCATTGAATCTGTTACCCGTGAAGCGCCAGAGCAAATTGGTAATGGTTTGAAAACGCTATATGCGCGTTTTTCTGACCTTGAAGCGGGTGAAACTCTTGAAGATGGCGTTTCTCTTGGAAAAGTCACTGAGCAACTAGAGAAATATGGTGTCCAAGTTCTTGATGGTGAAGGTCAAATGCGTGGTGTTGGCGATATCATGGAAGACCTTATGGATGTTTGGAAATCTCTTGACCAAACACAGAAAGCTGCTGTTGCACAAACTGTTGCTGGTAAATATCAGCTTTCACGCTTTGAAGCTCTTATGAATCGCTCAGACCTTTATGAAGAATATAAAGGAGCTTCTGAAACTGCTGAAGGTACTCTTGATAAAATGAATCAAGAATATGTTGATTCTCTTGAGGGTAAGATGAATCAACTTCAAACTTCTTTAGAAGGTGTTTTTTCCTCTCTATTTGATACGGATGATTTTTATGCTATGATTGAAGCTCTTACAGAGTTGGTCAATCTTATGGATAATTTTGTTCAAAGTATCGGTGGGGGAAAGCAAGCTTTATTAGGCTTAGGGTCTATTGGATTAAAAACTTTTTCTAAAGATATTGGTGCTAATCTTAGTAATATGGTTTATAATAGAAAAACCGATAAGCTAAAGAAACAGCAACTCTCTTCCCAACGTCAAAGTGTTCTGAATGAGATGGGATTAGGAGATGTTGATCCAAGAGAGATAGAAGAGGTTGTAAATTTTATAGACCAAAGCTTATCTCGTTCTTCTCAAATGACAGAAGAACATATTAAAGAAAATAACGCTTTACTTGATGAGCAAGTAAAGAAAACAAAAGAAAAAATTGAAGCAACTGCGGATTTAGATAAAGCTATTTTTGCTACGACTGGAGCCTATAAACTTTTAGGCGTAGATGACGTAATCACTAAAAAAGAAGATGGCACTTATGACTTTTCAGGCTTAGAAGAACAGGATAAAGCTCATACCGCGCTTTCTTCAAAAGAAGCTATGAATTTAGATTGGGATTCTATTTCTGGCTCTATTGTTACAGCAACACGAGAAGCGGATAAACTTTCTACTATTTTATCAGAAATTTCTTCTCGCAATATGGAACCTAAAGATTCTGATAAATTCTATAATAAATTAGAGCTTATGTCAGATGCTTTTGATAAATTGAATAAAGAAACTGAAGGTTTGACTGGTCCAATTGCAGAAGCTAAAAAGAAATTCTCTGACTTATTTGCCGCAGCGTTAAATGATGCTGAAAGTTTTACTACAGAATCCGCCCAACAAATGTTGCGAGAACTAACTGAGCAATTAAATCTAATGATAGAAGCTGCGGAAGATGTTCAAAAGAATGGTGCTAATGTTTTAAATAGCGAAGAATTACAAGGAAGAATCACCAGAAAAGCTAATTTAGATTCTGACCAAGCTTTATTGGATAAGAAACAAGCTGCTTTCTTTGAAAATATAGATTTATCTTCTGCGCTAAGTGATATAGCTTTATTCTCTGGCGCTCTTGGAGAAGTTATTTTTGGTGTTCAAACACTTCAAAATTTAGGCAATATTTGGTCTGATGATACTCTTACATCTTCAGAAAAAATGCTTCAAACTATTTTAGTCATAAGCTCTGCTCTTCCCGCTCTTATTGATGGGTTTAAAGACATAGGCAGTGTTGGTTCAAAAGCTTGGGATGCTATAAAGAATTTTGCTATTGCCTTGGTAGAACAGCAAAGCATCGCAACTGCTTCTGCCGCCGCTAATACTGGGGTCGCAGCCGCAACGGGCGCAGTCGGAGCTGCTAGTGGAACTGCTGCTGTTGGGGTAAAAGCTTTTGGTAAAGCTTTATGGACAGCTTTAGCTCCTATTCTTCCTTTTATCGCGGGAGCTGCCGCATTAGCTGCGGCGCTTGGCGGTATTTTTGTTCTTTGGGATAAAGAATATAATAAAGCTGCTAGAACATTAGAAGAAGCACAAGAAGAAGCTAAGAAAACTTCACAAGCTCTTGATGATGCTAAAGCTAGTAGCGAAAAGCTAACTCAAGATATTTCTGCTTATACTGATATTAGAGATGCAATGGCAGAAATGACAGAAGGCACTCAAGAATGGAATGATGCCCTCAAAGAGAGCAATGAACAAGTTCTAAATTTGCTTCAAAATTATCCTGAGTTGGCAAAATACGTTACTCGTGATAGTGATGGACAGCTAAGTATTGCTTCTGAAGGGCTAGATGAACTTCAAGATAGACAGGCTAAGAATTTAGCTTATTTGAATTTAGCTAACACTCAAGCCAATGCTGCTCTCAATAAAGCCACTTTGAATAATCAAAGAGTAGAACTTCGTAGAAACATAGACTACGTAGACAATGGCACTCCTGATTGGGGTTTCAATCGAAAAAATATGACCGATAGCGAACTGGATTCTCTTCTTGATGCAGTTCGAGCGCAAGGCGAACATATTCTAACTAGTGATAGCGCTATTGCCGAAGCTCTAAAAGTAGATGTGTCAGACCCAATTGTTCAAGCGGTCAAAGAAAATGCGAACTCTCTTCTTGATTATTATCATAAGAGTGAAACTGATGATAAAGTAAATAGAATTGCCGTTGAAGAAGCTGCTTTACAAGCTCTAAAACTTCAAGATGGTTTCCAAGAAGATGGCGGAAATGCTAAAGAAATTGCAGCAATAGTTGCTCAGGAAGCAACCAAACAGTCCGCAGAAATGGAACAAAAATATCAAAAGCAATTTGATAGTAAAGATTTATCTCTAAGCGATTTAGGCTTTATGTATCAGGATATTACTGGTATGAAATTGCTTGGAGAACAAGATGGTAAGATGCAATTTGAAGATGCCGCGGGCAATACTAAATCTTTAGATGCAGAAACCATGATTCAACTTATTGCTGCCGCTGAAGCTATGGATAATGCAGCAAGCCATTGGGAAAGCCTTGCGGGCAATTTTTCTAGTATTGCTAACTCTGCTCTTGGAAAAGAATATTCTGATTTAGGATATACTGTTTCTGGTGGTAGTAAAGAATTAGGTTTTGATTTTAGTGATTGGAATGATAGAAATCTAAAATCTTTATTAGAAGAAGAAGATTTATCTATTGAAGATTTGGGCTTGACACAAGAACAAGTCAAAGCTGCTGGTTTTGAAAATGGTCAAGCTTACATGAAAGCTTTCTTAGATTCAGCTAAGAATGAAAATGAATCAAGAAAAGAAGATACTGTTCCCGACCAAGAGATGAGTGCAGAGGATAGTATCAGCAAAAGATTAAATAGCGTAGGTCTAAAGTCTACAGATTTTGACCAATACCAAACTAATCTTCGGAATACAAATAAAGAAGTTGCTAATTTTGCTACTAATACAGAAAACGCTGTTGCGGAACTTGAAGAAGAAAATAAAGAACTAAAGAAAACCGCAAATTCTTCTGAAGAAAGCAGAAAAGGGCTTGAGAAAAATAATAAAGCTATTGAAGAAGCCGAAGAATCTTATGATAAAATTACTGCTAAAATTATTGAATCTCAACGAGGTGCCGAACAGCTAAATGCAATTTGGGATGAAACTACAGATATTCTTTATTCTGCTAAAGAAGGAACTAAAGAATATAATGATGCTATTGATACAATGGCGGAAGGTGTGGGCCATCTTATCAACATAGACATGAGTGGTTGGAGTAGAGAGCTAACCAATGAATTTATTGTTGAGAATCTAGATGATATTCGTGCTGCTTTAGACGGCAATGTTGAAGCAATGCAGCGACTTAGAAGTGCTGCTGCCGAGAAAATTATGATAGAAGCTGGCATTAATGAAAATTCTATGCCAGAAATCTATAATGATATGCTATCTCTTATTGATTGGGCTAATACTAATTTACCTAATATTGAAGCTGGCGCTACTATTGATGACTCTGCTTTTGCCGAAGTATTGAACCATATGATTCAAGGAGCTATTGCAGCTGGAGCTAGAATTGAAGATATCCTTTCTGCCCTCAAGGGAATGGGTATTGATGCGGAAATTGGTTATAGATATGAACCAATGGATTTTCAGCTTACAGTTCCTCAAATTACGCTTCCAAATGGCAAGCTTGGTAGTGGCGGTTTGGCTAAAGCTATGGGAGAGGTCTTAGGAACTAGTATTTCTTCAGTAACTCAGCACATGCAAGGCGGAGGATTTGTCCCTTATGTAAAATACGCCAAGAAAAATAATGTAGACAATAGCAAGGGCGGTTCTTATAAGCCTAGCGGTGGTGGAAGTAAAGGTAGTGGCTCTGGCGGCGGAAAAGGTGGCTCTGGTGGCGGTGGCGGAAAAGGCTATACCGCAAAAGAAAATAAAGACCCTATTGATAATGAAATAGACCGCTATGAGAAAGTCAATACTAAGCTAGATGCTATTGGCGCAGACTATGAAAAAATTGCTAACGAACAAAGTCGCTTGACAGGAGATGAACTTGCTAAAAATCTCCAAAAACAAAACCAACTACTTTTACAGCAGATTGAACTTTATAATGAGAAACTAAAAATTCAGCAACAAGAAGCTAATGAACTAAAGAATCAACTAGGTTCAGAATATGGAATTCAATTTGATTCCGAAGGTTTCATGACTAATTATGCTCAGATACATCAGCAACTTATTGATGAAGTAAATCGTATTGGTAATCAATACTCTGGTGTTGGTTCAGAAGAAGCTGAAAAAGCTCTTGATAAACAATATGAAGCCGCTAAAAAACGTCTTGAGACTTTTGAAGAATTATATTCTCGTTATGATGAACTTCTTTCTTCTGATTTAAAAGATACTACTCAACAGATAGAAGACCTCAAAGATGCTATTGAAGATATGAGAACTGAAATTTTCAAAACTTCAATAGAAGCGCTAGATAATATTAAAGAAATTAGACAAGAACTTGCGGAATTCAATCAATCTTCTAAGATTTGGTTTGATGATGACCCCTTTGAAAAAGCCAAACAAAGTGTTCTTGAACTTGGCGAATTCTGGGATGGCGCAATTGATAATGTTGATAAATATTATGATGACTTAATTGCTAAAGAGCAAGAAGCTGCTAATAAAGCTACTACCGAAGAAGGCAAGAAATATCACAATGACCGCATCGCAAAACTTCAAACCGCCAAAGCTAATCAAGGTAAAGGCACTTTAGAAGAAGGTGGCACTGGTTTCTTTGATATGCAATTCTCTAATGTCATGGATATGATGAAAGAGATTGAAGAGTTTGAAAAGACTGGTTCTTCTACAGTCTTTGGTGAAAATAGTGCGGCAATGTATGAAACTGCTTTGGAAGTTCTCAAACAAGCTAATTCAAATCTTAAGGACTACAAAGATAAAGTCTTAGAACTTCGTGACCTTATTGGCGATATGGTTGATGAAATTCTTGAAAAACAAGAAGAACGTATGCAAGCATATCAAGACATTAACGATGAGCTTGAACATCAAATTGACCTTATCACTATGATTCATGGCGAAGAAGCATATGACCAACTACAACAAGCATATGCGGCTCAGCTTACGAATACAAAGAATCAGATTTCAGAAATGAGTCAAACCTTAGCCGCAAACAAAGAGCTACTTGCTCAAATGGAAGCGGCTGGAGATACATCTTCTGATGCTTATAAGGCTCTCAAAGGCAATATCGCAGATACTCAAAAAGAACTAAATGGCTTAGTTCAATCTTCTATTGAGAATATCCGCAAGCAACAAGAACTTACAGTAAAGAGTGTTACTGATTCCTGGATTAAAGATGCTTTAGGTACAGACCTTGACTGGATGCAAACTGAATGGGAGCTTATCAACCGCAATGCTGATTACTATCTTGATGATGTAAATAAAGCATATAATATCCAAAAGCTACAGGGTAAGTACTTGGAACTCTTGGACCAATCTAACGATGTAGGTATCCAAAATCAAATTACTGAGCAAATGAAACAACAGCTTGAATATCTGAGAGAAAAGAAAAATCTTTCTGAATACGATGTTCAATATGCTAATGCTCAACTTGAAATTCTTCAAAAGCGTATAGCTCTAGAAGAAGCTCAACGTAATAAATCTCAAATGAAGCTCCGTAGAGATAGCCAAGGTAATTACTCTTATGTATATACCGCTAATGAAGGCGATGTTGCTAACGCTCAGAGTGGACTCTTGGACGCTCAAAACAATGCTTATAATCTTTCTAAAGAACAGATGAAGCAAACTCAAGCAGATTCTTTAAGCGCTTTAGCTGATGCTAAATCTCTTATTGATTCTATTTGGACAAATGCTAACCTGTCTCTTGAAGAAAAGAAAAAGCGTACAGAGACTATTATTGGTAGCTTGAAAGAATATCTTGCTGCTACTAGTGAACAGCTTGGTGTTGCTGAACAAAATATTATTAAAGATTTCTTAGGCATGTGTGAAGCTCTAACTGATGAAAATAAGACTGGGCTTCAAGAAACATATGAAGAAATTGTCAATGGTAATAAAGATGCTTTCGATAAGATTGATGATCGTTGGAGTACTTCTCTTACTGGCTGGCTTGGAAGTCTTGATAAATTCAATGAAGAAACAGATACTAAATTTGATTCTTTGTATGATAAGATGGAAGAGTATGAGGATCAAATTGATAGTGTTGGAGACTTAGTAGGCCAGAATTTCGATGATATGACAGGCTCTATCCAAAATACTGTAGACAAAACTGAAGAACTTCGTGGCAGTACCAAAGGGTTTATTGAGGATTTAAAGAAAATGTCTGGTGCGGTCGCACAGGCTGAAAAGGATATGGCATATTATCGAGATAAAATTAATGATGCCAATAATGAAATGTCTATGTATCAGCAAAAGGTCAACGAGCTTGGTGCCAAGCTTGAAAAAGCAGAACGTGACAAAGCTGATATGCGGGCTGAAATTCAACAAATGAAAGACGCTGAAGCCGCACGTCAACAAGCTGCCAACGGCGGTGCTGGCGGTGGTAATGGAAATGGCGGAGGAAGTGGAGATACAAAGAGTATTGCTTATGGTATTGCCAATTCCATTTGGGTATATGGAGATTGGGGTACTGGACAAACTCGTAAAAACAATATTGTAGGCAGATATGGCGAAGCGGTTTGGCAAATAGTTCAAGAAGAATTATTCAATCGCAATCGCTATGGCTATAATGGATACAATGATAGCTATGGATATGTTCGTTTTGATACTGGTGGCTATACTGGTACATGGGGAGACAAGACATTTGATGATAAGAATGGCAAATTAGCTGTTCTACATCAAAAAGAGCTTATTCTTAATGCAACTGATACAGAAAACATTTTAGCAACTGTTTCCGCTGTTAGAGATTTGGTTGCGGGATTGAAAACACAAGCTCTCAACGGTCTGTCTACAGCGTTTGCTATTGGAGGAGTGGCTACAAAGGAAACAGCTCAAGATGTAAATCAGAATGTCCATATTACAGCTGAATTCCCCAATGTCTCTTCTAGTTCTGAGATTGAAAATGCTCTACTCAATCTCAATGAACGTGCTATTCAGTACGCTTTCAAAAATAATTAGTGGTCAATTTTGTATAATCACTTTATAATATTTTTGAATTATATTTAGAGCAAACAAGGATTTTATAGGCGTAGGGTCTAATGGCTCTACGCCTATTTTTTTATAGAGATAAAAGGAATGGAGGTATCTTACTTTGAGTAATCAAATGGAGCTTCAAGATAGTATCTTGAAAGCTATTGATGCTATTACCAAAACAAGAATTGATAAACTCCAATTAGACAAAACTGTAACCGCAGAAATTATCAAATGTACTAATGCGCTTAGTAGAGCATATAAATGCTCTTATAATGGTGGTAACATTACTGCATATGCGGCTGAAGGCGCTACATATACTAATGGACAATCCGTATATGTGCTAATCCCGCAAAGTGATATGACAAAAAGAAAAACTATTGTGGGAGTTAGTTCCGCTAAAGAAGATGATGAAAATATTAGTTTTGTATCTTCTGCGCTAAGTGATTACAATCTAATTGGTAAAAATGTTATCAATGATAAGAAAAATATTCAACCAGTGGGATTGCACTCCTATAAAAAAGAAGAATATTTCTTGTTATATGATTATGCAACAAGAAATGATTCTTCCCGCAATTATGTAAATATTGAAATTGAAGAGCTTAATAATAATCTAAAACAAGCTGAAGCCCTTATGATTGAAGCAAGTTTTCAAACTAGACTTCCAAAAGCTCATAAGCTATCACAAGATGGTATATATGGACTTCAATTTGTATTAGCGTTTGCGGACCGAGATAAAACTGAAAACAAATACGAACAATATTTGCCTACTGATAGTGTTTCTACAAGATATAAGTCTAATCAAACAAAATTACAACAATTAAAAAATAAAATTGATGAAATTTGGCAAGATACTAAATTATCCTTAGAACAAAAGAAATCAAAAACAAAAGCCATAATAAAGCAAATAGAAAATTTAGTTTCTGGCGATACCAGTATTCCAGAAAAAGAAACTGTAAATGATTTAGTAAATGGCTTAAACCAAATTCAAACTCCAGAAGATGTTGATAAAGTCTTTGACAAAATGGAGCAAGAATATTCTGGAAAGATTAAATATATTCCCTATACTATTGACAGTAATAGCATGACTGGCAACCCCTTTAGGTTTTCTAGTTGGTCTGAACAATATCAAATTTTTCCTATTGATATAGAAAATTTCTTATATATTGATAGTATTCTATTTTATGAAAAAGACTTTGTTGATAAAGATAATGTTTCTATGATTTCTACTTGGGGACCTGATATTTTCTTAAAAGATATTGAAGTATATCCACTTAAGAAAATTAATGCGGTCAATGGGAATTATAAACTTTCTTTATCTATGCCGCAAGGCTCTACTTTTAGAGGAAATACCTCTGAAAATCAACTAGATATTGTAGCTAAAGTAACTGAAAAAAATATAAACAACCTGTCTGATAATACTACTTTTTATTGGTTCAAAGAGGATAATCGAGTTGTTTCTGATAGCGATAATTACCAAATGTATGGCGGCGCAGGCTGGGCATGGCTAGAGGATAAGGGTAACAATTACACCTTATACACTAACGCCTTTGAAAATAGGGCTTATGAAAATAAGTATTTGTGTGTAGCGGTTTATAAAGAATCCGTTATTCTAAAAACTTATTTTACGCTTTATAATGAAGCTGCCCGCAGAGACATTTCTATTTCTTCTTCTCTTGGAGCAAAATTTAGTTTCGATCGAGGTAAACCAGTTCTTACTTGTATGATTGATGGAAAATCAGAAAAATTTGAAGAAGGAAAACCTCATGCTCATGCGGACAACCTGTTTAAATTTGTCTGGGCTAAAATAGATGAATATAATAATACAACAACCTTTTTAGAGACATATGAAGAACTCCAAAAGAAATATGATGAATTAATTCATACCGAAGGCGTTTCTTATCATGATTTGTCCGCGTTGAAAAATCAAATGGCAGCTTTGAGTGGCGTCTCTTGGAATAAAAACGTATTAGAGTATCCTGTTACCCTTATTGACAACAATGCTAGATTCAAATGTTCCGTATATTTAAAAGATACTCCAGATGGAGAAGAATATAGTATAGGTAGCGCGGAAATTCTTTTACAAAACGAAAATGCCGCAAGCCCCACTGATTACTATATTACAATTGAAAATGGGGACCAAGTATTTCAATATAGTGAGTCTGGTGTTTCTCCAGATGACGAACGATATACTGACCCATTAGTAGTAAAACCTTTAATTTGCCATTTCTTTGATCCAGCAGGATTAGAGGTCAATAAAGAAACGTATGATGTAAAATGGGTGGTACCACTAGAAAATAGTATGATTGTTGTACCTACTAAAAGTATGACAATGAATAACGCTAACAATAAAATTGAGTGGTATATAGAAGAAATTTTCCCATTAGAAATTGCTAATGACTATGATTATCAAGCTCTAAATAATCAAGTAACTGCAATTGTTTCATATAAAGACCAAGAGTACAAGCAAGATACCACTTTGTTGTTTACAAAGATTGGTGATAATGGTACCAATGGTACTGACATTGTAGCAAAAATTTCACCACGACTAAAGACTGCAAACAATGAGCTTCTTGCTATCATAACGGGCAAGGGAGATGCATGTTATAATGATATAGCATCAACCCCACTGACTTCTCAAACTAATTTACCTTTACAATTTGATTTATATCAACGTAATACCAAACTTGCTTTAGATAAAAAGCCTAAATGGTCTATTGCGGGAGCTAGCAATCAAAGTAAGTTTTTATATAATCCTGATACCCAAATTTCTCAATTAGGTTGGAGTCAAGAAAAGACAGAAAGAAAATTCCGCTATCAAATTGTTAAAGCTGATATAGAATATGAGAATAATAATTATTATGCTTTTTATCCTATGCCCGTTATTGAATATAACAATGCGGGAAATCTTCATATTGGCTTAGATAAGACTACGACTTTGAAATCCATTACATATAATGCGGATGGCCGCAATCCGTTATATAATAAGAATCAATTTGTTGAGTTAAATATCAGTGGAGACAAAGAATATTATATTGTATGGACTGCGGAGGGTGGAGAGCCAAGAGTAGCAAATAGGGCTACTAAAGTATATGAAAGTAATCCACGCAATGCGGCATTTACTTTGCTTTTGGATAATAAAGAAAAAGCAGGTTCTTCTATTATTGTCCCCGTAGAAAATAATGTAAATAAGGTATATATTCTACCTGACAATATTTATACTGGTGAATATACGAACAATTTAGTCCATGCTGCTATTTATACAAGTAAAGAAATATATCAAAATGGTGGCAATACTATTTGTGATGTATATGTACCTATTTATATGAGTCTCAATGTATATGGACTAAAATCTCTTAATGCGTGGGATGGTAATCATGTTGAAATCAACGAAGATGAAAACTATGTACTTGCGCCGCAAATAGGAGCTGGTAAGAAAGATACTAATAATAAATTTACTGGTATCTTAATGGGTACTTCTCAAACCTATGACCAAAAAGAAGAACAGATTGGACTCTTGGGTTATAGTAAAGGTAAACAATCTATTTGGCTAGACGCGGATAGTGGTAATGCAATATTTGGTTTGCCTGAGCAACAAGCTAGTGCTAACAATAACTTTACTGAAGGCCGCATTGAACTTATTCCAGGCGGCGAATCTAAGATTGGTCAATGGAGAATTGGCTCTCGCGCCATGTATAATATGACTATTCCTGATGCGGAAGGTGATAGCTTTACTGGAGTAGAACCTATTAAACCTTATACTGATTATGCGGTCAAAGGTGCTCAAATTGCAATTCCTCAAGAAGCACAGGGTATTATTTTAAACGCTAATCCTGCGTATGCTTCTTATAAGGGTAAACCATTATTTAAAACAAACTCAAAGATTGATTTTGATAATGCCAATGCTGCTATTCGTGAAGGTGATAGTTTTGAAGTAGAAATTGACCCTTCTAAAGATTCTGCTTTTTCTATCTATCGTCATACAAAATGGGATAAAGGAGTCCTTACAAATGATTGGCATAGATACCCTCTAGTTGGTATTAATGCTCAAGGCCAATTCTACACTAATGCTATTGAGAATGAAGAAAGTTCAATGGGTATTGGTAAGATTGGCGCCTTTGGAACAGCTGCAGCAGATGGTAAATATGTTGGTGCACAATTTGGTTATGATAAGACTAATCTTTTCAAATTCTTTATTTCAACCGAAGGAAAAGACACTATTAGTAAGACCTTATTTTTAACCGCAGGTACTGATCAAATTAATGAATATACTCGTCCGTTGAGCATGAATTTCAAATCTATTAATTTATATGCTAGTAATAGTTCAGATTCTCAAATTTCTGATTATCGTATGAATCTATCTTCTAATGGTTTATCTCTTGGACAAAAAGATAAAACCTTCTTAGATTTGACTTTTACTAATAATAGTGCGGAATACAATAGATTAAATACACAAACTAATTTAGCTATTACGGTTCCTAAAAATAGACATTTTTCATTAAATAATCATAATAATGGAACACCGCTATTAGATATAAATGAAGGTAATACTAAAATTACTTTATCTGGTGCATTGACTACCCGCACTGATAAAGAAGTAGATTTAGACTCAAAAACAAAAGCTCACTTAGGTAGTAGATATTTTGATTTTAGTTTAGATTATAGCACAGGGGTTGGGCAGTTAGCATCTGATAATGGCTCTGCTCTAACTATCAATAGAGATGGAAATACTAATAGTTCTCTAGTTGATAATTGTGGTATTTCTCTTACCGCTAAACAACAAGGTGGTATTCAAATTATCAGTGAGAACGCAACTAATGGTATTAAAATTGATGCTCGTTTGAACAATAATATTGATACTAGTACATATATGACCTTTACCCCAAATGGTCAGGGCTTTAGTACTTTCTCTATCACTTCTGGATGCGGAAATATTTGGAGTGAAAAAGGTGGCGTTAGTGGCTATAATGGTTTGAAGCTTTCAGCGTTTGCTGCTCCTTGGGCTATTTTCCCAAGTGTAAAACCAGGCACTAATAGAAGTATTGAAGCTGCTAATGATATTTTTAGTAATAGAAATATTCAGGGTAATGAACTTTATTGGATAAATAATAAGCGCGATAGTCATGGCTGGGGCACAAATTCTAACAATGTATGGGCGCATTTAGATGCTATTTATGGTTTAATAAGAACTGTTAGAAATGAAGCCAGTACTTGGGCTACTAATGCAGAAAATAACGCAAAAGCTTATACACGTTCTTATGCTGCGCCTAAATCTCACAGTCACAATTATGCTTCTACTACTCACACGCACAGCGTCACAGTTAATAATGGTCACCGAGAAACCGCAAAAGCTCTTAGTGGTCAATATGAGCACAGTCACGACTTCTACATTAATAAAACTTTTGACACCTCTCAGCCCAAATAGGATAATTAGATATAAAAGGAGATAAAATGAATGAATTAGAACTTCGTATCCGAGTTCAGGGTATGGTAAAACAATGGGTAAATAACTTTATGTTATCAAATGGTGTATCTGCCACAATCATGGAGGATGCTTTAAATAAAGTTACTTCTGAATTAAAAGATGCTGTTATGCAAGAGTTTATTACATCTGTAACAGCTGTCCCGCAACCAGAAGAGCCTATTGTTTCTGAAAACAATAAGGAAGAGTAATGGCAACTAAAACAAAAGATTTTTTAACTAAAGCTGCCGTGAAACAAGATGATGGTACTCTTGGAAGTTATACTCCTATTGGTGCTTCATTTGAAGATGTTTATGATACTCGCGGCGATAATAGCAATGGATTTTATTCCCTTGCTCAATTCTTTGACAATTATTTAGCTTTTGTAAAAGGTGTAAAACTTGTTCATACTGGTGATACACAGCCTACAAATCCTAATTATTGTTTTTGGATTGATACATCAAAAACTAACCATGATACATATGGTGAAAGACAGTAGGAGGTTCTAATTTATGGCAACTGTTGTAAATACACTGTTTCCCCCAGTGATTCCTACATTTATGAATGCTTTTCCAAATACAACAGATGCAGTAGTATATTTTAGTTTATCTCCCTTTAATTCATCTACAGAAATCAAACATGTTCATGTTTCTGTAGTAAATCAGTTGAATAATGAGAACGCCATTGCGACTAAACACCCCAGTGGCGTTCTTTTCTCTGATTTGAATTATGATACCAAAGCTGGTATGTACTATGTTACAATTCCAGTTACAGATATAGATGGTAATGTTTTCAATATCAACCAGTTTTATAAAGTACAATTACGTTTTGATAGTTGTAATTGGGATGATATTGATGGTAATGATGTTCCAAATAGTGAAAAGAAAGTAACTAACTATTTACTTAATTATCAGCAATATTTTTCAGAATGGTCTTCTGTTTGTTTGATTAGACCAATATTACAACCTTCTATTTTTATCAAAACTTTTGAAATTTATCAAGAAGCTGCTGGTAGTGGTAAAGTGCCATCTTATAACAAAGGTATTATTCCAATAGTAGGAAATATGTCATTTGGTGATAGTAGTCAAAATGAGACTGAAACCATGCAATCTTATCAGATAAAAATATTATCTGAAAATGGCAAAGAAGTACTTCAAACATATCCTACTATTTATACAGGAGATAACCTAGACCCTAATGTAATCAATTATAAGATTGATTTACAAAAACTAGATACTGCTGATTCTTCACAATTTAAGCTAGAAATTACTGGCATAACCCGCAATCAATATACTTGCACTAAAACTTATGATTTTCAAATTAGTAACTTCTTAGAAGAAGAAAAATTCAATCCTATTCTTAAAGTTGAAATGGATAATGAAAATGGTATCGCTAAAGTTCATGTAACCAATAAAAGTGAACAAACACTCTTTGGTACTGTTTATATCAAGCGTTCTTCTAGTCTGGATAATTTTAAAACTGTTGAAAATATCTATGCTACTAAAATTGCGGGAAATCTTGATATTACTTTTGAAGATAACACTGTTAGTAGTTTAGTTTGGTATCAATATTCTGCTCAATTTGAAAATAGTGCGGGAGCTTTTACCCCTGTCAAAAATTCTCAAGTGTTCTTACCTGAATTTTATGATGCAATTCTTTCTCGTGGGGAAAAACAGTATAATATCAAATACAATTATACCGTATCTAATATGAAACCTGTTGTCAACCGCGCAAAGATTGATACTCTTGGCGGACGCTATCCTAAGTTTGCGGAAAATGCTATTCTAAACTATAAGCAATTTAGTATCAAGGGCATGATTTCAGCTGAAGCAGATGCTTATCAAAAATTCTTAGAGAAAAAAGAAGTGTATTCTGGTAATCTCAATAATTATTATTCTGTTTATAAAGAAAATAATGGTATCAAAGACTTGGCCCGCAACGATTTCCAAAAGTGGATAAAAGATACTGTTCAAGATTATCCAGAAAATAATATTGTGGGCGATACTAATTATAGATTTCTTACCACAACAGAAAATGACTGGATGTGGGAACGCGAATTTAGAGAAGAATTAGTTGAATGGTTAAATGATGGAGAGCCTAAACTTTATCGTTCTATGCCAGAAGGCTCTATGGTTGTTATGCTTACAGATGTAAATTTAACTCCTATGCAGGGTCGTTCACGCCTAAATTGGGATTTTACTGCTACTGTATATGAAATTGCTGAAGCCGATTCTCTTGAATTACTTGACTCTCTTGGAATTTATGAAACCGTTAAATTGCCTGAAGTTACTCAAGGTAGCGGTGGTGGGAGTATTGACCCAGAACCAGAATACGTTGAAGTGGTCAAAGTTGGACAGCTATTCCAATATGAGATTACAGACAAATCTGATATTCGTAATATGCTTCTCCAAGAGCTACAAAAGAAATATGGTAAACGAGATTCTGAAAAAGAATCTTGGGACGAGGGCAACGTTCTTTCTGATAAAAAGCCAGATGAACTATATCTCAAGAATGTAAAGATTTTCTTCCACAATAAACCTAATCTTTATTACACTGATAGTGCGGGAAATCTTCAATGGGTATATGATAATAAATATGACCCACGAATTCATGGTGATAAACAAATCTTTACAGGATACTCTTTCAACATGGTTACATCCGCTAGCGAAGGAGAAATTAATATCTTCGTCAACGATAGAGGATATTATCAAATTCCTAATGATTTAGACGTAAAGAGCTTATCTTTCAATAGACCTGGCGATATTGTTACTATTGAATATACTATGGTATATAAAGAAAAGAACAATATTAGTAATACAATCGCGGGTAATACAATATCTCGCACAATTATTGGTCAGTATGAAGGAATTTTCCAACCTAATCAATATCTTGGTGAAAAGATTAGAAGCAAGTATAACTTTGTCAAAACGGGTGACTATTCTGAGCGTATGCAGTATTGGAAGGGTATTTGCTTAGATACTGTTCCTTATGCTCTTTGCGGGATTGAATATGTTGGTGGCGATGGAGAACAAACATATGAAATTGGCCATACTGGTGTACTTCATATGCTCAAACAATTCTCTGTCAAAGATATTAGATTCTTTGGCCGCAGAATGGTTAGACAGGATATATCTCGTCAAAGATTCTTAGAAGATTGGGAATATGTAATTGATAGTAGCGTTTCAGAGGAGACTCTTGGACGCTATATGAACTGGTTTAATCTTGATAACGAAGATACTAAGAAACGAGTTGGTATTTATCAAGATGATGAATTAAGTGAAAAAATTGTTCCCTCTTGGCAAGTTATCAATCCTGATAATCCGAAATCTGGACATGTTACCTACAATACTGTAGATGAAATTGAAAACCCTCAACGCAACACAGTTTATGATATTGGTGGAAGTTTGAAAATTTATTACCATGACCATTGGTATAATTTTAAAAACCTTGCTAGAGATACTACTGAATTAGTTAGTAATAACGCAATTCAAGAAATTGGTTTAGCCGTTGCTCCAATAGAAGGACAAGTAAATTACTACGGCACTGTTGTTCAATCTACATATGCTTAGGAGGTAGATAATTATGATGCGTAAAAATTATCCCTATCTCCTTGATACTGCTTTTGAAGATGCCAATGGTTTGAAACAAAAAACCAATTTCCTCCAAGAGATTGATAATTTTGTCAATCAAAAGCAATATGTAAAAATTACTTTACTAAATTGGAATGAAGAGCCAATCAAAGAAATACAAGGCGAATTAAGTGGTGGCAGTATTTCCAAGGATGGCTCTTCATCCGTTCGCCGCACATGTTCTCTTACTGCAATTGTAGATAGAGGGGAATATAATATAGAAGATAGTAAAATGGATTTTGCTATTAACAAAAAAATCTATATTGAATGTGGCATAAAAAATTATAGCAAACATTATAAAGATTATCCTATTTTGTGGTTCCCGCAAGGAGTATTCTTTATTTCTAATTTCAGTATCACATCAAATGTTAGCTCTAATATTTCAATATCTCTTACGCTTAAAGATAAAATGTGCGGCCTAAATGGTGAGGTGGGCGGTACTTTTCCAGCCGCAGTTATCTTAGATGAAATGGATACACAATCTCCAACAGGACAATTTGTTCACCAAAAGATTTTAATCTATGACATTATCCAAGAGATAGTACATCATTATGGTGGAGAGCCATTGAACAATATCCTTATTGAAGATGTGCCTAATAGAATCAAAAGGGTAATGCGGTGGACTGGCGAAAACCCCTTATATTTAAAAGCAATCTCTGCGGATGGATATACCTGGTATGAGGGACTTTTGGATAAGCCTTCAGATATGACTGGTGTAAAGCAATATAATACGAATGAAGATGTTGGGTATACATACGCGGATTTTGTATATGATACAGAATTGACTGCTAATTTGGGAGAATCTGTTGTAACTGTATTAGATAAAATCAAGCAATATCTTGGCAACTATGAATATTTCTATGATGAATTTGGTGTGTTTCATTTTAGAGAAATAAAAAATTATCTTAATACAACACAATCTAAAATACTATTAGATGATATGGATGCTAAAGATTATTTAGCTGAAACTACAACAGGAAAAACTGTATATTCTTTTAGTGATAAGACAAATATTATTTCTATTACTCAGAATCCGCAATATGCAAATATTAAAAACGATTATGTTATTCAGGGATTGAGAAAACGTACTAATTCTAATGCATCTGTTTTAGTACGTTATCATTTAGCTATTGATAGAAAACCAATAGTCGGCAATACATATAAGAATTTATTATTATATGAAGAAGCCGATACTAACCTTATTAAAGCCGCTTATCCTTTATCTCTTGGAAAAGATGAAGAATTACCACAACCAGGTAACTTCAACATAATTTATAGAGTAGAAGAAGATGGCGAATCTAAATTCTACTATTGGGAAGATGAAGTATATAAAGAAGTAAAAGTAAAGAAATATTACTCTAGTGCTTCTGAGGGCTATACTACTAAAGATTGGCGCACTGAACTTTATTTACAGGGTTTATTAGCTAAAAATCTTGGCACAGATGCGGGACAGTATTATGCTAAAATCCAAGACAGCTTTGGGGCTAATCTTGGTGAAAGTTTTATTGATGATATTTATCGTCAACAACAACAAAATAAAGTTGATGTAGATTATTACTTTGAAGAATTAGATGCATTTTGGCCGCAAATCTATAACCTAGAAACTCAAAAATTCTATGGTGAAGAAGAAGACAAGGCCGCATATACATCTAGTCTTGCGGACGGCAATTATTATCTTGATTTTATTGACCCATATACTTCTGGTTTAGGAGAGTTTTCTATAGCTAACATTGGCCGCAGAACTCTTGCTATTCAAAATGATGATGTAAATTGTATTTTTCAACCAGAAGTCCCTGATATTGTTTTTCTAAATACTGATGATGATGATATTGATATTCAAAGAGATGAATGTGATAGAAAAGGTCAGCCTTATTCACAAGTCAAAAGTAATATTTATCAAGCACTTGCGACAGGCGGTTTTAAGAATGGCGCTTTTGATCAAATCAAATATCAATTATATCTACATACTAATTATCAAAAAACTTTATCTCTTTCTGCATTGCCAGTTCTTTATCTTGAACCCAATAGTAGAGTAGAGATAAATGATGCAACCACTAATGCACAAGGCGATTTTATGGCACAATCTATTTCTATTCCTCTTGGAGCAGGGAATAGCATGTCAGTTACTTTAAATCAATGTCTTGAGCGTTTCTAAAAATGATGGGCAGAAGTGTATAATCACTCTGCCCATTTTTTTATATTGTAATAGAGTATTTATGAGATAAAAGGATTGGAGATTGATGTCTAAAAGCATAGGTCAATACCGATATTCTGGTTCTGGCTGCGTAAGCTCTATTTCATATACACCAGAATATCAATCAGTCTCTTCTACTGGTGATAGTTCAGGAAGCAACTTTCAAGATTTAGTCATTGTTCCTTCTACTGAATTTACTAAAGGAAGTGACTATTACGTTCGCATTGAAATTCCGCAAGACATGAACTATGACTTACAATTCAATGTAAAACTTATCAAACAAAAAGATAATTCAAATCAAGTTTATCAGTTCCTTAAAAATGTAAGCATTGTACGTGGTGGAACTGGTGAAAACGTATATAACGTTGCTCTATATGAAAAAAGCGATAAATCTGTGGCGGCGATGATTCCTTTATTATATCAACAAGGAATCACAACCCAAAAAGATAAATTATATTATGATGAATCTGATAAAGACCAAGATGGACATAAATATTATCTTGGTACAGGTAGTCTAAATGGATATAATTATACAGATAAAGTAAACTTTTTATCTGTAGCCGCTTCATGGAGACAAGATACCACTACGAACTATGGTGTCTTTGAAATGGTTTTTAGACCTGTTGAAGAAGGTTTTACTGGTATTCTTCTTGAAATGGTAAGAACTCCAGAAGATTACGATATTCAACGCACTACTCCTGACGGTATTGAATATGGCCGCAAAGTAGATGCAACAAAAACAAAAGTTACTTTATACTCTTTGAATAATCTTGTTTCTAATATGTTCCGTGGCGGCACATTAGAAAGAATTGGTATTTGGAGCCACCCTGGTCTTACAATGGCTATCAATGGTGAAGAAATTAAAGTTGGGCCAAGCGGTTTTTACGAGTGCGATGTTGTGCCAGTAAAAAGCGTTGCTATTGTTGCACCCGACAGTGATTTTACTAACAACTTTACTATTGATTACACCTATGACCCTGCTACTATAGAACAGCAATAGGAGGTAAAAGGACATGGATTCGCTTTATGCTGGCCATCCTGGTGTGAGTTTTGTACTCAAAGCTGCTTTTCAATCCTATGCGGACATGGTTACAGCCTTCAAACAAGGGCCTGCTTATACAGGCGTTTGGTATAATGAATATTGTATCCTTGATACTCCTAATAAAAATGATAAAGATAATGGTAAAATTTATCAAAGAGGTTTAAATTATCAGGATGCAAAAACTGGTGGTGCTATTTATATTGGACAAATCGTTGGTCCTAGTAGTGGCACACCCTATATGGCTCTTGATACCATTGATGCTGTGAAAAAGGAAAGCACTAAAAAACTAGAAAAATATGAATACCGCCGCTATCCAGTTGGTAAGGATAGCCAAGGTAATTATATAACATCTGATGGTAGTGATGGTAAACAACTAGCTACTTTTGGATTTGATAAAAATATTGAATCTGGTCTTGTACCAGGTAAATATGAAGAAGATGGACAAGTCAAATATAATGACCAACTAAAATATACTTGGGTCAATATCCGCAAAGATAACGCGGATAGCGATAGCTGGTTCTATGTTGGTATGCAGAATGTTTATACTGTAATTGATTATAGTATTCATCAGACTTCTCCTTATGACAATCAAGGAAATATTCTTACTGATGCGAGTGAAATTACTCGTATTGATACAAAAGAACATCCTTATTATGAGAAGTGGGACCTTGGCCTTCCAAAAGGCGTAAAAGGTGATACACTTCGCAACCTACGTGTTATAATTCCAACTGCGGGCAATAAGAATCAAATTTATGCCGCAGATGCGATTATAGTTGATAAAGACAGCGGATTGACCACCCTAGGCGCACCTGGCTATACAGGAATTGATGATGATATTGCGGGCAAGCGTACAATCCTAGTCTTTGATTATTATGTCTATGACAAAAAGCGAAATCCGCAACCAGTAATGATTTATCTTGGTGATTTCAACAATATTGATTCTGTCAAGGTTGCGGATGATGGTACTTTGACTCTTGGATATACTCACGATGATGATACAGTATTTTCTAAGAAAATTCAATGGGTAACGGGCGTTTCTCTTACTGGCGGAGATGGTTCTGCTGGTGGACACTTTACTGTTACTTATAATAATGGTACACGACCATTTGAAACTGATATTACTTGGATAAAGGATATTCAGATTGATAAGAGTAACGGTACTGTTACTTATACATATGCGGGAACTAATAATGGTAAAATTCCTAGTAATGGTAAAGTAGTTGTTCCTAATCTTGTCAAATGGGTCAAGAGTACTAATTTAGATGCCAGTAATGGTCATTTTGAAATGGTATTCAATGACGATAGTAGATATGAGAATAATCTTACTTGGGTAAAAGATATTACTATCAATGAAGATAATGGCGATATTACCTTCCATCGTACTACTGGCGATAAAATGTCAAATGCTAAATTAAAGCTATTGACTAAGGCCGAAACTAGTGCTACTGGCGTTATTACTTTACACTTCAATACTGGTGAAAGAATTACCGTCAAGAATCTAAATGCGGAAACTGATTACCATATCAAAGTTATTGAAGATGTAAAACTAAATACGGGTATTCTTGAAGATAAACATATTCAAGTTAGATATAATACTAATTCCGCGGAAAAACCTTATACTTCAATTGGCGATCCTATCAATTATATCTATGATATGGTGGTTCGTCCAGAAGATTGGCACTTATTTGTTCTTTATAGTGACCCAACTCATAGAGCAAAAGGTACTGACCTAAATGAAGGTAAGGATGCTAATGGTATCTCTTGGATTTCTAACGATGCGGTCAGAGCATTTTCCCCAAGCACACCCAATCATGGTTCTGAGGTATATTGGCGCGATATGGGAACCATCAAAGACCAACATGGCATTTTGATTGGTTTTAATGTATCTTATGAAGATGTCCAAAATTCTGGTAAAAAAGATATTATTGCATATCTAAATGATAAGTATCCAACAGGCTTGACTGGTGAACAGAATATGCCTGGTGGTGCGGCTACTAAGCAAAAAATTATTACTTATAATCCTAATAGGATTGGCAGCGATAAACAAGATAAAGAATTCTATGCCTTTGATTATAATGTAAATACTTGGTATTATCTTGGTACAATCGCAGATACAGGTACTCGTGATATTAAGATTTTACATGATAGCATTTTAGATAGTGACCAATGGAAGAACTTGAGTACACAAGGCGTATTATTTAGAAAGAGCTCTATTCCCTATCGTGAAACTGCTATTCCTAATTATTGGGCTATTGATTATAGAGGATAGCCTATGATACTAGAACAGAAGAAAGGCCCCTTTTCTGAAGGGGCCAGTTTTAGAGTTGGCGCAGTAGATGGACGAGGGTATGTTCATATAGGTATCCAAATTCCTAAAAGCCAACCTATTGAATATATAAATAGCGTGGCACAGACTGATGTTTTAATTGAAACGGAAAATAGCGCTAAGGAATATAAAATTAATAAGACGGGTATATTAGAGTTTGATGCTAATGTTGGCAATTCTGTTAAGATTACTATCTTACGAGATTTACCCGCGGAGTCTATCATTGATTTAGTGTATAGACCAGAAGGAGAATAAAAGGAGGTAATATAGAGCTATGGCAAAGGGCAATCCTAATGATGCAACAAAGCTCTTAAATTTTGTAGCTAAAGTATATGACCCAAAAGCAAGAGCTTGGAAGCCAGTCTATGAACTTCCTGATGCTACTAATCAAGTTCATGGTGGCGTTTATCTTTCTGATGCGGTCAATGAGACAAGTAATGCGGCCACTGGTGTTGTAGCTGCTACTCCAAAAGCTGTCAAAACAGCTAATGATAATGCTAATAATAAATTAGATAAAACAACTGGAGCTACGCAGAATGTTGCTAGTGCTGTAACATTTGCGGGCAAAGTTACTGGTAGCGCTGGTTTTCAGGGTAATCTTACTGGTAACGTAACTGGTAATGCTAGTTCTGCGACTAAGTTACAAATAGCTAGAAATATTTCTGTTAAAGCTGGTGCTAAAGGTACCGAAGGTACCGCTTCTTTTGATGGTACTGGTAATGTATCAATTGTTATTCCAACTGTTGATGCAACTGCCGTCACAGGTGTTTTGCCATTGGCATCAATTCCCGCAGCTGCAACTGAAAGAATTATTACTGTTGCTAATCAAGCTGCACGTTTTGCTTTGACAGCCAATCAAGTTCAATTAGGCGATACGGTTTATCAATCAGATACTAAAATTATGTATATGGTTATTGACCAAACTAAATTGAATCAAGCGGCAGGATACCAAGAGTATCAAGCTGGCACAGCTGCTAAATTAGGCGCGGCCACAGTTGGTGGCACAGCTAAAGGCATGTATCTAAATGCGGGCGTTGCTACTCCGATGTCTGCTACTGTTGGCGCAGCCAATCGTCCCGTCTATATGAATGGCGGAACAATTACTGTAGGTAGTTATGAATTGAATAAATCCGTTCCTGCGAACGCTTTATTTACAGATACTACTTATAGTGTTTTTAAACCTGCTACAGCCGATGCACCTGGCAGTACTGGATTAGTATCTCAACCACCTGCAGGTGCTAACACTAAATTCCTTCGTGGTGACGGTACTTGGCAAACCGCTGGAGGTAAAGTAACTGGCGTTAAAGGTGATAAGGAAAGCACTTATAGAGAAGGCCAAGTAAACATAACTGCCGCAAACGTGGGTGCTTTACCTTTAACTGGTGGTACAGTTAGTGGTGCTATTGGACCAAACGTAGATAATAGTTTGTCTCTTGGAAGTAGCACAATGAAATGGTCTGATGTTTATGCTACGACTTTTCACGGTACGGCAACAGATGCTATAAATGCAAGTACTGCGGACACGGCAAATAAAATTAATAAATCTATAAAATTGAATGGCCCTATTAGTAGTAATGAAGTTTCTTTAAATGTTAGTGGAAATGCTGTTATTAATACTATACTTGGCGCGCAAGTGGTTAATACTAATAACATTGCGGATAATGCAATTACTCCACAACAAATTACAAATAAGGCAATTCAAAGTTCAAAAATTGCTGATGGCGCTGTTGGAAGTGGACACATTCAAGATGGGTCTATTGTTAATTCAAAGATAGCTAATGGCTCTATTACAAATTCTAAATTAGCACCAGAAGTGGGCACAGTATATGTTGGTTCTAATGAACCAACTCAATCTAATGTAAAGATTTGGGTGAGGATTTAATGAAAAATAAAATGTTTCAGGGGGGGGGCATATAGCTTCCGTGATGTAAATGGCTAGAGCGTATTATCCCAGTGGAAATAGTTATGTTCCATGGACTGCGGATATGGTTGATGCAGCTCCTTCAAACCACAGTCATAAAACAATTACTGACAGTGGAGATGGTCGCTCACTATATTTCAACTATTCTGCAGATGGTATGCAAAGTGCTCAATGGTGCGCAGTTTGGAATGGTTCTACATTGCAAAGTATGCACAAAGACACTTTGAGAACAAATATATCTGCTGCACATCAAAATATAATAATGATTCAATCTTCTCAACCCACAGATGCTAATTGCAAAATTTGGGTAAAAATATAATTGTGGGCAAATCTCTATTATGGGATTTGCCCACTTTTTATTTATATATAGACGTTATCAAAAAGATAGCTATATAGAAAATAAAGAGAGAAAAGGAGTTTTATGAAATGAATCATAAAAATGTAAACAACCTCACTATTCTGGGGGGGGGGGCAGTTGTTTAACTAACAACTGTCAATTAGATTTGAATTCTACCTCCCAAGACAAGGGAGGTTTCTAATGGCTAAAGCTGAATTGTATATAAAGAATGGTAGTTCTTGGGTAAATTATAATTTACTAAATGCTTATCCTGTGGGCGCTATTTATTCCAGCGCTAACTCAACTAGTCCAGCATCTTTGTTTGGTGGCAGTTGGACTCAAATTACAAATGCTGCTTTGAGAGGTGCTACTTGGGTTGGTTATAACGGTAGTGATACTCATGTTTTGAGTATTAACGAAATGCCTAAGCATAGCCATCAATCGCATATGGCTTTTACAACAGATTTAGGACACCCTGCCTATGGACTAACTCCAGCTTCTGGTTTTCAAGGCTATGTTGCAGTCGCTGGCTATCCAAACCAAATGACTATGATAGATCCCAGTGGGGGGGGGCAGCGCATACCAACGTGCAACGCTCCTACAACTGTTACGTCTGGCAACGCACAAGCTAAATCTCCAAGAGGTGATGTAGCATGGCCTACGTCAACCTTGGACAAGTTATGTATCCAGTTGGAGCATACTTCTTCTCTAACAACTCAACAAGTCCTTCAAGCTTATTTGGAGGAACTTGGACAGCTGTTGATGCAGGACGATTCATTTGTGCCGCAGGCAGTGGATACGATGCTGGCGTGCAAGGAGGAGCAAGCTCCGTTGCTTTGGTTTGTAATCAATTACCAGCTGCAGTTTGGTTCTGTGGCGGAGTTACTGACGGACCATATCCAACAGACCTCGCGGTTGCGGTCAATTCTGGTAGCCAATATGGTATGCACACTCGTTCTGGAGTTGATGCAAATGCCGCACGCAATGCGCGTGAAAACAGACCACTATTTAGAGCCGCATACATATGGAGAAGAACAGCTTAGTTTAACTCTTGGATGTGATGCCTAATGGCTACACCTCAAATATACTATAAAGATGGTGGTTCTTGGAAAAGTGCTTTATTGAATAGCTATCCAGTTGGGGCCATTTATATGTCGAGTAATAGCACTTCTCCTGCTAATTTATTTGGTGGAACATGGAGTGCTTTGACAGACCAAAAAATGTGGTTGCCTTCTAATAGCTATAATAGTACTGGTGGAGAATGGAACCATACTCTTACTATTAATGAAATGCCAGAACATACTCATCCTCAAAAAGTTACCACCTCTTCGGGCGGAAATGGAAATACTGGTATTCGTTCGGATTATAATTCAGATAGTTGGGGATTAGCATATGACCAAGGTGTATCGACATACCCAATGGGTCGCACCTATGCGCACAATAATATGCCGCCCTATAGAACATGTTTCTGTTGGAGACGCACAAGCTAAAAAAAGAATTCAAATCTAATATCAAATTATATAAAAATTCGTTTAGAAAGTAAATAAAATGATATTAGATAATCTCAAAAAGTGCATGAATAGCACTCTCTGGGGGGGGGCAAGTCCTCTAATTAGATTTGCCCTCTCTAATAAAGAGGGTGATTTATAATGGCTTTTGTAAATCTTGGACAAGTAGTCTATCCAATCGGCGCTATTTATATGAGTACTAATAGTACTAGCCCTGCCAATATTTTTGGTGGTAGTTGGTCACAAATTAGTGGAAATGCTTGTCTTATGGCTGGTAGTTCTGTCGGCAATGTTGGTAGCAAAAAAATTACTATAAATAATATGCCTAGTCACAACCATATTTTAGGAAAAAATGCACAAACATTTTGGTATGGTAAAGATTGGGGCGGTGGTCCTTCTAACCTCTCTTGTTCATCTTCTCCTCAATATAAATGGGAACCAGAGACGAATTATGTGGGGGGGGGCAAGATTATACCCCTTATTCATATTCTTGCTATGTTTGGAGAAGAACTTCATAAATTTGGATGTGATGCCTAATGGCATACGTTAATTTAGGACAAGTTGTTTGGCCTGTTGGAGCTATTTACATGAGTTCTTCTAGTGTTTCCCCTGCTAGCTTGTTTGGTGGTACTTGGAAAAAGATTGATGATGACAGATTTTGGCTTCCTAGTAATACTAGTTTAGCTTATGGTGGAGAATCTACACATACGCTCACTATTAATGAAATGCCAAATCACGCCCATAAGCATTTTATGAACGCCGCTGACGAAGCTCCATCGGCAAGTTATTGGATTCCTGGTAACGCTTTTAGTGGTAGATGCCCTGTTACGGGTGGCGATAGATTGATTGGCGGATATGTTGGTGGTGGAGCTGCACACAATAATTTACCACCATTTAGAACTTGTTATTGTTGGTACAGAACCGCATAGTCATTATAAATAAAATCTAATAATCTAATATCTTTTGATTGTATTATCAATTGAAAGGATATTATATTATGAATAACCTTAGCTTTATGACAAATGCTGGGGGGGGGGGCTGGTAGTCTAACCAGTTCTTTTTCTTCAGTATTTGTTTTGGGTGGTAGATAATATGGCATATGTAAATTTAGGTCAGGTTATCTATCCAATAGGGGCAATCTTTGCTTCTACTTCTTCAACATCTCCTTCTAGTATGTTTGGCGGCACATGGAGCCAGATTGGTGACGATGCTTGTTTAATGGCTTTT
>ENA-OPBN01000023-OPBN01000023.1-human-gut-metagenome-genome-assembly--contig:-NODE-23-length-143921-cov-7.995816_pt1 | contig 143921 bp, 130 predicted proteins | sample MGYA00241068_ERZ501452 | MGnify/ENA primary metagenome ERZ501452 (study PRJEB25962, sample SAMEA2042507) | human gut metagenome | biome: human gut; feature: human-associated habitat; material: faeces... | reverse complement strand
GATTGCCAAAGTGTTAGATGTGGATTTCATGGAACTTTTTGAACGAGAAGACGGTACTATTACATGTCCGAATTGCGGGAAGAAGTTTAAAATGATGGATTAAAAGAAAAGAGGGTGTTTTAGGCATCCTCTTCTTTCTTAGTAACAATCATTGGTGTATAAATATCGTTTTTATTGCGCTCTCTTCATTATTTTGCTTAAATCGTAACGTGCCATATCTTTATAACTTTAAACTGTTAGCTTTAATATTTATGTTGCAAATATAACTTATCGGTTTAAGCTAAGCAAATAATAGATTAGTTTAAAACTTTAATTTAATGTTTATTAATAAAGCTATTGGTTTAAAAGTTGTTTGATTTGCATATATTTGCAATGTCTAAAAATTAAAGTTATGGCTTTACGTATTAAAGAACTAATCAAAGAAAAGGGTACAACTGTAAAGGATTTAGCCCAAAAGATGGGAATTAGTAATGTTGGTTTGAGTCAACATATTAACGGAAACCCAAGTGTTGAAGTGTTGGAAAGGATTGCGTCTGCTTTAGATGTTGATGTTCCAGAGTTATTTACATCTTCTTCCGGTGGTATTATTGGAGTGATCCGTATAAGAGATACCAATTACAATATAAATAGTGTGCCGGATTTGTCTCGGTTATTGGATAGAATAGAAAGTGGAGAAATTGTTTTATAGCATTAAAGCAGAATGACATGGAAGATACAGTCAATAAATTATTCATTTGCTCCTGTAATAATGTGGAGCATCAACTTGTAATGACTTACTTCACGGACGATAAGGAGGTTTATTGCAGTGTGCATCTCAAACCCGAACCCAATATATTCAAACGGACATGGAAAGCCGTAAAATACATATTCGGACATCGCAGTATCTATGGAGATTTTGACGAATTTATTTTCAAGCCAGAGGATGCTGATAGTTTGCAGCAAGTAGTTGATTATCTGAAGAACAATATCAAAGTAGAATGAATATGAGCAAAACATTTAATATCTATTGCGACGAAAGTACACATTTGAAAAACGATGGACATCCATACATGCTTCTAGGGTATGTAAGTATTGCATATCCACAAATAAAGATGGCAAGAGAGCAAATTAAAGCCATTAAGGCAAAACATAATTATGAAGGTGAGTTGAAATGGACTAACGTACATGATGCAACATACCCGATGTATAATGAACTTGTTGACTATTTTTTCATGACAGATATGAAGTTTAGAGTTGTCATTGTGGATAAGTCTCAAATAGATGAAACTCGCCCTGAATATACTTTCAATGATTTTTATTTTAGGATGTATTATCAGCTTCTACATCATTTAACTGATATGGAGAATGAGTATAATGTTTTTTTTGATATAAAAGATACATGCAGCCATAACAAGCTTCATAAGCTACGAGAGATTTTAAAATGGAACTCATCTATTAGACATTTTCAATTCATACGTTCTCATGAAAGCTGCTTTGTGCAATTGGCGGATATATTAATGGGAGCCATAAATTATAATCTACGAATTGAAAAAGGCGATGTGGAAGGCAAGGTTATTGCCAAAAAGAAGATTGTAGATAAGATACGAGAACATGCAAATATTTCATTGAATCGAACAACACCTTTATCTAAGAAGAAGTTTAATCTATTCTTTATCTCATTAAAATAACAATTATGCCCTTCAATTTATTAAAGAAATATCCTGAATTGCTTGAAATTCTACATTTGAATGAGCATCAACGTAAAAAATCTCTTATGGGAGTCTATAAAAGAGATATAGAAGACAATCCTAATTTCAAGTTTAGAGAGAAGCAAATTTATCCTATAAAATCGGATGGAGAAGCCGATATGGGGCGACAATTTACTCACCTTACTTGTGAAGAAATACAAGAAATAGATGAGAATGGAAATCTATTACCATCTAAACGAGTTTTTGAAAAAGACCGTTCTCAACGACTACATTGGATTAATCATCATATTAAAGAAATGTCTCCTGATAACGTAGAAGTTTTTAGTGTAACAGAACGTGATCAGAAGAAGCGTTGCGATGTTACAAAAACATATATTTATGATAAAAAAGAGAAATATGTGATAGTTCTTGAATGCCAAAGAAAAAGTTCTTACTACTTGTTAACAGCCTATTATCTAAATAAAGAATATGCGGAAAAGAGTATAAAGAAGAAAATGAAGAAACGATTACCGAACATTGAGTAAAAACGCAGGGCTCAGATTTATATCAAGATAAACCGAGCCCCGAAACTCCTTCTATTTATAGATGAGCGTTGCAAATATACGCTGTTATATTTAAATATACAACAATTTTTATATCATCATTGTTTATTTAACATCATGATATAAAATTATACTCCTCCTTTACAGCTTCAAAATAGGATGAGAAAGATGCGCTTCCGAATGGGCTATCTTGAAATCACAACCTGTGATGTCAAGTTGAGGCTGTATCTGAAAGCTTCCTTTTGCATTTACTGAACAGGGCTTAGCCATGCTTTCTGGTGTTCTTAATTCAGATATAGCCATACAGGTAAATATCAATATCATGCGTGCCTTTGTCGCTGTCCGGCAAATGCTGGCGAATCCACCTGTAGACCGGTTAGGAAACATTGAGAAAGAAGTCAAAGAACTAAAGGAGTACATCGAGGAAGTATTTGCAGACTACAATGACATCAACGACGACACCCGAATGCAGCTGGAACTAATCAACCAGACGTTGGCCGAGCTTCAGGCGCAAAAGAGGATGGAGAATAAGCCACGTAATCCGATCGGGTTTATTAAGCCAGAGAAGAAATAAAGAGAACGCCCGTACAAGTCGGCAAACTATGTACGGGCTTTTAATATCTACCCCCTTGATTTATCTGTTTTTTGTTCGCCATCATGTTTTATTAGATGGGGACATCGTCAATTTTTAATTGATGATGTAACCTTAAAAAATAGTTATTAGTAATATAGTTATAAAAATATAGTTATTAATGAGGAACGTACATAGGTACGCACATAGGTACATGCATAGGTACGCACTTATTTAAGAGGTACATTTTTAACATCTATTTGTTATTCTGTTTTTGAATAAGAAAAACTGTTCTTTACCTTTGCAATTATAAAACAGAAAGAGGACACCACATCATCACGACGGAATGTCCTCTTGTTAATACCGAAACAAAGATATGAATAAAAATCCTTTTATCCTAATACCTCTATCGCTATTGAGAGGTATGATCTACGAAAAAGAAGCAATCAATGATATGTACGATATTGGAATCTTTTGTACGTCTCGAAAGATTGACATAATAGAAAGTAATGCTCTCAAAGACTTTGTTTATTGTATCTATAGGTCAATAGAGGAATTACCCGATAAACTACTACAGAAATACGATAAAATGGATAAATTCCCTTATGATGAGGATTATAACGGCTTTGATAATGAGAACTTTGCCCCAGAGTTAGAGATTGAATATCTGAATGATTATAGTAAAGAGAATCCATCATTTTACGATCTGGTTTTAGAATGGTATAGAGTACGCCAAGTGTTTTACATGTTGAACTTGAAAACGAATACAGTAAAATATACACTTAGTACTGTAGAAAAGTATAAAATGAGGTATGATTTAAACAAATGTTCTTTTGTTCTATTGAACGGGGAAGTTATGAGTAATCTCTATAAGCTAAAAGATACCATGACGGCAGATGATCGTGCAATGTGGGCTATGTACATGGGGATTTCATCTATAATTGGAGATAAGGATTTCGCCCAGACAACATCGGAAATGATAAAATGTAGGATGTTTGGAGCGATAAACCAGGAGGAACTGGAGTTGTTACTAAAGGATGAGACTTTAAAAAGAGTATATGATAAATATACTACCAAACGTCAATATAATAAGCTATTAAATATAATTCAAGATCGTAATATGGTGACAGAAATAGGATTAAATAGAAGAACTTACGTAAGTACTAAGATGAAAAATGTAAATGAGCTAGTAGATGCAATATCGGCGAAAAGAATTGATTCGGAACGAAAGCGAGTGAGAGATGAAGAAAAGGCTAATGCTAGAAAAAAGTATTATTCTTTATTCCAGGGCAATAAGAAACTAAAGGTAGGCTAATTTCGCATTGTATTTCACTTGTAGAATTATACAAATGAAAAGTACTATAATAGTCAATATCAATAATTTAAGTGATTATTATTTAAGGTGCTGTAAATATGCTGTTGAATAATAAAGGGAGTCAACGCCCACAATTTTGTGGAGACATCAACAATATCATCCGCAATTTGAAGGGGTATGCCGAAGTCCAGCTGCTCTTTTTTATATCGGCGGAAAAATCCACTCTCATTGGAACTACTCAACGGTAAATTGCGTTTAACCTGATAATCAGACGGTACGGAAAATTCTTGCCGGTTAACGAGATGAAATGTAAGCCGGTTACTTTTTGTCAATGCAAATACGGGAATAACCGTATTTAAAACGTAACTCACAATTACCTTTAAAAGTTCGATTTCAGCACCTTTATTGAGGCTTCCAATGTTACGACGATAATATGTCCGTTGTGCCTTCATATTTGCCCAAATTTCAACGATCTTTCATTGAATGAGATTTGATTATTCGACGTGCAAAAGCCTGTCAGAGCGAAACTGTTTGTTTCAGCCGAAATTTATGCTCAACAGATAGGCGGGTAGTTAAGCACGTCAATTCAATTTTGAATTGATCTCATGTACAGAAGGGTACAGTTAAAATTATACCCTCGTTCTATCTGTAAGGATTGCTAATTTACCGACTTGCCTGTCTAGTTATCAACCGCAAAACATTTTATGCTTGTTCTTTCCGAACTAGCTTGCTGATTTTCAGACTTTATAAAAATGTAATATCTGATATTCAATAAGTTACAATACTATATGAAATCTGTTTTATATAGACAATAATGGTAAAAGAAATATTCTAACAAATAAATAATCAATTCATTAATAGAGAATGATATAGATACAAAAAAGCCCGGCATGTTGTATACCGGGCACGTTATATTCAATAAGGCCTAGAATACTTACTATCGATTGTTGTAATTGAAATGAACGCTCTGTTAAGATGTCCATTTTGCTCTACACTCTTTACTTGAACTTTAAAAAGTTTATATTTAGAATCATGAAAAACTTTGCTATGCACTGTTTTAACATATCCTATATCTATACCATCCTTAAAGAGTTGCACTGCATATTTATCATATAAATTTCTCTTATCCAACCTCCATTCAAGTATATCTCCTTCTTTTAATGTTCCACTAGGTAACTGCCTTCTTGTCAATCCACAAACCTCACTAGTAAATTTTAAATCACGAACAGGATAATATTCTGCTAGAAATTCAAAATTATCCGTTGATAACAACCCTTGTGTCTGAGCCAATACATAGTATTTATTGTCTTTCAATTTAGGGTTAATCTCCCAGTAATTATAATATTTCTGTATATCGGAACGTTCCGTATTGGTCAAACGTTGAGCAAATATCTCTAAAACATTATTTTTATATATAACTCCTGGGTTAGGAAAGTCAGGATACATATTAAACCCCTTCTCTAAAGCCTCTCTTACCCCATCAGATATATACTCAAACCTAACTCCTTCAGTCTGATTCCGAGTTATTCTACCTATCTTTATTCGACTATCATTCCTTCCACGTCTCCAGATAAGATAGATGTGTTTTATATACCTCTTCATAATATAATGTTTTTTAGTCTCAATATGCGTTCTTTTATCAGTTTAAATATCAATTCCTTACGATAAGAGGATAAGCTGTATTCTTCTCTCAAATCATCTGGAAGTTCTTTATCTATATTAAAAATTATACTACGTATTTTGTTTTCGTCATACAAAGATATAACATTATTTATTATGCCATCTACTATTTCTTGAAATTCCCCCCTTATATTTTTTATAAGTTCAAAATGATTCAATTTAACTCCATCATCACCCCATCTTATCTCAGATTTTCCTCGATTGATAAAACTATCGAACATTATCTCGTCATTCAGCATCTGCTTTACTGCGTCTTCACTTTTTTCTCGGGCTAAACAACAACCACTATCATATATTGGAGAATATCTACCTTCCATTTTGAGAATTTTCATCCTTACATGCCCGTCCGGGTTATTAAATCCTTCATTTTTTGTAAGGAAATCCTTTATTTGTTTAAAACGATCCTTCAATTTGGAAAAGACATGATTTGCTTCTTCATTGGTCAATTCGGTTTCTTTATATGGCGTAATAAATCCCCAATTCTCTTGATGCCTATCACTATTCCCAATAATACTGTCAAAAATAATGGTTTTTATGATATCCGCTATATGTTCACCTAAGTTGAAACTTTCGATAGCCGACTTTATAAAATGAAAGGTATAAGCAGAATATGATTCTTTATTTTCAGGCTCATAAGTATTATCATAACCAGTCAATATACTTACTCCCTCAGTCAAACACTCTTCTTCGGTATTCATAGATTTAGAAATGCATCCTATTTCACTTCCATGTCTCGCTATATTATACTCTAACACATCAAATCCCAAAGAACAACCTATTTCTGAAGATATAATTTCAGACCAGAACTCTGGTTTATAATCTTTTCCCTCTTTTAGCATGGAGGTTTTAAAGAAATACACACTGTCATCTTCAGGATTACTAACCACACATTTATTACGTGTACCTTTAGTATTAAAAAAAGGTTTTTCGTTCCATTCTGTTATATCATAAAATTTTGCCATATTCTTATTTTTCGCAAACATACAAATAAGATACAGTATTTACAAGAAAAGAACCAAAAAGCCTTGGCTAGCTTAGTCAAGGCAAACATAGTTATATTATATACACAGAGATATAACCTTCATTAGAATAGCGACAGTCACAAGCCAATCAAGATTCTCTGTGAGCGTTCCATAGCACTACCAGCAGAAGAGGACAGAAATCGGATAGGTCATCTCCTTCAGTACTTTAACTGGTCCACATACGGACCGGTTTTGAGGATTTTTCCTTAAAACTTGCTGCGCATCTTTGCTCATCGCTGGTAATCAAGTTTCCAACAATTTTGGCGAAAACCCTAAAAACGGCAGACCAGCAAATGAATATAAACTTACTGTAACTCGCTTGCCCGAAATGGCAAAGGTGATAATGCCATTTTTGGCGGTATTAAAACTCGCTGAACGGAATACTTTTCCGTCTTAGTCATTTCCCGAAAATGAGGAGCGAGAAGACATATTCAACGAGCGTAATTTTGCGCCCGCTAATCATTACGGTCTGTTATTGCTATCATTAATTGAATTATTGACATCATAAACCATAGTTTCCGGAATTTACATATGTAGAATTTACGGATTTAGATTTTCCTTTGAGTAACCTTTAGTTTATTTATCAAACTACCCTTGCCGTAATCTTGCCGTGATTTGCTTAATTACCCTTATCAAAACCTTACTACTTTTTGTTTTACCCTTATCCTAATCTTATCCTTGTTTTTGAGCTTATTCTTGATTTGATTTTAACAGAAAAAGCTAATAGAAGGCATGAAAAAGGGGTATTCCAAATTAGAATACCCCGAACGAATGGCAACGGTTGCGTATAGCTTCATACGCTCTTTATTTAGAACCGTTCAAAATTAGATGTTATACCCGACAATAGCAAATGATTTATTTTAAAACGTCCGTATTACCATTTTTACAGCCTCATCTATGGCTTCCGCTTCATATATAAGGTAATTCTCAATCACCTTTTAATCAGAAAATATCTGTAAGGCTTATATCTTGTTTTTGCTTTTGTACGTTTTCGCATAATATAAACACACTATTATTAATTGTCAATAGTAGGCAATACTATAACAAAAATCCCCTGCTATCAAGAGAGACAACAGGGAATTTTACTACGGCAAATTTCTTTTCGTCAAAACGAAGTATAGTGCCACTTGACACTACTTCACAAATATACAACTTTTATGCGGATTCATAGAAAGATCACTACTTATTTTTGAATAACCGTCTTGCTGATTTCATATCCTCACACATTCTTTTTACCATATACGCATACTCTTTAGCACTGATTTCATTCTTGCGGATTTGCATGCCAAAGTGAGCCATGACCATAACTCTCTCTCTGGCAAAATAGTTTTTATCCATTTTAGAAGCCCTTTCCGGCTTTTCTTTGGCATTCTCCCGTTCCAGCATATACTGGCTCATAGAAAGAATAGAAGATATTCTCTTGCGTATCTTATCATGTTCAGAAGATGAATAGGAAAATCCTAATTGAGAAAGAGCTTTGACCGCATACTCCCAATCATCATTAGCAATCATTATTTCCAGAACCTTCATATATTCTATTTTAATATGAAGATTAATGAGGCTATTCTTTCGGGACATTTCAGATAATAAAGATACTCCTCCAATTATCTCTGTATATTCAATGATCAGACTTTCTGCTTGCTCAGAAAGCTCTTCGTTTGAATGTTTTCCCTCTATAATAAGTTTGCTGTTGTCTCCTGTAAATACATCTATGAATATATCTAAAGGAATTTTATCTAAATCGTTGTATAACATGGTGTTGATTTATTATAATTTACTATCAAGATAACGATACTCTGCAGAACGGGCCATTTTCCGTAATGTCTTATTCAGATTCGATATCCCTTGATTACTCACGTCCATTTTTCGTTCTAGATTTTTATAGTCATTGTTTACATTGACAATAACCGGTTCGCCACTATTCCCATTTCTCATTTGTCGATCTAGCATTAATGCATCGGAATGAAGAACCATTTTTCGGTAATCTATAAGATCCGGAATAACCTTTGCTCTCTTGGGGAGATCTACTAATGTGGGAATGGACCGAGTAATGTAAGCGCCATTATCTGTTTCAATCACTTCCTGTCTACCTCCATCACCAACAATAGCCAATCCTCCGGGATGACTATCAGTTCCTTTTGCATACTTGGGGATTGGCTGGGCTGCGATCATAGCTATTTGAGCAGCTCCAATAGCAGCTATAATAGCCGCAAATACAGGACCGGTAAAAGGTCCTGCTTGTGCATATGCCTGCATTATTGCTAGAGCAGTGGAAATTGTCGCTTGAGTTATCGAATTAGCCTTTTGCCACCTAGCTTGTTTCTGTTCCAGTTCCGCTTTTTGCTTGTCCAATTCTTTGTTTTTCCGGGCTGTTGTATCTTCTGCGGCACGCTTTCTAGCCTCACCTTCTTCTTTGGTGATAACTCCACTATTTACCATATCCTCAATACGCTCCTTTTCTTCCTCTGCGGCTTCTTCATTCTTTTCCTGTTCTTTCTCTATTTGTTCGATACGAGCATCAAAGGCAGAAGTCACCATAGAAGTTATTCCATTAAACATTTCCGCATATGCCTCTAGTATCACAGCAGCCCTTTCTCCCGGTTCCATATCATGCCACCATTTAGACAATGAAAAGCTGCCTGTTTCCGTAAATTGTTTGGTCAATTTTCCAACTACACTATAAAAAGACCCGAATATCCCAACTGTTTCGCCCAAGGATTCCTCAGCGGCACTCTTCATATTCGAAAGTGCGTCAGTAAAACCGTCTGCCCACTTTCCTCGATCTTCTACCTCTTTGTCGTATGTTAAATCTTCTATTTCCCCTTTCAGTTTACGTATATCGGCTCTTAAGGACTCGATTTTCTTTCTTATTTCTTCGGATTTCTCGCTGGCCGGATCAAGAACCTTCAATTCCGCTTCTAGTTGTGCTATCAGCAGTTCCAATTGCGCTTCAACAGATTTTTTAGTTATCTCATATGTCTGCTGACGATATTCCCTTTCACTAATTTCCCCTTTACGGTAACTCAACTCTAACGCACGAAGCTGATCTTCTGCACCATTTTTGACCGCATTCGTTTCTCTTGCTGTATTTTTCTCAATCAAACCAGCCTTTTCAAGAGCACCTTTCACTGCGATATCACTAGCTTTTTTATTATACTTCTCGTTGATAGCATTTATATCTTCTCCTGTTTTCTTTGCGGCCTCAACTTCTGATTCTCTTAATATCTCGTTTATCTGAAGCTGGAGACTCAAGCGCTGATCAAGCTCATCTTGTGAATTAGTAGAAAGAGCATCCAATCTGTTTTGGAGATTAATCTTTTCTTTATTTCTGTTATAGGTATAAATCTTCTTATATAATTCATCCTCCATAGCGATAGCAAGATTTTCCCTGGTTTTTATCTCTTCCTGAGTACTACCCTTAACGGCTGCAATGCGTTGTGTATAGTTTAAACGGATTTTTGCCAATTCCTTACCCAAACCTTCATCCATCAAGTCCATTTCTGATTGCTGGTATTCTTTTTGGATACGGAGACGTTCCTTGCGTTGCTTTTCAAGTTCCCTCAACTCTTTATCTGTTAAAGTAGTACCTCCACCTCCTTCTTTAGGGGGAGTAATTATAAGCTTCATTTTCTCTATCATTTCATCAAGAGAATCATTATAAGCCTGGGTTTTCGTTATGTCGAATTTTATATTAGCAAAAGATTCAAACGCTTTATTAACTTGCTTTATTTCATCTGTCTCATAGCGAATTGCCTTTGCTGTCATGTTTTTAAAGTTTATTCCTAGAAATGTAGTACTTTCCCAATTTTTTAACGATTGAGTATATGCATTTCTTGCATGTTTTAGATTTCTTTCGTCTACAGCAGATATTTCTTTTTGATTTTTTCTGATTTCTTCCAAAGAATCTAAGGTTTCTTTTGCAGCTTGTATTTGTGCCTCCTTTATTGCATTAGCATTTGCAATCTCTTCTTTCACACCTTGATTTAAATATTTCTGCCTGTACTCTTTCCTTAACTCTTCCACTTTTTTCTGGAACTCCAGTTCCTGAATTTCCATTTTAGTTTGCACTTCTTTTTGCGCATCTAATTCAAGTCTCGCCTCCGTTTCCCCTGTCCGCTGTTCTGGTTCTTTTAATAAGTCTGCTATTTGTCTTATTCTAGCCGCTACCCAATCTATAAAACCTTTGGCAGGACCAGTTCCACTACTAAATGATAGCATAAGAGCCTCCCATGCAGATGATAATCCAGCAACTGCACCCTGAACATTGTTGCCCATAGTATTGGCCATGTCATTTAACTCTCCAGTAACACCAGTTATTTGCTCTCTTAAAGGGACTATTTTATCAGCAGCCGTCAAAAAAGCATTGAATGCAGCAACACTACGTTTATCTGTTAACTCCAGCGTGGTATTCAAATCAACGCCTTGTTCTTTCAATTTCTTTAAACCGGCTACCAAATCAGGCAATGTTCTTACTGGCCCTCCAAGAGCTTTAGCTAATTTACCGCTTCCATCTGCCAGGTTTAACAAAATATTTCTAGTCGCAGTAGCAGACATAGAAGCGTCAAATCCTGCATCCGCAAGTTTACCAAGCAAAGCTAAAGTATCTTCTATTTGAAAATTAAAAGCCTTGGCAACCGGACCGACAATAGGCATTGCCGTTTGCAGATAAGAGAAAGATAATGCACTTTTCGTTGTCGCAACTGCCATTGCAGATACATAACGTTCCGTCTCTCTAGTTTCCGCATCAAACATTCTCAATGCCGCACCAGCTAAAGCTGCCGCTTCTGGCAAATCAGCTCCAGTAGCCTGAGCAAATTTTAAGATTCCTTCTGTTGATTGGAGAATCTCCTTTCTAGTAAAACCTAATTTAGCTAATTCTATCTGTAGATTAGTCGCTTCTGATGCGGTATATTTAGTTGTCGCCCCTAATCGTTGAGCATCCAAGGTTAAATCCTTGATCCTATCCGATGTAGTGCCTAAAATAGCGGCTAATTTGCTATTAGCTGCTTCAAAATCAACAATGGATTGGATTCCAGATTTAAATAGTCCTATTAATTTTTGAAAGCCCGATATTATGGCTTGTGCGCCCACCATCCCTTTTATCATTGAGCCGACACCGATTCGTACTTCAGCAAGACCAGCCCCCATACTGGATTTCAATAGGTCTCCAGTGCTTTTGGCTAGGTTACCCATGTTTTTTAGAGAAACATTTCCTTTCAGAATTGAAGAAACTACAGATTCAAAATCTTGCTTATAACGCCCGACATTCATCTTTGCCTGAACTAATTGGTCGGAATTCTTCTTTAAAAACGTATTATTGCGATCAATAACACTATTAAACCGTTCCACCGTTTTTCGCCCTTCCTCAGTTGTCAAATCAAGCTGTTTTTTAGCAGAACGAAGAACTTTATTTTGTTCCTCTGCATCTTTCATGGTTTTTACTTCCATATTTAATGCAGCAACACCTTCCTCTATGGTGTATTTTCTCTTTCTGCTTTCTTGATTGAGCATCCTTTGCTGCTTCAACCTTTCAGTTTCAGCCTTTTGAGCTTTCAATTCCGCATCAGCATTTAGTTGATTAGCTTTAGCTTCTTTAAGTATAATAGAAACATTCTGTGCACCTTGTTCTATTAATCTTTTAAGAACTGCTTCATGCTCCTCTTGTATTCTCTTTATCTTACCCTCCAGAGCATACACTTTTTCTACTGCGGCATAATAATCCTTGGCTTTGCTTATCAGTTCGCTGTACGGACCCGGTTTTATCTTTAATCCTTCCGCCATAGCATCCCCTGCCTTTTTATAAGCCGCAAAAGTACTGTTAAGTTCGGATTTTAGTTTTTCTAATTGCGCAAACGCTTTTTGATCGACTATATCAGTAATTTTAAATTCGTTCATATTAATTTAATTTAGTGCCCGGCTCCTTCACCGGGCAGGTTATAAAAAGAGAAGTGATTTGCTTTATTATAACATTATTACAAAAAGTTTTTGCCTTTGAAGATTTCCTTAGACAAGTTCTTATTTATCTGCTTTAGCCCTTCTTTTTGAGATTCAATTAGAGTAACTAAGGTTGATCTGATGTTTTCTTTGAGTGTTTTTATCGTTTCATCATAGAAAAATGATTCGCCGGGGTGTTCCTTTTTCCATTTAGTGATAAACTCCAGTCCTTCATCTGTTTTAAAGAACGACTCTAACATGGCTATATCTAGCCTGAAACTTCTGATACACTCAAGGAGAAAATTATCGACATCGCTTATATCCCCAATCATTAAAAGATTTATAACGGATTCTTTGATGTTTTTCTCCACTTTAAAGCTAACTTTGTAGCCTTCAAACAATGCTTCATAATATTCGTAGCATTCATCTTCTTTTATTTTATTCATAAATCCTATAGGTTTATTCCGGGCAGAGAATCAATAAAGCATCCCTGCCCGGTATTGGGTTATACAATCTTTGCCAACGCTTTAATTAACTCTTTTGCTGATTCGTTAGTCAGACATACGGAGATGGTTCCATCTTCCGCAATATCGTCTGCCTCCAGATTCCCGATTTCGAAAATCGGTTCATCAATATGTACGCCATCTTCTTTTGCGTGAAGAATAGAAAAATCATGTCTCGAAAAGTTGTGAAACGCCAACCCATTTTCCGGTACTCTCTCCGTACTAAGTTTTAGTAAGCGAATTGCCAAATTAACGGCTTCTTCCTTACTGATACTACATACCAAATTGTTATCTTCTGTCAAATCTGATTCAGGATCAATTTCTCCAAAAAGAAAAGTAATCTGTTCGGGTAACCTTTCCTTTCCCTTGTGCGTAATGGCGCACGGTAATGTCTTTTGTACACTGAAATTTAAACCGTCTTGGTTCTCGATCGAATAAACTTTATTTTTCATAATTCTAAAATTAAAATATTAAACATCTTTTTTTGTTTCCGAATCAGGAGATGCTGTCTAATGTTTTCAGCATTTTTATAGCATCTTCCCGGAGAATCTCAATCAATCCCGCATCCGGGTGTTCATACATAATTGTCTTAGTCTTTAGCAGGATGGTACGACGTAGGTGTTTAGCTAACTCTTCCCCTTCAGCGTATGAAACAGGAATAAAATCTTTGTCGGTACAAAGCCCTAATCCAATGCCGACATCTTCTATTGTATAATTTTTAATGCTCATTGCCTGGTTTTGAATTTGTTAGTAATTATGCAATCTTTGCCAGTGCGGAAATGAGTTTTTCCAGTTCTTCCCCTTCAATGGAAAAGCCGGGTTCCTCTCCGCTATCTTCCCTTACTTGTCTGCCCTCGTCGCTTTCATCAATGGTGATAATTGCGAGATTGGCCGGTGTTTCGTCCGGGTTTATTCCTCGATATACCGTGATTTTGTCCACGAAAGATTCCGCCTTAAGGTCTATCCCGGATTTTGGCAGTTCTTCACTTCCTAACTTTAGCAACTGAATCCCCAGTTTACGGGCTTCTTCCGCATTTAGGTGTACGGTATTTTCTTCCGTTACGGATCCCCCGTTTACTGTTTTAGTGATAAGGACTTCGTTGTTGTCACCTCTTCTCACATAAAGAAATTTTTCACTGTCTTTTCTTGCTCCAAAAAATGCACTCTGTTTCATGATTAAAAAAATTAAATTGGTTAATAATTTGTTTAGTTGAGCAATGCTCTCTTAATTGCCTTTATTTAGTATCCTGTTTACGTCTAAGCGATTTTCTCGTTTCAGATGATAGATTATTCATTCAAGGAAAGAAAATGCCTAATTCGCAAACCTGTTTTTATTTATATTCCTGTTGCATATACTTTTGTATTTTCCTCTGGGCGTTCTCGCCATCTCTGATACACCAAGCTGTATCACCAAATTGCGATGTGCTGGGATAGGATTCATAAACATTCCCGTTTTCGTCTTTCTCTAAGTTCGACCGAAACACCTCAAAATATACAATCCCTTCCGGGGTAGTTCTTCGGTAACAGTACATTCGGTTGCTTTCATTTTTAGACACAAATTCGAACGTGTCACCGAACTTTTTAAATTTGTCCTTTAATGGTGGACGTTTTATATTCTTTAATCTTTCCATATTCAAATAATGTTTTTGTATTAGCGACTTTCTCCGCAAAGATGAACATCTTATCATCCCGCAAAAGAAAATGGCTTAAATCGCTTTATTTTGGCTGAATATATTTTTTTGCTCGTTTATCTCTTCCAGACCAAGCTCTACTCTCGGATTCCGTCGGTCTATCCGCTTCTCCGCATGAATCTCAAAACATAGGCTGTCATTTGTAATAGCCTCCACCATTTGCAAGCAATCAAGGATCGTTTTTAGAGCATTATCCAGGTCGAAGCGAATATTTCCATGCCAGATACGAATAAATAGCTTGAAACGACCGGAAATGCGCTTTCCTCGATACTTCTTGCATTGTAGGCAGAAGGATTTCTCATACTCCCTGATCCGGTTGTTTTTGATGATCCGTTTCTGGCCGTCTTTGCCCGGTACGGCTTGATAGTTGTTTGCTTTCGCTATCACTTGCCCGTAGATTGTTTCTATTTCCATAGCTAGAAGGGATCAGGTTCAATATTTGCCGAAATAGGTATATCCTGTAAGTCGTAAAAGTGAGTGGTCGGAGCATCGAACTTGCAAATAAACTTCATTATCCCAATGTTTCGGCCTTTGGCAACATCTATCATTGCTGTACCTTTCGTTTCTACATTGGAAAACTCTCCCGGATATGGTTTGCCTTTCACCTCCGGACGATAAATCAACATAACCACATCTGCGGCTTCTGCTATTTGTCCGCTATCACGTAAACGGGCTATAGAGGGAACCGGGTTATCTTTGTCTCTGTTGAGTTGCGATAATGCGATAATCCAGATATCAAGCTCTTTTGCTAGATTTTTCAAGCGTCGTGCCACGTCGCCCATCTGTTGCTCCTTGTTGGCTCCCTTCATATTTACGTTGAGAATCTGCAAATAGTCAACAGCCGCACCGTCTATATCATACTTCCGTTTCATGTACCGGATAGAGTTTATTATACTGTCTATATTGCTGGTACTGTTATCGTCGAAATATATCGGAAGATGAAGTAATCTAGCCAACCCTTTATCAAAGCTTTCTAACTGGGAGCTTGTTAATTGAGAGTACATGATTTGATTTGCTGGAACTCCGCTTTCGATAGAAGCCAAACGGGACGCAATTTGCTCTTTTCTCATTTCCATTGAATAGATTATGCTCTTTGTACCTGAAAGTGCCGCAAACCGCAAAATAGACATTAACAGGGATGTTTTACCCATGCTTTGCTCTGCCGCAATGATTATCAAGTCGGATTTTTGCAATCCTCCTGACCTTCTATCAAACTGATCGAACCCGGTAGGCGTTCCGGTTAATGATGTCTGACCGGAAAGATTGCGGTTCACTTGTTGGTGTACTCCTGTCAAACCATCCTTTAGCGTGTATATGTTGTCCGAAGATTGCCGGAACATACCGGATAGGGATTCGACGGCTTTTGTCTGCACCTGTTCAATATCTTCCTCTTCCGAGGCGGAATGTTTCAGAAGAAACAAACCTATCTCTCTGAATTTGCGGTGTATACTCAAATCAAACAAGCGGTTTACATATTGATTGAAATCAAGCGTCATACCATCCAACCGTTTTAATAATTCAGCCACATTGAAAGATACTCCCATTTTATCAAGGCACCCTTTTATTGCGATTGGTTCGGGATGATCTCCACGGGATATAATTGTGTCAATAGCCCGAAATATATTGCGGTTAAATTCGTCATAGAAACAATCTTCCGTCAGATTTTCCGGGATCTCTCCATTGGATAATACAGAACTGGTTAATGTGCCTAGCACTGCTTTCTCACATTCCAAATCATGTAGCGGGCATATATTGTCTATCAAGATTTTCTCTGTCTTTGCCATGATTGTAACAGTTTTAAATTATCGTTCTCCGAATTTCTTCTTCAATTCGTCTAATGTGCTACGATATACATTAGTCCGTTTCTTAGGGAAGTCTTTCCAGTTGTTCAAACTTTCAAGCACATCGCTAATTTCTTTCTTGGTGTATTTGGCAAGAAGCTTTTGATATTCCGGTTCTGTCATTTGCGTTTTTACCTTCAATACGAAAGGACAGTGGTCATCTAGCCATTGATTGAATTTTATAAATTCTTCGGATGGAGGTGATAAAGAAAGCTTGTCTTTCTTTAATACGATAGTATTTTCTTTAATATCTACTTCAGTAGATACACTATCACTATCATTATCACTATCAGCTACGTTTGCTAAGTTTTGTTCGCATTTGCTAGCATTTGCTACGTTTGCTACCTTTTGCTTAGCATTTGCTACCTTTTGCTTACCTCCTTTACTTCCGGCTTCTCTTCTACGTTCACAAACTGCTTTATACTTTTCTGTGTCTCGGTCTATTTGTTTCTTTATTACCGAAAAAAGAAGTTTGACCATACCGTCATTACTGGATAGTTCTTCTTCATTACTAGTATATTTCACTACTGAACGAAACAAAACTCCTACTTGCTCGTCGGTAAGTAGTTCTAATTGATCCCTTATATCACAGTATATAACAAAAGACTTTTTATTCATTCTGCATCCCCTCCCAATCAATAGACATTTGCCGTTTGTCCGGCTCTAACCAATATAGTTTTCTTCTATCGTCCAGACGAACGTCTTTAATATCCCAGCCTTCATTATTTCGAAGGGTAGAGATTACACGTCTGGCATCATTTGAATTTGTTTCAGCGTTGATATCTTTAGCTGTTACTTTCCGGCCAGACAAGAAAATAGCTCTTACTTGTTGGATTATTCGGGATGATTTGCTATCTTTGCTCCTGTCGTGGAGGAGATTGGCAGTCGTGGAGGCTGCCTTTTTCTTTTCTTTCATAGTCATGCCCTCCGATATTTGAATACGACTTGTTTTTTTACTGCCTCATCGATAGCATCTGCTTCATACAGGATTCTACTACCTACACGTTTGGAGATAAGAAGTCCGTCTTTTGTTATTCTCGCCAGTGTTGGTAAAGTGACATGAAGGATTTCAGCGGCTTCTTTTCGAGTGTAGAACTTTGGTTCTTTCTTTGATGCGGCTAATACTCTCTCTGATACTCTGTCTACTATTTCGTCAATAATAGGGGAGATGAAGCCCATAACGATCTGTTGCGTCTGGGTAATGTTAATGTCTGACTTTCCCATAGTATTACCCTCTAAAAGCGTTCTTTAGTGCTTCATTAATATCGCCATCGGTATAATAAACACGGGAGCCTATTTTTCGACTATTAATTATCCCTTGTCTAGTCCATTTCCCTAAAGTAACAAGAGAAATTCCCAGTTTTCCCGCTGTTTCTTTAGGTCTGTGTAATCCTTCTCCTCCGAGATTTTTATTTACTTCAATAGTGGGGCTTGCAACATTAGCTAGTTTTTCATCAAGTAGGCGGCTAATCATATTTTCAAGGTCCTTCATTGTCGCACCTTGAATAAGTGTTGCATTTAAAGAAAAAAGATTTGCATCCATAAGTTACTTGTTTTTAGTTCTTATGGATGCAAAAATATAGTGATTTTTTTCGTGTAATATAGGTTGTAATATTACAAATTTTGGGGTGATTATTATTTTTTTATCTCACCATCATTGTAGTTCATACCTATTAACTTGAATTTTTCTTCAATCAACTTTGAATCAGCATTCTTTTTATCTTTATCTCTACTTTCTCCGGATAGTATGTATTGACGAATGTAAGTTGGGGAGCCATTGACTAACCAAGCTACAAATTCCGCTATTTTTGTATTATCGGCTCCTTCCCATCCTGCCGCATTTAATAATGCTTTTATGGTATCATATTGTTGATTGGCTGTAATTGGATTCCGTTGTTTTCGTATTTTGTTTATTTCTATACTACTCCGTTTTCCATATTTAATGGCATCATTGCAAATATCTTCAAGAATAGATGATTCATCGCAAATGCTGTTTATTATTGAAGAAATGTCTATTCCAAAATCTAGGAATAAACTAAATACTGTTTGAATGAAAAAATATATGTCATCATTAATGCATCCGACACTACATTTAATTCTCTCTGGACCGCATTTTCTAATATAAACAGTCTGGAATATTTTTTCATACCCATCTATAGGCTTTATAGATATATCCCATGTGCCTTCTCCTATTCGTTTTTGATAATATTCAACCTCTTCTTCATAATCATATAATCCTATTACGGAGCATTCAGTTTCTAGAAGTTCTATGACGAGTTTTGCATAAATGGGCCTATCGTCTTTATTCATAGAAAAAAGCTTGCTAGCTATTTTGTAAGTAATGTCGCAAGTATCATAGTAATCCAAATTACCAAAAGTCGGATATTTCTCAAAATCACTCTTGTATTTTATAACTTCTTCATAATGAGAAAGATATTCTTCTATCATATTAAAAAACGCTCTAATATTTTCCATGATTAATCTAATTTTATTATTTAGCTATTCGTAATTTCGTGAAATAATTCTCTTTAGCTGCTATCATACTCTTTTCTGATTCATCCAGTTTGAGATAGGTTTTTAGCTGCTGCTCGCTACTGTGTCCGGTGATAGCCATAATAGAACTTAATGAAGCCCCGGCTTTATACATATTGGTTGCTAAGCTTCTCCGGCAGGTGTGAGTTTTAAGAAGGTCGCAGAAACGTTTCTTTGCTGTATACTCCATTGCTCCCCGTTGTTCGTCCAACTCTACTATTTCCGTCCATCCTAAAGCTTCGCCGATCTCTTTGATATGGTCGTTTATCTTTTGGTCGTAGACTTTGGGAAGTGTACCGTTATATTTGTCAAGGATAGCCGCAACCCGATAATCAAGAGGAATATAAACTACGTTTCCGGTCTTTTCCTGCTTAAGTTTGATGTACTTATTGCCATCAGTAAGAGTAACTATCATCTTTGAATTGATACGCTTATAATCGCTCACACGTTGCCCGGTCAGACAGCCAACAACAAACACGTCTTTCACTTTCTCCCATGCCGGACGATTAGATAGGTTGTACTCATAAAGTTCCTGTATGCGTTCTTCTGTCAGGTAGACATTATCAACGTCCTTGTAGATTACATCGAATCCAGATCGTACATTTCCGGCATCCATTAACTTCAATTGTTCGGCAGCGTAACAAATGGTTTTGCATATCTTTATCATCCGGGCAATAGTATTAGGAGAATATTCCTTATCTGTGAGGAATAACCGGAAGTCATTGTAAAAGTCTAGTGTCAAATCAGAGAAGTCTATCACTCGTAACCGGACTTTTTGATACTCTTTGAATTGGGATTGAAAGCCTTTATAGCTTTTGATAGTTCCAGGTGATATATTAGTGGTGCCTCCCTTTTTTTTCCGTTTTCCTGTTTCGCATTCGTGAATGAATTGTGCTATGAAGTCGTTGAAGTTGGTAGCCTGTTCTTCTTCTAGGGCTTTAGCTTCGGCCTCGGCACGTTCTTTCTCGGCTGCTATTTGTTCAGCATATACTATTTCATGTATGCGCTCTTTAGCCATGTCGGAAGTTATGGCTACACCATTTTTTATTAGTGCGTCAATTGTTGATGAAATAGCATCTAGTTTAAGGTAAAGTTCTTTTCCTTTGCCTGTCCTGAAAGTTGTTAGGGCTTTGGCTCCTGTTAAAGACTTGTTCCACTCTTTTATATCAACCTCTAATCCGGTAGATACTCGAATATTAATCTTTGGAACCCTGTTCTGTATGCGGGCGTATAAGGTTGCATATCCTTCGCTTTTGTCAGTTCTTAAAATGAATGTTGCACCCATATTTTTACTTTTATAAGTTGGTACTACAAAGATAGAGATTCTTTTTGATTTGGTACTACATTGGTACTACAAACTTTTATCTTATTTTATTCTATTTTCTTTGTGTGATAAATAATTTGTTGTTTTTCAGTTGTTTATGAAAGTAATGTTTTATCTAATAAATAAGGGAAATAAAGAAAAAGAGGTTCGCCAGGAACCTCATAAAACCCTTTCAGATGATTTCTGAGAGGGTTTTTCTTTTCTCTTAATCCAAAATGTTCCCACTTTGTTCCCAGCTTTTGGTTAATACCATGATATAAGGATGGTGTTTTGAGAGGAAGGCTGTTTTTTATTCTTCTATTTCTTTTATTCTTTCGATTTGTTTATTCAAGAAGTAATCAGTATAAAGAGAATATTCTCCAGTTTCGCAAAAAGATATTAATCCTTTCTTGTAGTTCAAGACATTAAAATAGCAAGATTCTTAACTTCGCTATGATAAAGCTCAGAAAGCTTTGATAAAGGGCTTTCGATGATGAATGCAGCTTTATTTATTTGTTCTTCATTAAATATCTGTTTCATGTATTCCAATTGTCTCACTATTGTTTTTATCCTTGACCGACCCTTGACATCATTAGGGGAATTTGTCGGAAATGGCGGTATTTCATCTAAATTGAAATCCTAAAAGGGACTTTGGAGATATTTACTGGTTTATTTTTTTTTCTTCTCTCCAATAATCGTAATACTGCATGGGATTCCACTTTTCAGCATTTCTGCGTGGATAATGACCGGATTGGCATACATACCGTTCTGACATTCTATGCTAATTTTACCATTTTTGTCAGTTTGTATAGTAGGATTCCAATAAAGTGTACGGCGACGATGGTTGACATTTGCAGTCGGTATTTTGTCTTTGTAGACAGGAGAATAGAAAGCTAATGGGCGAGAATATCCTTGGATTATTGTACGACGTGTTCCATGGGCAGCCTTCATTGACTTTTGCGTTAATCTGCTATAATTGGAGTCAAAATGCGGAGTTATGTAGAATAAAGCATATTGTCCGAATCTTGAAAAATCGATATTGACGTTTACATTATTGTTGATTCCTGATGATTTCTTTCTAAAAAGGGGTTCTGATTTGGCCTTTTCAGTATCGTCTAACGATATTTTTTTCTTTGCAGCATCTCCATAAAGATAGAAACTGTCATCAAAGGTACGTGGGGGATTCATTGCTGTCATCATGTCTTTTACATTTTGTCCTTTTGTCATATTTGAACCGTGTATTGAATTAAGCACTTCATTAGTATACGAATTGCTTCCTTCGCATATCATAATCTGTTTTATACCATCTATCTCATTCCACAATGTCCAAGCAGTTAAAGTATCAAGTACTTGTTTGCCAACAATGAGACAGATTGTTTTCTCTTTATATCGTGAGCTTCCGTCTTGCACATCGTATGAAAAGTTAGGATTCACTTTACTAAGCAAGTCGGGTATAGTATTAATTACTATTCCCTGATCGCGTAATTCATCAACCAATCGCGTTACATCATAGTATGCGTCTACGCTTTTCTCGAATACTTGAGTAGTGATGTTCTTATTTTTTCTTTTTTTTGCTATTTCCACTTCGCTCAATAAATAGGTGTTGTTAGTTTTGCTAATAGAATCTACATATAGCGAGTCTATACGGTTGGAAAGGGTGATCCATGAGTTTTTGTCCATCCACTGTGGATGTTCTTCTTCATAGCTGAAGGCGCGTGGGGTAGGGGCGAAGTTACGGTCGAGCATAACAGAAGCATCTTTCTTATGTTTAGATCCCCTACGGCGTATCTGGAATACCGCTTCTACTTCTCCTTCAAAACTAGTAACCGGAAGTTGAAATTTGCCGTTTTCATCTGTAAACGTATTTCCTGCTACAAATGTATTGTCCACTTTAGCCATGACGCTTACCTCCATATCTTTCATTTCTTTTTTTAATAGAGAAGAACGAATCTGTCCTTGTAGTAACAACTCTTTTTCAGCTGACTGTTGAAGTAGCTTTTCATTTTTACCGGAAATAAGTTGTGATAAGTCATATTGACGCCAACCGTGAACCATGAGCAAAACATCAAGTTCTTGCAATTTGCGAAGTGTAATATCTGCAAAATAATACCCCGGTTTATCAATATATCCTTTTAAACCGGATGTTAATAACATATCTGTAAATATATTATTATCATATTCTGCATAATCCGAACGTATAGCATCTCTTACTGATATGGATAAAGAACCTTGTAAAGGATTTCCTTTTTGATCTGTTACTTGTATTTCGCAGCGAATTGGTTCGAAAGGCCGGTAAATGTCTTTAATTCCATTTAATTGTATTGAATTCAATTTATTGGGTTGCACAAATGTAAATCGTTCGCACAGCATATTCCCGGTTTTGTCTAGTAGACTGACTTGGTATATGCCTCCGGGAAGATCGCGCGTTTTAAGTAAGAAAGTTTGATTTCCACCTGATCTCATTCGTAGTATCCAATACGAATAGGGGCGACCTTCATGACTTATGAATGCTACAATGTCTGCATCCGGGGTATTCTCATTGCTCAATACGTTACCTACAATAGCTCCGCTTGAATTATTCACGTTCAATACATATCCGGCGGAAAGGGCGTCCGGTAGATTGAATTTATATTCTTTTTCTTTATAAGTTACTTTAGCTACTGCTGGTTTTTCTTCGGGTGTATAAGTGAATATTCCCATTCCGTCATGTAGGGTTTTTATTTCTGTCAGCTTTTCCCCGTCTTTCGTATAAATGGCACCTTCAAGGATAACATTACCATCTTCTCTACTTTCAGCTTTAAATGCCACACGAGAAGAGATGCCTTTCACGAGTGTTCCTCCTTCGGGAAAGAATTGGATAGCAAGTTTATCTGTCACATTTTTCGGTCGCTGTTTCATGGAAGGATTCAGATTATAGGTCGAAATCCTCCGTTCTGGTCTTTCTCCTTGTGCAGACTGATAGATCGGGAATGTACGTGAGAAGTAAGAAGGTTCGCTGAATGCGAGCATCCAACGGGTGTAAGCTCTGATTTCATAATAGCCGGACATGGTACTTTCATTCAGGATTATCTGTCCATGTCCTTCACCGCTATTCAATTCAATGATTTGGCGTTGGGTAATATGCCCTGTCTGGTCGAGCATTTCTACATAAAGGGGTTTGCTGATGGTGCTTGGCATATTGTTCTCAGCATATACCGTGTAGGCTTTAAACCATATAGTATCTCCTACATAATAACTACTATTATCAAAATGCAAGTATACCTTCTCACGTGGGTATGTGTCAGCAAAAGCAACGGCATTATCGAAGAACTGTTTGAAGATGATGTCGCTGCTAGCGTTTTGTGAACGGAGAAACAAAATGCTATGTAGACTGCAAAATAGAATTAAAAGTATTCGTTTCATTATTGTGACATGTAAGGTTGTTAATCATAGCTAAACTCATTGCAACTAAACATGATATAAATTTCTTTGCTTGTATATTCTTGATAGATACCGTGTCGCACTGCAGTTTTAAATTCTTCCGAAACATTGCCTGCGTATTCAGCTGTTATGAGATATTCTCCAGTCTTCCTAAATTTTGGAACAGTAACTTCATATCTTCCGCCTACTAATTGGGGAAAAACTAAATATCCATCAACAAGCACTCTTACAGAAAAAGATGAGCCACACTTAGGATCATTAATTATGAATTTTAGTGATTCCATATTGTTGAAATCCTGTGAATTATAACCATAAGGGTTATTATAAGTTGGCTGATTGTAATCTTTATAATGCCATCCAGTTGCAAGGCTTTTATTGTACCATTTTTCTTTATCATCAATACTTTTATCTGCTTTCCCTGGGAAATCTTTATGCAACAATCTATATCTAAGCTGAACTCTGGTAGGCAAATGTGTAGCATTTAAATCCATAGGATCTTGAAATCCATTGACTTTCACTATTCCATAATTATAATTCCCCGGGCCCCCTTCACCTAAATAACGCCAAGGAAATGCAGTAGTACCACTTATTAGCCTATGTTGTACTTGCATATATTGATAATCCATCCAATTAGCTTCTGTAATAGGAGGATAACAAGTCCAAATAATGGTCATATAATATATGCAAGTATCAGGACCATGTCCAGAAGGAAAATCACGACAGGATACCTGATATTCATATAGAGCAGGTAGCGCACCTTCTCTATCTTTCCACCAATCCATCCCCTCTTCATATTCTTGTTTAGTGAAGAATGTATTAGTAGCAGACGTTGAGTTGGATATTGTGTTGTCTTTACCAAGCATAGTACTATCTGTTGCTACATCTGAACTTATTAAAGTATTGCTTTCGTTTAAGAGAGTTTGTTCTATTCCTTTTATTTCAGTGACAGCAATAGTTTGCAAATCATTATTACATGCAGCAAATAGTGCATAAAATAATAATGCAAGCAATGAGCCGGAAAAATAATTAATTGTTTTCATAACTACTGGATTTTAAATAATGTTACTATTTTTCAGACTTTAAGGCGTTGTGTAAAATATGTTTTTGTTATTTGCTTGGATCTCTTTAAAGTATTTAAAATTGTTGGTTTATTCTCTGACCTTTAATATAGATAAAAAAATGACGTAAAAAAAATAATCCTGTCTTATTTATATATGTTTAATATCTTCTTGAAGTTTTGTATCGATAACTCTCCTTCAATTGCTCTTATTGTATCCATATCTATTCCTCATGGCATTACTATAATGTTTAAAATTGACCATATATATCCTGCCAGCGTAAAACCGGTGTAACGGAAGAGTTTTCTCGCAGTGTGTACATAGCTTTAGTTCCAATCTGTCTACTATAACCCGGTTCCTGAGCTTCCGCTTCACCAGATCACAGGATATATACATTCTCTTGTAACATATCTTCGACAATAAGCTATAGATCGCTTCCTGTATTTAGCAAAATGAGTGCAATCCGGCCGGGATGATGTTTGATGTATGTCATGGCCTTTCAGTTGTCGTTTGATGAGATTTTCAAACGGGAACAAACGGACTGCAAGAATGATAGAAAGTATTTCTTTGATGAATGTTGGCATCATTCCCGTATATCCTGTCAAAGATTCGGATATACTGAATTACAGAAAAGGACTGATAGCGTTTTATGAAATGGAAGACTACAGCCTATATACTGATTATTTTCTGGATAGACAGATTGAACGAATTAAGGAAATAGAATAATTCTTTGCTTACTCGTTTCAGCTTTTCTAAAATTATCCCATAAATACTGTTTATGCTGTTGAGGTGTCAAAAGTTTGCTAGGGAAAAATAAGGATTTGCTAATATGGAGGCAATATTTAGAATTAAAATGCGTAAAGATTATGCAACCAAGGATAGGAAGCGACCAATCTCTTAATATTTTTTATCAAACCCTGACATTGGAATATCGTAGTACTGAACCTTGTAGTTGTTATAATAAGGCGATTGATGAAATTTGCAGGAGGTTAGAGCTACATAGAAAAAGAGGAATTTTGTCGATAGTTGCTCTCATTACATTCATTAATGGTATTATTAAAGCCTGCTCTTTTACCTTTCTGAAATATATTTTGTATTTTTGTTATATATTATTGGAGATATGAAAATTAAAGATAAGATAACTCAGAGTCTTGCAAGTATAACTGTTGAATTACAGGAAATAAGTCCTGATTTTTATGTTATAGGTGCATCTGCTATGATTTTATCAGGTATAGAGGTCGGAGAAACTGCTGATATCGATATTTTGACTACCGAAATGAATTCATGCAAATTGCAACACTTGCTAAAAACATATATGGAAATATCTCCGGAAACAAAAGAGGATGATTTGTTTCGTTCTAATTTTGCCAGATTCAAACTTCCTTTAATGGATATTGAGGTCATGGGGGATCTTCAAATTAAGAAAAACGATATTTGGCAGTCTGTTTGTGTAAAAGAATATAAGGAAATATTCATTGGGAATTTAATTATCAAGATACCAACTATAGAAGAGCAAAAAAGAATCTTATCTCTTTTTGGCAGAGAGAAAGATTTAAAGAGGATTTTAATACTAAATCACTATCTCTTATGAAACTATAACTATTATATTCAGCCAAAATGGCAGAGTGCACCGTTAAGATCGGTTGATTGATGATATCTAATTTAAAACGAATGCGTATATGAATACAGATTTTGTAAACTTAACAAAGGAAAACCTCAGTGATGAGCATCTATGCTGCATTATTCGCAGTAAAAAGCCTCATGCGGGTATTGACGCGAAGCGGCAATGGCTTTCCGACAGACTAAATGAAGGTCATGTTTTTAGAAAGCTAAATGCAAAAGCTACGGTTTTTATTGAGTATGCACCTCTTGAGACAGCTTGGGTTCCCGTCATTGGTGATAACTATTATTATCTGTATTGCTTATGGGTCTTAGGAAGTCCTAAGGGGAATGGGTATGGAAGAGCTTTGATGGAATATTGCCTGACAGACGCCAAAGAAAAAGGCAAATCCGGTGTTTGTATGCTTGGCTCAAAGAAGCAGAAGAACTGGCTTTCTGACCAATCGTTTGCGAAGAAATTCGGTTTTGAAGTTGTTGATGCGACTGATAATGGATATGAACTGCTTGCACTTTCTTTTGACGGGACAATGCCGAAATTTGCGCAAAACGCGAAAAAAATGAAAATTGAAAGCGAAGATCTGACTATTTATTATGATATGCAATGCCCTTATATTTATCAAAAGATTGAAATGGTAAAACAGTATTGTGATACAAATAACGTTCCTGTATCTTTAATTCAAGTGGATACACTCCAAAAAGCGAAAGACCTGCCTTGTGTTTTCAATAACTGGGGCGTTTTTTATAAAGGAAATTTTGAAACAGTGAACTTACTTTTAGATGTTGAACATTTAAAGAGAATACTTAAAAAATAAATAAGCAGATGCAGATAATGATGGATTAATGAGATAGGGTTATTCTCTGTTTTATTTATCCTGTCTCTTTATTTTTTTTGTTTCTGAAACGATAAGCGGATCAATAACCAGGCGATTAAGAGACAGATCCCGATGGCAGTGAAAACTCCTTTGCGATAAGAATCCTCCAGCTGAATGCTGCATTTTACACTGTCGATATTGGTATCGACCGGATGTACCCATACACTGGTCAGAGGTGTTTCGTACTCCTTTCCGTTTGCCTTGATGGATGCCAGAGGTAGTTTGGTGTTTCCTGGCTTCTTGAAACGTATGCGGTAGCTGAATCCCTGCTCGTAGATATCTGTCAATATGCCGTTTTTTACTGTATGACCGGCTTTGTGTGGTGTTGCTCCTTCAACTGTTTCTATAAGCGTTCCGAAGTCGGGTGGAGATACAGAATCGAAATCGGCTGTGCTGATGTATTTTAATTCAAGCTCTTGTCCTGCTTTGGCTCCATTGCGGGGAGTGTCCAGTTCCATATAGAAACGTTTTGTTTCTTGGGCAAAACTTTTTAGTCCTATAGGCAAACTGATAGTGATAAACAATATAATTCTTATTAGTTGTTGGATAATGTATGCATGCATATTCCTTATGTGAGATATAATTATAAATGATGAAAAAAATATTGTTTACTTTCGGTTTGCCTATTTCTGCTTATCTATTTTTAGCCGATATAAAATTCAGTCGGGATTAGTTTGAAATCAACAAATTGATTTTCTACCGGGGCGGACTTTAATAGAAAAGGGACGATGCCATCGGATGGTAAAGCCTTGCGTGGCAGTGCTGTCTGTTTGTCGAATTTATAGGTGGCACACCATGCGTTGGCGTCACCACATACACTTTTGCCGATACGAAAACAGAATTCGCTGGTATCATCGCGTAATGTCTGTATTAGTTTGCGGCAATCACCGGGGATTTGGTCGGCATCTTGCAATACATTTATTTCTTCTGCTATTTGTTTTAGCCATTCGGTGTCGTGAATGTGTTTTTGATCAAGTGCAAAAACAAATACGGCAGGATAATAATCGTTATTACCGGGCATCCATAGGGCGGTATTAGCTTGCACTACCGCGGCATAAACAATAGGAGCCTCGGTATATTTTCTTTTCCAACGATCTTTGAATAGCCAGGGGGCGCTGCCTGCCATAGCTTTGAAAAAAGAAGTGCTCATGTCACGTGGTGTCTGCAGGTAAGGGGCGAGTTTGTTCAGGTTAGTTGGATTCTTGAAGTTTTCCCGCTCTTCTTTTTCGCGGAGGCGCTCTTTTTCTTCTTCCTCTGCAGATTTTGCGCGTTTGGCGCGTAGTTCTGTTACATCATAACCTTGTGATTCCATTTGTGCGATGTCTTCTTCACTCATGTTCTTTTCCCAATCTTTGCCGGGATTTACAAATAATGCCATAATCTTTGTTTTTTAATTGGTTATTTATTGCTTCTTGAAAATAGTGTTTGTTTTATAAGACATTTAATTATGTATAAAATATAATATTAAAATGTTGATATATAGTATTTTAATGCTATATGTGATAATATTAGCTATGTATGTGGTTTCAAAAATACACTCTTTTATTTAAAAATGAATAATAAAAGGAAGTTTTTTTATCTGCAAATTCATAAAGGATATAAAATGAGATGATATTAGATTTGTTTTTATACTTCAGAGGAAGTAAGGTGAAATAAGGTGGCATAATCGGATAGTAATCGAATACATTGTACATAGACTGAAAATTGGAAACAGATAGTTCTGCTACAAGCCGTATGGCTCGCAGCAGTGAGGCAGTTATAAACAATATTTGAGACTTTAGTGGATCATTGTCTCAGATTTTAATCATAGAAAGAATATCGTCAGGGGTGAATTGTCCCATTAATTGTATAATCCGGTTATTTTGATCTGTTTTATCAATGAGAATAATCTCAAGGATTACTCCTTTCGATTCACGTGTGAAGACGTCAATGGCCAGTTCTTTCTCATTGCGGTATAGTATATGTTCATATTCTTTTGTATGACTGAGTTTTGTGGCATCCTCATGCATCATATTGGCTATTCGGGTATTGGTTCCTGTCAACACAAGTATCCCGTCCATTTTACTTAATAATTCCTTATTATTAAGCTTGACTTTATTCCCCGATATTTTCATTGCAGGATTTTCGCTCTTAATGATTGCTTTCAATAGTGTTTTTGATATATAAACACGTGTTATGCCGTCGATATCGGCATAACGATTGAATGAATAATGTTGTGCTGTAGTATTTCCTATGCTGCACCAACAGATTAGTATGCAAATCAGCCATTTCATATCCTTTTCCCTGTTAGAATATATAAAACGAATGTCTTTTTGTCTTTCATTGATGGTCTATTATGGGTTCTATACCTTTTTGCATTGTTTCAGAAATTAGAGACAATGCTTTTTGGACTTCTACGTAAGCCTCTTCCGGTGTTTGACAAGTGTCTACATAAACTCCTTTCTGAGGCGAATGAAAATAAAATGTAGCTCCTATGACTAATGCTGCTATAGCAGCAGTTCCGGCTATGTATTTCCATTTCGGGTATATCTTCTTGCGAATAGATTGATGTTCTGAATCAGCCCATTGGTCGATAAGCACTTCCATTTTAAGTTCTATATCTTTCGGGATATCTACCGGTGGATGTTGTTGTATATAAGTACGTATTATTTCACGGTCAATGAATAATTCTTCTGAGCATTCTTCAGAACATAGCCAGTCATACAGTTTTTGTTCTTCCGGACAAGTCGTATGGGCATTATAAAATTTATCCAGCAATTGTTCTACTTCTTTATAATCCATGATTCATCTTTTTTAAAAACATTTCTTTCAGCTTCTTTCGGCTACGGGAGAGTATAGCACGTACATTGTCCTCTGTTTCTCCTGTCAGATTGGCAATTTCTGCCATTTCACACTCTTCCCGTGAACGCAAAGTTAGAATACGTTGTTGCTGAGGCTTCAACTGTTTTATCAGTTTGTTTGCCAGGATAAGTGCATCACAAACCTCTGTTTCGTGAACCGTCGAATAATTGTCTTCCGGCTCATGTTCTAAGGTTAATTCGGAATGAATATGACGTGTCCGTAGTAAGTCAATCGCAGCGTTTTTCAATATTTCGCAGGCTAGACCTTCGGGATTGTTCACATTCTCCAGTGTATCGTGTCGTCGCCAAAGACGTAAAAAAGTTTCTTGCACCAGATCTTCCGCATCCTGAACATTCGCAGTCAAACGAAAAGCGCGCCGATAGAGTAATTTGCTCATCGGTAGAAATATTCGTTTGAAATCGGACGTCAGCATACGGATAAAAACAATTAGTCTTCGACCAGAGTAAACGTAGGCTCAAATCCGCTAATTCCGATAAATGTACCATCTTCGATAGATTTGATAATATCTTCTGTTTTTAATTCGCCATAAAAGTGGATAATACAATTAATCGATCCGTTTATCATTTTCAGAAATAGATACCCTTCTTCAGTTGTCGGCTTTTCATCTATATACAAAAAACAATCGACATTGCAGGTTTTCTTGTTTACTGTGAAATGAGTAAGTTTTGTGTCGTTCAGCATTCTTTTTCTTAAATGTGCGAAGTCACTCATGAATTCTTTCGCCGATTTTGAAGTGAATACTTCGGTTATAGGTTCCGAAGCAAATACATTCTCCAAAGAGAAACATACAAGTATTTGGGCCTTGCGAAATCCCATGTCTATAGACTGTTGGAGTTCATCTATATTAATATCTTTACTTGTCTTGCCCGCTTTTGCTTTTCTAAGCTCTTTTGGTAAATCCAGCTGTTCACAAATGATTTCTTCTCCTTTATATTTCTGATATTTCTTGAAAATGTTATTTAAATTATCACCTGCCGAAATATTTGACAGACAAAGGAATAAAGCAATCAAGCCTGATAGTAGTTTTTGTTTCATATTCTTTATTTTTATGGTTTCTATCAATATTGACGAAGAACCAGCGGACTTGTGACAAAAGAACATAAAAAAAATGATAATGGCAATTATTCCTGTTTGATGTCTTCTTGAATTTATATTTATATCTTTGCAGTCATAAATATCGGATTTTAGTCGAATATATTCATGAATCGTATCAAAGGCATATTTTATGCGGCGGTTTCCTCTTCCACTTTTGGACTGGCTCCGTTTTTTTCCATCACTTTATTGCTGGTAGGTTTTTCAGCTTTCGAAGTACTTTCTTATCGTTGGGGGATAGCTTCGGTAGTGTTAGTCATATTCGGATTATTTTCCGGCTGTGACTTCCGGTTGAAAAGAAAGGACTTGGCAGTTGTCTTTACTTTGAGCTTGTTGAGGGCGATTACTTCTTTCAGCTTAATTATCGCGTATCAGAATATTGCCAGTGGAGTAGCGTCTACGATTCATTTTATGTATCCGTTGGCTGTTGCATTGGTTATGATGTTTGTTTTTCGGGAGAAAAAGTCGGTGTGGGTGATTGTTGCTGTGTTGATGTCCCTGTCCGGTGCATCTGTACTTTCGTTGGGTGGAGTAGATGTAAAAGATGGGAATACACCGATGGGACTGGTGGCAGCTTGTGTTTCTGTTTTTTCGTATGCCGGATATATCATAGGAGTGCGTAAAACGAGGGCTGTGAAGATTAATTCTACGGTACTCACTTGTTATGTCATGAGTTTGGGAGCACTTTTTTATATAATAGGTGCTTGTTGTACATCCGGTCTTCGCATAGTGACGGACGGTTATGTATGGCTTATTATCTTAGGATTAGCTTTACCTGCTACAGCTATTTCAAATATTACTTTAGTACAGGCAATTAAAAATGCAGGACCTACTCTCACTTCTATTTTAGGAGCGATGGAGCCACTGACAGCAGTTGTGATCGGTGTTTTTGTATTCAATGAGCTTTTCACATTGAATACCCTGATTGGAATTCTGTTGATTCTGATAGCTGTGAGTATGGTTGTGTTTCGTGAACATCGAATGAAAAGGATATAAAAAATGCCCCATATAGCGGCATTTGAATTTTGAGGAGAGCCTCTTGTCGGATTCGAACCAACGACCCCGAGATTACAAATCACGTGCTCTGGCCAACTGAGCTAAAGAGGCGTTTTCTGTTTTGCGGGTGCAAAGGTACGAATTTATTTTAAAAATGCAAATACATCATGTACTTTTTTTATATTTGCAGTCTCACTAATGATTGCAAGAAGATGAAAAAGAAAATTATGAATGTATGTGGTGTGGCTTTATTAGCCGTTAGTTTACTGGCTTGTTCCGGTCAGAAGAAAGGGGCAGAAGCTGCTGAGAGCGTTTCAGACACAGTGAAAGTGGCTACTGAAGCGATGTCGGCACAAGCTGATAGTACAGGATATATTGTCAGAATAGGGGAGATAGCCCCTGATTTTACGATTACATTGACGGATGGTAAACAAGTGACTTTGTCTTCTCTTCGTGGGAAGGTTGTCATGTTGCAGTTTACAGCAAGTTGGTGCGGAGTATGCCGTAAGGAAATGCCTTTTATAGAAAAAGACATTTGGCTGAAGCATAAGGATAATGCAGACTTTGCACTGATTGGAATAGACCGTGACGAACCGCTTGAAAAAGTGCTTGCCTTTGCAAAGTCTACCGGAGTGACTTACTCGCTGGGACTGGATCCGGGAGCTGATATTTTTGCAAAATATGCATTGCGTGATGCCGGAATCACACGGAATGTGCTGATAGACCGGGAAGGAAAGATTGTAAAACTGACTCGTCTGTATAATGAAGAAGAGTTTGCTTCACTGGTTCAGCAGATCAATGAAATGCTGAAATAAGTGCTTATTGCCGGTCTCTGAACCGGATGCGGGCACAATAGATATAGTGTCACTATCACACTGGGATGGTGACACTATATCGTTAGTATGGTTACACTATTCCGATGTGATACTGTCACTATCCTGAATAGGGCTTTTTCTGATTAAAATAATACGCTGTCAGGCAAGGCTCAGCTTTGCCAGATAGTCATAATGTTTTCCTTCTTTGATTAATTTCGCTTTGAATCCACATTCGGAGGCGTACAGGCTAAGAGTCTGAAAATCGATATATAGCCAATCGAATGTATCTCCTTTTACATCCTTGTATTGCATCTGGAAATCCACTTCGCCATAATAATCGCCTGCCAGATCGATAAGCATGCTGCCGTCTTCTTCTTCGAAAAGATAGCGCAGATCACTTGAATCCATCAGAATACATCCGCCAGGGCGTAGGATACGTTTCATCCGTTGGAAGAAGGCAGGCATATTATTTAGTGTTCCTATGATGCCCGAACCATTCATCAGCATCAGAACCGTATCGAATGTTTCGGTGAATGTTTCGTCAAAGAGATTGATGAGGCGGGAATCTTTTACGCCGCGTTGTTTCATTACTTCGTTGGAAAGCGGAGAGATGTCAATGGCGCAAACTTCTTTTCCCATTTCTTGAAGTGCCAATGCGTGGCAGCCGCTTCCGGCTCCTACATCTAATATTCTTCCCGTAGCCATTTGCAGAGCAGTGCGTTCGAGGACTGGCATGGACTGTATACTTCGGAATAATTCCTTAACGGGGATTTCATCTTCTTCGAATTGAGAAGAGAATACTCGCAAGCGGTCAGCTCTGTGATGATTGAAATAATCGGAGATTGCAGCTCCCATCGGGTCCTTTTCTGCGGAAAGGGTTATTGTTGCCATTTTGGTGATTATGTATTGTTTTATCCGCCAAAGATAAACAATTCCGTAGAAAAGGCTTATCTTTGCATCAGAAATGTGAATGCTAACAATATAATATATATGAGTATAGAAGATGCAATCATGGGTGGAATCGTCTTTAAAGGTAAGAAAGATAAGCCCCAGGAAGAGGAGAAAGTGAAGACGAAAGCGAAGAAAGCGACTTATATTCGTGGACAACATGGTTCCGGAGCCGCGAAGATGAAAGCGGATATTCGGAAAAAGAGAGCTAACCGACATAAAAAATAAATGGGAACAATTATTTGTATACTAGCACTTTTGCTGGCTGGCCATGGACTTGGTTTGATCATTAAGATGAGAATGTTTTGTCTTTTAATCAAGAGAGTCGAAACGAAATACATTAAGAAGATAGATGGAATAGTAGTGGATGTTGATACTTATGTGAAGGATGGCAAGCTTCTTATGCGCCCGTCTGTTGAATTTACATTGGAAGGAGAGGGTGAAAAATGCTGTCGGTCTATTAATCCCAATATTATTGTGGAGGATATCACACAATTTTCATATTACCCGAAAGATTTTCATATAGGTGATAAAGTTACGGTTTGGTATAATTTGGATAATGATGCAATGTTTGTCGAGCAAAAAATGCAATTGACAAGATTGTTTGTTCGTTTATTTATTCCCGGATGTTTTTTCATTATTTCAAGCATTTTGGGGATGTGTTATGTCATGAATAGCTAACAACCTTATAAAAAGAAGCGGGGCAGGATGATCATCCTGCCCCGCTTCTTTTTATAAGGTTACTTCTTTTGTGGAAGTATCTCTATCCAGTAGTCATCCGGGTCGTTGATAAAATAAAGCCCCATGGCTGTATTCTCAAAACAGACACAATTCATTTCTTTGTGGTATTGCCGTATGGCGTCATAGTCGCCGGCTACACGAAAGCATAAATGACTTTCGTTTTCTCCCAGTTCATAGGGGGAGGTATGATCTTTCAGCCAGGTCAGTTCCAGTAGGAAGCCGCTTTCGTTGTCCGTCAGGTAGACCAGGATGAAAGAACCGTCGGAAGCTTCCTTCCGACTATGTTCTTTTAAGCCAAGCGCTTTTTCATAAAAAGCAATGCTTCGCTCCAGATTCGTTACATTGATATTAAAGTGATCAAATCTACTTTTAATTTCCATGATTGCTATCTTGTTATTTTTTCATCAATAGCTTCACGATTTCTCCGACATACGTACGGGGTTGTCCGGCTTGCGGAGTCGTTTGTGAAGGCAGTTTCTTACATTCGATAACAGCTGAAGGAGTCGTTTGGTTCGGAGCGTATAGTTTCAGTGTATAAGTTTCTGCTTTTTCTATCGCTTCGTAGGGCTGATCGGCAGAAAGTGTGCAATAAGCTACGGCTTTACCGTTTTGATAACCCAGTGCGCCGCCTGCGTTGGCTGTCATATTGGTCATGTTGAATTCATCTTTGCCGATAGAGATCACCAGTTTTCCATTGCCCATCAATGCGTATACATCACCCGGAATCTGCTTCAGATCGATTTCTGTATATCCTGGCATATCTGCTGAAGCCTTGCCGACAGGAGTTGCAGGAGTTAAAGTAGCAGCAGGAGTAGTTGTCTGATCTGCTTCTGCAGTGGTAACTTTACCGCCCTGACCAATCACCAGCGGACCTGCAGCAGCAACGATAGACGGCTTCTGTGCTTCTTCTTCTTTTTTCTTTTTCTCAGACTTCGGACGAGTATCGGGAGCACCGAAGGCTACAGCTACATCCATAAAGATGTCATCGGCAAAGTCTACCGTTTTTCTGCGCCATTTAGCCAAGCCGCGTACCAGTTTGGTTTTAGCTTTGTTCAGTGCATATTCATCTGTAATCCATTCTTCTGCTTTGTATTTTTCTGTTTCGCGGTAGGTGAAACGGATTTTTTCCAGTTCTACCAAGCAACTGCCCGGTTTGCAGGTAACAGTGATCTGATAATTGACCCAAGTGCGGTCCAATGACAGGGCGCTGGAGTAAAATGTGATCCATTCTTCACCTACACCGGCGATGGTTCCTTGTGCTTCATCGCTGAAAACGACGCGGCTGTCCGGATTATTGTTTTCTTTCAGACGTTCGTTCATCCACTTCATGACAGTGTCGTAGATTTGCTTCTGACTCATTCCGGGAATCTGGAATTCCTTGGAAAATACTACTTTACCATCTACTACAGGAACAGCTCCCGCAAGGTATCTGGTATCATCTCTTTTTTCTTTGTGCGATTCGGCTCTCATTGCCATTGGCAGGCATGTGAGAAGCATGGTAAGAAACAGGATTGTTAACTTATTCATAATTATTATTGTGTTTATTTGGTTATTTCAAAACTTTCGCCCCGATGGGTGATGCTGACAAACCGGCATCCTGCATTTTCGGCAAAATCACGGAGGGCATTTCCGCCTTCGTAGTCTTCACTGAAGTGCATGGGTACAAATATAGTAGTTTTTATTTGTTCGATGAACTGTTTTGCACCTTTCATATAATCTTTTCCCATCCTGCGGTCCACTGGGAACAGCGCTAAATCGATCTTCGGTGCTTTTTCTTTTAAATATTTAACTTCTGCAAGGAAGTCTCCGTTGGCTTTTCGTATCTCCGCTTCGGTAGATTCTTCACTCCAGTGCCAGTTGTTCAGATCGCCTGCATGGAAGATGTTCCAGTCTTGCAGATGGATCAGGTACGAACTGCCGACATCGGTCGAGCCGAATGCTTCGATGCGGATCGTCTCGTCTTCGTAGGTTTCTCCTTTTTTAATATAAGTAGCGTCTTCGGGCTTTCCACGATGGCTTTTCAGAATATCTTTGGAGAAAATGTACCGGATGTCGGGACGTGCTTCTTTCCACGTCAGTATTTCACGGTTGAAGTGGTCGGGGTGAAAGTGAGTGGCCAATACATAGAGTTTACCCGGTCTTTGCAGGAGGTAGTCATGTACGATTCCCCGGTTATGTTCAGTTTCCGAAGAATCTTTGTAATAATCGATGATGACGGTCACACCTTCTGCTTCGATGGCAAAACCGCTATGATAAATATAATCCAGTGTCATGAGCTGATTATTTTTACAGTTGCAATATTACGTATTCTAGTTGGAGTTGGCAAGAAAAATCAGTGAAATCAGGGAGAAAGTCGATTGATTTCCCATTTTCCATCCGTCTTTAGGGTATACAGGAAGCGATCGTGTAACCGGTTGGGGCGTCCTTGCCAAAACTCCATCCGGGTAGGAGTGACGGCATATCCGCCCCAGTTGTCGGGGCGTTCCACTTCTTTTCCCAGCCATCGGGCAGCTTCTTTGACGAAAGCGCGTATCAGTTGCATCCGGCTTGCGATAGGCTGGCTTTGTGAAGAGATACGTGCACCGATGCGGCTTTTATAAGGGCGCTTTCGGAAATATTCGTCCGATTCCTCCGGAGAAACTTTCGCGGCAGTACCTTCGATGTGTACTTGCCTTTCAAGTTCATGCCAGACAAAGGAAAGTGAAATGTACGGATTTTGTGCCAGTTGCCTTCCTTTGCGGCTTTCGTAGTTGGTATAGAAGATAAACTTTCCGTCATGCAGTCCTTTCAGCAGTACGGTACGGGTCGAGGGTCTGCCTTCGGGAGATACGGTACCTACAATGACGGCGGTCGGTTCTTCTACGTTTGCGTCGATGGCTTCCTGTAGCCAGCGGCTGAAAAGTGAAAGCGGGTCGCAGGGAAGTTCGCTTTCCCTTAACCCGCTTTTGGTATATTCTTGCCGGATATCAGCTATATTCTTCATTCATTCAAGATTCATGATTTCTAATTCCAAATTTCTACATCGGTACTTCTATCAATAAGATATGTGAGTCCTTCAATGTTTCGAGTTCGAAACTTTTCGTATCATAGACGCCCATTCCGTCGCGACGTTTCAGTACTTCTCCGTCTACTACGATTTCTCCTTCGATCAGGAAAATGTATACGCCGCCATGACTTTGGTGCAAGTGATAACCGAGTTTCTTTCCGGCTTCCACCTTTCCGATAGAAAACCAGGTGTCTTGTAGAAGTGAAGCGGGAGTACTGCCGTCGGGCGATACAATCACTGCCAGTTCGTTCGGTCGTTCCAGCTCTTTGATGCTGAAATCCTTGTAGACAGGATGTGTATTCCGCTCTCTCGGCATAATCCATATTTGCAGGAATTCTACCGGCTCTACAGGGCTGGCATTCACTTCACTGTGGAAAATACCCGTTCCGGCACTCATCGTCTGAATCTCTCCGACAGTGATGATACGGCTGTTTTTCTTGCTGTCACCATGTTGCAGATGTCCTTTCAATGGAATGGAGATAATCTCCATATTTTTATGCGGATGGGTTTGGAACCCTTCTCCGGGGGCGACTTTGTCGTCATTCAATACGCGGAGGGCACCGAAGTTTATACGGTCAGAATCGAAGTATTCGTCGAAGCTGAAGGTATGGTAACTATCCAGCCAGTCATATTGGGAATGTCCTCTTGTATCTGCTTTATGTATTACTTTCTTCATAATTTTCTCCTTTTCTAATTGTTTATATACTTCTGTAACAAGGGAAGTCAGGTAAAGGTTCTATCTCTTCACTTCATTTAGCAAAGGCTTGTGGTTGATGAAATCCTTGATATTCTGAAGTGTGGTCATGGCGATATTTCCCATTGCTTCACGTGTGAAAAAGGCTTGATGCGAAGTGACAATCACATTGTTAAATGAGAGCAGACGGGCAAGCACGTCGTCGTCGATGATGCGGTCGGACTGGTCTTCGTAGAAATATTCGCTTTCTTCCTCGTACACATCCAATCCGGCAGAACCGATTTTCTTGTTTTTTAAGCCTTCGATCAGGGCATTGGTGTGAATCAATTGTCCACGACCGGTATTGATGATCATGACTCCGTCTTTCATTTTGCTGATGGAGTAGTCATTGATCAGATATTTGGTGGCTTCGGTAAGCGGGCAATGTAGGGAAATAATGTCGGAACTATGGTACAATTCGTCCAGAGAAGTATAAACGATTTGTTCTTCCCTGGCAAAGTTGTAGTCGGGATAAAGGTCATAAGCCAGTATATTCATTCCGAATCCCTTTAAGATATGAATCAGAATTTTGGCGATTTTTCCTGTACCGATGATACCTGCCGTCTTGCCGTGCATGTCGAATCCCATCAGACCGTGAAGGGAAAAGTTTCCGTCTTTTGTACGCCACGAAGCGCGTGGAATCTTTCGGTTGAGAGAGAGCATGAGTGCTACGGTATATTCGGCAACGGCATAAGGCGAATATGCAGGAACCCGTACAACGGTGATTCCGGCAGTGGCGGCAGCGTTCAAGTCTACATTATTGAATCCTGCACATCGGAGTGCCAGCAGTTTTACTCCGTTGGCTGCCATAGCATGAATGACTTCTGCATCGGCCGTATCGTTGACAAAGATACAGACCGCGTCTACTCCTTGCGTCAATAGCACGTTATTCTTATTCAGATGTCCTTTATAATAATGGAATTCAAATCCGAACTCTTTGTTTTTATCGTTGAAAGAAGCTTCGTCATAAGGCTTTGTTCCGAAAAATGCAATTGTATAGGCCATAATATTTTCTGTTTTTATTCTTATTAATAAACGTAAAAACAGGGTGGTTTGTTTATCTTTACCTCCGCTCAGAATGTGGATTGTTTCATTAGAAACAGTTTTTATTTTCAATTAAAATGAGCCGGTAAGCGAAAATAAGTGCACAAACATGTGTTGCGTGTGCAGGAATGTTGTATCTTTGCGCCCGAATTAATTTAAAAAAGATTTAGATGAGAAAAAATTTCTTGATTGGATTTGTAATGTTAATCGTTTCAATTCCAACTTTTGCCGGAGATTATCTAACTAATACGAATCAGAATGCTGCTTTCTTGCGCATGATAGCCCGCGGCGCTTCCATTGATATTGATGGAGTTTATAGTAATCCTGCCGGACTGGCATTCCTTCCCCAAAACGGTTTACAGGTAGCACTGACTATTCAGAGTGCATATCAGACCCGTGATATTGCTGCTACAAGTCCTTTGTGGACTATGGATGGACAGACTTCCGTGCGCAATTATGAAGGAAAAGCTTCGGCTCCCGTTATCCCTTCTGTCCATGCTGTATATAAGAATGGTGACTGGGCATTTTCCGGTAGTTTCGCTATCGTTGGTGGTGGTGGAAAAGCTTCTTTCAATACAGGTTTGCCTATGTTTGATGCAGCTGCTATCGGCTTGGTAAATTCTACAAGTGATATGTTGAAACCTAATATGTACAATATCAATTCAGCCATGGAAGGTCGTCAATATATTTATGGTTTGCAGTTAGGGGCAAGCTATAAGATTAATGAACACTTTTCAGTTTTTGCCGGAGCCCGTATGAATTACTTTACAGGTGGATATAAAGGTTTTCTGAATATTGCCTTGAAAGAAGGAGTAGCAGGACAGATCGGTGCTGCTATAGTACAACAAATTATGGGGGCTAATCCTAATTTGAGTTTAGAACAGGCACAGCAGATTGCACAAGAACAATCTGCACCTATGCTTCAGAAACTGAATGATACGAAGCTTGAACTGGATTGTGACCAGACAGGTTGGGGATTGACGCCGATTATCGGTGTAGACGCTAAGTTCGGTAAGTTGAATTTGGCTGCGAAGTATGAGTTCAAAGCTAATATGAATATTGAGAACAATACACATAAATTGGAATTTCCGGATGCTGCTGCTGCCTATATGGCACCTTATCAGCATGGTGTGAATACTCCAAGTGACCTCCCTTCTATGTTATCTGTAGCAGCAAGTTATGAATTCTTGCCTTCTCTTCGTGCTTCAGTAGAGTATCATTTCTTTGATGACAAGAATGCAGGTATGGCTGATAACAAGCAGAAGACATTGAAACATGGAACACACGAATACCTGGCTGGTGTAGAATGGGATATAAACAAAATATTCACAGTCAGTGGTGGTTATCAGAAAACTGATTATGGATTGAGCGATGCTTTCCAGACAGACACAAGTTTCTCTTGTGATTCTTATTCAGTCGGTTTGGGCGGTCGTATTAATCTTAGTAAGGCGTTAAGTTTAGATGTTGCTTATTTCTGGACTACCTACAGCGATTATACCAAAGAAAATCCACGTGGCTTGGATGGGGCTATGGCTTCAATGGATAAAGATGTTTATAGTCGTACAAACAAAGTGTTTGGTGTAAGTGTAAACTATAAGTTCTAATATTAATCCGCTACGATTTTATATTAAAGAAGCCGTCTCGAACATTGTTCAGAGGCGGCTTCTCATATTATATATACCTAATATTATATATGTAATAGATTAGAAAGAATATTGTACCAGCATATTCAACCGATTGGCATGGCGGGTAGAAGAGTTGAAATCAGTGCGCCATCCTCTCAGATATTCAACACCTACTTGCATATTGCTAGTCACATTCCAGAAAGCATTTGCTACGAAATACTGTCCTTTTCGGTATGCTTCCGGATTATCGCTCGGATAGTTGTTTTCAGAGTAAAGTCTGGATAAGCTGTATGTACCGGATACAAAGATATTCGGGCAAATATTATATTGCAACCCCGCATACCAACCCAGCATCGGAAGAACCTGCATCTTGCCTTCATTATCCGGATCGGGAACGATGTCCACATTCAGATTACTTAAGTCGTTCAGATAAGAACCGATTCCTTTTCCATAATTAAACTGTCCGAACACTTGCCACTTCTTGGTTACATTAAAGGTGGTAGATGCTTGCAGGCCAAATCCGGTAGTCGAAAAAGCCTTGTCGTGCACATTACTTGAATAAGTCATGCTGCGTACGATTGCACCCAACTTAATATGACTGTTACTATTCCAGTTATACTGTGCAGAAGCTGCAAAATCCGGCATTCGTTGCGTGTTGATAGATACATCGCTATTCGTTGTACCGTCTACCGAAGGCATTTCCATGGCAACGCCGAATCTCCAGTTTTTCAGTTTATCGCACATATAACTCAGTTGAGTGGTACGATAGAAAGCGGAACCGTTCGGACCGGCGAAGTCAATTGTTGCAGGCAGAGCCGAAAGGTCCATGAATGAACCGTAGCTGTATCCGATGGTAAATCCTAAGAACTGCGCATACGCATTTTGAAGTTCAAACGTCTTCCCATCTCCACGGAAGTTTCCGGCGGTATACACCACGAAGTCGCCCAGATGTTTGGTTCGTCCTACCAATTTCAGGAATAGGGTAGAAGTGGTGATGTCCATCTGAAATTGATTCTTGGCAAAATTTCCCTTTCCGGGCTGTCCGATCAATGCCGGATAGAAATCCACATCGTCAACGATGCCGTTGAAATCATACTCTGCCGTCGCACGTACGTAGCCGCCGATACCAAGGGCGAATTTCCCTTTCTGATCCGTCAGAAGGAAGCGGGGAGCATTCGGGTCGTGAAAACGCATCTGAGAGCGGTCGTTCATGATTCGGATGATTTCATCTCCGGCCTTGTCCCTGGAGACGAACATGATGGAATTCGGTTCCTCATCCTCGATGACTACTTTCTTTTGCGCATGAGCACAGACGGGGAAAATTCCGATCCCCAGTAGCATAGCTACCATTTTAAAGCTTGTTTTCATTATCAGTTAAGTTTTAGGTGAATGCCCAATGAACAACTAAAAAAAGAAATGGTTGAGAGGGGCTAAGGAAAAATTGCCAAACTTATCGGAAGAATTGCTATTTATAATCGTTCTAAAAAAGCGGATCTTTGTATCGTACTAATTAGATAAATAAAATACGAGAATGGAAAAAGTGGATTTTACTCAAGGAATATTGGCGATGGAGTCAGACCTGCATCGTTTCGCATATAAGTTGACTTCAGACCGTGATTCTGCCAACGACTTAGTTCAGGATTGTGTATTGCAGGCATTGGATAATCATGAGAAATTTACGCATGCCAAAAATCTGAAAGGATGGATGTTTACCATCATGCGTAATATCTTTGTCAACAACTACCGGCGCACGGTCCGTGAAATGAATTTGATCGATGATACCTATTCCATCAATCAGCAAAGTTTGATAGAAGATGAAGAAGGCGACCGTTTCGAGTTTGCTTATGACATGAAGCAGCTGTATAGAGTGATCCATTCCATCCCCGAAGATATGAAAGTTCCTTTCCAGATGTTTGTAGCTGGATTTAAATACAGGGAAATTGCCGAAAAATTAGGATTGCCGATGGGGACGGTAAAGAGCCGACTTTTCTTTATCCGCAAGCGTCTGAAAGAAGAATTGAAAGACTTCTCCTGATGCAACTTTCTAATTGAGTGATGTGTTTTAAGGTCAAAGTGAAGCCTTCCTGTCAAAATACGACGAATGACAGGAAGGCTTATTTAATTTGAAATATTCTTCCGAAATACTTGGTTTATAAAATAAACCTATTTATATTTGCATCGAGTAAGAGAGATGCGCAGCTCCTTACTTTTTTTAATCCATATATAGTTTATAAAATAAACTAATTAAATCGTATCAACTAATTGATTGGAGGAAAGTAAAAGATGAAACGCTTGTTATTCATTGCTTTAGGGATTATTTGTTACCACGTTGTTACTTTTGCACAAGAAGTAAAAGTAGAAGTGCGGGGTATTCGTAGTGCAAAAGGCGCTATTATGGTCATGGCACAACAGGATTCGGAATCGAAGCCGGTATATGCGATGGCTACTGCTGTTAAAGATACAGTGACTGTTGTTCTAAAAGATGTTCCATGGGAAAAGTTTTTAATCTCTCTTTTCCATGATGAGAACGGAAACTGGGAATTGGACATGAATGAACAGGGAATACCGGTAGAAGGGTATGCCCGGGAAAAATGCAAGAAAGAGGCGGATGCTTCGGCTACCGTTAAAATGAAGATGTATTATCCGGTAAATGACTAACAGTATGCGATACCTGATATTTCTGATATTGGCCGGCTTTACCGGAGTTACTGCTTGGAGGCAGACTTCGACGACTGCTCGGCCGATGGCTGTGAATGATACTCTGACAGAAGATTCCACTTATGTGTTGCAGGAAGTGGTGGTACGGACAAGTCCTGTGAAACGGAAGGCAGACCGTTTTATCCTGTCCGTCCCTCCTGCACAGAACAAAGACGGAGTCGAACTCCTTCAACAAGCGCCCGGAGTATGGTTGTCCGACGAGCGGATTTCCATCAATGGTTCTTCCGGCACGAAGGTGTTTGTAGATAATAGGGAGATAAAACTTACCGGAGAGATGCTGATAGGCTATCTCCGTTCTTTGAAATCGGACGATATTGCCCGCGTTGAAGTGCTTCCAATGGCGGGAGCCGATAAGGATGCCGATGCTCAGGGAGGTGCTATACATATTATAATGAGACGTTATATGGACAAAGGATTTCAGGGAAATCTTTCTATGAATGCTTCTTTTGCCTCTTTCTTGCAATCTTATCAGCCTAGCGGTAGCTTGAATTATCATAGTGGGAAGTGGGATACCTATGGATTTGCTTCCGGTACTTTGGTTCCTCAGAATAAAGGAGATTTGTATGTTACCCGTGATTATGTAGCGGGAGATAAAGGTTTTTCCAGTCTGGCCCGTATGAAGCAGCCTTCGCGTTACGGGACGATTCGGATGGGAACAGTTTATACGATGGACTCTTCCAATAGTCTGGGAGTAGAGCTGGAGTATGTTCGTCGCGGATACATCTGGCCGTCTCAGAGTTACTCTACTCTGTCGGTAGGACCGTTGGATATGGAAAGTCAGGGTGTGTATCGTCAGAAAGAGACTTACAATATGTATACAGCTACTGCCAACTATATACATAAACTGGATAAGGACGGTTCGGTGCTGAAGCTTGTCACCGACTATATCTCTAAAGATCTGCATGGCAGAAATCAGTATCAAATTTTTCAGGAGATAGGTGCTCTAAATAAAGATACCGTTTACCGTTCCCGCTCTAATGCCACTTATCAGATCGCAACTGCCGATCTGTCGTGGAAACAACAGTTACATAAGAAATCGTTTTTCCAGATAGGAATGAAATATACCTATACGGGAATGAAAGATGATGCCTGTTACGAAGGGCTGGAGCCTGACGAAAGTTGGAAGCCCAATGTTGCTTATGGATATGAACTCGATTATCACGAGAATATCGGTGCTTTATACGGAACTTATTCTCTGGATATGAAAAGAGGATCTGTTCATATTGGACTTCGGGGAGAATATACGCAAACCTCCAATGAAACAGAACGTCGGACGAGAAAATACTGGGATTGGTTTCCACATATCGATGGAAATTTCTATTTTGATGAAATTCACAAGTGGATGCTTATCGGTCAGTATGGACGCTATATAGAACGTCCGACTTTTTCGGCTCTCAACCCGAACCGGATTCAGACTTCCGAATACAGTTATCTGATAGGCAACCCGATGTTGCGTCCTACTTATATTAATAAATTCAGTATTACGCTGGTCTATAACTTCCGGTATACATTGACTGTTGGCGGCAATTTGCACCATGATCTGATCCGTCAGTTTGGTAAAGAAGATGCGGAGAATTCGGATATATCATATGTCATCAATGAGAATCACAATCGTGAGAACCATTGGTTCGTAGCCATCACTGCTCCCTGGCAGCCGCTCAATTGGCTGAATCTGAATGCCAGCTTTATCGGAGTGAGGCAAGATATCCGCATGTATCGGGAGGACGATTACTTTGGGCACTTCCTTTATTTCGCCAATGCTAATGCTACGGTCCTTTTACCGTCAGACTATTCGTTGGAAGCACAATATAATGGAGTTAGCCGGTTGTATTCCGGTAATAGCGGGATCGATCCTCGTCATACATTCAACCTGCACCTCCGCAAAAAATGGAAAGACGGGCGTTGTGTAGCTACTTTGGGGGTAGACAATATCTTCAACCGATATAATTCTTATTTCAGCAATGTACCGAGTTATTCATCTCAAAATCGTTTTGAACTGGCTTCGAGCGGAAGACTGATGAAACTCACATTTACCTGGAATTTCAATCATGGAAAGAAATCGGGTGCGGTGACTGTAGAAAAAAAATCGGCAAGTGAAAGAAGCCGTATCGAAGGAAAATAGACAAGGATTTTTGGTTTATTACGTAAACAATATTATTTTTGAAACAAAATTGATAGAATATGGAAGACAAGAGAATTTCAGAGAAAGAGAGTTTGGAACTGATTGCCCGCATGATTCGGGAGACGCAGGACAATACAGCCCGTTATGCAGCCTACCCATTATTGATATGGGGATATACTACTGTGGCTATATCACTTGTGGTATGGTACTTTTATTTGCAGACGGGAGTGTGGCAGATCAATTTTCTCTGGTTTGCTTTGCCTGTCATTGCCGGACCGCTGACTATCTTTTTTAATAGGAAAGACAAGAATAAGGGAGCAAAAAATTACATAGACCGGGTGACTGGTCAGATATGGGCTGTGTTTGGAGTAGTAGGTTTTTGTCTGTCTTGCATGGCATTTGTTGTCCGTATTGATATTCTGTTTGTAATTTCCTTATTGATGGGGATGGGGGCTACTCTTACGGGGTTGGTATGTAAGTACAAGCCGCTTAGTATAGCAGGGATGACTGGTATCGCCCTTTCTTTTTCCATGCTTTTTATTCATGGAAGCGGGGTATATCTGGTGTTTGCTGCCATCTTTATAGTGATGATGATTGTCCCCGGACATATTATGAATAAACAGATGAAGAAGCAATGTTTAAAGAACTGAATCCTATCTTGCATTCACAGCTTCGCTTGGCTATAATGTCGATTCTGCTGACGGTGGAGGAGGCTGAGTTCGTCTACTTGAAAGAGAAGACCCAGTCGACAGCGGGAAACCTCAGTGTGCAGTTGGATAAGCTGAGTGAAGCCGGATATATCGAGGTGGAAAAAAGCTTTGTAGGCAAAAGGCCGCGTACTGCCTGCCGGATCACTGCCGGAGGCAGGAAAGCGATGGAGGAATATGTGGAGACGCTGAAGGAGTATCTTTCGGGGTTGTAGTTCATGCCCCGAATAAAGTTATCGGATAACTTTGCCTTCTCGCTTTTTTCTTCTACCTTTGCACCCCGAAACAAGTAAAAAGATGTATGATGCCGTGAATAGCGGTCGTGTATTCTAGAACACCACGTAAAAAACAGGAGTTATGAAAGAAAAAGTATCAGTACCTTTTATGTTGCTGGGCATTCTCTTCAATGTATGCCTCATTGCAGCCAATCTTCTTGAAACGAAAGTAATTCAGGTCGGCAGCCTGACTGTCACAGCCGGATTATTGGTTTTTCCTATTTCTTATATCATTAATGATTGTATCGCCGAAGTTTGGGGATTCAAGAAAGCACGTCTTATTATCTGGAGTGGTTTTGCTATGAACTTCTTTGTGGTAGGGCTTGGCTTGATAGCTGTTGCGATACCTGCTGCTCCGTTCTGGGAAGGCGAAGAGCATTTCGATTTTGTATTCGGTATGGCTCCCCGCATCGTAGCAGCCAGTTTGATGGCTTTCCTTGTCGGTTCATTCCTGAATGCGTATGTGATGAGTAAGATGAAGATTGCCAGTCAGGGGCGGAACTTCTCTGCCCGGGCTATTCTCTCAACGATTGTCGGCGAGACTGCCGATTCGTTGATTTTCTTCCCGATAGCTTTCGGAGGCATCATTGCCTGGAAAGAACTGCTTATCATGATGGGACTTCAGATCGTACTGAAATCTATGTACGAAGTTATCATCCTTCCGGTGACTATCCGCGTAGTGAAAGTGATTAAGAAGGTAGACGGCAGTGACGTGTACGATACTAATATTTCTTATAACGTACTGAAAGTCAAAGATATTTAATGAAACGACTTCTTCCGGCCTGCTTCGAGGGCTGAGAATATAAAGAGAATTTTATGATGAACAGAGAGACTGCATTGGTTGTGTTCAGTGGCGGACAGGATTCTACCACTTGCCTCTTTTGGGCGAAACGCAACTTTAAAAAAGTGTACGCTTTGAGTTTCCTTTATGGTCAGAAGCACCAGAAAGAAGTGGAACTCGCCAGAGAAATAGCCCGAAAGGCAGAAGTGGAATTTGATGTGATGGATGTGTCTTTCATAGGAACATTGGGACATAATTCGTTGACTGACACCACGATGGCAATGGATCAGGAAAAGCCCGCAGGCAGCGTCCCCAATACTTTTGTTCCGGGACGTAATCTGTTTTTCCTGAGTATTGCTGCGGTATATGCCCGCGAACGTGGCATCAACCATTTGGTGACGGGAGTTTCTCAGACTGACTTTAGCGGCTATCCCGATTGCCGGGACGCGTTTATTAAGTCTTTGAATGTGACATTAAACCTGGCAATGGATGAACAATTCGTGATTCATACCCCTCTGATGTGGATTGATAAAGCAGAAACTTGGGCTTTGGCAGATGAATTGGGAGTACTGGATTTGATCCGTAACGAGACTTTGACATGCTATAATGGCATTCAGGGGGATGGTTGCGGGCATTGTCCCGCCTGTACGCTGCGTCGTGAGGGGCTGGAGAAGTATTTAAAAAAGAAGAATCAATAATATCTCTACATAGAGACTAAAAACGTGTTTTTTATTGTCACTTGTCACTTTTGAAGATTAACTCCTTGATTACGAATGAATAAAGGGTGATAATAGATGGTGATAATAGGGTGATAATAACCGATAAATGCTTTTTTATTGTCACCTTTATTGTTGCTGACAGCTGCTTGCCATTCTATTATTGGTGTTCGTTTCATTTCGGGATGTGCAAGGGTAAAGAAGTCATTGCCGGTTGTTTCAAGAAGTTTCAAGCGGTTGAAACTTTGGTTCCATAGGTTTGAAACCTTAGTTCCATAGGCTTGAAACTTTAGTTTCTATTACTTGAAACCATAGTTTCATACGCTCGAAACTTTTAGTTTCAAGGCTTTGAAACTAGAGTTCCATCATAGTGAAACACTTCATTCCTTTATAGGAAACGACTAAAAGCAACGGTCGTTTTGATAATAGGAGTACCGGATGATAATAGGAATACCGGATGGTGAAAGATGAAAGATCGGTGATAGATTGCAATCATCAATCTTTCACCGCTGAACCATCGATGGATAAGCCGTTTCAGTGAATATGGTGACAGGTGAAAGATGTTTTGCGTTTTTTCTATATGAAGAGAGTTTAAAACTATATTAAACAATGGCTGAATTAAAAGACCAACTTTCCTTATTAGGAAGAAAAACGGAGTATAAACAAGACTATGCTCCTGAAGTATTGGAGGCTTTCGATAATAAGCATCCGGAAAATGATTACTGGGTACGTTTCAACTGTCCCGAATTTACAAGCCTATGCCCCATAACCGGACAACCTGACTTTGCAGAAATACGTATCAGCTACATCCCCGACATTAAGATGGTGGAAAGCAAGAGTTTGAAACTTTATCTGTTTAGCTTCCGCAGTCATGGCGCATTTCATGAAGACTGTGTAAACATCATCATGAAAGATCTGATAAAACTGATGAATCCCAAATATATCGAGGTTACGGGTATCTTTACTCCACGTGGCGGTATTTCGATTTATCCGTATGCCAATTATGGCCGTCCGGGAACGAAGTTCGAACAGATGGCAGAGCACCGGTTGATGAATCGGGAATAACCAGATATAAAAATAATAATACGGGCAGAATATGACTCATAATATACCTACTGAATTGCAGAGATACGTGCAGGAAAGGATTATCCCGCAATATGCCGGCTTTGATAAGGCGCACCAGATAGACCATGCAGAAAAAGTGATCGAAGAAAGTCTGAAGCTGGCTCTTCATTATGAAGTCGATTCTGCAATGGTTTATACGGTTGCCGCTTATCACGACTTGGGTTTATGCGAGGGACGTGAATTTCATCATATCGTTTCGGGCAAAATATTGTTGGCGGATGAAACTTTGCGTCAGTGGTTTACCGATGAACAAATGCTGCAGATGAAGGAAGCGATAGAGGATCATCGTGCCTCCAACCGAGATGCTCCGCGAAGTATCTACGGGAAAATAGTGGCTGAGGCAGACCGGATTATTGATCCGGAAGTAACACTGCGCCGCACCGTACAGTATGGTTTGTCTCATTATCCGGAGATGGATAAAGAGCAGCAGTATGAACGCTTCCGGAAACATCTTGCCGATAAATATGCAGAAGGAGGGTATCTGAAGTTATGGATACCCCAGTCTGATAATGCCGGACGGTTGGCGGAGTTGCGTCAGTTGATGGAGAATGAGGAAGAACTGCGAACGGTATTTGATAAATTATATTTAGCGGAAAACTCAGCAGGATAAGGAGAGTTTGCTGTTGAATGGAGGCATGTTATTCATGATGATACGGCCCTCCATTCAATATCGTCATCGCCCGATAAATCTGTTCCACGAAGATCAGCCGTATCATCTGATGTGAAAACGTCATCTTCGACATTGAAATCTTTTCATTAGCTACCTGATACACCTTCTCCGAAAATCCGTAAGGACCACCGATGATAAATACCAACCGCTTATTCACTGTATTCATCTTCCGCTTCATGTAATCGGCAAATTCGAGTGAACGCATTTCCTTCCCGTGCTCATCGAGCAGTACGATCACATCCCCCGGTTGCAACGCTTTCAATATCAGTTCCCCTTCTTTCTCCTTCTGCTGTTCCATCGAAAGGCTCTTGGTGTTCTTCAGTTCGGGGATCACTTCCATATCAAAAGTGATGAAGCGTTTGGTACGCTGAATATAGTCATTAATAGCTGTAATATAGTGTTGTTCTACGGTTCGTCCAACGACGAGCAAAGTTGTTTTCATGCGTCTGATATTCTGATTCGAGCACAAAAATAGGCATTTTTTATGTTATTCTGCAATTAATGCTTACCTTTGCCTATCATTAGTTGAAAGTTTAAGCCTTTAAACTTCAACCCAAAAGCTTGGATTTATGAAGAAACGAGTGCTTTTAGGAATGGCCTCTTTGCTTCTTTCTGTCTCATTGCTGATGGCGCAGGAGATACCGGCAGGAGTGATTACGGCATTTAAGCGGGGAAGCTCGCAGGAACTGAGTAAGTATATGGGAGACAAGGTAAACCTTGTTCTCCAAGGCAGCTCGGCAAACGTTGACAAGAAGAAAGCAACAGCAATGATGCAAGAGTTTTTCACGGAAAACAAGGTCAACGCATTTGACGTGAATCATCAGGGAAAACGGGATGAATCCAGTTTTGTCATAGGTACGCTGACGACTACAAAAGGGAAATTCCGTGTGAACTGCTTCCTGAAAAAAGTGCAGACTCAATATTTAATACACCAAATAAGAATTGACAAGATCAATGAATAAGGAAAAAGAACTGATCGACAAACTGATCGATCTTGCTTTTGCAGAAGATATAGGTGATGGTGACCATACCACCCTTTCGTGTATTCCCGCTACTGCAATGGGAAAATCAAAACTACTGATCAAAGAAGCCGGTGTACTGGCCGGAATCGAAGTTGCCAAAGAAATCTTCAACCGTTTCGACCCCTCCATGAAAGTGGAAGTGTTTATCAATGACGGTACTGAAGTGAAACCGGGCGACGTAGCTATGATCGTAGAAGGAAAAGTACAATCCTTGCTCCAGACCGAACGCCTGATGCTGAACGTCATGCAGCGTATGAGCGGTATCGCAACCATGACCCGCAAGTATGCCAGACAACTGGAAGGCACTCACACCCGCGTGCTGGATACCCGCAAGACAACTCCGGGGATGCGTATCCTCGAAAAGATGGCAGTCAAAATCGGTGGCGGTGTAAACCATCGTATCGGTCTGTTCGACATGATTCTGCTGAAAGACAATCACGTGGATTTTGCCGGAGGCATCGACAAAGCGATCAACCGTGCCAAGGATTACTGCAAGGAAAAGGGCAAGGACCTGAAGATTGAAATCGAAGTACGCAACTTCGACGAATTGCAGCAAGTGCTTGACTTGGGTGGCGTAGACCGCATCATGTTCGACAACTTTACGCCCGAAATGACTAAGAAGGCAGTCGATATGGTAGCCGGCAAATACGAAACAGAATCTTCCGGCGGTATCACTTTCGATACCCTTCGCGACTATGCCGAATGTGGCGTAGACTTTATCTCTGTAGGAGCTTTGACTCATTCGGTGAAAGGACTTGACATGAGTTTCAAAGCATGCTGAATCTATAAGTGATGAACTGATAATAAATAAACGGTGAACAGTGCTGTTGCTATCGTGCTGCAGCTGTTCACCGTTTATTATTTACGAATCATCATTTCTTTAACTTCTTTTAGCAAAACTCTTTGCAGCATTCCTCAAATACTTGCGTCTAAAGGATAAAAACGGCGCAGACATACGTTCGATTTAAAAAAGACAATTGGCATTGGAAAACGAGATAGAACTGATAAAGGGCTGTCGGGCAGGACAGGATTCAGCCCGAAAGGAACTTTACACCCTCTATGCCAAACAAATGTTGGCGGTATGCTACCGCTATACGGGCGATATGGATGCGGCGCACGATGTACTGCATGACGGTTTCATCAAGATTTTTACCAACTTCTCATTCCGGGGTGAATCCTCGCTTTGTACGTGGATCACACGGGTGATGGTGACACAGTCACTGGACTATCTGAGACGGGAGAAACGAGTCAATCAGTTGGTAGTGCATGAAGAGCAGCTTCCCGACATACCGGATATTTCGTCGTCGGGAGGAGGAGCAGGGATCTCCGAAGAACAATTAATGGCGTTTGTCGCCGAATTGCCGGATGGTTGCCGAACCGTTTTCAACCTTTATGTGTTTGAAGAGAAATCGCACAAGGAGATAGCCAAGATGCTTCATATTAAAGAGCATTCATCTACTTCGCAGCTGCACCGGGCCAAATATTTGTTAGCAAAAAGAATTAAAGAGTATAGAAATCATGAAGAAAGAAAATGATGAAATAACCGATCTGTTTCGCACTCGTCTCGCTGATGCCGGGATGACTGTTCGGGATGGCTTTTGGGAAGAGCTTTCGCAGGATATCCCTGTGGCTTGCCAGCATCGCCGTCGGTTGATATTCTTCCGTGTGGCAGCGGCAGCATCTGTGTTGCTGGTATTGGCTGCATCCTCAGCTACTTTCTGGTATCTCTCTCCGAAAGAAGAGATGGAGGAGGCGTTTACCAAAATCGTGGTGGCGAACAGCGGAAGAATGGATGGAGATGGTGTACGCGCTAATCAGTTGCCGACGGCAATGGAACCTGTATTGCCGAAACCGGCACCTAAATCATTCGGATTATTATCGCAGTATCCGGAAGAGGGAGACTCGGTTTCCATTTCCTTCTCCATGTCTTTCTCTTTCTCGGCAACTACCACCACGGGAAATGGCAACCGATACGGCAACCAAGGTCGCAACGGTTATTGGCAGGCGAATAATGGTAACACAGAACCATCCGCCGCACAAGAAGAAAAATATACTACCGGTACACCTGCTCCGGTGGAAAACGTAAAAAAACATCGCTGGGCTTTGAAAGCGCAGATGGGGACGGCACTTCCGGCAGAGGACGGTGCCTATAAGATGCCCATCTCCGCTGGAGTCACTGTAGAGCGAAAACTGAATGACTATCTGGGAATAGAGACCGGACTGGTTTATTCCAATTTGCGTTCGGAAGGACAGCATCTGCATTATCTGGGCATCCCGCTGAAAGCGAACATTACCTTGATGGATACAAAGAAAATCGACCTCTACGCTACGGTAGGCGGAGTGGCGGACAGATGTATAGCCGGTGCGCCGGACAACAGTTTTAAAGAAGAACCTATCCAACTGGCAGTTACTGCCGGTATCGGAATCACTTATAAGATTAATGACCGATTGGCGGTTTTTGCCGAGCCGGGTGTTTCCCATCATTTCAAGACGGATTCGAAACTGGCTACGGTACGCACGAAACGGCCGACTAATTTTAATTTACTTTGCGGACTTCGCATGACGTATTAATCCTTATGAAAATGAAAAAAACACTTATGATGCTGTGGATGGCTGTTAGCCTGATGGTATCCCTGGTGGGATGCAGCAGCGAAGAAATGGACTATGAAAATCCCGATGTAACCGTTTTTGTGAAACAGCTGAAAGCGGGTACTTATAATATGAAGAATGAAAAAGGGGTCGTGGAAGTTCCTCATTTCACTGAAGAGGACATTCCCGAACTATTGAAATATGCGGAAGATCTGACTATTATTCCTTCTTTCCCGTCAGTCTACAATACGAATAACGGTAAAATCCGTTTGGGTGAGTGTATGCTTTGGGTGATAGAGTCGATCCGTCAGGGGACAGCCCCATCGTTAGGTTGCAGGATGGTACTGGCGAATGCCGAAAATTACGAAGCCATCTATTTCCTGACCGACGACGAAGTGCTCGACGCGGCAGCCTGCTATCGTCGATGGTGGGAAGGCCGGAAATATCCGAAGACGACCTGGACGATTGATCCGTGCTACGACGAGCCGCTTTGTGGCTCAGGATACCGATGGTGGTAAAAAAAGAAAAATCCTTCGGGGCATAAAAACTAAAAAACATGAGGCAACGTTTATTTGTATCAGCAGTCTTTGTACTGCTGACAGGGGCGTGCTATGCCCAATGGACGAAGGAAGATTCTCTGCGATTGAAGAAATCACTGAAGGAGGGCGAAGAGCTGAAGCTGAATAAGGAAGCCGTCAGACAGATTGATTTGAATGCAGGAGCAGCCAATCCGCGTGTGTATGAGGAGAAACGATGGATGCGTTTTGATAAGTCGCTTCCGCGTGTGATTTCTCCTTCTGCTGTGGTCGAATCGGATACTTTGTACGATAAACGGAGGATAACAGGTGGGAAACTTCCTCTTCAAATGCTTGAAGTGTACAAGCCTGTTTATGCTCACTTGCCATTGGATACATTGAAAATTGCGATGGAGTTTAAGCTCCCTCCCCCCGAAGGAATATCTTTAGGGAATGGAGTAAGAGTGAACGGAGGTACGTTTAGCGGTTTGGATTTACTGCAGGTCTTTACGAGAGAGTTCTGGCAGTTCAGGAAGAAACGAATGCGCACACGTACGATGGGGGTACTTGAGGAATATAGAAAACAGAGGTAGAAAGATGAGTGAATTGGTAAAACGTTTGATAACAGCTATGACACTGTGCCTGACAGCTTTGCTGGTACATGCGCAGGAATGGACGAAGGAGGATTCCTTGCGTCTGAGAAAGTTGCTGGACAGTGATCAGGAGCTGAATTTGAATCAGGATGCAGTCAGGCAGATTGATTTCGGCAGCGCTGTCGGCACTCCCCGCATGTCGGTGGAGAAGAAGTGGATGCTGCCCGATGAGTCGCTTCCCGAAGCATTGCCTAAACCGAAAGTAGTATTGAGTCTGATGCCCTATAAGGCAAATACTCCTTATAATTGGGACCCCGTTTTTCAGAAGAAAATAAGAATGGATAAGAATACCTGGCGTGGAGATCCGCATTACGAAATGCGTCATCAAAGGTCGTACAGCAATTGGGCACGTAATCCGATGGCGGGAGGAGTCCGCAAATCATTGGAGGAGATACGGGCGAGCGGGGTACGTTTCCGTCAGTTGAGCGAGCGGGCGAATGGAATGATGGTTAATTCGGTAGTGATGGATAGCCCGATTCCTTTGTTTGGAGGCAGCGGCGTGTACATCAATGGAGGAACTATCGGAGGACTTGATCTGATGGCGGTTTTCACCAAAAACTTCTGGGATAAAAAAGGAAAAGAACGTCGGGAGCGTACGTTGGAAGTGTTGAGAACCTATGGGGATTCGACGACTGTACTGATCAATCGCCCCATTGAACAGATTGCCCGCTGAAACTGTTTTATTAAATATGGACATGTCTCATGTTTCATGTTATCAGATTAGCACATTGAAAAACGATTAATTTATGAACAGAATTACTTCTCTTTTCGGTATTCAGTATCCTATTATTCAAGGTGGCATGGTGTGGTGTAGCGGATGGCGTCTCGCTTCCGCAGTAAGTAATGCGGGAGGATTGGGACTGCTTGGCGCAGGCTCTATGCATCCGGAGACTCTTCGTGAACATATCCGGAAATGCCGTGCAGCTACAGACCGTCCCTTTGGAGTCAATATTCCCTTGATGTATCCTCAGATTGAAGAAATCATGGCGATTGTTGCCGAAGAGGGCGTCAAGATCGTTTTCACTTCTGCCGGAAATCCTAAAGCATGGACCGGATGGCTGCACGAACGTGGTATTATCGTGGCTCATGTCGTTTCCTCTTCCCGTTTCGCGATGAAATGTGAAGAGGCGGGAGTAGATGCGGTAGTCGCCGAGGGTTTCGAAGCCGGCGGACATAACGGGCGTGAAGAAACTACCACTTTCTGCTTGATTCCTGCGGTACGCAATGCGACCACTTTGCCTTTGATCGCTGCAGGAGGTATCGGTACGGGAGAAGGTATCTTTGCTGCCATGGTGCTGGGAGCAGAAGGGGTACAAATCGGTACTCGTTTTGCGTTAACGGATGAAAGTTCAGCCAGCCCGGTCTTCAAAGAATATTGTCTGGGTTTGGGAGAAGGAGATACTAAATTATTATTGAAGAAACTGGCTCCGACACGTTTAGTGCGGAATAATTTCCGGGATGCTGTGGAGAGGGCTGAGGATGGCGGTGCTTCTGCCGAAGAATTGCGGACTCTTCTTGGGAGAGGTCGTGCGAAGAAAGGTATCTTTGAAGGGGATCTGGAAGAAGGCGAACTGGAGATAGGGCAGGTGTCGGCTATTGTTTCCCGTCAGCAGTCAGTAGCGGAAGTCATGAATGAATTGGTGGAGGCTATGCAGCGGGCAGCGGAGAAGAAATATTGGTAAAAAAACAAGTTCCGAAGTAGCGGGTTTGGAAAACCTGACTACTTCAGAACTTTACTACTTCAGAAAGTTGGCTGATTAATCAGTTTATAGGTTCATATTTCAGGTCGAATACATCCGCTACAGCTTTATATACCACTTTTCCTTCCACTACATTCAAACCGAGTGCTAGTGCCGGGTCGTCTTTACAAGCTTTTTTCCATCCTTTATTTGCTAAAGCAATGACATAAGGGAGAGTAGCATTGGTCAAAGCCAGCGTAGAAGTATAAGGTACAGCTCCCGGGATATTGGCTACGGCATAATGAACGATACCGTCTATCACATAGGTCGGCGCACTGTGGGTCGTGGGGTGTGACGTTTCGAAACATCCTCCCTGATCTATTGCTACATCCACAAGTACCGTACCGGGCTGCATCATTGCAAGCATATTTCGGGTAATCAGATGAGGCGCTTTATCCCCCGGAATCAGCACGGAACCGATGACCAGATCAACATCCGGCAATTCCTTTTTTATCCTTAATTCGGATGCGTACAGCGTCTTGACATTTTTCGGTAATGTCTCGCTGAGATAGCGCAGGCGTGACAGATTAATATCTGCAACTGTAACATCCGCACCCATTCCCGCAGCCATCTGCGCTGCATTACTTCCGACAATACCGCCTCCGAGAATCAATACTTTGGCAGGCTTCACACCGGGGACTCCTCCCAGAAGGATACCTTTTCCTCCTTGCGGCTTTTCCAAAAAGCGTGCTCCTTCCTGAATGGACATGCGTCCGGCTACCTCACTCATAGGGATAAGCAGGGGTAATGAATGGTCTTCCTTTTCTACGGTTTCGTATGCCAGACAGATCGACTTATTGTCAATCATGGCAAGAGTCAGTTCCTTATCGGAAGCAAAATGGAAGTAAGTGAACAATAACTGTCCTTTTTTGATCAGATGGTATTCGGGCGCGATAGGCTCTTTAACCTTTACAATCATATCTGCTGTGGCATAGACATCCTCTATTGTCGGAAGCACCTGTGCACCGACAGACAGATATGCTTCATCCGGAAAACCACTATTGATACCTGCCGTATGCTGGATATATACTTGGTGACCTTGCTTCACAACTTCGGCAACTCCGGAAGGTGTCATGCCTACCCGGTTCTCGTTGTTCTTGATTTCTTTGGGTACTCCGATGATCATATTGTTATATATTAAAGGTTTAACATGGACCAATGTACGAAAAATCCCCTTACGTTGTTATTCGCAAGGGGATGTTTAAAAACAGAATGCTTATATATAATTCGGTCAATTTAATAAACCCGGGTTTGCGGCAATAGCACTTTGTGGAATGCGTAGTGTATAGCGTGAATCATCTTGTTCTAATAGATAAGCTTGTCCGTTCAATATTTTTTCAATTCGTGGACGGGTGGTACGACGTAGATCGAACCAACGATGACCTTCGAAAGCAAGTTCAAGAGCCCGTTCTTCCAGAATTTCTTTAATTAAATCTGCTTGATTCATAGCGTCCACAGCTTTTTTCTTTTCTGCATAACCTTCCGGAGTGTATCGCTTTTCCATCAATTGTAGCAGGCGGGTACGAGCTTCGGGCAATTTATTCATTTGTGCAGCTGCTTCGGCAGCGTTTAAATAAATTTCTCCTGTACGGAAAGTACAGTTATGCTCTGCTTTTCCGCTTTTTTTCGAGATGTACTTATCTCCACTTAAACTATAGTATTTGTTCTGGCGGAGATCCTTATTTGCATCATATTTTTCCATGAACGCAGGTATCAATATGGATGCTGAAGTAACGTCATCATTGAAAAACTCATAAGCAGTAATCATCTCTGCTGATGTATAATTATTGGGAAGTTTGGCTTCCGGATCATTGAGATCTTCTAATGTGGATTTTTGAACTAATATGCGTTCTGCCGCATCATAGGCTTCTTTCCAGTTTCCCATGTACAGGCGTACACGTGATTCCATTGCATCCACAGATAGGGTGGAGAAGCGGTAAGCATATACGGCTTCCCATTCTTTTTGATGCATTAAGCCGCGGGCCGATTCTATGTCGGATAGAATAGCAGTATAGACCTCTTTTACGGTGTTTCGTGGCAGTACCACTTCTAGATCAAGGTCCCATTTTATGGGTATGGATTTGGTCTCTGGTGCTCCCTCTTTAGTATAAGGTTGTCCATATAGGTTAGCAAGAATAAAGTGCATGTAGCCTCTTAATAAATAAGCTTCTCCAACGAGTTGATCAATGTCTTCCTGACTGCCTTCTTTTATATTATCTTTATTTGCTATTATAGCATTTGCATAATAAATCACACTATAATATACTGCCCAGCCAAATTCTCGGGTTCCATCTTTGGGACTCATATCATTCCACTTTTCAATTTCTGAGTAGAAATTTTGAGAATTACTGTTATCTGTTACCATAGCTATGTCTGTGCGAAATTCAGTGACGGATTTGTCGATGAGTTTTAGTCCGTAAGCAGTAGTCAGTAAAGCACGATATTCTGTTAGTGTAGTAGGGATTACTTGTCCTACAGGTTGAATATCCAGGTAGCTGTCACATGAAGATAGCAGGATGCTTCCTATGACAACCATTATGAAATATATTTTTTTGATCATATATATTTTTCTTGTTTAAAAGTTAAGACTTAGATTGAAAGTAACTGATTTAGGAACAGGTGTTGAATAAAGATTGCTCATTGACTCCGGATCCATGTAGTTTTTGTAACTGGAACCAAAAACAAAGAGATTTCGTGCTTCCAAACCTACAGTTGCTCCACTGATGCTCAGTTTATGCAGCCACTCGGAAGGAAAATGATAGGCCAGGCGTATGTTCTGTAAACGTATGTAACTTAACTTTTTGACCCATATATCCAGCGATTTGTAGAGATCTCTCCGAGTGCTGAATAAATAATAGTCAGCCGGATTAGTATTTAGGCTAGTTAATGCAGGAAACTTTCCGTTTTTATTTTCTGGTGTCCATCTATCTAATATATCCCTATTCATATTGCGTCCCGGATCGGGATCTGCTATGTAATAAGTAGGATCTGTTTTTACATGTGCACCTAAGTTATAAGAGAAATTTAAGTTCAGTTCCCAGTTACGGTAATTAAATGTATTCATGAATCCTCCGGTGTAGGGAGCATCGGACGTTCCGGCATAACTATAAAAACCTCTCTCTGTTTCTTTATCTACGCCAATACTGTATTCTCCGTCTAAATTGCCTTTGTCTGCCATTTGGAATAGTTCCTCAATAGTGACAGCTTCTCCATCTTTATTTTCAATGTATATCTGTCCTGTCTCTGATTTTATCCCTTTGGTTTTTAGGGTGAAAATAGCGCCAACCGGATATCCTTCCAGACTTGGAGTTACTTGATCCTTTTCAGTCATCACTTTCAAAACTTTATTTTGGTTGTATGCAAAGTTAAATGAAGTATACCATGAGAAATTTTTAGTTGCAATGTTACGTGTCTGCAAGTTTATTTCGATACCTTGATTCTTCATACTTGCCCAGTTGACAGCCATACTGGTAAATCCATTTTCCAATGGTAGCATTTTGTTACCAATGAGATCGGTGCCTTTTCTGTAATAATAGTCTACACTTAGGTTGATAGCCTGATTAAATACAGAGAAATCTATTCCGGTATTATAAGAAGCTGTTTTTTCCCAGCGTAATTTACTGTTCGGAGCACTATTGATAGTGATGCTCTCTTCATTTGAACCGGGCAAGATACTTATATTGCCATAAGTACCAACAATAAAGGGTGAAGTGTTTTTGTCAATGTTCCCTTGTAAACCATAAGACAAACGGAGAGCAAGGTTATCAATCCATTTGAACTGATTAATTAACGGTTCGTTTGAGATACGCCACAGTCCACTGACTGAGTAAATAGGTAAATAACGATATTTTTTATCTACACCGAAGAGATCAGAGCCATCCATGCGGACGCTACCTCCCAGAGTATAGCGATCCATCAGTGTGTAAGAACCATTGGCGTAGAAAGACGCAAAAGCATTTTCCTTAAAACTTTTGGTCTTTAATTTCCATTCATTGGCTTGTTTGGAATCTCTGAATTCTAGGTTTTTGAACGTTAATGTTTTTGGGTCATATCCATATCCGGTAGATGCTTGATTTTCGTACCAATTTTTACGGATTTCTGATCCCGCCATTATTTGTATATTGTGGATGTCATTGAATGTGTTCTTGTATTCACCCTGAACTTTCCATGTAATTTGGGAAGTCGTAGAATTGGTCGATTTGAGCATCCCGCCTTCCGGTATGAGATATATACGGTCGTTTCCTTTGTAATATGCAGAGTTTTCACGTTGGTTACGCAGATTGAAACTGTTAGTACCGGCATATTCTTCCCGGGATAGTTGATCCCATTGTACACCGACTTGTGAAGTAACTTTCCACTGGTCGTTAAAGCGAAGTTCTATATCGAAAATACTATTAATAGCGGTAGTAACTGATTTATTACTGGTATTTTCACGTTCTTCCAGAATATTATATCCTTGTAAAAGATCGGGTATGCTACCTGTTACGACATCGTAATCATACAGGTAATTGTTATTATTGTCGAATGGTTCGAAATAAGGATTGGCAATACGGGAATAATAGACAGGGTTAGTAAGCCCATAGGTATCTGTCAGAAAAGTGGTGTTTTTACGTCTATTTGCAAAAATAGAAACACCTACTTTCAGTAATTTATTGATTTGATAAGAAGTTTTGCTCGTCAGATTAAAACGACTTAAGCTTACTCCCGGAATATTCCCGTTTTCGAGAGTGTAGCCAAGGGAGTTATAATAAGTCACCTTTTCGCTACCTCCGGAAATGCTGATATTATATTCTTGAGTAATGGCATCTCTGAATAGTATATCATTCCAATCAGTATTAATACTTTTTAAACGGTTGATTGCGTTTTGAGCTTCAGGAGTAAGCCCTTCCCAGCCTTTCTCCCGATAAATATCCATTAGATTGTATTGTTTTAATATAGCCGCTACTCCTCCTTTTTCTGAATATACAGGTATCGGATAAAATCCCCATTTATTGAAAGGTGCTTCTTTCATCATTTGAAGTTCCAAGTTTACTTTTTCCTCAGAATTTAGGAGATTAAGGCGGGAGGTCTCCAAATTAGGAGTATAGGTTATTTTTGTATTAAAATTGACAACAGGCTTTCCTGTTCTACCTCTTTTTGTAGTAACTACAATTACACCATTAGCAGCGCGAGCACCATAAATGGCGGTTGCTGCTGCATCTTTCAGTATGGTAATGCTTTCGATATCGTTTGGACTTAATCCGGCGATTGATGATTGACCGATGTTGACAATATCATTATCAGAAGATTTATTGTCCATTTTGGGAATATCTGTTCCTTCCAGAGGAATTCCATCCAGTACCCACAATGGGTCTTGTGTTCCGTTCATTGATGCAGTACCACGAATACGAATTTTGGCAGGTGATCCTGGTGCACCGGAAGTGTTTGTTACGGATACACCGGCTATTTGACCTGTCAGCGCCTGGTCAATACTTTTTGCAGCACCTACCATAGCATCCGAAACTTCAACTTTAGAGATCGCAGCTGTTAATTTTCTACGTTCTAGGGTTTGATATCCTGTTACAACTACATCTCCCAATGTATGTGCTGAAGTTTGAAGTACGATTCGGTAGCTTTTTTTGTCGCCCTGAAGAACTATAACTTGTTCTTCAAATCCGATGTAGCTACAATGAATACGGGTTACTTTATCCGGAACGGAAAGAGAGAATTTACCATCGATATCTGTAATAGTACCTAGCGATGTCTGGGATGCTCCTGCCTTTTTCAGTTCATCCGTATGAACGTAGACCGAAGCACCAATCAACGGTTCGTTATCTTCACCGGAGATTACTACCCCGGTGATAGTACGATTAGCCGCACTGGCCATTGCCAGTGTGTTAACAAGGAAGCATATAATAATGCAAAGATGTTTTTTATTCATTAATTGTAAATAAACGTAAGTGATTGAATCGAATTATTTAATACCTAAAGCTGTATTGATACGTAAAATCATATCTTCGTAATGATAACGTGTTGCTGTATCAGACGTTCCGAGGCGGCTCTGCAATAATTTCTTAATCCGCAGTAACTCTCCGCGTTTCACGGATATTGCATCCGAGATACGATTCAGTTGGCTGCCGTAGAAGTTGAGAACTCGGTGAGCTCCCATTTTATCTTCCTGTCGGAGCGAACGTTGTTCGGCCGCATAGCAGCTGCAGAAAGGAGTGGCATGATCGAGCAAGAAATGATCGTCTGCAATCTTTTTATTGATTTTCACAGCTTCGGGCTCTGCGGCAGCTGTGAGTAATGCATCCAGAAAGTTTTTTTGCAAAGAGCGTTCCATCACATTGGGAATACCTCCTCGTTCGGTAATGCCGAAAATATTCTTGTGGAGTCCGTCCATTAGTTCCACTACGGTAAACGCTTTTTTTCCATTGACTGATTCATTTTCAATCATACGCATCAGACGGGTGTTGCCAAGCAAGTCCCAAAGGATGTAGGCTTGTGCATTCTTCAGTATCTGCGTCGGGGCGTTTTCTTGTTGTCCAACCGGGGTGTTACGGAGCAAATAGGTATATTTTCCTACTTCCGTATCGAACAACCATTTAGGATAAGTCAGTACTTCATCTGTCAGAAACTTCAAGGAAGCCTGTTGCTTCTCTTTCTCAACGAATGTGTAGGTCTGGACACCATCTCCTATGACTGTATTTTCGATATAGATGCCACCAATGTTGGCCAGTACGTGATACAGATAGTTGTTCCATTGATTGATAATTGCGTAATAGAGGCGTGAGGCTTCTTCGTAAGTCTGCCCTTTTTCTCCGGTAGTAGTCCATTGAAGGATTTGCGGAACGATGCGTTTCAGGTTGTCAATGCCAAGTAAGGAAGAACGTACGGGATCATCGCCTAAATCTTCATTCTGTGCACGTGGATCAACGGCATCACGTACATCCTGTGCTTCACTATATTTATAAAGACGGTCGGTATGCTTACTCAGGAAATCAAATAAGATATCTTTTTCTTCTTCCGGGCTATTCTTTCCGTACCAGCGATATCCATATTCGATGGCAAAGATATCGTAAGGACCGATATGCGGGGAAAGAACCTTCACGCCATCTCCCGGTTGGGCTATGTAGTTGAAGCGGGCATAGTCCATAATAGAAGAAGCGGTGGAATTTAATCGGGAAGTGAACGTTGCGGAACGTAAGGAATCAGTTGGGAACGCTGCCGATCCCATCATGTTGTGACGCAATCCCAAAGAGTGCCCTACCTCGTGGCAGGCAACAAAGCGGATAGCATCACCCAATAGTGAATCCGGCAACTGCACGCTGCGTGCTTCCGGGCAAACAGTTCCGGTCTGTACTGTAATCCATTCGCTTACCATAGAGAGCACATTGTGCCACCACATGATGTCTGCTTCCAGAATCTCTCCGGAACGGGGGTCTAACAAAGAAGGTCCCATCGCATTCTTCTTTTCCGAAGCTGCGTAGGTCAGTACGGAATAGTTCACGTCATCCATATCTATTTCCATACTATCGGTAACTTCAATGGCGATGATTGCATTCTTGAATCCGGCTTTTTCAAAAGCGATCTGCCAGTCTTCAATACCTCTTTTTATATATTTGCGCCATTGATAAGGTGTGGAATTGTCGATATAGAATACGATTGGTTTGGCGGGTTCTACCACCTTTCCTTTCAGGTAAGCTTCCCGGTCTTCCGGTTTGGGTTCCATACGCCAACGGGTGATAAACTGCTTCTTATCCGTTCTTTGCTGTGCATCGCTGAAACTCAATAGCGGATTGGTGAAATAACCTATTTTCTGATTATCAAAACGTCCCATCATCGGAGTTTCAGGCAGCAGAAGGATAGAAGAACTGACTTCTACCGTTACATATACGCTTGTTGTTCCTTCCGTCACTTTAGTAGTCAGCTCGGAAGTGGCAACTACATTGTTCGGAAAGGATTTCACGGATAAGATACGTGATAGATTTTTAATAGCCGATGTTCCCAGATTGATATTGGTAAATACATTATTAATGCTGGTTTCCGTACCATCATAGATGTCGTTGATCTTGATCACCAATGCTGTAGAGTCCTGATTGACAGCCTCTATCTTGAATGCGGCAATAAGCGGTGATATAAAATTGTCCTTAACCGAACGGAAAATAGCATCCGTCTGAGGAGCCAGAGGTAACGGGCGTTGTTGGCGGAACATCAGTTTCCCGGTTGCTTTGTCCCATTCCATGCAAATCATTTGATTTTCATAATTTACACCCCGGTTTACTCCAGCATCGTTCAATTCAGCCGGTACTCGTTGTAACTTGTTGACAACAAGTAAATCGCGCCCTAGCAATGATGTGGGAACCTCAAAATAATAATCGTTCTTTTTTTGATAAACGGCAAACATCCCTTTTTTAACACTGCTGCCTTCCACTAATTTCTCGTAGTCGCTTTTTACTCTCTCTTCTTCTGAATTTTTTTTCTTTTTCTTTTTGAACCAACTCAGATTTTCTGTAGCAGGGGTAGTTGCAAGTGCTGAGTACGCTTCTCCATTCAGCAATATACATGCAATGACCGCTGCCATTACCTTTACATACATTCTCATTAAGTCCTTTTACTTTTAATTATTATTAAAAACAGCCGCAAAAGTAATAATATTAATAATATAATGATTACAGTTTAGTTGCGAATATAATAATAAAAGGAATTATTAACTAGGTTCATCTGCTATCATTCTTCCCGGATATTTCGTAATCTAGTTGGAATAATGTACATTTGCAGGAGTAAAAAAGTGAAGAAGATAATGAAAAGATATATTGCTGCTTTATTATTGGCCTGTTGCGTGGAGGGGTATGCACAGGAAAAAAAGCAGGCTGCCTTTGTGCCACCTTTCGACTTTCCCCTTACATTGAGTGGAAACTTCGGAGAAATTCGTTCCAATCACTTTCATGGCGGATTAGATTTTAAGACGGGAGGAACAATCGGCAAACCGGTTCGGGCACTTGCTGACGGGTATATCTCACGTATACGTGTCACCAATGGTTCGGGGTATGTGCTTGACGTCTGTTATCACAACGGCTATTCCACTATCAACCGCCATTTGAGCGCTTTTCTGTCTCCCATTGCCGAAAGGGTAAAGAAACTTCAATATGAAAATGAGAACTGGGAAATAGAAATCATCCCCGAACCCGATGAATATCCGGTGAAAGCCGGACAGCGGATTGCGTTGAGCGGGAATACCGGATACTCATTCGGACCACATCTTCATTTGGATGTATTCGAGACGGAGACGGGAGACTATATCGACCCTATGCCTTTCTTTAAAAAGAATCTGAAAGATACACGTGCCCCGAAAGCGGATGGTATCATGCTTTTTCCGCAGCTTGGCAAAGGAGTGGTCAGTGGAAGTCAGGAAAATAAAACGATTCTGCCGAACAGTGAACATCCGGTGGAAGCATGGGGGGTAATCGGCACAGGTATCAAAGCGTATGACTACATGGACGGGGTAAATAATCATTATGGAGTGTATTCCGTAGTGCTTACGGTAGATGGTGCCGAAGTGTTCCGTAGCACCGTAGACCGCTTTTCGCAGGAAGAAAACCGAATGATAAACTCCTGGACGTATGGGCAGTACATGAAATCCTTTATTGATCCCGGAAATACATTACGGTTGTTGAAAGCCTCGAATGATAACCGTGGCTTGGTAACGATTGACGAAGAACGGGATTATCAGTTTCAATATACACTAAAAGATGCTTTTGGCAATACTTCCCGCTATCACTTTACGGTACGTGGCAAGAAACAGCTGGTTGAACCGTTGAATCATCGGGAGAAATATTTCTTTGCCTGGGATAAGACGAATTATCTGCAGGAACCGGGCTTGAGTCTGATTGTTCCGAAAGGGATGCTATATGATAATGTACCTCTTCAATATCAGGTAAAAGCGGATAGCGGAGCGGTTGCATTTACCTATCAGTTGAATGATAAGCCGGTCCCGCTACATGCAAGCTGTGAACTGCGAATCGGATTGCGGCGCAAACCGGTGGCGGACACTACGAAATATTACGTGGCGCGAGTGACCCCTAAAGGGACTAAATACAGCGTAGGAGGGAAGTACGAAGATGGATTTATGAAAGCATCTATTCGTGAACTGGGCACATATACGGTTGCTTTGGACACTGTTCCTCCGGAAATTATACCTGTTAACAAGAACTTGTGGGGACGAAACGGAAAGATTGTCTATCGGCTGAAAGATGAAGGAGCAGGCATCGCTTCTTATCGGGGAACGATTGACGGTGAATATGCACTTTTCGGTCGTCCCAATATTGTAAAGTCTTACTGGGAATGTGTGCTTGACCCGAAACATGTGAAGAAAGGCGGCAAGCATACCGTAGAAATGACTGTCACGGATGCTTGTGGAAATCAGACCGTTTCGAAGGAAACTTTTGTTTGGTAAACTATTAAAATGTATTATATATGAAGAAAAGAATCATTCTATCTGCTGTCCTGTCTTTGGCGGCTCTGGCGAATTCTTTCGCTTGTACGAATCTGATTGTCGGCAAAAATGCCTCGACTGACGGTTCGACTATTGTTTCCTATTCAGCCGATTCGTATGGTCTGTTCGGTGAGCTTTATCATTATCCGGCTGCTACATATCCCAAAGGGACTATGTTGAAAGTCTATGAATGGGATACGGGTAAGTATCTGGGCGAAATCGAACAGGCACGCCAGACTTATAATGTGACTGGCAATATGAATGAATTTCAAGTGACTATCGGTGAAACCACCTTCGGTGGACGTCCGGAACTGGCAGATTCTACCGGAATCATCGACTACGGAAGTCTGATTTATATCGGATTGCAACGTTCACGTTCTGCCCGCGAAGCGATCCGTATCATGACTGACTTGGTACAGCAATATGGCTATTATAGTGGAGGTGAATCGTTTACGATTGCCGATCCGAATGAAATCTGGATTATGGAAATGATCGGTAAGGGACCGGGGGTACGTGGTGCTGTCTGGGTGGCTGTACGTGTACCGGATGATTGTATCTCGGCTCATGCCAATCAATCCCGTATCCATCAGTTTGACATGAACGACAAAGAAAACTGTATCACTTCTCCGGATGTGATTTCCTTCGCTCGCGAGAAAGGTTACTTCAATGGTGTGAACAAGGATTTCAGCTTTGCTGAGGCTTATGCGCCACTTGATTTCGGTGCCCGTCGTTTCTGCGAAGCCCGTGTGTGGAGCTATTTCAATAAATTTACTGATCATGGGAATGACTATCTTCCTTATATAGAAGGAAAGACAGATACTCCGATGCCTCTTTTCGTAAAGCCGAACCGTAAACTTTCCGTACAGGATGTGAAAGATATGATGCGTGACCACTACGAAGGAACACCGCTTGATATTTCCAATGATTTCGGTGCCGGTCCTTATAAAACCCCGTATCGCCTTTCTCCACTGAATTTCAAGGTAGGTGATAAGGAGTATTTTAACGAACGTCCGATTTCGACTCAACAAAGTGGCTTCGTATTTGTTGCACAAATGCGTGCCAACAAGCCGGACCCCATAGGCGGCGTTCTTTGGTTTGGAGTGGATGATGCGAATATGGCCGTATTTACTCCTGTTTATTGCTGTACGACGAAAGCCCCGTTGTGCTATACACGTGTAGATGGCGCAGACTACATCACGTTCTCTTGGAATTCCGCTTTCTGGATTTTCAACTGGGTGTCTAATATGGTCTATCCGCGTTATGATCTGATGATCGGTGACGTGCGTGCAACTCAGAAAGAGATGGAAACGACTTTTAATAATGCGCAGGAAGGTATTGAAGAAATGGCAGCCAAATTGCTGGCAAAAGATAAGAATGCCGCAATCGCTTTCCTGACTAACTATACCAATATGACCGCTCAGAGTACTTTTGATACTTGGAAGCAACTGGGCACTTTCCTGATTGTGAAGTACAACGACGGAGTAGTGAAGCGCGTGAAGGACGGACAGTTTGAAAGGAATTCTATCGGACAGCCTGCCGGTGTCATTCGTCCGGGATATCCGAAGGAGTTTCTGGAGGAATATGTGAAGCAGACAGGAGAGAGATATTTGGTGAAATAGTTGTCAATTATTCATTAAATAACTAGGATTTATAAACTTATTCTTTTACATTTGTGTGCTCAAGACTTGGCATATATTCAAGGATTGACAGAGAATAGAGAAATAATCATTAACCAATAAACAATAATCGAAATGGAAAATCAGGAACTTATCAAGCAGGTCACTGAGAAAGCCGAAAAATGGCTGACCCCGGCTTATGATGCCGAAACTCAGGCTGAAGTGAAACGTATGTTGGAGAACGAAGATAAAACCGAATTGATCGAAGCATTCTACAAAGATCTTGAATTTGGAACGGGTGGTTTGCGTGGTATCATGGGAGTAGGTAGCAACCGCATGAATATCTATACGGTAGGTGCTGCTACACAGGGGCTTTCCAACTATCTGAAGAAGAACTTCAAAGATCTGCCTCAGATTTCTGTAGTGGTTGGGCACGACTGTCGTAACAACAGCCGTCTGTTCGCTGAAACTTCAGCCAACATTTTCTCAGCTAATGGAATCAAAGTATATCTGTTTGATGATATGCGTCCGACTCCGGAAATGTCTTTCGCAATCCGTCACCTCGGTTGCCAGAGCGGTATTATCCTGACTGCTTCTCACAATCCGAAAGAATACAACGGTTACAAAGCATACTGGGATGATGGTGCGCAAGTACTGGCTCCGCACGATGCTGGTATCATTGATGAAGTGAATAATATCGCTTCCGCTGCTGATATCAAGTTCCAGGGGAACCCGGATCTGATTCAGATCATCGGTGAAGATATTGACAAGATTTACCTCGATATGGTGAAGACAGTTTCTATTGATCCGGAAGCTATCGCCCGTCATAAGGATATGAAGATCGTTTATACTCCGATTCACGGTACAGGTATGATGCTGATTCCGCGCGCTTTGAAGATGTGGGGATTCGAAAATGTATTTACTGTTCCCGAACAGATGATCAAAGACGGTAACTTCCCGACAGTAATATCTCCGAATCCGGAAAATGCCGAGGCGCTTTCTATGGCTGTCAATCTGGCTAAAGAAATTGATGCCGACCTTGTGATGGCTTCCGATCCGGATGCCGACCGTGTAGGTATCGCCTGTAAGGACGACAAGGGTGAATGGGTACTGATCAACGGTAACCAGACTTGTATGATGTATCTTTACTATATTCTGACTCAGTACAAACAATTGGGTAAGATCAAGGGTAATGAATTCTGTGTGAAGACTATCGTTACTACCGAACTTATCAAGAAGATTGCTGATAAGAATAACATCGAAATGCTCGACTGCTACACCGGATTTAAATGGATCGCACGTGAAATCCGTCTGCGTGAAGGCAAAAAGAAATATATCGGTGGTGGTGAAGAGAGTTACGGCTTCCTTGCCGAAGACTTCGTACGTGATAAAGATGCCGTATCAGCTTGCTGTCTGATTGCAGAAGTAGCTGCTTGGGCAAAAGATAACGGTAAGTCATTGTACCAGTTGTTGCTGGATATCTACGTAGAATATGGATTCTCCAAAGAATTCACAGTGAACGTAGTGAAACCGGGCAAGAGCGGTGCTGAAGAAATCAAAGCTATGATGGAAAACTTCCGCGCTAATCCTCCGAAAGAACTGGGTGGCTCCAAGGTGATTTTGAGCAAAGACTACAAGACGCTGAAACAGACAGATGCTGAAGGTAAGGTGACTGACCTTGATATGCCGGAAACATCTAATGTACTCCAGTACTTCACTGAAGACGGAAGCAAAGTTTCAGTTCGCCCGTCAGGAACAGAACCGAAGATCAAATTCTATATGGAAGTACAAGGAGAAATGGGTTGTCGCAACTGTTTCGCTTCTGCTGATGCTGCTGCAATGGAAAAGATTGAAGCAGTGAAGAAGTCATTAGGTATTTGATTCCGTTCTTCTTCTGATATTTCAGAATAGAGAAACAATAAATAACGCCTCCATAATCTTCGAGACTATGGAGGCGTTTCTTTTATGTAACCGCCTTTTCATCGGTCTTTCATTTCCTTTGCATTCTTTAAGTTCCCTTTCTAATCCTTCTTATGGAAATCTTGTTCTATCTAAATCATCTCAATTTAAACATGCAGGCTACGGGGATACACGGTTTTGTTGATGCTTTAGAGTGATACGTAACGTTTCATTTTCATAAGTTGTTCGTTTGTAGTTTGTGTGTACTTCGTGGCCTGCTTCTTCTCATCTGTCAATATTCACTAGAATAAAGTGAACGAGATACTTTCATTTTTATACGAAAGGATTAACTTTGTAATTGCATTTTTACTTTGAATATAGATTGACGGATAATTTATGGGTTATAACGAAATTATATTAGTCGTAAATACTGCTTCCATTATTATATTATTTATAATGGCTGTAATACTATTGATGGCGACAAAATTTCGTGGAGAAAATGGGTATGCTGCGGCGATTATTGTACTTCCGAATGTTCCCGTGTATATTTATAATATGAGCCGTATGCTGGGATGGTATGAAATTTCATTATTTCTTTTTCCTGTCAGTTATTCGGTTAATACCATGTTGATGCCATTGTTATGGCTTTTCACAAAGAGGAATTTTGATCCAAACTTTCATTTCAGAGGTATCTATTTATTACATTTTCTTCCAGCTTTCATTTCTGCAATTATTGTTCTCTCAATACCGAATCAAGAGCGTATGGACTCTATTATTTATGAGACTACAGGTGATGATACGTGGGTAGGTGATTTTAATGCGATTGTCCTGATGTTGCAGGTGGTAATATATTTTAGTGTGATATTCTATTATCTTAGTAAAAAGAAGCATTATATCAAAGAAAATAGTTCTGATGCCGAATATTTACAAAAAGAATGGATTGTAACATTGATGATATTATTTTCCGTATTGTTTGTTATTGTGTTGGTCAGCTATATTTTGTGGCCCCGGACAGATGCTTGGTTGATACAAATACTCAATGTGATTGCTATGAGTTATCTGGTGTATAATTCTATTGCACATCCTGCTTTGTCTGATTTAGAAAAGGTATTAGATTCTAAGAAGTCTTTAGAGGAAGAGATTTCTTCAAACAAGGTTACTTTATGTTGTGAAGAAGACGAAGTTCAAATGAAAGATATTTGCGAACAGGTAAAAGCATACTTGATAAATAGTAATGCCTATTTGCGGTGTGATCTTTCTTTGGCTATACTTTCCAAAGAAACAGGTATTTCTCAGAAACTTTTGTCACGTGCGATTAATGGATATCTGAATCGTAATTTCTTTGAATTGATAAATGAAATGCGCGTGAAAGAGGTGAAGCGTCGCTTGTTATTGCCCGAAAATTCCGATTATACAATAGACAGTATTTATGAGGAATGTGGTTTCCGCAGCCGTTCGACATTTTTTCTTGCTTTTAAGAAAATAGAGGGTAAATCGCCTGCCCAATGGCTTAATACTATGAAGGATTAGTTCTTTATGGATAGACCTTTTAGTCTTAAATCTGTGCATTCGAATGTATATGTATTCCGGAAATTAGGAAGTATCATTATTTTGAGCTTCTTTTGCTGTGAAAAGATATATACTTGTTTTGATTGATAAAAAAGAAACCAACAGCCCTAAAAAGAGTACAAACACGTGCCGTAAGTCTGAAAAACTTGCTATATTTGCAATGTTATCATTTAGATAGCATACATTTTAGACACATGGAAAGTGTTTAGCTTTGTTCTCAGAGATAAAATCTGGTAAATTTTTCGCAGGAGGATAAGCTGTACTCTTCACGTCATTGTTATATGCAATAAGTATATAGTCAAAGGCGTGGGCTGTTGCTTATTTTACTGCACGGGTTTTACCAGAGCCTATCTCTTAAAATGAGTTGATAGTCCCACGCTTTTCCTGTTTTTATACCAGCCGTATCGGGACTAAGCGGTATGAATCTTAGAGTCGCTTATGAAGAAATGCATATCATTTTTAGTTTTTCATCCTTATTTTTGTTGGTATCAGCTAGGAAATTAGTCCGAATTTACTTCATTCGGACTCCTCGAAATACTTATGATTAGGGTATTTCCAGAATTTGTATTCTCTTTGCAGTATAAAAAAAGAGATAGCCAGATGCGTAATCGTTTTATACACACATACATGACAATAGTGATGAGTTGCTTTGCTAAAAATAGAAATGTTTTCTTCCTGCTACTTATGATTTTGAGTAGTATGTGGATGGTTGCTTGTCATCGGGCAACTCCGACGAATTGTTCTGTTGCACAGCGAGAGACAATTGATAGCCTTATCTTTACATGTCCGTCAATGGATTCGTTGACTTTGTGGCTTGACCATTACCAACATACAAAGAATAAACTGGGAATAATTCTAGCTTGCAAAGAACTTGGAAAACGTTACAGAGAAACTGCCCGGTTTGATGAAGCTATTAATTATCATCGCAAAGGGTTGATGTATGCTGTTCAAATGCAGGATACTGTTGAAATGATTCAGGCTTTGAATAATCTGGGTACGAATTTTCGTCGGTTGGGTATTATGGATGAGGCGTCTACTTACCATTATCAGGCATTGATACTTAGTGAACATTATGGTAATAAGAGCACATTTATAGCTAAGAAGAATCGAGTGATATCATTGAGTGGTATTGGCAATGTTTATTTAACGTTGGAGAATCTTGATGCTGCCGACAGCATTTTCCGTGTGACGCTTGAAGGAGAACGGGAATTGCGTAGTGATCTGGGACAGGCTATGAATTATGCCAACTTGGGATCGGTATTTGAAGCGAAGGAAATGATAGATTCGGCATTGGTATATTATCAACTTTCCATGAAACATAATCGTCTTGCTCGTTCCGACTTAGGTATTTCGTTGTGTCATAATCATTTTGGAAGGTTGTTTGCACGAAAAGGAAAATGGGACGATGCTCTTCGGGAATATCGAAATGCTTATGACCTGATGGAAAAAAGTGGAGATGATTGGCATTGGCTCGAAGCTTGTCTTTCATTGGCACGAGTTAGTATATCGAAAGGAGATATCCGCATTGCAGAGAGGTATCTGGATAAAGCTCAACGAACGGCTGATGCGATTCATGCATGGGAACACCTCTGTGAAGTGTATCGTTTGAAATACATTTGTTATGAAAAAGAAGGTGACTGCCGGCGTGCACTTGATTCTTATATTCAAAGTCGCGCTTATGCCGATAGTGTGAAGAATGTAGAGAATGTGAATCATATTCAGAACCTGCGGGTTAACTATGAAAGAGAAAGGAACACACGTGAAATGACTTTGTTGCGGGGAACCTATGAGATGCAACAACGTACTAAAAATATATATCTTTTGGTTAGTTTGCTTGCATTGTTGCTTGTAGGGGCAGCGGCAGGGCTTTTGTGGTATGTATCGCGGATGAAGTCACGTCATAACCGGGCAATGAAAAAAATGGAGAAGGTGAGGAGCAGCTTCTTTACGAATGTGACACATGAGTTTCGAACTCCATTGACGGTGATATTGGGATTACTAGAACAATTACAAAAAGGTGATGTCAGCAAAGAAGAACTGAAAAAGAACCTTGAAACAATCAGTCGGCAGGGGCAAAGCCTGCTGGATTTAGTGAACCAGTTGTTGGAAGTATCGAAAGTCAGTTCAGAAGTGGGAGAGCCGGATTGGCGTACTGGAGATATTGTTGCATATACCCGGATGATTGTAGAAAACTATCAGATATATGCACGTCAAAAACAGATAGACCTTCGTTTTGTTCCGGCAGAGACGAGCGTTGAGATGGATTTTGTGCCTAAATATCTATCTAAGATTGTTTGTAATTTATTGTCGAATGCTTTTAAATTTACCTCTAAAGGAGGGCAGGTGACGTTGTTGATGTCACGATCTAAGGATAAGCTAATAATTAATGTGGCAGATACCGGCACAGGCATAGCTGCGGGAGACTTACCTCATATTTTTGACACTTTTTATCAAGGAGAGAACAATACTAAAGCGAATATCGGATCAGGCATCGGACTTTCGTTGGTAAAGCAAATGGCGGAATGTATGGATGGCAGTGTAAAAGTGACGAGTATGCCGGGGCATGGGACGAAGTTTACGGTCACCTTACCATTACAGCATGGGAGCTCTCTATGGGAGAAGTACCAGCCGGATAAAAAAATGAATGTTTCCCGAACTTTACCGGTGAACAGTGATGATGTGGCAACGACTGTTGGCGATGAGGCAGAGCAGATAAGCGAAGGCGGAAAAGTAAATGAATTGGCACAAGTTACCATATTAATAGTAGAGGACAATGAAGATATATCTTATTATATAGGTGGGTTATTGAAGAAAAACTATCATTTGTTGTATGCCCGCAATGGTAAGGAAGGGGTGGAAAAGGCGAAAGAATATATACCCGACTTGATCTTAACAGATTTGATGATGCCCGAAATGGATGGTTATGAACTCTGTTGCGAAATTCGGCGTTCGGATATATTGAATCATATTCCTATTATTATCATCACAGCGAAGAGTGAGGAAGAAGATCGGGTACACGGGTTGGAGATTGGTGCTGATGCTTTTTTGCAAAAGCCTTTCAATGCAAATGAATTGAACGTTCGCATAACTAAATTGCTGGAACAACGGCGTTTGCTGCGCGAGAAATACTCGCATGTCTTGCACGAAGGTGTGGGGCAGGTTGTCGAGTTGTCAGCGGTCGACCAAGAGTTTCTTACTCGCCTGAATGATTTGATTTATTCGTTAATGGGGCGGCATAATTTAAGTTCGGATATGTTGGCGGACAAGATGTGTATGAGTCTTTCACAACTGAATCGTAAAGTGAAAGCAATTACCGGTTTCAGTAGTTCCGGCTATATTCTTCAGATGCGGATGGACAGGGCGAAGCGAATGCTTGCTTCTACTAACACTTCTATAGGAGATATTGCAATGAAGTGCGGTTTTCCGGAAATGTCTTACTTTTCACGGATGTTTAAGCAGACTTTCCAGATGACACCTTCGCAATATCGTAAGAAAATCCTATAATAATAGACTGTTTTTGTATATGAGCTGTATTACTTGATAAGGGTAATGCAGCTTTTTTATATAGATATTTCTGTTACGGATGGCTTTTCCCTCTTTAGATGTATTTGTACTTCTTATTTGTTTATAATCAGTTGTTTACTTCTGTTTGATGCGCATATAAGTCAAATGATGATAGCTGAAAATATACGGAAATTATAAAATTAATGCGTAGATAGTACAAACGACTGGTGTGCGATAGCCCTAATTTTGCAGGTAAAGAAATCAATGTTTCACTAAATCGTTTTTGAGCATGGAGGAAGATAAAAACACGAAACCATTGCTTTCGTATGAAGAGGTAATAGAAATCATTGACGAATGCATTTCACGTGATGAACCGATTGCTCGCGACGAACGTATCGCACGGATGGAGAAAGCAGCGGCACAGATGGAAGCCGATCGCAGAAAGAAGAGAGGTGTTAGAGGCATGGTCCGGTTCTTTAAGAGATTTTGGACGAACTTGTATTGGCGCGTTAGGGCGTGTTTCGGGAAGTAAATATGAAATTAAAGAAATAGACTGAAATGTAATGACAAAGAAGTATGTGCAGAAAGAAACCCAACCTCTGGATGAGATTGTGCAATTCACCCTTTCTCCCAGGCAAATGGCAGAATATTGCCAACGGATCGTCGCTTATCTAGAGACGGAAAAGCGGTATCGCGAGCCGGGATACTCTTTGTGGGAATTGTCGAGAGATACAGGGATTTCTACTAAGATAATATCCAAGTCGATCAATGAATATATGGGACGCAATTTTTATGACCTAATAAACCGGATGAGGATAGAAGAGGCGAAGAAGATGCTGCGGGAGATGGCTGCAACCAACAGTCGGTTGATGATTGAAGAAGTAGGTGTTCAGTGTGGTTTTCGTTCGCGTTCTGTCTTTTTTGCCCGTTTCAATGTATACGAAAGAATGAGTCCTCGAAAATATATGAGTCTGTTCGAAAAGAAATGTGAAAGAGAGACGAGCAGGCTGAAAGAGAAAAAAGAATAGAAAAATATTGTTAATCTAAAAATATAGGAAGAATGAAGAGACTATTATTTATTATTGCAGTATTACTACTTGCAGGCGGAACGATGGAAGTCTATTCGCAGAGTTGGCTGGAAAAGGTGGCTAAGAAAACTGCGAAGCGAGTGGAAGAAAGGTCTAAGAAGAAAGTCGAGGACAAAGTGAATGAGGCGGCCGATAAGACCGTGGATAAAGTATTCGATAAGGCGGAAGATGCTGTGACAGGGAATGGAAATACGGGAAGTGATAATTCCACAGGCGGCGAGACGGAAGATGCGAACGAGAATACGGCGGAAGGCGGAAAACAAGCAAAGAAATCTGCAACGATGAATTGGAACAAATTCGACTTTGTCGCAGGTGATGAGGTGATGTTTGACGATCAACTTGCTGGTGAGAAGTTGGGAGAGTTTCCTTCACAGTGGGATTTGAAGAGTGGTTATGCTGAGGTTGCACAGATAGATGGAAAGAATGCTATCTATATGACCGAAGCTACGAGGATCATGCCTCTCATGAAAGAGAAGAACTACTTGCCTGATGTATTCACTATTGAGTTGGACATCTATGCACCAGCAGGAGAAACTGATCCTGCAATAGGATTAAATAGTCGTTATGACATCAATCTTGTTGGTGTGAATAATAAGAATTCTTTTAATATTCATTGGTATAATAGATGGTCTGATACTACTAATCCTGTTAGTGTCGGCTGGGAGTGGTATTCTGGAGGAGAACGCAGCAGCGGTGAACAAAATTATATGTTTAAATACAATGATTTCAATAGGCTATCTATTTCTTTTAACAAACGAGCGTTGAAAGTATATTTGAATGAAACTCGTATAGTAAATATTCCTCGCTGTGATGCGCCTGCCAGTTTCAATATTTATGCCTACCAAGGCGATAAAGAGCATCGTTTTATCAAGAATATCCGCATCGCCAAAGGCGCCGTTCCCTTATATGACCGCATGATGAGCGACGGCAAATTCATCACCTATGGCATCACTTTCGATGTCGGTAAATCAGTAATCAAACCTGAATCAATGGGGGAAATTAACCGTATCGTCAAGTTAATGACCGAAAATCCCGACCTGAAATTCTCCGTTGAAGGACATACTGACAGTACAGGCAACGCAGCCAACAATCAGACGTTGAGCGAAGCCCGAAGTAAAGCGATTGTAGATAAACTGGTAGAAATGGGCATCGCTGCCGATCGCCTCGCTTCAGCAGGCAAGGGTCAGGCAAATCCCATCGCAGATAATGCGACAGACGAAGGGCGGGCAAAGAACCGCCGGGTAGAGTTCGTGAAAATATAACTTTGTACGGCTATGTATATTGTATAGTTTCTCCAAGCTGGTGGGCGTAGATACCGAGGTGAGTATCTTGCCCGACAAAAAGGATACGATCAATGATTTATTGACAAATTATTAACTATCAAAGGTGCATGAAACGACGGTCGTTCCACAAGCGCTCCGGAGCAGGAAAAGTTTACCCCTAGGCTCAACCCGGTACACCCTTGGCTTCAACTAGGTTCACCCCTAGGCTGAACTTCGTACAGTTCCGGACTCATCAGGGAACAACGTGGTCAAGAAATGCATCAATGACAAAAAAACGAAACGATATGGCATTTTTTAAGAAACAACAAAAGAAGATTAACGGCAAGTGGTATCCGCAAGTTGTTACCGTGGGCAAACCTGTCACCACGGACGAAGTGGCGGACCGTCTTTCTAAGATTTCTACCGTCAGCCGTGCCGATACGTACGCTGTGCTGAAAGATCTGGCGGATGTATTGAGCGATTACATGGCGCAGGGGCGTACCGTCAAACTCGAAGGACTGGGAACGTTCTACTATACCGCCGCAGCCAACGGACAGGGGGTAGACTCTCCCGAAAAGGTGACAGCGGCGCAAATTACGGGTGTCCGTATCCGTTTCATCCCCGAGTCTACCCGTACAAACGGAAACCGTACTGTCACCCGCTCTCTTGTTAGTGATAAAATCTTTTGGGAAGAATGGGGCGGAAAGGGTTCCGACGGCTCTTCTTCCGGAGGAGGTAACGAAGGCGGGGGCGAAAGTGGAGGTGGAGGTGAAGAAGAAGCACCCGATCCGACAGTATAGGGCATCAAAGGTTTGTTGAAAGGAAAAACACAAGCGAAACCCGAAAAGCTTATAGAGTAGGGGGTAATTTCTAAATATTTATACTTATGAAAATGTTTGATCTTTGGTTAAAAATGGCAGGACTCTGCCTGATGTTTGCTTTGGTATGCACGGCGTGCGGCAAAGATGATGATGAGAAATTGGATGTGGACACAGATGGTGTGGAAAACGTAGAAGCAGGATGGAGTGAAGATGGTAACACGGCTACATTTAAATATAGCTATAGTGTTCCGGGAACGAATATGAAGGTCTCTTGTATTTATAAATTCAAGTTCAGTGGCAATTCATGTACTGCCGCTTCTTGTTCCGTGGTATGTCCGAGTGAGCAAATAGCGCAATTGGTATATGAAAGTATGGACCCTGAAGATAAAGCTCTGTTTAAACTTTCAGGAAAGAGCCTGACTTGCGACACATTAAGTTATTATATCGATGTGAGCAAAGATGATATCAAGAGGGCGATGCAGCTAATGGCAGGCATGGGCTGATTTGAACCTCAAATAGCAACTATTAAATAAGGAACACATAGCGAAACCGAAAAGCTTATAGAGTAGGAAACACTTTTAAATTTAGTAATTATGAGAAGAATTTTATTATTGATGGCAGCCGTGCTCTGCATCACAGTAGCAAGTGCTCAGGAGAAAGGTGAAACGACATTAGGTGCTCAGGTTGTATACGGTTCGGGTGACGGATTATCCAACATCGGTATCGGGGCGGAATTCCAGTGGAACGTTATTAATAATCTCCGCTTGGCGCCATCGTTCACTTACTTCCTGAAGAAGGATTATGTCAGCATGTGGAACGGTGGTGTTGATGTACATTATCTGTTTCCTGTTTCCGATCTTATCACTCTGTATCCTTTGGCAGGAGTAGGCATGTGGGGAGTCAAAGTAAGCGTACCGGAGGTTGACTTGGGCGAGTATGGAAGTTATGGTGGCAGCGTGTCCGATACTGAGTTCGGTTTCAACGTCGGTGGCGGTGTAGACTTCAATCTTTCTGAGAAGTTTGCTATCAACGCAGAGATAAAATACAAGCTGGGAGGCGACTGGAACCGCCTGCTCATTTCAGCCGGTGTAGCATATAAGTTCTGATAGTAAATACTCTCTTTCTTCCTCCCACCTTCCCTTCTCCCGGAACAGCTTTTTCTGAGGGAAGGTGGGTTACGCGGAACATCCGGCGGCAATAAAGCGTAACTGAAAAGCTTATAGAGTAGGAGTTACCTTAAAATTACTAATATGAAGAATATAATAACAGCTATTTGCATATTTCTTGTCGCATTGGCTACCGCCTATGCGCAGGGAAACGCTACCGGCGGCGAACTCGTCACCAAGCGCATAGCCGATGCTATCAGCAGCGGGAAGTTTTATATGAAATTCAGCGCAATGATGACCGGTATGGAAGAGGACGGCATGCCCACGAAGATGATGGCAACCTCCGCTATAGCCGTTAAAGGAAAAGTATCCATGACCCGCATGGATGAATACAACATAGTGCATCTGGCTGCCAACGGATTCAACTACTTGCTCAACGAGAAGAACAAGACTTACAGCCCGCAACCGGTGGATGAAAACGACCCACAGGACGCTGACTTCGACAAACTCACCTTCAAGAAGCAAGGAACCTGCAAGCTCAACGGAACAGATTATTATTGGGACGAATATCTCACCTCCACCGGACACACCATCACCTTCTATTACAATTCCGACAAGGTGTCAGCCATCGATCTTGGAACAATTGTAGACAAAGGCATGGGAGTACTCAGCCTCCTCTCTTTCGACGTCCGCATACCCGACAACATGTACCTATGCCTCGGTCGCGACTGGAAGAAAGACTCGCCCACCCAAGCCGCCGCAGTCGACATCAATCAATTCATCCCCAAAGACCAGAAGATAGAAGGCCTGCTCGAAGGTGTCGACCTCAACGACCTGATGAGCGAAAAAGGACAGAAAGACTTGATACGAAAAATGGTGAAAAAAGAAGACCTGCCCGAAGGTATGGACATAGACGACATTATGGAGCAGATGGGGCAGGCGCAAGCCCAAGCACGAAACGCCATGAACAGCAAAGAAATGCGCGAAGCATTGAAGCAAAGTGGAATGTCAGAAGAAGAAATAGCGCAGATGACCGCCGGAATGCCCGAGCAGAAAGACATGGAAAAAATGCATGCAATGCAGAAAGCCCAGATGAAAGCCGCCAACGCTCCCGCGCCTCCTGTTTGCTCCGCCCCTTGGAAGGACAACGTGCAGAGCAACGAACTTGCCGCCAACGATTTGTTGGGCGAAATCATCATCACCGACAAAAGACCGAAATCACCTCACATCTACCTTGCCGACTTTGCAGGAAAACCGACAGCCCCGCCCGTCAACCTCTCCATGGACGTCACCGACGAAGGCGTATGGCGAGCGCTCGAACAAATATCCCAAGAGACCAAAGGAATGACCAACGAGCAGGCCAAGAACCATCTCCTCAAGTCGAGCAGCGACATGATGGTAGCTGCCGAACTCCGTTGCGTCACAGGTGAGATGATAGAACGTGCCGTTGCCAATTGCATGGCATGCCCATCCTCCGCAGTGTACAACAACACCGGATTGCTCTTCTTCTATAAAGGCGACACCCGAAACGCTCTGCAATATTATCAGACAGCCGAAAAGGCGGATACCGAAAACGTTATCATCCTTACCAACATAGCCGAATGCTTCCTCGAACTGGGTGAATACGCTGCCGCCCGTCGCTATGCAAGCCAAGCCATCACCCTCGAACCCGAATTCGGACCCGCTTACCAGATACTTACCACGCTACACTTGCAAGAAGGCAACAGCATTCTGGCTGCAGAAACACTGTTCAAGTGCGCACGCTATTATTTTAGTGACGTCACCGCCAGCCAGTTTTTTTCACTGAAGATGGCGCTTATCGAAACGCATGCGGACAAAGATTTTAATATAAAGGGATTGCTCGACAAGGTATTCTCGCCCGCCAACCTTGACCTGCTTACCCTCGCCACCAAAGCGGGATTCACCTCCAACGGACAAGATACTCCCGCCAATCAGAAAACCTTTGCATGGCCGGTGCAAAACGCGTCAATACAAAGCAACTACGTGTCGTTGGAAGAGGGATTTAAGAAATTCGGGAATCATAATACAGAACTTCGTGAACGGAATCGCGCCTTAATGGAAAAGACAGACAATTTTCTTATGCTTTATGAACACATGGGGATACAAAATGCGCAAACAAGGATCAAGCAGGCGGAAGGCAGTATAAAAGCGGCGACTTCTTATAACTTGAATATGCCTAATGTGCCCGACATGAATACATACGCCATGGCTTCGATGGCATATAGGAAAGGAACAGATGGCAGCTTCTTGCTCGATGCCCGACAGTTCTGGTGTCTAGACATGTGGTACACCTATTATGAACTGCTTGGTCAATACTGGAGAGGAGATTGGGCTTGGTGGGACCAAAAAGGAGGAATGCACGGTTGCTATCCCCCGTCCTTTAAAGTGATGTGCGACAGACAGGAGCAGATTAAGAAGCAACATGAGAAAGATATAGATAAGTTTGGGGCATGGATCAAACCTTGTTATGATGCTGAAAATAGGTGTTTAGACAAGGCTGAAAGCGAGTCAGAGCGCATCATTTGCAATTTGAATCGTATGAAGTGCTGTCTGCCACACCATATAAGATATGTGCGTGAGTTGTATAAACCTGAGTATGTGGATAGAATGGATGCCGACAAATCATTTTATACATCTACCGTGCAGCCCGTACTGGAAGAATGGTGGCTCAAAATGAATGCCATGACCGCCTATTGCGACAACTTGGATATGCAGGAATACTTCCTCACCCAGACGATGTGCACTATCAACGAATGGTGGCAACACAGTCCGCTTATAGACGGAAAAATATACGGAAAATCGATTGACGAAATGTGGAATACTATGGTGGTAGCTCTCGAAGCACAAATCGGCGTACAACAATCCATCGTCGACCAGATGCCTGCCAATTCGCCCAAACCGGCAGGCAGAAATGATATCCGGCTTAAGAACTATGGAGAAAAAGACGACGAGTTCGCTATTGGGCCGGGAATCCCTACGCCATTCGGAAGACTCGGCCTCTTGAAGCAAGGAGATCATTACATCCGCGAATTCCATAACGAATTCACCAACGTAACCACTAGTAAGAATCTGACTACCAGCGAAGAAACTTCTTTCACTACCTACAAAAGCCTCGCTGACGAACAGAGAGAACAAGAAAGTAAGAGCTTTGGTGATAAGATGGTAGAGTTGCTCAGCGGGAAGGCTAAAGACAACGTAATAGACAGAGTGGGTAAAGGAATGGCAGGAATTGATAAGTTCTCTAAATGCATTTCTTCGGCTAGTTCTTCTTCCGGAACGCAAAGCATACGAACGGTGGACAGCCAAGGCAATGTTGTTGATACAGGTATGGCACGCTTCCGTAAGTATAAGTTTGGCGGAGGCGGAGTGGGAGCTGAGGTGCAGTCTACGGAGATACGTACCGGCAATGGCGTGCGTACAAAGAACCACATACGGTTCAACTTTGGTTTCTTCGATATTCAAGTAGGAAAGTAAATGCTTGCAAAAGATAGGACAATAATCATTATATATTGGAAAATATGAATAGTTTGAAGATAAACCGTATGACTGTACTTGCGTCGCTACTGCTTTCAATAGCAACAGCGCAAGCGCAAGTGAATCTTGTCCGTCTGCCCGTGGTGGAGAAGGGAGATACGCTGCTGTGCGGAGTATTTCGCGAAGCGGATGCGGTTGCGTTTAAGGCTCTCTTGGATGAATATGATGAACTAATGCAAAAACAACTCTCCACTAAGGCGAAACAGGAAGGAAGTGAACTGTTGCAAAATGATTTATCCGACAACTCTTCGCAAAAGAAAAAGGCGGAGGTGGAGGATATGCGTGCCAAAGCATTGAAAGAAATCGCGAAGCTGCCCGAAGGATTGATTGACAAGAAGAAACAAGCGAAAGAGATAAACGATATGTATGACCGGATGATAGCCGAACTGCCGGGGTTACACGAAAGTGCACGGAAAGACATCATCGAAATAGACAAAAAACTGACTACACACGACGCATCGGAATACTCCAACGAAAAGAAATATGACGTAAAGCGACGTATGGCGGCACTTGCCGTGGGCGGACGGCTGCTGAATTACGTTAAGTCACGTGACTTCCGCCACGGTCGCGTAGCCGTAGCTATAGAGGTGCGTGTACGCAGCAAAGCGGATGGCGCATGGATAAAAGAGGAACGTTGGGGCTTCATCGACGAGCAAGGGCGGCGTGTTATCCCCTGTCGTTACAGCCGGGTGTTCGACTTCAACAACCGTAAATTCCAGAGCGGAGGTGTATTTGATAAGATGGAGGATCAGGACGACCGCCCATGGACCACGGCCTGGGATACAGACTACCACATGGGCATGATTGACGCTGACGGTCGCACGGTCATTCCCCACAAGTTTATCACCGCCCGACGATATAGCTGTATCTGTTTCTACAAAACGAAGTAGGGTGAACTGGCGCCTGTGCGTGACGCAGCTACAAGCAAATATGGCATCATCGACCGCAACGGACACTACACCATGCAGCCCACATAGGAGAGTGTAATAGTGTGGTACACCGGCGTGAAGTGTTTCGGCACGACAGGCGAGGGACGAACTTTCTTTGATGCGTATGGGAAGAAGATAGAGCATTGATAATATTATATATTAACCATTTAAAAAGTACGGATATGAAAAAGATTTTAGTAATTCTGGCATGTATGGCAAGCATTATATTGATCGTAGCTTGCGCAAAGTCTCCGGTAGACAAAGCACTGGACAAAATAGATAAGTCCATCAAGAAAGTAGAAAAGAGCAAAGACAAGATGACGAAGGCAGACTTTGAAGTTCTTAACAAAGAAATGGAAGAGCCTCTCAAAGTTCTCAATGATGCATTGGAAGACGATGAAGTAGGTGCGATTGACAAACTCAAAATTGTAGGCAAAGTGACCAAATGGGCTGCCGTATTGGTGAGTGCAGGATTCAAGACGGCAACAGACGAACTAGGCAAAGAGCTGAAAGAAAGCGGGGTGACGGGCGATGAGGTGAAAAAAGCACTCAAAGAAGTCGAATCCGCAAGCGGCGAAATAGAGAAAGCACTCAAAGAGAGCGGACTGACGGGGGAAAAGGAAGAATAGCGAAAAATAACGGAAATATATGAAATGGTAAGAGTAAAGGGGAGCTCAGGCAAAGCAATAACTGTAGGGATAAACTAATATTTATTTAACTATAAAGGAGGAATAAATGATGGCTTTTTGTATTAATTGTGGAAAACAGGTACCTGCTGACGTTAAATTCTGCACCTCGTGCGGATCGCCTGTGACGGGAGAAACGGAACAAACTGTCCGGCAGCAGCCTGTTCAGTCACCACCTCAACCTGTTCAGCAAGCGGTTGCTCAGCAGCCACCACCGCCTGTTGTTCAGCCGCAGACGGAATATGCCCATCAACAAGGGTATACTTCTCAGACAATGCAGCAACCTATGCAGCAGCAATCTGTGGCTATCTATACGGAAGAACCTATCACAACGGGCGGATATATCGGTATTTTTTTACTGCTGATGCTCCCGCTTGTTAACATGATATGCCTTATTATCTGGGCATGTGGCGGTTGTCGCAAAGTGAACAAACGTAATATGGCACGTGCCATGCTCATCTGGATGATAATCGGCGCGGTACTTTCGGGAGTAGTCGTCTTAATCATTACTCTGTTTTTTAGCAGTGAACTGGATTCACTGAAAGAGTTGGCTACTGACTTAGGTGAATAACCGTAGAAAATGATATATGCCGCTTTTATAACAGTGGTATACACTTAATAATTAAAAAATAACTAATTAATAGGAGGAAACAAATTATGGCATTCTGTGGAAAATGTGGTCAAAAGATTGAGGAAGGAATCAAGTTCTGTCCGGCTTGTGGTGCACCTGTAGAGGTAAATGCGCAACAAACTGCCCAACAGCAGACGCAACAGCAAAGTAATACGTTTGGTAACTTGAATAATGCGGCAGACACTACTGTGCAATTTAACAAAACTGATATCGAACAAAACAAAGTGATGGCAATATTGGCTTATTTCGGCATACTGGTACTGATACCGATTTTTGCTGCCAAAGAGTCTAAGTTTGCCCGCTTCCATTCCAATCAAGGGTTGGTGTTGTGTATAGCCGCTATCTTATATGGAGTTGCATATAGCATTTTGAGTGCTGTCATCTTGGCTATTTCGTGGAGACTTTATTTCGTCATCAGCCTTCTGGGGCTTGTCGGTGTTGTCTTTGCTGTGCTTGCCGTTATCGGAATTATCAATGCGGCGAATGGGAAAGCAAAAGAACTACCCGTGATCGGTAAATTCAAAATTCTGAAATGATGGAAGATAAGTTCGTCATGTGGTAGTCCATTAGCACCGGAAATGATCTTTTGCGATAATTGTAGGGTGAAAAAGGAATAAGAAAGAATATTGTTTTAAACTTGCAGACTACGGAATAACACAGCCTTGTAATGCTTTATAATGTACGTGTTTGGTTTCAATAATTGTCTGTGTGTATTTCATAGTCTGCATCTTTAGTGTTTTGTATATTACTTTTTATTCCACATCCAAGTCCATTTGTGCCAGATGGTTTCCAATGGTCCTTGTTTATGCTTCGACAGCCACCATTTACAGAACTGTACCTGTAATAGGAACAGAATGATTCCGATAATCAGACTGAGCGTATATCCGCAATAGGGAGCCAGATAAAATCCGAATGGGAAGTAGATGATAGCTCCCATAATAGATTGTGTGATGTAGTTAGTCAGACTCATTTTTCCGTAAAAGCGCAGGTTGGAAACGGTTTTCTGGAACTTAGCCTTCTGATAAAGTAAGATGAAGGAAGCAATCAGTACGATGGTAAATGCGAATTTCTGCCACATATCGAAAGCTGTCCCTACGGTCTGTTGAATCAGGCTGCTGTCACTTTGCATGATCTGCTCTTTCAAAGAGTAAAGCGGAGCGAAACTGATAGCTGCAATGATCAGTGCTTTGGTCCAGAATTTCAGATGAGACTCGGAAGTGACGAACAGTTCTTTGCGTCCGATGTACAGACCGAACAGGAAAAGTCCGGCAGTCTGCAAGAAACGTCCGGCACCAATGGCCCAGAACAAGCTCGCTTTCTGTCCTAATGTGACGTTGCCAATGAGGAATTCCCAAAAAGTTCCGTTTTTGGTGTAATCTGCCACTTCGCTATACATGGCTCCGACATTCAGATCGGGCAGGGTATAGGCAGGATTGAACAGACTCATTATATAATGGAACCATTCAATAGGCTGTAATGAGAATAAGATAGCAGTGATTAAAATAGCCTTATCGCTCCATTTGCGTACAATAAATAATATGATACCGACAACAACAAACAGAAGCAAAACATCTCCTGCCGGAAAGAAAGCCGCGTTAAGAGTGGCAAAACCGGCAAGTAAAACCAGTCTCCATAAAAAACGGTAGCCGAAATCTTTGCCTTTCAACTGCTGATTATGCGATTGGATATAGAAAGTAAATCCGAAAAGCAAGGCGAATATGGCATAAGATTTTCCGGCAAACAATGAGAATATTGCATTAAACACTCCGGCATCTAAAACGCTAAGCCATTCGGGAGAACTCTCCGGATAAACAGGGAAAATGAAATGTTCCAGATTATGTACCAAGAGGATGGCCATAACTGCAAATCCTCTGAGGGCATCTACTACTTCAATTCGTGGTGTCTTTTTTAATAATTCCATGGGTTTGATTTATGATTGTTTTTTAGTTAGTATTCGTTTTACCCATTTATTGGCGGGCTTTTCGAAATAATAGTAAGAAAGTAAACTAAGTATAATGGTGATACCGAAAATGAGGGGAACACTGATCATCCATGACACCTGCCATTGATAGAGCGCTGCCATTTTCGTATATGTGAGTATAATAAACAAATGTATCAGGTAGAAACTATAGCTGATTTCTCCACCTATTATCAGAAACCGATTGGATAATAGCCGGGATATACCTCCCTTCTGGAAGGCAAAGATGAGTATCATCAGAGAAACAGGTAACCAGTAATAGCAAGAATAACGGTATACTTTAGGTATATCTGCGGCACAAAGATAAAAAAGAAGAAATAAAGCGACGGATGCTACTTCCAAGAATGTTCCCGTGGAAGAAGAAATCTTTTTATTATGTAATGACTGATAGATCTGATAAAGCAATGCTCCCACAAAAAAGTCCGGCAGGCGGGTGATGGGATTGACATACCAATATGCTTTGATTTGTGTGTCGGCAGTCAGATACATACCTGCCAGCATGACCGGAAGACAGATTGAGAGTACAACCAATAGTTTTCGCCTGCTGTTTAAGAAAGGAATCACGAAAGGAAAGCAGAAATAAAATAACTGTTCGCACCCCAAGCTCCATGAAGGACTGTTGAAAGAGAAAAAATAGTCGGCAGAGGGGAAGAAGGGCTGTAACAGAAAGGTAGAGGCGACAAAGTGTTTGATCCAGTCCGTCGTATCGCTATATTGAACATATCCTCCTATACATGCGGCAATTAATAGTGTAAGTAGATGCAGGGGATAAATGCGGGCAATACGTGCTACCCAGAACGTGCGTTTAGTAGTCGTTTTTGTCAGTAGTTTTTCCTGATAATTGTAGGCAATAATAAACCCGCTGAGGACAAAAAAGAAACTGACTCCGACAAATCCTTCTTTAAAGAAGTGGGCATCGAAACTTGTATCCAGTACATAACAATGTGCTCCGAATACCATCAAGGCAAAGAATATTCGTAAAGATGTTAATGTGTTGATCACGACGTTTATCTGTTTCTTTTTTGTATTCGGCTGTAAAAGTACAGTTTTTCTGTGATATAAAAATTCACATAGATTAAAAAGAACTCAGGATTCGGAGCGCAGGCGGCTTAAATGTTGTGGAGTCATCCCAAGAAAGGAAGCTATATATCCCAGTTGGGCACGGTGAATTACATCCGGCTGTTCGCGTAGAAGTTGTTCGTAGCGTTCTTTGGCCGGTAGGTATAGTCGGTTTATGTGGTGTATGTCCATGTAGAGCAGACATTCCTGATGGATAATGCGTCCCCAGTTGGCAATTTCGATATTTGTTTCATAAATCTGATTTAATTCATCAATGCGTATGGCATATAGTTCGCAATCTTCCAGTAACTCTACATATTCGTATCCCGGTTGGTTGTGGTATAAGTCTTTCATCGCAAAAGTGATATCGCCTTCGCGTGAGAACCAGATCGTGATTTCTTCACCGTCACGCAGGCAATAGGAGCGGCAAAATCCTTTCTCAATAAAGTAGACGTGACGATCTGATACTCCGCCGTGTATCAGTAAGTGTTTCTTTGGCAATTCCAGCTTTTTCATGTGGCCGAAAAGCATTTCCAGTGAGCTGTCAGATACCGGATAATATCGGCGGATTCCTTTGATGATGTTCTCCATGTCTGTTTATTTGTGGGAGCATTCCAGCCACCAGTCGATCATTTTCCGTGCCAGGCTCAGTTTTCGTGGAAGTTCCGGCAAATTATCTCTTGTATAGAAATCACCGGAGCTTAATTCTTCTTCTTGCAATTTGATTTCTCCTCCGGCATAATCGGCAATGAATCCTACCATTAATCCGCTGGGGTAGGGCCAGGGCTGGTTGTCGAAATAAGTGATGTTCTTCACGTCCAGTCCGGTTTCCTCTTTCACTTCGCGGGCTACACATTCTTCCAGTGTTTCGCCTGTTTCGAGGAATCCGGCTACAAGGCTGTTGAATCTGCCTTTAAAGTTGTGGGCATGAACGAGAAGTATGGAGTCGCCTTTGCGCACTAAAACAAGGACGGCTGTCGAGATAGCCGGATACACTTCACGGCCACAACTCGGACAGCGTTTCATGATGGATTCTTTTTGTTCCATCGGAGTGCCGCAAGCTGAGCAGAACAGACTGTTTCTGTCCCAATGCAGTATTTCGTGGGCTTTGCCTGCTGCCTGGTAATGTCCCAGCGGGAGGTATTCGTAAGAAGCGCGAAGCCCTATCATTGCATATTGTTCTGTCTCTTCAATAGGTTGGGATACGGAATAGGCTTTGCAGTTTCTTCCTTCCAGTGTGGTGATATTGTGTACTGTAGTCTTGTCTTTGATAAGGATAGGAGGAATTTCTCCGTAGGGAATGGCAAATGTACCGTTCCCCTCCTTTTCAAGCAGTAGTTCATCTTTGTAAAAGACAAACCACAGGGATTCAGCTGTTTGATTCATTTTATATTTTTCTATTTTCTTCGCGCTGCGAAGTTATAAAAACTGTATCGATATATGTAGGGTTTACCGGATAAAATATGAATAGATTAACTTAAAAATATACTTTGTTCCACTCCAATCTCTTGAATGAAATAATTATCGTGTGAGATGGCTATCACAGTACCTGCATAGTTTTTGATGGTAGCAGTAATAATTTCGATGCTTTGTATATCCAGGTTATTGGTCGGTTCGTCCAGTATAAACATATCGGGCATATTATTACTGATCATCAGGCAACAAAAGGCAAGTCTCATTTTCTCTCCGCCGCTTAGCTTCCGGCAAGATTTATCCCATTCGGAAGCCGGAAATAAATATCGGTTCAGAATAATCTTTATTTCGTGCTCCGGCAGGTTGCGGCCATTGAAGGCATAGGCTTGTTCCAAAATACTGTTTCGATCATTGATGATCGAATATTCCTGATTCAGATATACATAGGTGAAATTTGCCTGTATGAGCGTGCCTTTCAGTGGTTGAAGTTGTCCGGTTATGATTTTCAGCAGAGTTGTTTTTCCGCTGCCATTGCCTCCTTCTATACGAAGGCGGTCTCCGCTTTTCAACTGAAAGCTGAGAGGGGCTCGCCAAAGTTGTGGCTGATCGGGATGATAACCGAAGTTAATCTCTTTTGCCGTAACCAGTATTTTACCGGTATGAAGTCCGGGACTGTTAAAGTCAGTCTTTAGTGCAGCTGTCGGCGAGAGTGAGCTTCGGAGTTGGTTACGCTCGTCAGTTAACTTCTCGGTTTTTTCCTGATGTGCACCGCTTAGTTTGGCAGTACTCTTTTCCGATTTGCTTTGCAAACCGTTCAGTACAATACGCGGGACACCTTTTTTCAGGTTTCTTTTTTCACCACGTACATTTTGTTTATCCCTCCGTTCAGCTGTTTCGCGGGCTACCTTGCGGGCAGTGCGGAGCGCTTTCTCTTTTTCTTCGATGCGTTGTTGCAGGGCTTCTTGCATCAGTGTTTTTTGTTCTTTGTAAAATTCATAGTTTCCACCGTAATAGCTGATCTGATGCTTTTCCAGTTCACATATTTCGGGAAGAAGATTCAGCAGTGTACGGTCATGGCTTACTACCAACAGCGTGGAACGCCATTTTTCCACCCAGTCATACAGACGTTGTCTGCCTGACGAATCGAGATGATTGGTCGGTTCATCCATCAGTATGACAGACGGATTATGAATGTCCATACCTGCGAGGAATACACGTGTCTTTTCTCCTCCGCTGAGCAGATTCATCGGGTAGGATAGTGGGAATTGGCCCAATCCCCACGAATCGAGGGCGGCGACGGAACGTTCTTCTATATTCCAGTCGTCGTTCAATATGCTGAAATTTTCTATTGAGGCATCTCCCGCAAGGATAGCATGTAGTGCTTTCTGCTTATGGTCTATCTGTAAGGCTTGCGCGATGGTCAACGAATCATATTGCCCGAAATGTTGGGGAATATAATAGAGGTCGTCCGGTCGGACGATGACGCCGGAAGAGGGTGTTAATTGTCCGGCAATAATTTGCAGCAGGGTAGATTTGCCACAGCCGTTATTGCCGACTAATCCTAACTTCTGCCCTTTACTGATGGCAAAGTTAAGGTCACTGAATAATACTTCTTTATCCGGATGGATATAGCTGATTTGTTGAATACTAATAGGCATGATGGTCTATTGGGTTTGAGGTTGAAAACTGGGTGAGGATAATCACGGGGCAGGGGAACGACAAACACAATACTGGCTAAACAACACGAATTTCGTGATGCTTAACGATAAAGAAAAAGCATAGATGAAAAGTGATGTTTACTAGAAGTGTTGTCTTACTTAGAAATTCTCATTGTGGTAAGTATATAGTTTAACTTGGGCGCAAAGATAGTACTTTCTTTTATAATATTGTTGGGTTTTGGCTGGAAAAATGGATTCTTTGAACTAATTCAAAATATGGAATAAAAAAATGAAGAGCAGAGACTACAATTAAAAAATGTCCCGCTCTTCATTTTCACTACCTACTTTATTTACTTATTACATCTTTTCCACTCGAAAATCAAACCATAATTTCATTTTAAAACCGTCATCCCCTTTTTTAATGCGAATACTGCTTGGCTGACTGTGGGGACCAAGTTCAGGAATGGATTTTCCGGAACGCATGGCGGGAATATCATAAAGAAAAGAGATGTCACCTTCCGGGAATTCCCACATTGTGTTTTCACCATTACGTCGATGGACAGGCTCCACCGGAGTAAATACACGGAAGAACAAGCCATCACTTTCAGAGTAAACAGTGAAAGGAACGCGATCTGATTCTAATGTTGCCCAATAAACATTGGCATGATAACCTTTGAATTCCGGATAGATTAAATGATCAAAACTTTCACCGGTTATGGTATTATTGTATTCTTTCTCCCAAATGCCATAATTGGTACCTTTTATACGATTCTTCCATACACGGTAAGGGCCACGTCCCATCCATTTCATGCCTTTCACTTCTTTTTCCGGAAAAGAGAAAGTGAGCCCGAGATTATATATTTTCTTATCAAAGAAGGCTCCCTCAAAACCATGACCTTTAGGATCATTCAGCAGTACAGCTTCCATACCTAATAATCCGTCTCCGGACATACGCCAGACAATTGAATCTATTCCTCCTTCATATTTGGCAATGTAACAGGCGTCATTACCTTGCATGTACTCATAGCCTTCTTTAAAATTAGCTTTCATACCGACAGGTAATGGACCGTTATTTAACGGGATGATTTCATCCTTCTGTTTTATTTCGATAAGTATCCCATTTCTAAAGGTGGCAGAGATACCATTAGCAAACAAAGTGACCTCTCCATTCTGCTTTTTAATACTTGCGGATGAAGTACTAATATGTTTATTATATTGCGTTGCAAAATATTCATTGGCATATTTGATTGGCCAAGTCCAATTGCAGATAGAATGCCCCTGTTTATCATAAGCTTCCAGTTCCAGCACATCCCCTTGGAAAAAAAACAGCAGGTAATTTCATATGTACCTTGCCGGTTTCACCCGGAGCAATATCCGGAAGGGGCACTGCACCTTCGGAAAGCAGCGTTTGTGTCCCCTTCTTTAAAGGTGATGAAAGGGAATAGACTCGATATTTCATACTGCACTTTTTCAGATTCGTAAAAAGATAGTTGTTGCTTATCATGAAATCTCCTTTAAAAGATGGGGTGATAAAGAGGTTCTGGAATTGTATAGGTGCCCAGACTTCACGGACGGTATAAAAACTTCCTTCTTTTTCCCGTCTGGGGCCTACAATGCCATCCGGACCGTTAGGACCATCCGAGTCCAGACGCCCTCCTTGGTCGGTCCTTTTAACGGCTTCATCAACGTATGTCCATAAAAATCCTCCTGCAAATAAGGGATTAGACTTATAGCTATCCCAAAAATCATCCAGGCCGGCTCCTTGTCCGCGATCATAAAGTCCATGTAGAAATTCGGTAGGCATAAATACATTATATCCGTTTGCCAAGCGGTAAGGACCTGTTTGATAAGCTGGATAGTGATGAGTATCAAGCCCGTTGAAATCAGCCCACGGATGGATGACATGACGTTTCTGCGGATCATAATCTGCAAAGTGGGCATCTATATTTTTATTCCATCCTCCTTCGTTTCCATTACTCCACATAAAGATACAGGGATGGTTTACATCACGGTTTATCATCTCAGGCAGTAATTTTAATCCTGTTTCCGTGTCATAGCTATTCTGCCAGCCGGCAAGTTCGTTCAGATAGAATATACCAAGCGAGTCACATATTTCCAGGAAATGTTTGTCGGGAGGATAATGAGAACGTACGGCATTCATATTCATTTCTTTAATTAATAAGGCATCTTGCAGGCTGAGTTCACGGTTTGTTGTACGTCCGCCATCAGGATGAAAACTATGACGGTTGGTTCCCTTTACTATAATTTTGGTTCCATTGACATAAATGCCGTCCTTGGGGCGGAACTCAATGGTACGGAATCCGATACGCTCTTCATGGATGTGGACAATTTGCTTCTGAGGATTGATAAGTTCCAGCTTTAAAGTGTAAAGATTGGGGTTTTCACAGTCCCATGTCTGAATGCCTTTCCATTCTGTAGTTATAGTTTGTATCTCATCACTGTTCAGTGAAATGATTTGCCTGCCAATACTTGTCTTACTATCTACAGGAGTAATTGTTGCCGCTACTGAATAGTCTTGGGAAATATTTTTCAGATGTAGCTCTGTTGCTAGTTTTCCATTTGCCATCGCGTTTACTGCGATGCGTTCGATATGTGTTTTGGGCATGGCTTTGAGGTATACGGGCCGATAAATACCGCCATAGAGCCACCAGTCTGCACGTCGTTCGGCGGCATTCACTGATTTATTGGCAGATTCTTTCCATACCTTTACTTCCAGATTATTCTTTTTTCCAAAATTTAGTTTATCTGTTATGTCATAGCTAAAACGATAGAAACCGCCTTGGTGAATGTCGCCTGCCGGTATGTCGTTTATTTTCACTTCAGTATCTGTCATTACTCCTTCAAAAACAATACTGACTTGCATATCTTTCCATTTAGCGGGTACCTTGAACTGATATCGGTATAGCCCGGTTTCATCGCTGGGTTTAGCTCCTTTATTCAAATAGAAACGTCCGTAAGTGTATTCGCCAAACCCTTGTAATTCCCATTGCGAAGGGACCTCTATCTTGCTCCATTTGCCACTGTTCATGCCTGCGGAACAATAAAACTCCCATGTCTTTGTGTCTTGATATCCGCTTCCCGACAGATATTGGATTTCCGTAGTCTGTGCATTTACAGCTAAGGAGAATAAACAACTTAAAATTATAAAAATAAATGTTTTCATATAGGTTCATTCTTTAATATTGATAGGTTGGTTCTATAGGGAATACATAAAACTGTCTTTCCGGTTTGAAATCAATCATCCATTGGTCTATTAATACATGATTGTCTAAAGCAGTAATGGATAGAGTGTGCATTCCTTTTGTCGGTCTGTGCTTGGTATTTCTTACTGCTTGTCCGCGAAGAACATTCTGCTTCCAGGATTCGGTACGAAAACCTTCTTTAAAGGAACATATCTGAGGCGTTTCACCATCTATGCTGACACTAAAGCGAATATCTCCTTTATCGTTCGGCTGTGTCGGGATGACGGCTGTACGCAGAATAGCCTCTCCTTCCCATGCACTTTCAAAATCAAAGGTGATTGTCTTTCCTTTTGGTAGGGATACAGCGTTCATGCTGTGTCCCAATGACTGAATGACGATCACCCCGTCTGTTGCTTTGGTATAGTTGCAAGCATTGGCAACAATACATTTGTCTTTTGATACCTCTTTCAGGGGGAGCGACTTGGTACTTTCAGGAAAAGTATATTGCTCAATTTCCTGATCAGTTAACCATATAGGGAGGGTAGGCGGATAAAATACGTATAAATCACGTGGATTGTAACACATGGAATATTTCCATTTACCACCGGCTAATTTATGATTATAATAATCTGTCAAGTCACGAATTTCCTGATAGGCTTTGATACTTTTTGCACAAGCATTCATCAATTGGCTTTCACGAGTCCACAAGTTAGTATCACAACTTCCCGGAAAAATGCAGCGTGCCCTTTGTGCTTCCAGCATTTTAGTACTCATAGCTGCTGCACCGAATACAGGATATTTAATTTGTGCAAAGAAAGCGTCTTTTCTCTCTTGAGGAATGATCGGTTCTACTTCGGACAGGATTCTTTTTATTGACTCATAAGATTCCAGATAACGGTCTAGTTCTCCACCGAATTCAGTGAGACTGAAATCTGTGTTTTTGATTGGAGACCATCCTTTTATATATTTCTTTTTATCCAGTTCTACTTGGTTCCAGCCCATAAACTCTGGCTTGCGGATACCGCACAGACGATAAAATTCCAGCATGGCCGGCAATAACTTTTCTCCCGCTTCTGTACCGAATTCGCGGCAAAGCCAATTTTTCTGATGCTGTACGAGGGTAGAGGGAGATACAGAGTTGATGTCCCATGCCATATCCAGAAAAAGTTCCAGGTCATAGGCTGCAGGTTTTAAATCATGCACATTGACAATCCACAGACGACGGGCATTGCAATCATAGGCTTGTTTCATTTCACTATAGACCAACCCCGGTTGGGTAGTGCATAGCCACATATAGTCATGCGGACGTCCCCAATAGCTGAGATGATAATATACACCGGCACCACCGCTGCGTTTTTGTTGTTCCTGGTCACTCAGGCGAGTCATGTAGCCATAATTGTCGTCACACCATATGAGTGTAATATCATCGGGTACCTGTAAACCGTTCTCCATAATCTGAAGTACCTCTTTATAGGGAACAAAAGCCTGTGGGATTTTCGCTACATCCTGTTTTACATATTTAGATAATAAGGTGCGTTGGTCATTTATAACTTGCTGCAAAGCATCGGTTTTTTCCTGAAGAGTTTTTACTCCTTCCATACCGCTGTCGTGAATACCTCTCATGCCTATCGTATAGAAGTTTTCATAGCGTCCGGCTTCTTTCAAGCGTTCTGTCCAATAGGACTGTACACTTTCACGATTCGTAATATAATTATACTCGCCTCGTTCGCTGACTTTCCATTCACCTACATTATTACGCATCAAAGGTTCACAATGAGAAGTGCCGATAACGATACCGCAGCTATCGGCAGCCTCTTTGGCTCCTGGTACAAAGTGGAAAGGAGTCGTAATTCCGTGCATACCCGGCCAGATGGCGTTGGCACGAAGACGCATCAGCAGCTTGAAAATCTCCTTATAAGTACGGGCACCGATTCGTCCTTTAGTGTCAGACGGTTCGAAGTTTTTCCAACTCCAAGGTTGTAAACTCCAGTCTTCGTCATTCAAAAAGATTCCACGATACTCTACTGAGGGGCTTTGAAAGGTTGTATAATCGGTAGGCAATGTTAATTGATTTTTCTTATGGGTGTGACGTCTCCCCACCATACCCATGGAGACACACCGGCTAAACGGGACAATTCGAGTATTCCGTAGGCAGTCCCTCTGCCATCACTGCCTACCACCAGCAATTGTTTCTTATTGGAGCTTTCGGTAACTTTGATAAAAAAAGCATCCTTTTTACTCATAAGGCTATCTACAGGAACATCCTGTTTAAGAAGTTCTTTCAGTGCAGATCTATTCTTGTCCAATTGTACAATTTTAATAGCTGTATTTCCTGTATGAGTTTTTTGAGGTAATACTCCTGTCACTTGTTTCATGTCACCGGTAAACATATCCAGTGCAATTGTCACCACAGGAGATACGGATTTGGATACGGAATAGGTGATTGCTTGTTTCCCATTATACCAGACAAACTCACCCTCGTTGTGATTTGCCGCGGTGCAAACAATCCGATTTCCGAAAAGAAAAATAGAACAGAAGCATATCGCTATAAGCGACTTTCTGTTTCCATAAAAATTAGATTTCATAAGCCAACCTTTTTAAATTAGACATTAGAGTTTTAATGTCACAAAGGTAACCGGCTGTCAGTATTAAAGGGGGGAGGCATTGCCCGATAAGGTTGAAAGATGTTCCTTCTACCTTTTCGGAACATCTTTCAACTCTCTTTCTTTAGAATTCAATTAAGTGTTTTTTGCCGATTTCATCGAGTATTCTGTAGGTTGCATACCGAATTCTTTCTTGAAACAGATCGAAAAATATTTAGGATCGTTGAACCCCACTTTGTATGCCAGATCAGAGATGCGGATATTCTTATTCTCATCCATGATTTTGCAGGCTGCTTTCAAACGAATGCTCCGTACAAAACTGGTTGTATTGAGTCCTGTGAGTGATTTCATCTTTTTGTGAAGTGTGGTACGACTTGTTGCCATCTCATTGACAAATTGAGTTACGTCAAACTCAGGATCATCCAGATGTCGGTTTACACAGTCAATGGCATCCTGGAGGAATTTCTCATCATCTGAAGTAATATTCGAAAAGAATTGTAGTTTGATATGGTGTACTTTGTCTGTTTCTCCTTTTTGCAGATACTTCCGATTACGCAACATAAGTCTTCGGCGTATTTCCCACCATATCAATCCTAAAAAAGATGCAGTTAGTAAAGCGTAAATAAGATATGCCCACCAGGTAGCCCAGAAAGGAGGTTCGATAAGGATTTCCATTGTCCGCATTTCTCCCCAGTCTCCATTCTCATTGGTGGCTCGTAATTCAAATACATACTCTCCCGCAGGTAATTGAGAATAATATGCATTACGGTTGGCGGCATTCACATAGTGCCAGTCTGTGTCAAAACCTTGCAGCCTGTATGCGTACTTGTTCAGTTGGGGCTGGTTGTAAGTGAGCGATGCAAAGCGGATAGTAAAATTGGTATATGCTGACGGGATGATGAGAGTCTTTGTATAATCGGCAGTAAAAGAGGATATCTTGCTTTTTTGCTGTTCCGGTATTTGTTCCAATGATTTGCCGTCTATTAATATATCCGTTATGCGCAAAGAAATATCAGAGTGTTTCTCCTTCATCATTTCGGAGTCAAAAGTAACTATTCCGCGGCTACATCCGAAATAGAAAGTTCCATTGCGATAAAAAGATGCGTTTTGATTAAAGAAGTTATCTGCTAATCCATCTGCAACAGTAAAAGTCCGTACTCTTCCTTTTTCCTCTCCGGTGATAGTCAATCTTGCCAATCCTTGATTAGTGCCTAACCAAAGGTTTCCATGATTATCTTCTTCCATACTGCCTACCATATCTCCCGGTAAATTGTATGCTTGATGGACGGATTCAAAACAATCATCTTGTACATTATACAGACAAAGTCCGCTTCCTTCTGTGCCTACCCATATTCTGCCGCTTTTATCCAATAGAAAACAAAGGGGAGTATTGACCGGTAACAGTTTGTTCTCCATACAGTAGTTTTGGCAATGTAATGTTTCCGGTTGCTCCATATTTCCAGTTACATGAACTATACCATTATTGTTGGTTGCCAGCCACAAGGAGCCGTCATTATCTTCCATTATGCAGGTAATTTCTTTAGAGAGTAAGGCATCAATGCCAGGCATACGGCTGAAACAATATTCACGACCATCCTTATATCGGACTCCAACTCCCTTATAGGTGCCTAGCCACCAATTCCCCTTATGGTCTTCATGTACCCAATATACCAGATCATGAGGAATGAAACCACAATTTGAAGTCTTATATTGGTGGATAATCTTTCCATTCTGACAAGCCATCACTCCGCCATCATGAATGGCGAGCAGCACTTCTTGGGAAGTAGGGCTGTAGGAAATGTGATAGGGACGTTTGGAGGGTATTAAAGATATCTTCTTGTCTCTCGACTGGTAATCCACTCCATATCCGAAACCAATCCAGGAAGCTCCATTCTCTTCTATATATAAGGTAGAGATCAAATCAGTAAAGAACTTCCCGTTACCACGTGGGTAGAGGACATCAAAAGAACGTGCGTGTGTATCTGCATGAAAAACTCCTGTTCCTTTTGTTCCAATCCACATCAATCCGTTTTTATCCCGAAAAACGGTGTTCACTTCGCGTACGGGCAAATAATGTTCTGGGTTCGATTCTTTGTAATTGATGAACGTCCCTTCGTTAGCCATATTCATAATGCCAATTCCATCCCGGCTTCCCAGCCATAACGAATGTGTCTGCAAGTCTTCATGGATAGAATAAATATAATCAGAAGGGATAGAGGAAATATTCAGAGGATCGTATCTGTAATTTTTTTCAATAGACAATGTCTGCTTGTCCGAAGAGAAATTAACCTTATAAAGACCATACCCGCTTGTTCCCACCCATAGAACTCCTCTGGAATCCTGAAATAATGACAAAACGGAATTGTTTTCGCTCAATGGAGGGTAATGGGTGAACTTATTCTCTTTTATGTGATAACGGTAGAGCCCGTCTTGCCAGGTACCAATCAGTAAATCACCATTTTCATCTTCAAGTATGGTTTGAACATTCTTTTGTTCGGGTACTTCGCCTTTACAATTCTTGTGTGTCATCAGGACCAATGTATCCTGTCCTGCATCATAATATGTCATTCCACGGATATATCCCAGATAGACTTTGTTCTCTTTGGTTACGTGGATTTCGTTCAAACGATGTTTGTTGATTCCTTCCAGTTGCATTTTTCTCATTTGTCCCGTTTGCTTATCGAGTACACAGAGACCTTCATGAGTTCCTATCCATAGTCTGTGGGAATAGTCTTCTTCTACGCAAAGTACATTATTATTGGTCAGTAGTCCCGGAGTGTAAAGATTTGATTTATATGTTCTGACTTCATAACCATCATACCGGAATAATCCATAGAAGGTGGGAATCCAGATGTAACCGTCCCGATCTTGATAGACCTGATGAACCATACTGTTGGGTAATCCGTCCGGAGTTGAGAATTGTTTGAATTCTAAATTCTTCAGACGATCCTGTGCATGGACGGGAAACATTAATAAAGTTGTTGTAATAAGAAGTAGCCAGAATATTCTATATACCATTATACTGCATTCTATTAGATTCCATTTAACAAATATACAAGATTATCTTTAGATTCTTGCGTAAATAAATAAAAATATGGAATCCGGGAATTACAGTCTATGATTTTAGAGCCTCTATTCTCTTAGCTTAGAGGCTCTGTTTAGTACTAATAGAGCCTCTGTTTACTAGATTTGCAGGCTCTGTTTATTATTAATTTTATACGTCGAATAATTGATTCAACCCCTCGCTCATACTCGGATGTGTGAAGATGAAGTCACGCAGGAACGTAGAAGTCTGTCCTGTCTTCATAGCCATTGCAACCATATTGATCAGTTCCGGAGCATCGGTACAGAACAGGGTACATCCCATAATCTTACCGCTATGGCTATTGATAATAGCTTTCAGCATCCCATCAGTCTGTTGCAAGGTACGCGAACGGACAATGGAGGTTGCCGGCAGTCGGGAGACTTTGAAAGAATACCCCTTTCTCAGTGCCTCCTCTTCCGTAATTCCGATATGTGCCAATGGCGGATCGATAAATACAGCATAAGGCAGAGGATCTCTGTCGTTGATGTCACGTTTCTTGTCCCCGAAAAGCTGATCCCGGATAATACGAAAATCATCCAGTGAGACATAGGTAAATTGCGCTCCTCCTTTTACATCTCCCATTGCCCATATATGAGGGGCATTGGTATGTAATTGGTCATTGACTACAATTGCCCCGTGCGCATCGACTTCTACACCAGCTGCTTGCAGGTTCAGTCCTTCAATCATTGGTTTGCGGCCTGTGGCAATAAGGATCGCATCACCGTCTACAAAGTAAGGAGTGCCGTCCGAAGTATCCGAATAAGTCAGAGTTACCCCGTCGTGTGTATCATGGATCGATTGAGTACGGACATTCAGACGAATCTCGACTCCTTTCTTCTCCATCACTTCCCGAACGCTTTTTGCAATATCCGAATCATTGCGGGGCATGAATCTGTTTCCTGCTTCGAGAAGAGTCACTTTACTTCCGAAGCCAGCGTACATCGAAGCAAACTCCAGTCCGATATAGCCTCCGCCTACAATAATCAGGTGCTTTGGCAGAATATCCAACTCCAGAAGAGTGGTACTGGTGTACACATTTCGACTTTGCTGAATACCCTCTATATTGGGAATAATAGGTGTAGAGCCGGTATTGATAAAAATCTCTTTTCCCTGCAGTTCGATTTCTTCTTCGGGAAGAGCAACTTTCACCGTATTGGCTGAAACGAGAGACCCTTTACCTGTGTAAATAGTCACATTAGGGCGTTTGCTTAATTTCTCGTAGTTATTTTCTCTTAAAAAAGAGGTAAGTTTGTTTTTTCTGGCAATCGCCTGCCTATACATGTTACTCTGCTTATCAAAATCATTGTGATAAAGCAGGGTGGAAATCTCTGATTCGTGAATCAAAGTTTTGGTTGGTATACAGGCTACGTTAGGGCAAGCTCCTCCGTACATTTCATCGGACTGTTCGACGACAGCGACCTGCCATCCTCTGTTGGAAAGTTCGGCAGCCAGTGTTTTTCCTGCCTTGCCGAACCCTATAATAATTGCATCATATTGTTTCATAACTTCCTTTCATTAACGATTTATACTCAGCTATTATAACACATGAAGAGTATATTTGTTTTGCGTCATATCCGGGAAGCAAAGGTGTCCGTAGCGGACAGAATCAGCTTTTTTTCAGTGTTTTGAGTACGCGTTGTGACGAGTCTGAAAGAAGCACTACGGCTCCTGCGAGAATAACGATATCTTTGATAACCAGTCTTCCGGCACCGGACAATAGCGGGAAGCCAAATTCATCTCCACCCAGATTCGGAACCCAGACTTCGGGCGTGGTGACAAGAAAGGATAGTGTGCCTAACGTCATAATGATGGCGAGCGTGTCACCTATCAGCGCTACTTTCGGGAAGAAAATGCCCAGGAATACCAGAATACCGATACTCATGATGAGCGCTCCTAATCCATAGGAGAAAGTATAAGTGCGATTGGCTTCGTGCCAGGCGCGGTTTTCCGGAACGAAGGCTCCTTCCGGATTTTTGTGGTCTTTGTATTCAGGAGCATCTTTCGCATAGAAGAAGCTCATGAAGGGACTGTTGGCTACGAAAGGAACAATTCCGTCGGCTTCGTAGTGGAAATATTTCAGTCCACCGATCCATACGAATACGACTAAGATAGCTACACGGATAAACTTAATTCCGAAATTCTTCAAGCTGGAAGTGAAGGTAAGCAGAGCAATAAATTTCTCTTTCATTTTGCGGTCTTTTTATGGGTTTAACTTTATACCGCAAAGGTCGTGCTTTCTGCATACCTCCGAAATGGCAATACTTCCGCTTCACTTATCAATTCTTCCCAACTTCCGTATTTCTGAACTGTACGGCACTCTGTCCTGTCATGTTTTTGAAAAAACGGCTGAAAGAAGCCTGGTCTTCAAATCCCAGAATATCGGCAATTTCTTTCGCGCTCTTATTGCTGTAGAGCAGGAGGCGTTTGGCTTCCGCTTCCACCCGTTCGTGGATGACCCTTAGCGGAGAAGGCAGCTTACATGTTGAGAAAATGTTCGAAAGTGTCTTCGGTGACTTGTGAAGCATATCGGCATAGTCCTGTACCTGCTTTTTGGTCCGGTAATGCTCGTCTACCAGATTGTAATACTGGCGGACAATCTCGAAGCCGGATTCCTTTTCGCGCGTGATATCCAGTCGCTGACGGGCGATTCGGGTGCATTGGATGATGAAACGCTTCAGCAGGATACGCAGCATTTCTTCCTGCAGGCTGTCGGAAACGGTGAACTCGTTTTCCATGGCTTCGGTAATCTGGTCCAGTTGTCGGCGCTCTGCTTCGTTTAGTGTGAAGCGGACAAGGTGGGACGAACCGTTGAAAAAGAAGCCGCTGCACGACACTTCGTGGTCGTTTCCATAGATACAATAGAAGTTGCTGTTGAACAGCAAAGTCATATATTCACCATCTATGGACTTAAATTCAAGATGCTGCAGATGAGTCAGTGAGATAACGTCGTCTTTTGAAAGTACCATCTCTTGATGGTCGATTTCTACTGTAATGCTTCCTTGGCGGACCCATATAAACTTATAGAGTCCTTTTTCTTTTTGCAAAGCTTTCTCTGTCAGATAAGAATCTGTGAGAGCGAGTGTTCCTTTTAGTTTGGTGTGATACTGTTGTAACATAATTTATTCCTCCATGGCTGATGCGTCAAATGACAGCGGTAGTAAATCGCCGATACTTTTTACTTCGTAGATACATTCTCTGCCGTATAGCAGAATACGGATAGGCTGGCCGTAACGTTTTTCCGTTTCCAGAATCACTTGGCGGCAGGCGCCACAAGGAGGAATAGGAGTTTCTATAAAGTCCTTTTCGGTTCTTGCTGCGATAGCGAGGGTATTTACCGGTTGGTCGGGATACTGCGAGTTGGCATAGAACAGGGTAGTACGTTCCGCACAAAGTCCCGACGGGTAAGCTGCGTTCTCCTGATTGGTTCCCGTCACAATGGTTCCGTTGTTCAGCAGTGCGGCGGCGCCTACTGAGAAATGCGAATAAGGAGCGTAGCTGCGGGCGGTTGCTTCCATGGCTGTTTTCATTAATGACCGGTCAGCTTCGTTCAGTTCATCGTATTGATATACTTTGATTATAGCGGTAATTGTGAGGTCCTTCATATCGGTAAATAGGTTAGTTCTACATTATTAATGTTACAAAGTTAGAAAAGAGATTGATAATCCCAATTATTTTTCAGATTTTTGTGTCCGATAATCCACATATAAGTTAAAATGGAGAACAAATTGTATAGACTAGTCTTTCTAACTGCCATTATCTTCTTTGCCGTAGGAGTACAGGCACAAAGACGGAATGCACGTTATGTAGAATATATAAATAAGTATAGTGACTTGGCTGTGGAGCAGATGAAGCTTCACAAAATTCCCGCAAGTATCACTCTGGCACAGGGATTGCTTGAAAGCGGAGCCGGAAACAGCCAGTTGGCACGCAAGAGTAATAATCATTTCGGTATTAAGTGTGGCGGCAGTTGGCGCGGACGTTCGGTACGTCATGATGACGATGCCCGCAATGAATGTTTCCGTGCCTACAAGCATCCCCGCGAATCGTACGAAGACCATTCCGACTTTCTGAAAAGAGGTGCCCGCTATGCCTTCCTTTTCAAACTCGATATCACCGATTACAAAGGATGGGCACGTGGATTGAAAAAGGCAGGATACGCCACAGACCCTTCCTATGCCAATCGACTGATTACGATTATCGAAGATTACGACCTGTATAAATATGACAGCAAAGGTGTCTACTCGGAACGTAAATTGCGAAAGAACCCGTGGCTGCTGAGTCCGCATCCGGTGTATATCGCCAATGATATCGCTTATATCGTGGCCCGCAGCGGGGATACTTTCAAGGATTTGGGTAAGGAATTTGATATCAGCTGGAAGAAACTGGTGAAGTATAACGACTTGCAGCGTGATTATACTTTGGTGAACGGAGATATCATCTATTTGAAGAGTAAAAAGAAGAAAGCATCCAAGCCTCATACTGTATATATTGTGAAAGACGGCGATTCTATGCATGCCATCTCGCAGAAATATGGTATCCGTCTCAAGAATCTGTACAAGATGAATCGTAAGGACGGAGAATATATTCCGGAGGTAGGAGATCGTTTGCGTCTGCGTTAGAAAACTTTATGCCATACTCATGTGTTATTATGTATGATAAAACATGATTAATATATGAGTCTAAATATTGCAAAGGACAGTAAGAAACGGGTCGTCATTGTAGGCGGTGGTTTCGGTGGCTTGAAGTTGGCTAATAAGCTGAAAAAATCAGGCTTTCAAGTTGTGTTGATAGATAAGAACAACTATCATCAGTTCCCTCCGTTAATTTATCAGGTGGCCTCGGCAGGTATGGAACCGACTTCCATTTCCTTCCCTTTCCGCAAGATATTCCAGCATCGGAAAGATTTTTATTTCCGTATGGCGGAAGTACGTGCTGTTTTCCCCGAAAAGAACATGATACAGACTTCCATAGGGAAGGCGGAATACGACTATCTGGTTCTTGCTGCGGGTACGACGACCAATTTCTTTGGTAATAAACATATCGAAGAGGAGGCCATGCCAATGAAAAACGTGTCCGAAGCTATGGGGCTCAGAAATGCGCTTCTCGCCAACTTGGAGCGTGCTGTGACCTGCTCCAACAAACAGGAACAGCAGGAGTTGCTGAATATCGTTGTCGTAGGTGGTGGTGCCACGGGAGTGGAAGTGGCGGGAGTACTTTCGGAAATGAAGAAATTTGTATTGCCGAATGATTATCCCGATATGCCCAGCAGTCTGATGCATATTTATCTGATAGAAGCGGGTCCGCGGCTACTTGCCGGAATGTCCGAAGACTCATCGAGCCATGCAGAACAGTTCCTCCGTGAAATGGGAGTCAACATTCTTTTAAATAAGCGTGTCACGGATTACCGTGACCATAAGGTGACACTTGAAGACGGCAGTGAGATTGCTACCCGTACTTTTATTTGGGTAAGTGGAGTGACCGGAGTTTCTTTTGGGAATATGAATACGTCCGTAATCGGTCGTGGAGGCCGTATCAAAGTAGATGCCTTCAATCGGGTAGAAGGAACGAATAATGTGTTTGCCATTGGTGACTTATGTATTCTTTCCGGTGACGAAGATTATCCGAACGGACATCCTCAACTGGCACAAGTTGCCATCCAACAAGGGGAATTGCTGGCAAAGAATCTGATCCGCCTGGAAAAAGGAAAAGAGATGAAGCCTTTTCATTATCGTAACTTGGGGTCGATGGCGACTGTCGGGCGTAATCGTGCCGTAGCGGAATTCAGCAAGGTGAAGATGCAGGGATGGTTTGCCTGGGTAATGTGGCTGGTAGTACATCTGCGCTCTATTCTGGGAGTACGCAATAAAGTAGTGGTGTTGTTGAATTGGGTATGGAATTACTTCACCTATGATCAGTCCATGAGAATGATTGTCTATGCCCGCAAGGCGAAAGAGATCCGTGACCGGGAAGCAATTGAGGCAACTACCCATTGGGGGAAAGACCTCATACAGGAGCCACAACCGGCCAAACAAGAACCGCAACCAAACTCAAAAGAAATAGTATAGCACCGTTTTGCGATGGTGTCACTATCCGGTCGGTATAGTGACACTATAACAAGAAGATAGTGACACCATGTTTTTTTGAACGGTAAATTCGTACAAGGTGTCCGATATCGGACACCTTCTCTTTTTTATTATTCTCTGTTAATCAGTTGATTATGCTTTTGGCATAGATTTGGTATAATAAAAGGTAAAACAACTGAAAGTGAAATTGTAAATACTTAGATATGGACAGAGAAATACCCAAAGAAGTGCGTAACAAAGAACGCAATAAAAAGATCATCCGTTATTCATCGATAGGAGTGGCCGGTATAGTTGTTATCGGCATACTTATATCTGTCATGCGGACAGGAGTGGAAAAAAAGGATCTGGTACTTTCTACAGTTGATAAGGGAATGATTGAAGTTAGTGTCAGTGCCTCCGGCAAGGTAGTCCCTGCATTTGAAGAAATCATCAATTCTCCCATTAACAGCCGTATTGTTGAAGTATATAGAAAAGGTGGAGACAGTGTGGAAATCGGTACTCCGATTCTGAAACTCGACCTTCAGAGCACGGAAACGGAATATAAAAAACTGCTTGACGAAGAACAGATGCGCCGCTATAAGCTGGATCAGCTTCGCGTCAATAATCAGACGAAACTTTCCGATATGGCGATGCAGATTAAGGTCTCTGCCATGAAATTGAGCCGCATGAAAGTGGAACTTCGGAACGAACACTATCTGGACAGTCTGGGAGCGGGAACAACAGATAAAGTGCGTCAGGCAGAATTGAGCTATAACGTAGCACAACTGGAATACGAACAGCTCCAACAACAATATAAGAACGAAAAAGAAGTAGCGGCTGCCGAACTGAAAGTGCAGGAACTGGATTTCAATATCTTCCGTAAAAGTCTTGCCGAAATGAAGCGTACACTGGACGATGCCCAGATTCGGTCTCCGCGTAAAGCGATTCTTACCTACATTAATAATCAGATCGGTGCTCAGATTTCGCAAGGCGGACAGGTGGCCATCATCTCAGACTTAAGCCATTTTAAAGTAGAAGGTGAAATAGCCGATACCTACGGTGACCGGGTAGCTGCCGGAGGAAAAGCGGTTGTAAAGATAGGCAATGACAAACTGGAAGGAACGGTCAGCAGTGTGACACCCCTGTCTAAAAACGGAGTCATTTCTTTTACAGTGCAGTTGAAAGACGATAATAACCACCGTTTACGTTCGGGACTGAAAACGGACGTTTATGTGATGAATGCCGTAAAGGAAGATGTGATGCGGATGGCAAACGCTTCTTTCTATGTGGGACGTGGTGAGTATGATCTTTTTGTCCGGACATCTGATGACGAACTGGTGAAACGTAAAGTACAGCTGGGCGATTCCAACTTTGAATATGTGGAAGTGGTGAGTGGCTTACAACCGGGAGATGTAGTGGTAGTCAGTGATATGAGCTCTTATAAGAACAAGAATAAGCTGAAAATGAGATAAAAACGATCTAAATTAAATACTTATAGTTATGATAACATTGACTTCTCTCTCTAAGATTTACCGTACGGACGAGATTGAAACGGTAGCACTGGAAAACGTGAATCTGACCGTAGACCGCGGAGAATTTCTAAGCATTATGGGGCCGTCCGGATGTGGCAAATCTACTTTGTTGAATATTATGGGACTGCTTGATGCACCCACAACAGGAACTGTTGAAATTAACGGTACGCACACTGAGGGAATGAAAGATAAGCAACTGGCGGCTTTCCGTAACAAAACACTGGGCTTTGTATTCCAGTCTTTCCATCTGATTAATTCACTTAATGTGATGGATAACGTTGAGTTACCGTTACTCTATCGTCGTATCGGCAGCGGTGAACGCAAGCGTTTGGCGAAGGAGGTACTGGAAAAAGTCGGATTGAGTCATCGTATGAATCACTTTCCGACGCAGCTTTCCGGTGGTCAGTGTCAGCGTGTGGCCATAGCGCGTGCAATTATCGGTCATCCGGAGATAATTCTTGCCGATGAACCTACCGGTAATCTGGATTCTAAGATGGGTGCCGAAGTCATGGAACTTCTCCATCGGCTGAATAAGGAAGACGGCCGAACTATCGTTATGGTGACGCATAATGAAGAACAGGCGAAACAGACTTCAAGAACTATCCGTTTCTTCGATGGCCGTCAGGTACAGTAATCCCCTTTTAAACTCTAAAAAAGCTAATCATGACAAAGAATATTTTTATAACTGCTGTTGCGGTATTATTAAGTGTAGCCCTTTGCCCGCTTTGGGCACAAAATGTGAGTGAAGATTGTAAAGTAGGCGAATTTTCCGCTATCAATCTGCGGTCGGTAGGTAACATTATTTTCACTCAGTCCGATACTTATTCCTGTCGGATGGAAGGTCCTTTTGAATATGTCGATAAAACAAAAGTAACGGTAAAAGGAGAAACATTGGTTATCGAATATAAGCAGAAGAATGTAAAAAACGTTAAGAACCTGACGTTCTATATCACAGCCCCTGATTTGAAGAGTGTAAAGATCGATGGTGTCGGCAACTTTAATGCTAAAGAAACCCTGAAACTGAAAAATATAACTTTCAAACTCGATGGAGTGGGAAACTGTGAGGTGAAAAAGCTCCATTGTGATGAGTTGGAATTAATGGTAGACGGGGTAGGGAATATGAATGTCAATGTAAACTGCAATACTGTGAAAGCCAAAGTGGATGGAGTCGGAAATATCAAATTGTCCGGCAAGGCAGACAGAGCTTCTCTGAAGCGTGACGGAGTAGGCAGAATCAATCATAAAGGCCTGAAATGCCCGGATGTGAGCACGAAAGGCTGGGGATTCTGATAAGTATGAAAATGAATGAGAAGATAATGAGATTACAATGATAAAACTCTATTTCAAACAAGCATTTCACCTGTTGAAGGAGAATAAGTTACTTTCTTCTATCTCTATCATAGGTACGGCATTGGCTATTGCTATGATTATGGTGATTGTGATCACATTGCGTGCTACTATTGCACCCTTTGCTCCGGAAAGCTATCGTGACCGTATGTTGATTTTCAGGTATGCGGGATTTCAGTATAAAACAAACGAGAACTGGCAGAGTAACGGACCTGTTTCTTATAAGACAGCGAAAGCCTGTTTTAAAGAAATGGCTGCCCCTGAAGCAGTTACTATAACCAGCAGTTTCTCGGAAACGATGCTGGCTGCCAAGCCAGCGGGAGAAAAGGTTAGTTGCAGCGTATTGCAGGTGGATGATGATTTCTGGAAAGTATTTAAGTTCGATTTCCTTTCGGGATATCCGTTTGATAAGGCTACTTTTGATGCCGGTGCAACCAAAGCAGTAATATCTGAGGATATAGCCCGGCAATTGTTCGGAACATCGGATGTAGTCGGAAAAACATTCCTTTTAAATCACTCCGCTTATATGATTTGTGGAGTTGTGCGTCCCGTATCCAAACTGGCACGGTATGCTTATGCCCAGATTTGGATTCCTTTAAGTTCAACAGATGCGTTTACCGCCAGTTGGGGTGAATATGGAATTATGGGAATGGTGAGTGTCTACATTCTGGCTAAATCTCAGGATGACTTTCCGGCAATCCGTATGGAAGCTGAACGTCTCAGGGACAGATATATGGAAGGTTATCCGGATTATGAATTGCTTTATCGTGACCAGCCGGATACTTATTTTGTGGCGGCGCAACGATATTCAGCCAATAATCCTCCGGCTGTGAAGCAGGCTGTCCGTCAGTATATAATAACGTTAATCATTCTGTTGATCGTACCTGCTGTCAACCTTTCCGGACTGACATTGTCGCGTATGCGCAAACGCCTTTCTGAAATTGGTGTTCGAAAAGCTTTCGGTGCGCCCAGACGCGAACTGATGATACAGGTACTTTCTGAGAATATGCTTTATTCACTGTTGGGTGGAGTGCTCGGATTAATTCTGAGTTATGGCGCAACTTTCTTTTTGGGAAGTATGCTGTTTTCCATTGACTTTATGGGTAATGGTGTGACGGATTTGCGGACCATGTGTATGGATCTGCTGTTTGACCCGGTTGTGTTCTTGCTCGCATTTTTTGCCTGCTTTGCACTTAATTTATTGAGTGCTGCCATTCCGGCATGGAGAGTGACACGGACAAATATTGTGGATGCCATCAATGAGAGATAACCGAAACATTCAACAAACTAATTTTTAAGAAGATGCAACTGTTAAAACAAATATGGAACGAACGTCGCTCGAACGGGTGGCTGTGGGCAGAATTGCTGATTGTTTTCGTGGTGTTGTGGTATATTGTCGATTGGACGTATGCAACAGCGCGTACTTATTACGAACCGCTGGGATATGACATTACCAATACTTACTATCTGGAACTCAGTCTGAAAAACAATAAGAGTGATTCTTATATTCCGAAAGGGCAGAAGGAAACGACGACGGGACAGGACATTGTTGAACTGACTAACCGACTCCGTCGCTTGCCGGAAGTAGAGGCTGTCTCGATATCAGTGAATGCACGTCCGTATATAGGAAGTAATTCCGGCATCCGTTTTCGCCTTGATACGCTGGTGCGCAGTCCGTTGAGACGTCCGGTAACACCGGAGTTTTTTCAGGTGTTCCGTTATCAAAGTGCGGATGGACAGGGATATCAGCCTTTAATGCAGGCTATAAAAAACGGAAATGCGGTTCTCAGCGAGAATATATGGCCTGACGGTTATAAGGGTGACCGTACGTTGTTGGGAAAAGAAGTCGTGAATGTGGATGATTCTACAGACGTTTATAAAATAGCTGCCGTATCGACTAAGGTACGTTACAATGATTTTTGGCCAAATTACAGCGATCGCTATATGGCTATTCCTCTTACGGAAGCACAATTGGCCGAGATTAATGATGACCTGTATCCGCTCAATACGGAAGTTTGCCTGCGTGTAAAGCCGAATACGGCTCCCGGCTTTCCGGAGCGTCTGATGGAACAGTCGGATACCCAGTTCAGTGTGGGAAATCTTTTTATACTGAAGGTACACGATTACGAGATGATACGTGAGGATTATAATCGTACCAATGTCAATCAGATGCAGACGCGGTTTTGGATGATGGGCTTTTTGTTGGTGAATATCCTGTTGGGAATAGTCGGTACATTCTGGTTTCGTACCCAGCATCGTCGTGGAGAACTCGGACTTCGTGTCGCAGTCGGTTCCACCCGCATGGGACTCTGGCATCGTCTTAATAAAGAAGGTTTGTTGCTACTGGCACTGGCTGCTTTGCCTGCTGCAATTATTTGTTATAATATAGGTTATCTGGAACTGACGGAAGGTGGTATAGAGTGGAGTATCATTCGTTTTCTTATCACTTTTTGTGTGACAAGTCTTTTGATGGCTTTGATGATACTCATAGGCATTTGGTTCCCCGCCCGGCAGGCGATCCGTATACAGCCGGCAGAAGCCTTACGCGAGGAATAAAAAACTGAAGCTATTTGCATTGTTTTCAATATAATAACTTATCTTTGTAGGCAAAATGTTGAAAACAATGCTGTTTTTTGCTTATGAACCGACAATATTACTGTTTGTTTGTTGTTTTGTTCTTCGTTGTTTTTGCCCGGGCGGCGGCAGCAGAACATACATACAACATACTTTTTATTCAATCTTATACCTCGCAAACCCCTTGGCATAACGACCTGAATGAGGGGCTGACCAAGGGATTCAAAGAGAATGGACTGAAAGTAAATATTACTACTGAATATTTGGATGCCGATTTTTGGTCATTCAGTTCGGAGAAAGTGATTATGCAGCGTTTTTGTCAGCGTGCCCGTGACAGAAAGACGGATATGATTATCACAGCCAGCGATGAGGCTTTTTACACTCTTTTCTCTTCCGGCGATTCGTTGCCTTACCAAGTTCCGGTTGTGTTTTTCGGAATCAAATATCCCGATAAAGAACTTATAGCGAGTCTTCCCAATGTATGCGGATTCACCGCTAATCCCGATTTTTATGTGATCTTAAAGCAGGCACAAAAGGTATTTCCCCAACGGAAAGAAGTGATATGTGTGATTGACAACAGTTTTCTGAGTAATAAGGGACGTGAGGACTTCAAACAAGAATGGCAGCTTTTTCAGGAAGAGAATCCGGATTACAAGATGAAACTCTACAATACCCAGCATGAATCAACCAATCATATTATTGCGGCTATCTGTTATCCCCGCAATAGTTATGCTCGGGTTGTGGTTGCTCCCAAATGGTCACCGTTCCTTTCGTTTGTAGGCAAGAACTCCAAAGCACCGGTCTTCTCCAGTCAGAATGTGGGGCTGATGAACGGTGTATTTGCGGCATATGACGCAGACGCCTATACCTCTGCGATGTCTGCTGCAAAAAAGGCATCGCGAGTGTTGAAGGGGGAATCTCCCTTGAAACTGGGTGTGACGGAGACGGAACAGGGATTTATTTACGATTATAAACAGCTGGACTTCTTTCATATAGACCCGGATAAGGTTTCCTCCAGTGGCAGTGTTGTTAATCAGCCGTATTGGGAAAGATATAAATTATTGTTTATTCTTCTTTATCCATCTATCCTGGCATTGTTGATCGTCTCTATCGTGTGGCTCATTCGTGTCAACCGTCGTGAAGCTAAGCGACGGATACATGCCCAGACCCGCTTGTTGGTGCAGAATAAACTGGTGGAACAGCGGAATGAGTTTGATAATATCTTCCATTCCATACGCGACGGTGTGATCACATATGATACTGATCTTCATATTCACTTTACCAACCGTTCTCTGCTGAAGATCCTTCATTTACCCTCAGAATCGGGCGGACGGAATTATGAAGGAATGATGGCGGGCAGTATTTTCAAAATATACTATAACGGTCAGGATATCCTTTACAAGATATTGAAGAAGGTGGGAGAGACTGGGCAGAGTGTCATTATTCCCGATGGGGCTTTTATGAAAGAAGTACATAGCGAACATTATTTCCCGGTTTCCGGGGAAGTTGTTCCGATTCATTCAGGCGGGCAGATTACCGGTATGGCACTTTCGGCACGCAACGTATCGGATGAAGAAATGCAGAAACGTTTCTTTGACATGGCCGTGGAGGAAAGTTCTATTTACCCTTGGCAGTTTGATGTGGAGAGTAATAGTTTCATCTTTCCGCAAGGTTTTCTTGTTCGTTTTGGTTATGATGAGTCGATTACTTCCATCACCCGCGACGAAATGGATCGTATGGTTTATCCGGAGGATTTGAAGGAAATGCGTATTCTCTTTGATAAAACATTGGCGGGAAAAGAAACCAATACCCGTTTGAATTTCCGTCAGCGCAATGCCAATGGAGAATATGAATGGTGGGAATACCGTTCCTCTGTTATTTCCGGTCTGACGAGAGATTCGCTATATAATATATTAGGTGTATGCCAAAGTATCCAACGTTATAAGACAGCAGAACAGGAAATGAGGGAGGCGCGTGATAAGGCACTTCAGGCTGACAAACTGAAATCTGCTTTCCTTGCCAATATGAGTCATGAGATCCGTACACCACTGAATGCTATTGTCGGTTTCTCCGACTTGTTGAGCGATACAAGCGGCTTTACAGAAGAGGAAATAGGGCAATTTATAGCAACGATCAATAAGAATTGCGGATTGTTACTTGCATTGATTAATGATATTCTCGATCTGTCGCGTATCGAGTCAGGAACAATGGAATTTATGTTTGCCAATCATAATTTGCCTCTGCTGCTGAAGACAGTACATGATTCTCAACAACTGAATATGCCTCCGAGAGTGGAACTGTTGCTTCGTATGCCCGATAATGAGAAAAAATACCTGGTGACAGATAATGTCCGTCTCCAACAAGTCGTCAATAATCTGATCAATAATGCTGCCAAGTTTACGACTTACGGTTCCATTACTTTCGGATATGAGGAAGATGAAGATCCCGAATATACCCGAATCTTTGTGGAAGATACGGGAGTCGGCATTTCCGAAGAAGGTATCCGTCATATCTTCGAACGATTCTATAAGGTGGACAACTTTACACAGGGAGCCGGTCTTGGATTGAGTATCTGCCAGACGATTGTCGAACGTCTGAGAGGAACGATCTTTGTGACTTCCGAAGTAGGCAGGGGAACTCGCTTTACTGTACGTATCCCGAATTTCTGCGAATAAGACTGAACGTTCATTTTTGTGCATAGTGTCCGAAAATGAACACTGATACATTTCTCTAACCGATTGATAGTAAATGTATTATTCTTTTGGCACATGGTTTGATTCTATCTGACTGGAAAATACCGTGTACAATGAAAAAGAAAAGTATATTGTTTGTTCTGGCTGCAATCTGTCTGCCTTTGGCAGTGTCGGCACAGAAAGAGAGGGAAATCACCTTGAACGAAGCTATCGCTATGGCGCGTATGCAGTCTGTTGACGCTGCCGTTACCTTGAATGAGTTGAAAACATCTTATTGGGAATATCGCACATTCCGTGCCGATCTTCTTCCGGAAATCAATCTGAAAGGAACACTGCCTAATTACAATAAATCTTACGGCTCCTATCAGAATCCGGACGGTTCTTACAGCTTTGTCCGCAACAGCGCCTTAGGTCTTTCCGGTGAACTTTCCATCGACCAGAATATCTGGCTTACCGGTGGACAACTTTCACTAACCTCTTCCCTCGACTACCTAAAGCAACTGGGTAATAGCGGTGATCGCCATCTGATGTCCGTTCCTGTTACTTTAAAACTGACCCAACCTATTCTTGGTGTGAATAATGTGAAGTGGAACAGGCGTATAGAACCTGTGCGATATGCCGAAGCGAAAGCGGAATTTATCACAGCTACCGAAGAAGTGACGATGCGGGCTATTACCTATTATTTTGATCTGCTGTTGGCGAAGGAGACTCTTGGAACCGCCCGTCAGAACTTGACGAATGCCAATCAACTTTACGAAGTGGCTATAGCTAAACGCAAGATGGGACAGATTTCGGAAAATGAACTTCTCCAGTTAAAACTTTCGGCATTGAATGCAAAGGCTGCGTTGACTGAAGCCGAAAGTGATCTGAATGCTAAGATGTTCCAGCTTCGTGCCTTTCTGGGAGTGGGAGAGGATGAAATCCTCCGTCCTGTTGTTCCCGAGTCGGTAGATTGTGGTAAAATGGAATATAATATGGTTTTGAATAAAGCGCTGGAACGTAATTCTTTTGCCCAGAATATTCGTCGCCGTCAGTTGGAGGCCGATTATGCGGTAGCTACGGCACGTGGTAATCTGCGTAGCATTAATTTGTTTGCCAGTGTAGGATATACGGGAGAGAGTCGTGAACTTTCCAGTGTCTACAGGAACTTGCAGGATAATCAGATTGTGCAGGTAGGCGTTCAGATTCCGATTCTGGACTGGGGAAAGAGACGCGGAAAGGTACGGGTAGCGAAAAGCAACCGCGATGTAGTGCTTTCGAAGATCCGGCAGGAACAGATCAACTTCAATCAGGACATATTCTTGCTGGTAGAGCATTTCAATAATCAGGCACAGCAATTGGAGATAGCCAAAGAGGCGGATGGCATAGCTCAGCAACGTTACAAAACCAGTATTGAAACCTTCCTGATAGGTAAAATCAACACGCTGGATTTAAATGACGCCCAGAACGCCAAAGACGAGGCGCGCCGGAAGCACATCTCCGAACTTTATTATTACTGGTATTACTTTTATCAGATCCGTAGTCTGACTCTCTGGGATTTCCAGGCTAACACGGAGTTGGAAGCAGATTTTGATGAAATAGTGCGGCAATAGGGATTAATCGGGCTATTTGTTGCTTGTATTGAGTATTTACAATATCTTTGTCACAAGTAATTTAAACTATGATTTTAATAATAGACGACGACAGTGCGGTACGCTCTTCACTCAGTTTTATGTTGAAGCGGGCTGGATATGAAGCACAAACGGTTTCCGGTCCCCGGGAAGCTATGGAGGTGGTGCGTTCCGTAGCACCGGATTTAATCTTAATGGATATGAACTTCACCCTTTCTACTACAGGTGAAGAAGGGCTGACTTTGCTCAGGCAAGTGAAAATATTCCGTCCGGAAACTCCGGTGATACTGATGACCGCCTGGGGAAGCATACAGCTTGCCGTGCAAGGTATGCAGGCAGGAGCTTTCGATTTTATCACCAAACCTTGGAATAATGCGGCATTATTGCAGCGTATCGAGACGGCTTTGGAACTGGCAGGCTCTCCCAAAGAGACAACGCAGGAACAGAATGACGCTTTCGACCGTCGTCATATCATCGGCCGTAGTCAGGGACTGACAGAAGTACTGAATACCATTGCCCGTATAGCAAAGACGAATGCTTCCGTACTGATCACCGGAGAAAGTGGGACGGGCAAGGAACTGATAGCCGAAGCGATACACATCAACAGCCAGCGTGCCAAACAGCCTTTTGTCAAGGTGAACTTGGGAGGAATCTCCCAAAGTCTGTTCGAAAGTGAAATGTTCGGCCATAAGAAAGGAGCTTTTACGGATGCTTCCTCCGACCGTATCGGACGCTTTGAGATGGCGAATAAAGGAACCATCTTTCTGGACGAGATCGGTGATCTCGACCCTTCCTGTCAAGTGAAGCTCTTGCGGGTGTTACAAGATCAGACGTTTGAAGTATTGGGAGACAGCCGTCCCCGTAAGACGGATATTCGTGTCGTCTCTGCTACCAATGCCGATTTGCGTAAGATGGTGGGCGAACGTACTTTCCGCGAAGATTTGTTTTATCGTATTAATCTGATTACCGTCAGACTGCCGGCTTTGCGTGAGCGTCGGGAGGATATTCCCTTGCTGGCACGTCACTTTGCCGATCGTCAGGCAGAGGCCAACGGTTTTCCTCGCACCGAATTTTCGGCGGATGCCTTGCAGTTTCTGAGTCGCTTACCTTATCCGGGAAATATTCGTGAATTGAAGAATCTGGTAGAACGTACGATTCTGGTCAATGGAAAGCCGACGCTTGATGCCGCCGACTTTGATGCTCAGTATATCCGTCACGAAGATCAGAAAGTCGCCGAAGGCGCATCCTTTGCTGGTATGACTCTGGATGAAATAGAACGGCAGACGATTTTGCAGGCTTTGGAGCGTCATAAGGGAAATCTGAGTCAGGTAGCTACAGCGCTTGGCATCAGTCGTGCCGCCCTTTACCGTCGTCTGGAGAAGTTTGGAATCAGTGTTTAGCAGATAGATGTTACTATTATTATGCGTATAAAAGGATTCTTTGGTATACTCGTTTTCCTGCTTCTGGTCTTGGGGGGTGGATTGCTTTTCCTTTCAAGCCGGTTGAATATGATCTATTTCTATATAGGAGAGGGGTTGGTCCTTTTTATCCTGTGTTATCTCCCGTTTTTCTATCGTAAGATTGTGAAACCGCTGAACTCTATCGGAAGCGGTATGGAACTGTTGCGCGAACAGGATTTCAGCAGCCGGTTAAGTCCCGTGGGGCAATATGAAGCTGACCGTATCGTGAACGTCTTCAACCGGATGATGGAGCAACTAAAGAATGAACGTCTCCGTCTCCGCGAACAGAATAACTTCCTTGACCTGCTGATTAAAGCCTCTCCGATGGGAGTCATCCTCACCACATTGGACGAGGACCTTTCCGAGCTGAACCCGATGGCGCAGAAAATGCTGGGTGTCCGTCAGGAAGATGTTCTGGGTAAAAAGATGAACGAGATAGATTCTCCGCTTGCCGCCGAGTTGGCAAACGTACCGAAAGGAGAAACGGCTACCGTCCGTCTGAATGATTCGAATATTTATAGGTGTACGCATTCCTCTTTTATTGACCGTGGATTTCAGCACCCCTTCTTCCTGATAGAAAGTCTGACGGACGAAGTGATGAAGGCAGAGAAGAAAGCCTACGAGAAAGTGATCCGCATGATTGCCCACGAAGTGAACAACACTACTGCCGGAATAACCTCCACACTGGATACGGTAGAACAGGCGCTTTCTACCGAAGAAGGCATGGATGATATTTGCGATGTCATGCGTGTATGTACCGAACGCTGTTTCTCTATGAGCCGTTTCATCACCCGTTTTGCCGATGTAGTGAAGATTCCCGAACCGACGCTCACGCTTGTCGACCTGAATGACCTCGCATTTACATGCAAACGTTTTATGGAAGGTATGTGTACCGACCGGAACATAAAACTTCGTCTGGAGATAGACGAAACGCTGAAAGAGGTAAAAATGGATGCCTCCCTCTTCGAACAGGTATTGGTAAACATCATCAAGAATGCTGCGGAAAGCATCGAGAAGGATGGAGAGATTATCGTCCGCACCCTTTCTCCTGCCATTGTCGAAGTGGTGGACAACGGCAAGGGAATCAGCAAAGAGGTGGAAGCGAAGCTGTTCAGCCCGTTCTTCTCCACCAAGCCCAATGGTCAGGGAATCGGACTGATCTTTATCCGGGAGGTTCTGATGCGTCACGGCTGTACCTTCTCTCTGCGGACTTATGCCGACGGATTGACCAGATTCCGTATTCTTTTTCCCTGATCAAATGTCAAACGAGAACAGTTCTTCCGCTATATAGACCTTTTTTTGTTCTGAAATCCCTCCTACCTTTGCCCCGCTCAATTCAATAGGATGTTAAGGTATAAGATATGAGATTAATAATTAAAGGTGCAGTAGCGCTCTTTCTTTTATTGGCTATCAGTATTCCGCTAAGTGCCCAATACATAGTGCAGGGTGTGGTGACTGATTCTCTGACCAGAGAACCCTTATCTTATGTATCTGTACGTCTGAAAAACACGACCGAAGGAACGACTACCGGAAGTGACGGACGCTTTTATTTCAAAACTCATCGCTCCGAAGGAGTGCTTGTGATCTCAACCGTAGGCTATAATGAATATAGCCGGCTGATCCATCCGGCACGTAATCTTTCGTATAAAGTAGCACTTTCTCCCGCTACATATGCGCTTAACGAAGTATTGGTGAAGCCTAAACGCGAGCATTACCGTAAGAAAGACAATCCCGCTGTGGAGTTTGTCCGTCGGATGATAGAACATCGTGACGACCATTCTCCTAATGAGAAAGACTTCTGGCAGCGCGACCGTTATGAGAAGACTACCTTTGCGCTGAACAACTTCGACGAAGAGAAACAGAAGAAATGGCTATACCGCAAATTTGATTTCCTGACAGAATATGTAGACACCTCTGCCGTCACCGGAAAACCGATACTGACCGTATCTGCCCGTGAACTTCTTGCTACGGACTACTACCGCAAATCTCCTCATTCCGAAAAGCAGTGGGTGAAAGGACGCAAGCAGGCAGGAGTCGATGAATTCCTTTCCAAACAAGGTATGCAGGCTGCTATTAATGAAGTCTTTAAAGACGTGGACATTTACGAGAACAACATCTCCCTGTTCACCAATAAGTTCGTCAGCCCCTTATCCCGCATCGGGACAGGATTCTACAAATATTATCTGATGGATACCTTGCAGATCGGCGGTGAAACCTGTGCGGACCTTGCTTTCACCCCCTTTAATTCCGAATCTTTCGGTTTTAACGGGCACTTGTATGTCACGCTCGACTCTACCTACTTTGTCAAACGTGCCGTACTTAACTTCCCGAAGAAGATCAATCTGAACTTTGTCGATTATATGCTGCTTGAACAGGAATTTAAGCGGGCAGAAGACGGTACTCGTCTGCTCGACCATGAAAGTATCACCGTAGAATTCAAACTGACCGAAGGACAGGATGGTATCTTTGCCCGTCGGGTGGCGGATTACAGTCATTATTCTTTCCTTCCGACCGAGGAAGCCGATAAAGCCTTCACCAAACCGGAACGTATCATCGAAGAAACCGAAGCGCTGTCCCGACCCGAAACTTTCTGGGCGGAGAACCGTCCGCAAGCAGCCATCTCGCAACAGGAGAACTCCGTAGACCGCCTGATGGCGCAACTGCGTGGCTATCCGGTCTATTATTGGACGGAAAAGGTGCTATCCATTCTCTTCACCGGATACATCCCGACCTCTAAAGAAGCCCCTCTTTTCTATATCGGTCCCATGAATGCCACCATCAGCGGGAATACGCTGGAAGGACCGCGTATCCGTGCCGGTGGAATGACGACTGCATGGCTCAACCCTCATCTGTTCGGCAAAGGCTATATCGCTTATGGCTTCAAAGACGAAAGGCTGAAAGGACTGGCGGAAGTAGAATACTCCTTTAAAAAGAAAAAGGAATATGCCAATGAATTTCCCATCCATTCACTGAAAGTACGTTATGAATCGGACGTTAATCAATACGGACAAAACTATCTGTACACAAGCAAAGACAATGTCTTCCTTGCCTTGAAGCGTGAGAAGGATGATCGTATCGGCTATTACCGGCAAGCGGAAATGACCTATACCAATGAGTTTTATTCCGGTTTCTCCTTCCAGCTAACGGCACGCAGGCGGACGGATGAATCGAGCTACCTGATTCCTTTTCTGCGGAAAGACGGTGAGGTTTACTCTCCGGTTAAAGACTTCTCTACCAGTGCGGCGGAGTTGAAGCTGCGCTATGCCCCGAACGAGAAATTCTTTCAGACACAATGGAACCGCTTCCCTGTATCGCTGGATGCTCCGGTGTTTACACTGTCGCACACAATTGCCGGAAAAGGAGTACTGGGAAGTGATTACACCTATAATCATACCGAAGCGGGTATACAGAAACGTTTCTGGTTTTCCGCTTTCGGCTATACGGATATTATCCTGAAAGCAGGGAAGGTATGGGATAAAGTTCCCTTTCCGTTGCTCATTATGCCGAATGCGAACCTTTCCTACACCATTCAGCCGGAATCCTATTCGTTAATGAATGCTATGGAGTTTATGAATGATGAATACTTTTCGTGGGACGTCACCTATTTCCTCAACGGGTGGTTGTTCAATCGTATCCCATTGTTGAAAAAACTGAAATGGAGGGAAATAGTTTCCTGTCGTGGACTTTATGGGCATTTGAGTGATAAGAATAATCCGGATATGACAGACGGTTTGTTCGCTTTTCCGATAGCAAGTACCCGTACAATGGGAAAAACACCTTACGTGGAGGCGGGTGTGGGTATTGAAAACATTTTCAAGGTATTACGTTTAGACTACGTCTGGCGGCTCACATATAGGGATTCGCCCGATATTGACAAGTCCGGCCTGAGGATAAGTCTTCACATGACCTTCTAAAAGTTAAATCCTGCTAATTGCAATGTTTATATAGCAAACAAAGGTCGCTTTAGTAATTAATTAATCTTATTTTTGCATCAATTTTAGTTTAATTTTAATAGAATAGAAATGAAACAAGAAATTAAACCCGCTACTGGACGTCTTGGCGTGTTGGTAGTTGGAGTAGGTGGTGCGGTTGCCACCACAATGATTGTAGGTACACTAGCCTCTCGCAAGGGACTGGCAAAACCGATAGGATCTATTACACAGTTAGCCACAATGCGCATGGAAAACAACGAAGAAAAACTCATCAAGGACGTTGTGCCCTTGACTGATTTGAACGACATTGTTTTCGGTGGATGGGATATCTTCCCGGACAACGCATATGAAGCTGCTATGTATGCCGAGGTTTTGAAAGAAAAAGACCTGAACGGTGTGAAAGATGAACTGGAAGCTATCAAGCCGATGCCTGCAGCTTTCGATCACAACTGGGCAAAACGTCTGAATGGTACACATATCAAGAAGGCTGCTACTCGTTGGGAAATGGTAGAACAACTCCGTCAGGACATCCGCGACTTCAAGGCTGCCAACAACTGCGAACGCGTTGTTGTACTGTGGGCTGCAAGTACCGAAATCTACATTCCGTTATCAGACGAACACATGTCACTCGCTGCTTTGGAGAAAGCAATGAAAGATAACAACACAGAAGTTATCTCTCCGAGTATGTGTTATGCATACGCTGCTATCGCAGAAGATGCTCCGTTTGTGATGGGTGCTCCTAACTTGTGTGTAGATACTCCGGCCATGTGGGAATTCTCTAAACAGAAGAATGTTCCTATCTCCGGTAAAGACTTCAAGAGCGGTCAGACGCTGATGAAAACCGTATTGGCTCCGATGTTCAAGACTCGTATGCTGGGTGTGAACGGTTGGTTCTCTACCAACATCCTCGGTAACCGTGACGGTGAAGTGCTGGATGATCCGGACAACTTTAAGACAAAAGAAGTTAGTAAGCTGTCTGTAATCGACACCATCTTCGAACCGGAAAAATATCCGGATCTCTATGGAGACGTTTACCACAAAGTACGCATCAACTACTATCCTCCCCGTAAGGACAACAAAGAAGCATGGGATAACATCGACATCTTCGGATGGATGGGCTATCCGATGGAAATCAAGGTAAACTTCCTTTGCCGTGACTCTATCCTGGCTGCTCCTATTGCACTTGACCTGGTATTGTTCAGTGACTTGGCTATGCGTGCAGGTATGTGTGGCATCCAGACTTGGTTGTCATTCTTCTGCAAGAGCCCGATGCACGATTTCGAACATCAGCCCGAACACGACTTGTTTACACAATGGAGAATGGTAAAACAGACATTGCGTAACATGATTGGTGAAAAAGAACCTGATTATTTAGCTTAATTAAATAAGTGGAGAGTTGAAAGTTGAGAGTTGAAAGTTGTTGCAATGTAATTGCAGCATTAGACAACTTTTAACTTTCAACTTTTATTTTTGGAGCACATCCAATCATCCTCCACTCTCAATTTTCAACTCTCAACTCTCAACTATTAATGAAGAGACCTTCCTTTCTACCTGTTTTAATAGGCACGGGCTTTGGCTCTGGTTTTTCTCCTTTTGCTCCCGGTACGGCCGGGGCATTGCTGGCTTCTATCATTTGGATTGCACTTTACTTCCTGCTTCCTTTCACTGCTTTATTATGGACGACTGCTGCTTTGGTGGTTCTTTTTACCTTTGCAGGTATTTGGGCTGCCAATAAGTTGGAGTCTTGTTGGGGTGAAGACCCGTCACGTGTGGTGGTCGATGAAATGGTAGGTGTGTGGATTCCGTTACTGGCAGTTCCCGATAATGACCGGTGGTATTGGTACGTGATAGCGGCTTTTGCTCTGTTCCGTATTTTTGATATCGTAAAGCCATTGGGAGTACGCAAGATGGAGAACTTTAAAGGTGGAGTAGGGGTAATGATGGATGATGTACTGGCGGGTGTATATAGTTTTATCTTGATAGCGGTGGCACGATGGGTGATTGGCTGAAAAGAGTTGCACGGATGATCTCGCAGAAGGGTGGAGTCTTTATGTTTTTAAGGGCGCAGCTTTCGGCTCAAATGGCGACTATTGCAGACTTTCTGGTGACTATCCTTCTGGTAAGGCTATTTGATGTCTACTATGTATATGCTACCTTGGCGGGCGCTATCTATGGAGGAATTATCAATTGCATTATCAATTATAAATGGACTTTTAAATCGAAAGGGAAAAAAACGCATGTTGCTGTAAAATTCATAATAGTGTGGGTTTGCAGTATTTGGCTGAATACGTGGGGGACGTACACTCTGACGGAATCGTTAGCGAAAATTCCGTGGGTACGTGATACACTCAGTCAATATTTCGGTGACTTCTTCATCATCCCTAAAGTGGTGGTGGCAGTCATTGTAGCGTTGTTCTGGAATTATAATATGCAGCGTTTCTTTGTTTACCGGAATATAGATATAAGAAGCTTGTTTAAAAGAAATTGAAAGAAAACAGAAGATTTAGATAAAAACAGATTTAGGTATATGAATTACAGAGATTACTTACAGCAACTGATTTATAAGATTATCAATCCTTTGATACATGGAATGATTAAAATAGGCATCACCCCTAATTTTATCACTACTACCGGATTTATTCTGAATGTGGTAGCGGCAGGTATGTTTGTCTATGCCGGTATCTGTGGCGGACAGAATGATTTGTCCATTCTTGGATGGGCAGGAGGTGTGATCCTTTTTGCCGGATTGTTCGATATGATGGACGGGCGTGTGGCACGTCTGGGAAACATGAGTTCCAAATTCGGCGCCCTCTACGATTCTGTGCTCGATCGTTACAGTGAGTTGATGACTTTCTTCGGTATCTGTTACTATTTGTCAGTCAAAGACTATTTCATTTACGCTATCATTGCGTTTGTTGCCCTGATCGGTTCGCTGATGGTGAGCTATGTGCGTGCCCGCGCTGAAGGTCTGGGCATTGAGTGCAAGGTTGGATTTATGCAACGCCCGGAGCGTGTGGTTCTGACAAGTCTCGGAGCCTTGTTCTGCGGTGTATTCAAGGATATTACCGCTTTTGATCCGATGCTGATATTGATGGTGCCTTTGACAATCGTCGCTGTGTTCGCCAATATCACAGCTTTCGCACGCGTGAGACATTGCTATAAGGTGATGACAGCGAACGAAAAGAAGAATGACTAATTAAAATAACATCCTTAATGATAAAAACAATTCAAATGCCGTCAAAGAAAGAAACCCTGACCGTTATTGTCATCATGGCTCTTTTTCTTCTGCTGACAGCTGCTTGTATCGGACTCCGTTCCGAACATCTGCTGATGGCGGCACTCTATCTGGTTTTATTTTTTGCCGGACTACCTACCCGGAAGCTGGCAGTGGCCTTACTGCCTTTCGCCATTTTCGGGATCTCGTATGACTGGATGCGTATCTGCCCCAATTACGAAGTAAATCCGATTGATGTGGCCGGACTTTATAATCTCGAAAAGTCGTTGTTCGGAGTGATGGATAATGGTGTGCTGGTTACTCCTTGTGAATACTTTGCCGTGCATCATTGGGCGGTGGCAGATGTCTTCGCCGGCATCTTCTATCTTTGCTGGGTCCCTGTGCCTATCCTGTTCGGACTCTGCCTGTACTTTAAAAAAGAGAGAAAAACTTATCTTCGCTTTGCATTAGTCTTTTTGTTTGTCAACTTAATCGGCTTTGCCGGCTATTATATCCATCCGGCTGCTCCCCCCTGGTATGCTATCAACTACGGTTTCGAACCGATACTGAATACTCCGGGTAACGTGGCGGGTCTCGGTCGCTTCGACGAGATTTTTGGAGTGACTATCTTCGACTCCATTTATGGAAGAAACGCAAACGTCTTTGCTGCCGTTCCTTCCCTTCATGCGGCATATATGGTTGTGGCATTGGTGTATGCCATTATCGGCAAATGCAGATGGTATGTGATTGCCCTTTTCTCTGTTATCATGGCAGGCATCTGGGGAACAGCGATCTACTCTTGTCATCACTATATTATAGATGTACTCCTTGGAATCTCCTGTGCACTGCTCGGCTGGCTGTTCTTTGAGTACGGACTGATGAAGATTCGCGGATTCAGAAACTTCTTTGACCGATATTATCAGTATATTAAATAGTGAAGAACAAATACCGCAATATATTCCTGGCTTTTGGCATTGTCGCCGTCCTGATCATGATATTCACTTTCGATATGGATTATCAGGAACTTTGGGCAAACTTGAAAAGGGCAGGAGTATATTTGCCTTTGGTATTATTGCTGTGGCTGTTCGTTTATCTGATTAATACTACATCGTGGTACATCATTATACGTAGCGGAGGTAAACCGGACTTCTCATTTGCCCGGCTTTATAAGTTCACTGTTACGGGCTTTGCACTGAATTACGTAACTCCCGTCGGACTGATGGGTGGTGAACCGTATCGCATCATGGAATTGAAACCGTATATAGGAGTGGAGAGAGCCACTTCTTCGGTGATTCTCTACGTGATGATGCACATCTTTTCTCATTTCTGTTTTTGGCTGAGTTCTGTCTTGCTATACCTTTGCCTTTATCCGGTAGGGTGGGTGATGGGAACCATTTTGGGTACGATCACCGTCTTCTGCCTGCTGGTAGCTATGTTGTTTGTAAAAGGCTATCAGCATGGGATGGCAGTTGCTTTCGTTCGTCTGGGCAGTCATCTTCCTTTTCTGAAAAAGAAAGTAATCCGTTTTGCCGACTCCCATCGGGAACAGTTGGAGAACATAGATAAACAGATAGCCCTGCTTCATCAACAGAAGAAGGGAGCTTTTTATGCCGCTTTGTTTTTGGAATATACGGCACGTGTGGTCAGTTGTCTGGAAATCTGGCTGATCCTCAATGTGCTGACAAGGAGTGTCAGTTTTGCAGATTGCTGCCTGATTGCTGCCTTCTCTTCTTTACTAGCCAATCTTTTGTTCTTCTTGCCTATGCAATTGGGTGGCCGTGAGGGAGGATTTGCCCTTGCGGTAGGCGGGCTTTCCCTTTCCGGAGCTTATGGAGTCTATGCGGCATTGATCACTCGCGTGCGTGAGATGGTCTGGATTGTGATAGGGCTTGCTTTGATGAAGGTTGGAAATAAAAAGTAGCCTTATTTTACTATAATTTCCCAGTATCCGTTTTTGTTTGATCCAACTCGCTGAATCATACCTTTTTGCTTTAATGATGTGATCAGGCGTTCGCTATGCCTTAGTGGATATCGTGTCGCGCATCCTTTTTCTAGCTGCATTGCAGTCCGAATGTCCTTGAAAGTATTCCGTAGCTAATTGGGTAAAATGTTTAAATCCCTTGATGATGTAATCTTTGGATACTTCTTTTTCTACTTTTATCATATTATTATATTTAGTTTGTATAAACCATTGTTTGTGGTTTATTTTCTGCAAAGTTATGAAAAATAAATTGATTGAATAGTATAAAATAATTTAGTTTTATTTTTTGTTTTTACATCTGTAAATTTATATGTATGCACCTGCTTAATTAAATTTGTAATTAGGGTTATTTGTTGATTATAATAACTATTTATTTGTGGCGGAAATTTTATGAAAAAAAACATAGCGGTTTCTTTTTTTGTTGTTTTACTCTCAGACGCATGGCGAAATTTGTTGGTCGGATCATTCTGCCGGTGAATGAGTATATGTCTGAAGGGTATTTTGGAGAGATGCTAAAATATTCCTATATTTAACGTGAAATTAAATAATAGTAAGTAAAATGTTGAAAGTAGTAGCATTTATGAAGCAAGTAGCTGTGGGGCTACAGATGGAGGGAAACTTTGGAACTGCTCATGTTTATCGTAGCAGTCTCAATGCCATTATTGCTTATCATGGGAAAGGGGATTTTACATTTGATGAAGTAACCCCAGAGTGGTTAAAGGCCTTTGAGATTTATCTTTGTGGCCGTGGATGTAGCTGGAATACGGTTTCCACTTATTTACGCACGTTTCGTGCGGTATATAATCGTGCGGTAGATAACCGCATGGCTTCTTATGTACCCAATCTGTTTCGTTCTGTCTATACAGGTACTCGTGCGGATCATAAGCGTGCTCTGTGTGATGAAGATATGAAGAAGGTGTTCGCCGGGGTGTCTTCGTCTTCTGCCGCACCTGTCAGTGTACGGCGTTCGCAGGAATTGTTTATCCTGATGTTTTTGCTTCGCGGTCTGCCTTTTGTCGATCTTGCCTATTTGCGTAAAAGTGATTTGCGTGATAATGTGATAACTTATCGCAGGCGTAAGACCGGCCGTCCTCTGTCGGTAACCTTGACTCCGGAAGCGATGGCAATCCTGAAGAAGTATATGAGTCGTGACGACACATCTCCTTATTTGTTTCCTCTGTTGAAAAGTGGTGAGGGGACGAAGGAAGCGTATCGCGAATATCAATTGGCATTGCGTAGCTTCAATCAGCAACTCATGCTTCTGGGCGAATGGCTGGGGCTGAACGACAGACTCAGTTCGTACACAGCCCGCCATACTTGGGCGACGACCGCATATCATTGCGAAATTCATCCGGGTATTATCTCCGAGGCGATGGGACATTCCTCTATCACTGTGACGGAGACGTATCTGAAGCCTTTCCGTAGTAGGAAAATTGATGAAGCCAACACACAAATAATCAGTTATGTAAAGCATTCGGTGATAGGAATATCTGCTTGATAGCTAGCCTGTTACTTACTAGGTAACGGAGCTAAATAGCGTTGCAAAGATGGAGATATTTTGGAAAACATGCAAACAAAAAAGATATTTTTTCTGATAAACTACTAAAAAAAGAGAAATAACACAATAAAACAGCGATTTTCTTAGTATTAGAGCATTCCACCCTTCTAATTTAGATAAAAGAATTTCCTCCCCTCTGCCTTCTCTCTATGGCAGGGGTAAAGATGTTTCATTACCAATTCAGACATTTTTCAGTATTGACTACCCTTTTGAGGCAGGTACAAAGGTTTTCCTGTTACCTAGTAAGTAACGGGAAAGGCTAATATAGACTATATGCTTCAGAGCATATTGTGTAAGGTAAATAGTTGTGGAAACAAATTAAGAAAAGGAGGTCACACGAAGAATGAAAGGAATAAAACATGGAATTTAAAGGAATTCATAATCCAAAACAAGAAACTATATTTTTATTATTTTTTTAATTTATAAATTAAAAGTTTTTTTATCATGAACAAAAAGTACTTAAGTGTTGTCCTGTTTGGAGCGCTATTGGCGACCTCAACAGGTACATTTACTTCTTGTAAAGACTACGATGATGACATCAAGGGGTTGCAAGAACAAATCAACAAAGGCGGGGAAACTGTTGGCGCGTTGCAAGAGCAACTGACTAAACAGTTGGCTACTTTGCAAGACGCTGTTAAGGCTGCGCAAACTGCTGCAGATGCTGCTAAAGCAGACGCTGCCAAAGCTCAGCAGGCGGCTGATGCAGCCAAAGCCGTGGGCGACAATGCTGCTGAGGAGGCTGCTAAGGCTAAAGCTTTAGCTGAAGAGGCGAAAGCAGCTGCTGCTGACGCGAAAGCTGAAGCTTTGGCTAAAATAGAGGCTGAGGTTAAGCTGATGAAGACTTATGTAGACTCATCTGTTGCGTCTATTAGAGAAGAGCTTGGCGGTAAGGCTGACAAGGCTGAATTAGATGCTGCTGTGAAGGAACTCGAAGAGTCGATTGAGCTAGTGATGTCTTCACTTTCTGGTAGAATCGACGGTATCGACGCAAGTCTGAATGAGCTTAAGAGCCAATTGGGTGAAGCTAATGGTAAGATCGAACAGAATATCAAGGATATTCAAGGTCTTATCGCGGGTCTTGCTGCAGTAAATGAAGATTTGGCAACTCAGAAAGAAGCTTTGAAAAATCTGGAAGCTGCATTAACAGAAAAGATTGAAAAAGGTGATGCTGCATTGAAAGAAGAACTTGAAGCGGTAAAAGCTGAAATCGCCTTGGTAGATGGTAAGATAGCTGCTGCAATCCAAGAGTCTGAAGCGAAATGGAAACAGGAACTGGAGAACTTGAAAGATCAGTCTAATAGAGATCTTACAGGTGTGAAAGCTGCTTTAGAACTCATGATTCAGAATTTGAATGATCAAATGGGTGAGCAGAAAGCCTTCTTACTTGGTGAAATTGCCAAACAAATACAGTTGAGCGAAGCTTCTTCTCAAGAAGAACGCGATAGAATTGAAGGGCGTATTGATGCTATTATCGAAGGTCTGAAAAATGGTGATATTGCAACAGGTGGTGATATCAGTTTCCTACAAGGACAGATAAACGATATTAATTCTAGAATCACTACGGTAACAGGTCAGCTTGAAGATAGAATGGATGATATCAAAGATAATATCTTCACAACTCTTCGTGAGGAAATGACTGATATCGATGAAGCCATCAGAACAAAAATTACGAATGAGGTTGCAAGTTTACACACACTGATCGCTGCTCGTTTGTCAAGCATGACGTTTGTTTCAGACGCTATATCTTTCGGTGTGGGTGATGCTATCAAGTTTACTTCTTTGATTTATGATGCGATGCCGGATAATGAAAATGCGGCTATTCCTAACAAATATAAATTCTCTACAGCTGCTTTGGCAAATGCACGTTATGCATTTAATCCTGCAAGCTTCAAATTGTCAAATGCTACTTATAGTTATTTTGACAATTCTGCAGAAGTACTTTCTCCTGCTATCGGCGGTATGACTCGTGCTGCACAGAGTGCATTGGTTGAGATAGTAGGCGAGCCGGTTAAAAAAGACGGATTTGTAAACTTCCAGCTTCTTCGTATAAACGCTCATTCTACTGCACCGGAAATTGGTAAAGTAAACAGAATCTTCCTGCAGGCTGAAATGAAGGGTGAAGCTTTGACTAAGGACGAAACAAATGCTGTGATAACTTCTGCTACCCCTGCAGTTGTTTATGATAACTTATTGGATAATGAGGATGTACGCATTGCAGATAAGGAGACCTTGACTGCTGATGGTGATGAAGCTCATTATGCAACAACTTTCGATGCTTGTAAGGAAGAAGAACCTCGTTATAAGACTCCTTATGATAAGGAATTTAATCTGAAGGAACTGGTTGCTACTTGCTTTAATAATGAAAATGTATCTACTGGTCATGATGAATTCCCCATTGAAGATTATAAGTTGTCATACAGATTTGCCGTAGCAACTACTAATTATAATATCACAGAGGGTACTACGACTAATCAACAGTTATGGGTTAAATGTAATGATCCTAAAGAAGGTTTGTTCCAAGCAGTAGATTTCAATAAAGAAGCTGTGGGACGTACTCCTATTCTGAAAGTAGAATTGGTGGACGAAGCCGGTAGAGTTGTACGCCGTGGATTCGTGAAAATAGAATTCGGTGTAACTAAGGCTGATGATATGAATGTAGGTGAAGCTGCTAAAAACTTAGTTGTTAATTGTGAAGATACTCGTTCAACATACGAACTTTCAACAAAATTCATTCGTGAAAATGTTTACCGTGTTATTACTAACGGCAAGGAAACAAGCATGAGCCACGAAGAATTCTGGAACATGTATGATGTTTCAACTGCTGTTACTAAGATTACAAAGAATGGTCGAAACTACAGTATGAGCAGTGTTCCTCAAATTATTGCCGGTCCAACGGACGAAGGTACAGCTACTAAGATGGTACGTTGGGAATTTACTCATGGTGAGCTAGGCAGTATAGGTGCGAATGGTTCTACATTTGTTGCAAGTGTAACAGTTAAGAATAAACTTGTTACTTCTGAGTATCCGGAATTTGTTACATTCAAGTTTACTGTAAACGTAGCATTGCCTGAATTCAAATTGACTAAAGTTGAGAACGAGATTTACTGGGAAAATGACATGTTCCAGGTTAATGTAAATGTTCCTCAGTCTGAATTTGAATCTGATGCGACTTGCCTCTTCATCAAAGACTTGAATAAAGCTTATAAACCATATACAGTGACAGGATTACCGTCTTGTGTGTCTACGCGTTATAAAGCGGTGAAAGCTTATTCTAATGGTGTCGTTTCTTCATCTGCATTGAATGGTGTGAGGATTGAAAGGATTGGTAACGAAGATTTGATTTCTTTGGATAAGAATAATACTGCAGTTAAGGTTGCGTTGAATAGCAAAAATGGTTTGCAAGTTTTGGTTCAGCATATTTATACATTGAATAGTGGTGACGAAATTATTGTAAATGAGTTTATGGTTAACTTCATACGTCCTGTTAATTTGAATATGCCGAGTGGAATTACTCTGAAAGACGCTGTGACAGATGGTGATATAGCTGATTTCCAATGGAATGGCTTGTTGACAGACTGGAGAGGTGAATCTATCATTAAGACAGGTTGGGAACTGGTAGATGACATTACTTATTCTTGGAATCAAGTATGTACTCCTGAGTATAAGTTTACTGAAGGTCACTATAAAGAAATTCAAAAAGCTGAATTGGATGTTCAAACAGGTGAGATGAAGTTTACTACCAGTGGTACGCTCAATATGTACACAGGTACAGCAACATACGTATACCGTGCATTGATTACTGGTCGGACAACAGAAAAAGATTATTCTGTAACAACTCCGATGCTGTCACAAGCTGAAGTTGCAGCTGCTCTTGATGCAATGGCTCTAGAAGGACAACCTCCGTTCTATGGTGCTGGAGTATTGAAAGGTGAAGTATCTTACGAAACTATTACAATACCTGCGCAAACTGAAGTATCATACGAGTACGTGAAGAGTGTAACATATATTCCTGCTGTATACGAATGGGAACCAGGAGAACCTGTACTTATTCCTCACACACATACATCTGAGCCTATAGAATTAGGAACTTCTGAAGGTCAGGTAATTGGTTGCTGGAAATGGATGGCATTGAATAATCCAAGACCGGTTCAAATCGGACAATACTGGGATTATTATGGAGCGTTTGGTGATGTTAGCCTTAATGTGAACGGAGCTACTACAAACTTGACATACAATGGTGGTAAGTTGCCTGATGGAGCTACTCTGGTACAAACTAATAATACTGTTAAGTATGTAAACGTTGATTCTCCGATTAAATACACTTATCAGATCTTTATACCTGCTACTGTAAGTTATGGTTGGGGAACTGCTACTGCGACATTGACTCTTACTGTTAATCCGGTTAATACTAATAACTAAGAATATTAAATGTCAATAATTTTTTGATATACTAAAATCGAAAGGGTGCTCTGCTCAAAAGAGCACCCTTTTCTTAACTACTTCATTGTTATTCTATATCTGATACTATATTCTGTGATCTTCCTGATGATATGACGGATGTAATGTGAATAATTCTGTGATAAGACATTAAATACATAACAATTATGAAAATAAGAAATTTACTAATAGCCATGCTTACTGTCAGTAGCACCATGGCGTTCGCTCAGGAACAGCGAATAAAGGAGGAAGGCAAAACCGTTTTTAATCCTCATTGGTTCATACAAGTACAGGCAGGAGCCGCGCATACGATAGGCGAAGCTAAATTCACCGATCTGATATCTCCGGCAGCTGCGCTTAACGTAGGATACAAGTTTGCTCCCGCATTCGGGGCACGTATCGGCGTCAGCGGTTGGCAAGCGAAAGGTGGCTGGGTCACTCCCGAACAAGTCTATCAGTATAAATACCTGCAAGGCAATTTGGATATAATGGCGGACCTTAGTACCTTGTTCTGTGGCTTTAATCCTAATTGTGTATTCAATGGTTATCTTTTCGCCGGTGTCGGTCTTAATCATGGTTTTGATAATGACGAAGCCAATGCGCTGGACACAAGAACTTACGAAATGCAGTATCTGTGGCAAGACAAACAGAATTTGGTAGCTGGCCGTATGGGCTTAGGATGCGACCTTCGCCTCAATGACCGCCTGGCTATCAACATCGAAGGAAATGCGAACATCCTTTCCGATAAATTCAATTCAAAGAAGGCTGGTAACTGCGACTGGCAATTCAACGTTTTGGTAGGTCTGAACATCAAATTCGGCAAGAGCTATACTAAAACAGCTCCCATATATTATGAACCGGAACCTGTTGTGGAACAACCCAAACCGGAACCTGTGGTAGAGAAGCCACAACCCAAACCGGAGCCCGTAGTAGTGGTTGAACCAATGAAACAAAATATTTTCTTTGCATTGAACTCTGCAAAGATTCAAGACGATCAGCAGGCTAAGATCACTTCCTTGGTAGAATACATGGAAAAAAATCCTGCAACCAAAGTTTCTATAACCGGATATGCCGATAAAGAAACCGGCAATCCGAGAATAAATAAAGCTCTGTCTGAAAAACGTGCCAACAATGTGGCACAGGCATTGAAAAGCAGAGGAATAGCAGCGGACAGAATCGTTGCTGATTACAAAGGTGATACCGTACAGCCTTACGGAGTTCCTGAAGAGAACCGTGTAAGTATCTGTATCGTAGAATAATATTTCCCCACTTCTCATTGTGGGTACCCCTTTTTCCCTATTCCTCTATTCTTTAGAGGAGCCCACATTGAGAATTAATTCAGGAAGTCTGAGCTTGTGAAAGTTCCGGCTTCCGCAATGAACCCTTTCTTCACTGAATGTGAAGATAACCCCACAGGAGCAGATAGGAGTTTGTTGCTTGTGAAAGTATCTTTTTCCGAAATCTGTTTCATTCTGAGGGATGCCTTCATTGTATTCGAAGGCATCTCTCTCTTTTTAAATGATTATCTTAGTAAATAGAGAAAGATAAATGTGGGATGCTCCCACGAAAGAAACTGCTCGTGAGAATAGTCTATGTTTGTTTTGTTTGTGTAAGTATGCTTTCTTCCCGGTGGGGAAGAAAGTGCACTTTTTATATTATTTCACTCAGTATGCTACGGAAAACATAGCTGTCTATAATTTGTTCTGTTGTGCTCACATAAAAAGATGAAGTTCAAGGACCGACTGTAAGTTTGCCTTGAACTTCATCTTATAAAACAGGACATTTACCGAATATCCCTGTATTTAAATAATGAATAGTGAAAATTATAATTCTTCTATTTTCTCCATATCCAATCCGGTAGCTTTGGAGATAACCTCCGGTGAAACTCCCATCTTCTTCAGGTTACGGGCAGTCTCTTCCTTGCCTTCCGCGCGTCCTTCCGCACGTCCTTCCACACGTCCCTTCTGTTCCGCAAACTCGAGTGTAACGAGATTGTCCCGATACACCTTAATGCTTTCATCGTACTTTATTCGTTCCTCTTTTGACAGCGAAGCGATGTCCACTATCTTTTCCAATTTCTCAAAAACAGATTTACGGGCTTTGAATGGCAATCTTTTCAATGTTTCCATATTCTTCAGTACATAAATCCATCGTTCAAAGTCAGTCTCACATTCTTGTTCCTCCTTGTTGAAAGCAGGCAACTCGATAAAAATAAAACGAAGCTTGTCGGAAAAAAGTTCGTGCGTTTCCCTGTCTGACAGCACTATGTCCGTCCGAAGCTTATGCGGCAAATTGTCTAACCTGAAATTCATAAAGAACACGCCATATACTGCTTTCAGGTCAAACTTCCATTCTGCTCCTTTCTCTCCTTGTCTGGCAACGGTCTTCGAAAGGTCAGTATATGTCGTAAATGACTCCCCTGTCGCCCATGAATTCGGGTAGGATTTCCTTGTCGAGAAAGGTAATGTCTGTAATATGCTTTTCATCCACCAGCAAGTCGTTTAGAAAATCGATGAGCAGGTCTTTGGTCATTTCCTATCCGAAGATTTTTTTAAATCCCAGGTCGGTAAACGGATTAATGAATTTGGCCATTCTTTTTTAGTTTATTGGTTAGTTGTGACTTCACAAAGATAGTGAATCTTCCGTTTGCTTGTTCCGATATCGCGGATTTTAATCTTTCCGCAACCGTATTTGGTGAAAAACTTACTGAAACATACCGTCTCTTTTTTTGTTATTCTTATATTTATCGTGTAATTAAACTAATAGTAATTAAAATGTTGAAAGTTGCGTGTGTTCAATGGCTATCTTTTTGCCGGAGCAGGACTGAACCGTGGTTTTGACAACGATGAAGCAAATGCGCTCGATACCCGTACTTATGAGATGGAATATCTCTGGCAAGAAGGCAAGTTTCTTGTTGCTGGACGTTTCGGTCTTGGCTACGACCTTCGTTTGAATGATCGTCTGTCCATCAATATTGAAGCGAATGCTAACGCTTTATCCGATAAGTTCAACTCCAAGAAGGCCGGTAACTGTGACTGGCAACTGAATGCCCTTGTAGGTGTAAGTATCAAATTGGGCAAGAGTTACACAAGAACGGCTCCGGTTTATTACGAAGCAGAACCGGTAGTGGTGGAACAACCCAAGCCGGCTCCTGTGGTAGAACAACCGCAACCCAAGAAGGAAGTGGTGATTGAACCTATGAAGCAGAATATCTTCTTTGCCTTGAACTCAGCAAAGATTCAGGACGATCAGCAATCTAAGATTAATTCTTTGGTAGAGTATCTGGAGAAACACTCTGCCGCCAAAGTAAGTGTGACAGGCTATGCAGACAAAGGAACAGGTAATCCTAAAATCAACAATAAACTATCGGAAAAGCGTGCCGGCAATGTTGCTGAAGCTTTGAAAGCCAAAGGTATCTCTGCAGATAGAATTAAGATTGATTTTAAAGGTGATACCGTGCAGCCATATGCTACTCCGGAAGAAAATCGGGTAAGTATCTGTGTTGCTGAATAAAATATTCCCCATTTCTCTGGAGAAGGCTTTCCCCACTGTCCCCTTATGCAGCAATGTATATACGGACACTTCTCATAGAGAAATAATTCAAGAAGTCCGCACTTGTGAAAACCCGGACTTCTGCAATGAACCCCTTCTTCACTAAAATGTGAAGAATTATACCGGGGAGCGACAGTGTCAGACAGTGCTTGAGAAAGTACTCTTTCGCTGTTTCCCTTATAGAGGATGCCTCACTTTTCCCTACAGGCATCCTCTTTTTTATTATTAAAACCTTCGGCGTGCAACCCTTTATGCAAGAGGAAACTTTACTTTTGAAATTATTTTCTTATATATCCATTATTAATATTATCTTTGTATCGCTTATGAAGGCAGAGTGCCTTCGTGTTTGTTTTGTTTGTGTTTTATATCCGTCTTACTCGTGAGAGCAGGACGGTTTTCTTTTTTTTGTGGGTTCCTTATATAAAACTACTAAAAACATAGCTTTATATAATTTGTTCTGTTGCTGTAATACCTTTATATTTATCGCATAATTTATTTAATAGTGATTAAAATGTTAAAAGTAGTAGCATTTATGAAGCAAGTAGCCAAGGGACTACAGATGGGGGGAAACTTTGGTACTGCGCACGTTTATCGTAGCAGTCTCAATGCCATCATTGCTTATCGTGGGAAAGGGGATTTTACGTTCAATGAAGTAACCCCAGAGTGGATAAAAGGCTTCGAGATTCACCTTCGTGGCCGGGGATGTAGCTGGAACACTGTTTCCACCTATTTACGCACATTTCGTGCGGTCTATAATCGTGCGGTAGATTGTCGTGGGGCTGTTTATGTACCGCATTTGTTTCGTTCTGTATATACCGGCACCCGTGCGGACCGTAAGCGTGCATTGGATACCGAAGACATACAGAAAGTATTCACCAAATTGCCGCAGTCGTCCGCTGTGACATCTGACATGCGTCGTACGCAGGAATTGTTCGTTTTGATGTTTCTGCTCCGTGGTCTGCCTTTTGTCGATCTTGCTTATTTGCGTAAAAGTGATTTGCACGACAATGTGATTACTTACCGCAGGCGGAAGACCGGGCGTCCTTTGTCAGTGACTTTGACTCCGGAAGCGATGGCTATATTAAAGAGGTATATGAATCGTGATACGTCATCTCCTTATTTATTTCCGTTATTAAATAGTCGGGAAGGGACGAAGGAGGCTTATCATGAATACCAGTTGGCACTCCGCAATTTCAATAGACAACTGATGTTGCTAGGTGAAATGTTAGGACTGGGGGATAAACTTAGTTCGTATACTGCCCGCCATACATGGGCAACGACAGCTTACTATTGTGAAATTCACCCGGGCGTTATTTCTGAAGCTATGGGACACTCTTCGATCACAGTGACCGAGACGTATCTCAAACCTTTCCGGAATAAGAAAATAGATGAAGCCAATAAAAAGGTGGTGGATTTTATAAAGCGCTCAATTCCAATAGCAATGTGTTGAATTTAAGCCTGTTACTTCATAGGTAACGGAGCTAAACAGCGTTGCAAAGATGGAGATATTTTGGAAAACATGCAAACAAAAAAGATATTTTTTCTGATAAACTACTAAAAAAAGAGAAATAACACGATAAAACGGCGGATTTCTTTTTATTAGACCTTTATAACCTTCTAATTATATTCAAAGATTTCCCTCCCCTCTGCCTCCTCTTTGAAGCAGGGGTAAATAAGTTTCATTACTAAATCATACAGTTTTTCATAAAGAAGGCTTCATGAGAGCCAGGACAAAGGTTTGCCCGTTACCTATGAAGTAACGGGCAAAAAGTATTGGGAGTAAGTTTCTTGTTCATCCTCTATGGAGCATGGACACAGGTAAAACAAAAAAAGAAAAGGAGGTTACACTAAAAATGAATGGGGACAACACATGGGATTATTGAATCGACATCGAGAGATTATATTTTTATTATTTAATTTATAAATTAAAAGTTTTTTTATTATGAACAAAAAGTTTTTAAATGCAGTCCTGTTTGGAGCGTTATTAGCGTCTTCGACGGGCACATTTACATCTTGTAAAGACTACGATGACGACATCAATGGTCTGAGCGAACGTGTGGATGCAGTCGAAAAAACATTAGCTGACTTGAATACCAAGTTCGGAGCATTGGCTTATGTGAAATCGGTATCCTTTGCTAATGGTGTATTGACAGTAACAGATCAATCGGGGACTCCTACTACTTATACGATCCCTGATAACGATACGAATACTACGTACACTTTGGATGTATCTCAGGATGGTAATAAAGCTACTATTACTTTGACCGATGACAAAGGTAATAAACAGACTAAGACTATTACTTTTACAGATACTGACACTGATACCAAGTTTGATGCTACCAAATTGACTGTTGGTGAAGATGGCGTTGTAAAATATGACGGTGTTGCTACCGGGGTTACAATACCTAAGCAAGGTACGCTGACTATCACAGAAATGACTACAGATGGCGTAACTTATGGCTGGGCTATTAAATATGGTAATGCAGAACCTGTTAATTTGATGATCTGTGATGTGTTGCCTATTACAAGCTTTGGCTTCGAACCGGATGCTTATCTGGGAGGCGTTCCTTCAATGAAGGCTTTGAAAGTCGTTTACAAAGCTTGGGGTGAAACCACTAGCTGTAATCCGGCTACTGCTACTGGTGAAGTATGGGAAAAAGCTACTACAAATTCTTATGTTCGTCCGGTTATTGCGGGTACTTATTATCTGAATCCGTCAAGTGCAACTAAAGAACAGATTAAGAAGATCACTGTACTTTCTGCAGATAAAGAGTATATTAATAAAACTAGAGCAGCTGCTTCTAATCCGGAAGTTGAAAGCTATGAAGTAAAAGACGGTGTTTTGACTGTTTACTTCAAGGCTACTACTGAGTTGATTGAAGCTATCTCAAGTTCTAAGATTACTGTTTTGGCTATCCGTGTAGAAACAGAAGCTGGTAATACAATTACTGATGAGTATAGAGCTATCTACGCAACAGATTATGAAAACGTGATTTTGGGTGACAAGGCTAAAAAAGCTGCAGCTGCTGCACAACATCACTTGTATGGAACAACCTCTGGTAAGGCAGATGATGCTATCAAGGCTGACGCAGACTATGAAGTTGCTTATAACTCAACTACCGGTATCGATCTTGCTGACAAAGTTATTACTTGTTATGATGACGTGGCTGCTAATAAAACAGATTTGACTATGTCTGCTGCGGAACTGGCAAAATTAGGCTTGAAGTATGATTTCCATTTGTGTGCTTATATTGATGGTACTAATCAGACTAACCAAAGTGATTTCGCTAGATTGACAGGTTCGGTTTTGTATCCGAAATTGTTTAATGAAACAGCTACTCCGTATGCTGCCGTAGGTCGTCAGCCATTGGTACGTGTTCAGCTGTTGGATACGAAAGCTAATAATAAAGTGGTCAGCACAGGTTGGATTAAAGTGATGATCACTAAAGATAAGGCTCCTGCTATTGACGCTCCGTTCACATTTGATCCATTCACTAACCAATGTGATGATAAAGTATTCGCATTGACAGTTGAACAAATGAATGTGAAGGTTTATAACAAGTTGGGTATGGACTATAAGATGTTCAAGACTATCTATGAAGCTGCCAATCCGTTGTATACCGGCGATGGTGTGGTTACTGAGGTTGCCGATGCTGGAGAAGTTACACAAACTGACTTGTTGAAGTGGACTATTTCTCAGGCCGATATGAAGTTAGCTTTGGCGAAGACTTCTGATGTTGGCTCATTGAAGGCTGTTGTAACTTACAAACCGAAAGCTGGTTATGAAGATTCTTACAGCGATGTAACTATCACATTGTCTACTAAGGTTAATGCAATTGCCGCTGTTACAATTCCTGCTTCTAACAAGATCGCTGAATACTGGGATGCTAATAAGACTTACGTTCGTCTGAATGTAGTTGTTCCGGGTACTCTGACTGATGACTGTGCATTTGCAGTTGATTTGGATAACACATTTGAAGGAAACAAACCTATTATCACAGGTGCTACTGCTTACAAGTATATTTTTGCATCTAAGAACGTAAATCGTAAAGAGAAAGGTTTGAGCGGTACTGAATATACATTATCAGTTAGTGATGATGGCTTGACATTGAAAGCTACTGCCGGTGCTGCGACTCAAAATGTAGCAGTGATTGATGCTGATGGTGTAGTCACTTATCAAAATACAGACTTTGCAAAAGACCTGTTGAATATTGCAAGTCACAACTCAGTTCCATCTGCCGGATTCTATGCTTGGATTAACATTAAAGCAACTACCGGTGAATGTGCATTAGAGTTGCCTATCACTAACGGTGAATATATGGCTTACTTCTTGCGTCCGATTGATGTAATTGCCGGTGAAGGTAAGTTCCAAGATGCTGTTGATAATGGTTCTACAGTTAATATGCTCGACCTGTTGAGCTTCTCTGATTGGAGAAACCAAGCATTCAGCACAACAGTAAAAGCTAACTACTTCGGTTATTATGGAATCGAGCTAATTACAGTTGATATACCTAATATTACTACTGACTTGAATGGTAACGATATCAATTCTAAGAAGTTGTCTGAGGTTACTTCACAACTGGTAATTACTCAAACTGGTACTACGGTTAATCCTATTCCTGCAGCTCCTGCTAAGGATACTTATGGTACCGTTACATATACAAACAATGGTAACGCTGTCGGTGCATTCAACTTGAGATTACCTGTTACTGTCACTTACAAGTGGGGTACAGTTAAGTCTTATGTGATTATCCCGGTTGAAAAGACATTAGGTAACTAATTCTTTTTGAACTTAAATATAATGAAGCGCTTCTCTCTAATGAGAGGCGCTTTATGTTTAATGTAAATTAATCTATTATGAGCATTAGAAGAAAACTGTTGATAGGTATAATGGCTATCAGTGTATTGCCAATTTCCGCCCAGGAACAGCGTATCAAGGAACCTGAAAAGATTTCTTTCAAACCTCATTGGTTCATTCAAGCACAAATAGGAGCAGCCCATACCGTAGGTGAAGCAAAATTCACTGATCTTATTTCTCCGGCAGCAGCTCTTAATGTCGGTTATAAGTTTGCTCCCGCATTCGGCGCACGTGTTGGTGTAAGTGGCTGGCAGGCAAAGGGGGGATGGGTGAATCCGCAACAGACCTACCAATATAAATATCTGCAAGGAAATGTAGACATCATGGCGGATCTCAGTACTTTGTTCTGTGGTTTCAATCCGAAGCGTGTGTTCAATGGCTATCTTTTTGCCGGAGCAGGGCTGAACCGTGGTTTTGACAATGACGAAGCAAATGCGCTCGATACTCGTACTTATGAGATGGAATATCTCTGGCAGGAAGGTAAGTTTCTCGTTGCCGGACGTTTCGGTCTTGGTTGCGACCTTCGTTTGAATGACCGCTTGTCTATTAACATCGAAGCGAATGCCAACGCCTTGTCTGATAAGTTCAACTCCAAGAAGGCCGGTAACTGTGACTGGCAACTGAATGCCCTTGTCGGTGTAAGTATCAGACTGGGTAAAAGCTACACTAAAACCGCTCCGGTCTATTACGAACCGGAACCGGTAGTGACGGAACAACCCAAACCGACTCCTGTAGCAGAAAAGCCGCAACCCAAAAAGGAAGTGGTGATTGAACCGATGAAGCAGAATATTTTCTTTGCCATAAACTCTGCAAAGATTCAGGACGATCAGCAAGCCAAGATTGCTTCTCTGGTAGAATATTTAGAGAAGAATGCTACTGCTAAAGTGAGCGTGACAGGATATGCAGACAAAGGAACTGGTAATGCCAGAATCAACAGCAAATTATCGGAAAAACGTGCGAATAATGTAGTGGAAGCTTTGAAAGCAAAAGGTATTGCTGCCGATAGAATTACAGTTGCTTATAAAGGTGATACTGTTCAGCCATATAATACTCCTGAAGAAAATCGGGTAAGTATCTGTATTGCTGAGTAAATATGGCACACAAAGGCTATTAAGAATTTAAAATTTCCCTATTTCTCATGAGAGAGTTTTCCCCACTTCTTTATATATATCATTTATATAAGGTGTTCTCTCTGAGAATCTTAAGAGGTCCGTACTTGTGAAAGTCCGTACTTCTGCAATAATAACCCTTTCTTCACTTAAATGTGAAGATTACATTGGGGAATAGTTGGAAAGGTGGTGCTTGCGAAAGTACTCCTTTCTCTTACCTATTTCCTGTTGGAGGATGTCTCCCTTTTTCCCACGGACATCCTCTTTTATACAAAAAGGCGACTCATACTGAATGGGCCGCCTTTTCTGTTATTTAATCTCGATTTCCTCCTTCATATCGATTTCCTCTCCATGTGTATCGTAGAACACATATTGCAGGAAAGCGAGTTTCTGACTTGGAATGATCTTGATACCGAATCCGTATTTCATCTGCCACTTCCGTCTGAGGGAAACGAGTCCCTGATTGATGAAGGCGGCGACATACGGATGGACGTGTAACGAGAATTTCTTTACCTTCAGTTTGTTGACCAGATAATCAATTTTACTCTCTAAAGTGTCCGTAAAGAGAATGGACGATTTGATAGTACCTTTTCCGAAGCAGGTAGGGCAGATTTCGGTCGTGTTGACGTCCATTGCCGGACGCACGCGTTGGCGTGTAATCTGCATCAGCCCGAATTTGCTGAGCGGCAGAATATTATGCCGTGCCCTGTCTTTCTGCATATTGGCACACATTCGTT